>ERZ795059.11-NODE-11-length-436615-cov-30.727462_pt1 | contig 436615 bp, 310 predicted proteins | sample MGYA00375143_ERZ795059 | MGnify/ENA primary metagenome ERZ795059 (study PRJEB30188, sample SAMN05720168) | activated sludge metagenome | isolation source: Anaerobic digester | place: USA | collected 2015-01-07 ... | reverse complement strand
AAGAATAAAATGCAGTTGGCTTTTGCCTTCGAATAAAAAATCGGGGGTACCATGTCGTTTTTTAGGGGTTGCAATTGGCACAACAATAACCAGTATTATACAATCCAGTTCAGTTACAACAGTTATGGTAGTGGGTATGGTCAATGCCGGCTTGATGACGCTGCGCCAAAGCATTGGTGTAATCATGGGCGCCGATATTGGCACCACTATAACAGCCTGGTTGATTTCTTTAAAGATCGCCGATTACGGGTTGCCGATTCTGGGATTTGCATCATTTTTTTACTTGTTTTCCCGAAAAGATAAAATCCGTGATACGGCCATGATGCTGGTCGGTTTGGGCATGATCTTCTTTGGTCTGGAATTGATGAAGATGGGATTTTATCCTCTACGCGAGAATGAAGGGTTCCTGGCGCTTTTTTCCCGCTTTCATCCCACCACCTATCTGGGTGTATTGAAATGTGTACTGGCAGGAGCTTTTGTAACCGCAATAATCCAGTCATCGTCAGCTACGGTCGCTATAACGATAACCCTGGCAGTTACCGGGGTAATTAATTATGACGCCGCGGTTGCTCTAGTGCTGGGTGAAAATATAGGCACAACTATAACCGCCTATTTAGCATCAATTGGCGCAACCACAAATGCCAAGCGAGCCGCTTTTGCTCACATTTCCATTAAAGTATTTGGGGTATTGCTCATGTTCCCGATATTTTTTAATTATATATGGTTGTTAGAAACCTTTCTGCCAGAGAAAATGGATATTGCAGCGCGGATCGCCTTTGCCCATACAGGTTTTAACATTTTTATTGTAACCGCTTTTATTTCTTTTGTAAGTCCGCTATCCAAAATGATGATCTGGCTGGTGCCGGAAAAGAAACATAAAGAAAAACGGCATTTAACCTATTTTGACGCCGGTATGTTGGACGCCCCGGCGCTTGGTGTAAAACAATCCTATTATGAAGTGATCCGCATGAGTGAATCAGTGCAAAAAATGAATGTCTGGTTATATGATTACCTTTTCAAAAACAAGGATTCCTTAAAAGAAAAGTTGATCCACCGGGAAAAAATTCTGGATATCATGCAGAAAGAGATCATTGAATTTGTAAACAGACTTATGAGCGATAATCTGACCGTCGATGCTGTTAACGAAGTCCGCAAACAACTGAGAATGGCAGATGAATATGAATCCATCAGTGATGAAATCATCGTCATAGCGAAATTGCAATATAAAATGATGCAAAACAAGTTACATTTTTCCGACCAGGACAAATCCGACATCATTTTATTGCACAGGTTAGTTGCCAATCATATAGCAGATATCAGTTTTGCAGCAAAAAATGACGATGGAAAAATTTTGAACAAAGCATTGAATGATGGTAAAACTATTAATTATATGGTTAAAACCCATAGAACCAGTCACCTGAATAAACTGGGAACTAAAAATGCCTCTCCCCTGACCAGTATTATTTATATGGACATGTTGAATTCTTATAAACGAATCAAAGATCATTCCGTTAATATTGCCGAGGTGCTTGCCGGCGAGAAATAAATTATAATCCAATTTTGGTCGAGGAACGAATAATGATATAAAATAATTTCCGGTCTTGTAGTGAATGATAGATTTTAATTGAATTAAACCAAAATTTTATTTATTTTGAACAGAATTATGAATAGTATTCATTACAGGTAACAATGAAAACAGTATTAAAAGCGGGCGCGATTAGTTTTACTGCATTTATTCTCATACTGCAATTTGTTTTTACATTCTTTGCAGCTTCACTGGCGGTAATTTTATATAACATGCGATTCAAAGGTGCAGTCCCCTACTTTGTCTGGGCATGGGGACATGTTTTATTTTTCCTGATGGGTAAAAGGTTATATATTTATGGACGGGAAAATTGCACAAGAGACAGTAATTATCTTGTGTTAGTTAACCATGCCAGCCTTTATGATATTCCGGCAGTAATGGCAGTCTTTCCCCAGGTTTCATGGCTGGGACGCGAGTATTTGACGCGGATTCCGATTTTCGGTCAGGTTCTTAAAATTACCCATTACATACCAGTCAGTCGAGATCTTTCCCGTGGTGTAAAAAAAATAATTTCCAGTTCAATAAACGCAGGTGAAAAAAAATCTATTGCGATATTTCCTGAATCGACGCGTACACTTGACGGTAATATCCAACAGTTTAAAAGAGGATTTATCCATATTCAAAAAGGAACAAAACTCGATATACTACCGGTGACTTTGAATGGTATGTATAGACTTCGCCCCAAACCGCGATTTTACATCAATCCCTTTACACGCCTGGAAGTCATTATTCATCAACCGATTAAAAATGAAGAAATTGAAGATAAAACTGTTCCGGAAATACTTGAAAAGACAAAATTAATCATTGAATCGGCTTATAAATTATAAGGACAAAAAATATGCCGGAAAATACTAAATGGGCGTTTATTATCAATCCAATCGCAGGGAATGGCTATGCCAAAAAATTTGCGACCAAAGTACAAGAAAAAGCAGAACAACATGGGCTTGTATACACTCTGGTATTTACCGAAAGAAAGGGACATGCAATTGAACTAGCCCGCAACCTGGCTGGCAGTGGTTATACCAATATCATTGCTGTGGGTGGCGACGGAACGATGAATGAAACGATAACTGGCATTATGGATCAACCTGTCACTTTTGGCGCTATCCCGGCAGGAACCGGTAACGATTTTGTCCCTATTTTAGGCTTTCATGAACGTTTTACAGACGACGATTGGGATGAATTTTTCAAAGTAACCACAACTTTGATGGATGTAGGCGTTTGCAACGGCCATTATTTCGTCAATGGAATGGGCTTGGGGTTTGATGCCCAGGTTGCAGCAGAAAATTATAAAAATGGCCAGGTGAAAAAAGGCTATCCCGGCAAGTATCTCTGGCACATTATTAAAACATTATTATTCTTTCAGGAAAAACCGATGACAATCATCAGCGGCAAGGACGAAATAAGCGCCCGCTGCTTTATCAACACGATCGGCATCGGCAGAAGATTCGGCGGCGGGTATTTCCTCACTCCAAAAGCAATTGCGAATGATGGTTTATTTGATATTTTGCATGTTGAAAAATTGACTTTTTCAGAGCGATTTAATATATTTGATAAAGTAAAAAAAGGTGTTCATCTGCAAGATCCCAAAGTGCAATATTATACAACAGATAAACTGTTGATTCAATTCAACGAAACCGTTCCTTATCACCTGGATGGTGAAATGTTTTATGGCGACCGCTTTATTATTAATATTCTGCCGGCAAAAATAAAAACGATATACAATTCAACCGGAGCGCATTATTTAAAAATTGTCTAATCAAAAAAAATATATAGCATTTTTCGATCTGGATCATACTATTCTGAATGATAGCAGCGGCAGTCTTTTAGGAATTCCTGCATTTGTGAATAAAATTTTTAAAAGACGTTATTTTATTGAAGCTGTACTGCTGTCCCTCGGCTATAAATTGGAATTCATAGATCCACAGGTCATTAGTTCCAGAATGACCCAATGGTTAAAAGGACAAACTGAACAAAAAATTGTCGAATTTATGAATACGATGTTCGGTAAACTCATTAAACCGGCCATTCGGCTCCATGCCCGCAGGGAAATTGAATTTCATAAAAATAATAATGCGCTGACTGTTATCCTCTCCGCCTCCATAGAACAAATATGTGAACCGGTAAGGCAGTACCTTGGTTTTGACGATATGATTTGTTCAAGTCTCGAAGTGCACCAGGGTCTGTTTACCGGCTTGCCGCATGGTCGTTACTGCTATGGCGAAGAAAAACTGACGCGCTCTTTGCAATTTTGCGCCGATAACAATCTGGTTCTAAACAATGCCTGGTTCTATACAGATTCTTACTCCGACCTGCCGATGTTAAATGCTGTTGAAAATCCAATCTGTGTTTCGCCGGATCGACTACTACGCCGGTATGCCCGACAGGTTGGCTGGAAAATATCGAATTGGTAACGTCTCAATCTCAGGGGGTTTCAATGAATACGGGGAATTTAAACAGCCGCTACAATCAAGGATAACGTCACTCGTCTCGGGGTAATTTTGTACATTATACTATTTATTAGGTATGGGCAATAGTGTGTCTTTATTATCCCATGTCATTCTGCGATGTCACAACAGGGTTATCTGTTTGTTGATATTGTAGTTATTTGCAAAAAAAAAATGACCAGGTATAAAATGGTATACAAAAAAAATCAATCCAAGTTTAAAATTCATTGGTTTAAACTGTATTCGATTTCCGGTTAAACAGCGGCATTGGAGATTAAAAAACATAAATTCTTTAATTGTATATAGTTAAAGCATATCAATTTCAATGATATAAACAAATATAGTGTGATAGAACAGGTAGCATCAGGGTATCAAAATGGCTCATTTTTTGCTGTTAAAATGCCAAACAAGAATGGATGCCGGAGACTTTATGCAAGCTGACAATTTGTATCGGGAAATTTTCGAAAATGCCACTGAAGGAATTTATCAAACAACAATTACAGGACGTTTTATAACAGCTAATTCGGCGTTAGCGTCAATACTTGGTTATGAAACCAGCGATGAACTTTTAGAGGATACTTTAGATATTGCCGATAAAATCTATGTCGATTCAAACCGTCGTAATCAATTCAGACAGGCCATTGAAAACGACGGTAAGGTGTCAAATTTTATTTCACAGGTATATAAAAAAGACAGAACGATCATCTGGATAGCGGAGAACGCCAGGGTTGTTTACAATAATAGGGGTGATATTTATTGTTATGAAGGTTTTGTATCCGATATAACGCCGGTTAAAGCAATGGCAATTGAAAATCAATTAGCAGATATAACATTTTATCAAAAAGAAAAAGATACTGCTTTACAGACTCTGTCGCGGGGGCTGGGACATGATTTGAATAATATTCTCAGTCCGATTCTTGGATATACGGAAATGTTGCTGGAAGTCTTTACCCATGATGCAAAAGTAGAAAAATATATTCAAAGTATTTACCGGTCAACAAAACGAGCCCGCGACCTTGTACAACATATCCATTATCTTGGTAAAACCGGCCCTACCATAACAAAACCTTTCCATATAAGCAATGTTGCCGCCGGGGTTGTCCAATCATTGACCCCTAAATTATCGGAATCAATCAAAATCAGTCTGAACATAGATCAAAATATAAAACAAATTAACGGCGATTCCTTCTGCTATGAACAAATTCTGTTTAACTTGTGCGAAAACGGTATACAGGCAATGGATACTACAGGGGGAATACTGGAAATAGCTATAATTGAAAAATACCTGTCCAGCGAAGAGATTCAAAAAACCAGGCTGGATTTGGAAGCTGGAAATTATGTGGTGATTAAAGTTACCGATAGCGGAGAAGGAATTAATCCTTATTTAATAAATCGTATATTTGATCCCTATTTCAGTACCAGGAACCTTGGCATTGGCCATGGACTGGGCCTTGCGACCGTACAAAGCCTGGTACGCTCCTGTTGTGGCACTATTACAGTATCAAGCCAACCCGGACAAGGTTCGGAGTTTTATGTTTATATGCCGCAATACCAGTCTGTTATAAAAAAGGAAAAAACTACCGATGCGCAGAATTCTGTTCAACTCACCCCAAAACATATAATGCTTGTCGATGACGACGATGATGTTTTGCAGATTCAGCAACAATTGATTGAGCATTTAGGTTACCGGGTTACATCATTTAGCGATAGTCAACAGGCGCTGCAATCATTTTCACAAAACCCCGGTCAATATGACCTGGTTTTAACAGATATGAATATGCCCAAAATGTCCGGTCTGATTTTGTCAAAACAATTATTACACATTAATGCAAAAATCCCGATTATTTTATGTTCAGGTTTCATTGAAAGTATAAATGAAGCGACAGCGAAATCAGTTGGCATCAGACGATTTATTATCAAACCCCTGACCACACAAAAGTTATCGCAAGATCTGGAAAATGTTTTAAAAGAAAAAGACAACTTGTTTGTTTAAAATGTCGGGGCTTCAAATTTTCACCACTTAAACTTCTGTCGGGTGATGATTAGGACAAAAATTTCCTTAAATTATTGAAAATTGCTCTCCCTCATTTTCGAAAAAAACAGAAAAAGAATTTTCCATTTACTCTATTTTTTTGTTGACATTTCAAAATAAAATTCTTAAAATCTATCTGCTCACGATAACGTTTAAGTGTAGACAATGTATTCCCAGTTTACGTAACGGTTACCAATCAATCTAGATCATTTCTGTTTAGTTTCGTTTCTGTAATTATTGAATTTTATTTTGTTTCTTTAAACGAATAATATCTAAAGTACCAAGTAAACGTTTAAGCTGCTCAATCAAACAATACTTTTCACCAACAGGGAGTAGAATGTGATGAACAAAAAGTTTTGTTATGGCTTGCTGATAATGGCCGGTTTGTTCTTTTTTTCATTTAATACCGATGCCGCTACCACAGGCAAAATTGCCGGTACCGTGTTTGATAATGAAACAAATGAACCCCTGCCCTATGCTCAGATCATGCTAACCGAAGTCTGGGCTGGTAATCAAAAAACTCCGATGCAGCAGGTGCGCGGCACTACTACCGACATCGAAGGAAGTTTTTATATCATCAATATTATGCCCGGCACTTATACGGTTGAAGTGAGAATGATAGGTTATGCCAATATTAAAATGGAAAAAATCCGTGTAAGCGTCAATTCCACGACCAACCTCGATTTTAAATTGAATCCCCAGGTAATCGAAGGTGAAGTTGTCATGGTCACTGCTGATCCAATCTCGTTTAAAAAAGATCAAACCAGTTCTGTTCGCAACGTATCCTCCGATCAAATTGATATACTACCGACTGAAAGTATGGATGGCATCATTGAAATGCAGGCTGGTGTAGTGAATGGTCATTTTCGCGGTGGACGTTTAAACGAAGTGTCTTATCTTGTTGATGGTTTACAGGTTGATGATACTTTTCGCGGCGAAAACAAACTGGTGTCGATTGAAAATGATGTTATCAAAGACCTTGAAGTTATCACCGGAACTTTTAATGCCGAATACGGACGTGCAATGAGCGGTATTGTCAATGCCGTTACCAAAGATGGCGGCAACGGTTTTCATGGACGAATATCTACAAATCTTGGTAATTATTATACCACTCATGATGATGTCTATATCGGTTTAAAAGCCGGTGAAATTGACCGGAATAAAGACATAAGACTGCAACTGGAAGGACCGATCATCGGCAGCAAACTGACTTTTTTCACCAATATTCGTTATCAAAATAATGATAATTATTTAAATGCAGTGAAAAGATTTAAAATGCAGGATTACAGCGATTATACCAGCGATGATCCCGCCCTTTGGATTGATACCCATAATGGCGACAGCTCGTTTGTTCCCCTTGATGATTCGGAAAATCTGTCCCTTTTCGCCAAAGTTACTTATATGCCAACGCCGGGTTTAAAATTATCTCTGAATTATACGGGCAACCGGGATGAATGGGGTAACTATAGTCATGTTTATAAATATGCACCCGATGGAAAATCCCGTTATTACCAGGATGGTGATATGTACAGTGTGCAACTCAACCAGAACCTCGGCTATAATATGTTCCACGAATTGAAATTATCCTTGATCGATGGTTTTAATGGTCAGTATCTCTATGAAGATCCTACTGATTCCCGCTATATCCATGACCGATACCTGAATAGCACAGGACCGGGTTTTAATACCGGTGGACAGGATAAAGTTTACATGAAACGGAATACCAGGGATTTGAATATTAAATATGATTTAACCTGGCAAGCGCACAAAAACCACAGTCTCAAAACCGGTGTGCTTTATACAGATCACGAACTCGATTATAAAAATTACTCAATCCAGAACTTGTACCGTAATGAACCTAATGTTTATGAAAATTATTATGATCCGGAACTGAAAACCTATATTTACCCAAACTTTGAACCCGTATTATTGGGCGATTCGACCATTTATGGTGAAGAATATAAAGTGAAACCAAAAGAGCTTTCCGGTTATTTACAGGATAAAATGGAATTCCTGGATATGGTAATCAATATGGGTGTTCGGTACGATTATTTTGATCCCAACACAACTTATCCGACTAATTGGCGTAATCCGGCTAACCAGCAATCTTTCCCGGATAACCCGGAAAAAATGTCCACCTATAAGCAGGCGGAACCGGAATACCAGATCAGTCCGCGTTTTGGTATATCCTATGAACTTTCCGACCAGGCATTGCTGCATTTCAGCTATGGTCATTTCTTTCAAACTCCACCCATGTATGCTTATTACCAAAATAATAATTTCCTCATCGAGCCGGTTGACTGGAGTACGCAACTCGGTAACCCGCAATTAAAAGCGCAGAGTACAGTTCAGTACGAAGTTGGTTTGTGGCAGGAAATAATTAAAGGTATGGGGATTGAAGTTAACCTCTTTTACCGGGATATTTATGACCTGTTGAGTATGCGGATAATTACAACCTATAACCAGTATCGTTATGGTCTGTACTCAAACAAAGATTATGGCAACGTTAAAGGTTTGGAAATTAAGTATGATTACCAGCTTGGGAAAGTATATACTGCGGTTAACTATACCCTGCAATACACCCGTGGTAACGCCGATAATCCTACCCAAACCTTTACCCGGGCCGGCGACAGCCAGGATCCGATTGCCCGCCTGATACCAATGAGTTGGGATCAGCGACATACGGTTAATCTTACTGTAAGCCATACTACCAAAGCGACAAACGCCACTTTAACCGCATACTATGATTCCGGTACACCCTATACCTGGTCGCCAATACAGGAAAGCCGCTTATCAAGAGTTAACCTGTACCCGAATAATGCAACGATGCCAAGCAAATTCCGGATTGATTGCTACGGATATTATGATTATGATCTGGTTAAGGACATGAAATTACGGTTCAGTCTGTATATTGTTAACCTGTTGGATACGAAAAACGAGTTGGTTGTAAATGGACAAACCGGCCGCGCCAATGACGCAATTATCAGACAGGTAGATCTGACCAGTCATCACAGTCTCTTCAATGATTACCAGGACAGGATTAACAACCCGGCCTCTTTTGAGGCGCCGCGTTATGTCAAGTTCGGCATCGGCCTGGTGTTTTAATTAATTCCAGATTTTTCGGCACTATTTATCATAAAAAAAGAGGAAGAAATGATGAAGGTACTCAGCAAAATATTACTACTTTTACCGGTAGTATTAATGGCTCTTTATACACCTGCTTTCGATCAGGGCAAACCGTATGACGGGCCTGATGATCCCGCCGGCGATATTGCTGCAAGACGCGAAGGCTATATGACGGGAAACCGGGTCTTTTTGTTTTTCCGTAATACGACTGAATTATCGGACTGGCCGAGAGTCGATGTTTCCAAATGGCCGAATAATTATCTCGGCGTTAAAATGACTGACGGCATTAATATTCTGATTGGCGCCGAAGTGTTCCTCGAAAACGATACAATACCGGTTACTGACCCGGTACAGATTGGAACCCGCAATGATCTGGATACTTTATATTATTGTCAAACCAGCTTCAGAGGCGGCCTGGATATGGACCCAACTGGTACAATTCAATGGGGATTGTATCCGGTATTTGGCTATTTTAATGAAAATACCGATTACCCGGCTATGAGCAACGATTCCACCACCTGGCCGGTTCAAGGCTGGCCTTCCCGCGGTACACAAAAAAAATGGGCTGGTGAATGGAACGGCCGCTTTGGCCTGGGTGTGATGTACGCCGACCTGGAAACCTTTTTTGTTAACAATGACGCCCAGGATCAGGAATATCTTGAAGCTACCGATACGGTTAAATACTATCCCCGTCCCGGTATTTTAATTGGCCATAATGATCCAAATGTTACCATTCAAAAGGGTGCGTCCTGGGGTGGAATTGGTATTCGCGTGGAAACCCGCGGTTACCAGTGGCAAAATCCCCTGGCGCGCGATGCTATATTCTGGGAATATAATATCTCCAATATTTCCGATTATGACCTGCCGCATGTTGCTTTCGGCTATCATGTTGATAATGCCATCGGCAACGATAGCAATGATGAGTTGGGGTATTTTGATACCTACCTTGATATCGCTTATTCATGGGATATCGACGGTATCGGCACCGGCGGTCTGGAAACCGGGATCATGGGATTTGCCTTTTTGGAAAGTCCGGGACTGGCGTATGACAATATCGATAATGATGAAGACGGCTTGATTGATGAAAAACGCGATAATCCAGCCGGCGCTTTAGTCGATGCTATGTATGGAATTTATGATTTTGAAAAATTCTATGCAGCTTATGGCATACCCCAATCGGAATTAAAAGACCATTATGAAGGCGACGAAGATCAGGACTGGATGGATGGCGAAGACAGCAATGATGATGGTATATATCAGACAACTGAAAGCGCCGGCGATGATGTCGGTTTGGATGGAATTGGCCCGAATGAAGTTAACTATCCCGGCCCGGATGAAGGCGAATGTAATCACAAACCGGATTTTGAAGAAGGAATAGGGTGTGAACCCAACTTTGCCGCAACCGATGTTACCGAATCGGATATGGTTGGTTTAAATTCATTTACCCTCTTCCCGGTTGCGCTTGAATACTATGGACGCCCCAGAACATTTCACCAGGACTGGGTTATGTATGAATTGATCGGCACCGGGGTTAAAGAACCCTATATTGGTCAAATATCGAACCTTATTGAAGTATTTGGCGCCGGCCCGTTCCCTTTGTATAAAGGTAGAACTGAACGTATTTCTATGGCGCTGCTCCATTCCTATGAAATATTAGCCGACTTGCAACAGGAACCACCGCTGGCGCCGGTTATGTTTGATTTGAAAAAAGTGGTCCAGTTGATATATGAAAAAGACTATCGTTTTGCACAGCCTCCCAAAATGCCTACCCTCACCGCTACAGCCGGCGATGGCAAAGTTACATTGACGTGGGATGATATTGCCGAAAGAGCCAGCCGTGAACCCTTCCTGAACGGGAAAAATGATTTTGAAGGGTACAAACTGGTACGTTCCACCGATAAAAAATGGCAGGATGCCATGGTCGTTACCGATGGCAATGGCGATCCGGTGTTCTTTAAGCCAATATTCCAGTGCGATTTAAAGAACAATATTGAAGGCTATACCAATTACGGCCTCAAAGACGGTATGGGGTATTTCCTGGGCCGCGATACCGGTATAAAGCATTACTTTGTAGATGAAAATGTGCAAAACGGCAAAACATATTATTACGGCCTGATGGCGTATGATTACGGCATTCCCGATTCAATTGCCGCACCGGGTATTGCCCCGTCGGAGAACAACTTGGTCATCGATCTCGACGAATATGAAGAAATTCGTTTTGTCGGTAAAAATGTTGCAGTTGTTACCCCACACCAAACTGCTCTCGGTTATTCGGGAAATGAATTGCAAATTCTCGCCAATTCGATCAAAGCTACCTCCGGTTCAGTTGTTCCGGAAATTATTGGCCGCAATTCATTAAAACCAAACCACACCTATACCTTAAAATTTGTCACAGATACTCTTACCGAGATCAAAGGAACCGGTAACGGCTTTTCATACCTGGCTATTGGCTATAATATTTATGATGTTACCGACAGCAATAAACTCGTAGCTTTTGAAAATCCTGATAAATTTATCGGTACAAATATTGTCTACGACCGTATTACCGAGGATGAGACCCAAACAAACAAGGAATATTATTTCCAGGTCGGTTCGCAATTCGATTCCGATGTTGCCGATGGCGTTGTATTTCACATGAAATCGGATGTGATCACATCAGTAAGAGGCGGTTACGATTATGCCAATTCGGGCTGGTCGGTCGGTAATAGTCAAATCACGGTAACGCCTTCGGAAGACGGCGCCCGTTATTTCCCCTGGGATTATGAAATTGTTTTCACCAATAATCCTCAAGCCTATACCGGTAAAACCAAACACACCAATGCAATGCGTGATGAAAACAAGGTAACAGTTCCCAAAGATTCCGCTCTTGTCCAGAAAGATTTAAGCTTTTTTATTATCAACAAAACATATCCAACCAAAGATGGTCAGTTCGATACCCTTGATGTATTTATCAAGGATAAAAATTTAAACGGTAGTGTCGATATGCTGGAAGATAAATTCCTGTTTGGTAAACCCGACGATAAAGGCAAGTGGGCCAGGACAATTTTTGCAATAGAATTCGATGAAATTCCCCAGCCTAATGATATTTATTTTGCAACCTTTATCAGACCCTTCCATTCGGTCGATTCCCTTACCTATAAGGTATTACCGGAAGGTCCAACCAAACTGGATGACATTAAAAACCTGATGGAAAACATCAAAGTAGTACCCAACCCGTATGTAGCTACCAATACAATGGAACCGGTATTGAGTAACTGGCTTTACAACCAGAGACGGCAGATCATGTTTACACACCTACCAGCTCGCTGCGATATTAAAATATTTACTGTGAGCGGCGTATTGGTCGATGAAATAGAGGTTGATAATGCCGCTAACGACGGTACGGCACACTGGGATGTAAAAACCCGGGAAGACCTTGAAGTGGCCGCCGGAATGTATATTTATTATATTAAAGCGCGTGATGTCGATGCCGAAAAAATCGGCAAATTCGCGATAATCAAGTAATCATTCCAAACTGGAGATATAAATTATGAAAAAAGATAAATTCCTTAGATCCGGCCTGGTTTTGGTTTTTCTGTTATTGCTTGTTTTCAGTACCGGGTTTGCTCAAAAAGAACCCTATCGGGTCGGAACCACGACCGCCAATTTCCTGGAAATTGGTTATGGCAGCGCCGGTAACGGTATGGGTGATGCCATTGTCAGTACGGTAGATGATCTTTCCGCAATCTACTGGAATCCGGCCGGTTTAGCCTATATGCGACAAAATGGCGTTCAGTTCATGATGCAGCCATGGATAGCCGATATCAATACCATGTTTACATCGGTAGGCATGGTTTCGCCGCGTTATGGAACCTTTGCTATTGGTATATACCAGGTCGATTATGGTCGTGAAGAAGTAACCACTATGGATATGCAGGATGGCACCGGCGAACATTATTCAGCGGTCGATTATTGCTTTAGTTTGTCGTATGGCCGTAAGTTAACCGATTGGTTTGCGTTCGGCGCATCCACCAAACTGGTAACCTCCAGAATATGGCACACGACTGCCAATGCGTTTGCCCTGGATTTGGGCGCAATTGTTAATACTCAGTTCTTCTCCCCCACCGGCAACCGCGAAGACGGTATGGCAATCGGCATGAGCATATCCAATTACGGCACCAGAATGAAATATGACGGCATGGATTTACTGCAACCCATCGATCCTACACCTAATGAATCCGGTGATTATGATAATGTGGAAGGACAATATCGTATGCAGGGATGGGAATTGCCGCTGATCTTCCGGTTGGGCTTTGCAATTCATCCAATTGTTATAGGCAATAACCGGCTGACGCTGGAAGTGGACGCTTTGCACCCCAATAATAACAGCGAATCGGTAAATGTCGGCGCCGAGTATCAGTACACCGTCCCGTCATTTGGCAGTTTTTATTTGCGGAGCGGGTATAAAGGGTTATTCATGAATGAATCCGAGTATGGTTTGGCTTTTGGCGCCGGGGTTATTTACAGAATGCGCAGCCTGAACAACATGGCAATGCGCATTGATTATGCGTACAGGGATATTGGCGTGTTGGGCACAACCAATTGCTATACCTTCACTTTTGTATTCTGAGTATAACTCCTCCCGGTTGCTGTAACCGGGAGGAGTTTTTTAAAACAAGCAATAATTCATTATTTTTAATCAAGTACACCCCATGATTTGCAACATCTTGCCGGTTTCTTTCCGTACCGGAGCAAGCCATATATTAATCGTAAATTACAAATAACAATCTTTCTTATCCCTGCTGAATCCGGGATACCCACTCGCCATTGACCTGTTCAATTTCACCGATATTATTTTCAGTCCAGTTTTTTACCTCCATTGCGGTAACCTTGCCATGATCCAAAGTAACCACTTTTGTTATACCGGCATTGATGATGAGGCGTTTGCAAATTTTACACGGTTCCGAAATATCCAGTAATTGATTGGTATCATAATCGATACCGATCAGATAAAGGGTTGAATTGAGCATTTCCAGGCGCGAGGCATGGATAATAGCATTTTGTTCAGCATGGACGGAGCGGCACCATTCATAATGTTCGCCATGTTTGACATTCATTTGTTTGCGGATACAAACGCCAATATCGACACAATTTTCCGTATCGCGCGGGGCGCCGCAATAGCCGGTGGAAATGATCTGGTCGTTGTTAACGATCACTGCGCCATATTTACGGCGTAAACAGGTACTCCTCCCGGCCACTTCACGGGCAATATTCAGATAATAGAGTTCTTTGGATATTCTAGGCATAGTCACTCCATGAGATTAGTAGTTTTATAATATATGTAAAAATTATCATGTTGCATAAAGTTATTTACATCGGTAATTTAATAGTACGGTACGGTTTAGAATAATCTTAAAGATATGGCCACAAATGCCGGCCCGTTTATCAAGCCATGAATTAGAACTGAAATCCAGGTATTTTTACGCTTCCAGGTAACATAACATTGAATGAACAACATTGGTAACAACATGATTATCATACCCAAACCAAAACAGGTATGAAAAATTAACCAGAAAGAGGCGTTTACGATCCAGGCATAGTTGCCAAAAGCGGCTTCCTGGCGGGGTAGTATATAGCCGCGCCATAAAAATTCTTCGCCCAGAATATTAAACAAGAACATCGGTAACCAGACGAGTAAAATCCAGTATTGTCCATTCTCAATGCCGTGATACTCAAAAAATGCTGGCGAGGTTTGAATGGGCGTAAACCAGCCGGTGAGAAGGGCAAGTTTTTCCGCTGCAAAAACAATCAGCCCCATAGTACCCCCTATAACCACAAGCGAAGCAAACATCCAGGCCCAGTCGCTTTTGGTCATCGGCGCAAGACGAAATCGTTCTTTAAACGAATCCCAATTCCAGGGACGGCCTTCATGACGATAACCGAGCAATGCGGCTATGAACAAGGGCAGAAATACGAACGCCCCGCTCATAATGAACCAGGCAACAATGGACGGCATGCCGCTAGTATTGACCAGGAACGGAATACCCAGCCGCGTAGCCAGCCAGATAACAATGGTAGCGGTTCCAAAATAAAGCCAGGATTCCAGCCACCACATCGGTTTTAAATCACTTGGTCGGGTTTGCACACCTCTCTCCTGTTTTCTTTAATCTTTCAATTTGTTAAAGACGTAATAAAATGGTTGAAAAATCGGCTACCGTCAGCGTCTAATGCAACCCTTGCATGGGAGCGGCCAGTTTCAGCACACCGGGTTTGCCCGGCATTCGGGCCGCTTGTAACTACATCAAAAGTTATTTCTTTAAAGTTTAATATAGTTTTCTCAACCAAAGCCACAGCCGCAAGCGGGTCCCAGGCGTAATATTCACCGCCGGCAAGCCGATGTCGGATACTTTGTAGAATCGCCCTCACCATTGTGCCTGCTACATTCAGGGGCAGTGTGGTAAATTGTTCAACAAATTGCGCAGTCAGGCGCACCTTGTTGGTAGCATCCAGGGGAATAAACGTAAGCGGCACGCCGGATTGACAAACCAGTTGTACGGCAAAAGGATCGACAAATAAATTCCATTCAACGAGGTTTGTCGGCGAAACAAATTCTTCATAATCATGAACATTCCCAGGAACATGAAATGCTCCTCCCATCAAAGTTATTTCGTGGATGGTTTTAAAAGCTGCCGGATTTTGACGGTAAACCAGCGCCAGGTTGGTAAGCGGTCCGAGTGCTAAAATATGCAGAGGTTCGGCCGGGGCTGTACACCGCCGTAACAGAAAAGAAACGGCATTTTCCGGCTCAACTTGCCCGGTTTTAGTTACGGACAAACCCTGAGCTAGCGAATCGGATATAGCACGCCAGGTAGCCGGAAAACTGCGATTCCCTTGCACAGCTTGCGGATGACCGGCATATACAGGAATATTATGACCGGTTGCAGCAAATAGCCGCGCAATGGTCTCCGCCCCGGCATCGACATGCGCCAAACCATTACAAACAGTAACCGCTTCGATACAAATTTCGGGTTTATTCAACAGCCAGGCGATTGCCATCACATCGTCGTGCCCTGCATCAGTGTCGATGATGATATGTTTTACGAACATTCTTCTCTCGGATCATTATCATATAAAAATTAACTTACAAAACAAATCGGGAATGAACAAGTGAAATGCAAGATTATTACTTGATTTTTATGAAATTTTTAAATAATGTAAGTACAGAAAATCGCAACACGCTATTAACATATATCAGCCGTCAAATAGTTTTACATTTTTGTTATTGCCGCTACAGCGATGCAGGAGGAGGAAATGCTGGTATTTACATTTTTTTTATTATTATTGGGATTATTTGAAATTATTTCAAACCTGATTCATTTATCTAAAAAAACCACAGATGAGATAGGTAAATCGGCCAGGCGGCAACACCAGGAAATTCCTTTATCGCTTGCCAATAAGCATTTTTTTTGGAAAGCCATCATTATGCTGGTATTCGGGTTATTATTCCTGGCGGCGGCATTATTATTACTTTTTAAACTTCCCGAAATGTTGCCATTTACATGGTTTGTAACCAGTGCATTTGGCCTGTATGGAATGGTGCAGGCGCTCATATATCACCGGGAAATTAAAGTATGGCCGGCGATGCTGGTATATAACCTGCCTTTGATAATATACATTTTTCTCAGCTAATAAACCAGATCATCATTTCTGTCTAACTCGTGAAGGATTTTGCAATGAATAACATACTGCTGCTCCCCAAAAACTATCATTCACAATTATCGTTAAAAGAAACTGAAAAAGCTATCCGACTGATCAAAGAATTCTTCCAGGTGAACCTGGCGTTTGAATTGAACCTGATCCGCACCACCGCTCCCCTGTTTGTCAAATCCGGTACAGGAATTAACGACAACCTTAACGGTATTGAAAAACCGGTATCTTTCCAGGTACAGGGCTTAGGCGGCGACCGGGTGGAAATTGTGCAATCACTCGCCAAATGGAAACGCATGGCGTTAGCCGATTATTCATTTCAGCCCGGCGAGGGCATTTATACCGATATGAACGCGATCCGTCCGGATGAAGACCTGGATAACCTGCATTCCATTTATGTCGACCAGTGGGACTGGGAGCGAGTGATAACTAAAGAGGAGCGCAATCTGACTTTTTTGAAAACCATTGTTCGCAGTATCTATGATGTGATGAAACGAACTGAAAAATACATCTGCCATTTCTACCCGCAAATCACCCCGGTTTTACCGGACCAGATCAAATTCATGCACTCGGAAGAAATGGAAGAAATGTATCCCGAATTACCGCCGCGCGAACGGGAAAATATGCTCTGCCGCGAATATGGCGCCCTGTTTGTGATCGGCATCGGCGCTAATTTAAAAAATGGCCAGCCGCATGACGGCCGCGCCTCGGATTATGACGATTGGTCTACACCTACCATCAACCACCACAAAGGGTTGAATGGCGATATCCTGGTCTATTACCCGGTGCTGGATCGTTCATTTGAATTATCATCAATGGGAATAAGGGTGGATAAAGAAGCCTTATCAAGACAATTAGAATTAAAAAATAACCAGGATAGGGAAAAGTTATTATATCATCAGCGTTTGCTCAATGGCGAATTACCGCTTTCAATCGGCGGTGGTATCGGCCAGTCCCGTTTGTGCATGTTTTATCTGCGTAAAGCGCATGTCGGTGAAATTCAAAGCAGTATCTGGCCGGATGAAATGATAAAAGAGTGTCGGGATAATAATATATTTATACTTTAACGACAGGGATTAAAACAATAAAAGCCGCATGATGTTCTGAAATGCGGCTTTTTTTATGTCATACAAGTATGGTCAATAAATGGCAGTCATTACAAAGGCAACTCATTAATAACCATTTGTTCAAGAGTTTGTGGTTTACGGATCATTTGTATGGCGCCATCCTGACGCAGCAATAATTCCGGCGATTGAATATATGAATTATAATTATGCGGCGACATGGCGGAACAATATGCGCCGACTCCACCAATGATCACATAATCGCCAATTTCAGGATTGGCCATAACGCGGGGAATGATGTTTCCTTCCCGATCCAGACTCTGCGAGTCGCCGCTTTCGCAGCACCGCCCGACGACTACACGCTGGTCATTTTCAGAGTCAAGGCTCTGCAGGTTATATTCGGAAGATAATAATTCCCCTGTGCGCGACACCACATAAAATGGATGCCTGGAACCATAAAATAACGGTCGGGCATTCGATTCCATACCGCCATCCAGCACCAGGAATTCAAAACCCGTCGGCCCGGTCTGTTTTTTATCTAATACGGTACATACCAGGTAACCGGAATTGGCAACCAGGTAGGTTCCCGGCTCTACAGCCATAACCAGTTTACGGCCATTTTTCTGATCGAACTTTTTAAAACGATCCTGAGCATATAATCCCAGGTCATTAATATCGGAAGCGGTTTCATCGGGCATACGCGCTTCTTTAAATCCGCCGCCCAGGTTCACTGTAGTAGCGTCCGGGAAATATTTATGAACAAAGCCCAACTCGCGGTCGATGTTATCGCGCCATTCCAGTGGATCGCCGCCGGAACCGATGTGGGTATGCACCATGGTGAATTTCAACCCTTTTTCAGCGGCAAAGAACAACGCCTTGTCAATATCAGTCAAATGAATTCCGAAACAAGAGTAATGATCGCCGGTATTGCGACTTGGCGATTCGCCGGCGCCCACACCCGGATGAACGCGAATGGAAAGCGGAATCTGGCGCTGTGCGGCAAAATCGGCTATCAATTGTAGTTGCAGCAGGGAACAGACATTATATTTTAAACCTTTGCTTATAAAATTTTCCAGCTGTTTGCGGTCCTCGCCAAGCGGCGCCTCCTGAGTGGTAAGCATAATATGCGACAACGGGATACCGGCCAGGTACGCCCGCTTTACCTCATTCAGAGAACTGGCGTCGATATAAAATCCCAATTGATGAATCAATTGCAGGATTGCCTTGTTGGAATTGGCTTTCATAGCGTAACCAACCCGCAGACCAAAGGCATTGGGCATATTCAATACCTGACGGCACTTGTCAGCTATTATACTTTCATCATATAAATAAAACGGCGTATGCACCTGTTGCGCTGCATCCCGGATAATTTCGTCACTGACCATTCCGTGTCCGGATAATAGCATAAATCTCCTGTCGGTTAAATTTTCAAATTGTCCTGAATACTGCGCACTGCTTTGATTATATTTTCTCGATGTCCAAAAGAACTCAGGCGAACATAACCTTCGCCGCTGGGCCCGAATCCGGAACCGGGGGTACAAACCACATGCGCCTCGTGTAACAGTTTATCAAAGAACTCCCACGATTTTATATTATGCGGAGTTTTCATCCAGATATACGGGGCGTTGTCGCCGCCGTAAGCGGTCAAACCGATTTTTTGCATGCCTTCTTTAATAATACTTGCATTGTGCATATAATAATCGATCAGGCCCCGGCACTCATTCATGCCGGCCGATGTAAATACGGCCAAACCACCCTCCTGCACAATATTGGAAGCGCCGTTAAAAAAAGTAGTCTGCCGGCGGTTCCACAGTGAATTCACTTTACCGGGATTGGTATTTTCAATGACCAGAGTTTTGGGAACGACCGCCCAGCCCAACCGCACCCCGGTGAAACCGGCGATTTTTGAAAAACTGCTTATCTCCAGGGCGCATTCCTGAGCGCCATCAATTTCAAAGATACTTTTCGGCAAATTCGGGTCTTTAATAAAAAATGAATAAGCGGCATCGAAAATGATCACCGCTTTATGCTTGTTGGCATAGTCCACAAATTGCTGTAATTGTTCACGGCTTGCTACTGCGCCGGTAGGGTTATTGGGACTGCATAAATAGATAATATCAACCTTTTGATTCGGCGGCGGCGAAAAGAAGCCGTTTGCATCCGTACAGGGCATATATACAATACCGTCGTACAAACCTTTTTCCGGGTTGAACTGACCGGTGCGTCCGGCAATGACATTAGTATCGACATATACCGGGTAAGCCGGGTCCTGCACAGCGACAATATTATCGAGGCCGAAAATAGATTGAATGTTTCCGGAATCCGGTTTGGCGCCGTCGCTAATAAAAATATCATCAACTTGAAGGTGAACACCCAGTTGTTTGTAATAATTGCATAATGCTTCGCGCAACCGGGTATCGCCCTGTTCATCGCCATAACCGGTATATGTTGCTACAGAAGCCAGTTTATCCACCCCGCTATGTAGACCCTGAATTATTGCGGGTGTTAACGGTTCAGTGGTATTGCCGATGCCCAGCCGCAAGAGTTCAACTCCGGGATTTTTTTCCTGGTATGCACGGGCGCGCCTGGCAATTTCCGGAAATAAATAACCGGCGGCAAGTTTATTGTAATTAGCATTGATCGTTGCCATGAACTGCCTTCTTTTAATCATAAAAAAAGCAAAATCAGAATTTTGTGGTAAATAACTCATTATCGAGAACACCCTGGCCGACGCGGGTTACGGAGCCGGTCATGGTGATATCATAATGCGGCGATATTTTTATGCCGATGGTTCCACCGGGCATGTGCACGGTGATCGAGTCATCGCAAAAGCCCAGTTTTCGGGCCACGGCTGCCGCGGCGCTGCTGCTGCTTCCTGAAGCCAACGTATAACCGGCGCCGCGTTCCCAAATTTCTATGCGAATATTGGCTCTATCCACTGCTTGCATGAATTGCACATTTATTTTATTGGGGAACCGGGCGTCAGTCTCGATGTGCGGGCCATATTTTTCAGCCAGGGATCGGGATATCTCGTCGCACGGGATAACACAATGCGGGTTGCCAATTGATGCTGCGCTAAAATAAAAAGTTTTATCGAGCACGGTCATAGATTCATTCAAAACCTCGCGCGAGGGCCCGGTGACCGGTATTTGATTGCTGATAAAAGTGATGCGGCCCATTTCTACTGTGACTTGCCGGCCGTTTTCCTGTACCTGCGCCAGTACCAAACCGCCTGGCGTATCCACATGAAAAGGCTGCTCGCCAACCAGTTTGCAATCCCACAGATAGCGGGAAAATATGCGCAAACCGTTACCGCTTTTTTCCGCCTCGCTGCCGTCGGGATTAAAGATTCGCAGCCCGAAGGCGCTTTTGGGGGTTTTGTCTGGACCATACAAAATACCATCTGAGCCGATGCCGAAATTACGGTGACAGATCTGTTTGATCTTTTCGGTGGTCAGTTGTAGATCGGTTTCATTTGGATTAATTACAATATAATCATTACCCAAAGCATGATATTTATAAAATTTGATTGTAGTCATTATCATTCCATATTATCGGATTAGCTGTTGTTACTTTTTATTAACACGCATTATAACAATCCCAAATCAGCCAGCATTTTTTTCATCGTCTGCCGGTTGGCGTCAGTCATTTTTACCAGGGGCAGGCGAAAATTTTCCTCGATCAGTCCCATAAGGGCAACGCCGGTCTTGACCGGAATAGGATTGCTTTCAATAAAATTGAACTCCATTAAAGGCAGCAGTTTATAATGTAATTCGCGGGCGCGTTCCCACTGGTTATTCAGGGCGCTGTGCACCATTTCATGCAATAACGCCGGGGCCTGGTTGGCAACAACGGAAATGATCCCGTCCGCGCCGGCGGCGATCATCGGCAAGGTAATCGCATCATCACCGGATAATACCAGGAATCCTTTTGGCCGGTCTTTGAGGATAGCCATGATCTGGGAAAAATTGCCGCTCGCTTCTTTAATGCCGATGATATTGGATATTTGCGCCAGCCGTAGCGTGGTTTGAGCGCTGATGTTACTGCCGGTGCGTCCCGGAACATTATAAAGAATGACCGGAGTTTTCACGGATTCGGCAATTGCTTTAAAATGCTGGTACAAGCCTTCCTGGGTGGGTTTGTTATAATAAGGGGCTACGGATAAAATCGCATCCGCCCCGGCCTTTTCAGCAAATTTTGACAGGGAGATCGCTTCACTGGTCGCATTGCTGCCGGCGCCGCAGAGAACCGGCACCCGGCCGTTGACATGATGAATTGTCAGTTCAATAACTTTTTCATGTTCAATATGAGAAAGAGTTGCGCTCTCTCCGGTGGTGCCGCAGGTTAATATTACATCGGTACCCAGCGCAATTTGCCAATCCAGTAATTTTTTGTACCCGGCTTCATCTACTGCACCGTTCGCTAAAAAAGGTGTAATTAATGCTACCGTAGTACCCCGAAATCTGGAAAAATCCATGTTTGCTCCTTTTCACTATTTTATTACCTGACCGGTCGCCGTACAAGGTAACCGTTTATAAATATTTTTAGGGTTAGAACCGGTTAACTGGATCGTATTACTGCGGTTCAATCCCATGCTTGTATATATTATAATAAATTCTAGTAACATTATCAACCCGGTATTTTGCACATTAATACCAGGCAACAGGTTTTAGAAAACCAGGCTCATCATCAAACCGGTTATTGATTCATATCCTGCATAAAGTCATCCATGGTAAACAGTCCGGTTTTGCCGGCCAACCATTCCGCGCCGCGCACAGCGCCAAACGCCAGTCCTTCGCGGTTATGCACTTCGTGGCGTAAGGTAATATGGTCGTAAACAGAATCAAAACCAATTTCATGGGTACCCGGTACCCGGCCGACGCGGGTTGAGGTTACATGCAGCGCTTTTTTATCGATAGCGCTGTAACTGGTATCTGTCAGTATTTTATCCTTGGCCGGGAAATTCTCCAATATGACATTTGCCAGGTTTTTCGCCGTGCCGCTGGGACTATCCGCCTTGCCGGTATGATGCCATTCATGCAGATAACAATCATAACTATCCAGGCTTCCCATCAGTCGCGAAGCAAAAGCGACAATTTTTGTAAACTGGTAAACGCCGATGGAAAAATTGGGACTGTACAGCATGGTCAGCCCATTGATGTTTTTAACATCCGCTAATTTTTCATACCAGCCGGTCGTCCCCTCTACCACCGGAATACCCAGTTGAGCCGCTATTGACAAGTTGTGGGGAACCGTTGCGGCCAGGGTAAAATCGATCAACACCTGCGCGCCATTCAGCGCCGATGTCACTGTAAACGGTTGATCTATATCAAATACAGCAGTAATTGTATGACCGAGGTTTTGGGCAACCTTTTCCACTTCATGTCCCATGCGGCCATAGCCTAGTATAGCAAATTTCATTGTGTTCGCCTTTACTTAATTGTTTTCCGTAAATATTTCGGGATTAGCGCTCTGGGCAAAAAAATGTTCATGCAGGCGTTTAATAACGCGTTCCAGTTCCGATTCATCAATAACAAAACTGATATTTATTTCCGAGGCGCCCTGGGAGATTAAATGAATACGCACATCGCCAAGTAAACCAAAGATTTTCGCCGGCATCCCGGTAGTACGTTTCAGATACTGTCCTACTAGGCAGACAATCGCCTTGTTGTGAACGATGCCGACAGTGGCAAAAGCGCAGAGTTCGTTCTTGATCTCTTCTAGGTGTTCAGTATTGTCGATAGTAATAGAAACACTGACTTCGGAAGTGGCCACCAGATCGACAGGAGTTTTATATTTTTCAAAGATCTGGAATATTGACAACATAAAACCGTGCGCCATTAACATGCGGGTGCTGTGTACGGTAATAACAGTGAGACCTTCTTTGTAGGCAATGGATTTGACCACACAGCCTTTATCGGGGTCAATATCCGAAGACAGCGCGATCTGGGTGCCGCCTTGTTCGGGGTGAATGGAATTGAGCACAAATATGGGAATACCCTTTTCAACTGCCGGCAGCATGGTGGCAGGATGCAACACTTTGGCGCCGAAATAGGCCAGTTCGGCAGCTTCCTGAAAGCTCATCAGCAGAATACGTTTGGCATCGGGGACCAGCGAGGGATCGGCAGTTAATACGCCGCTTACATCCGACCAGATCTCCACCGAATCCACATCGAGCATGGCGCCGAACAAAGAAGCGGAATAATCGGAGCCACCGCGTCCCAGGGTTGTGATCTTCCCGGCGCCGTCACGGCCGATAAAACCCTGAATTACAGGAATTTTATTAGCCGCCACCATTGGTAACAAGATCATTTTGGCTTGTTCAGTTGATTCTTTCATCATCGGGCGGGCGCTGCCATAGGCTGAATCGGTAACCAGAATATCGCGCGCATCGGCCCAGGCGCCGTTCATACCGATGGAATCCATATATTCCGCCATAATATTGGCGGACAGGAATTCGCCAGTACTGAGTATAACATCGACGAGGTCTTTTTGCATGCTATCGGCGCGGCCCAGATCGGTGCAGGCAGATTCAAGCACAGCCACTACTTCGCTTAACCGCGCTTTCAAAGTCCGGCTTTCGGCAAGTCCGAGATCATTAATAATCGTTTGATGCCTGTTGACCAGAGCAGTAATAATTTCTTTTACCCGCGCATCATTACTATTTTTTGCTTCCTTACTGAGAGTAACCAGGTTATTAGTCAGGCCGCCAACCGCGGAAACGACAACCACCGGTTGCTGTTCTAATCTGGTTTTAACAATATCGGCTACCCGGCGCATAGCCACTGCATCATTAACCGAAGTACCGCCAAATTTCATTACGATCATAGTCAAACCCTTATATTAGTTGTTTTGCGATTTTAACTAACAATTCAACAGCTTTGTTCAATTCCGTGATAGAAATATGTTCATCAGCGCTATGGGCAACAGTTATCGAACCCGGCCCCAGCAGCGCGATCTCGCCAAGCGGCCGTAAATAAGAGGCATCGGTGCCAAAAGCTACTACCGCTGTATCAAACCCCGGTAATGAGAGTAATTTCTGCGGATCGGACTCGCTGCGAATTTCCAGTTCAATTCCGGTAGGTACAAGCTGTTGTAATTTTTCTTTAATGTATTGAACACTGCTCGCTACCCGGAATATACCTTCGGCAGTTGCAGTTTCGGCAATAATATTAATACCGGTTCCACCGGTGATTGTGCCGATGTTCACGGTAGATCGTCCCAAAACCGGGTCGGCACCCCAATCCACATCCTGCCAATCATAAAGACAGGCCAGTAATTGATGAATAGCCGAGGTCTTGTTTTCCGGAGAACAGGAATGGCCGCCGCTGCCTCGTGCGCTGATTTTAAACACAAGTGTGCCTTTTTGACCGGTAACCAGTTTATTATCGGTAGGCTCGCAGATCACCACATAACGCGAAGAGGTTTTTAATGCTGCAGCTTTTTTAGCGCCGTCGGAATCCTTTTCCTCGCCAACAACAAACAGGAATCCAAATCCATCTATATGTTCTGCAAGAAGCCGGTCGCCTGCGGCTACTATTGCGGCGATTTGGCCTTTGGCGTCACAGGCGCCGCGTCCAAATATTCTGTTACCCTCTTTGTGAAATGGAATATGCGGGGGTACGACATCAAGATGAGTGCAAAACAATATATGAGGATTTGAGCTGGTAGTTGCCAACAGATTATAACGCTTCTCTCCTACCGACTGTTGTATTACATGAAAACCTTTTTGATCCAGATAATGAGTTAAAAACTGACCAATAGCATATTCCTGACCGGTTGGCGAAGGTATTTGTACAAGTTGTTCAAGTAATTTGAGCATAAATTGGTACCGGCAAAAAAAAAGGTTGATTGAATATGGAAACACTTTTCAATCAACCTACTGTTATCGAAATAATTAATAATCAGCACGTCAATTAAATAGCGCTCCACAGAATGTTTTTTCCGTGACAGTCCGGCAGTTATTAACATACCGGCCCAATATTTCCGCAAGCGTATCGGATCTATTTCGGCTCGTTACCCTTTTACCGCATCCTTAAAGTGGATTACGCATATCCCAGGATGCGCCTACTTTTGTAACAAGCGCCTCTATTTAATTGTAAATCAATTATATTATACTGAATTTTTTTTTAATTTGCAAACATTTTATTATATCTTAACAATGACCATACAATTTATGCCAAAAAAAATTTATTTTATTCATGAAAAAAATTTTTATTTTGCAATATTTCTATTGTAATTTTTGTTATCACTATAAATTTAAAGATTCCCGAGTTGAGCAATTTTAAAAACTTTGTGCAACAGCTTTTGAAAATATATTAATTATTTATTATCAATTGTTTAACAATATTAATAAATGGAGCAAAAAATGAAAAATGAAATTGGTACATTGGCCGGTTCAGTATGGAGTTTGCTAAGTGATAAAGGTCCATTAACCCTTACTCAATTAAAAACGGCAACAAAAGCAACCGACTTTTTAGTAGCGGCAGCGGTTGGCTGGCTGGCGCGGGAAGATAAAGTCGAGTTTGAAAAAACCGCTAAAACTGTCAAGATAAAGTTAATATAAATCAGACAAATTTTTCCCGTTTTTGCATATTCAGTAACCCATACAAAATCATCAAAATGGTCGCGGACAGGATATACAGCCGGTTTTTTACTTTGATGCTGGCCCATATTAACTCACTGATTTTTTCAGGAACGTGAAAGGGATTCAGAAATAAATTCCATTGGCTTTCGGAGAGAACGCCGCTCAGAATCCAAAAAACCATTCCCAAAATGATCAGAAAAACCATAGCTGCATATCCGTTCCGGACCACTGTTGAGAACATAAAAGCCAGACTGCCAATAAAAAAAATGGGAAACATAAGGTGAAAAACCATTGCCAGCAGTGAAAACCGGGTAAACGCTGCCATAGCAAGCAACGCCAGAACCAGCAAAATACAAAATACCAGAACATAAATAATCCCCAACCGCACCAACCAGATTTTATAACGATAGTCCGGTATACCGAATAATATTTCCAGAGTCCGGCTGTCGCTGTCATTTTGGATACCGAATGTTGCAGGATAAAAAATAATCAATATTCCCGGAAAAAGCAGTAAATAAAAAACCGTAGCCGGGGTTGGATTGGCGTTGGCATCAAAAAAAGTAAGCGCAGCCGTGAACAGGAAAAATCCAACCGCTCCCAATAAAAAATAAATAAAAATATTTCCAAAAATTACTTTTAAATTATAATGTACCATTTTATAAATAACTAACAGAAAATTCCGAATTATTGTTTTATCCACTCTCATGTAATACATCCATATCGTTACAGTTTAGTGTTTGTTACGCAAAAGCATCAGGTAAGCATCTTCAAGGGTTGGCTTGACCTGAATTGCGTCCTCGTGTGGTTTGGCGTTTGCCAGGCAACGCACTCTGATTTTATCATCAACCCGCATGTGGTGCAAAACCAGCATATCGCGGGTATAATCTTCAAAAATTGCCGGTTCCAGAAAAAATTGCCAAACATTATTTTGCGCCACGTTCACCATATCGGCAGGCGTGCCCAGGTAACATAATGCGCCCTGGTTTAACACCGCTACTTTATTACAGGAACTGGCAATATCTTCAATAATATGGGTGGAAAAGATCACAATTCGTTCCCGGCCCAGTTCTACCAGTAAATTACGGAAACGGATGCGCTCACGCGGGTCAAGCCCGGCGGTTGGTTCATCTACCACCAGGATGCGCGGCAGGTGCAGCAAGGTTTGGGCGATGCCGATACGCTGTTTCATGCCACCGGAATAAGATTCAATTTTCACATCACGGCTTTCCTGCATGTGTACAGCGGACAAAACATAATTGATCCTTTCTTCACGCGCCTGAGTATTATAAATGCCTTTAAGTAAAGCCTGATAATCGAGGTATTCCCATGCCGTCATGTTTTCATACATGCCAAATTCCTGGGGCAGATAGCCGATCAGTCCCTGTAACTCCTCGCGCTTTTCATTAATTTCAAATTCATTGACCCAAATCTTGCCGCGGCTTTGCTGTAAAATTCCACAAATGATCCGCATCAGGGTGGTTTTACCGGCGCCGTTTGGCCCCAGTAAACCGAACATACCGCTGCCGATCTCGAGAGAAACGCCGTTCAACGCCCTGAAGGGATTCTTTTTCTTGCCAATGACCGGAATGATCTGTACCAGGCGATAGAAATTTTGCCGGATAGTTTTGAATTTACCCTGCAGCCTAACAATATCCACTTTATCTCTCAGCAACCGGTTTGAGGTTGTATAGATAGCCAGGGCAAGATACCAGATTAAAGCGATAAAAAATAACACTACCAGCTTTTCCCAGCGCAAGTAAAAGAATACCAGGTTGAGCAGAGGAATGCCCCAAAACAGTATTTTACGAATCAACGCCGCTTTTTTAACCGGATAAAACCAGGTCAGCAGAGGCGTAACCAAATATAAAGTATAAAAGTAAACCGGGTGTGCAAAGACAAACATCCAAAAATAATTTTTCAGATAAAAATAAGTAAAATAAATCAAAAATCCCAATAACGGAAGTTCCCACAACAAGGACTCAAAATCATTGCGGGTTTTGAATTCTTTTTTAATACCGGCATGTTCCCGTATTTTTTTCCCTTTTTTCCATTCCCGCACAAAACGGCTGTCGTCATCATAGATCTTGACCAAATGCCGGACGGTTATTTTCAATTCGGTATTGGCGCCAATTAAATCGGTGCGGGCGCGACGCAAACTTTTCATTATAAACAGGGTAATAGCCGGTATCAATAAAAGTAATATAAAAAAGTCGATGAACCGCCAGATGATACTGTCGACGCGATAATAGATCAACAAACATCCGCTTACCAGTAATACGGCATGCAATACTTCAATTTTCCAGGGGAGTTGCTGCAACCAATGCAATGACGCATCCAAACCGGAAAAAAAGGTGGGAATAAAGATCAGCGTGAACAACGTGCTCACGGTGAGGCCGCCTATGACGGTGATCGCAAATGGGGCGCCGATTTGCGATACATATTCCGCCTTGCCTAATGCCAGGGGCAACATGGCAATTATAGTTGTAATGGCGGTGATCAGAATCGGGCGTACCCGCGCCTGTCCCGCCATGATCAACGCCCGCGATTTATGATATTTTCTTTTTATCAATATCCGGGTGTAATCTATAAAAATAATCCCGTTGTTGACAACCACACCCAACAGGATAACAAACCCAATAAGGGAATTGACGTTGGTTATGGAATTCCCGGTCAGGATCAGCGCCCACAATGAACCGATAGCCGCCAGCGGTATGGTAAACATGATCACCAGCGGCGTGGAAAGCGATTCAAACACCGAAGCAAGAATCATAAAGATAAGAATAAAAGTTGCGGCGATTAAAAAATAAAAATCCTTTAAGGTGTTTTCTTCATGAACTACTTCAACAGCAATACCAGGCGGCAGGGATAATTGCTCAATAAGCTGGTCAACTTCAGCGCGGGCGGCAACCAAAAACTGCTTTGACGAGTTGACTTCATCGCTAAAACGATAAGTGATCTCAATTTGCTTTTCCTGGTTCACGCGGTTGATACTGGCAAGTCCCTGTGAATAAACAATTCGGCTGAGGGTCTCCAATTCATACTCTCCCCCGCTTGCCGATGCTACCCGAACTTTATTCAAATCATCAAAAGTTTTTTGTTTTTCATTATCACTTTTGATAATGATATCATATTCTTCTGTGCCCTGCTTGAAACGCAGATTGGAGGAAAATTCATTCTGAAAAGTGGACAATTCAGTGGCAATAGATGAAAGGGTTACATCATATTCGCTCAATAAGTGATTATCAAAAAGCAGGTGTATTTCCGGCCGGTTATCGGAAATATTTAAACTCACCGAACTGATATTGGTTAGCTGTTCCAGGTAAGATTGAATATCAGTGGCCGTATTACTCATTATATCAAAATCGGCGCCCTTGATGATAATTTGTTCTGTCTGGCTGCCAATACCCAACATTCGTTCCAGACTGGCGCCGGGGTTTCTGCCCATACCGCCGCGATAACGGCTGCCCGATTGTGGTTGATCGAAACTAACGTCCGCCGCCCGGAAATCGTTTATGTTCTTTTCAACCATACTTTTTATGTCGGGTATGGAACGATGCTTGATCTTGTAGTAATTCTCTTTTAATTTTACGGTAACGGTGGCATCTTCTTCATTTATTGTACTGATTATCTCTTCTTTTTCTTCAATTTGCTGTAATTTCTCTTCCAACTCGGTGGTTGCGGCATCGGTCGATTCAAGTGTAGCGCCACTCGACATTGTTAAATATAAATTGAATTCCCGTGATTCCGTTTCCTTGCTGATATTTAAACTCAATGCCACGCATACCAGTAAACTGAAAAAAAAGAATACAATGGCGCCAATGATGGTGCGGGCAGGATTGCGCAGGCATGATTTTAAAATGACATTATAGATTTGCAACAAGCGATTTTTATAGGTAATTAACTGAAACCGGGCAAACGCATTTTTCTTTAGCCGCTGTAATATAAAATGCGCCGCCATTGGCACCAGTAAAAACGCCACCAATAATGATACACCCAGGGTGGAAACAATGGAGATGCCAACATGCTTGCCCAGCAATTTAACCATAAAATTTGCGGCAAATGTAAAGGGTAAAAATACCGTTACTGTTGTCAATGTGGATGCTAAAATCGAGCGCCAAACATCGGTCGTACCCCGGATTACAGCGTTATCAATATCTTTATTGTGCGAGAAAATCCGGTAAATGTTTTCCAGCACCACAACACTGTTATCCAGCAGCATACCAACGGCCAGGGCGATGCCTACCAGGGTAAGACTATTGATTGATAAATCAAAGGCATAGAAAAAATTAAAAGCGGTAAATATGGAAATCGGCATCGATAACGCTATAGTGAGAACAAGTTGTAAATTACGCAAAAACAACCACAGAATAAGAACGCTTAAAAAGCCGCCGACCAGGGCTAACTGGATAATCAGGTTGATATTCTTTTCCACGATTTCCGCAGAATCGGACTGGATCACAATTTCAACATCATCGCTCGCCAACCGGCTGTTGAGTTGTTTGATTACCGCGCGGGTGCGATGCGACAGGTCGATCAGGTTAACTTGTGTATCACGAACCAGTTGTACGGTAATAGCTTCTTTGCCGTTAACCCGGCTGATATTGGTTTGTTCTTTAACACCAAATTTAATACCGGCGATGTCCCGTAAATAGAGCGGCCCATCGGCATCGACAATGATACTTTCAATGTCCTGAACACTGGTATAATCCGCTACAGTATTGACGAAGAAATACCGGTCATTATCATATACTTTACCGACAAATGCTTTGTAACTATTATTACTCATCAACAAGGAACGTACCCGGTTCGGGCTGATATTGTATGCCCGGCAGACATCTTCGTTTAAAATTATTTCAACCGATTTCTCCTGGCCGCCATAGATTTCAACATTGGCAATCCCTTCAATATTCTCCAGTTCGGGTGTAACCTTGCGGTCGATCACCTCTCGTACCCGGTTCAATCCGGAACCGCCGCGAACCTGTAATGTCATAAATTGGTTGGCGACCTGGTCGGTATCTACTTTTAAAACCTGAATGTTAAATTCATCTCCCAATGAAGCTTTAACCGCATTGATCTTTTCTTCCAGTTTAAGGTATGCATATTTAATTTTGGTTTTTTGATTGAAATACACAAAAATGGCGCCCTGGCGATTTTCGACAAATGTTTCAATTTTATCAACCCCTTCCAGGGTAGTAATAGCGCCTTCAACTGGTATAACCGCTTTGGTTTCCAGGTATTCCGGGTTTACCTCCTGAATACTGCCAACCTGGACAATTAAAAACGGCAGTTCGGCATTGGGATATAATTCCACAGGCAGCAGCTTGTAAGATATTAATCCCAGCAGGCTGAATCCGATAAACAACATGCTGATTAAAACCCGGCGTTTTATTACAAATCCAAAAAAATTCATGGCAGTATTTTCATTTAATCTTTATGTGCAGGATTTATCAACTTGTCAACTTTCCAGTAAACGCACGGAATGACAATCAGGGTTAAAATTGTAGAACTGATCAGACCACCGATAACGGCCAGGGCCAGGGGAGCGCGCAATTCTGCGCCTTCGCCAAAACCGAGCGATAACGGCAGTAATGCCAGAATCGTTGTTAAACTGGTCATGATGATTGGACGTATACGCCACTGTCCGGCCTGTAAAATCGCTTTTCTGCGGCCCACCCCGCTACTTTTGATCTGGTTAATAGCGTCCACCAGGATGATCGAATCATTAACAGCAATACCGGCTAACATAATAATACCAATATAAGCCATTACATTAAAACTGACGCCGGAAACCAGGAATAGCAATACTGTACCTGCCCCGGCCAGCGGAATAGTTAAAAGAATAATAAACGGATGTACCAGCGATTCAAACTGCGAAGCCATAACCATGTAAACAAGTAAAATGGACAGAAGCAGCGCAAATTTTAAATTTCCAAAAGCTTCCTTGCGTTTGAGTTCTTCCCCGGTTATTTCATACTTGTATTCGGCTGGATAATCGATGGTCTTTAATTGAGCATGAATATCCTTGACAATCAAATCGAACGGCTTGCCGGAATTGATATGCGCTGAAATTTTGCCGACGCGGGTTTGGTTGCTGCGATAGATTTCATTAGTCGATTGTTTGATGCGTATATCGGTGACATCATCCAGATTTATTCTTTCCGTGCCCGACTGCAATACAATATCGGGCAGGTTCTTTAAACCGATTTGCGGCGGCTTGAGAATAATATCCTGGGTTTCGCCCTCGTTTTGCCATTGCCCGGCTTCTTTACCAACAAGCTGGTTTTGCAACTGGGCGCTGATATTATCCATAGTAATATTCAGTAAACCTGCCCGAACCCGGTCAATAACTACTTCGACTTCCGGTCGGCCCTCATCAAAATTTGTGGTAATGTTGATCAAATCCGGCACAGCAGCCATTTTAAGGCGGGCTTGAGCGGTTAAATTTTGAATGGTCTCCAGGTCTTCCCCTTTAATTTCCACAAGGATCGGGGCCGTTTCGGTGCCAAGGCTGGTTTGTAATTCCGTTTGCACTTGCACAATTTCAGCTTTAACATCCGGTATTGTGCCGATAGCGGCAGATAAGCGGTTGATCAATTCCTGGCCGCCGAGTTTGCGATTCTTGCGCAATTTAATCAGGATCGTTGCGGTGTTTTCATCCTGGTAAGTTTGATCAATAGCGGTGAGACTCTGCGCCGGCCCTATTTTGCTATAAATAGTTATTATATCATCGCCGGCTACCTGATTAATAATATCTTCAATATTTTTTACGGTACTTTCAGTGCGTTGTAATTCCGTTCCCTGGACAAGTTCAAGGTTGATTGTATATTCATTGGAATTGGTTTTGGGTATGAACTCGCTGCCCACAACTGGAATTAATAACAGGGAAACAATAATTAAAATAAGGGTTCCGGTAATGACTAACCACGATTTATCTAAAAATTTGTTCAGCAAATTCGGGTAGGCCGGGAAAGTTATGGTTTGCTGTTTTTGGGTTGTAATATCCTTGCCTAACAGTTTTACGCTTAGCATGGGGATCACCAGCACCGCCACAATCAATGAAGATAACAAAGCAAAGGCAACCGTCCATGCCTGGTCTTTGAATAACTCGCTTGCGGCGCCATGTAAAAATACAATCGGCAGAAAAACAACTATTGTTGTCAATGTTGACGCGGTAATAGCGCCGCTGACCTCGGCTGTGCCTTTAACTGCGGCATCACGCAGGGACGCGCCTTCTTCCAGGTGGCGAAAAATGTTTTCCATAACTATGATAGCATTATCAACCAACATTCCGGCGCCGAGCGCCAGACCGCCCAGGGTCATAATATTAAGAGTCAGACCTTTAAAATACATCAGGTTAAATGTTGCAATAATGGATATGGGGATTGCCAGGCTAATAATTAACGTAATACCTATCCGGCGCAGAAAGATGAATAATACCAATACCGCCAGCAGCACACCGATCAAGGCCGATTGTTTCACTTCATCAATAGCTTTGGTGATAAATTCACCCTGGTCGGAAATAATCAAGAGTTTATACCCCGGCAAAGCTTTGCCCAGTTCATCGAGTTTATCGATAAGAGCTTTGGATGCCTTGACCGTATTAAAGCGGGTTTCCTTGTAAATGGCCAGCGCCATACAGCGCTCGCCATTTATATGCACAATATTTTCAGGATCTTTATTTACCAGTTCAACCCTTGCGACATCCCGCAGAAATACCGGCACCCGGCCGGCCACTTCAGTATCGGTTGTTACAGACTCCTGGTTTTTATAGGTAACAATTACATTTTCGATATCCTGCAGAGTGGTGAACTCTCCCACTCCCTTGATAACGTATTTATAACCCATTTCTTCAATTGAACCGCCGGACATGTTACGGTTGTATCCGGTTACTTTGTTGACAACATCATCTGGGGTAAGTTGATAAGCCTGCAAACGATAATCATCGGTGTGAATGATTGCTTCTTTTTCCTCATAGCCCAGCAATTCTACTTCAGCAACCCCATCGAGCCTGATCAATTCGTTACGCAAATAATTTTCCGCTACCCGGCGTAGTTCATCCATATCGGTAATTTGCGGATTGGAAAAGCCGACGATCATGACCGGCGCCGAATTGGGATCGTGTCGGCTGATCGTCAGTTCATCGAGATCACTGTTTTGACTGTAACTGGTCAGTGCTTTTTGCAAATCCAGAAAGGCTTCATCCATATCCGTTTCCCAGCCATACTCGACGGTGATTTGCGCAGAACCGACGCGACATACTGAAGATACCTGCATTGCCTCGCGCTGGCGGATAGCCAGGGCTTCAATATTTTCCACATATTGTTTCTCGATCTCTTCCGGAGGTCGCTCGCCAGTTTTAATCTCTACAAATATGCGTGGGTTATTCAAATTCGGGAACAAATCGATTCCCAACTTGGCAAAAGAAATATAACCGAGCAGGGAAATCCCTAATATCAGCATCAGGATCGTTACAGGATTATTTACAGAAAATTTTGTTATTTTTTCCATATTCTCATTTTCATAAAAGAACTAGCGGACAATTTTTACTTTTGAATTATGCTGTAATGTTTCAAAACCTTTTGTAACCAGCCGGTCTTCTTTCTTTAATCCTTCCACGACCTGAACTTCCAGGGGATTCTCGATGCCGGTGGTTATCCGCCGGCGTTCGGCGGCGCCTTTAACAACAGTAAATACCCATTTTTCTTCGCCCCTGGCCAGGATAATATCTTTGGGAACGACCACAGCGCTATCAACATGAGCAACTACAATTTCGCATTTTACAAACATACCGGGACGAAAAGTCATTTGCGGGTTGTTGATAAGGATATTCGCTTTAAAGGAACGGGTTGTTGGGTCCAATGCCGGCGCAACCTGGGTAATTGCGCCCCATAAGGTATCATTCTGTACGGTATAATTCATCACCCGGACTTTTTGGCTTGGTTTGATTTGTCCCAGTTCCTTGCCGGGCAGATTGATTTCAGTATATAGCTGTTTATAATTCATGATCTGCACCATGCGTACACCCTGCTCGACACGGGTGCCGGGAGTATTGTATGGCAAATCAATAATGACGCCGTCGAAAGGCGCCGAAATTTTGGTTTTGGACAGCTGTAGCAGCGCATTGTCATAACTATATTGCGCGTCTTTGAAAGAGATTTCCGCATTTTTGAGTTCCCGCAGCGTTACCCCACCCTTTTCGTAGAGGGATTGCTGTTTTTCATATTCCCGCTGGGAAATATCCAGATTTAGCTTTTGCGATTCTATTTTGGTCGAATATTCCAGTTCCGGGTTATCGAGGTAAATGATTACATCATCCTTGCGGACATAATCGCCAAGCACAAACTGTCGTTTAGCAGCGGGATTCTCCGCAACCCGGTAATAACCATTGGTTTCAGATTTAAGGTCTACTTCCTGAATAGCATACACCGTACCAGTAGCGGTTACAAATTCCTCAATAGGCCGGTATTTAATTTCTTCAACGCTGACAGGAACGGCAATTTGCATATCCAGAGTCTGATCCTGCTGATTGCAAGCCAGAAATAAGGGAATAATAATGAATAACAAGCCAAGTCTTTTCAAGTTGCTCACCTCTTAAATTTTATTATACTTAAACCTATTCATGCTGGTCTAGTTTACCACTGCGGTAAAATTTAATCTGTACTTTTTCTCTAGGCGCCAGTCCTTCATGGACAATCGATTCATACAGCGGTATATGTTCATACTTGTCGCTTTCGTCGATAAACATCCGAAATAAATGTCCTTGCTCAGGTAAAACCATAACGATCTACACATTTCAATTAATATCAGATAAATCCGGCACAACCGGCTCGTTTTTTACAAAATCCCACATGGATTCAATTTTCAAATTCAACAGCGCCAGTTTATAACTAATGAGTGAATTGATATAACTGGTCTTCCGGTCCGATAATTGCGTCTGCACCAGGTTCAAATCCATACTGGTCAGGTCGCCGTTTTTGTACTTTTCCAGGTTGATCTGATAAGTCAGTTCGGCATTGCGCACATTTTGCCGCTCAATTTCTATCTGCACTTCCTGGTTTTGCAAATCCCTTATAGCCTGGCGGATGCCGATAATAATATCATTGGACTGATTGCTCTGGGAGAGCTGCTGGTTCTTTAATGTTGCCTCGGCGGCTTTGATGCGGGCCTTGCGTTCACCCCAGTCGAACAATGGAATTTCAAACGAGACCGATACTTTCTGGTTCTTGGTAGATTGATCATACATATCCTGATATCGTTCATTGGTGCCAATAATACCATAAGTGAGATTAACATCGCCTTTAAATTCATTCTGAGCTTTGGTGCGGGTCAGGTCGGCATAGGCATTTTCAATATCGATATTGCGCTGCCTGAGTTCCATGCGATTCTTCTGGCCGGTCGCCAGAGCTTTTTCCATTTCTACCGGCACAGGCTGGTGAGAGACATCGGCAACAACATCAATCTCTTTCATAATATCAATGCCGGTCTGTCTTTTAAATTCATCCATCGAGCTTTCCAGGGTAACCAGGGCATTCTGCATCGTCGATTTACTGGTGGCCAGGTTCAACTCGGCCTGATATAATTCCTCTTTGGCTGAAAGACCGGCGTCAACTTTATTTTTGATGATCTGGTAGCTTTGTTCCTGGTTGTTATATTCTTCCTGGGAAATTTGATAGCTCATTTTATTTTTGTAGACATTATAAAATCCCAAAGTTATCTGATATTCGAGCGATAATTGCTGTAATGCAAAACTCAGAGCAGTATTTTCAAAATCCAGTTCCAGTTCCCGCAAATCCAGACGGGTTTTATTATAAGTAAAAATGGGCTGGTTATAACTGAGATAGAGATTATTACTATAGGATTTTGAACGTTCATTTTTAAATTCACTAAATGAATTTTGCCATTCCAGGCGGTCGGTCAGCATCAGCGTCCCGTCGGTCCATTTGATCGGCTGCCGGACACTGAAATCACCCAAAGAAGAGGAAATTTCATTGGTATTCCAGGTATTATAAAATGTATTAAACTCGCGGACACTGGTGTAATCATAAGGTGTTATGGACAGGCTGAACCGCGATTTCAATGCGGCTTGTTGAGCCCGCAATGATTGCCGGCTTCTTTCCAAATTCAAGCGGGATCGCTGGATATCCGGGCTATTTTGCATGGCAATACCCAGCGCATCCTCAAGAGTTAATGATGTTATTTGCGCAGTTGCGCTAATACTAAACAACAATAAAAAACTAAACAGTGCAAATTTTACAATTCTCATTTCATAACCCCTTAATTAATGTTTAATCCATTTTATGGCATCAGCAATCACGACACGGCCCTCGGTTTTATCGGACAATTCAACTACAGCGGCGCCCTGGGATAGGTAAAAAGTTCCAAGGAAATTCCAGCCGTCTTCGGCGCTACCGGCTTCCAGGGTTATTTCTTCCTTTCCATCATCATGGAAAATTGTAAAGTGTAAATCGTTCACTGCTTGTTCACGATTACCGCCGGGGCCACCTGGCCCTCCCGGCCCTCCCGGTCCGCCAGGTCCACCGCGGCCAATTCGTAACTGTGACAGGGATAAATAACCATAAACATCGTACTGGCCGCTTTCCGGCAGGTTGGCTGTCCAGGTAACCTTTTTTTTGCCGTCGCCCGGTTTGATATAAGCGGCAGAATGAATATAATCACCATAGAAAGCGGCATTGATCGTCTTGCGCCAATTACCTGGCATACGGAACATATTCAGACCGATATATTCCTCTTCCTCTTCATCGGCAATTTTAAACAGTTTTTTTAACGGGCTGATTTGTTCAACACCATGGATCGTGAAACCCTCACTTTCATTATCGACAATAATTTCTCCGGGAATATCCAGGCGCAAAGACTTGTCCAGAAGGATTTCGCCATTAAACGGGACTGCTTTTTCATTTAACTCAAACTGTTCAAAACGTGTATCGAATTCTGCCGGCAAGTTTTGCGATACGAGTGTATTCACAAACATCATGCCGGGTTGGGTATCGAGTATAATGCCGATTTGTTTGGTTTGACCGGCGCCAACCGCATACACCAGTTCCTCCTCATTCTCACCAAACGGGCCGCCGGGGCCGCCAAATCCGGGACCGCCGAATCCGCGTCCTCCCGGTCCACCCTGGCCGCGGGTTCGGATACGAACCGCAATCAAACCATCGACAGGCTCATTATTATTCACATCGAATTTTATCTGGTAGCGGGTTTTATTACCATCCATTACTTTGTAATTCTGGATGTTGCCAATATAATATCCCGGCATAGTTATTTTATCGTACCAGGGAGTCATATAATCGGTTAGTGAAAATATAAGTTTGTCGCCCAGACCGTTCCAAAAACCGGAAAATTCAGCGGTTTTAAATTGATTGGCAAGCAGGAATTCTTTTAAATATCGGTCAAAATAGTCACGCCCGGCCTGGTTATTTAAAAACTGGAACAATACCTCGCTCTTGTTCTTGAGCACATTATTAGCAAGTTCTTTTTGTTCCTTGTCCTTTAGTACTTCACCAAGACTTGATTTTTTTAAAGCCAGATTGGCTTTTTCATTATCCAACAAACCCAGCCAGTTACGGGCAAAGAAATTTTGCGTTTCAGTAAGTTGATTATAGAAATAAGCCTCAAACGCCGCATCCACAACCGGCCAGGTATCGGAATGTACTGCATTAATGAACGTATAATAATTGGGGAAAATATTTAAATCAACGGGAAAACTGCTTTCCATGCCCCGGCCAAAATCCTGGCCCAGAAAACCGTTCACAAACATGTTGAACAAACGCGCCTGAAATTCTTTTTCACTAAAGGTTTGGTTGCGGCGCTGGCTCATATTGGTGAAACGCTGCTTTTGCTGACGGAAATCAGCCTGATTTACTTTGACGCCATTTTCAGGCAGAAACACTTGCTCCGGTTGTATATTTTCCTGGTGATAAGAGAGTAAGCGATTAAAGGATAAAAACTGTACCGGAACCTCAACAATTGTAAAACGATGGAACGGGTAATCAACAGGTAATTTATCTTCAAAAGTGCGTTTGGAATCACGGATAATTGATTTTAAGGTATCACCTATTTCAGTAAAATAGGGGCGATAGTAATCATGGTTTTTCAAACTAAACAAACTATAATCAATGCTATCCACATTTACAGATACCACGTTGTAATTACCAATAGCCAGGGAAATTTGAGTTAAAGAGGTTTCAGGAGTAAATGAATACTGTGAGTCGGATATTTTTTCGACATGACCCTGTGAAACCGGCAGCAAACCCGCTTTGGTATTCACCTTTAAAGTAAAATGGAAAAAATCCTTTTTTTGACCGGTCAAAATGGCGCTGCCCTGGGTTACACCGGCCACAGGATACCATAAACTTTCCCTGGTCAGTAAAACATAATCCGGTGTGACAAAACTGAATTTTTTGCCCAATTTATAAATAAAGATACTATTCCCTTTTGCCCGGTCAAGTTCATCAATATCGAGATAGCAGGCGTTGTCATCGGGCGCACCCTGGCAGACAATAGTCAGCGAATCCCTGGCGCCGGGAGCCAACGGCTGCGCCGGATTAATGATAACCAGGTGGATATTGCGCTCAAACGGTATATCGGCACCGTTAGCGGAAATTTTGCTTATTTCGAATCCTGGATTTAAACTGAAAATATACTTGTCCAGGGGAGCTCCGCTGTTATTTATAAACTGAATATGACTCGCGATGCTCAAATAATTACCAAGGTGATTTAAATCAATTTTATAATCGGTAACGGTAGGAAATTTATCCTGCATGTATCTATCATTTAATTGCACCATAGAACTGCGCAATTTAATACCGCTCTGAAAATTGAGAACAGTGACGGCTGCAAAGACCAGCGACACAACAAAAAGCAGCGCGGAGAACCCGGCAGCAATTTTATTCAAACCTTTAGCCTGGGGCAACCGTTTTAATAACAAGCCGGTAATCAGGATTAAAGATAAACCCAGCAAGAAATACATCCCGCGCAGTCTCAGAATGCTATTGAAATTGATAAAATGCACAAAATCGGAATAGGACAAGGGTAAATAAAAAGCAATAACATCATAAAGGTAATCGGCTTTTTGTCGCAGAAAGAATAAAGACAGGGCAATATATCCAACCATCAAAACCAGGGTTATAGGTTGGCTGCGAGTCAGCATCATCACCAGGTATGTCAAGCCGGTTATGAAAATGATTGTAGGAATAGTGATAAGGAAAAAGTAGACAAAATAATTACCCAAATGTATAGCGATATCGGAGAATACCAGGTTGATAACGGCGGCAATCAGTAATATAACGGCGTTTAATATAACAAAAATGTTAACAATACCGCAGGTTTTACCCAGCACATATTCAAGGTTGGACATGGAGCGCATATAAATAACTTCGGTAGAACTGGTTTTAACATCCCTTTTTAAAAAATCGGACGCTAAAAAAACCGTAAGAACAGCTTGCAGGGTATTGAGCATTATCAGGTTAAAATAAGGAATTGATGATGGGATGCAGCGAAAAGCCCATGGCACTTCTTTAAAGGCATTGGAAAAAAATGCAATATTAAAAAAAGTTAAAAGCCCGATTGCCAGTAGCGCCAGCGCCCGGAAAAACCAACTGCGGAACAGGATTTTTGTCTCATAACGAGCAATGACCCAGATATTATATATTGATAACATAACCAAAACCTTTCATTTCAATCGTCAAGACAATTACTGTGCATTGTTTAAACCATATTCCATGTGGTAAACATAAGCGTGTTCCAGGTTTGGATCAATCTGTTTGCCCTGGAAACCGGTCATATCATCGGCGACCACTTGTACTTCCCACCCGCTATCAACCGGAATAGTAGAAATAACCGGATATTTTTCTTTAATTGCTTCCATTTCACTATCCAGCGCATTAATCAGCCAGACATGACCGCGGCATTTTTCTACCAGCTTTTCAGGCGCATCATTAAAAACCAACTGTCCCTTGTTCAATAAAGCCATATTTGTACAGGTACTGGATATATCGCCGACAATATGCGTGGAAAGAATTATAATAATATCTTTATGACTCAGTTCGGCCAGCAGGTTGCGAAAGCGAATTCGTTCCTCTGGGTCCAGACCAGTTGTGGGTTCATCCACAATAACAACCTGGGGATGACCGATGAGCGCCTGGGCAATGCCGAGTCTTCTCTTCATGCCCCCGGATAGTTTGGTGGCTTTGCGTTCACGAACATTGAACAGGCCGACCCGTTCCAGCATTTCATCAACCGCGCTGCTGCGTTCGGTTTTATTTTTAAGACCCGCCAGACCGGCGACATAATCCAGAAACTCCCAGGTTTTTAAACGGGAAATGACCTGAAAATCCTGTGGCAAATAACCCAGCATACTGCGAATTTTCTTACGGTCGTTTAAGAGATCATAATCGTTAAACTTGACAATTCCGCCGGTAGGTTTTAATAGTGTAACCAGAATCCGCATCAGGGTGGTTTTACCGGCGCCGTTTGGACCCAATAAACCGAACATGCCGCTGCTTATTTCCAGGTTGATATCATTCAGGGCTTTATGCCCCCCACGATAAACCTGGGTCAGGTTATTGATTGAAATCTGCATGACTCCTCTATGGTATGTATTTGATTTTTAGTCGATGATATTAGACAAAAGGCTATATGTTTATATTCCAATACGTTGCAGGTAATTACAGGTTTCATATTAGCTGACCTGTGTATAACAACAGTTAAAACGTGAAAGCGGGAATTAAGTTCTGAAAAATTTGTGCTGTTATGTAAAAAATTGTATAAAAAATTTATGTGCTCATAAAAAAAAGGCTGTTTATATAATTACCAGGGCAATTCACACATAAAAGCAAAGGCCCGGATTTATATAGACAGCCTGGCACAACTGCCTGCTATTCCATTTCCTGATAACAATTCCCGGGCACTATTACCAATGCCAGTATTGCTTTTTACCGACAAATTCTTTTTCGAAATGATCGCGCAAAGTAATATAGGCGTCTTCAACATCATCCAGAAAATGGAACAAGTTCAAATCTTCCTTGTTGATCACACCCCAGTCCACCATTTTGTTAAAATCCATAACGCTTTCCCAGTATTCTTTGCCATATATAATAACGCAGAGGGGTTTTTTAACTTTTTTGGTCTGGCGCAGGGTCAATAACTCAAACAACTCATCAAAGGTGCCAAATCCACCGGGAAAAACGACCAGAGCTTTGGCAGTATAAACAAACCAGAGCTTACGCATAAAAAAGTAATGAAAATCAAAGGAGAGATTTTTGGTGATATAGGGATTAGCGCCCTGTTCCATCGGCAGACTGATATTAAAGCCGATCGTTTTACCGCCGGCCTCGGCGGCGCCGCGGTTTGCCGCTTCCATAATGCCGGGCCCGCCGCCGGAACAAACAATAAACCTCTGTTTTTCATCGAGATCAAGCGCCCATTTAGTTAACTGGTAAGCCAGCTTGCGGGCATCTTCGTAATAACGTGCCAGTTTTAGATCACGTTCGGCAATTTGCAGGCGGGCCTCCATCATACCCCGGCTTTTTATATCCAGATGATCCAGTTTTTCGGTCATATCATATAAACGTTGCTGTGCTTCCTGCAGAGACGGGATTCGCGCTGAGCCGTAAAATACTATTGTGTCTTTAATTCCATAATGGCGCAGCCGGCTTTCGGGTTCCAGATATTCAGCCAGTATGCGAATAGTGCGGGCATCGCGACTGTTGAGAAATTTAACATTACGATAAGCCTTGACCGAGTCTTGTGGATTTAATTCTTCCAGTTTATCATCACTGTCATGTAAATACTGATTATTGTTAATTGTTTCATCCTTTTCCATAATAACTGCCTCGTTTATTTAAAATGTCGATTTAACCAGATCAATGTCTGGCGGATAACCATTTGCCGGTGCAACGGGGTTTGAAAGGTATGACCGGCTTCTGGAATTTCCATGAAATCAGTCGGTGGTAATACCAGATCGCGAAAATCGTGAAAACCCTGTACAAATACCGGTTCATCTGCGGTGCCCTGGACAATGAATTTGGGAACGGTAATTTTTGCCAGTTCGCCCATAATATCATAGTGCACTGCTTCTTCCCAAAAACGGCGATTGATATTCCATCCTTCATACTCAAACACAGTCTTGTCCGGATCTACCGGCCCCAAAGAGCTGATGGTGCTGTCAAATATGCGGTGCATATCCGGTACGGCTGACCAGAGAATCAACGTATTAATATCCAGCTTGTTAGCGGTCAATATGGCAGTTGCCGCACCCATGCTGATGCCGAGAATGGCGACTTGCCGGTAGCCGCGCTGGTTTACAAATTTACAGGCATCTTCGAGGTTTAAAATATTGGTGGAGATCAGGGTATCTTCAAATTCGCCTTCGCTGTCACCTGAGCCGTAAAAATCAAAACGCAGCACATCATAATCTTCGCGGCAAAAAGCCCGGGCCGCTTCGACGAACAAACGTTTATTTTCACATTTATGTCCTTTAAAACCATGACACATAATAATAATTTTATTACTGCCAACCTGGTGTAACATGCCGACAAGCTGACTGTTGTTGCTGATAAAGGTTACAGGAGATTCGGTTATTTTTTTCGGCTTGCTCATTATCTTGACCTTTCTGTCGTGGTTAGTCCCGAACTGTGTTTTCCAGAACCAGTTGATTTAAATGCATGACCCGGACCGGCATGCCATTCTGCCGTACACCCCAGGCAAGCTGCATGATACAGGCCGGGCAAGCGGTTGCCAGAATATCGGCATTGGCGGAAACGACATTTGTCAGTTTGCGCGCCAGTATTTTTTTTGAAATATCGGAATGGGCAATATTGTAAGAACCAGCTCCGCCGCAGCACATATCGGCTTCAGGCAATTCAGTATAGGATACATTTGGAATATTGCGCATGACGGCGCGGCTGCTCGCTTTTTCATGTAAATGATGGGCAAGATGACACGGATCATGCCAGGTTACCCGATAAGGTTGGCGATCATCTTTATAGTTTGCCCAATCCATTGTATCCGCCAACCAATGGGTAAGATCGACAATTTTATTAAGGATCGGCTGCAATCGTTCGCTTTGAACAGGATCGTCACAAAACCGGTGATATTCCTTAAGGAATGAAGTGCAACTGCCGCAATCGGTGATGATATAATCGGCATCGGTAGCGAGTAATAATTCACTATTTTGCTGAGCAAACCAGCGCACCGAATCCAGGTCGCCATAAGCATAAGCGGGCAACCCGCAGCAGAAATTGGGTAGAATTTCAACAGCAAAACCTCGTAAGGTTAATAACTCCAGGGTAGCCAGACCGACTTCAGGTTGGGCAAAATTAATTCCACAGCCGACAAAATAAGCCACTTTACCGCGTGTTTTCCTGGGCTGCCAATTGCGCATTGCAGCCAGTTCGCGCAGTGATTTACGCGGAATTTTTTCCAGCAACTGTTCAGCAGTAGCCAGGTTTTTCCCGAACCAGCCCAAAATGCGTAATGCCTGCGCCAGACCGGAAAGACCGCTGTTTTTAACCGGCGCCGCCAGTTTTAACAGTCGTGACAGAACCTCCGGGTGACGCAGTAAATAATGGAATATATAACGCTGAAGCTGTGGTTGACCGTAACGGGTGATATAATCATAACGCGCGCGGGCAATCACTTCATCGGTTTTAATGCGCGGAAAACAATTGCTATAACAGGCATTGCACATGAGACATTGAAACAAGGTATCTTTAATATCTTTGTTCATTGCCACTCGGCCTTCCGCCTGGGCCCGCACCAATTGATGGCGGCCGCGCGCGACTTCATGTTCCAGGCCTGACACCAGGTATGTGGGACACGTCGGCTGACAGAATCCGCATTTACTGCATGAAATTACTTTATCGTATGTATTATCCAGCATCTCGTGTATCCATAAAATCCAATTAGTGGTGGAACAGGATTAAATCCCGCCGGCAAAGCGGCCGCCGGCAAAAACACCGGTGGGATCATATTCCAGTTTTATTTTTTTCTGCCAGGCGAGGACAGCAGGCGGTAGATCCCACATCTCAATAACGATCTTTATATCATCCGGCGCATTGTTTACCTGCAAAAAACCTCCGGCCTGATGGATTTTTTTACGCCATTTATCAAGCGCTAGTGCAAATGCGCCTGGTTCAGTAAAAGACGAACGCTTTAACTTGTTGTAAAAAATTCCTGCCGCCGGATACCCGTAAAATTCAATCGCGCCAGACAGGTCGTTTGAGGCTTGTTGTAAATCGGCAATTATTGTAAACAATTGAGACTTGGGTACAATCCATTCCAGCACCAGGTCGTGAGGTGTGGTTTTAAAAAAATTATCTGCAGAGCCGGGTTCCGCCTGATAGTCCTTGTACCCCTGTTTTTGCCAAATAGTATCTGCCGGGAACAACCGCCGTAAATAATTCAAATAGCCTTCATCGAGGGCAGCGGTTGTATAAAAAGCATAATGTAATTGTAAATTATCAATATCGCCGTTGTGCAGGTTAAAACTGCAATCGGCAGCCAACAGGGGTAGCGCTTTGTGGTGAAGTATGGCGGCAAGGTTTTCAAAATCCGGTAAATTTTTTACAACCGGTTTAGCAACAATAATATTCTCCGGCAGCGGCCATAACTTTAAAGTAACCTCAGTCAGTAGTCCGAGTGTGCCCATCGAGCCGATGAATAATTTACACATATCATAACCGGCTACATTTTTGACAGTTTTACCGCCAAATTTTATATAACTGCCATCGGCAAGAATAGCCTTGCCGCCCAGCATAAAATCGCGCAGGGAGCCAAAACCCTGAATAAATGACCCATAAGAATTGGCAGCCGCCAAACCACCAAGCGTGGCATGACCGGCATTGGGAGGATTGAGCGGCGCAAACAGCTTGGACGCGGTAACTATTTGTTGCAATTCGGCCAGGGTCATACCGGTTTGCGCGGTAATAGTGAGATTTTCCGGAGAAAATTCTATCAGTCGGTTCAAGCCTCGCGACGATAGAACAATATCAAATGGAGACGGTAATCCACCAATGTTTTGGTGTAAACCGCTGCCCCATACATTGACCACCCCTTTTTCGCGGTAACACGCATGCAACAGAGCGACCGCAGCTTCTACCGTATCGGGTTCAACCAGGGCAAAAGGCGGAGTCTGCCTCAGGGTGAAAGGCGCCAGTTTGTCGCTATCCAGATAAATATGCCGGCTCTGCAGGTCGCCGAGTAATTTGAGCAGATTGTATTTCATATTAGCAAGTCGTTATTGTTGTCATAAACAAAAATCCACTCTTAATTGGGGAAAAATTTTACCAGGATTTAAGATATTTTCAGGATCAAAAACATGTTTCAGTTTACGCATGGCCTCCAGATCGCGGGGTGAAAATAATAAAGTCATTGCCGCCATTTTTTCCATGCCAACGCCATGTTCGCCGGTTATGGTGCCTCCCAGGTCGACACACGTTTTCATAATTTGCTCACAACCGGTTCGAATCCGCGCGGTTTCATCGGCATCGCGTTCATCATAAACCAGGATGGGATGAATATTGCCATCGCCGGCATGAAGTAATGTGCCATATTGTATATTTAATTCATGGCAAATAGTATGAATTGTCCGTAACGCCTCGGGGAGCCGGTTTCGCGGAACGGTGCCGTCAAAAACGACTAGTGATGGTTTTAGCCGGGTCATGGCGCCCAGGGCGCCGCGACGTCCCGCCCACAATGCGGTTCTCTCTGCCTCGTCTTTTGCCAGGCGAACATCGCTAGCGCCATGTTGCCGGCAAATAGCGGTAATCTCCTGGTTTTGTGAGGCAAGACTTAATTCCGGGCCATCGATTTCAATGATCAGCACAGCGGCAGCATCGACCGGATAATCCACTTGCAATGATTGCACTACGGTGCGGATACACAAATTATCCATAAATTCAAGGGTAGCCGGAATTATGCCGCGGGCAATAATTGCCGAAACCGCATTGGCGGCGCTGTCAATATCGGCGAAAGATACCAGCATGGTTGAAACCGCTTCAGGCAACGGCATGATGCGTAGCACAAGACGGGTGATAATTGCAAACGTCCCTTCGGAACCGTTCATTATACCGGTCAGGTCGTAGCCGGGCGTTAAAGCAGTTCGACCGCCAATGCTATATAATTCACCGTCGGCGCCGATAAAATCCAGCCCTGTTACATGGTTGACCGTAACGCCATATTTCAGACAATGTGGCCCGCCGGCGTTCATAGCGGCATTACCGGCCAGAGTAGAAACTTTTTGGCTGGCAGGATCGGGGGCAAAAAAGTAACCTTTCTCTGCCAGAGCTTTTTGCAAATCCAGGTTAAACACACCCGGTTCAACTAGGGCTATTTGATCTTCAGTATTGATTTCCAGGATGCGGTTCATGCGCGTGCAGGCTATAACCATACCGCCCTGCGGCGCGATGGTTCCGCCGCTAAGATTGGTTGCCGACCCCCTGGCAATTACAGGTATCCGCTCAGCAACCGCCAGCCGTACCAATTCCTGTATCTGCGATACCGTCTGTGGTAAGACAACAACATCAGCACTCCCCTTTTCCATACTGGCGTCATAACTATAAAGTAACAGATCAAGAGATCGAGAGAAAACATTCTCCCGGCCGCAGATGCGCTGTAATTTTTTTATTAACTTTTTATCCATAGTATAAAAGATGAGAATAAGATTATCAAGAGGCCTCGTTGGTGAATAACCAGCAGAACACTGGTTACTTTAATCTACCGGTCAAACTGGCTAATTTTAACTGCCATACCACCCAAATAGCTTCACGGACAATTTTTTTGGACATTTTGGAGGTTCCGGCAGTGCGGTCATAAAAAATGATCGGAATTTCGCCCAGTTTAAATCCTTTCTTCCAGGCTTTAAAGTGCATTTCGATCTGAAAAGAATATCCGTCTGATTGGATGCTATCCAGATCGATAGCTTCCAGAACCTGGCGTTTGAAACATTTGAAACCGCTGGTACAATCGTGCAATGGCAGGCCGGTAATCAACCGGGTATAAAGACTGGCCCCCATGCTCAGCATCAACCGGCTCAACGGCCAGTTAATGACATTAACACCGTTAATATAGCGGGAGCCGATAACAAGATCAAATCTGTCCGTACCGGCGATCAAATTTTTCAATTCATTGGGATCATGCGAGAAATCTGCATCCATTTCAATGATCAGATCATATCCATGCTGGAGGGCATAGCGAAAACCGGCCACATAAGCTGTCCCCAGTCCTTGTTTGCCCTCCCGACGCAGAACATACAGGCGGGGGTTGCTTTGCGCCAGCGCGGTAACGCATTCACCGGTGCCGTCGGGAGAGTTGTCGTCAATTACCAGGATATCCAATCCTGCAATATTTTGACTGGTAATTTTTTCCAGCAATTTTTCAATATTTTGCCGTTCATTATAGGTGGGAATGATAACCAGAATTTTCAAAACTCTGCTCCGCTGTTTAAGAGTTGCTCAGGCGCATTTCACTATTGATATTCCGGCGATGTTTTGCCCTTGTACATGTATTTGAATTTATTTAAACCTCCCGAGACATTGGAAAGTTCGATATTTAATTCATTTATCGCTTTATCGACGATCAAACCGGACTTTAAGGGCCGGGGAGCAGCCTGGTGTAATTCGGCAGTTGTTATTGGCTGGATTAAACTGGTATCCAGGTTAAAAACCTGTGCTATGGTCTGTGCAAATTCAAAGCGGTTGATAATTTCAGTTCCGGCAATATTCACAACTCCGTTAAACTTTAATGCAATTAATTTCCAGATTCCGATAGCCAGTTCATCTACCAAAGTTGTATTGCCAATTTGATCATTGACAATTTTTACATGTTTATCATTTTCCAGTTGGTCAATCAACCAGGTGACAAAATTATGTTTACCATTATTCCGTTCTCCATACAACACCATTGTACGCACAATAAAATAATCTATGGCGGATGCTGCAAACAGGTTTTCCGCCGCCAGTTTTGAACGGCCATAATAGCCAAGCGGATTGGGACGCGCCGTTTCCGTATAGGGGCCCTGTTTGCCGTCAAAAATATAATCCGTAGAGATATGCCCGATATTAAAATTCAGTTTGCGGGCGCAATAGATTAAATGCTCCGGTAATTCGACATTCAAACGCCAGCATAACTCCCGGTCGGTTTCAGCGCCATCGACATTGGTATAAGCGGCGGCGTTGATAATATAATCGGGCTTCACTTCCTGCAACAGGCGGAAAACAGACTTTTTATCTGTTAAATCCTGTGAAAAATAATTTACCGCGGCTAAAGCCGGGCAGCTCTCCGGCAGATCGACTCCGATTATGTTATAGCCCGTTGGCGCATAATCGATCAGTTTTCGTCCCAGCAAACCATTGCATCCGGCAACCACTACTTTTATCATATCAAATCACTTAATATTATTATTTGTGCCTTAACCGATCTTGCAGCCGTTGGCCACAAACCTGGTCAGCTTTTGGCGGATGTCATCATGCCGTGCTGCCAGGATTCGCGCACAAAAAACCGCCGCATTAGCAGCGCCGGGCTTGCCGATAGCCATAGTTGCGACCGGAACTCCGCCGGGCATTTGTACAATTGCATATAACGCATCTACGCCATTCAGAGCGGAACCGGCCAGGGGCACGCCAATGACCGGCAACATTGTATAGCTGGCTATTACACCCGGCAAATGCGCCGCCATACCGGCGCCGGCAATAATGGCTGAAAATCCATTGTCGGCAGCAGATTTGGCAAATTGTGCGGTTTGATCGGGCGTCCGATGTGCGGAAAGAGTAAATACTTCACTTTCTATATTAAAATATTGCAAATATTCCCGCGCGACCGACATGACTTCGGCGTCGGAAGTACTACCCATTACTATTGCTACTTTTGGCATATTTTACTCCTGGATTGCAGGTTCATTAACAGTTTTAAATGTATGTAAAATTATATCCAGTTGCCGCAGGTAAGGCCATTTGCGCTGTTCGGGAGCCCATACGGAACCGTCCAGTATATAGATATAATCATCACCTTCATTATAAAAAGCAATACTTCGGAATGGCCCGCCGATCATGAGTTTTTCGTTTTGCCAAACTCCCTCTACCTGAATCGCATAACGATTGTTAAAATTGATTAATTTTTCACGGACAGTGATCAAACTATCACTATAGATATAATCGCCCTGATAATAACGGTTTGTCAAACTGTCCCGTTTGGAAATAATCCATTCTTTGCTCAACACAGATGGGTCAGTTATTTTTTCCCGGTAAATGAACATATCACGCAACAGACTTTTGGGACCGACACGTCGCAGCCATACAAAGCCGGTTTTACCGGAATCGGCAGAAATAAAATATTCATTGGGAACACGTATACTCCAGCCATAGTTTTGAAAAAAATGGTGCTCTAGGTTTTTCTGTTCATGGGTATAGTAAATCTGTTGTGTAGCTCTTTCATTTGCATGTGTATCAAAAGTATTAAATAAATCGTCAGGTTTATCGGCAAGATGCTTTTGCAGAGTTTCAAGATCGCGACTTACCAGCACTACCAGTAATTGATCACGTGACCAGGGATTTTGTACCGGAAAGAAAAATCGCTCATCATTTTCCACCATCTGCCTTCCCCGTGAACCGGGCGGTAAGAGCTGATCCAGTAAGTTTTGGGTTTGCCCTTGCTGGTCCAGGGTGCCGACGAGTAAAATTTGCGGAAATCGTTTGAACTTGCCAATAGATTCAGGTTTGTTTAGGGAAAGAAAAAAAACGGGTTCCGGCTGGGGTGTATATTGTTCATTACCAAGGATATTTTCAACTTGTTTGCCAACGTTCTGCCACAAAACAGAATCAGCCAGGGTAATAATATTATTGCCCGATCCGAGGGAACGGCCCTTTTGCTCGCAATTACTGAATATAATTAATACACCCAATAATGCAATGCTCAAAGCCTTATATGAAAAATTATGTTTCATATTGTTACTCCATTATTAGGGAGTGTCAGAATTACTGGATTTTATTATGATCTTTCCGGACAGCAAAAATTAAACCGCCCGGTATTGTAGCCAAAATACCAACCAGATAGGCGATGAATTCAAAAGCGACAATTTCGGCAGGAAGCACACCAACCTGAGAAAATAAAGTAACGCCGCTTTGTTCACGTACACCGATCCCACCAAGGGAGATTGGTAAACTGGCAACCAGGGCAATGATCGGTATGAAAATAAAAAAATAATATAATTCCGTTTTGACCCCAACCGCCAAAGCAGCAAAATAATGTGTTATTATCCGCAAAGTTTGCACGCTAAAGGCAATGAGGAATATTTGTAATAACAACGACCTCTGATGACGGAATTGGTTCAACTCGTAATAGATTTCCTTGAGTTTTATATGAACAAATTTCGGCAAAAACAATTTGAAAAGCCATGAAAATTTTTTTGCAGTTCTTTCCTGAAACAGGAAAAAAAGCCCGGCAGCCCAAACAATAAAAACAATTATGATTGTATATACAGTAATACGTGAAGATAAATGTTTTAACCAAAATAGTGTAACGATCATTGCCAGGGTAGACATGGCTAAAAAACCGATGAACCTATCAAAAAGCACTGTCGTCAGGGCGCCGTTAAGATCGCCGGATTGTTTTTTAATATCATAAATCCGAAAAGCATCACCGCCGACATATCCGATCAGAAAATTGTTAAAGAACAGACCGACATGATAAAACTTGATCACCTGCCATAAAGACAAGTTAACATGACGGGATTTTAATAAAAGGTGCCATTGTACGGCGCCTAATATATTACTTGTCATAAATATTAAAATACTTGCAACAATACACCAGGGGTTTGCCTGAGTAACCTGGCGCAATAATTGGTCAACGCCAATCCGCGACAGTAAAAAAAATATTAAAAAGCCGCTCAGGCAAACCTTGATGCCTGTGATAAAAACCTGTTTGATACTAGTCGGTGTAGCTCGTTTTCCTTCCGACAAAACTGGTCATTCCTTCCTGCGTATAGATTATTTTTTCACATTGTTAGTATCGGTTGCAGCGTCGGTCATACCTGCCAGCTTTTTCATTTCTTCGAGTTTAGTTTTAGCCTCGGAATCGTCCGGATGGGCGATTAGCCAGTTTTCCAGCAAAGTAATGGCTTTATCGTTTATCCCTTCCCGTTCATACAGGCTGACCAGGGTGCCGACCGCATAAGCATTGTCAGGTTCCACTTTGACCGCCCATTCGGCCTTTTTAATAAATTTTTCAGGCTGGCCGGCGAGATCATACAATGAACCGATTTGGATAGGAAGCCGGACATCGGGCGGTGGAATCAAACTATCGGGCATAACCGTTTCCATACGGTCGAGGACAGAAACCATCAGGTCATTTTTTTGCTGACGGCGATAATAATCAGCCAGGCGTAAAAAGGCGGCCCGGTAATTCTGCAACAAACCTTTAATATTATCATTCAGATATACATCAGGATCGTTCAAACCCCGGAACTGAAAGTTTTCGAACAGGTTTTTATGCAACTTTTTCGCCATAACATCATCATCGACAACCGGGGTTACTTCAAAACACAAGCCGTCCATACGCAGGTATTCATCCATATCCAGCTTGTTTTGGTTTGATACGGTTACGGCAAAATATACGGGTTTTTCCCATCGGTTGGCATAAAGAATGTTCAAAATCATATAATCCTGCACTCGTATGCCCTGCCCGTAAATAGTCGGCTTTACGACAAATGAAATTTCTTCCGGTACATTATTTTCGGTGGGCATGAATTCCTTTACTTCACCAAGATCAGTGAATAACCGCTGCCGGACATCCGGCGGCACCGGTATGGAGATTTTTTGCTCTTTCCAGGCCATTACTTCAAGGGCGTCAATCTTGGAATCCGGCAAAGAGATTGGGACAATGGGTTCCTGGTCTTTCAACTGTTTAATATACCAGCTGGTATTAAGCAGGCTCAGGTTGACGACCCGTACATCTTTTTTAATGCCATAAACATATTGCAAAAACCATAACGGGAAGGTATCGTTATCGCCATTGGTAAACAGGATGCCGTTATCATCACAGGTTTGCAAGATGTTATAGGAATAATCGTATGCGACATAATCGCCGGTGCGGTCATGCTCATTATAATTTCGGGCAAAAAGATTAAGTGGAACAGCTACAAATAATAGAATTGCCGTTGCAATGGACAACATAAAGCGCAATTGTGCTTTACCGCGCATAGCATCCTGGATCATTTCGATAATTGCGGTTACCCCCATGCCGATCCACACTGAAAAAGCAAAAAATGAACCGACAAAGACATAATCCCTCTCGCGCGGCTGCGGGTCCTCCTGGTTGAGGTAAATAACAATGGCAATACCGGTGAGGATTAAAAATGCCGTCAAGCTGAGCGCATGCCGCCAGTTCCGGTAATAATGATGCACCATGCCGATCAGGCCGAGAAAGAGCGGTAATCCCATTAACCCGTTGAGAGAGAAATTTTCAACTATAAATCCGTCGGCGCCAAGCGTTGTACCTTTGCCGGCAAATTGCCAGGTAAAATAACGCAGGTACATTTTTTTGATCTGGTAATTCCACATAAAATCCATCTGTTTATCAAATTTGTACCAGGTATAACTCTCACCTTTAGGAATCCGCCCGTATTCTTTTAGTTGATTAAATTCCCATTCTTGCGGAATTCCGGGGAACCGGCGCGGAAATGTACTCCATGTGCCATATTGTTCACGGTTTAGATAACTGACCATTTGTTTGGTAGTTTCGGGGTCATTTTCATCGATGACGGGATCAAGACCGGAGCGGATATAGATCATGGTATAAGTCGAATAACCCATCAAGACGAGCATCAGGGACATTAAAGCCAGGCTGAGGATACGCCGTTTATAGGCTATTGCATAATAGGTGCCCAGGGTGATCACAACTACCAGAATCAAAAGCGACCATAATGAAAAAGCTCCGGCCATGCGGGGAATCCATTGTACTACACCTGGATAAATTGCAGCAAAAATGAGCAGTGTAATTAAAGCAAAAGCCGCCAGGTTGGCCAGAGTGATCTTTAGATTGTTCTGTTCAAGATATTTAAAATATACGATCATAAAAACAGCCGGCAGAGCCAAAATCAATAGCAAATGGACGCCAATAGCCAAACCGGTAAGATAGGCAATAATTAAAACATACCGTTCAGAACCGCCGCTTTCGGCTTTTTCCAGCCAGATCATAATCAGCCAGACAATGATAGCGGTAAAGAACATACTGATCGCATAAACTTCAGCTTCAACCGCATTGAACCAGAAGGTATCGGTAAACGCAAAAGCCAGGGCGCCAATCAGACCGCTGGCGGCCAAGACAAATATATCTTCGGTATTTTTGGGTTCGCCGCGCCATTGTTTAATAAAGCGAACGATGATCAAATAGGTCAACATTACAGTTACCGCGGAGGATAATGCGGAGACAATATTTACCCGTAAACCAATGTCGGCAGCCAGGGGCAGCATGGAAAATATTCGACCGAGGAGCAGGTAAAAAGGGGCGCCCGGTGGATGCGGAATGCCGAGAATATAAGAACAGGTTATGAATTCACCGCAGTCCCAAAATGACACTGTCGGTGCTATGGTTTTTAGATAAATAATCAGGGAAAAGATAAACGCTACACCTGCGCATATCCGGTTAATTAATTTCTCATGTTGCATTCTTGATCTCCGAATCTAGTTACGTATTATTGAATAAATAACATCAATTACTTTTAGTGCCGATTCTTCCCAACTAAAACGCTGTACCCAATTTACAGAATTTTTTGATAAAATACTCTGTTTTTTCTGATCGGTTAATAATTCAATACTATACTGCACCAACTTTTTTATATTGCCAAATGGATACAACAGACCGGTTTTTTCATGCATTACGGAATCGCGCAAACCGGGCGAATCTGCAGCCACAACCGGAACCCCGCAGGCATTGGCTTCAATAACGGTCAGCCCCCACCCTTCTTTGGGCGAGGGATTGACACAGACCGTAAGCGAATTCAACAGAGTAAGTTTTTGCTCATGTGACACATGACCGGTAAAGGTTATCCGCTCTCTGACGCCAAGCGTTACCGCCAGTTTTTCCAGGTTTGGAATATGGTCGCCCCCGCCGATGACCAGCAAACGGACATTCGGTACTGACTTTATTATTTCCGGCATGGCGCGTAATATATGATCGACGCATTTATATTTCTTGACCCGGCCCAGGTATCCAAGTAACGGCTCACCTTTTTTACCTGCAGGATCACAATGATATTTTTGCAAATCGACTGCATTTTGCACCAGGCTGATGTGTGAACGAATTCCCAGTCGTAAAAGTTCCTGCCGCGTGCTTTCGGACACGACTGCAAATGGCGTATTTTTATAGATGACCGGCACCACTTTTTCGCTTGTATAAACATAACTGGCCGGAATCCAAGAGGTTTCCAGGTATATGCTCTTGCCGAACAGATGATGCAATATAGCCAGAACCGGTTCTTTTACATATAATGGCGTATAAAAGGGAATTTTATTAATATCATCGACCACAATATCAAATCGCTGTTTTTTTGCCAGGCGCCGGTATACCGCCGGAACATGAAAATTAAAATCGGTCCTCGACCCGCAACGAATGATGGTAATATCGTCAATTACTTCCTGCGCAACTGCCCCCGGATAACGACAGCATAACAGGGTAACCCGGTGACCCAGCGCGGCGACTCGTTTAAAAATTTCATGGCAATGCACTTCAGCGCCGCCACCCAGCGGATTGGTGATATCCTGCCAGTTAATAACCAGTATATTTAATGTTTTAGTTTTAACCATAAATCATTATCAATTATTTTTTACCTATGACGCCGATATCCATAAATGTATAAAATGCCGGTTTACAGCGTTTAAAGGCGTTACCAAACCACCGGCACAAAGGAGATAAAAGAGGAACCGTCCGGGGATACAAGGGTAAAACGATTTTAAATTTTTTCAACACTTCGCGCAGCGCCCGGTAACAAAAGCCGGGGCGCATCCAGTCGCCATAAGCGGCATGAATTGAAAATCCCGCGCTGGTGAACAGTGAACGCAACTGGCCGATGGAAAACTCGGTCTCCCACCCGGCAAACCATTTATTCATCCAGATCAGAACATGCTTGACCAGCGTGTAAAGATGATACCGTTGCGGCACATCGGCAATTGCATGACCGCCGGATTTAAGCACCCGGTAATTTTCCTGAATCAGATCTTCGGGATTGGTGAAATGTTCCAGCAGTCCCTGGTGGTAAACCAAATCGAGCGAATTATCCCGGAAGGGTAAATGAAAAGCGTCGGCGCGCAGTAAAACAACCGGCTTGCCAAGTTCGCGGGACAACTGTTGCAATAATAACAGTGAATTTTCAGCATAATCCAGCAAAATGACCAGCGCGCCTTTATCAACAAGCCGAAAGCCGTCCCGCCCGGAACCGGCGCCGATTTCCATAACTATTTTTTTATTCAAATCGCCCAGGGCTTCAATTTGCCGGATAATCCGGTCGGAATTAGCATAGACCTGGTTTATATCTTTTTTTTCCTGCCAAAAATTTTCCCACACCTGGCGGCTATGCCGGGCTTTGGTATTCATAGATTATCTTTCCTTTTACAAACCGGGTTAATTACTTGCTCTTGTTCGTTTCTTCCACAAACGCCATTTTCACCTGGGTGAGAGTATTTTCCAGGAACTTTTTTTCATCATCCAGCAGATTGTTGCGGGTCTTTACCGCTATCATATCCAGAATATCTATAAAAGTCCTGGCCTGTTCCAGGTTAACCGGAACCGGCGGCTGGCCGGGGTTCTCTATCCTGCCCATATTTTGCAGGGCGGCGGATTGCATGATGAGAACCAGGTTTAAAAACAATAATTTATGTTTTTCATTTTTATCAAACTGTTCGGACATATCAATTTCCTTTAATTTTAAGCGACCCAGGCAAGATCGTACTTGTCGCGATAATTTTTGATAAAATGATGCCGGGTACCGGTTGCGCCTTCGGCCGCTAATTGTAGATCATTGGCGACCAAATTAAATGCGTCCTTGCGGGCGGTACGCAGCAGTTTAATGTCGGCAACAACATCGGCAATGCGCAGATCGGGCAAGCCATGTTGTTTGGTGCCGAAAAATTCACCCGGCCCGCGCAATTCCAGGTCGATTTCCGCCAGTTTAAAACCGTCGGTAGTTGCAGCCATGGTATCGAGCCGTTTTTGCGCTTCAGCAGATAACTCTCCATAAGCGATCAGTATACAATAAGATTGCCGGTCGCCGCGCCCTACCCTGCCCCGCAACTGGTGCAGTTGGGTCAAACCAAAACGCTCGGCATGTTCAATAACAATAATCGTGGCATTCGGCACATCGACCCCCACTTCAATTACAGTTGTGCTGACCAGAATTTGAATTTGGCCGTTCTTAAAGGCAGACATTACCGATTCCTTTTCAGTACTTTTCATCCGGCCATGCACCAGGCCGACAGAATAATCGCGAAAGAAGCTATTGCGCATTTTTTCATAACTATCGGTTGCGGCTTTCAGATCGGACTTTTCCGTTTCTTCAACCAGAGGAAAAACAATGAATGCCTGTTTACCGGCAGCTACCTGGTCGCGTAAAAAATGATAGACTTTGGAACGCTGGCGGTTGGAGCGCCATTTGGTCAGTACCGGTTTGCGGCCGTGCGGCATCTCATCCAGAATCGATACATCCAGATCGCCGTATACAGTCAGAGACAAGGTGCGTGGAATAGGTGTAGCCGTCATCACCAGCACATCGGGTTTTAATCCTTTTTCACGCAGCCGGGCGCGCTGTATGACGCCGAAACGGTGTTGTTCGTCAATGATAACCAGGCCAAGATTGTTAAATTCCACATTATCCTGGATCAGCGCATGTGTGCCGATGACAATATCTGCCTGGTGGGTGGCAATAACATCCAGAATTTTTTCACGCTCGGCTTTGTTCTGAGCGCCGATCAACAATACAGTGTTCACACCGATTGGTTGTAACGTCTTGCCGATGGAATAATAATGCTGTTCGGCAAGGATTTCAGTAGGGGCCATTAGCGCCGCCTGGTAGCCATTTTCCACGGCAATCAACATAGCGACTAGCGCAACCATAGTTTTCCCGGAACCGACATCGCCCTGCAGCAAACGATTCATCGGCCTGCTGCTTTTCATATCAGTATAAATTTCACGAATAACCCGTTTTTGCGCACCGGTTAGTTCAAAAGGTAAATTATCAATCAGGGTTTTAACCCGGTCGCCGACTTTGGAAAAGCGAATACCGCCGGAATCCGTATGATTATGCTTTTTCCGCAGCGCTATTAACAATTCCATAAAAAACAGTTCATCAAATTTCAACCGTTCCCGCGCCTGATACAGAATTTCCCAGTTGTCGGGAAAATGGATTTTTGCCAAAGCGTCGGCCAGGGGCATCAGTTGCCGACGGGTAATAATATCTGCTGGAATGGTCTCTTCTATTTTGTCCTTATAATTATGGATCAGCTTGATGATTAAACGACGAAATCCTCTGCTGTCGAAACCGCTTTTGGTCAGAGCTTCGGTTGAAGGATATAAAGGAATGATCTTGCCGGTATGCACCAGTTCGCCTTCAGCATTTTCACCTAGCCGGTCAAATTCAGGATGGATCATTTGCAGGCCTTCAAACCGGGTTACTTTACCGCTTAACGCCAGCCATTCGCCGGTTTTAAAAACCCGCAACCAGAAAGTGAGCTTACTGAACCAGACACAGGTAAGGTATGAGGTGCCGTCGGTAACATAAAGATGAAAACGGTTACGCCGGCCGCGCCGTAGTTCCGAATTAACCACGCGAGCTATAATAGTAGTCTCCTGCCCGTCTTTTAAAGAAGCGATCTTGCCGATATATGAACGATCGAGGTAACGCCGGGGTAAATAATAAAACAGATCACTGATCTGAAAAACACCTACCTTGTTCAATTCGGCTGCGCGCTTGGGCCCAACGGTTTCCAGCTTATCAATTGGCGAATATATTGACGAGACCGCTTCTTTCATGAGCAGGATTTAAATTGATTAATACTGGTATAAAACAACAAATTCAAAACTGGTTTCACCGTTAGCGGGTACAGTTGCTTCAAATTCGACCTTGTTCGCCTGACGGGTTAAAATCTTGGGGGTTTGGCCAATAAAATCCCAATCACCCCACATATTCTCAATTACCGTAATGGTTACATTCTCTTTTTTATGATTGCGCAAGGTAATTGCCACGGTTTCCTGGCGGCTGCGGTTGCCGATCTTTTTTATATCCTTGACAATGCGCTCTCCGACAATATCAAAAGCATTACCCAGGTAAATACGTAGTTTTTCATCCTGCGGCGTATGGTCGATCATATCTTCGCCAATGAATTCCTGTGAGCCGTCCACATCGCTTTTATAAACGCGAATTTTCCCTTTGGGTAAGGGCATACCCAGACCGTTCGCCTTGCTGTTGGTCATTTCAATATTGACTTTGACGTCTTTACCATCGCGCTGGCCGTTGAAAGTAAAGAGTTTTTTAACTGCAGTATTGGCTGTAGGGAACAATTCCAGTTGTTTGATTTGCCGGTCATTGACTGTAGCCGGACGGGACAGGGTGTATAAATGGTATTCAAAAAAGGATTTTTCTTCAAATTGTGGCTCGCCGGCGTCTTCGGCAAAAGCGGCTTTGGCTAAAAATGCCCGGGGTGGCGCTTGCGGCTTGACAATATTTACATCTCCGGCAACCAGTTTTAATTTGGCGTCACGATAGTTAGCGCCGGAATTATTTTCTATGGAAACCCAGCCGCTCAATTCCAGTTCCGTATCTTTATCATTGACCAGGGCAACATACTCTGCATGCCAGCTTATACCGCCGGTGAGATAACTGATTTCGGCTTGCCGCTTTTCCGATTTAGCGCTTTGCAGCAGCCACACCAGGGTTGGTTTGGTGATGAGTCCACCGGACACTGCAGGAAATTCGACGGTCTCTAACGCCGTAGCTTTTAACACTTTGACCAGTTTATCAGGGGTTTCAATAATCACATCCCCGGATTGGGCGCTAAGTAATTTACCGCGAAATGTATTACCTTCGGTGGTTGTAACGATGATTTGTTGATCGATGTACTTTTCCAAGAGCCGCTGGGTACCGACAAGATCATACTCATAGTTTTGTTCCAGAATGCGAATATTATCACTACCCGGTACTTTGAAATGAACTGAAGTAGGGTCGATCTGCGCCGCTACTTCGGTAAAACGATATTCATTAATTCCGCTTTTAAAATCAAGTGTGCGCGAATCCCGTACCAGGGCCAGGTTATCATTATAGATTGTGATCGCCATTTTATCTGCAAAAGTATCTGTGCTGGTGAGCGGCGAAAAAAGGATAAGGCCTGCTAATAATTTTCCATATTTCATTGTGCAATTCCTTATTTTAATGAGTATTGAAAATCTATCCCACCGGTGTGCGAACGGGATGATCTGTTGTTGTAAATTTTACTCTACTCACCGGTTAAAAGTTGCAAGCTGGTTTGCAATTTCTTTATGCTTGATTCCCAGTTCTCTTTCTTTTGCTGTTCCTTTTCAATGACCTCTTTGGGCGCCCTGGCAACAAAATCGCGGTTTAATAACTTTTTTTGCAGCGCGTCAAGCTGATTTTCAAGACGTTCAATTTCCTTCTGCAAGCGGTTTTTTTCTACTTCAACATCGATCAGCCCTTCCAGGGGTAAATACAATTCCAACCCTTGCATCACAGCGCTGGCGGTCAGTTTGGGACGTTTTGTATTATAAGAGATTTTACTTACTTTGGCCAGCTTGATAACTGAAATTTCATTATTACGGATAATTTCCAGTTTTTGCTCATCTTTACTTTTGATGATCAATTCAGCCTCCCGCATTGGCGGCACATTCATTTCGCCGCGAATGTTACGAATAGCGCCAATGACCTGCTGTAACATGGCCATATCAGTTTCCACAGCTTCATTGATGCTTTTTTCCTGGTATTGGGGAAAAGGCTGTAACATGATGGATTTAACCGATGACTCAGCAGTCAAGCCGGCAGGCAGGTTTTGCCAGATCTCTTCGGTTATGAACGGCATCAACGGGTGCAGCAACAAGACGATCTGTTCCAAAATATGAACCGATACGGAACGGGCGATTTGTTGCTCATGGGGATTTTCTTTGGCATACAAACGATTCTTCACCAGTTCGATATACCAGTCACAATATTCGGTCCAGATAAAACTGTAAAGGATATGGGTGGCGTCGTTAAGACGCAAGTCATTCATTGCTCTTTCAATTCCCTGTATTGCGCGGTGCAATCGGGACATGATCCATTGATCCATAAAGTCCAGTTCCTCATCCCAGATTTCCGAGATTTTTAAAACCGGCTGTTCTTCATCGAGGTTCATAAGCACAAAACGGGCGGCATTCCAGAGCTTGTTGCTGAATTTTTGTCCCAATTCTACCAGGGTATGATCAAAGCGGATATCGCCGCCCAATGGCGTCAAATAAACCATGGTCAAACGGATAGCGTCGGCGCCGTAGGCGGGCACGCCTGCTTTATAGGAAGGATTTTTTGAGGCAAAATCATGTATTTTTTCTTTTTGCACGCCGTCAATCAGCCACAATGGATCGGGCGAGTTGCCCAAAGATTTGGACATTTTTCTGCCGGTCAAATCACGGATCATACCATTGAAATAAACATCTTTGAATGGGATATCGCCCATAAATTCAAGAGAAGCCATGATCATCCGCGCTACCCAGAAAAAGATAATATCGGGGCCGGTAACCAGGGTATCGGTGGGGAAGAATTTTTTCAAATCGGGCGTTTCATTCGGCCAGCCCAGGGTGCTAAACGGCCACAACCAGGAAGAGAACCAGGTATCAAGCACATCGGTTTCCTGGCTTATATTAACGCTGCCGCAGGTGGAACACTTTTGAGGGTCATCGGCAGCAACAGTAATATGCCCATACTCGCAGGTCCAGGCCGGAATACGATGCCCCCACCATATTTGCCGGCTGATACACCAGTCGCGTATATTCTCCATCCAGTGGAAATAGGTTTCTTCCCAGTGTTTGGGATAAAATTTGATCTTGCCTTCGCGGACAACACGGATGGCCGGTTGGGCCAACGGCTCCATTTTAACAAACCACTGCTCGGATAAATAAGGTTCGACCACATCATCAGAACGGTAACAGCGCGGCACGGCGATGATCTTTTTACGTTCACCGCGTAATAATTCCAGCCCCTGTAAATCCAGTAGTATCTTTTTACGTGCGGCAAAACGATCCAGCCCTGCATACTTGCCGGCATTTTCATTCATTTTTCCATCAGCGGCGATCACGGAAATTTGTTCCAGGTTATGGCGCTGGCCGACGGCAAAGTCGTTAAAATCATGCGCTGGGGTAATTTTCACTGCGCCGCTGCCGAGTTCCGGATTGGCATGTTCATCGGCAATAATGGGTATTTCCCGGTTGATCAGGGGAATAACGACTGTTTTGCCGATCAATGCCCGGTAACGGTCATCTTCGGGGTGAACAGCAACCGCGGTATCGCCCAGCATGGTTTCAGGGCGGGTTGTTACCACTATAATTTCACCGCTGCCATCTTTAAAGGGATAAGCAATATCCCAAAACATACCCTCTTCTTCCACATTGTTAACTTCTTCATCGGCAAGGGCGGTATGGCAGCGCGGGCACCAATTGATAAGGCGCCGGCCTTTATATATATAGCCTTTATGATACAACCGAACAAATACTTCACGCACAGCCCGGCTAAGTTCTTCATCCATAGTAAAACATTCACGATCCCAGTCGCAGGCGGCGCCCAGTTTACGTAATTGTTGAAAAATAATACCGCCATACTTGTCCCGCCAGTCCCACACCCGCTCTAAAAATTTTTCACGTCCCAGTTGATGTCGGTCTGTACCCTCAAGGGCTATCGCGGCTTCCACTTTATTTTGCGTGGCAATGCCGGCATGGTCGGTGCCCGGCATCCATAAGGTTTCAAAACCCTGCATTTTTTTCCAGCGGATCAGCATATCCTGAATTGTATTATTCAGAATATGCCCCATCGTCAACATACCGGTGACATTTGGCGGGGGTATTACTATTGTATAATGCGGACGCGAATTAGCGACATCCGCATGGAATAATTTATTATCTTCCCAATATTTATACCACTTGTTTTCGACCTTGACCGGATCATACACTTTATCCAATTCGCGTAAACTCATTAAAGAATGTTCTCCAAAAGAATCAATAACCTGTAGCAGGCGAGTTAATGATAAAAAATTTGATGTTTTTTAACTGTAAATCATTATAGTTTATAAATATAGCAAAACATCGGAAAATAGTCAATGAAATAGTAATTACTAACAATAGTTTCAGGGATATAAAGGAGAGGTCATATTAATCCGGTAAGAGAGTTATTCAAACAGTTCCCCCTGCAATCCGGGCTTGATATTCTTGTCATTTTTCAGTTGTTCAATTCTCTCTTCCAGCGCTTCGATGATCATCAACTGGTCGCCCGACATTAATTTACAGTTGAATTCTTTTTCAATAGCTTTCAAAGTCTCATCGATCTGCCGGGATTTATTTTGCAGGTGTTGAATATCTATAATTTTTGCCCAGTATTTCTGCCAGTCCGGCAGAGATTTATACTGCATGATTGCTCCTTGTATACAAAATTGTTATACTCCAACCGTTATAAACGACGGATCATTAATCTATCCAGAATACATTTTTTCGGGTCGACGTATTGCCGTTATTATCTTTCAGCATCAGTTCCAGGGTATGTTGGCCCTTTGACAAGGGAGCCCGCACTTTATAAGTTAACGACAACCGTTCCGGGTCATATTCGGCTATTACCCGTATGCCATCGAGCAAGAGCTGCATGTTGTCTTCGCCGGTTATGCCGGAGAGAGTATCTTTATAAACCGCCCGTAACTGTGGATAAGCAGTTTGTACATGAGAATTGTTTTGCGGATATAATGAAATAATTTCCGGCGGTACATCGTCAATCAACAAAGCATGGGTACCCAAAGTGCCAACATAGCCGCCCACAGTTTTGTTAACCTCATCCAGAATATTGCCGAAATAAACCCAGCGGTTACCGGAATTGAGATAATAGACGCCCAGTTTGCGGGGATCGGCTACCGTCCCGTCATAAGCTATCCGGATTACCGCGCCTTTATTAAGCGGCACATCGCCGGGATCGACACGGTAGATTTTGCTGGCAATTTTCCAGGCAGTCCTGTCGGCGCCGGCTTGTTCGGTGATACGCACAAAGATCGTTTTGAACAAGGAATTGGCTGAAAATTCGAGCCGGCACAGATTGTCGTCACTAAAAAGTGTCCGGGATTGTTTTTTTATAACCGGTTGAAAGAATAATTGTCCGGTTTGCTGCAATGCCGGGCCTTTGCCATTATCGTACCGGATATTTAACAATAGCGGCGATGCGCTGTTATCATCGAGCGGTACACTGCCCAGCAGTTTACCATTTTTCCGAACCAGAGGCAGCGCCATTTCCGGCGCCCCGGCAAAATGATAAAATGCTGTAACCTGGCCATCAAGTCGTTTGGCGGAACTCAATTCAAAGCGGATATAATTATCATAATACTCATGATTTATGGTGAATAATGCCGTATCGTTAGATGCCGGTAAATCAAAGAGTAAATAGTTACTATCGGTTTTAGATTCTGAAGGGGGTTCTAAAAAAATCGGTAAAGCAGCAATTAATTTCCCGCTTATTTCGGAGGTGTTACCCCAGTAATCGTGGGCAACAATGCGAAAAGAATGATCCTTGCCGGATACTAATTTTGTACCGACAGGAAGGCTTGATAAAGCGCTGTCGGACCGGGTTTGAAAGAAAACAGTGCCGTAATCACTGCTTTTTCCGGCATAGAATGGTAAAGAATTGCCGTCATCGAGGTATAATTTATAATAGTTGCCCCTGCCGGTTTGTGCCAGCCGGAATTCCCGATCCAGCACCGCCAGGTTGTTATCATCATAGGAAAACTTGTCATAAGTTGATGAAAAGATCAATTCTTCATCAATATAAAGTTGATTTTGATAAGTGCCGAACTTGTTGGTAATGTTTTCCATAGTATCAAAAGCGGACAAACCAAATCCGATCAAACCGTTAACAGAAAGCGGCTGCTCTATAACATACCGACCCCGGCCGACATTATAAGCCGAAATGACCACCGGTTTCCAGTCGTTATTAACAGTAGAAGCGGCATTAAGCGGGGTTACCGATATTCGTGTAATGACCGGCGCTGCATTATCGGTTACTACATAACCAAGCAGAAAGGGATTGATCGGATTTTCATTAGCATCACGGACTTCGAAATGCAAATGCGGGTAACCGATCCCGGTTTGCCCGGTATAGCCGAGGAAATCACCTTGCCTGAAGCGAAACTGGTTGGAGGAAAAAAACAGTTGTACACTGTAACAACCGCGTTTTTGCTGTTCCGCCCATATATAGTCTTCCAGCTCGCTATTAAAGCCATCCAGGTGAGCATAAACGACTGTTTCGCCGCTGTCCAATGTCAGGTAAAGCGATTTTCCATAACCAAAGGGGGAAATACGCAGCCGCGATATATAGCCATTGCCAACAGCAAAAATTTTGTAACCGGTTTTACCCCAGGTTTTAATATCAATACCGGCGTGAAACCGCCCGGGGCGATATTCGGCAAAGGTCGAGGTCAGCGCCCGGCTGGCGTCTGTTGGCCAGATATAATCCTGCGCCTTTAAGACGCTTGCTGAAAATAATATGATTGAGAACAATGCACCAATTATATGTGGAAATAAAAAATACCTGTTAAAACTCATAATACCAATCCATTCAAAATTTTCGTCAACTGTTCAGTTTGCGTTTTGCGGTTAAATTGTTCAATAAAAGCCAGATCGGTGTTCTGTATCTGCCAGTTTATGTGCATAAATTTATCAAGAGCGCCGGCAATTGTTTGCGGGTTATCATTTGCTACTACCATACTCATTCGGTACTGTTGTAACAATTCGCTAGTGTCTTTAACATTACTAATACCAAAAACCGGTTTTTGCGCACCAAAATATTCAAAAGTCTTGCCCGGTATAAAAGTATCTTGTTTATTTCCGGTGGCCAGCAACAACAGCGCATCGGCATTTACTACATATTGCAGCGCCCGGTCATGGGGCATAAAACCAACCGTTTCGATTTTATCGCCCAGTTCATTCCTGCGGATCAGTTCCGCCAGTTGACCGGAAGCATCATGTCCGACAAATTGCATATTCAGCCGCTTCCAGCTTGCCGGATACTGTTCTTTTAACAATAATAATGCCATAAACAGCTGGGAAGGATCGCTGAACCGGGAGATGACGCCGCAATAACATAACACAAACTGGTTGTCATTCCGTTTCCTGGTGATTGGCGGATAATCGGCGGGATCAAATCCATTAGTAATAATGTGAAATTTACCGGCATTACAATTACGGTTGCTTTCCAGAAAAGCGGCTTTGATCCCAGGGGATGCTGAAATTACCGCATCGGCTTCCGAGATTACTGCATTTTGTAAACGTTTGTTATACCAACGATGCAAGGGTGTGGGTTCATAAACCACATGGCCGCCGGCCCAGTCATCGCGGAAATCGGCAATCCACACAAGCCCGAAAGCGGAAGCCAGTTTTTTCCCCACCAGGTGGGTTGAATGTGGCGGCGAAGTGGTTAATATCGCATCAAAATGTTCTTCATGCAGCAGGTTGGTTATTGATTTGTATAATACCGGGTTCCATAGTATTTTACTGTCGGGCGTCAGAAAAAACGCCAACACTTTTTGATTCAAGAACTGCATCACTTGTCCCGGTTTTACCGAGGCTAGGGAAGCAACAGATTTATCATGCCGGCGAATTTTTTTTAACAGCCGTTGCGGGTCCCACGAATCGGTTCGGATAATTCGAACATTATCCAACTCGTTTAAGAGCGATTCATCCTGCGCCCAGTAAACAATCGGCTGCACTGTAAAAACCGTCGGCTGCCAGCCAAATTCAGGTAAATACTTGGCAAATTTAGCCATCCGCTGGGTGCCCCCCAAACCTAAAGGGGGGAAATAATAAGATAAAATCAATAATTTTTTCAACACAACTTCCAAACTGGCAAAACTATACATACAAAATTGAATAATACAAGGTAAGTAAAAAAACCGAGTAAAGCAAGGATACGAGCAGACAGGAGAAAATTATAACAAGTAGTCGTTTTTAACACGCTTCATACTGTTAAAGATATTATCACGCGCGCCATAATAATCATCTTCAAGCTTGTTCAGCAAGTCTTTGATATATTGGCGTTTAGAGTTTCCATTTGAAGGACATTGCTGATCAAAGACGGGAAGCGCCGTTAACCCGGCTAATTTTTTGATCATCTGTTCGTCCACAAAAACCAGGGGACGAATAATAACATATTTGCCCTGATGCACCGGTAAAAAAGGCGTCATAGTGCTGATCTCCCGGCCGAAAATCATATTCAATAACAAGGTTTCGACGATATCATCTTTATGATGGGCAAAAACGATCTTGTTACAGTTCAGTTCTTCGGCAGTTGCAAAAATATGTTTACGGCGAATCCGGGAACAGAGAAAACAGGGATTTTCCAGGTTTTCCGGGCTATGCGCATAAGGTCCGATCCCGGTGCGGACAATCTTTCCGTTGACTCCCAGTGTATCAAAATAAATTTGGATCAGTTCACAGCGCCGGTCGGCTCCATCGGCAAAGCCCATATCAACATACAAGGCAAACAAATGCAGGTCACCGGCGTAAATTGTGTAACGCCGGCTAAGCAAATTCAACAACAGCATGGAATCGGCGCCACCGGAAACACAAACCAGAATCCGATCCCCTTTAGCAAACATTTTGTATTCCCAGATTGCTTTATCCAGCCGGGACAAGAGCTGTTTTTCCAGGAGCGGAGCGGTGAGTTGGTTACTCTTCATTTTTCGGCTCCTGAAAAATCCACGTCATCAACATAACAAAAAAATAATTACTTTTTAATGGCAACATCGAGTTTCTTTAAAAATTCATTGGCGTTTTTCCGTCCGCCATGCACGGCCCCATCGGACATATCGATGCCTCGTTTAACTTCAGTATAGCCCAATTCAACCTTTCCTTCTTTCAGGTGAGCCAACCCTTTGCGATAAATAAATTCGGCTATTTTCGGTTGTGATTTTGCCAGTGCTGCCCGGTTTAACCCGACGTCATAACATTTTTGAGCGTCATTCCAGTTTTTATTAACCGTCTCCAGGTCTCCGAGGTAGCGATACAAATCATAAAAATCTTCAACATCTTTAATTTTGGCGGCGTTTTCCAGAGTAACATACAGATATTTTTGCGCTTCCGGCAAGTTATGGTTTTTAAAATGGATTATGCCCAGTTTTAAATCAATAACCAACAGTTTATCCTGCGCATCGCCCAGCATTTCATAATAATTCCTGGCGTTTTGTAAATAGTGTTGCGCTTCGGAATTATTATTGTCGTTAACAGCAGCCAACCCCAGGGCAAACTGCGCCTGGGCAATATCAGGTTCGCTGAATAACTCTTCGGCGCGGGCAAGGTACAGGTTATAATAATCAACAGATTTTTCCGTTTCGCCTGTCTCGTCAAGTAATCGGGCAATCCGGGAGTAAATTTGCATTGCCTTGAATTTTTCATTCACTTTATTATAAAGGTAGGCGCTGCTTTCATAATAATTAACAGCGCTTTGCGGGGTATTGGATAATTCCGCAATTAAACCGAGGTTATAATTTACAGCGGCAGTGGTTACACTATCATCTTTAATTGTATAAACTTTTAATACATTTTCAAACGCCCTTTTGGCGGCAGGATAATTTTTTAATATACTCGCGGTTTGGGCAGCGCCGAGCAAGCTGAGGATCATGCCCGGGGCAACCGACTGTGCGGCAAAAATTGTATAAACTTTGTTAAATAATGGTCCAGCCATAACATATTGACCGGTCTGCAAATAATACCCCGCATAATTGAGCCCTACCCAGGCGCTGGCCAGGGAATTTGCCGGCAGTTGATTATAAAGCAGGATGTAGTAATTATTAATTTGTTCGGGATCCAGTTTTGCATCTGCTTTCTTGGTTGCCCATTCTTTATGAAGATAAAGTAATTTTTGCAAAAAGATCGGTACTAGTTCAATTTGCTTATAATCGATCCGTTCATTGAATAATAATTCACCTAATTGCTCCATTGTGGGATTTTCACCGGCGAATTCATAACATACAAGTTGCTCGGTATTTGTCAGATAAGGATATTCTACAGTAATTGCCGGTTTATTATTTCCCATATATGGGAAAATCAGCGTTAAACGATAATCCATCAGGCCTAGGGAATCCGGGGCAAAAGCCAGGGCAAATTTGGCGCCGGTGAGCGTGCACATACTGCTGGCTTGCTCACAAGCCAATGTTTTAATAATTTTAAACCGTAATGGTCTGGGCAGGGTTGGCATCACAGTCTGTGTATAATACCGGTTCAGGCGGGTCACATTATCGCGAACAAGCGTACTGTTGAAATCACTAGTTATTATTATGACACCGCATTCATTGTTATTAAAGGGATAGCCAAACTGAGTAAAACTATTAGCCAGCGTTTCTATTAAACTGCCCAGATATAATTTGATCACAGTTTCCGGGGTGGCGGTATCAAGTTCATTTCTGGAAATGGTATACTTATCAATTGTTACACCGGAGGGAAATTCTAGGGTATTTATTACCAATGCTCCCTGTTGCTCAGATAAAAGCATGACAATATCAAGTTTTAAAGTTTGATTTAAATCGGCTAATAATAAAGGATCGAGGACATCCGCAAAAACTGAAGTTAATACTAGTGAGCTTTTTGTCTGCAAGTCGTTATCATCAATTACAATAAAAGAATCATTCAATGTGACTTCTTTAACAACTGTATCATAGATTTTTTCAAAAACCGGATTAACCTGACCGTGCTCCCATTCTTTAACAAAAGTGATCCGCCGCTGAGCAGCATGGATTGGTAATGTGGAAAAGAATAAAATGCCGAAAATCAGTAAAACTGGCCAATTACGCATTATAAACTCCTTTTAATTTTATAATCAAGGACATCCGGTTTAAACTGTTAATAATTACATGAAAATATAAAGACAAACAGTCGTGTAAATGAGCAGCAAAAACCATGCTTTTAATCCCGTATCCAGTCCGAATCATAGTCGGTTTGCAGTATACTGGCGCGGGTGATAGATTTTTCTCCAAATCTTTCCCGGATTTTGTCCAACACAACATCAATTTTATCCCGTTGATGTATTTCATGGGCGAATAAATCAAGCTGGCTCTCGCCCTTTTCAAGATTCGATACGGAAACTCCCAGCAGTCTCACCTTTTGCCGGTTACGGTCAAATTGTGTGAACATTTCCTGCACCTGGGCAAAAATTTGTGTTGAGGAATTGACCCAGTCGGTAAAACTACGCGAGCGGGTAAATGTAGAAAAATCGGCTAATCTGATCTTGAGGGTAACACATTTTCCTCTATAAGTCTTTTTGCGCATCTCCCTCGTCAATTCGTTACACAAGTATAATAATATGTTAATGAGTTCCGGGTCACTGTCTTTATCGGTCTCAAAGGTTATTTCTTTACTAATCGATTTGGCGGCAACATGACCGCCAATAGTGCGTTTATCTATACCGCGCGCCAATTGCCAAAAATGCAAACCGGACTTGCCAAACAAATCGCAGGCATCTTTTTCCGAGCGGCTGGCCAAATCGCCAATTGTTTTAATACCCAGGTTGTTCATGTGAACCAGAGTTTTTTCACCAACTCCCCACATACGGGAAATATCCAGGGGAGATAAAAAATCTATTACATTATCAGGCTCCACTATAACCAGGCCGTCGGGCTTTTCAAGATCAGAAGCTATTTTTGCAATAAATTTGCTAGGGGCAATTCCTACCGATGCGGTAAGACAGGTTTCAGCCTTGATATGCGCTTTGATCTTTTCCCCGGTTTGGCGCGGCGTGCCATAGAATTTATAAGTTGATGATATATCCAGGAACGCTTCATCGATGCTGAGTTGTTCCACATCCGGTGAATATTCGTTTAAAATTTTCATGATCTGGCGCGAAACCTGGCCGTATCGCTGTCCGCGCGGGAATACATATATCCCTTGTGGACATTTTTTCCAGGCATGAGAAATGGGCATTGCAGAATGAATACCATATTTGCGGGCCTCATAGCTGCAAGTTGAAACAACTCCCCGCCCTTTGCCGGCTTTGGGATCGGCGCCAACGATCACCGGCTTGCCGCGATATTCGGGGTGATCATGCTGCTCGATAGCCGCAAAAAAAGCGTCCATGTCAAGATGTAGTATTATTTGTTGCATATTATTGTACAAACAGGTAAATGATTATCAGTCCGCATACCACTGTTGTAATATGTTCCAATAAATATTAAAAATCAAGAATAAATAATTGTGCCCGGCGCCAGGTAAAATTTCTGACTTGATACCGGGTTTATTTTTGCATATAGATAAAAGAGCGGACTCCCAGCGGCACCAGTTTTAACAATAACTTGTCCAGCCCGGTGAAATGACAGACATTATAAATTGCATTGGAAAAATGCTGAAAAAAAGCTTCATTGGCAGCATCAAATTTACGGGAACGGAATGGCCGGTTGAGCAAGCGGCCCAACAACAAAAACAGAACCGGAATTTTAGTAGCATACTTGACATCTTTTTCAAAAGTGCCGGTTTCAAGGACTGTCAAGCCAGCATTTTTTGCAAACACAACCAGTTCTTCAGGTTTATAGGCGGTATGGAAATAATGATCGCCGCATTCGCAATCTATGGCATAATCATTTAGTATATCCATTGCGATATACTGAGGCCGGGCCCCGGTATAATTGGGGGTTGTCAGCAAGGCATGGCCCTGGGGTTTTAAAGCAGCTGCAATCTCTTTAAAAATATCCTGCGGATGCAGGCAATGTTCCAATACTTCGCTGCACAGGATATTATCAAAACTTTCACCGCGAAAACACAATCGTTCCGCATCGGATACGGCAAGAGACATTGGGTTTTCAGTATGGGCATGGCGCAATACATTGAAACTCAGATCAATACCGAACCGTTCACCGCCATGATAATTTTGCAAATACATACCGCGATTACAACCAATTTCCAATAGCGAACCGTGCATCCGTTGCAGGTATGCGATAACAAATTTCTTGCGCAGCCGGCCGCGCAAGGTTTTATAGACCAACTCTTCTTCCGGGTATTTTTCACCGCATTGTTCATAAAAATTTTTTAACGCCGCTTTTTCATTCATGTTAACGTCTTCCGGGAATTGGTAATTTTGTTGCCAGTTGTTTAATTTTCATTAATTCTGCCTTGTCAAAAAAACCGGTAACATATAACAGGATCGGAAAAGCCAGCATGAGAGCAAATTTTACCAGTATATACCTGCCAGCCAGGGGATGCAAACCAAGCAGAAAAATGATTAAAACGATCCCGGACATTTTTAACACTCTTCCCCATTCATACCTGATTGGATAAAGTTTGTTAGCAATTACATAAAGGTAAACCGCCATAATAATATAGGCGACTACCCGCGCAATTCCCGCGCCCAGTATACCCAAAACCGGAATGAGCAAGTACAGGGCGGCAAGGTTTCCTACCATACCGGCAAGAGTTATCAGAGGCAGATATTTGGTTTTTTTGTACAGATAGATGCCGATGATAAAGTTTACATAAGCGGCATAAAAAATATACGCCAGGAATATAGGCGGCACCACTACCGTAGCGCTCCAGAAATCAGGGCCCAGGATAGTAAAACCGCCGATCTTTAAGCGGACAATATTGTCGATGAACAGACATAATATGATGAAAACAGAAAAACACGCCAGCATGACATAAGTAAATATTTTGGAAAAAATAATTTTTGCATTCTCTAATTTGGAAGTGGATAAAAAATAGGGGTGCCAGGCAAATCGAAACGCGGTAACGAATAAAGCCATAAACATTCCCAATTTGGCACCCTGGCTATAAATACCCACCTGTTCCACGCCGGCCAGGCGCTCCAGGAAGACCCGGTCGATCGTATCCAGAATCGAGACGGATAATGTTGAAGGCAAATAGGGTAATCCAAACCACAAAAGTTCCTTCAAGATGGATTTGGAAAATGTCAATGAAAACCGTTTGACAATGATTGGCAGCAACAATACAAAAGTTAACAGAGAGGCCCACAGGTTGGCCAGAAAAATCCCTTCTATCCCGCTTTTAAGAACCAGAATGTACAAGGCATTAAAAGCAACAGTAATGATCACGTTTAAAAACTTGAAGAAAATGAACAAAACAGACTTTTCCTCAGCCCGCATGGCCAGAAACGGCATAAAAGTCAGAGCGTCAAAGAATAATATGGCGCATAGCAACTTGATCAGATATGGCAAATCAATGGAGAGAGCGCGGGTTGCCGGATCAAATAATACCGAAACCAATGGATTGGCTAGTAAATAAAAAACACAGGTAATAAGTACTGAGGTGCCTAATATTGTCAGAAAAGCGGTGGACAGGACTCGTTTTTTTCCTTCCGGGCTATCTTCGAGAATATAAAAACGAAAAAAAGCCGTATCCAGTCCATAAGTATATACGACGGTAAATATAGCCAGCCAGGAAAACATCACTCCGGCCACCCCCATTTCCGCTTCATTAAAAACATTAGTATGCAGTGGTAATAAAAGAAATACGATCATGCGGTTAAGAATATGACCCATTCCATATACAGCAGAGTGTTTGAGCAGCCGTTTTAAACTGTTAAATATTGACATACTTTATTAGTTCCTGTTAAGTGGGTCATTTACAAGTTTATAAAAATCCGGACGGCGGTCGGCCAGCAGATCATTATATTGATTCAGGAATTTATTACGCGCCTGGTAAGGATTAATATCGACAACCTGTACACAATCACTATCCCGGTCTGCCCGGCACAATTGCTCGCCGCGCGGTCCGGTGATCTGACTCATACCGGTAAAAGCAAGCTGGCGGTTATTACCGCGGTCATCGCAACCGGTGCGGTTGGCGGTAATGGCAAACAAGCTGTTTTCCAGGCAGCGGGTCAGCATGGCGTTCTGGCAAAACGGCAGCACAAGGTTCGCCGAATGGCAAACCAGGTCTGCGCCCAGGAGCGCCAATGTGCGCATGGACTCCGGAAAAATCCAGTCAAAACAGATCATCAAACCAACCCGTACTGAACCGACATTGACAACAAAAAATGGCTTGTTGCCCGCATCAAACCACAGCTTTTCCTCATTAAACAGGTGTATTTTGCGATAAGTGGCGATATATCCATCAGGGCCGGTGATAAAAGAGGCATTATAAATTTTGTCTCCATCCTCTTCCACAAAACCGGCGACCAGATAACATTTGCGGACACTGGCAAATTCATCAAGTGCGTTAAAGGTTTTACCGCCCGGACATATTTCAGCGTATCCGGACGCTTCGGCGCGGTCATTGAACAGGTAGCCGGTATTGAATAATTCCGGTAGTACATACAGATCGGCGGTAACGCCGGTTAGCAGTTCCAGGGCGCGATTGATATTCCGGTCGACCTGGCCGAAAAGACAGTTCATTTGTACAAATGCGATCTTCATGTTTTTTTATCACCATTGAGCTTCTAGTCGGGTTGCGACTTATAAAGAGCCTGTTGACCGGTACGAGACTAAAAAAGCAATACCATTATTATAATTGCCGTTAATTAAAATTTTGACGATGTGAGCAGTGATAACGAGCAGAGTCTTGATTATATTAATCATCACCCTCTGATCACAGTGTTACGCAATTCGCCAAAATCACCCACCCGTGCGGTTATAACATCACCGGGCTCGATGGGTAGAGTGCCTTCCGGAGTACCGGTACAGATAATATCGCCGACTTCGAGGGTAATATACTTTGAAATGTAAGCAACAAGCTGTGGAATTTTGAAAACCATATCCCGTGTATTGGCTTTTTGCTTGGTTACACCGTTCACGCTCAGTTCCAGGGGTAAATTGTGGGGATCGGGAACCGTATCGGCAGGGATTAGATAGGGACCCATCGGACAAAAAGTATCCATACTTTTGCTTAAAGTCCAGGGCTGACCATTTTTTATGGCAACGCCCTGCATAGCCCTGGCGGTTACATCATTAACAATTGTATATCCGGCCACATGTTCCATAGCGCTGCTTTCGCTGACGCGCACTCCCCGTTTGCCGATTATTACCGCCAGTTCGACTTCATGATCAACCCGGCCAATACCATCGGGAATGCGGATATGACCTTCATGGGGAAGCAAGGCTGAAGGCAGTTTGCTGAAAAACATTGGGACTTCCGGCACCTGCGATTTCCATTCCTCAGCATGCGCCCGGTAATTGCGGCCAAGACAGATTATTTTGCCGGGCCGGGAAATGGGGACTTCATAACGGAATTTTTCGGTAATAACCAGGTCGTCCAGCGACCGGAAAGATTTGATTTCACCCAGCACATCATTAAAAACACTGGCGGAGAAATTTTCCATTTCGATCATGATCTGTAAAAAATAATAATCAGGGGTCTGCGGTGAACTTTTCAATTCTTTATAGATTTGCCAGATATAGGTAAAGTTATATTTTTTGCCGTCCATTTCAATACCAACCCGGGGTTCTCCTTTAAGGGTTGAATAACAAAAAGCCCGCATCCACTCTCTCCTTTACTTGATACAAATTTTGTTAAAGTCTTGCAATCTGCCGGGGGAAATTTCAACCCGACTTGACTAAAAATTATTTCGTTAAAACATATTTCAGCAATACAAAATGCGTGCAGGTATTATAAAAAACCGCAGCAAAATAAGCAAGTAAAATCTGGTCACCAGGTAATTGCAAAAATTAATAATTTCCTTGTTTATCATTGCCCTATATATTAAATTCATGGAAATTTTATAAAATAAATATTCTTAATGGATACGATAAATGTCCTTTAATTCCCTGGCTTTTGCAATATTCCTCCCCCTGGTTGTTTTATTATATTACAGGTTTAATCTTAAACAACAAAACCTGTTGCTGCTGGCGGCAAGCTATTTTTTTTATGGCTACTGGGATCCAAGATTTTTAACTTTATTATTAATATCAACTATTATCGATTACTGGGCGGGTTTATACATTCAACGGTGTGTCGATACCGGCAAGCCGGAGAAACGCAAACTGGGCTTGATGCTCAGTTTGTTTTCCAATCTTACTTTATTAGGTTTTTTTAAATATTACGACTTTTTTGTGCGCAGCGCTGATGTCATGCTGGCAAAATTTGGTTTATCGACTTCACTGCCTATACTCAATATTATTTTACCGGTGGGAATTTCATTTTACACCTTCCAGACCTTATCTTACACCTTTGATATTTATCGCGGCACTTTAAAGCCAACTAAAAATTTTATCAATTTTGCCCTGTTTGTTACCTATTTTCCACAACTGGTCGCCGGCCCCATTGAAAGAGCCGCCAACCTGTTGCCACAACTCGAAAAGCCGAGGGTTGTTAACCAGGATCATTTTTATAAAGGGATCTACCTGATCCTGGTCGGCCTGGTTCGCAAGGTAGTCATTGCCGATACGGCCGGTTCGCTTGTAGAGAATTATTTTAACAATCCGGCGAATTACAGCGGCGAACAACTGATAATTGGACTATTTTTATATGGTCTACAAATATACGGCGACTTTGCCGGCTATAGCGATATAGCACGGGGTTCTTCTTATCTGCTCGGTATTGAATTGATGCGAAATTTTCACCATCCTTACTTTGCTGTGAATATGACTGATTTCTGGCGCCGCTGGCACATGTCCCTCTCCCAATGGCTACGCGATTACCTGTATATAGCTCTGGGCGGCAACCGCAAAGGCAAAGCCAGAACTTATTTGAACAACATGTTAACCATGCTGCTGGGCGGTTTATGGCATGGCGCCAGTTGGAATTTTGTATTTTGGGGATTTTTACATGGCTTGTATCTGGCGGTGCATAAATTTTTCCGTAATCTGATCCCCTATAAAAAACCGGCGACTAAAAATTGGGCGTATTATATAAAATATAGCGTCAATTTATTATTTACACTTTGCCTGGCCAACTTTACCTGGCTGTTCTTCCGTTCCAAAGATGTTGCCACCACCAAAGCATATCTTGCCGGTCTGACCAGGTTACAGTGGGATATTCCCATGGCCGCGCTGCCGTTGCTGTTTTTAACATTTTTAATTCTCAGTATTGATCTACCCCAGGCAATCAAAAATGATGAATATGCGGTACTAAAACTGAACTGGATTTGGAAAGCATTACTGGCATGCGTAGCCCTGCTGTTGTTATTTATCTGCGGTGGATACCGCGCGCCATTTATTTACTTTCAGTTTTAAAAAGCCTGTTTGATGAATAACAGGTAAATCAATAATTACAAACAGTTCATGGACTTGATAACTGATATAATACTTAAACAGTCCGTTTGAAAAAAGCGGGCGCAGAAATATGAAAAACCATACGAAAATGCAAACCAAAAACTATACGATAAAACCACTAATAAAACCCTTACTCCTGGTGATGGTTATCCTCCTGGGTTTTGAATTATTACTCCATATTGAGTCTGTTCGCGATCTGCTTCCCTCGCCAATCCCCTATTACGATTCGGAAGTGGAAATGCGGCGTGTTGCCCTGGAACGGTTTATGCAAAAATACGAGCAACCGGATATATTATTTATCGGTAGTTCGATTGTGCGTTCCAATATCTCCCCTATATTATTCGACAGTGTATATACCGGTATTACCGGCAACACGATTCACAGTTTTGGCGGCGGGTTGTCCGATCTGGATCCCGATCCGGTGAGTTTCTATTTTCAGCATTTCTGGCTACCCAAATGTCAGCCGAAAGCTATTGTGCAAACGATACGCTATGAAGAATTACAGAGTCCGTTTACCGCAGAAAATTACCAGCCGTTCAAAAACAGCCTGCTCGAACCGGTATGGCTAAAAGATACCTGGTTTTACAAAACCAAAGCATATTTGATTGAGCATGTGAAATTGTTTTACTATAGCGGCTCACTGACTGAATTTCTGCGCTATCCCCGCTGGCCGATGAACCGGCCGGTCAAGCACCCCATCGACAGCCGCGGCTGGAGCCCTATGACAATGAGAATAGATCAGGCGATTAAACTGGGCTATTTAAAAGGTGATTACCGTTATCACAACGATCCCGGCGGCGAAAGCTATATCTATAATCTCCAGGCAATGCAGGAGATTGTAACCTGGTGCCGGGAAGCGGGAATTCCTTATACCCTTGTCAATGTTCCCGAACACCCGACCCGGTTTGCACCGGAATTGAACGGGATGGATAAATACCAACAGTACCTGGCCGATCTGCAAAAATTTAGCCGCGATAACAACATTCCCTTTATCGATATAACCAACGGCAATCCCGCATATTATTCGGCCGATTCGTGCTTTTCCGATTATTATCACCTGTTTGGAACGGCTGCCAGGCAGTTCACTGTGGAACTGGCTCAGGCTTATTCGGCTTTGAACATCAGGTAATTTTTTCCAAAATCTAACACTATGTTAAAATGCCGTATACATCAATTGTTACTGCCGCTCGATTACCGGGAGAGCGATATATTACCGGCGGCAGCGGCTAAACTGTATTGCGCACAAACCGTGTTGGCAGAGTTAACGATTCTCAGGCGTTCGGTTGACGCTCGACCGCGTCAGGCAGGTCCGTTATTTTCTCTGACCATAGATATCACAGTGAATTTATCCACACTGCCCCGCTCTTTCCCGGAAAATGAAGTACAAATAATCATCCCGGAACAACAGCCAAAACCTTTATACCCCGTACGCAAAGCAACAACACAATTTAAAAACCCGGTCGTTATAGGCGCAGGTCCGGCCGGCCTGTTTGCGGCGCTGGCGCTGGCAAAATCGGGATTAAAACCGATTGTTATCGAACGCGGGGCCGTCGTGGAACAACGCGCCGGGCATGTACAGCAATTTTGGGGTCACGGTATCCTCAATCCCGAAAGTAATGTGCTTTATGGCGAAGGCGGCGCCGGTCTGTTTTCGGACGGTAAACTGACCGCCCGCAGTAAGGACAAACCACGTATCCGCTGGCTTTTTGAAAATCTGGTCGAATGCGGCGCCCCGGAAAATATTCTCATCGACGCCGAACCGCATATAGGCAGCGACAGTTTGTTAAAAATTATCCCGGAATTACGGAACAGAATACTGGCATTGGGCGGCGAATTTCGTTTCAATACCCGGTGCACCGGATTGCTTGTAACTGAAAATCATATCGCCGGTATTTATATAAATGATGGCGAGCTTTTACCCGTCAATCACTGTGTATTGGCAACCGGACACAGCGCCCGCGATATGTACCATATATTACTGCAAAACCATGTGCCACTGGAACCCAAGCCATTTGCCGTCGGTTTGCGCCTGGAAATACCCCAGGAACAGGTCGACCGGGCACAATGGGGCAAATATGCCGGCCATCCACGCCTGGAAGCCGCCAGTTTTCGGCTGACCCGGCGGAGTGAGAATGAAGCCCGACCCTGTTACAGCTTTTGCATGTGCCCGGGCGGCGTGGTTATACCCTGCGCCTCGTCGGACGGTGAAATGACTACGAACGGGATGAGTTTCTCAAGCCGGGCCGGTTTATTTGCCAATGCTGCCTTTTTAGTGCCGGTCACTCCTGATGATTATAATGAAAATACGGGCGCACAAAACCATGTTCTGGCCGGTCATCTCTTTCAAGCAGGTATTGAAAGAAAAGCATTTCTAACCGGCGGGAGCAATTATTATCTGCCGGCCTCGCGCTTGACAGATTTTCTGGCAGGTTCCAAACCAAAGACGTTACCGCAAGCCAGATCCTGGCAAAACTCAATTCCGGCAGATATTCACACACTGTTACCGAAATTTATCAATCAAACCCTGGTCAGCGCCATTCCCAAAATGCTGCGCGAACTGAATGGCGTACCCATCGAGGATGCCCTGCTGTATGGCGTGGAAACCCGCAGTTCCAGTCCGGTGCGGATGGTAAGGAATACTGAAGACGGGCAATCACCGGGAATTGGCGGGCTTTTTCCTGCCGGTGAAGGTTCCGGCTACGCCGGAGGCATTGTCAGTTCTGCCATCGATGGGATGAAAGCGGCAGAATTTATTTGCCGGGAGATAGATTAATCATAATCTTGAAAATAATAAAGCCCGGTATAGAACTGCCGGGCTTTATTTGTTTTGAGAGTAATATTTTTACTTTATTTCACATAGTGCAAAAATCGTTCGTTAATTCTGCCCCAGTGCAGCGACTTGACAAAATTTTCAATATATGTCATGCGTCCGGGGCCGTCCTTGTGATAGTAAGCGTGCTCAAAAACATCCAGCGCAATCAGCGGCACACCGCCCCAGATAGCGCCATATTGATGTTCATCAACCAGCACATTCAGCAAACGTTTCGAGTACAGGGCATCATAGACCAACAATCCCCAGCCGCTCAGCTTGGCTGAAAATGCCGTGGCAATAAAATCCTCTTTCCATTTTTCAAAAGAGCCGAATTCTTTTTCAATTGCCGCCAGAACCTGAGGCCCCTTTTTAGGATCGCCATCACCGCCCAAGACCTGCCAGTAAATATCGTGTAACAAGGCGCCGGAGTGATTCCAGGTCAACCGCCTCTTCAATTCACCAACCTGGCTGTAATTGCCATTGGCTTTGGAACGATCGGCAGTTTCCAATTCTTTTTCTATTGTATTCAGGGCGGCAACATAACCCTTGTGATGTTTATTATAATGCCAGTCCGATGTTTCCGGACTAATAACTTTGTTTAATAATGTTTTAGCTTCTTCATCGCTATAGGGCCGGAAACCGGCTTTCCATTCGTACAACATTGTAACCTCCTGTATTATCATTATTCATTATCATTTTAGTTTAGGGAACATTAAACCATAGAATTATGTTATTTATTCCTGAAAATCATCCTTGCTATTTTGCCGGGAAAATTGTATAGTAGATATAACCATTATGTGATTTGTTAAATATTGTAAAGCAGCTAAAGTAATGGAACCCCAAACAGGAAATTAACGTCTAAAACTCATAACTTGAAATAAAAAAATAACAGAAAGTAAATATGAAAAAATCAATTCTCTTTCTTTATTTTATGCTTGTTCTCGCCATTTTACCTGTTCGGGTAAACAGCCAATATAACAACCTCAATACGGACAATGATTTCCAGGTAGCCAAAGGGATGTATAATGATAAATTATACGACCTGGCTGCCGGACAACTGCGGGAATTCCTGGCGAAAAACAAATCCAGCGCACGGGCCGAGGAAGCCCAGTTTTTACTGGCTGAATGTTATTTTTATACCCGTGATTACAACCGCGCCCTGGCTGCCTACAAAGAACTGCTGGTCAATTACCCTGCCATCGGTTTTCGCGACAAGGCCAATTATCGTATCGGCGAGGCCCAGGTGAACGCCGGTCAGTATGAACAGGCGCTAAAAACATTCAAGAATTTTTTTACCGAATTCTCCTCCAGTCCGCTGCTCAAGAATGCCTATTACTGGTACGCCGAGGCGCTTTATAATACCGGCAGCAAAAGTAAAGCTCTGGAAAATTATGCGCGCGTATATAATATGGATCCCAATGGCCCGTTAGCGGACTATTCTTTTTATTCCGCTGCGTTCATTTATGAAGAACTGCAAAAATGGGATGAAGCTATGCTGGCATACCGGAAACTGATCGAATCCTACCCGGCCAGTCAACTTGTTCCGCAAGCCATATTCAGGCTTGGATTTGCTGCATTCAGCAAGGGCGATTATTCCGCAGCGCAACGTTACCTGACCAATGCTCTGACAAGGTACCCGCAAAGTGAATACCGCGCTGAAGCGCAATACTTTATCGGTGAATGTTACTACCGGCAAAATGATTATGACAAGGCCCTGGCCGCTTACCATATAGTTGCCTCGCTGCCGGAAAATGAATTTGTCGATAACGCCCTCTACAGCACCGGCTGGGTATTCTTTAAAAAAGAAATGTATGAAGAGGCAGCCGATGCTTTTATCAAATCTGCCAACTTGACCAAAGATGATGAACTTGCGGCTTCGGCATGTTTTCAGGCCGGTCGAAATTATTCCCTGCAGGGTGATACGGAAAAAGCAATAAATCTTTACAAGCAGGTACAGGTCTATTATTCCAAATCTGCCGACGCTCCCAATGCCTTGTTCGAACTTGGGGCATTGGATTTTGCCGAAAACAAGTACCGCAGCGCCTCGCAATATTTTACCACTATTATTGATAATTATGCAAAATCAACAATAACTGGAAAAGCCGCTTTGATGTTGGGACAGTGCCAGTTGGCAGAAAAAAACAATACCGACGCCCTGAAAACTTTTCAACAGGCAGAAACAAAATACAATGACGAATCTGTAAAGGCAAATGCCATTTACAACCAGGGCAAAATTTATTATATAAACCAGGATTATAAAACTGCCCTGGAATTATTTAATCGGGTACTTGTTAAATATCCCAGTGATGAAAACGCCCCCGACGCCCTGTTCTGGAAGGGTGAGACCTTATTCCGCCTGGAGCAATATGAACAGGCATTCAATGCTTATAATGAATACCTCACCAAATACCCGGATGCCGAACATAACGCCGAGTCCTATTATGGCGCCGGTTATTCTGCGTTAAAAATGAATAATAATGAAGCGGCAGCTCAATTATTTGCACAAGCGGCATCACGCACCAATAATGATGCAATAAAATATGACACCATTATGCGGCAGGGTGATGCGCTTTTCAATAATAAGGACTATATCAATGCCCTGGGCGCATATCAAAAAATTTTGGATATACCCGGCAATCATCCGTTAAAAGCAGAAGCCCAGTTCCAGGTTGGTTATTGTTTTTACCGGAACAGTAATTTTCATGCCGCAAAGAAGGCATTTACCGTAGTATTGAATGACTATACCGGTTCACCCTTTGCCCCGGAAGCGCAGTATCTTTCCGGCCGCTGTTCTTTCCGCACTAACAGCTTTGAAACTGCAATACGGGATTACCAGGATTTATTAACTCAATTTCCAGGCAGCGCCTTTGTCGATGACGCCACCTATGCTATTGCTGATTGTTATTACAATCTGGGCCAATATGACCGCGCGATGGCGCAATATACCGAGGTTGTTAATAAATTCCCCGAAAGCGAATTTGTCGGCGATGCGGTTAACGGCATTCAATGGTCGATGATGCAAAAAGGCGAATCATTAACATCAATGACAGTGATCGACAACCTGATCGATAAAATCAAAGACCCTGAAAAAGCAGCAGAAGTGCTGCGCAGAAAAGCCGAATTTTCGGCCAATAACCGACAGTACGACAGCGCCATTGCCCAATATAATATGATACTACGGGATTACCCCAAAACGACTGCCGCACAAAATATCAATTACGCAATTGGCGCTACCCTGCATGCCCAGGGTGAAGAACAGTCAGCCCTGGTCATTTTACAAAAGCAGTGGGAGAATTATTCCAAAGCGCTGCGCTCCCCGGATGCCCTGCTGCTGGCTGCCGAAATACTATTTAGCCAAAAAAACAATCCGGCTAGTCTCGAAAAACTTGAAAAACTGGTAATAGATTATCCCGCTTTTGCAAATATTGCCATGGCCCATTACCAGGCCGGAGTGGTCAATTTTGCCGCCAACGATCTGGCGCAGGCGGAAAGCGCCTTTCAGAAAGCAATAGCCGATAACCGTGTACCGGCGACAACCCGCCTGGCGCAAACCGGTTTAGCACGGGTCTATATCGAACAGAAAAAATATGCCCAGGCGCAGCAATTATTATCAAGTGTCTTGAAAAATGCCGAAAGTAAAACCGGCGCCGAAGCGCAATACTGGCTTGGCGAGATTCTCAGACTGCAAAACCAACATGCCGATGCCGTAGTTGCTTATCTAAAAATTAAATACCTGTATGGAAATGAAACGGCATGGATTGCCCGCGGCATGTATAATGCCGGATTATGTAACGAAGCGCAAAACAAACTGGCGGATGCGCGCCGTCTCTATAATTCACTCATCCTGGAATACCCGGATGTAACCGAATATGTGGAAAAAGCTCAAGAGCGCCTGAAAGCGCTGGCAGCTAAATAAATATAAAGAAATGACGATGAAATCAATCAAGATCATTGCCGGCTTGATTCCGGTTCTGTTTTACATCATTCCGGCTGGCGCACAGCAAAAAGCGATTGCACCACCAACTACTATCGATCTGCCTGGCGATTCGGCAACCACAGCTGCAAAACCGGTAAAAAAAGTAACCATTCAGGATTCCCGGTTCAATTTACCGGATGTGCTGGTGGTTGGAGAAGATCAAACCCGTAAAGAGATCGTTTTAAAACAGGATTTCATCCAGGAACGCCCGGTACTAATAAAACCAGCCCTGGAAAATAATCCTGTACTCTCAGCCGGTGGACTGATCGCCACCAAACCCGGTATCTTGTCCGCCCCGCCGGGTAACAAGAGGTTAACCTGGGGGCAGCTAATGGGAGGCGGCTATTCTACGTTAATAATTGAAGCCGGTCATTGGCAAAAGCTGGGCTTTAGCGATATCAATATGCATGGTTGGTTTGATAAAAGTAATGGTGAATACCTGAACAGCCGGTATAAAACCGGGGGCGTTACGGGAAAACTTAAAGCTGCTTTCAGTCCCGCTGTTAGCGCTACTATTAATGGCGGTTACGAATATATCAGCCGGGGCATGTACAATGCGCTATTTACCAATAATTTGCGGCGTGAAATAATTGCCACCGGCATGGGTTCCGAGTTATTTTATGGCGCTCAAGACGCTGCCTACAGCGTACTTGGTTTTGAAATAAACAATACCGAAATGACCGATGACACAACCGCACAATATGCCCAAAGAAACGATTTCAGGTACAACTTGTACGGTAATTATACTTTTGATCTTGATATTTTACAACTGGCGATAAATGGCCGTTTTATCCGCGAGACCTTTGACGTCGGAAACGACAGCAGCAAGACCAAAAACATGTTCGGTCAAATTGGTCTCGAAGCCCTTGCCCGCTTATCGCCGGGATGGATCGTCTCACTGGGCGCCAGTTATCAGCAAAGCAAAGCAGATTCAATTTACAAACAAGAGAAACTTGCCCCGTTTGTTAAACTCAACATTATGCCGGCCCGTCGTCTTGGTATTTCGCTTAAATATCAATCCGGACTGCACTACAAAACCTATTCAGAATGGCTGGCGGAGATCCCATACGTATCTATACAAGGTCCGCTGCCAACTGACTATGAAAAACATGCGGTTCTTGTCAGCATCGATTTTACACCAACCGATCAATTCATTCTCAATACCGGCGTAAACTGGCGGATGATGGATGAATATACCTTTGGCGCCACCGATGATAGTACCAGATTAGTGCATTTATATACTATCCCTGATCTGCAATTAATGGATATTACGGCAGGATTTACAGCCAATATCAGCGCCGCGACCCAAATACAGGGAAGTGTGATTTGGTATTATGATAAAATTGAACAAACCCCGGCCTGGAACAATATGAAGGGGTTACCATACCGACCGAATTACCGCATTCCAATTAATGCCTCTTTTGAAGTATTAAAAGGCACTATACTCGTGCTCAGTACCGATATTTACGGACCAAGAACGACAACGTTGACAGATAATGAGAAAATGAATGCTTTCAGTCTTGTTAATATTGGCATAAAGCAAAAATTTGGCCCGTTTTACGCGCACGTTACCGTTAATAATTTACTGGATAGCGATTATGCAGTGTGGCAATACTATCCCGACAACGGCATTCATATCATTGGCGGTTTAAGCGTGAGATTTTAATCAACCATTCAAAATACAGGAGAGTCTGCATGTCCATTATTCAAATCATTGTCAAAGGCGGAATTATGATGATCCCGCTGGCATTGTGTTCGGTTGTTGCGATTGCCATTTTATTCGAACGTCTCATCTCTTTGCGCAAGATCAGGGTAAACTCGCGCACGTTTATTTTACAGGTTAAAAATTTATTGCTGCGTCACAAGGTCGATGAAGCCATGAGCTTGTGTAAAGAAACGCCGGGCCCGATAGCCGGTATAACCCAGGCCGGTTTATTAAAACGTAACCGCTCGCGCGAAGAGATCAAAGATGCCATCGAAGGCGCGGCAAAAACCGAGGTTTATTTCCTGGAGCGTTACCTGGGCGTGCTGGGGACAATTGCTGCTATTGCGCCGCTCATTGGTTTTCTCGGCACAGTAACCGGTATGATCAGGGCATTTATGCAGGTGCAAACCCTGGGTGGCAATGTGGATGCCAGCGTGCTCGCCGGCGGTATTTGGGAAGCATTGATCACAACCGCAGCCGGATTGATTGTAGGTATTCCGACATTGATTTTCTACAACTGGATACAGTCAAAGGTTGAACGCTTTGTCTTTGAAATGCAGGAAAGCTCCAACGATTTATTGGATATATTATTGGACAGGGAGACCAGGCATGAAGATTGAAACCACCCGTAAAAGAATGGTTATGTTTTCCACCATCTCTCTTACCGACATTGTGCTGTTGCTGCTTATTTTCTTTTTGCTTACCTCCTCATTTGTTGTACAACCGGGGATCAAGGTTAAATTACCCAAGGCAGCCAGCGGCCAGCAGGATGACGCCAGCAAGATATATATAACCGTAACCAGGGATGAGCAGATATTCGTCAATCAAAACCGTATCTCACGGGCTGAACTGGCTACCCTGGTGAGACAATTGCTGAATGAAAACCCGGAAAGACTGGTGGTGATCAAAGCCGATAAAGATTTGTCCCTGGAAAAAGCAATACAGATCGTCGATACCGCCAGGCTGGCCGGCGCCCAGCGTTTTATGATAGCCACCGAACCGGGATTATAAAGGATTGGCCATGGAACATCCGTTAAATACCGCAGAAATGAGAATTGCTATTATCATTTCCATAGTAGTGCATTTAATTATCGCTATGATCTGTTATATGCTGCATACTTCACTGGATCTGCAAGCTGTGGAATTTGCGGAAATGTCCTTTATTGCTTCTTCAGCGCAGGATTTACCCATGATGGTTGATAATCCGGTGGAGGATATGAATCCGCTGGCCGAGCGACTGACTTCGCCGGCTATGGAGACTGTCTCCCCTCCTGCCGATGCAGTGCAATTACCAAAATTGCGGGACTCGGAAATAGACGAGGAAAAGATCATCCAAAGGGACTATAGTAAACTGGATGCCGGTGAACCGGTTAAAAAAATAGCTATTGCCGGCGAAGAATACGACCGCAATATTTCCTTACCTGAAACCCCGGCCCAGGGTGAGAAAAAAACCTTTGTATTACCGGGTCAGGGCGCATCCCAGGTAAAACCGTCGCCAATCCAGCAAAACGATCAAGCTATTGATAGAAATCAGCCGTTCACCATAGAAGGCGAAGCCGCGGAAAGAAGAATTCTGCATCAGGAAATTCCCCGCTATCCGGCAGGTTTGCAAAAAGAAGCTATTGTTAAAATCCGTTTCACTGTATTGCCGGATGGTCGAATGGGCTCGATATTGCCGGTGCAAAAAGGCGATCCTACCCTGGAAGAAGTGACTATCAAAGCGTTACGGCAATGGCGATTCGATCCCCTGCCGTCCGGGGTGGCGCAAAAAGAGGTTCAGGGTATTATAACCTTCCGTTATGAATTGCACTAGATCAGATTATTTGCGCAATAAACGCGATCAGCATAGCCGCCGGAACCAGCAGCGCCTGCGCCAGACAGGTTCCGGCAAAGCGGCTGATAACCATAAGAACAACACATTTATTATAATAGGCCGGGGTTAGTTTACCTTCCAACACATCGTCGGTTAACAGTGAAAAAAACGGATCGATAAAGATAACCAGCATAATCGTGGACATGCCGGTGATGACCGAAGCCAGGCTGATAGCGGTGCCGCGCAGCTGCGGATTAAGATAACCGGCATACAAAGACGCCAGCGAACCGACTGTCAAAATCGAGACCACCAGGGCATTCAACAAGATCAGTTTGACCGGCATTTTACGAAAATCTTTAAGGTGTAATAAATTTTTGGGTGATGGAACCTTGAACTGATCGCGAATTTGCCGGATACCGCTTTTGGTAAAGCCATGTATCAATAACCGGGGAATCGAACGTTCCATATTGAAGCGTAACACAATTTTTGCAAAAATCCCCTGAAAGGATGGTATAAGAAAAGCGCCGGCCAGAGTTCCAATAGCAGCGGCCAGTAAAATCCAGTGAAAAACAGCGCCGCTGTTGGCAACAACGCCGGTCAACAGATCCTGTTCTACTTTTTTCGCCAGCAGAGGCGCTTGCAGGGAATTGGCTGTACGGGAGACCAGCACCAGGATATTGAATAACGCAAAAGAAACCGCCAGCCTGCCGGTTTTAATTCCGACAAGTCTGACGGCATAAGAAAGAGTATTTATCAAATGAATGATAAATGTAAAGCAGATGACAAAAATAACCTGGTTAGTCATAAAATACCTGATAACCGGTTAAACGTTATTAAAAATGGGCGGCAAGGCCGACATTGACATGTGGACGGATTACACCGTCGCCAAATTGCACATCCCATTCCAGACCGGTGTGCTGAGAACGGTTAAAAGTGCGGAATGCCCATATTGCATCGATTGCGCTGATGAGGTGATTAGCAAAGATTGCGCCGATGACAAAAGTGGCGCGGTTATCGGCCTTGTCCGAAGAAATGCGTAATTGATCGAACCTGTTGCGATGCTCCACCGTATCCCAGTTCCAGTAATATTTATCAACATCCTGATAGTATTCCAACAGGTTACGCTGACGTAGTTTGGCGGCATTATAATCATATATGCTGTTATAATTGCCCATGTTGACAAAATAGGTGTCGGTTTTGCCGTCCAGTTCCACCCCGGCGAAAGAAGCGGCGTAGGTTTTATAATCTTCCTTGCGCCATTCGCGGTACATGATGAGACCGGAATAACCAAGCCACAATGAAACTTCGGCGCTGAAAAAGATTTGCGCCCGGGTGGTATTACCCAAATACTTTTCGCCCAAGCCCGGTATCAACAGCGAATAGAGAAACGCCTTGCCACGGGATTTCGATGCGTTTTTGCCATCGGCCAGCCGAATTTGTGGTTCGTCGTCGTCATCTTCATCAATGGGTTCGCGCGTATATTGGCTCAGGGCCAGACTGGTATTATTAAGGTACAACTGTTTCTGTAAATTCAGTTCATCGGCAGCCAGCACAGGAAATTGCAAAGCCAAAAACAAAAACAAAAATAGAAGAAATAACCGCTTCATGGGTCTCACCAGTTTAAATGCAAAGCTAAAACAGTATATTGCTGATTATTCATAAATTTCGGTTCAAAGCGCAGGGTAGTTTGTACCCGTTTGTTCTGCCGGGAGGCGTCCCAGGCGGCTTCAACTGCGGACAGGAGATGATTTACAATAACAATAGTCGACGCCGTAGTTGCTTTTTTAAAAGCATCGTTGCTGTCGTGGCGGCGATCTTCATAATTCAGACGGTTGGGAGAAATAAGTTTGCCATCGACCATCTCTTTATCGGTTAAACCAATACTGTAAAGAGTGCGGAAATCATCCCAACCCCAGTTGAACTGGTAGTATTTACCGATCATTTCATAATATTGCTGATCTTTTTGCTCATGCAGGCCATGACTGAATTGAGAATGTTCCCAGTCCCGTAATGCCGTCAGGTCGTTGCGTTCTTTACCGGAATGCTGTGCAATCCAGTCCCAGTATTTATCTTCACTCCAGTGCTGATCAGCATAAGCCTCAAATTCATCTTCAATATCGTTGCCTTTGCCGTTATAGCTGATATAGGCCGCCCAACCGGCAGCTTCCAGGGCCAGAAAACCGGCAGCTTTAAGATACGAGTTATTGTAATATTGACCGGCGCCGGGCAGAGCCGCCGATAAAAAGAAAGCCCTTTTAGGAGATTTTAGTTTTGCAGTCTCCACAACAGTCGTGGTCGTTGTGCTATCCGGATTATCATTCAAAGCCAAAACCGGGGCGCTGGTTGCCAGCATATACTGTTGCCAGTCCGTGGTTTGGGCAAAGGAACTTGCACAAAGCATTAAACCCACAAAAATGATCATTATTTTTTTCACGGAACATTCTCCTTCACTTGATTAAATTTTGCAACCGGTCTCTATATCCTGCAGAAATAAACTAGTCCAGATAATCGAAAAGCAAATTAAAATAATAGCGCCATTCTTTACCATAGGTATAACCTTCATTCTCAACTTTATCCAGCGAATAAGCGGCGGACAGGGACATGGCGGTCGGGAATCCATAAAATGAAAGCGCAGAAAAACGCATTTCCAGTCCTGCATCGCGCTTGAATTTAGAAAAATCGACTTTATTTTCATCAAAGGCATTCCCGTAATCCATAAAAGCGCCGAGGTACAATTTATCGGTGGTGATATTAAAGAAACGTTTTTGCCAGTGGCTAAACACCGGGAACCGGTAGGCAAAACGCCCGATCAACAACTTGCGGCCCTCGATACTATAAAACGGATAACCGCGCAAACCCGGCATTCCGCCGGCGAAAAAGTTGAAAAAGCTATCCACCGGCCGGTCGATCCAGCCGCCGCGCACATTCATGGATAACGCATGTTTACGCGACCAGGGCATCGGCATATAACCGGTCCAGTCCGCTTCGACGCGATGATAATTATAATTGGAATAGATTTCCTGAGGTGTACCGTAATCATTATCGGTGGCATAATCTTCAAAAAAATCATTCAGTTCATAACTATAGCGCACATCCATTTTATAACCAGCGTTAGGATTGATGCTGGAATTGAGGTTAGGAACCACCTGATCGATAGTCCATTGTCCCACAAAATGATTGCCGATAAAATAAGTGTTACTGGGCGAAACCCATTTGATATTTTGAAAAAAGAAATCCTTGATCTTGGAGGTATAGCGCTGATGATTAAATGATAATCGTAATGTCTGGTCATCAGTCAGTTTGTGCTGTACGCCAAGGTCCGCTTCAAGAATATTAAAATGAATATCCACCGGTACTTTTTTGGGATAATCTTCTATCACTTCGATACTGCGGGTTACATTACGGGTAAAACCGTACAGTTCCATGAACAGGGTCGGGCCCAGTTTGCGGAACTCAAAAATGGCAAAAGCATCCAGGTCGGTGCGGCCGTCCATAGCGGCGCCGCCCAATACGGAATAACGATCAAGAATATCGCTGGCGTAAAAATAGGTGCCCAGCTTGACCCGGTTCGAATCCAGCATCACCCGCGGTAGAAACGCCATTTGCCCGTAATTCATTTTGTAAGGAGTTACATCAACATCGGGTAAATTTTTATCATCATAATTCAGGGCTTGCGGAAAGCGTTCCGGATTGATTCTAGTTTGCAATTCCGGCGCTTTATCATCAGCGGTAATGTAGACGGTAAATTCACGGTCTACAGGTGCAGGCTTGTCAATTACAGCGAGTTTGTACCCGTCATATTGAAAATTGGAAAAAACCAGTTTGCCGTCTGCGGATATAGACGGCATAAAAGCGCCGCCGGTGACATTAGTAAGCGGTACAGGATCAGAGCCATCCGGGTTGATGCGGTAAATATTAAAAATGCCGGTTACATCCCATGAAAAATAGATATATTTCCCATCGGAAGAGTACACCGGGTCACGGGCATCGCCATGGTTTTCCAGAAGAGAAGTGATTTGCCCTGATTCAATTTCAATAATCCGTAAATCACGGCCATGATTACGGCTGCTTGTAAATACAATGCTTTTACCGTCAGGAGAAAAATGCGGCGCATACACCCCTTCACCGTTTTGATAACTGGTCAGATTTTTTGTAGTCTTGCCGGTATCATCAAGAAGCAACAGATTATCGGTGCCATCATTCTGTACAACACAAACAATCTGTTTGCCGTCGGCTGACCAGTCCGGATCGGTAGCACGCAGGCCATTAGTGAGTCGTTTTTCTTTTTTGGTTTTCAAGTCATAAACGTGCAAATCGAAATAATGCGATTGGTGTTTGACGCGGCGCATTCGCGGGTATAACAAACGCTTTCCGTCAGGCGACCATGCGACCCGGCCGTTAACGCCGGATTTAAGGATTTTTTCCTTGCCGGCAACAACATCAATTAACTTGAGTGAGGTATAGGTTAAATAATCGGAATTAGTTGAGCCGCACCAGGCTATACTAGTGCCGTCCGGCGACCAGGCTGGGGCAATATTACCTATCCCCTTTTTGGTGATTATTTCACCTTCAACCGGGTGTTGGTTGATCATTGCCAACCGCTGGTTATAGTAATCCTGCAAATGCGTTTGCCACTGCGCATATAATTCTTTGCCGTTTAAACCGGTAATTTGCTTTATAGCATTATCAACAGAAACCTGGAACGGTTTACGTAACTCACGGGTTAACTGTTTTAATCCTTCTTCTCCCCAGGTACCGGCAATGTAGCGTGTTAAAGCATAACCGGCGTTATAGGTACGCTCGTTACCCAGACTGTTTTTGCTGAAAATGCCCATTTCATCAAAGCTATGCAACTCATTATTGATAGCGGCGGTACGGATGAGCATATCGCGGTGCGAATCCCAGCGGTCATAATCCAGGTCGCCAACCTGATATTGCGCCATCCCTTCGGCCAGCCACATGGGGATTACCGTCATTGGCAGCGGGTATGAAGCAATCTGGTTCGGGTAGCCGTACAACACATCAGGACGTTTTTCTTTTTCGTAACCGATCAGTTGCAAATAAAAAGAGGGGATTTTACGGGTCATTTTACGTGATGCGCCAAGCGAGATCATGTGGCTGAATTCATGCGTTACCACATTGCGCAGCCAGCTATGAGTGCCGCGCAGGATAAAGGTCATTTGCGGCGCCCAGATTTCTACTTTATTATCATAATAATAAGCGGCGCCGTTGGCATTATCGTCAAAATCCTTGATGATAAAATGGATTTTGCCGTCAGGACGCCAGTCATACATATCGGTTATCGGCTGATATATATCCTCCCCTATTTTTGCAACCACACGCGCGGTTCGTTCCGCGCCTTCGTGGTAATGTACTTTAAAATGTTCGGATTCAATTGTAAACCAGTCCAGTTCCGGGTGGCTATATTCGCCATATTGGGCCAAGCCGGTTTTCCCCAGAAACAATAGTACACAAATTGTAATAAAAACCAGACGGATTATTTTATTCTTCAATTATTTCACCACTGCAATTTTAATAAATTTGATTCCGCTATCATTATTTCGCTTTGCTTCAATGCGGGCAATATAGGAGCCGCTTTGTATAGTTGCAACATCCCACAGAACTTCATGTTCGCCGATGGTGGTTTCGGGTGCATTGATCTCCGTTACCAGGTCGCCGGCAATATCATAAATCCGTATTGACACCGATTCGGCATTTTCGGTTAACAAATAACGGATATTACAAACGCCGTTATAAACCGGATTCGGGTAACAATAGGCTTTTTTATCCGGTAATAATCCTGAGCCAGGTACAACCATAGTATGTTCGCCGGCAAGGGCAAAAGTATTGGCCGAATTACCGCCATACTGTGACCATAAAGTTTCACCCACCGGACGTAGATCTAAATTCCACGCATACAGGAAACCATCATCGCTAAGGCTAAGACACTCCAGGTCATTATCCTTATTGACATCGATCAACAAGGGCGTTGCGGCAATCTCTGATCCGGCAGTTAACGGGAAACCTGGTATTGTACGCGCTTTACTGTTCACCGCCCGGATCATGCCATCAGTGGCGGGAATTAAAATAACCGAGCCCATGACAGGATCGCTTAATGATAACAAAGAATTTGCATGAGCTTGTTCGTCTCCGGTAGCGCTAACCACTGTCGGGAAATTGGTTGCGGTCAGTCCGTTATATTTCAGGGCATGCAGGTACTTGCCACTGGTGAACAGTATTTCCGGCAAGTCGTCGCCATCGGCATCGCCAATCGCCGGAGGACAGCCGATAACTGCGTCGGTTATAGATTTTTGTCTGAGCAGCACACTGGAATTGTAAAGGGCAAAATCACCTTTATCACTGAGAACAACCGTTTCATAATCATCGCCGCCATTGAAATCGGCATTAACGATATAATAGCGGGAAGCGAAAAATGGCACAACCGTCTGCCAAAGCATTGTCAGATCAGTATCCAGACCACAAAGGTTTCCGTTGGCGGTAATTACATTGATTGTAGAAATTTTGGATTGTCCATGTAATTGCCAAGCCAACCCGGCAACAACCCCGGCATGCAAATCAATTTGTTGTTGGGAAAACAACTCGCCACTAACCTGCAGGCGGATAACTTTACCGTCGGCAGTACCAATAATAACATTGGGTGTTGCATTACTGCCGGGAATGATCATCGGCCCGGCGGTCGGTTTAGCGTTGATGTTAATATCTGCGTAAAGATCGGCGCTGCCGTCAAGATTGGCGTCGACAGTTTTCCAAATTTTAATACTGCCGCGTTTATCGGCAACGATCACCTCGTCGCTGCCGTCGCCGTCTATATCGGTAATTGCAGGAGGCAGCATTACCGAATCGGACGCAGCAGCAAACCAGGCATAATTATTTATAACATCAGTTCCATAAAGGGTCGATCTAGTCCGCACCTGGTCGTTGGCAATAATTTTTTCTCCATTAGCTTTCCAGCCCAGTACTTGTCCGGCCAGGGACACAGCAATAACGCCCTGCTCATTGCCGCTCAAAGTAATTGGTTTGAGGGCGCCGCTGGCAAAACCGGTTCCTGCGTATTGCGGGAACCCGGCCTGCACCAGGTCGGAGCGCAATGAAAAGGTCATTACCGAGTCATTGGCGCTGATATTGTAAATATTTATGTGAGATAATGCGCCATCATAAGCATTGCTGCTGGGAATGGTACGCGGCGATAAAGCAACAGTATCAACATCATTGTTAACAATTTTATGAGAAATGTTTCCGGCCCAGTATGGGTCAAAATAGTCGCCGGATTCGGTCCCGGAACCGGGATCAAACATACCATAGTAATAGCCAATATCCTGGGCGCCGTCGCATTCCACGAGGTCGACGCCGCGATGTTCGCGATTCTTGTTTACGGTATTTGTTATCAAGTTTTCGGCAATAACATCTTCATCGATGTGCCAAATCAGTAATCCTGAACCGGGTAAGCCAAAATCGTATTCATCAACCGAGGTGATCACTTCCAACGCGGCGTCGGCAACAACACTGCCCAGGCTGTCGAATTGGGCGCGGCTGCCGTCGGTACCACGACCAAAGGTAACGCCATCGCGGTTATGATCGCGCTGCCGGTTTTCAACCAGAAAATATTCCCGGTCGGTTATCGGTATTTTATAAATATGCGGCACCGATTTGGATTTTGGGTCGCCTATCCTGATATTTTCACCGCTCGTGATTACCACGGGTTCTTCCCACCCCATATATACCTTATTCCAGGCGCAGGGTTCGGCAGAAATAAGGCCGTAAAAATTGAACGAGCCCTGATCCATCAAACCCCAGCGGCCAATACCGGCGGTGCCGTCGATAGTATTATACAGGCTGGGCATGCCGAGTTGGCTGCCCATCAGCAGGGTCATGGTGCCGAATAAACCCAGAACCTGATCTTCCTGATTTTGCATTTCCGGCAGTATTATCCCTTCTTTAATATAAACATTATTACCGGCGTCGATGCCCTGGTAACCGTCAAGGTCTTTACCGAGCGTTTCCAGCAATGTTTCAAAATCGAGAAATACGGATTGTATATCATAGGGCGTGGTATCGAAATCAAAGGCAAAATCACTACCGACCCCGGCATGAAAAATTATAACGGCGTCATAACGGGAAAAATCAGGATGATGCTGTTCTTTGGCCAGGGTAATCACATCGCGTAGTAATTCAGCCCAGCGTTGTTTTTTCAATTCATCGTTTTCCTGGCCGCTGTAGTAAACCATATTCTGCGGCAAGGTATAGACTTGCAAATCCGCTTCTGGTAATACATCGGCTTCAATTATTAATCTGCCGCGCGATACCTGCCGGAAATAGTTGCTTAAACCCAGTAAATGCTGCTGAAAATAAGAACGATCATGCGGAGGACGGTCGATAACATAACTGCTGCTGGAAGAAAGATCAAATAAACCGTTGCCGGTTGTAGTTGCCAGGTTGTCTTCAACAAATTCAGCCCGTAATGCCAGCACCCGCACAGTATCCGGTGTTGCTGATATTGCGTGAAGTGTTGGACCGGTTTGATAATTTTGCACAACCTGCAATGGATCTGTGCTCGTGGCAAGAGAATGGAACCGTGAGGGTTTGGCGGCTAGTTGTACTATTGAAAACAGAATTACAAAACCGAGAATAAAAAATATGACCAAGTTTTTTCGCATACCGATTTCCAGAGAAAAATGATAATAATTCCATCATCCCGGAAAGTGTAAATTTTATTTCCGGATGGATAAAATATGCCTGGTTAATGAATTACAGATATTGAAAAGGCAAAGGAATAAATTTTATTCCTTTACCTTTTCATCATGTTGCCATTAAAAGCCCAGTGTCAGAGAAAAACGCATGGTATTAGACAGGGGGTGCCCCTCTGCTGCGTTTACATAGCCAAAATCAAAACGGTACAGGTTATATTGGATGCCGGCGCCAAAAGAAGTAAAGTTAACTTTGCCAGGTTCATCCCAATAATAACCGGCGCGTAAAGCAATAAGATTGCTGTACCAGTATTCAACGCCGCCGCTTAATATACCGTTAAAAAGTTTTTTCTCACCGGTCACCTTCTCTTCATCACCGCCAATATTCTGGGTTTCTTTTTCAACAACAGTCCAGGGTGATGTGAACAATGCCTTGTACCAGGCATCGGAAGTGCCGTCGGAATAACGTTTTACCATGAGGTGATTGAGATCTCCAACCACGGTTAATTTATTAAATTCATCATCAATGATCCTGTAGGCAAAACCGACTTTGAGGTTGGTCGGGATCGGATCAGCTTGCGCAGCATCAATATAAGTAATTTTGGGACCAAGGTTGGAAAGATTAATGCCAAAGCTTAATTTTTTCAGAAATGGGGTATGGTATAATGCGGAAACATCAAAAGAAAACGCATTGGCGCGGCCGTCGCCTTTTTCAGAGCCGGCGCCGATGGGCGACAGGTTGGAACGAATATAACGCAAACCCAAACCGACACCCAGGTCTTCATTCAGTTTTGTACCAAAGGTTCCCGATATGGCAAATTCATTACTGGAAAATTCATCAACTACTTCAGGCCCGGTTTCCAAAGTAACACTTTGTTTACCGAGATTTAAATAAGTGATGTTAAAACCAACCGTACCAATACCTTCAAAGGATTGCCGGTAGGCGCCAAATTCATAAAATAAATCGGACCCGAATTGCGGTAGCCAGTTGGCATGCATCAGGGTAACCTCTCTTCCCTGTTGAAACGCCAGACCGGCGGGGTTCCAGAATACTGCTGTTGCGTCGTCGGCAAGAGCAACAAATGCTTCACCCATACCGGCGGCGCGGGCGCCCGGAGAAATCATTAAAAACAATACCGCTGCCTCGCTTACCGCGTAAACCTGCGCAAATGAAAACAACAGCATGAATATACAAACCAGACTAATTATTACCTTTTTCATTACAAAAGCCTCCTGTTAAGTACTCTCAAAAAAAAATCCGAATGTGAGCGTTGCTCCTGTATCAAGGAACTTACCCTTAGACATTCGGACATATCATTAGGTAAACCTTTCAACTTCGTTAAAGTAGTGCGTATATTAATTTGGGTAATATCCGCTTATTTTTATTTAATATAAATCACAAAACTAAATAAAATCTTTAACGAACTTTTATAGGCTTACTCCTGTTAACTAATAAATTTATGACCTTCAAAATTACAAATTAATAAAAAAAGAGTCAAGTCTTTTTTATTAATATATTTAAACATCAAGAGCGTTACTTACCGGCGCTAAAAAATTATACTGTTTTTTACTGTAAAAGTTCCTGCATGGATTTAATATAATAATCCATCTCTTCTTTGGTGCGTTTTTCAGTAACAGTAACTAGTATGCAATTTCCGAGCCGTTTATCGGTTTCCTGCAAAGAAATCCCGGCAAAAACCTTTTTTTCCAACATCTTGTTAATAATATTATTGACGGAATATTTTGACTCTAGTTCGACTACAAATTCTTTAAACCAGGGGCGATCAAATTTCAGCTTTAATCCTTTAAGCGCCGACAAGCGTTGCGCCAGGTAATGACTTTTTTGCAGACATAAATGAGCGACTGCCGGTAAACCGTTCTTCCCCATTAACGACATATACACAGTGGCCGCCAGGGCATTCAGACCCTGATTGGTACAAATATTTGAGGTCGCTTTTTCCCTGCGGATATGCTGTTCACGGGTTTGCAACGTTAATACATAACCGGTTTTACCATTCTTGTCTTCCGTTTGCCCGACAATACGACCCGGCATATAGCGGATTAAATCCTTTTTAGCGGCAAATAAACCCAGGTAGGGGCCGCCAAAACTAATCGGATTGCCGAGGACCTGACCTTCACCGGTTACAATATCAGCGCCGTACACACCCGGTGGCTCCAGTAGAGCCAGGGATATTGGATCATTGGAGGTTATAAATAGCGCGCCATTTTTATGGGTGAGTTGCGCAATGGTGTCTACTTCTTCCAGATACCCGAAATAATTGGGGTACTGAACAATTACCGCCGCAGTTTGATCGGAAATGTGCTTTTCCAAATCCTGCAAATCCATAGCTCCGTTTTGCCAATCGATTGTGCGGATTACTATTCCACGGCCATGGGAATATGTTTTTATCACCTGCAAATAACTCGGATTTATAGTTGCGGCAATCAGGATTTCTTTTCTTCCGGTAAAACCACAGGCCAGCAACATGGCTTCCGCCAGAGCAGAACCGCCGTCATACACAGAGGCATTTGCGACATCCATGCCGGTGAGTTCACAGATCATGGTCTGGAATTCATAAATAGCCTGTAAAGTGCCCTGACTGACCTCCGGCTGATATGGTGTATAAGCTGTATAAAATTCAGACCGGGAGATAATATGCTTTACCGCCGCGGGTATGAAATGGTCATAAGCGCCACCACCCAAAAAGCAAATATGATCTTCACAATTGGCATTTTGTCCCGCCAGGTCGTTTAAATGCTTGAGCACTTCCATTTCAGATAACGGGACCGGCAGTTTTAATTCACCCTTGAATAACAACTCTCCGGGAATATTGCCTATTAATTCAGCAAATGAACGGACGCCAATTTTATTCAACATTTGCTGTTGATCAGCGTCGGTGTTGGGAATAAAACCCATATAAAAACCTCTGATTTACAAATTACTTAATTTTATTCTTGTATGCTTCGGCAGTTAACAGATTATTCAATTCTGCAGCAGCATTCATTTTAATTTTTATCATCCAGCCATCGCCATACGGATCTTTATTGACAAATTCCGGGGCATTGTTCAGTTTGGAATTAACTTCAATAACAGTACCGGAAACCGGGGCAAACAGATCGGAAACTGCTTTAACAGCTTCGATGGTGCCAAATGCATCCATTTGATTCAGGGATGTGTTGGTTTGCGGTAACTCTATAAATACCACATCGCCAAGTTCACCCTGGGCATAATCGGTAATACCGACCGTAGCAATATCGCCATTAACAGCAACCCATTCATGCTCTTCGGTATACTTTAACATTTCAGGAACAAGCATGTTATCCTCCTTAAAAATTAAAATCAAAACTTTCTAAAAATTTCGTATTGAAATTTCCAGAGCGAAAATCTTTATTAGTTAATATTTTTTTGTGCAATGGTATTGTTGTCGCAATTCCTTCTATAATAAATTCATCCAGGGCGCGCAACATTCTGACAATTGCTTCTTCACGGTCTTTGCCAAAGGTGATCAGCTTTGCTACCAATGAATCATAAAAAGGTGGAATTATATATTGGTCATAAGCATGGGTATCAACCCGCACACCTAAACCACCGGGAACATGAAAACTGGTAATTTTACCTGGAGAGGGGCGAAAATCCTTTGTTGGGTCTTCTGCATTAATACGACATTCAATAGCATGACCACGTAATTTGAATTTTTTCATCTCCGGGTCAATCTTTTCATTAGCTGCTACTCGGATTTGCTCCTTGATCAGGTCGATGCCGAAAACCGATTCGGAAACCGGGTGTTCGACCTGGATTCTGGTATTCATCTCCATAAAATAGAAATGACCATCTTCCTCCATCAGAAATTCAATGGTACCGGCGCTGTTATAACCAACTCTTTCAGCACCCTTGATCGCAGCAGCGTTTAACGCCCGGCGGATTTCAGGAGATACCGCTGGTGAAGGCGATTCTTCGATCAGCTTTTGATGTTTGCGTTGAATTGAACACTCGCGTTCGCCAAGGGAAATGACATTACCAAAATTGTCACCCAGTAATTGGATTTCAATATGACGGGGATTTTCAAAATATTTTTCAATATACAAACCGGGGTTTTTAAAAGCCGACTGGGCTTCAGCACCTGCTGCATTAAAAGCATTGGCAAATTCATCAGCATTGCGAACCACGCGCATGCCCCTGCCTCCACCGCCGGCAGTGGCTTTAATGATCACAGGGTATCCAATTTCCGTCGCAATTTTTAAACCGGTTGCTACATCTTTGACCACACCGGGCGAACCGGGAATAACCGGTACTCCGGCTTTTATCATGGTATCTTTGGCAAACGATTTATCGCCCATTTTGGTAATGACCTGTGGATCGGGCCCGATAAAACGAAGATTGCACGAATTACACACTTCGGCAAAATGTGCATTTTCAGCCAGAAATCCATATCCCGGATGAATAGCATCGGAATTGGTTATTTCAGCAGCGCTAATGAGATGTGGAATATTTAAATAACTGCCGCTGCTCGGCCCCGGGCCGATGCAAACTGCCGTATCTGCAAAACGAACATGCAGGCTGTCGGCATCCGCTTCGCTATAGACTGCAACAGTTTCTATATTCAATTCTTTGCAAGCACGGATGATCCGTAACGCGATCTCTCCCCTGTTGGCTATTAGTATTCGTTTAAACAAATTGATCCTTTTCGTTTAGGAATGCTATTTAACAGGTTCAACCAGGAATAAGGGCTGATTAAATTCAACCGGTTGCGCGTTATCAACAAGGATTTTGACTATTTTTCCCTTGATCTCCGCTTCAATTTCATTCATTAATTTCATTGCTTCGATAATGCATAATATCTTGCCGGGAGTGATCATATCACCATCTTTTACATAGGCTTCAGATTCAGGGGAGGGTGACCGGTAAAACGTCCCTACCATCGGCGATTTTATTTCTACAAGATTCGATTCTTTTACCGGAACAACCGGGGCAGATTCGATAACAATTCTTTCCACGGGTTGAGGCTGGACCGGCGCATGTGCAGCAACTGGTCGCGGCGCCTCTACCGGCGCTGAAACTGTAATAGCAGCAGGATGTGATGCAGCTTTACTGATGCGTATTTTACCCCATAACCATCTGGTAATTTCCAATTCTCCCACATTACTCGTTTCGATGATTTTGACAAGTTCACGTATCTCTTTAGCCCGCATGCGCTCTCCTTTGATTAGTTAAAAGCGTTTACTTGACACGTTCAATATAAACACCGGTACGTGTATCTATTTTCAGAACATCGCCCTCCTCGACAAACAGTGGTACCAGCACAGTGCCACCTGATTCAAGCACTGCGCGTTTGGTAGCGCCCGAAACGGTATCGCCGCGAAAACCGGGATCCGTTGAGGTTACTTTTAAAACGACAAAATTGGGCATTTCAGCGCCGATTGGCGTATCGCCATTCATAAGAATACTTATTGTTTCTCCATCCTTTAAATAGTCGATGCCGCTTTGAAAAAGATTAATATCCAGCGATAATTGCTCAAAAGTCTCATTATCCATACAAGTCAGTATATCGCCCTCTCTATATAAGAATTGCATAGGACGGCGTTCCACGCGCACATCTTCAACTTTTTCACCGGAACGAAAAGTCCTTTCCAATACTTTGCCGGTTTGCAGGTTTTTTATTTTTGTACGGACAAAAGCGCCGCCTCTGCCCATTTTTACATGTTGAAATTCCACAATAGTGAACAGTTCACCATCCATCTTGATGATAAGACCGGAACGAAAATCTGAAGTTGATGCCATATATAATTTATCCTTCAAATGTTAAATAATTATTCAGTTTATGTTAATTGTGGTTTCTTGCCTTTGCCTCAACTTTTGTTTCAGCAACTCGTTAACAGTTTTGGGATTTGCTTTTCCTTGGGTTTCTTTCATTATCTGACCGATGAAAAAGCCAAACAATTTTTCTTTTCCCTCAAGATAGGAACTTAATTCTGCCGGATTGTTATCCAATATTTTATCAATAAGAGTTTCGATTGCCGACGAGTCTGAAATTTGGTGCAATCCCTTTTTAGCTACAATCTCGGCAGGATTTTCACCGGTTTGCAGACATTCTTCAAATACTGCCTTGCCGATTTTCAGGTTAATTTTGTGCTGTTCCAACATCACCAGAATATCGGCTAAATGTTGCGGAGTAATCCGCAGATTTTTAATAGAACAACCTTGTTCATTCAACGCCCGCATCACTTCTCCCATGACCCAGTTACTGGCGGATTTTTTATCCTGAACACCGGCTGCGGCTTGTTCAAAAAAGTCCGCAATCTCCAGGTCCTCGGTGAGAACCTGGGCGTCATATTCGGGAAGTTTATATTGTTCGATAAAACGCGTCCGTTTGGCCTGCGGCAGTTCAGGCATTGCCGATTTTGCTTGTTCCAGCCGGGCTGCGGTAATAATCACCGGCAAAAGATCCGGTTCCGGGAAATAGCGGTAATCATGAGCAAATTCCTTGCTGCGCATGGGTTCTACTACACTTTTATTACTATTCCATAACAGGGTTTGCTGCTTAATTTTCCCACCGTCATGTAAAATTGCGGTTTGCCGGCGGATTTCATATTCCAGCGCTTTTTCTACAGCGCTGATCGAGTTCATGTTCTTTAACTCGGTTTTGACCCCTAATTGCTGTTGGCCCACAGGACGCAGGGAAATGTTGGCGTCGCACCGCAGGCTCCCCTCTTCCATATTGCCGTCGCATATACCTAGGTAACGGACAAGCTGGCGTAGTTTGGTTAAATAGGCGCTCACTTCGCGCGGGGAACGGAAATCTGGGTCACTGACAATTTCCAGTAACGGTACGCCGCAGCGGTTAACATCGACCAGCGACTCGTCGCGCGCAACATAAGATTCAGAATGCATCGATTTGCCGGCGTCTTCTTCAAGGTGGATGCGGGTGAGGCCAATTTTTTTCGCTCCCAGTCCCTCTACATATATGTCAACAAAGCCATGTTCACAAAACGGCAGTTCGTATTGTGAAATTTGATAGCCTTTGGGTAAATCCGGATAGAAATAATTTTTGCGTTCAATAATTGAGCGGTGATTAATTTGGCAGTTGGTAGCCAGCGCCAGGCGCAGGGCAAATTCGATCACTTTTTTATTCAACACCGGCAGAACTCCAGGCATTCCCAAACATACCGGGCATACCTGTGAATTTGGCGAGGCGCCAAATTTGGCGCTGCATGAACAAAATATCTTGGATTGTGTCAATAGCTGGATATGGACTTCGAGTCCGATTACCGGCTCATAAATCATACACTGACCTGTCTGTTATTCAAAATGGGATTATTTTTTTCAATAAAACCGGCAAACCGTAAAATCATTTGTTCATCAAATGCTTTACCAATTAATTGTACACCAATCGGCAAACCCTGTTTGTCTTTGCCGCAGGGTAATGAAATACCCGGCAAACCGGCCAGATTAAGGGAAACGGTAAAAACATCGGATAAATACATAGTAAGTGGATCAGCCACTTTTTCATTGAGGCGGAAAGCTGTAGTTGGCGATGTAGGCGTCAGAATACAATGAACCGTTTTGAATGCTTCCTCAAAATCTTTTTTTATAAGAGTACGCACTTTTTGTGCTTTACGGTAATAGGCGTCATAATAACCGGAAGAAAGTACATAGGTGCCCAGCATGATCCTTCTTTTAACTTCTTCGCCAAAACCATTGGTTCGGCTGTTGATATACATTTCTTCCAGATTTGAGGCATGCTCATCACGATAGCCATAGCGCACGCCATCAAAACGGGCCAGGTTGGCCGAAGCTTCTGCGGTGGCAATGATGTAATAGGTAGCAATTGCATATTCAGTATGTGGTAACGATACCTCACATATTTCAGCGCCGCTGTCTTTTAATAATTGTATAGTATTCTCAATAGCAGAATTGACATCCGGTTCCAGTCCGCTGATAAAATATTCTTTGGGGATACCAACCCGCAAGCCCTTTACAGAACCATTCATAACAGAATAATCCGCTACCGGGACAGATGCAGATGTGGAATCCAGTTCATCGAAACCGGCCATAAAACGCAGTAACAGGGCAGCATCGGCAACAGATTTTGCCAGCGGCCCAATTTGATCAAGTGACGAGGCATAAGCAACCATACCAAAGCGGGAAACACGCCCATAAGTAGGCTTTAAACCCACAACGCCACAAAAAGAAGCTGGTTGACGGATTGAACCACCGGTATCGGTGCCGAGCGCAGCTGTACATAAACTGCCAGCCACAGCAGCAGCCGACCCGCCCGAGGAACCGCCGGGAACCCGTGTGGTATCATGAGGATTTTTTACTGGTTTATAATAAGAATTTTCGTTTGAAGAACCCATGCCAAACTCATCCAGATTGGTTTTGCCAATAAAAATTGCATCTTCAGCTTGCAGCTTGTTTAACACAGTTGCCTGGAAAGGGGGAATAAAATTTTCCAGAATTTTTGAGCCGCAGGTTGTACGCGCATTCTGCATGACCAATAAATCCTTGATCCCTAAAACAAGACCGGCCAGGGAACCAGCTGTTCCCTGGGCCAGTTTGTAATCAATTTCTCTTGCACGTTCCAGAGCTTTATCGGCAAATACCGAAATAAAAGCATTCAATTGCCGGTTTTGTTCTATTTTATCCAAATAGAACCTGGTAACTTCCTGGCAACTGATTTCTTTAGCAATTAATAATGAGCGTAAGCTGGAATAATCCAAACTTGATATATTCAAAATAAATTCCTTTGTTTGCTGTGCGCTAGTATTAATTAAAGGACGAGACTAGACTTCGTCGTTCGTTTTTTCTTTCTTTTCCGGTTTTTCATCGTCATAGGCGCCGCTGGAGGCTTTTTTAAATTCATTAATACCTTTACCCAGGCCTTTTGCCAATTCCGGCAATTTTTTTGCGCCAAACAACAGGATTACAATAAATAAAATGACTAACAGTTCAGGACCACTTGGTAAGCCCATATTACCTCCACATAAATGAATTGTACAATATACTATCCATAGATTTATCTATGGTCATCACTAATATCTATTTCTTTTTTTACATCTTCGGCTGCTTTTTTAAACTCGCGCATGCTTTTACCTATTCCCCTCGCCAGTTCCGGCAGCCTTTTGGAGCCAAATAATAGTAACACAACTACCATAATTACCATTACTTCGGTCATCCCTACTCCGGGGAACATGTTATACCTCCAAAAATATTATACTCCAAAATTACGGCAAAATATATAGCAGTTTTAAATCAATTGCAAGTACTATGTTTATTAAAAAATAAGCCAAGGCTAACTACCAGGTTTATGTTCAGGAATACCAGCGCATAATATATGTTGCCAAAAATATTCCAATAACTCCTATGATGTTCAATTTAAATGTAAAGCCTAGTGTAAAAGTAATCAGAATAAGATTGATCGTCGCCGGTGAAAAGCCGAAACTGACGGAACGTAAAAAAAACTCCCTGACTATGCCATCTGGAATTAATAAAGCGATCACTTCACCCAATACTCCACCGACTATTGCGCCTAAAAATATAACAATTATAATTCGACCGATAGTGTGAGAATTTCTCATTATTTATTCCTTTCCCTGTGCTTGCTAAAGTTGTAATACTAATAAGGAATCCTATTATTTCCAATAGAATTATTTATTATGAATACCAGGGGATTGATTACTTTAATAAATTCCGGGGTAAATATCTTGATTTAATTTGTATCTATCGCCTTTTCTTTTATATGATTAAATAGTTGTTCACGGGCGTATAATACAAGTCCGGAAAGCAGGTAAATCAGCATAAAAAGGGGCAGAACATATTCAGGAATTATGAACATTAAAATTATGGTTACAAACATCGCTAAAAGTTTATAACGGTTTGCGCCTTTTTCCCGAAGTGAAAAACGCGGCACTCCTTCGTATTTAATTGTACTGGCCATTAACAGACTGACAACCGGTACGATTATGATCAACATACGTAATAAAAAATGCCAGTTTGTAGCCATATAAAGAATAACTACACTGGCAATGGTCACAGCGCCCATGGGCGCCGGCAGGCCATCATATTTATTGGAACGGCCGCTTTTTGCAACCAGCACATTATAACGCGCCAGTCTAAATGCGGCAAATAGCAATGGCAAAAAGGCAATAAAAATTCCGGTTATTCCCAGGTTGTAAAGATGAACCTGGTATAAAAGGATCGAAGGCGCCATACCGGAAGCAATTAAATCGCTTAATGAATCTATCTGTAATCCAAACTGGCTGCTGATACCGGATGCACGGGCAATTTTACCATCCAACGCATCAAAGATAGATGCGACAAAGATAAGCCATGCCGCATTAATAAAATGCCCGGATATTGCTAAAACAACTGCCAGGTAACCACAAAATAAATTTATGGTTGTAAATAAATTGGGGACGGTAATATATTTATCATTTTTCATTGATCTTGGCGATTACGCTCTCACCGGCGCGTAACCTGTCTCCTTGTTTAATGGTTACTGTAGCCCAGCTTGGTAAAAATACTTCTACCCTGGAACCAAATTTTATTATGCCAAATTTCTGCCCCGTTTTTACTTCCTGACCAAATTTTAAATTACAAACAACCCGTCGGGCGATCATACCCGTTATTTGTTTGAAAGCGAGTTTCCCGTAAGGAGTTTCCAGGCCGATAAAAGAATGTACGTTATGCTGCGACGCATTATCAAGGTTGGCGCGATGATAACTTGAGCCGCTGTATTTCAAATACTCTACTGTTCCATTAAAAGGAACATAGTTGACATGGACATTGAATACTGTCATAAAAATAGTAACACGAGTAACTTGAGCTTCAATGAACACGGGCTCCTGTACCTGACTAATATCTATCACCTGGCCGTCAGCCGGGGCGAGAATCACCGAGGGATCTACCGGGGGAGTTCTCAGCGGGTCACGGAAAAAATAAACGGAAAATACCGCCAGTAATAAACCCAGACCCGCAAGGATATATAATAATTGATTATTATACACATATCCAACAATACCGAAAATCAGGGCAAATAATAATATGCCAAAAACTGTTGTCAAACCTTCTTTATTCACCGTCACCTGCTAGAATAATTTTGATGTTAAGGATTCAATCAGGTAATCCAGATACTTTTTATCGGCAACCTGTTTATCATTTAAAATTATTTCATTGGTTTCCGCATCCATGATATGCATGGTATCAAGGCAAATTTCACTGGCAATGATCAGGCGGTTTTCCTTATAGCGGGCAAATTCAACTTTAAAATCAACCAGCTTGTAAGAACGCCGGCGTAAATAATCTTTAAGAATAACATTAATTTTATTGGTAATACGGCGCATCTCTTTCAATTCACCGGCTGTGGCGTTGCCAAAAGAAATGATGTGATCTTCGGTAATGATTTGATCCTGGGCATCATTACTTTTTATATAAAACTCAATCAAGGGGCAATCCAGTTCTTTGCCTTCTTCCACACCAAAATTTTTAACCAGGCTACCGGTAGCGATATTGCGAATACAAACTATTACGGGAATAATATTTACTTTTCTGACCGCCATTTTATTTTCAGCTATGGTTTTCAGAAAATGTGAGGAAATATGATAACTGGAAAGCAGTTTAAAAATTTGTGAAGAAAATTGATTGGTAAACTCGCCTTTGCTTTTAATTTTTATTATTTTGGCTGCCGGGCCCGGTAAAAAATCATCTTTAAATTCCTGCACAAATTCATTTTCATTGGTTGATTGATGAATAATCTTGGTCGGGGTTTCAAGAATTATTGTTTTCAAATCAATTCTCCTCTAAATTATTCCTGAATATTCAATCTATTAAAAATATAATCAACATGTTTCAAGGCATGTTTTTCATCAAAGCAAGATTCTATAGTTGCCAGGGTAAGAAATTTTAAAACAAGTTCATCCGCGCCGATCACAGTTTTAAAATCGAGACCCTCCTGCCAGCATTTCATAGCGTTTTCCTGGACAATTTTATATGCCTCTTCCCTGCTCATGCCGCTTTCCGTTAATGCCAGCAATAATGGCTGAGAGAATATCAGTCCTTTGGTGATATGCAGATTTTTTAACATATTTTCAGGATACACAACCAGGTTATCCAGTATTTTGGTGAGGCGGTTAAGCATATAATCGGTTAAAATACAACTATCGGGAAAAATAACCCTTTCCACCGACGAGTGACTGATATCGCGTTCATGCCACAAAGCGATATTTTCATAGGCGGCTAGTGCATTGGCGCGTAATAACCTGGCCAGGCCGGTAATATTTTCAGAGCCAATGGGATTCCGCTTGTGCGGCATAGCGGATGACCCTTTTTGTCCTTTACTGAAGGGTTCTTCCGCTTCCAGCACCTCGGTTCTTTGCAAGTGGCGAATTTCTATGGCAATTTTTTCCATAGTACAGCCGATCATAGCCAGGGTATTAATGAACTGGGCATGGAGGTCGCGCTGAATAACCTGGGTAGAAACCGGCGCCGGTGATAAATCCAGTTCACGGCAAACCATTTCTTCAACCTGCGGGTCAATAAATGCAAAGGTGCCAACCACACCGGAAACCATGCCAACCGAGATGGCATTTATGGCGGCCTGCAAACGGGCCAGGTTACGGTTCATTTCATCATACCACAGGGCAAATTTTAGTCCGAACGAAGTGGGTTCGGCATGGATGCCATGGCTGCGGCCAACACAAACGGTTAGTTTATGGGTCAAAGCCTGTCGTTTTAATACCGTCAGCAATGTCAGCAAATCCTGCTCAATTAAATGAGCGGCTTGCCTGGTAACCAGCGCCAGGGCGGTATCCAGCAAGTCGGATGAAGTCATGCCGAGATGAATAAATCGTGATTCAGGGCCAACATATTCACCAACATTGGTTAAAAAGGCGATAACATCATGCTTAACCTGGGCTTCAATTTCCAGAATCCGGTCAACTGAGAAATTCGCTTTTTCTTCAATGCTCCGGGTAGTCCCCTGCGGAATTCGGCCTAATTGTTCCTGAGCCCGGCACGCGGCGATTTCAACTTTTAACCAGGCGCGGTATTTATTATCTTCACTCCAAATATCACCCATTTCCGGGCGAGTATAACGGTTTATCATTTGTACCCCTGTTTTTGTTTTTTAGGGTCGGTAGCTAACATTACCATAACATTATAATTATTACCATCACGATATATTTTTAAATCAAGGTACTCGCCAACTTTGAGATCCTGGTTGTTTATAATGTTACTTATTTCATCGGCGGTATTGACCGGCGTACCGTTTATTGCTAAAATAACATCACCGACTTTTAATCCGGCTTTTTCCGCCGGGCTGCGTTTATCAATATCGGTGATGATGGCGCCCAGAGTGGATTTTAAACCCAAATATTGCGCAACAGCCGGAGATACCACATCGTAATGAACGCCGGTCCAAAAACTGCGTTCCACATAACCGTTGGTCATTAAATCATCCAGAATCTTTTTTACCCGATTAATTGGCACGGCAAAACCCAAACCAATACTTGAAGTGCGGGTTTCACTGCCTGAGATGATCCAGGTATTGATACCAATTACTTCGCCAATGCAATTGACCAGCGGCCCGCCGCTGTTGCCGCCATTGATCGCGGCATCGGTTTGCAGCATATCTTCAAATAAACGGTCGTTGCTTTGCTTGCCAAAATCCTGATCTTTGGCGCTGATAACGCCAACCGTAACCGTTGGTTTGGACGTGATATCGAACAGACCAAATGGATTGCCGATAGCAATGGCCCATTCGCCAATGATCATATCATCGGAATTGCCCAGAGGCGCAGCCGGGAAACCAATGTCATCTTCAATTTTCAGCACTGCCACATCGGTTTCATAATCTTCCCCGATCTTACGGGCTTTGTACTGTTTGCCGCCCACACGGGTGACAATTATTTCTGTGGCATTTTCCACAACATGCTGGTTGGTTAATATATAACCTTCGGGTGAAAAGATAAAACCCGATCCCAAACTTTGCACCTGCTTTTCAAAGGTGGGCCATTCACGAAAAAAATGCCGGAAAAACGGGTCATCAAAAAACGGATTATTGGAATAATAACGCTGAACCTGGGTTATATTAATACCGACAACTGCCGGGCTAACCTTTTCTATCGCTTCCGTTATAGCATTACGGCGGGAATTTTCAACAGTCGTAAAAGTATTGATATTACCATTTCCTGCTGCATAATTATATTTTTGCCGGGCAGCCATAGCATTTGGAATACTATGAGTAACCGGTATCAGCGTATTAAATAACAACCCCAACATTAATAATGTCAAAAAATAACCGGGATATTTTTTGGCGTTTTCGAGCATAGATAACCTGTAATATTATAAAACCTTTAGTTATTTGGATATTTTTTCCCAGTCCTTCAGAAAACTCTGAATGCCGGCATCGGTCAACGGGTGTTTGATCAATTTCTCAATAATAGCATAAGGAATTGTAGCAATGTGAGCGCCAATCAAAGCAGCGGTTTGTACATGCCCGATACTGCGAATGCTTGCCACGACGATTTCAGTTGTAAAGCCATAATTTTCATATATTTGCAAAATCTGTTCCACCAGTTCCATACCATTTTGGCCGGTATCGTCCAAACGCCCAACAAAGGGACAAATGTAGGAAGCGCCGGCTTTGGCGGCTGCGAGCGCCTGCATAGCGCTGAAAATCAGGGTAACATTAGTCTTTATACCTTCTTTTTCCAGGGTATTCACCGCCATCAACCCATCTTTGGTGGCAGGTATTTTAATAACAATATTATCATGGATTTTTGCCAGGTTCATACTTTCGGCAATGATTTCATCAGCATCCAGGCTGATCGCTTCTGCGCATACCGGGCCGTCAACGATCTGACAGATCGCTTTATATATTTCTTCGGGAGTCCCTTTTTCCTTAGCCAGCAAAGTTGGGTTGGTAGTTACGCCATCGGCCAGACCCAGATCGACGGCCTTTTGAATTTCTTCGACATTGGCGGAATCGATAAAAAACTTCATTGTTACTCCATTTTTTTAGTGAACGAGTATAAAATTTTGTTATTTTGATCTGTCCGGATTGTGCTTTTGTTGAAACAACAGAGCCGGATATTTTACAAACTTAAAAATTTATATAAATTTATTACCGGAACATAATACCGGAATATAACGACCTATAATATACTAAATTCAATAATCAATTTATACTTTTTTTATATAAAAATTAATCAATTATCAGTACATAACCCTGGTCAGAAACAGACCTTGCGGCGGCGCAGTTGGCCCGGCAACAGTACGATCTTTAGCGTTTATTATAGCCTGGAACTGCGGCAGGGTTATGGATTCTTTGCCAATTTTAACTAATGTGCCGACCAGAATCCGTACCATATTATGCAGAAAACGGTTAGCGGTAATTTCAAATAAAAGATTATCATTTTCCTGACGCCACGATGCGTCGCTCACATTGCACAAATAATGATCGACATCGGCGCCAACCTGACAAAATGATTGAAAATCATGCGAGTCGATAATGATCCGACACGCCTCCTGCATAAGGGATAAATTTAATTTTTCACCAAAATACCAGGTATATTGCCGGCCGATAGCAACAGGCTTATTAATGATGTAATAACGATAGGTGCGTGACCGGGCGCTGAACCTGGCGCTGAATTCTTCATCAACCTCAACTGCGCTAACTACCCGTATATCCCGCGGCAGCATTGAATTTAAAGCTGCCCGAAAGACATGATCCGGTAAATGGCTGGCAGTTTTAAAATTTATCACCTGTCCGGTAGCATGGACGCCGGAATCAGTACGACCAGCGGCAGTTACCCGAATGATTTCATTAGTAAGCTGCAATAAGGCCTTTTCCATTTCAGCCTGAACAGTTCTCACCTCCGGTTGAATTTGCCATCCGCAAAAATCGGTGCCATCGTATTCAATTTCAAGCTTTAAATTTCGCATCATCCGGGGCACATCAGATCAATTGATAAAAAATACTGATAACGGTTAAAAGTACACATAAAATCAGTACACCATAATCAAAACCGGAATATTTAAGAATTTTATAACTGGTACGGCCATCACCACCCGTATAACAGCGGGAATCCATAGCCAGGGCAAGTTCATCGGCGCGCCGAAACGCGGATATAAACAGCGGTAGAATAAGTGGGATAATGCTTTTAATCCGGTTAATAATATGACCATCGAACGAGGCGCCCCGGGAAAGCTGGGCATTTTTTATTTTTTGTGCTTCCTCGATCAGCGCCGGAATAAAACGTAACGACAGGGTGAGCATCATAACAATATCATGTGTCGGCACCCGCAATTTCTTCAGGGGTTTGAGGATGTGCTCGAGCGCATCGGTCAATTCTATAGGCGAAGTGGTCAAAGTTAACAGGGCGGCCAGAATAATTAAAACAATCAGCCGCAGCGAATATTTAAAACCGAGTTCAATGCCTTCAGTCGTAATCCGCATTCCGGCAATGGGCAGTTCCAGCAGCGTTCGGCCTGGAGTCCAGAATAAATGAACAATAATGGTCAAGATAAATAACCAAACAAAGGGGCGTAAATTCCCAAATATTAGGCTGGCAGGAATTCGCGACAATAACAACATCAGCAATAAAAAACACAAAAAAATACCAATGATCAGGGGACGATTGGAAACCAACAAACCGGTCATCAGCATAAAAACAGAAAACAGTTTCGTTCTGGGGTCCAACCGGTGGATAAACGATTCTCCGGGAAAATATTGTCCTAAAGTTATATCATTCATAAACGCCATAATTCATTAATAAAGAATAATATAGGGATTAAAAATCTAAATTCCAATAAAATAAACCAGATACCCGAAGCATGGAATATTGAAGACTAGTATAAAGATTCTATTTTATTAATGCAATCATGGTAATGGTGGAAAAAATATTTGTTATGATATAGTTTTACTTGATATTTCAGGTTTTTTTTTCAATATTACAGGAGTTCGTTTTATGTACAATTTCTGTTGCGGGACAATTCCTGATCCCATTAAATTGGCTTAAACTTTAATAAAATGGCAGGTGGAGGAAAGTTTATGAGCACACAAAACAGTAAAAGCACCAAACATACTCCGTACGTTCCGGTAAATACACAAATGCGTGAATTTACCTTTAAAGCGATTTTTCTGGGTTTGATACTGGCAATAATTCTGGGGGCAGCCAATGCTTACCTGGGATTGAAAGCCGGAATGACAGTTGCCGCAACATTCCCGGCGGCGGTTATTGCTATGGCTATATTAAAACCATTCAAAGGCACAATTCTGGAAGAAAATATGGCCCGAACCACCGGTGCGGTGGGTGAAGCCCTGGCAGCTGGAGCTATATTTACAATTCCGGCATTCATTTTGGCCGGAGTGTGGGATAATTTTGATTATTTTAAAAGCACCATGCTCATGTTGGTGGGAGGCGTTTTGGGGGTGTTGTTCATCATTTTATTACGGCGAACTTTAATAGAAGACGAATCTCTTCCCTACCCGGAAAGCAAAGCATGCGCTGAAATCGTCAAAGCAGGACAAAGCGGGCAATCGGGCGGCAAATATGTGTTCTGGTCGATGGGTCTGGCTGCGTTAATAGAACTTTTCAAGAATGAAAATGGTTTTCGCTTTGTTAAAGATTCGGTGAACGGCTTTTTTAATTTTTCAAGTTCAAAAATTGCCCTGCTCAATTCCAAAAGTATAATCATCGAACGGTTGTCCGAAACCGGTGAAAAAATCCAGGCGCAATTTTCTTATAAAGGCGGCATGTTCCTGCAAAGTCCAGCTGCTTCCCCTGCATTTCTTGGCGTTGGTTACATTATTGGCTTTAGACTGGCGGCTATTACTTTTTCCGGCGGTGTGTTTGGCTGGATATTTCTAATGCCGATCGTATTGTTTTTATTAAGCAGTCAACTCGAACCTTTTGCCTTGTCGCAGGATTGGATAACTGTAGCCAAAGCGGCATACAGTTCCACTGTTAAACCGATTGCCGTTGGCGGTATGCTGGTTGGCGCGTTTAACACTTTGTTCAGAATGCGGAAAAGCCTGTTCAGCGGGATCAGCCACGGTATACAAGATATTCGCCAGGCCAGCGGCAATAAAACGGAAAAGGTTCGCACCGACAAAGATTTACCCTTTGGGATGACGATCCTGGCTATCGGTATTCTGGTAATCTGCATTATCTTTGTTTATAAATCGTTTAGTATCAATTGGGGCTCGGCTGTTTTGGCAGCCGTCATCATGACTTTGGCCGGTTTTATTTTTGCCGCAGTTGCCGGGTATCTGGTTGGAATTATCGGTAGTTCATCCAACCCAATTTCCGGTTTGACCTTATCAACATTGTTAATTGCCGCATTACTCATGGTACTGGTTGGCATGAAAGGCGATCCGGGAGTGGCGGCAGTGCTGGCGGTTGCTTCTGTGGTTTGTTGTGTAGCCGGAGTTGCCGGAGATATGATGCAGGATCTGAAAGTAGGATATTTACTTGGCGGTACTCCCTGGAAGATGCAATTGGGTGTAATTATGGGTGTAATTGCCGCCTCCCTGGTTATGGTTATTCCTATAATGTTATTGCATAATGCCTACGGACTGGGCAGCGATGCCTTGCCGGCGCCGCAAGCCGGTTTGATGGCAATGATGAGTAAAGGCATAGTCGGCGGCGACATGGCCTGGCCGTTGGTTATTGCCGGCATGTTCTTTGGTATTGCCCTGATATTGATTGGTTCCCCCTCACCCATGCTTATTTCGGTCGGTATGTATTTACCTTTCAACACTACCTCGGCAATTTTCATTGGCGGTATCATTAAATATATCGTTGATAAACGGGCAGAGAAAAAAATCAAGAATGAAGATGACAAAAATCAGGTTGAAAATACCGGTCTGCTGCTTGCCTCAGGATTAGTTGCCGGCGAAGCGCTTACGGGAATTATTTTAGCCGCCCTGGTTGTTGCCAATGTGAATTTAAAAACATTGATTGGTCTTCCGGAAAGTTTTGATGGCTTGTGGTGGCTTAGTATTGCGGTATTTTTACTCATTGGCTATATCCTGATTAAATATCCATTAAACAAATTACGTACTGATAAAAAATAATTACACTACCGATAATACCCGGCCGGTTAAAATCCGGCCAGGTATTTTATTAATGCTTTGTTGATATTTTCAATTTTACCCGATATATACATAGATAATTTCAACGCCTTTCAATGCAGTATATTACAAGGATCAATTCTCTGCATAAAACCAACAGGCCCAAACAGGCCGGGAATAGGTGATGAACAACAAGAATAGCGATTTTTTGGAACTGGTTCCGGAACATAATGTACGCTGGGAAAATACTGCCAATGGTGAAGTGTGCCTGTGGTCGCCCAAATATACACATCCTTTTATGGTTAAATACCTGTTGCCGCTGTTAAAGAAAAAAGAGACCAGGATAACCCTGGACCAATATGGCAGCTTTGCCTGGATGCAAATTGATGGGAAAAAAAATATCCGGCAAATTGGCGCCGCCATGCTGCAGGAGTTTGGTGAAAAAATTGAACCCGTTGAACAACGATTGGGTATTTTTATCAATATTATGCTTAACCGCAAACTGTTAAGCGTCCATTGACAATAACGAACAGACTTTATGAATAACTTTATACCATATATGGGGGTTCATAAATTTAATATATGACAAAACTGGAGAAATCTGCCCGGGCGATTGTAAATAAATGCCTGGAGATCAAACGCGGCGAATCTGTATTGATTTTAATGAATGAGTCATTTCAGGATATTGCCCAATTACTGTTTTCAGAATGCTTGACAAAAAGTAAAAATACCTGCATGCTTGTACTACCGGATAACTTTTACAAGCATGGTATTCATGATTCAATAGCCAGATTTATGCAAAGCATGGATGTAATAGTTGCTCTGACCAATCCTTCCATAGCATCTCTGGAAGCCCGCATCAAAGCCAATCAAAACGGGGCACGCATTGCCAGTATGCCCAATATTACCAAATCATCTTTTATTCGTTTTGAAAATACCGATTTTAAAAAGATCAGCCGGCTTAGTAAAAAACTGAGCGATATTCTCAGCATTTCGAATGAAGTGAATATAACGTCGGCAAATGGAACTCACCTGGATATAGTTATTGATAATCACCAGGGATATGCAGAGACCGGGCTATTAAATCAACCCGGTACATTTTCCCACCTGCCGGCCGGTATGGCTTGCATTTCACCGGCTGATGGAAAAATCGAGGGACAATTGGTGGTCGATTCCGGCATGGAATTTGACCGCGACGACTCGGAAAAACTGGTCGTGCATATTAAAGACGGACGGGCGGCGCGGATAACCGGCGGGCTCTCTGCTAAAAGATTGCGACAAAAGCTGGCCCACCGGGGAGCTCTCAATCGTTCGGTTATTGAATTTGGCCTGGGCGTCAATGATGCTGTGCGCATTAACGGCAACCCTGCGGAAGACGAAAAAGCATTGGGTAATATTTTCATCTCTCTGGGGCATAATTCCATAGATGAAGATAATACCGATAGTGAAACATCTCTGCATGGTATTGTCTATAAAGCAACTGTAGAAGTCAAGGGAAAGAAAATAATTGACCGGGGGCGGTTATTACTGGATTAAGCTGAGATCTTTTTACCAATCATTGAACCGGAACGGGTTTTTCGTTCCTGGATTAACCTGGTAAGTCTTTTACTGCTGTTATAAATAGCGTGAATATCCATCTTTTGCTGTTCTGTCAGATTCACCAAGTCATTATTATACAATTGGTTGCAGAGACTTGAGATTGTAGCGTTTGCCAATTCCAGATCCTCCAGCCACTCATCCTGGGGAATGGTTTCAACAACAGGCGGGGTTTCAGGAATTACAACTGGTGATCCGTTTCGGGGCAGTTCTTTTTCCAACTGGGATCTGCGGACAATGTTATCAACAATATTTACCAGTTCACGATGGCCGAATGGTTTATTCAAGAACGCCCGTAATCCAAGCCGATAATATTCTTCAATATTATCCATCTCATCGGATTTAGCGGTAAGCATTACAACAGGAGTATTGCGGATTGAAACATATTGGGGCGATGCAGCAAGCATTTTTATAAACTGTTTGCCATTAATATCGGGTAAAATATAATCAAGCAAAATAATATCGGGTTTATGGAATTTTGCGGTCTCAAGACCTTCTTGTCCATTCCTGGCAGTATAAAAATCATAACCAACCCGGCTAAAAATTCTTTTACCGATGAGCAACATATCAACATTATCATCGATCAACAAGAGTTTCTTTTTATTCATGATGCATTCCCGGATTTAAGGTCGTAAGACGCAACAAAATTAGCAAAAAAATAATTGCAACATCTATACCATACTTGATTAAAATCGAAAAAATTCCCACAATTATTCGGCCGAAACCGGCAAAAAAATTGAAAAAACTGAACCGGCGCCCAATGTACTATTAACTTCGATGCGGCCGTTGTGAATTTCAACCAACTGCTTGACCAGCGCTAATCCCAAACCGGAGCCATTTATATTACGGACTTGTTCATTATCGGTTACACGGTAAAACTTGTTAAAGATATTTTGCAAATCCTTTTCTGCAATTCCAAATCCCTGATCTTTGATGCGAAATATGGCATGATCGTTTTCGCGTATCAACTGTAATTCAATTTGCGTGCTATCCGGGCTGTATTTAATAGCATTGGAAAACAGATTTAATATAATCTGCTCCATCATACCGTTATCGGCCCATACCAACACCGGCGCCTCGGGTTCTTTAAAATCGACGACAATTTCCTTTTGCGCGGCCAGGTAAGCATTATTGCCGATTACCATTTGCACGGTTTCCGTTAAATCTACCTTGGCTTTTTGCGGTTGAATGCGACCGGATTCAATTCGCGAAATATCCAGGAATTTATTTATCAATTCACCAAGCCGGGTAGATTCATTAAGAATAATGGTCGCATATTCGTTAGCTTGTTCCTTATCCAGTTCCGGATCAAGCAACAGTTCACTAAAGCCGCAAATGCTGGTTAAAGGAGACCGCAGTTCGTGCGCAACCATGGAAACCAGTTCGGTTTTCATGCGATCAATTTCTTTTTGCTGGGTAATATCGCGTAGAATAGTAGCAATACCGATCAAACCTTCCGTTTCATGTAAAACCCGCGCGGCATTGGCTTGCAGTATTCTCGGTTTCCAGTTAGCCTTTTCTCTTACTTCGATTTCTGCAGAAGGCAACTCGGTAAAATTGTTCTCGGTAGCTTCCTGTATCAAATATAATAACTTGGGTTCGGTAATAAATTCATTGATATTTTTATCAAGCGCTTCACCTTGCTGCAAGCCGAACCATTTTTCTGCAGTAGAATTGAGAATCAGGACTTTTAGTTGAGGATCGGTTACTATAACCCCATCAGCAATATTTTTGATGATCGTTTGAGTTTTATTACGTTCGGCAATTATCTGCGCCAGGTTCATTTCATGCAGGCGGCGGATTTCTGTGGTCATGTAATTGAATAATTTGGCCAGTTTACCGATCTCATCATCGGAATTAAGGTTTATTTTATGGGAAAATTTTCCCCGCGCAATTTCAGTTGCGCTGCGGGTAAATTCTGCAATTGGTGTTGTAATATAACGAGAAATATAAAAGGCTACCATTCCGGCCAGCACCAGGGCAAATAATATTATGGTTACAATGATAACAATAACGGACCAGGCGCTGTTACCGGCGCTTAAATAACCATTGACCAGGGCTAAAACAGTCAAAGTGGCAACCGGGATCATTGTAGCGCTCATGATCGCCAGTAATAATTTTCGGAACAGTTTACTTTTTATTTGTTGATTAAACCAGTTTGTCATTAACTCTGCTATCCTTCATCAATTACCTGATTTTTTCCATTGGCCTTGGCGATATATAAACGCCGGTCGGCACACTCGATCAACTCCTCGCTGGTTGTACCATTATGTGGAAAAGTTGAAACTCCTACACTGATAGATATTTTACCATTAGGCCGGGCGTTATCCAGATTAAACCGGTAATTATCAACCAGATCTTTAAGTTTATTGGCAACAATTTTACCGGCCATTTTATCCGTTTCAGGAAAAATGAGAGCAAATTCTTCTCCCCCATAGCGAGCCGCTGTATCGATGCTGCGAATATTACGTTTGATCAGACCGGCAATAGTACGCAACACTTCATCGCCGGCCAGATGCCCATAAGTATCGTTATAATTCTTGAAAAAATCTATATCAAACATGATCAGGGTAAATTGCGACTTGTTGCGCCTTGCGCGCTCAATTTCTTTGCTCAGCGTATCTTTAAAATAACGGTAATTGTATATATCGGTCAATCCGTCTTTGGTCGCCAGTTCCCGCAGTATTTCTTTGGTTTCTTCCAGTTGTTTCACTTTTTCCTGCAACTGGTCATGCAGATATTTTATACGCAGAAGCGATTTTACTCTGGCCAATAGTTCGTGTTTATTGACAGGTTTGGTGATAAAATCATCAGCGCCCGATTCTATACCTTTGATCTTGTCTTCTACTTCATTCAGGGCGGTTACCAATATGATAGGAATATAAAAATTAATAACATTATTTTTGATGATCTGGCAAGTATCATATCCGTTCATACCGGGCATCATAACATCGAGCAATATCAAATCCGGTTTTTCTTTTTCAATTAATTCAATAGCAGCGGCGCCGGAATTGGCAATAGTCAATTCATAATCGGTCGCTAAAAATGATCTCAATACTGAAATATTCGCAAGGGTATCATCGACAATCAGTAAATGCGCTTTTTTTGTAACGTTATTTTTAACAATTTGTTTTGGCATTTATTATGTTAACTCTCTTGAATTAATCTGAAAAAAGATAGCGGACATTTAAATTACGCGCTGCCAGGGCTTCATTAAGACGGGACACAGGAGTGGTTACCGGCGCCTCTTTTAAAAGCTCCGGGGTTTGCTCGGCTTCCTGCGCAATTTTTATAAGCAAGTCGGCAAATTGTTCCAGGGTCTCTTTACTTTCCGTCTCTGTCGGTTCAATCATCAGGGCTTCGGATACAATTAACGGGAAATAGACCGTAGGCGCATGCACTCCATAATCCAAAAGACGTTTGGCAATATCAAGGGTTTTAACACCAAACTTTTTTTGCCGGTCACCGGATAGAACAAATTCATGCATTGGTGTTCTGGTATAGGGTAAATCATAAAAGTCACGTAACAGTGCAAGCAAGTAATTGGCATTGATAAGAGCGCCCTCACTCACCTGCCGCAAACCGGTGGCGCCTAACATACGAATATAAGTATAAGCGCGGACCAGGATACTAAAATTACCATAAAATGCACTGACCTTGCCGATACTCTCTGAAAATTCACAAGTGCGGGTAAACCCGTGCTTTTCTTTTTTAACACAGGGAGAAGGCAAAAACGATCTGATTCGTTCTGAAACACCGACTGGGCCGGCGCCTGGCCCGCCGCCGCCGTGAGGCGTGGAAAATGTTTTATGCAGATTAAAATGTACAACATCAAAGCCTAAATCTCCGGGACGGACGATGCCAAGCAGGGCATTTAAATTGGCGCCATCCATATAAAGCAACGCTCCGGCCTTGTGAACCAGGCGGGAGATTTCCGCTACCTGGGTTTCAAAAATTCCCAAAGTATTGGGATTCGTCAACATCAGTGCGGCGGTTTCGTTATTCAAATGCGCTTTAAGGTCCTCAAGATCAACCAGACCCTGAGCATTGGATTTTATCTGCACGGCCTGCAAACCGGCAATGGTAACACTGGCCGGATTGGTGCCATGCGCTGAATCAGGGATCAACACAATTTTGCGGTTACCACCCTGCGCTTCATGATAGGCTTTGATCATCATTAAGCCGGTCAACTCGCCATGAGCGCCGGCCGAAGGTTGTAATGTAACCGCCGCCAATCCTGAAACCTGGCATAAATATTCTGCTAATTCGTACAACAATTGTAAGGCGCCCTGCACTGTTGCATCTGGCTGGTGAGGATGCAGAGCCGAAAAGCCTTTCAGGCCCTGGGTTTCCTCATTAATTTTTGGATTATATTTCATTGTGCAGGAACCAAGTGGATAAAATCCTTTATCCACATGATGGTTGAGGGTTGACAGGTTAATAAAGTGTCTTACAACATCAAATTCACTAACCTGTGGTAACCGCGCCGCTTTTTTTCGCTGAAATTTTTCTGGTATTAGCTGACTGATATTTACTTCCGGTACATCAATTTTGGGTAAACTACAACCCGACCGGCCATTTGAACCCATTTCAAAGATCAGTTTTTTGAACATTATTTTATCTCCCGCACAAGCAAATCATAGTATATTTATTAAACAATCAAATTACAATTTACTGTAATGATAGTCAAGAAATTTTATTGATAATTTTGCAGGTTCGCATGAATACCTCGTTATAATAATAATAACGCAGCTTTGGGAAAACTGGCCAGGCTCTCCTGAATGCGTTGGTCTTTTATTGCCGCCGCCCGGAGTGCACCTTCAATTCCCCATAATATAAAGGCGGTTTCCTGCATTAACGCCTGTTTTATTTGTTGATTAAATGCGGGGTCAGATTCTGCCATGTTCTCATTCATTTTTGCCGACCGGTAAAACTCTGCCAGTATATTTTCTGTAATAGAAAATTCCAGAAAAAATCTATCAATATCAGTTTTAAGATTGGGACTGGTTTGTACCAGTTTTTCAGCATAATTTAAAAAAACATTACGGGCATACATTTCCCGCACCGATTTGGATATACTTTCAGTTTTGACCGTTGAGATAATATCGGGTCGTAAGCCATTCCCTTCATAAATGATCCGACCTTTTGGAGTTTTAATTTCATGCCAGCGCTGAATTTCCGAGCTAGCCGAAACGGATTCATCCGCATTAGCGTCATAAGCTGCATTTTCTTCGCTCCCGATCATTCTGCCTAGTGGGGTATGATAATATGCAGTAGTCAGCAATAAAGCGGAACCATCCGGAAAAGGGAATTCGGTTTGCACACAAGCTTTACCGTATGTTACTTCGCCAAACAACAACCCACGGTCCCAATCCTGGATGGCGGCGGCAAATATCTCCGCAACACTGGCAGTTCCGGCATTGACCATAACAATAAGGGGAATATCCGCAAATGCCGGCAGGGCTGTTGCAATATACTTTTGGTTAGCCTGAGGAGTTTTGCCGCGGGTAGTTACAATGACCTTACCTTTGGAAATAAAACGATCGGCAGCCTGTATACCAGCCAGCAACGAGCCACCGCTATTATCACGCAAGTCTACAATAATTTGTTTCATTCCTCTGCTGAACAGGTATTTATAGGCAATATCAAGCTCATCCGGTGTAGTACTCATAAAATGGGTGATTTTGATATAACCGGTAGTGTTGTTTAACATAAAAAAGCCAGGTATACTTTTTACAGCAATAAAAGTCCGGTTTAGTATATACTTCCTGGGTTCACTCCCTGAATGTTTGGCAAGGATTGTAACTTTGCCATGGCCAGCACCCTCAAGTAAACTCTGAATCTGTTCTTCCCTGAGAACCGAGATTTGCCGGCCGTCAATCTCCATAATATTATCGCCAACCAGCAAGCCGGCCCGAAATGCCGGGCTGTTATCGGATATACTGACCAGGACATACTGACCTTTGATCTGCTTGAAACGCAAGCCAAGACCAACATAACCCAGGTTTTTGGTCTCCCGATCCTTATATTCTTCCGCCGTGAGGTACACAGAATACTGATCAAGGCCGGACAGCATACCATTGATAGCATTTTTTAATAAAAGGTCCGAATCAATTTCATTTATGTAATTACGTTCGATGTTATCCAGAATCATGGTCAGGATCATCCATTTATTATAGACCTTTTGAGTTGCATGGGCAAGTTGCTGCGGGAGTCTTACCACAATCATAAAAATGATTATCGCTAAAATAATCAAATACTTGTAATACCAGTTACTACATTTCACACTACACATCCCTTCTAAAAATACCCTGTAATATAAAAAATTAACTGGTGTAATTTTGTGGTTTTGGTCAACAATTCACCAGAGCAATTATTAAGATGTAAAAATGCAATAATCACACCAGCGATATTGGGGCTAATTTGAACCGATATTTATGTCTTACGAAATAGTATTGATTCAATCAAATCTGACTCTGCTTTTAAACAACAAAATTCAACCCCAAATTTTTTGTACTATTTTAAATATCCCGGTTAAGTTAGCTGATTAGATCAGCAATGAACGGATTATATACAAACTGCCAGAAAAGAATGGTTACATTCAATGATAAACTTAAATTATGCTTGACATTTTCAATGTTTGGAATTATCTTAGATTTTGCGTAATTTTAAATAAGCATGCATTGAATTTCAATCAATAAAATAAAAGGAAACCATTTGGGGACACTGGTAGAATTACTAAAAAATACGGCAATGCAATTACCAAAACATACCGCTCTGATTTTTGGGGAAAACAGGGTAGATTATGGTCTGTTGCTTGAAGCCTCAAAAAGGCTTGCCAGTGGATTATCAGCGCTTGGAATCCGGAAAGGAGATCGGGTTGCGCTTATGCTGCCCAATGTGCCACATTTCTGTATTTCATACTTTGGGATCCTTGAAATTGGGGGCATTGTTGTTCCTGTCAACATCATGAGTAGTAAAGATGAAATTCAGCACCAGTTAAAAGACAGCGGCGCATCGGCAATGATTACCTGGACAGGTTTTCAAAACCTGGCAATTGCCATGAAAGATATGTGCCCGGAATGTAAAAATATCTTATTCCTTGGCGATAATATCCCCACAGGAACTCTGGCGCTGACACGGGTGATATCAGAATCAAAACCGCTCGAAAATGATATTGAAATCAGTGATACAGATATAGCGGTTATCAATTATACAACCGGCATAGCCGACGTTCCCCTGGGCGCCGAGTTAACCCATAGCTCCCTATATTCCAACGCGACAACCTGCAGTGAAATGTTCCGGTTTACTCAGGATGATAAAATGCTGGCAGTACTGCCATTATTTCATCCTCTGGGGCAAACCCTGGTTATGAACAGTTCTTTTTCACGGGGCTGTACCGTTGCGTTGATGCCGAGATACTCTCCGGAAGAAATTGTTCAAGCTATAAATAATTATAAAATTACCTTTATGGCCGCTGTACCGGGCATATTTACAAATTTAACTGAAAATTCTCAGAATGTGTCATTACCCTCTTTAAAATATTGCATGAATTATGGCGGCAAACTACCGCAGGAAATAATTGACGAGTTTGAAGAAAAATATAATGCGATCGTATTACAGGCGTATGGCTTGACCGAAGCGGGACCGTTGGTTACATCGGTTCGTCTGGATAGTGACAGAAAAGCGAATTCTGTCGGTTTGCCGTTAATGGGAGTGGAAATCCAGATTCGCGACGATCTGGGAAACCAACTCCGGCCTTTCCAGAGCGGGGAAATTTGGACGAAAAGCCAAAATTTGATGAACGAGTATTATAACAAGCCGGAAGAGACCAAAAAACGTCTGAAAAATGGGTGGTTATTTACCGGTGATGTTGGGTACATTGACGATTATCATTATTTATTCGTGCAGGAACGGAAAGAAAATATTATCGTTAAAGGCGGATTTCATATTTTTCCACATGAAGTTGAAAAAGTGATCATGGAACATTCGGATGTGCAGGAAGCGGCAGTGATCGATGTACCGGATGAGGTTCAGGGTGCAGAAGTGAAGGCATACGTAATATTAAAAGAAGGTAAACATTTAACCCAGGACGAATTGATAAAATTTTGCCGGCATACATTACCAGTCTACAAAACCCCCAAATATATAGAATTTTGCTCAAGCATCCCTAAAAGCCCAACCGGCAGGGTTTTAAAAAGAGTCTTGCGAAAAAATTCTATAAGCTATCGATCCGGGTATGATGATAAAAGGAATAAGGAAAAATAGTATTAAATAAGCAATTCCATATTTTTTTAACAAATAGCTTGAAACAGGAGGACAACAGTGAAAGAATTTAGTCCTAAAGAGATACGTAACATTGCACTTGTATCACATTTATCAGCAGGTAAAACAACCCTGGCTGAAGCATTTTTATTTTCTGCCGGGGAAATCACCCGTTTAGGGACGATAGATGAAGGCACAACTACATCTGATTTCCGATCCGATGAAATTGAACGCAAAATATCTATCAGCGCTTCATTATTAAGTTTTGAGTGGAAAAAGTCAAAAATAAACCTTATTGATATTCCCGGCTACCTGGATTTTTTTGGAGAAGTTATCAGCGGCGTGCGGGTGAGCGACCTGGCCATAATATTATTAAACAGTGTATCCGGCGTGGAAGTAGGGACTGATTTCGCGTGGGATATTCTGGAAAGAAATAATATTCCGGCAATGCTGTATGTAAATTTTATGGATAAAGAACATGCTAATTTTGATAAAGTAGTAAAAACGGCTAAAGAAGCGTATGGTAATAACGTAATCATGTTCCAATTCCCTGTTACCGAAGGCGAAAAATTTAACAGTATTATTGATCTGTTAAAAATGAAAAAAATTACTTTTAATACGGATCTGAGCGGCAAGTATACACAGGAAGATATTCCTGCCGACCTGGCCAATAAAGCCAAAACTTTACGCAATGAATTGATTGAAAAGATTGCCGAAAGTGATGACGCTCTGCTGGAAAAATATTTTGAAGCCGGTGAACTTGCTGAAGATGAAATTAATATTGGTTTAAAAAAAGGTTTATTAAAAAGAAGCTTTTTCCCGGTATTTTGCGGAGTTGCAAGTAAAAATCTTGGCCCCCAATTAATGCTCGATTTTATTGCCGAATTTGGACCTTCACCTGCGGATATTACTTCTGTACCGGCTTTTGATAAAGATAATAAAGAAATTACCATTAAAGTGGATGAAAATGCTCCGTTTTCCGCGCTTGTATTCAAGACTATATCTGAAATGCATGTCGGCGAACTATCACTCATAAAAGTTTATTCCGGTAGTATAAAATCCGGCGATGAAGTGTTAAATACCGCCAATAGCACTACTGAAAAAATCGGTCAGATCTATACCTTGAACGGAAAAAACCGCAAAGAAATTGGGGTTTTAAAAACCGGCGACATCGGCGCCTTGGTAAAACTGAGAAACACTCATACCAGCAACACTCTCTGCGACAAACGCAATCCTGTAAAATTTGCGGAAATTCAATTTCCGGAACCGGTTGTTGAAATAGCGGTTACGCCCAAAAGTAAAGGCGACGAAGATAAAATTTCCAGTGGTTTACACACATTACATGAGATCGACCCCAGCTTTACTGTTCGAATCGATCCGGAATTGAAACAAACTGTGGTCGCCGGCCAGGGTGAAATGCATTTAACCATCATTCTGAAAAGATTAAAAGAACGCTATACGGTCGATGTAGAACAAAAGAAACCAAAAATACCGTATCGTGAAACAATAACAGCCAAGGCTGATGAAAAATATCGCCACAAAAAGCAATCCGGCGGCGCCGGTCAGTTCGCAGAAGTGTGGATGCGAATCGAGCCCACCCCCCGCGGCAGTGGTTTTGAATTCGCCAGCGCTGTTGTCGGTGGCGCTATTTCGTCCTCCTTCATTCCCTCCATCGAAAAAGGCGTCCAGCAGGTGTTGGTTGAAGGCGCAGTTGCCGGTTATAAAATTGTCGATGTTAAAGCGATAGTTTATGACGGCAAAGAACACCCCGTAGATTCAAAGGATATTGCTTTCCAGATCGCCGGACGAGAAGTGTTTAAAATGTGTATGAAAAGCGCCAAACCCATCCTGCTTGAACCGATCTGCAACGTGGAAATTCGCTGTCCTGAAGAATACATGGGAGATGTAATGGGCGATCTTTCCAGCCGTCGCGGTAAAATCACCGGTATGGAAATGCACGGTCGATTCCAGGTGGTTAAAGCTCAGGTACCGCTGGCCGAACTGCATAACTATGCAACAACGCTACGCTCCCTGACCCAGGGACGGGCAACACATACACGCAAAATATCGCATTATGATCCTCTGCCGAAAGAACTGGAAGCCAAAGTTGTTGAAGAATCTCAAGCGGAAAATAAATAATTCAAAATGTGCAGATAAAGGCACGGTCTTTACCGTGCCTTTTTTATTATACAGGCTTGTATTAATATAAACATTTAACCCGTAACAACAGGAGTGAAGGCGTGGACAAAATATGGGCGCCCTGGCGGATTGAATATATATTACAACCAAAACCCCAGGGATGTATTTTTTGTGATAAACCCAAAGAAAGTAATGACCGGCAAAACCTAATATTATACAGGGGCGCCGTCAGTTTTATCATTATGAATTTTTATCCTTATAATAACGGACATATCATGATCGTTCCTTACCGTCATATTTCGCAATTATCCCTGCTGACGCCGGACGAACAAAACGAGATGATGAAATTACTGGGGATGAGTACAACAATCTTGCAAAAAGCGTTATCCCCTGACGGCTTTAATATTGGTATGAATCTTGGTAAAGTGGCCGGCGCAGGAATAGACGATCACCTGCATTTTCATATAGTGCCACGCTGGAATGGTGATACCAATTTTATGCCGGTTACCGGGCATACCAAGGTCATCTCACAGGGATTATACGAGTCCTGGGAACAGTTACAACCATTATTTCAAACAATCAGTTAACCTGTATTATTCACGGGTTTTATGTTCTGCAGCTTTTACCCGATCCCAAACCTTATCCATTTCAGCCAGGGTAGCATCGTGGATTGATTCCCCCCTGTTTTTGAAATCTTCTTCCACCAGCCGAAACCGCCGTTCGAATTTACTTATTGTCTTGCGCAGAGCGTCTTCGGGGTTTATCTTTAAAAAGCGGGCAAGATTAACGATTGAAAATAACAGATCACCCAATTCCCCCTCTATTTCCTCCTGTTTCCCATCTTTACAGGCCTCTTTTAATTCCTGGGTCTCTTCACTTACTTTATCCCATACCGGTTCGATACTGCCCCAGTCAAAACCGACTGTAGCAGCTTTATTCTGCATGCGATACGCTCTAATCAGCGCCGGCAATAATTTGGGAATCCCGTCGATTGCCGACTTTTTCCCCTCTTTATTGATTTTGGTTCGTTCCCACAGGACTACCTGTTCAGCCGCAGTTTCAACCACTTCAGTGCCAAAAACATGCGGGTGACGTCGCACCAGTTTTTCGTTGATATGATCCAGAACTGTGCCGATATTAAACCGGTTGTTTTCTGCAGCCATTTGCGCATGGAAAATAATTTGTAATAATAAATCGCCCAGTTCTTCAGGCAGCTTGTCATAATGTTCTTCATCGATAGTCTCGATAACCTCATAGGCTTCTTCGAGCAGATGCTGCCGTAATGATTTGTGAGTTTGCTCTCTGTCCCAGGGACAACCTTCAGGGCTGCGTAACATTGCCATTATCTCAACGAGTCGGGCGAACTTTTTTTCAATAGTATCCAATAAAATATTCACTTTCTCTGAGCTGTGTAATTGATACAATCCAAATTAAAGTAAAAGGTAGAGAAAATAGCGGTTAAAATCAATCGGAGAATTTCACAAAGCGATCAATTACCGGAGAGATCAATAACAATGATGATAAACAAATAAAATTTCTTGATTCTTTACCACATTTTAGCTATGTTAATGTAAATTTTTCAATATCTATCCGGCATTTTTAATTAATAATTGTATATATTTAATAAAAAGCTGGATATCCGGAGAATTAATAAATGGATGAAAAAAATGAAAGTACCGGAACATCGAAGATTTAATTACCAGTTCAGGTATTACAAGCCGGAAACCGAAGAAAGACCGAGAATACATTTTGAACGATTGCTTAAAAGCGAACCGCCCAAACGGGTTTCTGCATTACGTACAATTATGATGCTGGTAATTATAATAATAATTGTGGTTTTATTATTACGCAAAGGTTCAAATTTCCTGGAACCCACCCAGGACAATGTTATATTGGAAGAAATACAGGTTGTAGAATAGGGACAATTCTACAATTTTTTCCGTTATAATAAATTAACCATGGAAATAATCCGCATTGCCCAAAAAAAATATAAATATATGGTCCAAAATATCGAGGGGATATTTTCAGTTAAAATGGAGATTCGCCTCTTTACGTATCCGTTTTAAGCTGATCATTATCATTGGTTTATTATTTATAGGACTATATACAATCCTCAGTTTTATTATTCTTTCACAGGGCAAACAAATACTGAATAAAAGGCTGGAACAAACCTGCGATCTTTCCCTGCAGCATGTCGCTCAGGTTATCAAAGATGACCTGTTACTATATTATGATCACGAAGCGGATCAGGACGTTAATTCCGAACATGTTGGTCATATCCGGGAAGCAATTTTCAATATTTCCAATGAAAAAGTTGAGGGTCTTAAATATGCCGGAGTAATCGACCGAAATGGTAACTTTCTGGCCTTTATGGACACCGATAAAAGTCAGCCGGGGTTAAATACTGCCAATCCCCAGGGAAAACGTTATAAAAACCTGCTCAGAAAACAGACCCGTGAAATAAATGGCATAATCGAATACATTCTGCCGATTACAGCTAAAACCTCCGCCAAAAATCACATCTATCTCGGAGTTACAGTACTGGGTTTTTCCAAGGAAATAATCTTACAGCCGATAAAACAGGCGACCCAGATGCTGATAGTACTGTCTATTTTTGTAATTGTAATATCGGTATTCGCAATATCATTTGTTGCGCAAAGAATGACCAGGCAAATAGATCAACTTTCCCTGGCGGTTCGAAAATTAAGCCAGGGTGAACTGGATGTAGATATTCCCATCCTGTCAAATGATGAGCTGGGACAATTTTCCCGGGAATTCAATACCATGATCATCCATTTGCGTGAAAAGTTGCAAATGCAAAAATTCATATCCAAACTTACGGTACAAATGATTCGCAATGGTTCAATCGCCGAATTACCCCCGGAAGGAGAAAAACGCGAAGTTGCGATTGTTTTTACCGACGTCCGTAATTTTACCTTGTTGACGGAACGGTTGGGCGCTGAAGAGATCGTTAAACTGATCAACATCTATCATGATCTGCAGGCGGATATTATTGACCAGCATAATGGCTTTGTTGATAAATTTAATGGTGACCAGGTGATGTCCATATTTATCGGCAAATCCCTTGCCGATGATGCGGTACAGGCGGCTGTTGAAATTCAAAAAAGCATTAAACTACTCAACAAAAAAAGAGCGGCAGAGGGCAAAGTAACGCTGACGGTAGGCTGCGGTGTGAATATAGGTGAAGCGATACTTGGGAAAATGGGCGCAAAATCCCGGCTGGATTATACGGTTATTGGCGATGTGGTAAATGTTGCCGCCCGTTTGTGTTCGATAGCCAAACCCGGCCAAATCCTGGCTTCCGAACTGATCGCTTCAAGAATTAATAATGATTATCCAAAAATAAAACTGGAACCGGTGATCGTTAAAGGTAAAAGAGACCCGATTCCAATAGTTGATATTGATTATGAACAAGTATTTATTATGTAAAACGAAAGGCTGTACAAAAAAATGAAAAAAAGGATTTACAGCCTTTTGTTTATATGGCTAATTATCTATACCTGTCTTCACGCCCAACAGGACTTGATCTCTTTTTCACCGGGAGCTAAATCTATCGGTCTGGGTAGAACCGGTGTAATCGATGTTTATGATCCATCGGCTCTCTACTGGAACCCGGCTTCGCTGGGATTTATTAATAAATACCAAACCCTGTTCTCAATCCATCAGCCGTTTCATTTGAATTATTCAGCTTATTCTCATTTTATCCCACGAGTGGGGTCTCTGGCTATGAGTATGGCGCAAACAGATATGGGAGAAACCGGAATAGAAATATACAGCGCCGGTTGGGGAAAAAAAATAAACGACTATTTTTATGCGGGCTTTGCAATAAATGATGTGATCCTGGATTCGGAAAATTGGGTAACCGGCGGCGTCGGGTTCCTGGTCAAACCTGAAACCAGCGCCTATTATCAAAATAATCACTCGAGTTTACCGGGATTTCTGGGTTCGCCTCTCATTCTGGACCGGTTGACTATGGGGGTCAGTATTCAAAATATTCCTCTTACAGATACTTATTATGACCATGTGACCAGGATTGGCGCTTCATACACCTTTACCCGTGACGGCTTTAAACTCATGTTCGCTCAGCACATTAAAAGAGGCAATGATTCTTCGCACCTTGGCTTGATCATTCCACTACAACAAAATTTACAATTTTTTGCCGGAATCAGAGATTACCTGTTTAACAAAACCGCATTAGGTGCAGAAATTAGTTTAAATAATATCGACCTGCACTTTGTGTATGATTATGATGTAAAGCGAATACTATTTTCTACAGCAATACGGCTTGGCTCATCCGGTTCCACCCTTGCGGAACAAGAGTACTCACAGGCGCAAAAAAAATACACAGAAGGCGATCAACTTAAAGCTCTGTATTACAGTAAACGGGCTTTGGAATACGATACCGGCCATAAAAAAGCAGCAGAAATGGTGACCAATCTTGAACCGGTCATTAAACAGAACAAAAAAAAGATCAAACTATTATTACAAGCCGGAAGAATCCTGGAATCCCGGGAATACTATATCAGCGCTGCAACCCAATATATGCAGGTGTTAAAGTTAGATCCGGATAACAAAACCGCGCAGATCGCCTTGAACAGAATCAGCCCCAGGGTCAATATACATACGGAAAATCGTTACAACTTGGGGGTAACCAGTTTTGAAAATAATGATCTGGTCGGCGCCAAAAATATTTTTGAATCAATATTACTGGTGCGTCCCGACCATACCGCCTCAAAACAATACCTGGCAAAGATAAACGACCTGTTGTTTACTCAGGCCGAAAATCACTTCTTTACCGGGCTCGGTTATTACAGCCAGAGAAAACTGGCCGACGCAGAAAAAGAGTTTCAGAACGCCCTGGAAATTGTTCCTGCTTATACGGAAGCCAAAGAATACCTGGATCGTATAGCGGAAGATAAAATTAATAATTTAAAACTTGTTATCAAGTTATTGGAGGAAGGACAGGATTTTGAAGCAAAAAAATCCTGGTTCCAGGCCAGGGAAAAATACCGCCAAGTTTTGGAGATTGACCCTGTACATAGTGAAGCGCAAAATAAACTTGCCGAAATGGATGTTTTACTGGCAGATTATGTTAATGAACAGGTCAGTAAAGGCGAATCGCTCTACAACAGCGGGCAGGAAAATGCCGCTCAAAATATTTTCACCAATGTTCTGCGCATACAGCCCGGCAATGCTAAAGCGGCGCGATATATGTCTTTGATCGCGGAAAAAAGCAGCGGTAAATCGACCAGGTATTTTGAGAATGCGCAAAATTTGTATAACCAGGGTAACTGGAAAGCCTCACTGGCGGCTGTCGACTCTTCACTTAAAATAAATCCGCGTTTTAATGATGCGGTTCAACTCAAAAATAAATTATTGAAAACGCTGAATGTGGAACAAATGCTGGAAAACGCCAAAAATGAATATGCTAAGGAAAACTATACCGAGGCAATGGAGCGCTTTAACCAGATTTTGGAAAAGGATCAGCAGAATACACAGGCTTTAAATTACCTGGAGCAATGCCAAAAAAAGCTGGCCGAAAAAGTGGATGAATATTTCAACAAGGGTCTCGAATTGTATTCCAGGGAAAATTATCGTCTGGCAATTCAATACTGGCAAAAAGCCCTGGAAATCAATCCTTCCCATAAAGGCTCTATAGAATATTCCAAAAGAGCGACAGAACGTATAAAGGCTTTAGAAAGGCTGCAATAAAAAGTCGCAATTTATCGTGATGGAAACTTTAGTATCAAAAAAAATGATCATTCATAATATTTGTTATTGATTCTTGTTTGCGGGCTTGTTATTTTAAAAAAGCCGGAACTTATCATTGAATGCAGCGATTAAAATGTAAAACCGCGGCCCTGAATGTTACTACCGGAATGTAATGAACAATCTGTTTTCCGATACAACGATCAAAAAACTGGCAACTGCAAAACGTATCGGCGTTTTGACCGGCGCGGGTATTTCTGCAGAAAGCGGTATTCCGACATTCCGTGGGCAAGATGGGTTATGGCAGCAATTAAAACCGGAAGAACTGGCCAGCGTTGACGGTTTTATGAAAAATCCTCGCCTGGTATGGCAATGGTATGAATACCGGCGTGAAATTATTCAACATGTTAAACCAAATACGGGTCATTTTATACTTGCGGATATGGAAAAATGTTACCCGGTTTTTTCTTTAAGCACCCAAAATGTGGATGGCCTCCATTTTCGCGCCGGTAGTAAAAATGTTCTGGAATTGCATGGCAATATTCTTGTAAACCGCTGTCATACCTGTAATAAATACATAGCGGATGTTCATTTTCAGAATGGCTCTACCCCGCCCCGCTGTGATTGCGGTGGTTTAATTCGACCGGGCGTGGTATGGTTTGGTGAAACCTTGCCAGAAGAAGTTTTGGAAAGATCGTTTACTCTGGCGTGTGAAGCGGATGTGTATCTCTCAATTGGTACCTCGGCGCAGGTGTATCCGGCAGCCATGTTGCCACGCGAAGCGCAGCAGCATGGCGCTTATATTATTGAGATTAATCCTGAACGTACGCCGCTATCTACCGCTGTTGATGAATTCATACCCGGAAAATCCGGGGAAGTATTGCCGGTTTTATGGAATTTGGTAAAGCCGTTTGTTAAAGTCTAAAACAAGAACGCGTATGAAGCTCAAAGTTATCAGTCTAATTATTATCATCCTGTTATTTGCATTACTATCCGGTTGTGCATATTATAACACGTTTTATAACGCCAAAAAATTTTATAGTGAAGGTGAAAAAGAACGTAAAAAACGTGAAAAGAATATGCTGGTAGAATTATCGGCCGAAGAAAAAGCGGCGCGGAAAAAAAGCGGCGAAGCAACTTCCGGGACACTAGCTTCCAGCACCGAGATGCAGAGTTATCAAAAAGCCATTGAACGCGCTTCGCGGGTTTTGGAATTTTATCCCAAAAGCAAGTACGTGGATGATGCCTTGTTATTGCTGGGCAAATGTTTTTACTATCGCAGGGAATTTAAAAAAGCGCAGCGAAAATTTGAAGAGATCATCAGGTTATACCCGGACAGCAAGGATGTTCCTGAAGCACGGCTGTTAATGGCTAAAACTTTTCTCGGCCTGGAAGAATTTGATGAAGCGGAAGAACGCTTTCGTTTGCTTTCCCAGGATACAAAAATTGAACAAAGAATTGTTGAAGAAGCCAGGTTTGAACTGGGTGGTTTATATTTCGAACAACAGAATTATGAACTTGCGGCTGAGAATTATGCCAGTACTGCTAAAGAAGCTGATGACAAACTCATCAGCGCCATGTCCCTCTATCGGCTGGGTGAATGTTATATGAACCTGGAAAGATATAGCGAAGCGCCGGCAATCTTTAATAAAGCAGCCAAAGAAAGCCCGAATGAAGATTTTAAATCGCAGGCCTTGTATAAACTTGGCGAAGCGCAAAGTTTAAACGAACAATATGATGAAGCAATTAAAACATTTTCCACTCTCTTATCTATAGAGTATGAAGCAACCCGTATTCCGGGTATAAAACTGGCTTTGGCGGAAAATTTACGTAAAAAAGGCGACCTTGCTGAAGCCCAAAAATGGTATGATAACATTATTGAAGAACATAAACGCACCGATGCCTCTGCTAAAAGTTATTATGCCCTCGGTGAAATTGAGCAATTTATCAATAATGATTATAAAAAGGCTAAAGATAATTACGACCTGGTCAGAGCAGAGTTTTCCAATTCTGCTATAGCGCCGGAAGCGAAACTAAGAACCGATAATATCAGACTGCTGCTTGATTTGCGCGAGGAAATTGCCAAACTCGAAGGACGCTGGGTTGAAAAAGATACCTTGAATAATACTGATAAAGATGGAAACGGCGGTAATGCCCAGGAATTGAAAGACGATGGTCCGATTGACCTGAGTATGGACGGCATGTGGGTAAATTATTCAGGCCGCGACCGGCCGCCGCCAAAATCATTAACCGACCTGAGTGAAGCCGATTTACAACGTGTGGCCAAAATGAATGAACGCCTTCAGGAAAACGCCGCATCGGATTCTACAGCCGCGGCTACACCGGTCGCCACTCAACCGGTTGAATTGGATAGCGCAGCTATTGCCCTGGCTAAAGAAAAAGAAGCACGGCAAAAAGCATTTACATTGACGGAAAAACGATTAGCGCTTGCTGAAGTACTGTTTTATAATTTCAACAAACCGGATTCAGCGATTGTTGAATATAACCGGATCGTTACCGATCAGATCGATACTGCCCTGACCACCAGAGCTTTGTATTCGCTGGGATATTTGTACAAAGAGGTGTTAAAAGACTCGATAACGGCTGATTCGGTTCTGCATCACCTGATTGCGTTTAATCCCGATACGCCGCAGGCAGACGGCGCCAGAAAAATGCTGGGTATCCCCCTGGTTGAAGATAAAGTCGATTCGGCGGCTATTTACTTTAAAATGGCGGAAAATGAATACCTGGTCAATCAAAATGTTGCCAAAGCCCTGGAAATCTATAATTCAATAGCCGAACATTACCCGAATTCGGACTATACCCCGAAATCCATTTATGCCCAGGGTTGGCTGGCTGAAAAAAAATTGTTCAACCCGGAAATGGCGCTGCAATATTATGAAAAAGTAGTCGAAAAATATCCGGATTCGGAATATGGTAAAACAGTCAAGAATCACCTTGCCCTTTACGAGAAAGCAAAAAAGGATATTGCAGCAAGGGAAAAAGCGCTAGCCGATTCGCTGGCGAATCTTGAAAAAGCCAAACAGGATTCCCTGACCGTCACTACGTCGGATTCTGTACAAAAATCGTTGGCAACTGATTCCACCCAAATTTCACAATCAGATTCAACCGGTATCATCCCGGCGCCAGAAAACCCGCGACAACCAGCAGCCGGTCGGCAAAAAGCGCCGGATCCAGATGCAGAAGCAGATACCGCTAAAACTGATAATAGCCGCAGGGCTGCGGCACGGCAAGACTCTGTAACCAATAAACGCGGCAGGTCCGGCCCGGAGCCTGGTCGGGCTGAAACGGAATCGGCAAATGCCCCGGCAGAGGGGGCGCCTCCGGAAAATATTATTCCAGCGCCGGATCACGACACGAATGATGTTCCACAAAAAAAGGATTCTACCAAAGGACCCGGTCAGTGAAAACCCTAAAGAAGGCGGTTGTAGTTCCAGTATTGGCTAATGTTCAGGTAACGCATGATACCTGGCATATAACTCTTGAAGATAAACAAATTGCCCACGACAGTTGTGGCGGGCAATTTGTTAATGTCTTTGTACCGCAAAATAATGGCGTATTATGGCGCCGGCCATTCGGAATTCATACTACAGATCCGGATAAAGGTGTATTTACCTTACTGTACAAACAGATTGGACGCGGGACCACAGCGCTGACAACCGTTAAAGCCGGTGAAGCGCTGGATATTTTAGGCCCGCTGGGCAACTGCTTCACCCATACCAGCGATTTAAAAGAAGCAATTATTGTCGCCGGCGGAATCGGTATCGCCCCCTTTCCCCTGTTCATACAACACCTTGTTCAGCATTCTGTAAAAATTTCAGTATTTTATGGCGCAAGATCAAAAATTGATTTCTGCTGCCTGGACTTTTTCCGGCAAACCGGTGTTAACTTGCATCTTGCTACTGAAGACGGCAGTTCAGGGCACAAGGGCTTTATCACTGCTCCCCTGCTTGCTTACCTGCAAACACTGCCCGATAAACCAGGAGCCCGCATCTATGTATGCGGCCCAACCCCCATGCTTGCCAAAATGAAAGAACTCTGCCGGGATACAGGCGTGCCGGCAGAAGTTTCGGTAGAGACGATGATGGGCTGTGGTTTTGGCGCCTGTATGGGCTGCCCCGTACCATTGGAAAACCCCGCTAGCGATGGCCGTCTGTATGCCCTGGCTTGCAAGGACGGACCGGTATTTAATTTAGAAGAGATTCGATTTGATGAGTGATCTAACGTTAAAAATTGGCCGGTTGGTTTTGGCAAATCCAGTCACCGTTGCCAGCGGCACGTTTGGTTATGCGGAAGAGTTTGCAGATTTTATTGATCTCAACCAGTTAGGCGGTATCATCACCAAAACTGTAACCCTGGAACCGCGCCCCGGTAATCCTCCGCCGCGAATTGCCGAGACCTCAGGCGGTATGCTGAATTCCATCGGCTTGCCTAATGTTGGAGTCCAAAAATTTATTACGGATAAAATGCCGTTTTTACGAACCTTGACAACAAAGATCATTGTCAATGTTGCCGGCAAAAGTGCGGAAGACTATCCCGAGATCATTCGTATTCTTGATGCCGTTGAGGGTATTGATGCTTACGAGTTGAATTACTCATGCCCCAATGTAAAAGAAGGCGGATTATCCTTTAGCGCCAACGCTCATGTTGCGGAAAGCGTTACCAAGAGCGTACGGGCGGTTACAAACAGACCGATCATTGCCAAACTGACGCCGAATGTAACCGCGATCGGTGAAATTGGACTGGCGGTAGAACAGGGCGGCGCCGATGCCGTATCGGCAGTCAATACGTTTGTCGGTATGGCTATTGATATTCCCAGCCGTCGCCCGAAAATAGCCATGGTTACGGCGGGGTATTCGGGACCGGCCATAAAACCGCTGGCTCTGGCCAAAGTATATGAATTGTACAAAAAAATTCACATACCTATCATCGGCATTGGCGGTATATGCGATACGAATGACGCCATCGAATTCCTCATTGCCGGCGCTGCGGCTATCCAGGTAGGAACGGCAAATTTTTGGGACCCATGCATTTCCATAAAAATAGTTGAAGGTTTGCAAACCTGGTGTCGGCAAAACCACATTCAAAAAATTACCGAACTCACCGGTTCTTTAAAAATAAAGTAATTATGCCGAAAACCCCTTGTTTTCACACTTTTCTTGCTTATATTTACCCGGTTGTTATTCAGTTAATAATTATTATATTAAATTGCAGTCCGGACCCCAGGTACAGGAGCTCCTCATATCGCCAATCGTATTATAACGAGGAGCGGCCGATCCAACAAACAGTGGTAACCGATGCCGGCCGTGAACAGGGCCTGGCGTCTTTCATGTCCGATGAACTACAGGGTAAAAAGACCGCAAACGGTGAATTGTTCAACAAGTGGGCGTTGGCGGCTGCTCACAAAACCCTGCCGTTTGGTACGATTGTACGGGTAACCAACCTGGAAAATCAAAAAACTGTTGACGTGCGCATTAACGACCGCGGCCCGTTTGTGGCGGGCAGGATCATTGACGTTACTTATGAAGCGGCGCGCCAACTGGATTTTATCCAACAAGGATTGACTAGAGTAGAAATTCAAGTAATTAAAGCTGCTGGTAAACAATAACCTGTAAAAAGCGGAGGCTGTCATTGAATCTTAAATCATTCCTGGTTCGCTTTCTAATTGCGTTAATTTTCGGTCCGTTACTGTTGATCGCTGTATATAAAGGCAGTTGGTATTTACTGGCCCTGGTCATTATTATTGTCATGCTGTCTTTGTATGAATTCTATAAACTGGCGGAGAAAAAACAGGTCAAGGCTCAATATATCATTGGCGGGGCTGCGAGCCTGGCAATTGTCCTGGCAATATTCTTCCGGCAACCGGAATTAATCATAGCTTCAATATTACTGTTGATAATTATCTCGTTTTTCCAGGCGTTGTACTCTCACACCGGCTCGCCCATGCTGAATGTGTCCGTTACAGTGTTTGGGGTTTTTTACTTTAGTTTTCTCACCGGCAGTTTTCTGTTATTACGGGATCTGTCCTATTCTCTGGGAATGGATTATAATTACGCCGGGGGCTGGTTTTTGCTGGTTTTTCTGACCACCTGGCTGGGCGATACGGCGGCTTATGTGCTTGGTTCATATTTTGGTAAACATAAACTGATAAAACGTATCAGCCCTAACAAGTCCATAGAAGGAGCAGTGGCGGGATTTGTATTTGCATTGATTGCGGCGGTGATCTGCCATTTCTGGTTTGTACGGGAACTGCGCCTGATTGATTCTCTTGTAGTCGGCGCGATTGTCGGTAGTTTTGGGCAGTATGGAGATCTGTTCGAGTCCATGCTCAAGCGGGATGTCGGCGTCAAAGATTCATCCAACCTGATCCCCGGTCATGGCGGGGTAATGGATCGTTTCGACAGCCTGCTGGTCTCCACCCCGATTGTCTACTTGTATTTGAAATATATTGCCCTGGGTTAATATTAAAAAATCCCGGTATCAATTACAGTTTTGCTGATAAAGAAAAAGGTTATTTCCAGGTGCGGAAATAACCTTTTTTAATTTATATCTTTTTGAACTGGTCTTTTGCAGCCAGGCAAACCGGACAGACCCAGTCATCAGGTATATCCTCAAAACGGGTGCCGGGTGGAATAGCGCTATCCGGGTCGCCGGCGGCTTCATCGTAAACATACCCACAATTGGTACATATATATTTTTCATACTTCATGCTAAACTCCTGTATTATTAATATACGGGCAGAGCGGGTTACCCAAAAGTGCAATAACTAATTGCCGTCAATTAACCGGCCAATTCCACCCAATATTGAACCTTCACCCTTGCTGGTGCCGCCGGCAGCCGGAGCGTGCTGAATAACCCGGTCGGCCAGACGGGAGAAGGGCAGACTTTGCAGCCAGACTGTGCCGGTGCCTCGCAGGGTGGCCAGGAATAAACCTTCACCGCCGAAGAACATGGATTTTAAATTTCCAGCGCGTTGAATATCATAATCCAGTCCCGGTGTAAAAGCAGCGATACAACCGGTATCGATCCTGATTGTTTCATTTTTCAAGGTTTTTTTAACAATCGTGCCGCCGGCGTGAACAAACACCATACCATCGCCTAACAAACGCTGCAAGATAAATCCCTCGCCGCCAAAGAAACCGGTACCCAACCGTTTCGTAAATGCTATTGTTACCTGAGTTCCGAAAGCGGCGCATAAAAAGGCATCTTTTTGGCAGATCAACTCACCGCCGATCAGGGACATATCTACGGGGATAATTTTACCGGGATAGGGAGCAGCAAAAGCAACCCGGCGTTTAATATTGGAGGTATTGGTGAAATGGGTCATAAATAGGGATTCGCCGGTGATGGTTCTTTTCGCCATATTCATTAACTTTCCCATCATTCCCTGGTCCGGTTGGGAACCATCGCCCATTTTTGCTTCAAAATTAATACCGTCTTCCATCCAGTTCATAGCGCCGGCTTCGGCAATGACGGTTTCGGAAGGATCGAGTTCAACTTCGACAACCTGCAAATCATCGCCAATTATTTCGTAATCTACCTTGTGACATTTCATAGAACTCTCCACAATTATATTGATTTTATTTAATTATTACTTTAATAATAACATGGCATCGCCGAGACTGAAAAAACGATATTTTTTTTGCACTGCCTGTTCATAAGCTGCATGGATGCGTTCCCAACCATAAAAAGCGCTAACCAGCAGCAACAACGTGGATTTTGGCAGGTGAAAATTGGTTATCAAGCCGCTTACCGGGTTTTTAAATTCATAACCCGGGTAGATAAATAATTCAGAAAATTCCTGTTTTGCCTCCACCCTGCCGTTTGCCTGCGCCGCCGATTCAATTGCTTTAAGAGCAGTGGTGCCGGTAACAAATAGCCGGGGAGCGTTATTAATGAGAGCGGCGTTCTCCTCGTCAATTATATAGTATTCCGGTTCCATTTTATGGTGCACAATGCCGGGATCACGCACCGGTAAAAACGTGCCGAACCCGATATGCAGGGTAACAAACGCGGTTTTAACTCCTTTACGTTGCAAAGCCTGTAAAAGATTCGTCGTATAATGTAAACCCGACGTCGGCGCCGCCAGTGAACCGGGAGCGGAAGCATAAACTGTTTGATACTCATCACCTACCGTTCTTTTAATATAGGGAGGATTGGGATAGAGGTTATGATCTATAACTGCCGCCAGCGGTTGATCGAGTTGAACAAAAAAAATATCGTTCTGCTGATCAATAACCCGCGCATGAATAACGCCAAAGACAAACTCGTTGCCGATGCGCACTTTGGAACACTGAATGCGGGCAGTAACGGTATTTTCATTGATCGGCTGCATGATGATCATTTCCGCCTGTGCGCCGGACACTTTGTGGCCGACCAGTTTATTTTTCATCACACGGGTGCGGTTCATGACCAGCACATCGCCTTTTTGCAAATGATCAACAATGTTGTAAAAACGTTTATGCAGCACAGAATCGCCCTGCACAACCATCAAGCGCGAATAACTTCTTGGCGTGACCGCAGTCTGGGCAATCCGTTCCTGGGGAAGGTGATAATTAAAATCATCCAGATTCATACATTACACCGCGCCGTTCTCACCCTAATACCTGCAGAATGCGTTCGGTATCCGACAAATCCGCAAACAAATAATCGGGCTCATGCTGCTGCAATTGCTCCAGCGAATAGCTTGAAGCCGCAACCGCTACGGCAATAGCGCCATGGGGTTTGGCGCATTTAATGTCCGAAGGGGTATCGCCAATTACATAAACCTGCTCCGGTTTGGGCTGTAAATTATATAAAGTGGAAAATCTGCGGACAGCAAAAGGCAGCAGTTCTTCGCGCACCCCTGAATCATCGGCAAAGGCGCCGAAACGAAAATAGTCGTTCAACTTAAAATGGCTAATTTTAATCCGGCCGCTGGTTTCCCAGTTACCGGTCAGTAAACCCAGGTAAACATCGTTACGCTTAGCTAAAAGCGGTAACAGGTCGCCGACTCCGGGCATTAAAGCTTTGCCGTTACCGGGTGTCTCAATTTCTTTTATCAGTAAATCATAGTAAACGGTTTTATAATAGTCGAATTGCTGCTGATCCCAGGCTACTCCGGTCTCATTCAGGGCATCGAGTAAAATTGAAGTATCGGTTCGACCGGCCAGATTAATATGCAGCAAAGCATCACGTACGCCAAAAACCCGGTAAAAAGCTTCATTCATAGCGCGTAGACCGGCCCCGCCGCTTAACATCAGGGTGCCGTCAATATCAAAAAGCAATACTTTCACGTGTGGTCATCCAAACATTATTATTATTTATACAATGGTATAGAGCGGTTCGTTGTTAAACCTTATACACCAGTGCCGATTTATTATTCAGCAAAAATCGTGAACAAATCTTTCACCATATTCGTCTCACCAGGGTAAGCAACGCCTGAATGATCGGCCAGGCAAATAGTATGATCATTAACAACGCTACCCATTTTACCCGGGATTTGTGCTGTGGTAATTCATATCCACAAATCGGGCAAACAGTAGCTTTTTTATCGATCGATACCGCGCAGGACGGGCATTCTTTATGTAACATCATGGGCTCCTGTTCGTGAAGAATAAATTACACATATTCAGGCAATTTATCAAGCTGAAAGAAGGTCAAGTTAGAATCGCAGAAGGTCATTTTCAGGTTAACAGTGAACAAGTGTTGACAATCCGAAAACTATTTTTTATATTGACTGGACGAAAACAGCAAGTAAATCTGTACATTAATGGAAAGGATTATTTATGAAGATTACTATAGAATACTGTGATATGTGAAACTATTATCCCAAAGCAGCCAGGCTGGCTGATGAGATAAAAAACAAATACCAAATCGATGCAACTCTGATTAAATCGAGCGGCGGGGTGTTTGAAGTACGCAAGGATGATGTATTGGTCTTTTCCAAAAAAGCGACCGGACGTTTTCCTGAAGCGAATGAAATTTTTGCAAAATTGGGATAAAGACCGGATTATATGACACAACCAATTTCACAAAACCTGCATGCAGCAGAAGAATTAGTACAACAGGGGAAGATCAAACAAGCCTGTTCGGCAATTGAACAATTATCAGCCCAAAATCCCGATAATCATTTGCTCCGGGTGTTTATAGCCCGGTGTTACCTGGCGTTGGGCAATACCGAGCAGGCGTTAAGGATTTACACTCCCCTGTCTGCCGCCAAACAGCCGGAATATGCTGAAACCCGCTGCGAAGCCCTGCTGGCGCTCGGTAAATACAAGCAAGCGCTGCAGGATTACGAAGGACTATTTAAACAAAAAATACGCCCGGCGGAAGCACTGTTTCTGGCCGCTCTGGCTGCATACAAATGCGGAGTGATCATCAAAGCCAGGCTGCTGCTCAAGCAAGCGGCAAGTAAAGAGTATGAATGGGAAGAGAATACGTCACTCGATGTGCTGGTGTACTATCTTTTACCGGGACTGGAATTTACCGATTTTGAGCAACTTTATCTCGATGCCGGTGATCAAGTTGAGACTCGCACTGAAGGATATGATAATCGCTGGATGTCGCTCAATATACCGGTGTATGAATTTTTGCGCACACCTGCCAATCAAAGGCAAAATCTTGCCCAGGTGCTGGATTTACTTGGCGCCGGCGAGTTGGGCCGGTTACTTGAAAACGGCAGGCAGGAATTAGACAATATGCTGCAAGAGATGACTGATCTGGAGACCGATGCCCGGTTTGGTCTGGAAGCGCTAAAATTATTGCAGGAAGGTCATTTTCCCGAGTTGGCCGGACTGATCATGGCTTTGCTTTTGGAACAAATCAGCAGGGACAGCGCCGTATTTGGTCTGGAAGCAGAATTTATTAACGCCTCACAATTTCAGCAACTCGTTGTAGCGCTGCCGTTGAGAATCGCCACCGCATTGCTGTTATTATTTTCAATCGCCAAACCCATCACACATAATCAGGAACATATCCAAAAAATGGATGAAAATATACTGGCAGGTTTGTTAGCATTATGTATAATGACCTGTAACCGGGAAATAAAAAATTTGCAGAATTGAGATTCTCCAAATGAACTGAACCAAAACAGGAGGTATGCTTATGCTGGCCGAATTTCGCAATGAAAGTTATACCGATTTTTCCAAACCGGAATTTGCACAGGCACAGAAAGAAGCGCTGCAAAAAGTAAAAAGTCAGTTTGACAAAACATATCCCCTCTATATTGACGGTAAAGATGTTACAACCGGCGCTGTATACAAAAGTTATAATCCTTCACGCCAGGAAGAGGTGGTCGGCACATTTTACAAAGCCGGGAAAAAGGAAGTTGATCTGGCAATGGATGCCGCATTAAGGGCGTTTGAAAAATGGAAAAAAGTAGCGCCCAAGGAACGGGCGATCGTTCTCCTCAAAGCCGCACAAATTCTTCGCAAGCGGAAATACGAGATCAACGCCTGGATGATCTATGAAACCGGTAAAAGCTGGGCGGAAGCCGAAGCCGATACCTCCGAAGCGGTGGATTTTCTGGATTTCTATGCCCGCGAAATGATCCGCTGGAGCGAACTCAAAGGTGCCACGCCATTCCCGAATGAATACCCGGAACAGGTCTATATTCCCCTGGGTGTGGGCGCGGCCATTCCGCCATGGAATTTTCCGATGGCTATCCTTACCGGCATGACTACCGCTGCAATTGTAGCCGGCAATACCGTGCTGCTTAAACCGGCCAGCGACTCTCCCGCTATCGGCTATCGGCTGGTGGAGATTATGCGTGAAGCCGGACTGCCCGACGGGGTGCTCAATTATATTCCCGGCAGCGGCGCAGAGATCGGCGATTATATTGTGGAACATCCCAAAACCCGATTCATCAGCTTTACCGGCTCTAAAGAGGTCGGTTTACGGATCAACGAACTGGCCAGCCGCCTGTCACCCGGACAAATCTGGGTCAAGCGCGTTATTGCCGAAATGGGCGGCAAAGATACAATCATAGTGGATAGCGAAGCAAATCTTGAAGACGCCGCTGCCAACATCGTCGCTTCGGCGTTCGGTTTTCAGGGACAAAAATGCTCGGCCTGCTCCCGCGCTATTCTGGTTGAGGATATACATGACCAGGTTTTGGAAATGGTGGTTGAACGCACTAAAAAGCTCAGCGTTGGCGATGTGGAAAACCTGGCCATGTATATGGGGCCGGTCATCAATAAAGCATCGGAAGAAAAAATCCTTTCCTATATTGACTATGGCAAAAAGAACCATAAACTAGTGGCCGGCGGAAATAAAGTATCCGATAAGGGTTATTTCATTGCGCCGACGGTCTTTGCCGGGGTGAATCCTGGTTCCCGACTGGATCAGGAAGAGATCTTTGGTCCGGTGCTGGCGGTGCTCAAGGTGAAAAATTTTACAGAAGCGCTGCAGATAGCCAACAGTACGGAATATGGTCTGACCGGCGCGGTCTATACCAGAAATCGTTACAAGATCGAAACGGCCAAGCAGGATTTCCATGTCGGCAACCTGTACATTAACCGTAAATGTACCGGCGCAATGGTCGGCGCGCACCCATTTGGCGGCTTTAATATGAGCGGCACGGATTCTAAAGCCGGCGGCCGCGATTACCTGGGTTTGTTCATGCAAGCCAAGTCGATCAGCGAAAAGTTGTTGTAGGAATTATGCTAGCAGGGGCAATTCAGGTATTGCCCCTGCCAATACTTGCCGGGTTTCAGGTAAGAGCTTATATTTAATTTTTATATTGCTGGATTATAAAACAACAATTTTTCTTTCATTCCTTTTCATCGACTATCTGATAAAAAATTGCAAAACTCTGATTTACCTAAAAATAGCTTGATGCTAAAATATAACTTGCATTTATTACAAATATCTATTATAATTTATTTAGAAATGTTAACGATAACAGTTACCGATAACTTTTTTAATCTAAATAATTCATTCCTCTGCATTTTATTTCTATTCAAATTTGTAATATTTACAAGATTGAATATGTTTTACAAAATTATAAAATATATAAAATGATAAAGAAATTGAGGTTAACTAAAATGTTAATAAAATATTTAAAATCACTTATTGTGATCTTGTTTCCAATTACAATTTCAATATTGATTTTATGCAAAAAAACGGAAACTATTATGCAAAATGAGACTGCGCTTAAAAACGATTGGTTTATTCGTTCCTCTGCCGAGGTTAAAGAAAGCGGCGCATTAATTTCAGGCGCCGGATATGATATCACCGGCTGGTACCCCACCGACGTCCCAGCCACAGTTATGGCCGCCCTGGTAAAGAACAATGTCTACCATGATCCCTTTATGGGAAATAATCTTGAAACCATTCCCACCGCACAATTTAAAAACTCGTGGTGGTATCGCAGGGAATTCAAGGTTGCGGCTCAAGAAAACATCAGGCTGATCTTTGAAGGGATTAATTATAGCGCCAATATCTGGCTGAACGGACAGCAAATCGCATCGGCCGATACTCTGGTCGGGGCATTTCGTATTTTCGACCTGGATATTACCCGGTATGTGAATACCGCAAACAATATTCTGGCCGTGGAAGTATTTCCGCCTCAACCCGGTGATTTTACTATCGGCTTTGTGGACTGGAATCCCAGACCGCCGGACGCCAATATGGGAATTTGGCGGCAGGTCAAACTACGCACCACCGGCGCGGTTTCGGTAGACTATCCTTTTGTGCAAAGTAAGGTGAACCTGGAAACTCTGGCGCAAGCCGAACTGACAATCTCTGCCGATCTGGTCAATCATAGCGACCGGCAGATTGAGGGCGTTTTACACGGCCGGATCGACAAGCTCGTATTCAACCAAAAGTTCTCACTGGCACCGCATGAAATAAAGCGTCTCTCCTTTTCACCGCAACAGTACACAATGTTAAAAATTGACAATCCCCGATTGTGGTGGCCCAATAACCTGGGCGAACCCAATTTATATCAATTGACGTTGAGCGCTGAAACCGGTAACCGGGTTTCCGATACGCGGGCGGTGCAGTTCGGTATTCGCGAGGTGGCGGATTATATTAATGACGAAGGACACCGCGGTTATAAAATCAACGGTAAAAAGGTTCTCATTCGCGGCGGCGGCTGGGTCGATGATCTGTTCCTGGCTGATGACGACAAGAAAATCGAAGATCAGATCAAATATACCAAATTCATGAATTTGAACACTATTCGGCTGGAAGGCTTTTGGGGAAGCAGTGAAAAATTATATGATCTGGCCGATCAATATGGCATTCTGCTGATGGCCGGGTGGAGTTGTCAGTGGGAATGGGATAATTACCTGGGCGGCCCGGTCGATGAATTCGGCGGCGTTATCACGACGCAGCAAATGGAGCTGGTAACCAGGTACACCCAAGACCAGGCGCTGTGGCTGCGTAACCATCCCGCTCTATTTGTATGGGTTATGGGTAGCGACAGACTGCCGCGACCGGCTCTGGAAAACAGGTATAATGAATTATTTGCCGCTATCGATCCCACCCGTCCATTGCTAATGAGTTGCAGCTATAAAACAAGCGATATAAGCGGGCCAAGCGCCGTTAAAATGAACGGCCCTTATGATTATGTGACGCCCAACTATTGGTATGTGGACAAGAAGAACGGCGGCGCTTTTGGGTTCAATACGGAAACCGGACCGGGGCCGCAGCCCGCGCCGCTGGAAAGCATTAAAAAGATGATCCCCCCGGAACATTTGTGGCCGATCGATGAAATGTGGAATTACCATTGCGGGCGGAATGAATTCAACAAACTGGATCGCTATAATAATGCGCTCAATCGTCGTTACGGCGCCCCGGCAAGCCTGGAAGAATATTTACAAAAAGCGCAAATGGCCAATTACGAGGCCATCCGCGCCATGTTCGAGGCTTTTGCAGTGAACAAATATAACTCGACAGGTGTCATCCAATGGATGCTCAACTCCGCCTGGCCGGAACTGTACTGGCAGTTATATGACTATTACCTGATGCCGAACGGCGCTTTTTACGGAACCAAAACAGCATGTAAACCGGTCAACATCATTTATAATTATGGCGATCAGGATATTTACCTGACGAACGATACATTTAGTGCGTTTGAAAATTACCGGGCTGAAATTCAGGTATTTACCCTGGATTCGAAACGAGTATTTGAGCACAGTATTCAGGTAAACATTGATGAAAACGAGTCCCGGAAGATCTTTGAACTGCCAAAAATTGATGGTTTGTCATCGGTTTATTTTGTAGATTTAAAATTATGCAACTCTCAGAATCAAGAAATATGCAATAATTTCTACTGGTTATCGACCAAAGCGGATATCCTGGATGAAGAAGGCACTCTGTGGTTTGTAACGCCCAATAAAGAATATGCCGATTTTACCGCCCTGCATGAATTACCGCAAACAACCCTGGAGGTTACCCACCAGTTTATAGACCTCGGTAAAGAGTACGAAGTAAAGGTTGTTTTGAAAAACCCGTCAGATGTTATAGGTTTTTTTATCGACCTGAATGAATATGGTCAGGCAAGCGGTAATTCAATTCTGCCAATTTTTTGGGATGATAATTATATCTCGGTTCTGCCCGGAGAAGTCAAGGAAATAACCGGACGGTTTTCCAAGGACGATTTAAAAGGCGACAAACCGGCATTCCGGTTAAGCGGCTGGAATGTGAACAGTTTATAAAATTATTCAGACCTGAAGGAGCAAATAACTGATGAAGAGAAATTATTTTCTAGTCGGATTGATATTTTTAGTATTTTTTGTGATTTCATTTTTAACCAACATTCTGGGACCGCTGATCCCGGATCTGATCAAAAGTTTTGCGTTAAGCTTGACTCTGGCCGGTCTGCTGCCCTTTTCGTTTTTCATCGCGTATGGAGTCATGTCCATACCCGCCGGGGCGCTGGTCGAAAAATATGGTGAAAAAAAAGTCATGGCCCTGGCATTTTTCCTGGCTTTTCTGGGTTCATTTTTGTTTGCTACGTTCCCCTATTTTCAAGTCGCAATGCTGTCGCTGTTTTTGATCGGTATCGGCATGGCAATGCTGCAGGTGGCGATCAATCCATTATTAAGAACTGCCGGCGGTGAAGAGCACTTTGCCTTTAATTCGGTAATGGCGCAGTTGATATTCGGTCTGGCGTCGTTTCTCAGTCCGCAAGTATTTACTTACCTGGTAAAAAACCTCCAGGAACCGGCCGGCGATGCTAATTTCCTCCTGAAATTGTTAGCCGGAATAGTGCCGCCCCATCTCCCCTGGGTATCGCTATACTGGGTATTTGCGTTAACAAGCTTGATTATGGTGGCGGTCGTTTTAGCTGCCAAACTCCCCAAAGTGTTATTAAAAGAAGAAGAACGGGCCGGGGTGTGGGCGTCGTATAAACAGCTTGTCCGCAATAAATTTGTTATTCTTTACTTTTTGGGTATTTTTGCCTATGTCGGTACTGAACAAGGCGTTGCGAACTGGATATCGAAATTTCTATCAATATATCACGGATTCGATCCGCAGCTCACTGGCGCCGATACCGTATCGTATTTTTGGGGCTTGCTGACGGCCGGTTGCCTGTTAGGTTTACTGTTATTAAAACTGATTGACAGTCGCAATGTTTTAATTGTTTTTACCGGCGCCGCTATCATTTGCCTCACTCTGGCTTTATTTGGGCCGGCCGGTATAGCTCTATACGCATTTCCACTGGTCGGTTTTTTCGCTTCGGTTATGTGGTCGGTGATCTTTTCACTGGCGCTGAACTCGGTGGATAAATATCATGGTTCCTTTTCCGGCATTTTGTGCACTGCGATTATCGGCGGCGCGCTGATCCCATTGATCATTGGCATTATTGGCGACCTGGCTGGCTTGAGATTTGGCATGATGTTTCTCTATATCACACTGGGATATATTTTTAGCATCGGCTTTTGGGCTAAACCCATAATAACCAATGATACTTTTAAAGCCAGGAAAAAAGAAATGTAACTGGTAATTACACAAAAAAAGAGAAAAAAGAAGAGTTGCAGCTTACGCTTACCGGAGCTAGCAAATAAAGTACAGAACGCAACCAGGATAGCATGTAATACAGTGTTACAATTTGCATAGGATAATTTTAATCCTTATATTAAAGACCTGTTTTACCATTTTTTTAATATATCCAGGAGATAAAGGCAGAGTATATATTATGTTAAATAAGGCGATAATCGGTATTGATTTGGGCGGCACCAAACTGAGGATTGGCAGAATTGAAGCGGGTAATATTACCAAAAATTATTCAATAAATATCTCATCCCAGGCCGGCGAGGATATAATTATCGGTGAATTAATCCATGCAATTGAGCAGGTTTTTGATAATGATATAGCTGGTATTGGCATTGGTGTTCCCAGCCTGGTCGATGTTGAAGAAGGCATTGTTTACAATGTTCCCAATATACCCTCGTGGGAAAAAGTTTACCTCAAAGATATTGTGGAAGAAAATTTTAATAAACCGGTCTATGTTAATAATGACGCCAATTGCTTTGCGGTTGGTGAAAAATATTATGGCAAGGGAAAACCATTTAAAAACATGGTTGGGCTAACCCTGGGTACAGGTATGGGGGCAGGAATTATTATTAATAACAGTCTCTATTCGGGTAACAACTGCGGCGCCGGCGAATTTGGGTCCATTTTATACAAGGAACATATCTTTGAATATTATTGCAGCGGCCCGTTTTTTAGAGATGAATTTGGCATCGAGGGACATCTATTGTCTGCAAATGCTGAGCAGGGGGACAAGGAATCATTAAAAATTTATGAACAATATGGTGTGCATTTAGGTAATGCCATAAACACAATTTTATTTGCCCTCGATCCGGAAGCCATTATACTGGGCGGTTCGATATCACAATCCTACCGCTACTTTAAAAAAACCATGTGGGAACAAATTAATACTTTTCCCTATAAACATACCCTGCACAATTTGTTCATAGACAGAACTGAACAACCGCACATAGCATTATTGGGCGCCGCCGCGCTTTTTTTAAATGCCGAAAATGATCAACAAAAAAGCGTTGCCGACAGCAAAGTTATTACTGTTACAAATAGCAATTAAATACTTGAACCACCATTTCATTGACAGGTAAGTGTATTAATGAAAACAACCATTTCCGATATTGCCAATAGAGCAAATGTCTCAAAAATGACCGTGTCCAGGGTACTGAGCGGTAAGGGACCGGTTTCACCAAAGACAGCAGAGCGAATAAATGCAATCATCGACGAGATGGGCTATCAACCCAATTTAATCGCCAGAAGTCTCTCCAGCAAAAGGACGATGATCATTGGCGTTATCATCCCCAAAATACAACACATGTTTCTGGATAACTATATTGCGCAAATTCTAAGCGGCATAACTGATATAGCTTTGCAGAATAACTATCGTATTATGTTATGCCCCATAGAACCCCGGCCGGATCGGAGTATGGAATATATCAATCTTGCCAAAAGCAAACTTTTTGACGGTATGATCCTGGTCAAAGCCAAACTGGACGACCCGAATATAAATGCCCTGGCGGAATCGGATTTCCCATTTGTACTGGTGAATTATAAAAAATTTTCTAAAAAACTTAATTTTGTCGATTCCCGCAATGTCGAAGGCGCGACAATGGCCATTAAATACTTGTACGATTCAGGTCACCGGGACATTGCCTTTGTGGCCGGCAGTATAGATGAAACCAACGCTAAAGATCGCCTAAAGGGCTACCTGGATACGATTAAAGAACTGGGCCTGGAATATAATGAAAACTGGATTGTGTATGGCGATTTTAATAAAGAAAAAGCCTTTCAGGAAGCACAAAAAATTCTGAACTGCTCTAAAAGGCCGACGGCAATTTTTTGCGCCGACGATTCAATGGCTATAGGCGTCATCGAACGTCTTCGGCAAGAAGGGCTGCGAGTGCCCAACGACATTGCAGTAATGGGTTTTGACGATATAGAAATCGCTGAATATATCAAGCCCGCGCTAACGACCATCCGGCAGCCGATATATGAACTGGGGAAAACGGCTTCTCAATCTCTGCTGAACCTGATCAACGGTAAACAAAAACCGCCCTTGCATAAATTACTCGATGTGAAACTGATCAAGCGGGAATCGGCGTAAGCATTATGCTAAACCATGGCGATATGTAATTGGGATTGTTTAAAAAACGGGTCATTTTAAACAATCCCAGGTATTGTTAAATGTCAAGACGATTTACATCATTATTCTAAAGATACCACCGCAAGGCCATATACATTTAGGTTATCGAGTTCAAACATTACCAATTGTTGCGGCTGCTCCGATATTACGTTGTATTGTACCTGGTTCAAAGCAGCTAGTTCGCCGCTGTATTGAATTTGTTTAATGTGTTTTCCTTTGGGCGCCAGGAGATTTACCGCTACATCGGTAGCCGGTGTAATCGTGCCATCCAATGTTACATCATAATTGACAAAATGTACCAGCATTTTGCTCATATCTTTATTGACCATAGTGGTCATTTCAACATAAGGGGATTTTTCCGGAAGGCATGTTAACTTGCCGTCAAATACAGATATAATTTTATCGGCCAGCGCTTCGAGAGCGGCGCGAAGTTGTGGATCTATCCGGTTGCGGGTATAACCTTCCGGGATGTCGGCAAAAAGGTCGGCCATTGTCGGCCCAAAGGTTGTATACTCGCCTTTGGATTTCATGGCAATTAAAAACCTGGATTCCGGTATGGGCAAAGGCATAAAGCTTACCTGACCTTTTTGTATTGCTTTTTCAATTACGGTATCAGGATATTTTTCCACGCCCAGCATTTTAGCTAAAAGATTTTCCTGCTGAGCGACATTATTCTCGTCCTTTTGTCCGCATTCACCCAGAATCAATACCCGCCCGCCGTTTTCAACATATTTCTGCAGGGCGGCTTGTTTTTGCAGACTTAGTAGCGGCAAATAGGGTAAAACGATCAAGTCAAAATCGTTTATTTTTGCAGTTAGCAAATCATCTTCAATAATCATGACATGCGCAATCCCTCTATCTGCCAATACACGGGAGGCGCTGAATGCAAAACTTAATTCACCGGCCAGGTATTGATTGAGCGAGGCAACAACGGCAATATTTCCAGTAAGCTGCGCGCCGACCAGGTTTGTTTCATTTTCCGCCAGAAACTGGTATACTGCCGTGGCGCCGGGAGGCGTTTCCCGCTTTTCCCGGAAAATGGTATGATTTGCAACCGCTTCGGCAATATTGATCTGCGCCATAGCGCTGAGGCATTTCTCAGTCGGATCAGGGAAAATGGGCGGCGTGATTTCGGTGGCGTAAATAATAACCGGTTTGCCATGCGAGGCGGCGCTCAGGAATTTCAGCGCGGGACTGTTGGTAATTTTCACGCCTTCTTCATTTTTGCGCGGAGCGCTGTCCAAGAATTCTTGCATTTCGGAATAGATAAAATCATCATAGCCCTCTTTTCCCAGGTACTCCATATTGCCGGCGGCGTCACAGGCTATAGGTCCATATCCGAAACCGCCGAACACATTGCCGGCGATCATAAAATTCGGATTCGCCTGTCGCGCCGCAGTGCGCAACCGTTTGTGAAATTCCGCCACCGAATAACCGCGGAATTTCAGCCACTCCATCCAAAACGGCTCGCCGCGTTTTTGCGGGGGTTTAACGGATTGGTAATCGGCAACATTATATTTTGCTTGCGCCGCGGCTATTGGAAGAGTGTCTTTCAGGTACTTGACAAACGCCTCCTGACAATAAGAACAATAACAGGTCCCTCCGGCAATCTGGGTCCAATCCACATAAGAGCCGTCGATGCCGGTTTCCGCCTGCGCCCGGATGCGCCCTTCCATCATACGGTTGTAATAAGGATTATTAGGACAGCCCCAAGTCTCAAATCCCGATCCTGTTTCCTTGCCGTAAGGCGCATAACGATAAAATGGAAATGTTCCATCAGGATAGACTGTAATCCACGTAGTCGGGTCTTGTTCGGGTTTGGGGCCGATATAATCCTGGAAATCATTCCAATTTTCATTATAGAATTTCAACATCTTGATTTGTTCTTTGGTCGGAATATCCTTGTTCGATTCCGAGGTCCCATTCAAAGATGTAGATAAATAACGGAGAACAATGTAACCCTGGTCATGATAACTTTTATTAAACTCTTTGGCCTCGGCAATTTTTTTATCAAATTCCTCGCGTGTTACATCCTCGACCGAGGGCGCGCCGCTGCCAAAGGTAACGGTAAAGTGATTCTTTTGCAAAAACTCCAAATCGGCTTTTTGCCCTAATCGCCAGTGCCCCCAATCCGCTAACGGTTTCCAAACCTGTGTTTGATTCGATTTGACGCATAATGACAGCATCATCACAGTAAAAAACAATAATACTCCAGCGAACATTTTTTTAAATTGAGCCATTTTACACTCCTTGGGTATTTAATAAAACAGGTAATATCATTTTAGACTCTTGTCGTGTCTTTTAATATTTAATCACCAGTTCCGCTTTACCGTTAAATTTTGGCAGCGATACCTGAAATTCATCTCCCTTTGTTACAATATCAAGCTTTTCATTCCCAAAAAGAACGGCGCTGGGTTTTTCAATATCATAAAAGCAAAAAGTGGATTTTATACCATCCTTATTATTCAGGATCAATTGCATATTTGCATTACTCTCTTTGCATTCCACTACACCCACATTACAGGCGGTGATCATAAAATCGCGATTTGCCAACTTTCGCAGGATGACTCGGCGGTCGGAAAAGACGCTGGCCCTGAGCACTCCATCCCCTTTGCGGTTCCACTCCTGTTCATCCGCATTGAGCAGTACGCAGGGTTCATGGATCGCATATTCGAATTTCGCCCGGCTCCTGGTCAGGATGGTTGTTTCTAAATCCGCCCCGTTCTTGACAATCAGGGGCATTCGTTTGGAAATAAAAGTGAGGTGGTTCTCTGGGGATGGGCAATCCCTCAGTTCCACGGTAATGGTATTTTTCCCTTTCAGCAGATTTGGTAAAATAATAAGCCGGTCATTATAGGCATAATGCGACTTGCCGTTTATCTTTACAGACCGGATAAACAGGGGTGTGTTTTCCATGCTGATTCCCATGCCGCCCGTATAGTGGGCAACCGTATCTAACAGCACATCCGACAGGTCTAATACCAGTTCTACCTGGTTTTCTTTGACCGACCATGAATAATTCCACTGCGCCATTGCCCGCAGCTTGTTACCCAGGTCCACCGGGTCCGGACAATAAACTGAGTGGGTAGCAAATTTGTTTTTAATCGCATCATAGAACGGCAGATTGTTGGTATTCATAATGCGTTTTTTGTCTTTTTGCGGCTGCGAGGTGATGGAATAATCATGCCACATTTCATTAAAAATAACGCCCCGCCCGATATTGTTATATATATGGTCGAATACTGCTTCCTCATAAGCGGCAATCTGGGAGGTTGTATAACTCCAGGAAGAATCATAAAACCATTGATAATCCGGGGAAGGCACATCCTCCAGCACCACCAGGTTTTTATTAGCGCCGGTGTACCAGGTAAGGTTGCCGAACCCCAGCGGCATATCCTGTTCAAAACCATGTGTCATGTAAAAAGAAAAGCGTTTGGCAATCTGTCCGTAATCATCCATGTGAATCGTATTGCCCGGATTGATAAAAAATTCAACTTTACCAATGGGATACTCATAATCACTCGTATTAAATTCGATTTCCTCGATAGAGCCGTCAAGTTCCGCCTGCCAGCGTTCTTCCGTCATTTCCCGGTCGATGCGATGATATTTACTATGCGTCCCTATTTGCCCACCAATATCCTCGATCTTTTTACCCAGCGGGGCCAAATCCGGCCAGCCGGCTTTGGTCGCTTGGCTGGATAACCAGGCATAAAGAGGCACGACGCCGCTCTCTTGCGCAATATCAACCAGGTAATTGATGGTTTTAATCTGCGCATCCAGGTTGCCGCTGGCGTCCGCATCCAGACGAATAATCGCGGTCATATTGGCATTGGACACACAGGGCGCCGGAAAGGGCGTCGCTATATCCCCATATAATGACCAATGCACCGCGCGAATGAGCACATTAAACAATTGGTTCGCATAAAACACCTGCGGCTGGTTATTTCTAAAGAATGACGCTGCGCCCGCCCAGGTGCTAAAATCGTTGACCAGGGTAATGCGATTTACACCGTTATCCCGGACAATCAGAAAAGGATACGCTTGTTTTTCATTGGTAGAAATGAGCAAAGTATCAGAAAGAGCCTTAAATGCCAGGATGTTCAAGCCATTCACCAGCGGCTGGGTGATAAACTGTTTTTGTTCAAACATCCGGGTTATATAATGTCTGTTGTTCGCTACTTTAATACGAAAATCCGCATCGCCATGAAAACCGGTATATTCAATGCCCAGTAATTCATCCAGCTCGGCGTGAGTTCGTTCAGCCGCTTTTTCATTATTGATTGCCAGCGGCCCGTCAATGATCAGATGACCACCTTTATCAAGATAACCTTTGAGTGAAGACAGAATACCGTTGTACAGGCTGTCCGCAACGTACGTACATTGGCCCAGGACAAGCAACTGGTATCTGGACAGATCAACGTCACCGGCAAATTGTTCTAAAAACAGGCAATCGTAAGGGATGCCGGCAAGATTGGCAACAGCGGCCCAGCCGTGCGCGGACATTTGCGTCACCCCCCAACGCTGCTGGAAACTGCTTTCGCTGATGACCAGGGCTAGGCGAGGATTTTCAAAACCCGCAGACCAGGCCGGGTGTATAATTCCCGGTAATAAAATTAGTAAAAAAGTGAATTGCTGTAAAATTTTCATAATTGCTTAAACCTCATATACAACCTGGAATTCTAAATTGAATCCAATGGATGGATTGTTATTCTTTATAAAAAACAGGAGCCCGGTCAATACCGGGCATCCGCATATAAAATTATTCACACCAGACGACCATGCCTTTTTGAATTTCCGGAATGATACAAGTCAATTGGCCATTGTTCCATTCGCCCGACAATTCCTCAACCTGGCCTAAAAACGGTAAAACAAATATTTTTGCGCCCTGTTTGGCCGGGAAGGTTATTTTTACATTCGTTTCCGGGAGTTGTACCGCATTTTCATTGCCTTTCAGGCCCTTAAAATTGGCAATAAATATGTGCATTTTGTTATCTACCAGGGCGGTCTGTGTGGAGATATAGGGAGAAGCCTGAATTGTAACGCTTTGCTTTAAATCAGACATCATGCCTAATTCACTTTGAAAAGCATCCAATAATGCTAAAAATTCAGCGCCTTCTGTTTGACCCGTCCGCGCGCTTACATCAAACTCCTTGTTAGTTACTTGTACATATTGTTTTCCGGGACAATCGGGCAAAACCAGAAATTTATCTCCGGCCTGAACAAGGCCACCGTCCTGAATGCCCAGGAGTTTTAAAACAGGATTTTCCGGTACAGGATTTCGTTCCAGGTCGTACTTGCCGGTTTCACCGGTTACATACAAAAATTTTCCGGCGGCATACAATTTACCCAGTAAATCGACCTCCTGCGCGCCCAGGCATTTGACATCCGGCAGGATCAGCCCGGCGCCCTGGAAATTTGCCAATGTCCGCGGGGTGACAATCTGAAATTCCAGGTGGGATTGCAGCAGTAAATTCATAAAGCCGCGATATGAAGCGATAAAATCTTCAGCAAAGTAATTCCGGGTTTGCGGAGAAAAATAAACGCCAACCGGATTTACAGGATTTCTCGGCAAATAAAAAGTATTTTCATGCTCACCAATCCATTTGTATATCACTTTGCGGGTCTCAAAATCATTGGAACCGGACATGACATGCCCCTGCGCATCCCAGGTATTGACGCCGGCCATGAGATGTGATAACGCCATATTCTTCATCGCTTCACCGGGAACGATATTCTTCTCTTCATCCCAGGAATAACTCAGCATCCACGAGGCCTTGCCTTCCGCAAAAGCCCGGAAAGAATACATGCCGGTCATATAATTAAACCAGGCCAGGGGTTCACGGGCAGCCGCAGTATAACCGCCGGCGCTGTACTCATGAGCAATAACATCGACGACCCGGTACATATCATACACATCTGCGCCAACGCGCACAGCATCTTCCTCGATGCCGGGATAAATTTCTGCAATGGTCATGCATTTGGGATTACCGGCTTTGACATTTTGATCAATTTCCTGCATAAAATTCGTCAATACCCCGATACGAAAATCGACCCATTTTCTGAAATTTACATCATTGAAATCTCCCAATTTTAAATCCTTTTTAGCATCCAGGCCGGTCTGTTCTTTAAAGGCGGCCACGGTATAATCATCAAAACTGGCCCAGGTGTTCTCCCAGCCGTCAAAATGAGTCATCCAATAGGGAATGTCCACATATACGCCATCGATCCCGGTAGCTGCAATCTGCCGGACTCTTTCCATATATTTTTTTCGCCATTCCGTCGCAAAGGGACTGATCCACACATCTTCATCGCCTTTATCGATCCAGAAAGCATCGCCGCCGCCAAAAATGGCCGGGCGACCGGTTATATCGCGTTGCACCCAGTCGGGATGATCTTTAAAAAAGGAATGCTCGCTTTTATCGGCGTTCGCAGTTATACATTCCAACCCGGCGATATAAACATAAGCATAATTTCCCACCGCGTGCGCCTTGTCCGCAACCGCCTTGATCGCCTGTAATTTCTCTTCCGGATTTAAAAAGCTTTCATAACGGCCGGGAATATCATTGTCCACCTCGATGCCGTACAAATGGGTGCTGGTAGCGCTTTCAATGATTTTATCGACACGCTCTAAACTTAGCCCGTGCCCGCCGGTGCGGACAAAATGGGTCCAGTTTTGTGTTGAGGGGGGTTGTGTTTGCGTCGGTTTCGCACACTGCAAAATAATGGTCAGCAGGAACAAAAAATATGTAGTAATAATAATTCTTTTCATGGTAACCGCCTGTTTAAATTTTTATGATTTGAATTTTTGGTCGAGTTTTTTGATGCCTATCTCAAATTCGGTTGCAGCGTCAACGAGCCGTCCGGGTTGGTCTGCTGATGACAGGCCCAGCGCACCGGGTAACGTACACCCTTGACCTCGATCTCAGCCTTAACTTTTAATCCTTTCCACTCGGTCCCTTTCGGTAAAATAACTTGCGCTTGCCTTACCTTGCCCGGCAATGGATAGCCGGAATCCAGGCCGCCGCACACGTTTACCTTGCCGTCGTCGCTGAATACGGTAATATATAATACACCGGGCACACCGGCGATGCCGTCATTGACCAGGCCTAACACCAGGCCGGGGTGTTCATCTTTCTCGAAATGCCAAATCCAGGAGGGGCGCACCCGGTAGCCGATGCAGCGATCCAACTCGTCGATAGCGCCGGGGAATTGCCGGTAATAATTCAAAATACGATCCGCCAATATTCTGTGCCAGTTCCACAGTGAAAAATAATTCGCGCCGACATCCCTGGCATGATAGATAATCCCGTCACTCCTGGTGATCCCATCCCGCATTCCGCTCGTTTCCGATGCCCCGTCGGAAATTCCGCATTCAATGGTAGCGCCGATCCAGGGCGGGCGGTTGCTCAAGGCTTCAATCTGTGTGTTTTCAATATAAATGGTGTCGGTGCGCAACCAGTTGTGTGAACGTATAGTCCGGTCCAATAATTCGGAATTGCCCACCCGGCTGTAATCTGGTTGAGTATTGGTGGTTAAAGGCACTTTAGACCAGTTTTGCAACTGCATTTCAAAAATTTCTGTAAAAGTTTGTTCTGCCGTTATATAATCCGGGAACGGATTGCCGTCAAACGGCCAGGTATGGCCTTCTCCCCAGAAACCGTACATATAGGTATCCATATATTCTATCAGGGGATGGCCATTGTACATATCTGCCAGCATGGCGTCAAACTCTTGTAAAGCCGACATAAATGCCGGGTGGTCATAACGCGGGATATATTGCACTTTGCCGCGTAGTCCGATTTGATCGGTCGTTCCTAATTTAACAAACGGGACTTTATCAGCCACAAAATCCGGTACGGCGTGACCGGGAATTTCCGGGTTCTGTAACTGCACGCGAAAACCAATCCGTTTGTTATATTTTTGCGCCATTTCCAGAACGAGTCGCCAATGCTCGCATAATTCCAGTTTCCCCGGATTTTTCTGCAAGTCTTTCCAGTCCAGCCGGATATACATTTTACTGCCGATGGTCATTTTGGCTAAATTTTCCAGGGATTGCGCCAGGCTCTCCCCTTCTTTTTTCGGTGGGCCGACTTCATCGCACATATATGTAATCAGTCCCATACCAAAGTTTGGAACCACTTGCTTTGACGGCGTCGTCATCATCACCACATCGCTGCCCGGCACGACTTGTTCCGGCGGGTACGTTGGAAACGGGCCCTGGTTCAGGCGATTCTTAACCGCCGGGCCTGAACCAAAATCATATTTATCCCACACATGGTCCGGAACAAACCCTTTTGCAGTTGTAGAGCCCAGACCGGCAGCCAGGGCGACGGCGCCCCCTGTTTTTATAAAGTTTCTTCTGTCCATTGCTTGTCTTTCATCATTTGGGTCTTGTTAATGATCACACACTTTAATAGTAATGAATTTTTATCCGATTTACCTGGCGCCGCTATTACCTGGGCTTTGCTTCAAGGAATAAGAACTTTTCAAAAGTTACATTCAGCTTTGCAACCGGGCCTTGTACTGTTCCATAATCTTTATCATTCACATAATCATACAATTGATATTCCTTGTTTTCCAGGCCGCGCAATTCCACATCACCCTGCCATTGAGCGGCGAAAAAGGCATAATTCATAACCTGGTCTTTAGCTATGACATGCGTTTCGGGTTTATCAAAACCAATATCATACAATGATCCCAGGTACGTACCGGTCGGCAGCATCTTGTTCCGGTAAATTTTTATCCATTTGTCCCATTCTTGTTCTTTTTCGGGGGTCAGGTCAATTCTGGAATTCTTTTTTGCGCCCACCGGCCAGGTAAATTTCGTGCCGATCACTGCGCCAATACCCAGAGCCGAGGCAAAATCATTGTGACCGTCGCTGAGTTCCACATGATCGCCAAAATAGGGCACGGTAGAGCCCATTAAAGCTTTCAATGTCTTCCCTTTCAAACGGATTTGCCAGGAACTGGTGGGATCGGAACCCACCGGTTGAGTCATATAAGGCATGGTGAAAAAGGAATAGGCCGTTCCGCAGGGACAAATTTCTATCACGGCATCCGGTTTAATACTGCGCGCCGTTTCAAAAATCATTTTGAAAAACTCGGGAACCTTTTCTACCGCTTCTTCAGGGTAAGCATGATTGTGCGCCGGGTTATAACAGGGCGGTACGGCGTTTAAATGTTGCCCGTCGATCTTTAAGCCGTCATAACCCCATTCGCCGATAATTTTTTTAACCAATTCTTTGGTATATTCCTGCACAGGTGGATACGCCGGGCAAAGATAGTATGAATCCCACCAGCTTATGTCCTGCCGCGAGCCGTCTTTATTGAGCAACACATAATCCTCATGATTTTTAATCAGATCTGTGCCCGGATCGACAGCCAGGGGCGCCCACCACAGTTTCGCCTTGAATCCGTCCGCATGAATTTTATCGACAAATTTTATCATATCCCGGTCGCCGCCAGGGTACTTGTTTTTGTCAAGATACCAGTCGCCTTCAGAGGTTTGCCAGCCGTCATCCAGAACGACCCAGCCATAGCCCAACTTTTTTACCATGGGAAAAGTGCCATAAATTTGCTGCATGGTAAACTTGCGCTCATATCCCCAGGCGCACCAAATCGGTTCATACGCGGCAGCAGGAGTTTCCTGAAATTCAATACCCTGTTTAACCATGAATCGCCGGTACTCTGTTAACGATGCAAAATAATCGCCCTGGTGCACGCTGACAAAAGTATTCAATGTTATCATGCTCTCGCCCGGCAGTAATTTTTTATCCACTTGGTAAGTAACGCTCAACAGTGCCTGGGATTTATCCGGCATTGTTACCGGCAGAGACACCAGTTTGGGAACCATCTCAACATGGCCAACAGCAATACCGGCATCCCTGCGCCACACATCGCTTACCGGAGTGCCGCCGCCGTAATCCGAAGCATTCATTCCCATGTAATTTTGCTGTTTAAAGCCGGCTTTTAAAGGCAGCACCCAATCGGGCCGTTCTTCATAGGAGCCGCTCTGGTAGGACCAAAACGCCGGCGCTAAGTTACTATCGGCAGTCACCTGAATGGCGTACTGATTATTAGTCCAACTGTCTATCGTCAGTTCCTGGTCGCTGGTATTCACATATTTAACAGTAAAAAAGGCTATGGTCGGAAAGTCATCATAAACGGTAACCGAGACTTGTTTACTCAATAATGCTCCTTTTGCATTAATTACATATTTCTTCCCGATACCGATTTTATCATCAACCTTTTCCATACTTTTACCAGTAAAGGTAAAAGCATTCATTGTATTTCCAGTAATTGTGACAAACTCGGAGGGTAAATAATTATCCGATAAATAGCTAACATTATTGTTAAAAACAGCAGCAACGCGGCTGTTTAAGGATTTGTCGAAATCGATACGGATATTCCCGCCTGCTACCCGCGCTGCCGGACGCGGCCCTGCAGCGCAGCTCAACAACAACAGGAAACCGATTCCTGATACGGCCAATAATTTATATAGAGCAAAGATTCTGGTTTTCATAATGTTCTCCGGTATAATTCTGTTAAATATTTGTAAAAATTACACTTGTGGCATTTTCAATCCTGGTCATCGTTTATCAAAAATTACTTGTTTAATATCCTGAGCGCATTTTGGCGATATACTTTATGCAGAATTGGTTCCGGTAATCCAAAACCGTTCAGCGCCCAATGATAACCAAACTGGTTGGTTTCATAAAAATGTTCATCTGTGGATTCCAAAATCCGGAAAGTTATTTGGTACATTGATTTATCGAATCCCATATCAGTGCCGTAAACAAGCCGATCCTGGTACTTGTCATAAAACCGGGCGACAAAGCGGGGAATCGGCGCTGTTTCGGCATAGCGGGCGGAAATATCGGCGTACAGATTGGGATATTTATCCAGCATAGCGCCCAGGCGATCAAGATTATAGCTGCAATTGGCAAAATGACAGGCAATAAAAGTAGTGCGGGGATGGCGCTTGACAGCATTTTCCAGAATATTGATCATTCCGGCATGGCCAATAATATCCGGTTGGTTATCTAACCGCCATTCATAAGCGTTCATCAAGCCGTCATTCGTAGAATCCATCTTTTCATACATCCAGATCGGATCCGCAATATGGATATTAATGGGCATTTTCAGGTCGGCGCATTTTTCCAAAAGCAGATCCATGCGCGGATCATCCAGATGCATTCCCCATGCTTTCACATCGCAATAAAACATCCCTTTACCCTTGTCGCCCAGTTCGCCAACCCCGGTAGCGCCCGCTTTAAAACACCGTTCCAGTTCTTTTACAGCCGCGGGACCGAATCCCGGTTTATCATAACCTGTATAATCAAATCCGCACCACACCTCAAAACGGCCCGGATATTTAGCATATTCGGCGTAAATCGAATCGAATTTGGCGCCGGTGGCCATCGAATGGATAATCACCTTTTCGATACCGACTTGATCCATTGTTTTCACCCATTGCGCAATCTGTTCTTTTGTTTCCGCATAAGGGTGGGAATGCATATCGATAACCGGGTATTTGGCTTTTTGTATAATCGTTACAGGGACTTTATATATCGATACCGGCCGGTAATCTTTGAGCAACAGTTTTTCCGGGGGCGTTTGCGCATTTACAACTGGCAAGCCTGTGATGATGTAAAGGGCAACAGTTAATAATACCACCCATTTTTTAAGTGTCATTTTACTCATGTTCTCTCACCTTCCAAGTTTTATTCATTGAACCATTCCAGCCCAGGATAATTCTCTTTAAAATAGACATCCGGGGCCGGCATTGTATAGTGCACATCTTTAATACTTAACAAAGAATTGTTCAGCGATTTGAACCGGTCGTTATAAATCCGACCGGCATTATCCAGTTTGAAATAGTTTATGCCAAGATTAATTACTTTGGAGTTCATTTCCTCCGGCCAGTTGCGCACATTATAATCGATCATCTTGTCTTCATAAATATAAACCTGTCGGTTGCCTTCCCAACGTGAAGAGATCAAAAACCTGTTTGTATAACCAATATCCACTTCGATTCCCCGTAGAACATAGGAACCCGGCAGAACATTTTGTAATATGAAATACCCGTTTTTATCGGTTTTTAGCCGATAGCCCTGAATTTCTTCTGTACCAGTCATTGCTGATTTACCAACCAGGACGACCACGATGTTGGCGGTTTTCGATTGATACAAATCGTCGATGCCGTCATTTTCTACCAGAATCGCCCCCATGACTACAGATTTGCCGGGCTCCGGCTTTTGCGGGACCAAAGTTGTCCCGGTTGAAGCACACTCTAAAAAGAATGCTGTCAGCTCTATACAGATAATCAGGTATAATATTTTTTTCATAAATCCTCAAATCATACTAGTAATAAATTGCTGCATTATTTACAGGGAATATTTCAGTAACCGGTTTTTATTTCGCTTCCATTAACTCTATTGTATTTTGGTAATTCTCCGCCAACTGTTTTGAATCGGGAAAACGTTGCAATGCCCGGTTAAAAACACGCAGCGACTCGTTCATTCTGCCGGATTGCTTGTAAGCCATGGCAAGATTATTATAATAATCAGGTTCATTCGGATTTAATGAAACAGCCTTCATATATGCTGCAATTGCGGAATCTGTTTTTTGGGTCAGTATTAAAGTATTGCCGAAATTGTAATATATTTCCGCATTGGTCGAGTCCAGAGCTAGCGCATTTAAATAACTCTCTTCCGCCATAGTATACTTTTGCGTCATATAAAAGGCATTGCCAAGATTGAAATACAATTCCGCATCCTTTACACCCATGATTTGCGCATTTTGATAGCAAGTAATAGCCTTTGGCATGTCCTTTAATTGCATATAACAATCCGCCAGATTGAACATGGTAACCGGCTGAAACTCCATAATATCGAGCGATCTGGCGAATGACCGGGCCGCCGGACTGAAATTGCGTTGATTCATGTAAATCCTGCCGATGGTATTATGGGCTTCATACATGCGGCCATCCTGTTGCAGCGCCTTGTTTAAATATTCCAGCGCACGGGGGTATTCACCCTGCCGGTATTCCATTTCACCGGCAAAATAAAGCGCGGCGGCAAAATCAGGTTTTAACTGCAATGTCTTAAAAATATATATTCGGGCAGAATCGGTCCGGGCAATTCCCTGGAAAGCTCGCGCCATTTCAAAAGTGATCTGTATATTATGGGGATAGCGTTTTTCGAGACTGCGGAGGGTTCGCAACGCCTCATCAAATTTGAGCAAACCAATCCAGTACCGGGCCAGGTTAAGCCGGGCATTCGAATTTTCCGATCCATGTCCTGCTTCCACCAGCAGTTGTTTATTAACAAGGTCGATTTTCTCAAAGAATTGTTTGGCCAGGTTACTTTCGGGAATCATTCTGGAACCCTCGATCAAGGTATGCGACGAGGCATACAAATTACCCTGGTAATTTTCCAGCATTCCTTTTAATAACAGGCCGGCGGCCAAATAATGCCGCTTTAATGTTTGCTCAATTTCATTTTTTTGCTTTTCATTATCTGCTATGTTGATAAGGTAATTTATCGGTTCCGGTCTTCGGTGAATCATTTTGCCCAGATTCTGATAGGAACACAAGTCCCGGGAACGAATATCCCGTGTGGAAAACTCGAGTATCGGATGATTGTCCGTATTAACCGGCGCGTCCATGCTGATTTGCCTGATTCCATCATGATCGAGCAGGAAACAGTCCAGAACATCGAATGCGGAATTTATGTTTATATCCGCAAAATCTTTCCTGATACTGGAATCGGCAAACTGTTCGCTTAATTTTGCATAATCAATTTTCCAGGGCTGTTCCGCGCCGATTAGCACAATTTGTTTATTCACGCAATTCGGCGCCATCCATAGCGTACAATAAGGAAATACCGACTGAAAAGTTTTGAGTACAATTTGAAAATCTACCGGATCAAGATCGATTGTCATCCATGTGGAAAAAATCCCACCCGGTTTCAACTTTTTTCTGCAATTCAGGAAATGTTCAAGGGTAAACAAGGAAGCACTCGCCGTAGCAACAGCATAATTCGCATCATTCATAATTACATCATATTGTTGGCGGGTGTATTTTACATAATTTTTCCCATCTGCAATGAAATGATTAAAACCGGGATGGTGAACAACCCCTTCATTTATATCATGAAAATATTGATCGGATAAATCCAAAACATCTTTAGAAATCTCGACCAGATGAAATTCATCGACCGGCTGCCGCAGCACTGATTTTGAGGTCTGCCCGGTGCCGAAGCCAATTTGCAACACACTTTTTGCGTTTCCATGAATGCAGATTGGCAAATAACCCTGCAAGGTTTGCAGTGTTTTTAACATAAAGCTGGTGCCGGCGACATTTAATCCGTCCACATCGATGCGTAAATTCTGTTCAAAGGGCCGCTTTATTTCATGTACCGTAACGGTTCCCTCGATCCCCTCCCGGAAACCGACCAGGGCATTATCCTTTTCCACATGGGTGTAAGCAACCGCGAACAACCTGGCCGGGGTAATTTTCAGGATGACCAATAAAAGCATTACGCTCAACAGCAAATAACCGGCAGCAAAACGCAGGGTTTTAATAGAGTCGTTATTGAGTAAGAAAAACACTCCCAGCAACAAATTCAATAAAATCATTGCCGCCATTGTCGCCGCAATGCCAAAAAGCGAAATAAAAATAAAAGCGGTTAAAAAAGAGCCGATTACACCGCCCAGTGTGTTGAAAAAATAGAGCAGTCCCAAACGGGCGCCGATTTTCTGCAAGCGCGGCGTCACAATCCTACTGGCAACGGGAAAACTCGCCCCCATAAAAACAGCGGGCAGGAACATCACCAAAAATGCTTCCAGAAAACGAATCCCGTTCCAATACCACCAGGAAGTACCGGGATTAATCATAAAAATTTTATCATGGAGCCAGGACAGGTTCATCAGCACAAGCGCGGCAACAAAAGCGCTAATCCCCAGGGCGATTTCAATCCAACCGAGCAAAGCCATTTGGTTTTTATAACGGTCGGCCAGCCGGCCGCCAAAATAAGAACCAAAACCAATGCCGCCCAGTACAGTCGTCAACATTACGGATAGTGCATAAACGGAATTCGTTAAAATAAACACCAACACATGGTTCCACAGCACTTCATACGAAAGAGCGGTAAACCCGGAGATTGCCATGGCTGTAATAATCAACCTGGTCTTGCCATCAGGCAGCTTAATTTCCTTTACCGGTTCCTTTACAGGAGACGCATTTTTGTCGGTATAAAAACGGGACAACAGTAATGCTGCCGCAGCAAGCAACAAATTGGTCACAACCGCATAATAAACGGAAGGGAAAACGCCAATTTTGCGGACCAGCACAAACCCGGTCAGAAATGCGCCCAGCATTGCGCCCAGGGTATTGATGCCGTATAGTTTACCGGTATCGAGACCGATTTTATTGGGGCTGTGAATGAAAACATGACTTAATACCGGCAACGTCCCGCCCATAAAAAAGGTCGCCGGGAACATGATTAAAAAAGCAAATATGAATTTTAGTAAATAAAACAGGAACGGCAATTCGCTGGTATATAGCCAAAAAAAAGAAAACAATTGCTCAAGAGGGCCATTAAATAGAGGAATTAAAAGAGCGCAAACGCCGATGCCAAATTCCAAAAGGGCGTATATTTTTAAATGCTGCTTCATGGATTCGGTTCTTTTGCCAATCAACAGGCTCCCTGCGGCCAGGCCCATCATAAACGCGGAAAGAACGGCGCTAAAAGCAAGTGTGGTATTGCCGAAAATCAATCCAAAAACCCGGGACCAGATTATTTCATACACCAGGCCGGTTATCCCGGATACAAAAAAAATCAATAATATCAGCGTTTGCAACATAGCATTGTGAACTTGATTTAATATGAATCAGTTAATCATTTTTAAAAACTATTACTTGTACAGGTTTATAATGTTACCTGATAATAACCAGCTTTTGGGTGGCAACCTTGTTTACATTCGTCAGACGTGCAAAATAAACTCCAGTGTTTACCAGATTCCCGGATAAATCCTTCAAATCCCACTGTACATGCTGTTTGTAACTCCCGGTATGCAAAGGGATTTGATAAACCAACTGTCCCAAAACATTATAAATTGCAACAGTTGAATTGCCGTGCATGGACGATTGGATGTGCAGCGTAACCAGCCTGTCGCCACGAGAAAGGCAAGCCGGATTTGGGTAAATTTCGAGTTGTATCGGCAGCGAGGGTTTATGTTCGGTGTGGTTGATTAATGTATTCTGTGGTAGTATATCTTCCAACCTGCCGCTAATTCGGACATCATCGATCCGGCCCTCAAAATCCATTACAGACGGTATGGACGGTTCACTGGAAAACCAGGAACCAATCGACAGGGGGTCATTATTGGAAAAATAGTCCTGGTCAAAATCCAGCACTTGCACTGGATCAACCGCAGGGGTATTCCACATGGAGATTTTTTTGGCAGAATAATCGTAATATACAGCAATAAAAGTCCATTGTTCTTTGGGTATTTTGAAATCTGAGGCAATGGGTACCGCTTTGTTTTGTGAATTGCGGATCAGAAATTCCAGGTTGCTGCTTTTGGAAATGCGCAACGAATAATTAGTGGTTTTGGGATTGGTAAACTGATCGCCTTTGTTTAATATCCAATGCACATCGTCGCCAACTGCCAGAGGGTAAATCCAGGCGGAAATTCCAATATTCTCATTATCAAAATCAAGGTCGTTGCTATCATTTACTTTTATAAAATCGTACTTGTTAGCGCTATCCAGCCATAAATACCAGGAGCCTTCCTGTAGCGGCGCCTGCGAATCAAAAACAGCGGTATTTTGCAGCTCGCCATTGTTTTCAACAATATCCCAATCCGCCGTATCAAAACCATTATTTTCAAACTGCCAGGCGCCGCCCTTACTTTGGCAGAACAATGGTGTATTGAAAAAAATAATAGCTATAACAATGAAAATCATAAATAACGTAGTTATTGTTTTAAGCATACCGGACCTTATCTGTTTTTTAGTAAAAAATAGCCATGTGACAAAAAACTGCCACATGGCTATTTCCCATAGCAATACTAATTATTCTCGTCCATAATTGGGAGCGCCCTCTACACCAATATAGACACGCATTACTTCACCTACATCTCCCCATCCGGGATAGACGATGTACATGAATTTTTTACCAAAGGTAATATAATGCATAGGCGTCATTAACTGGCCATCGTACAAAGTTTCTTCCACGCCGTCAGAATTCAATGTAAATAAACTGGTTTCCCAGGCCAGGGTATAGTACATAGTGCCATCTTTATCGAATTCTATACCAAGCGGGGAATCGCCTTCAAAAATCTGCTCTTTGTTCGTCAACCCATCCGGGGTTATATCATACCGCCAGATAATTCCGCTCCAGATATCGGAAACAAATAATTGATTACCAAATACCCGGCACACTTTAGGATCGGTCAATTCCGCAACCAGTTCAGGTTCGCCACCCGGAGTAAGCCGTGAAATACCGACGCCGTTATTGACTATGTACAGATTGTCATTCTCATCCCAGTCAAAACACACCGGGGAATCGGTTTCGACAACATCTTCAATTACAGAGCCATCCGGCGATACCCGGACAATTTTGCCATGGTGATTTTGGCAAACATAGAGATAACCATTTGGCCCGAAACGGATAGCGCCGCTTACATGTACTGCAGCAAATACCGATTTTTCACCGTCGGGAGTAATTTTAAAGATGGTGCTATCGGCAGCAGAACCAATGTAGATGTTATCATTATTATCTACATCAACACCATTGGGCCAGACAATTTCTTCATCAATGATATCTATTGTATTTTTGAAAACAAATTCCAGTTCATTGCTCCAGAATTCTGAGCCCTTGATGGCCACTTTGACCTTAACCGTATCACTGGAAATATTCGGCGCTTGCACCTGGATCTCGTTTGCGGTAGCAGCTATTACTTTACCCGTTTGCTTTCCAAATGCAACCAAAGTATATTCAGGATTCGTATTAAAACCGCTTCCGGTTATTGTTACAATATCCTTCAGGTAACCTTCCTGGGGACTTATGGTATTAAGTGCAGCAGGAGTCGATCCAGACGGATTCGGATCCGGATTTCCAGGTCCAAAAGTCGGTTGGCTGGGTCCTTCGCACCCGGCAAACAGGAGCAGGAGAAGAATAAACGCTCCTGTAATTACCGACATATATTTATATTTCATTATTTCTTCCTCCACTAAAATTCACGCAAGGCTTAGAATTTAAAGTCAAAAGAGAACATATTCACAGCGCTGAAATTTTTGAATTGCAGGTAACTATAGTCAAAGCCGGCTTTCAGGTTATTAATTTCGAATAAAAAGCCGCCGCCAAGAGTAAAGTCCTCTTCATCATAATTCAGCTTGTAACCGCCGCGTAAAAAGACCAGGTTTTTATAACTGTACTCGCAGCCTGTCTGAATACGTTCGGTATAATCACGGGGATGAATGGCGTCCACAGAAAGAGTAACGGTGTGGTTTTGTTGTTCGGTCCATAACTTGGTCATGTCCATTGCCAAACCAAAGGTAAATGTCAAAGGCAATGGAAACGATTCGGCGCGGTATTCCTTTTCCTGGGAGAAATTTTTTAAACTCATACCAAACCTGAGGTCTTTATAACCGGTATAAAAAATTGTCCCAAAATCAAAAGCAAAAAGGTTCATTTCTGCGGTATATTTCTTCGGGTCGTCCATAGTACCTTCCAAAGTGGAGCCTAAATTTTCATGCAGATACTTTATATGGCCGCCAAAAGCAAATTGATTGGAAACCCGGCGTGCATAACTTAAACCCACAGCCCAGTCTGTTGGTGAAAATTCGCCGGTTTCTTCAAAACCACTGCTATTGATGGAACGACGTGTGCCATGTAAAACACCCCAGTCTACCGATGAAACACTGACGCCAAATGCGCCAATGTTACCGGCATTATATACCAGAGACCCGGAATTTAAAGTAATATCAGCAATCCACTGATTTTGACTCAGGAAAATATGTTTTCCTTCAACAAACGCAATACCGGCCGGATTCCAAAAGACGGCGCTGGCATCATTTACAACCGCCGTATAGGCGCCGCCAAGCGCAGCGGCCCGTGCGCCCACAGGGATTGATAGCCACTTCATCCCTGTTTGGGCTATTTTCTTGATCCCGCCGGCCTGAACCGGCAGCGTCAGGAAAAGTAAGACTATTAATAATGGGATAATAATTTTCCCTGCTTTTTTCATTTAAACCTCCTGACAGATTGTCTGTCCTCGATTATCAATGTTTATCATGTTATCGGATAATCACAAATTTTTCGATACTGCCGCTAACCGGTTTTCCATTTACATCTCTGGCGTCGTCAACTTGCAAAATATACACACCGCTGGCAACCAATTGATTGTACTCGGTAACCTGATCCCAGTTTTCATCCGCGCTGCCGCTTTGATGATCGATTGTTTTAATCAAGTCGCCAGTAACGGTGTAAATGCGTAATTTGCAATAAGCGGGAAGATTGACAAATAACAACTTGTTATCTTCGCCGGTAAAGTTAAATTCACCGGCTTTGACGATATATGGGTTCGGAACAATGCGTACTGCTTTAGCATTGTCTTTACCGGGTTCAAAAGCATAAGCCGCAAGTTCGGAGCGATTTGCATATTTCGAGCTGGCCAGTTTTTGGCCCGGAAATAAACCATCGGTATTTTGCGACCCGTTATCAACAGCAATTACGGCGTAATGATAAGCTTCACCACGGACAACATTGGAATCGATAAAGGTATTTTGTGTTTTGGGGACGACTGCTATGGGTTGCCATAATAAATGTGTACCATTAGCATTGATCTCGGTATATTCATCCACCAAAAAATTTCCCTGTTTCCTGTATATCTCGTAATGATCAAGGTCCGGTACATTTGTATCATAATCTCCGATAGCGGACAGATCTTCCCATTCCAGGTAAATAACATTCGGGCCTGATCTGACCGTCAGATCTGGAGCAGGCAACGGATCGGGGATATTCAAACCGCGTTTCCAGGTCCACAACGCCCGATCCATAGTCTGAAAGAGAGAATCTTTACCGGTGGCAAGCAATTCATTCTTGGCATCGTTATCAAAATCAGCGCCGGCAGCGCCGCGGTACCAGTCCCGCCAGGCCAAGCCTTTTTCAATAGCAAGGTTTCGGGAAATACCATTTGCACCAACCGCATAAACAATTACCACCGAATCGCCAAGGGACATGTTGTATGGTCCAAAAGCCTGAAATGGGAATTCATCTTCCTGCGACATGGCGTCATCGGGCCAGCCGGATTGTTCTTCGACCGTTTGTTGTGTCCTGGATGCTGCCCAGTCCCATGCAGTAGCAAAACCGGGGAAATCAGAATCCCATACATTATATATACTCATATTGGCCATGATTGAAACCGGTTGAGTTAAATCATCGGTTTTATCGGCAGGTGATTTATCGACATGCAGGGCCGCAAAACCGGCATAAGCGCTGGAAACAAATTCACCGGATGGCATGGGAGTTGAACCTTCTTCGCCAATGGCAAACCGCGGGTCACCGGTATCATCGAACTCTTGTCCGCCTTCTTCAAAAGCAGTCAGTTCCGGATGATCGCCATCCCAGCAATAGGATACCTGCAAATCCCTGGCGCCAGTGACCAATTTAGACGGGTAGGTTTCAAAAGTAGCCCAATCATCTTTGGCCTCTTCATACCATTGCGAATAAGTAATATAGGTTCCTTCAGCCGTTTGGCAACTGTACCCGACCATGAAGTAGATATTTTCCATGGTTTGGGATGGGTCGGTATCCGGTTTGGAGTCCTGATCCCAGTCAAATGTACATTTGTAACGGTTGACATGAATAACATAATCATCATGATTCGGATTTGTGAAAGAATAGGATCTTTTCAACACATCAAAACCGGGATAAGATTTGTATCGCACCTCGACCATCTGATCGGATGGTAAATTGGGATCGACAATTCCGGTGAATTGCTGCGACGACCGCTGCAAAACACCGTTAGCATAGACCCATACTTCCGGTGGTTCATGCCGGCGATATTCTTTAATTCCATAAGGCTCAGTTTCATTATAACTAACCGGGCTGAGAAAGGTCTCTTTAATATGGTCAACACCAGTACTGTCCACCCATTTGCCAACTGTGTGGCCTGAATTATAAAAAACAATTGTACCGTATCGAAAATGATCTTGCGGCCACTCGCCGGTCGGATCGACTTCATTTGTATTCAATTGATCGTTGGCTTCAATTCGTAATTTGTAATCGCCCAGGTTATGAGTCCTGGTCTGGGCATTACTTGTAGCGGATAGTAATGCCAGGTGAAAAGCAATAACACCTACGAGAATGAAACCAAAATAACATTGAGGTCTGAGAAGCTTCATTAGCTAATACCTCCATAAATAATTTTAATTTTACATTTATTAATCATTAAAATTGAAACCTTAAACCAATGTAAATATCTCTGGGGTTGACAAAGTGAGCCCAGTCGTTCCAGCCAAGATCAATATAATCTTTATCCCAGTCGCCCAGCTTGTCGTTGCCCTTTTGTGCGCCTTTTTCCCAGGGGAAATGCAGCGAATCGACATATTTGTTCCAGTATAATGGGTTGGGGAAGCCTTTATAATTGAACAGGTTTTTGACCTGGATAAAAAGGCCAATACGGGTTTGGCTGACTTGAACTCTTTTTTCCAAAAGGATATCGGTATTATACGAATCAATAACCTCGGCATAATGCTGTTCGCTCAAGAGAGCATCGGGATTCAGCAGTTCTTTGCCGCCATCCGACCATTCCTGTAAAATATTGAAACGCCAGTCACCCAATATATAATGACCCATAACCTGTGGACCATAATTTACCGGAGTCTTGAATGTTAAATTGGCGCTAACCGATGGCACCGGGTTACCTTTGTCCTGATTAGTATTTTCCTGTTGTTGCTTGGCTTTTTGCCGGTCTTCGTAAATATAACGCAAGCCGGTGTAGCCGGTACTCTTGACCATATATTCCGCAGAAACCCAGCCATACCACCACCGACCAACCCGTTTTTCGAGCCGGAATTCTAAACCGCGAATATCGGCGTAACTGTTATTGGCCCAGGTTTGCACTTCATTTTCTCCATTCAAGGATACTATGGTCTGCTGGCTGAGTTGATTGGAAACATCTTTATAATATCCCATAAAATGAACCAGGTAATCATTGGCAATGCTTTGTTCTATACCGATTTCATAGGATATAGTGCGCGGCCATTCTGCCCTGATATTTGGAATTGTAGCGCCCTGGGACTGTGGTTTAATGGTATACAAATAATCAATAACCGGGGACTGGAAGAAATGGCCATAATTAAAAAATATTTTACTGGTTGTGGTAACCGGATGAGAAATACCAATACGCGGACTGGTATATAATTTATATCCGGCATCCGAGGTCGTTAAATTGGAAAAACTGTTCTTGTTTGCTTGCCAGTTTGCCAAAGTATAAGGCAATTCGGAGAAAATGTATTGCGGGTCAAGATTGTAAGGATTGGTGCCGGGTTGCAGATAATCCATACGCAGACCGATATTGGCAATCATGCCCTTGTATTCAATTTTATCCTGAATATAGGCGCCTACTTTGACCGGCTTTTCATTATAGTACCACCAGTTCCAAGGAGCATCCTCAAATGGCTGGGTAGTTTCGGAATGATTGATTTCGCGCCTTTCTTTGAATGAAGTATAATCGAGTGAAAAACCTGCTTTTACTTCATTATGGTTGTTAATTTGCGATACATAATCGCCCGCAAGAGTAATTCCCCAATACCGGGAGTGATCCTGGCCCCGGCCTCCACCCGACATGAGGAAATCTCCCAGAATATCATACTTTTCAGTAATTGAACCAATTGAACTGCCCACATATCCAAACGGCCCTTCATCATACCACGTATTGCCGATTTTTTGTATTCCGGTGGTATCACGTAGCGCAATAGGTTCCTGTTTGGTTGTATAGGTAGTGAACTCGAGGCGTAAATCATAGAAAGTTTTTGGGCTGAGGATATGATTCAAAGAAAATCCACCGCGGTATTGCATGGTCTGGATTGGATTATAGTTTGCATCATGCCACATATATCGCCAAAATAACGCATTCCGTGCATATTCGGTACCCTGACGGCTGCCGGTAATCATGCCGTTGGTATCATCATAGATAGAACCGCTGACCCCTTCTACCAGCATAAAGGCGTTGTTGAATGATAATTTCATGTTTGGAGTTATGTTGCCGGTTAATTTCAAAAGCGTGGTGCTGGCCAATGAATTATTGCGACTAAACGGATAAGCCAGTTGCAGGTTTTCATAGCGTTCCGATACCATAAAAGCAACAGGTAGAAATGGCACGCGGCCGCTGAAAGAACCGTCGATTATATAATCCGGCTTGTCGCCATATTTGCGAAGACGATGCTGCCATTTCCACACTTCCAGTAATTCCTGGGGCGTCATATCATTAGCTGGATCGGGATCGGCGAGAAACTGGCGAGCTACTTCATTCCAGCCGACAAAGGTAAAGGGATATTTACCGCTTGAAACCATATCGTTCGATATTCCGGTGAACGCATCTTTTCCGGCATACACTTTCCAGAAAGGTCCATCTACACCGAAAGGACTGGACCCAAAATGTTTTCGGGCCGGAGGGCTGATTCTGGCATCCAAATTTAAAGAATAGCGATCAAGACTGCCTTCCCTCGTAACCACGTTAATCATACCGGAGCGGATATCGCCATATTCCGCATTAAAACCACCAGTTAAAATTTCAACTTCTTTAATAGCCGTAATACTGAGATTAGTCAAGGGCTGCTGGTTACGCTCATTCCTGGTCGATAAACCGTCGATCATAATATCGGTTTCGTTTAATTCACCGCCGCGCACAACCAGACCGGAACCGTCTTCAGACGCCGTCAAAGAAATACCCGCTTCTGAAGCCAGTATTTCTTCAATGTTATCTAGCGGCCGGGCCTGGATTGTTTCTTCAGTAACAATGATCTGACTTGATGAAACATCCATTTGCACAACCGGACGTTCCGCTTCAATAGTTACGGTCTCTCCGCTTATCACTTGCTGCTGCATGGCAAAATCGAGTGATGTCGTTTGATTAACACTTACGCGAACATTCTCCTGGATGATGGTTGAATAACCAATCATCGATGCCTTGACATTATAAACTCCCGGAGCAACATTAATGATGAAATAATTTCCATTGATATCCGATGCGGCTCCTATTTGAGTGCCTTCCAGAATTATATTTGCGCCGGGTAGCTCCTCGTTAGTTCCTTTTTCAAATACTCTCCCGGAAATTTTACCGGTTATCGCAGCCTGGGTAATATCACTCAAACCCATGACGAGGAAGAGTAACAGAATAAATAGAGGATGTCGTATTTTATTCTGCACCATTTTAAATCTCCTTTGTTATTATTTAATGCTCTTTTTGTGTTGAATTATGAGTAAATGAGAGAAATAAATCATTCACCTCCTTTAATTTTTATTATTTTCTACTTTATTACTTGCTTCCAATCATTGTTTTGATACTCATCCGGATGAGTGGAATGAACCAGCGCATATCGACCATCACCGGAGCGGTCTACAAAAATAAATTCCGTTTTTCCTTCTATTGCATAGTACCATATCTCAACCGGTTTATTTACCTGGGTAGATGAAAATTGTCGCTGTATATCAAGCGGGGGCCCATATTGAATGAAAACTCTTCCCATATCCGAATTCATACCCCCGGTAAATTTGCTTTCTACATATTGAATACGATTAAAATGTTCCTGCATAAACTCGTTAGTTTCCGTTTCAGGAACCGGGTCGCGGCTGCGCCAAAAGTTGAATAAAAATTCCTGTTTGCCTCGCATATCCAGGCTCCTGAATATTTCCTTTTCTTCAGAAGTGGCAATATATTTTATTTGTTCGTAATACATTTTTATATCGTTATCCGTCATCGACAACACCAGGTTATTATTTTGGCTGGGTTTATATACCTCAAAATACCGGGTGATAGTGATGTTTTTGCCAGTAGATAAATCCGTAACATTCATATTTAACAGGTACAAACCATGGTCGAGATCTTTGAGGGGGATCATCTCAAACCTGGCGCAGTTGGAGCTGTTTTTTTTAATGGCGGGACGATTGAATAAAGCAACTTCCCGTCCAATCAGGTCGGTGAGTGTATAATTAACTGAATAAGAAGATGTTTCAGTACCAGAAAATTCCATATTGTTAATTTCAAAATAAACATAAATATTTTGTGTCTGCTCACTATAGGTAAAAACCCGTAAGGGATTGGGAATTGCACTTAATCCATACTTTTCAAAATTACTTTTACCGGTAATCTTTTGAACATAGGAAGCAAAGAACAGATCACTTGTGGAAAATGCCTGGGAAAAATCCTTTATGACAATTTTCCTGTTTATACGACCATTCATATCATGGGTCGGATCTTTTATTTCCAGAACAAACTGGACCGTATCGGCAGACAGTGTAAAACGTTTCAAATCAATAAATAGTCCTGTGTTTTCAGGTTTTGCAGATTCATCGGATAAAATGGATTTTTGTTCTTTTACTCCGGCTAATGTATCGCCATTGGTATTTAAAAAGGCAATGTTGATTGAAAATTGTGCCGGATTACTTACAGAATCCTGTGGAGAAAAAAATTGGCCGAGACTGACGGAATAGCCAATTTCAATACTAGTCCCCCCCTGTGTATTCATGAATTGATAGACATCTGCATAAAACGTTATATTACCTTCGCTTTTCAAAGGAAAGATAAAATCATCACCGAAAGCAGAAATGACCGACAAATTTAACAGAGTAAATAAAAACGGGATTCGAAAACACATTTTCCCCTTACATTTTACAGTATTTAAAATTGACATCTCTCTGTCCATTAAAAGGATGATTATTTGTCTAGTCATTACTGACCGTCAAGTTTTAGAAAAATCATGTCCGAAAATTATGCAGACTCTTTTTCACTCGCAGGTTCATCTTCTACTGCCATAAAAAAAGTGGCTAAAAGGGCAAGCACCATACCGCTGATAATAATGTAATGAGGAATTACCCTGTAGATTGCAAGTGAAATGATTACCGTTATAACCGGCGCAATTGCATTAGTCATTGGGCTAACAATAATAGCTTTACCATATCTGAATGCATAAACCAGGCATAACGCGCCTATAGAATTTAAAATCTGGATTACCGCTGCGAGATACGGTCCTTTGAAACCATAATTTATCGGCTGATTAAAATCGGTCATCCAGATTGCAAATGGAATAACTAATAAACCCGAAATCATCATGTAAAAGAAAATACTTTCAGCCTTCATAGTTGCATTGGCAAATTTCATAAAATATGCCTGTATACCCCATGCCAGAAATACAAGCAAAGCAAGAACAATCCATAAATATCCACTAGTCACGGAATTACCGGGGTCCTGGTATGAAAGCAAAGGGATTGCCAGCAGAGCTATGACTATTCCGAGCCAGCCTTTTTTAGTGGCCCTTTCCCTGAGGAAAATGTATGACAATAATATTGTAATAATTGGCGACAAGGAAATAAAAGGAAATACCAGGTAAGCAGGGCCCATCCTCAATGCCTGAAACAGGATCAGTTGCCCCCCGGCGCCTAGCAAACCAATAATTAAACCATATAATATAGATCGGCTATCACGTTCTAGTTTCCAATGGATCATATTGAGGGCTAGCAAAGCCGGCGGGATCATCGTTAAAGCCCAAACTGAATAGCCCAGGGTTGCCGGAAAACCGGCTTTTTCAGGTAATTCAGTCAGAGCGCCCCATAAACCCCAAAAAGATGTGGTGATAAAAGCATAAAGTAACCATAATTTTGATTTCACGAAATCAGCCTCCAAATAGGATACCTGAACTGCCAGTTATAATACTAACTCAGGCGGTGATTATTTCAACATTTTGGGTGACCCACTTTTGTTTTTCTTCTTCTGTAATATCCTGATCGGTAATCACTTTATCGATCTTGTTAACGGGCAATATTAAGGCTAAACTGCGTTTGCCAAATTTAGAAGAATCAGCAACAACAATAACCTCTGTCGATATTTCAGCCATAACACGGTTAAGTTGAGCTTCGGAAGCACAGGGAGTCGATATTCCATAAGCCGGATCCAATCCATCGACGCCAAGGAATAATTTATCACAAAAGAAATTGCGTAAATTTTGCTCAGCTTGCGAACCGACTAATGAAAATGATTTGTTACGTAAAATACCGCCTGGCATAATGATTTCGATCCCATCGACGCCGGCGAGTTCTGAGGCAATATTTAAAGCATGAGTGATAACTGTTAAATTACGTAAACCTTTGATACATTTGGCAATTTCCATAGTTGTGGTTCCGGAATCAAGGATGATCGTATCACCTTCGTGAACCAGTTCAGCGGCTTTCATACCGATACGTTTTTTCTGGTCGGAATTTTTACGAGCCTTTTCAGAAAAAGCCAGATCCATAGCGACTTTGGTCTGTTTAATAGCCCCGCCCCTGGTACGGTAAAGCAAATTTTTTTCTTCCAGGTATGACAAATCATTCCTGATAGTCACAGGGCTTACCATAAAATAGTCGCTTAATTCCTGAACATCAACCTGTCCTTTTTCATCCAGAGTGACAATAATTTGTGCGCGGCGGTCGGCGGTAGATATCTCCGGGGTTGAATTTCTCATAATTTTTACTCACAATCAATTATTGTTTTATTTCGCAGTGTTTGCTTTTCCTTTCTTTTCTAATTATAATACATTTATTTTTGTAAGTCAAGTTTTTTTTCAAAAGATTGAAATAATTTTTACAACATTCACTTTTCAATTATACACATTTAACTAATTATATTATAATTATATCTTATTAAATTAACTTTGTAAAATCCCTGCAAGATTTAAAAATTTCTTGACAAGGCTATTAAATTTTATTATCTTACTTTCGAAAGGAAACGAAAGTTTATTATAAGGCTTTTGATATGGAAAAAACACATCTCGGCTATACTAAAGACAGATTAACAGAATTTGGCGCACAGTTTACAGCGGTGGAAATAGAGCAACAACCGGAACTCTGGCTAAAAACTTATTCACAAATATTAAATTCCAGACCTCAAATAATCAATTTTATGGAAAGATTAATTAACTCGAATAATACAGATATTATATTTACAGGCGCCGGCACTTCTGCTTTTATCGGTAATAGTCTCAGAGGAATTTTTAACAAAAACAACAATAACGTTACCCGGGCAATTGCAACAACTGATATAGTAACGCATCCGCACTATTTTTTAAATAGAGAAAAACCAACTTTACTGGTCTCCTTTGCCCGATCGGGAGACAGCCCGGAGAGTATTGCTGCCGTACAATTAGCCGATCAACTATGCAAATCTCTTTTTCACCTGATCATAACCTGCAATGCCGATGGTAAACTTGCAAAAAGCGCCAATAAAAAAAATACTATGGTCATTGTGCTTCCCCCGGAAGCAAATGACAAAGGCCTGGCAATGACCAGTAGTTTTACTTCGATGTTACTTGCCGGAATTTTAATATCAAAAATCAAACATCTCGAAGCGCTGGAAAATGATATTGAATTGCTGACAAACTATGGTCAAAAAATCATCACTCAGTATGCAGAGGATTTGAGGAAAACTTGTGAACTGCCGTTTAACAGAGCAGTTTTTCTGGGTTCCGGCCCACTATTGGGTTGTGCTGAAGAATGCCATCTTAAATTACAGGAATTAACGGACGGTTATGTAGTTTCCAAGTTTGATTCATTTCTCGGTTTCCGGCATGGGCCAAAAGCGGTTATCAATCCTTCAACATTAATGAGTTACTTTTTTTCTTCCGACCAATACGTTTATCAATATGAACGTGATTTACTATTGGCAATAAATGAAAAGGAAAAAAGTATTTTCAGTATAGGCGTAATGGAAAAAGATCATGAAGATATTGATGTAAATTTGAGAATTGTCTTATCGGCAAATAATAACGAATTAATCGATCCGGATTTACTACCGGTTGTAAATACTCTAATTGGACAGCTAACTGGTTTTTATAAATCACTACACCTGGGATTAAAACCGGACAACCCATCTGCGCGAGGCGCTATAACCAGGGTCGTTCAAGGTGTAAAAATATATCCTTTAATGAATAATTCAAGGCAGTAAATAATGCAAAAATCAATTTTTACCACACTGGCTGAAAAAGAGAATTTATCACTTACAGAGTTCATTCTTAAAAGAATAAAACATAATTATAAATTAACCGGCCAATACTCCACCCTTTTTGCCGCATGTCCCAATTCGGAATCTGTAATTAAAGCGGCTTTGCGGGCGGCTTACAGGGCTAATGCTCCTATCGAATTTGCCGCTACCCTGAACCAGGTTGATGTGGATGGCGGATACACGGGAATGGACCAATATGAATTTGTTAAAAAAATACACCTTGAAGCTGATGCAATTGGTTATTCTGGTCCGATAATTATAGGCCTGGATCATGGCGGGCCGTGGCTCAAAGATATACAGACAATTGAAAAATGGGACTATAACCGTTGCATGGACTGGTTGAAAAATTCCCTGGTCGAATCGGTCAAAGCAGGTTATGATTTATTACATATCGATCCGACAGTTGATATTACAGTAAAAGAAGGACAAATTATCCCTATTGAACTGGTCGCCGACCGCACTCTGGAATTGATTGCACATGTAGAACAATTTCGCCGCAGCCATAATTATCCAAAAATAGCGTATGAAGTCGGTACTGAAGAAGTGCATGGCGGTTTGGCCGACATTTCGACGTTTACAAAATTTCTCTCTCTGCTTAAAAAGGGGTTGACTGAAACCAATCTGGGAGATGTGTGGCCTTGTTTCATTGTTGGTAAAGTTGGTACCGATCTGCATACCACAATATTTGATGCCCAGGTGGCTAAAAAACTCTCTGAGGAAGCCGCCCGGTATGGAAGTGTGATTAAAGGTCATTATTCGGATAATGTATCCAATCCTGAAGAATATCCATTATCAGGAATGGGAGCGGCTAATGTTGGTCCTGAATTTACTGAAGCAGAATATGATGGCTTGATGGTATTAATTAAAAAAGAAAATGAGTTAAAAACACAGGGGCGAATTGCCACCCCTTCAAAATTTAAAGCAATTTTGGAAAATGCAGTAATATCATCCGGGCGTTGGAAAAAATGGCTGTTGAATAATGAAAAGGGCCTGGAATTTGATAAACTTTCCCCGGCGCGAAAAGAATGGCTGATAAAAACCGGTTGTCGTTATGTTTGGGCGCAGGATAGCGTTTATGCGGCTCGTCAAAAATTATATGAAAACCTGAGAAGAAATGGCATTCAAGCGGAAGAGATAGTGCTTATTGCAATTGAACGCGTAATGGATAAGTATTTTTCGAGTTTTAATCTGCTCGATTTGAATAAAAAAATACTAGACTGAAAATCAGTTTTCTGTCAGATTATTTAATTCATGTAAAAATAAACACTGTTATAAAATCAGTTCTCCGGTATAATTAAACGGACCAATGAGGAATATTCTTGATGAAGAAAATTTATGATGTCATGGTAGTCGGGGAATTAAATATAGATCTTATACTTAATCAAATTGAATCATTTCCGGAGATTGGCAAAGAAAAAATTGCCGGACAGATGAGTTTAACTTTGGGGAGTTCATCGGCAATCTTTGCCAGTAATTTAAGCAGTCTGGGCATAAAAACGGCATTTATTGGTAAAGTGGGACAAGATTCTTTTGCCGATCTTGTATTATCAAGTTTACAGGCGAAAAAAGTAGATACTTCTTTAATTATTCAGGATAAGACACTGGCTACAGGCGCTACAATTGTATTAAATTTTGGCGAAGACCGGGCTAATATTACTCATCCCGGCGCCATGGATCATTTATCTTTTTCCGATATACCATTAGAAAAAATAACCCAGGCCAAACATTTACATTTTTCCTCCTGTTTTTTACAGCCGAAAATATTCCCGGATTTGGCCAAGCTGTTCAAATTTGCGAAAGAACTGGGACTGACTACCTCCCTGGATACTCAATGGGATCCGGCGGAAAAATGGGATTTTGATGCTGCCACTATTCTTCCGGTTGTAGATGTATTTATGCCTAATGAACTTGAAGCTTTACATTTGAGCAGGGAAAAAACCCTAGACGCTGCCCTGGATAAATTGGCGCTATTGGGAAATATTATAATTATCAAAATGGGCAACAAGGGTTCAATTTGCAAATGTGGCGACAAACTCTATGAGGCGGCGCCATTTTTAAATAAAAATGTTGTCGATGCGATTGGCGCCGGCGATAGCTTTAATGCGGGCTTTATAAGTAAATATGTCAAAGGATGTGATATTGAACAATGTCTTAAATTTGGGAATTTGACCGGCGCAATATCGACAACCCGGGCCGGGGGAACAGCTGCCTTTACAACCCAGGAAGAGATAATGATTATAGCGAAAGAAAGATTTGGATTTACTGAATAATCTTTGCCATGCTAATAAAAAAGCGGACGACCTGTCAAACACCTAGGGGGGTCGGCGTTCGACGGGGGTGGCCATCCGCTTGTTACATTCAATTTGATTATCAATATATTACATAACAATATACATTAATATCATCTTGTCCTGTTGTACCGATACTCTATTCCTTATTTCAATAACGAGACCTTGTGTAATTGGGTTTTATTATTTATGGTAATACGGATAAAATAAATTCCGGATGCTACCGGGTTGCCAAACTCGCTTGTGCCTTCCCAGTTAACATTATGCAAACCCGCTTCATTGCGGTAATCTACCAGGGTCGTTACCCTTCTGCCTAAAATATCAAATATCGTAATATTCACATGGGCGGCTTCTTTAACATTATAACTGATAGTTGTCGTACTGTTGAAAGGATTGGGGTAGATAGACGAACTTGTCGGTTCAACAACATCCTCGCCGGTGGTTTCAACCATCTGCTTGGAGAGTTTTGGCAGTTCGATCTCATTTTCAAAAGCCGCAAAGATAGCTTCTTCAATAAAATCATCCGCTTGATGAGCGCGTAATAAATTGGCAATCCGGTTGGCGTTATTTTTATCATTTTTGCTGTTATAGTACGTTACCAGGGCCAGTAGTTCGGCGCGTTCTGCGGTCGTACCGGTGGGAGCGGCTAATGCAATTTTCTCAGCCTTCTTTATGTCATTATTGACAGTATAAAAATAGCTGAGCCAGTTTCTGGCCTGATGCTGAACCTGGGGCGTTCCTGACTGAGTTAAATCATCCAATAATTCTTCCAGGGTATACAAACTATCAACTGCAATGGCAGCTTTGGCCAGAGTAAATACAGCCAGGTCGGCATTGGTAGACGCCTGATAATTCGTTAATGCCAGTTTTAAATGGTTAAACGCCGGTAAATATTCACCTTTATTATATTCCATAATGCCGGCGCTATAAGGCGAAGTTGGTCTTCTCCAGGAAGGTCCGGCATTAACAGGCTCGGTAACAGATTCCGGAGATGAATCGACAGAACCTAAAAAAGCGCCGGCTAGGCCGCCGGGCCAGTAATTATCCTCGGCCATAACCAGGTTGGGAGTGTTGTTGCGGATATAATAATAACTGTCACGGTTACGGAATATATTGCGGCCATGGTATACGGGCGCCGCTGATACCTGCCCAAACATATGTACACCGCCTTCAATGACAACACCATCTTTGCCAATATGGGCAAGGTCAAAAATATTGCCGTCATCATCATCGTTACAGGCATAAAAATAAGCATTGGAAGTGCTGCCGTAAATAAACACACCTTCGGCGCGGGACCATATTTCATTGCGGCCAAAAAATCCGTCGGCATTCCAAATGCGAATAGCCGCATGATGATTGGAATGAAACTTATTATCATAAACAGTCGGGTTGGCGCCATTAACAATTTGGATCGGGTAAGTGCCGCATAAATAGATATAGTTTCTGTCAATGAAAGGCTTTGCGCTCGCTCCCTTGATATTAATACCTCTTTTAATCATATTATGAATTATACATAATTTAATGGCTGGACTCGAGTTGACAATCGTAAAGCCGTCCACGCTGCCCATAAGCTGACATTCGGAGAAAAAGCTTTTGGAAGCGCCGGAACCTTCCAACCAAATTCCCAGCCAGGTACCTTCCAGACTTCTTCTAAAGGTCGTTTCATGCGCCCAAAACCGTCCGAAACTTTTTAATAATACATCGGGAGCAATTCTTACTACAGACTCATCACGTATATTTAATTCCGACGTTTTATCAACAATACAATCATCATTGAAAAATATAGTGCAATGCGGTTTAAACGTCAATTCGCTCAGGCGCGTAATCAAAGTACTGTCATTAAATGTAATAATCGAAAAATGACCAATGTCCAGTTCGGTATTATTATCTATAACAAGGTTGCCGTCGAATATTAAAATACTGTACTGGCTGCAATTAATATCAGCATAGTTAGCCAGGGTAATATCTTTATTAAAATCAATAAACGCGCCGATAGAATCGCCGGCCAGACCAATAAAATCGGCGCTACCGGTAACAAACCCACCGTTAACAATTAATTCTGCACGGGTTGTATCGTTACCCGATTTTAAACTGTCGGAATTTAAAAATATAACATCGACGCCAGATTCAATTGTTAAAGTAACGGTATCGGGAATTGTAACATCGCCGGATATTACATAGGGGCTTTTGGCCTGTGTCCAGGTAATATCATCTGGAATCACACCTTTCCAGTAATTACTTTCAGTATCGGTTATTTTAAGATAATCCAGACGGCCATTTTCATCGCCTTGCCGGGTAACCTGGATTTTAATTACATCATTTTGAACCAGGTAGTAATTACCCAAATTATATTCAACAAAAAAATTACCGGTTGTAATATCATCCCATTTCCAGGTGTGCTTTAATACCTCGTTAATATATAATTCAGCCGTGCAAATGCCATCCCATTCATCAAGATATCTCACAGTAAGATTGTAAATGCCACTGGGGCGGGTAAAATCTGTTTTTACCCAGCCGGGGCCGGTGATGGGATTGAACTTGACTACCAGGCCATTACTGGCGCCGGCATAATCATGCACCATCATACCTTTCATAGCCATGGTTTCGCACTCAATTATTGTTGAGGTTGCAGAGATCAAGCCGACAGGATATCCGCCATCAGCTATTTCCGAGCTCTTGTAATGTTGCGCCACTACAGTCGTAAATGTAGCTAAAAGAGCCACTACAAGGAAACATGCGATATTTTTCATTTGTTTCCCCTTTCTATTTTTAATTCATCCTAGTTTAGACTATTATTTAAATACAATTATAAGCTTGATAATTTAAAAATTTGTCGTCTACAATATAACATTAAAAATTACAGCAAAAAAACAAAATTGCATAATTTTAAATTATACGTTCATTAAAGCACTTGACAAAAATTTTTTTTATTTAAATAATGAATCCAGGTGGAATATAGAAAAAATATGTGGAGATAAATTGCACGTATGCTGTCAGCCTGCTATTTAAATACATAACAAAAAGAAGGATACTTGAAAAATTGAACATTTGTATCCCCTTTCTATAATTAAAGTAAAATTGTAGCCTCGTTCAGTATGGCAATTCAAGGTTATTATCAAGAATTGCTCAACATTTACAGGTGGTGCTGCTCATATCATTGATATAAAAATTCAATAATAATATATTACAAAACATTAATGATGTCAATAAAATCTTGTTTTAAAAACGCCTTAACGTGTTAAATTCAAAAATACATTTATTTACCTGGAAATTAATCTGCAAATCAGAATTTTTAATTGTACTCAAAATGCTTTGTCGGATGTACTATTAATAAAATTTATCTTATATTTTAATAATTATTATTGACCCTAAAATAAAAAAGCGGATGACCTGTCAAACACCTAGGGGGGTCGGCGTTCGACGGGGGTGGCCATCCGCTTATATGTATAAATATAATAATTGAATTATAAAAAAACAACTTTTATTTTTTCGAAAACAGGTTTCAATGTAAAAAAATGTAAAAAATCACATCCTATTTTACCAGCAGCATTTTGTTCACCAGTCGCTGTCCACGGGTTTCAAGCGTGCAATAATATACCCCGCTGGGGACGGGTAAGCCGTTATCATTGCAGCCATTCCAGCGCAGCTGGTGTTCACCGGCGCCATAATGTACAGCGCCCCAATTGCGAACCATACGGCCGTTAAGATCATAGATTTGCATACGGACAACTCCTGGTTGCGGTAAGGTAAATTTTAGCACAGTTTCCGGATTGAATGGGTTGGGAAAGTTTTGCGCTAGTTCGATCTGCGCGGGCGCCGGTACTATCTCATTCGGGGGAACAGCAACAGTTTTATCGCCAGCCCATTCCAGGGCGGCGTCAAATAATAACCAGCCATTTTGGTTTAACTGGCTGCCGCTTTCATCGTATAGGAATAGTCCCACCCGTCGCGCCGGGGCAGTCAAACCAAACATATCAGCTCCCTTTTCATAAGCGAACAAGCTATATAGACCTGATTGGCCGGTAATACCGGCAACTGTGATTGCTGCCGGGGCAGGTTTGCCCCAGGTGAGCTTGTAGTCATAATCCATCACCATGACATCATTATTCAATCCTGCCGCCAGGGGGTGAGTTGGATTAATAATGGTGATAAACTTGCCATCAGCTGTTCCATAATCGGTAAGGGCAAGCACATCGGTCATTTTCAGATCATCAAACAACCGCGCTTCCCAAACAATTATGGGTATGGTAATATGGTTAAACTTGTCCTTTACTTTAGTGGGTACAATTGTAGAAGAAATCAACACCAGATCCATATTGGCGGCATCAGGCGCATCGGCGGTATCGTCATCGACAAAAATGGTATTGTAACCGGCGAGTTTCAGGTATTCAACGACTCTGGTATCACCGGGTTTTACGGTAGCAGCGTTAGCGGTCACCAGCAGGGCAGTTTTATCAATATTTTGATTACCAACGGTAATGAAACAAAAATCAGCCAGGGTACGATTGCCGTCATTATCAACTGCGATGACGCCGAGCCGATGATCACCCCTGCTAATTACCGGTAAAGTTAAAGAATAGGGAGCGGAATTATCCTCGCCAATTTTTTCAAGACCGTTATAAAATTCAACAAAATCGACAGAACCGTCAATATCATCAGCATCTACCGTTATGGTCAGTTCGGAAGGAAAAGTGATAAAAGCGCTATCGGCAGGAAAAGTTATCAGTACAGAGGGTTTGGTTTTATCATGGGTAAAAATACTCAGGGGCTGAGCGGTGGTTTTTAGGCCATACATGGGATGATTTATAATCACATTACCGTATTCCCGCAGATCCTCATCACTATTATAGGCCCAGTCCCAAACCATGTCCAGCAGCGGATCGCTGTTGCTGTTCCAGGACCACGCCAACCAGCCGATTTTATTAACCTGGCAAAACTCCAGGATCAGTTCGGTAATATAGGGACAGGCTTCATACTCCGACCAGCCAAACTCCCCGACGATTACCGGCAGCCCGGCATCGCGCATTTTACTCAATTCGACTTCCACACCCCAGGGGGAACTGGTATATACCCCGGTGGACCCGGAACCGGTAAAATTATTGCGGGTAAGCCAGTTGCCATAGAAATGGATTGATAAAACCACATTATGCTGAGGATCATGGTCGATCAATTCCTGTCCGTTCAATATAATACCATTAGGGTCCTGGCCGCAGCCGGACGCATCGATGACCAGCATATTATTCACGCCGGCATCGCGTAACTGGCTGATGGCCGTTTTATATGTATCGCGCCACACCGAATAATCGCCATTGCTGCCGGGTCCCCATTCATTGGCAATGTTGAGAATTACATATTCTTCATAGTCATTCAGCCATTCCTGGTTTCCGGGATCCAGCCAGTTATCAATGATTGCTTCAATATTGGATGGCGATTCACCGCAGGTTGCTTCATGCAGTTCCACCATCGGGGCAATACCATTGGCAATATAACTTTCCACAATAGCGCGGCGTTTTTCGGGTGTATTGGATATTGTTTGCCAGTCCCAGTTACTAAAACATACTCTTACCACATTGGCGCCGGTTTTAGCAATATGGGGAATACTGTTAAAATTTTTGGTTCCATCGCCCCAGGTATGGGTGTGATTCACTCCGCGCATGATCACTTCATAACCGTTTTTATCATAGATCTTGCCATTCAGGGTGAAAAAACCTTTAGACAAAATATAATCCGGTTTTTGCACCTGTGCATTTAAAATTACCGGTAATGCCAGCAATAGCAGAAAAAACATTTTATACTTTTTCATATTATCTACCCAAAACATACTCAACTCCTTTAAATGATTAACGGGTAATTTTACCGACATCAATTAAATACATCTGTGGCCCGTTGATTTCATGTGCGGAATCTATGACCAGTTTTTTGCCGTCATGGCTGATACGCGGATTCAATTGCACACGCCATTCTGCATTGTTAACGGCAGGCTGGGTAAAGGTGGCCACATCTTTTACCTGCCCGCTCATGTTGTTATATAAATATAACCGTCGTATTTCCGGAGACTCGCCGGCGGCATCACCAAACAGCCACTCTGTGCCGGGAACCCGGGCGCAATAACCGTTACCCGGAATAATCCCGGCGGCAATTTCCTGCCTCTCCCCTGTTTCAATATTGACCAGCAATAACGGGGTTTGTTTACCGGATGCAGCGGCACGGTACAGTAAATGCTGTGAATCATACCAATTACAAAAGGAATCAACATCAACTAAATCAAAAGCGCGCAAAGCGCTGCCGTCGGTAGCGACAGTAACAATTCTGGCGCCGGCATCTCCGTCGGGAGCATTATTATCAGCTCGCCGTTTTTGCCAGCCATGTATAAAATAGCAATGCTCGCCATCGGGGCTGTATTGCAAGCGGTTAACAAAATGCCATGCTCCGGTCCAGTCCACATTTGCCTGGGGGAGTTCAGCAAGCTGCGCCAGCGAGACAAGCGTCTGCCGGTCGCCGGTTTCAAGATCGATCTTGTAGACCCCGGCATTGCCGGGCGCGGGTACAGCCTGGTTAACATCATTCAATCCCGCATATCCATAACCCGGGCACAGGTCGTACAAGCGTTCAAAATCCAGACTCAAAGCGGTTTTACCGTCGGCATGAAGTGAATAGACCGGGTAGGGTAAAAACTGTTTTTGCCCGCTTTTAATATCAAGCAAAACCGATCCGAAAAAACTGCCCTGCCGGTTATTCCAGATCAGGCGGGTAGCCGAACCAGGCAGCCATTGCAGCATACAATCCTGGTTCAGGTTCCAGGTTTGGGTATTTCCCAGTTCATACCAGCGGTCGTTACTTTTTATATCTATCATTCCGATCCGTATGACATCGTCCGGGTGCGGCAAGGAATTTTTGGTTTCCAGGGCATGCCCCAAAACATAACGATCCGCAAGGTCAAATGCCAACCGATCCGGCAATCCAAACCAGTGATACCCCGGTTTTCCGGTAAGCGCTCGTATCGGTATGGAGATTTTATTACCGGTAGCGCACCCCATTGCCAGAACAGGTATTGCAGAAAGACAATTTGTTAAAAAACGACGGCGGGAACAGGGATTCATAACATTATCCATGACTAAATTGGCTAGTAAATTTTATTTGCGGTAATAATGTATCAAGATTAGCTTTTAAATCAAATAAAAAAGAAAAATCCGGTTGTATCTTTATAGTTGTACTTTGTGAGTAAATATAATAAATAAAGTTTAGCAGTATTTCTCGAAAGTGTGAATAAAAACAGGTTGTTTTGCATCAAATATAAAAATAAAAAAATTATCAAAGAGATAGTATGATCAATATAAGAACAAATTATTGTCCGCAAAACCATCCATGCCCGGTAGTAAAAAGATGCCCGGTAGGCGCGCTCAGTCAAACCGGATTTACAGCGCCTGTTGTGGATGAAAAAAAATGTACCAATTGCGGAAAATGTAGCCAGCTATGTCATGTTTTTCAAGAGGTTAAAGTTGCACATCATTGTCTCATTCAGTAGAAAAACGAAGAAATTACATTGCAAAAAATGAATAACAAGAATTTTTTATAATTCTGTAAAAAAATCTTGACTTTTTCCCAAAAATTCAATATTTCAAGATGCTTGACTAACTTGAAAAATCCTGGTATCTTTAAAAAGAGTAAATATTACCGCGATTACAGGGCGTGAAAAAAAATAATACAGGGAAAAAGAAATGCAATTATCCATTTTATTTGTATCCAACCAGATTCGTGGAATAGACGGCACCGGGGGCTTGGGTGATGTTCCGGTCGGATTGAGTAAAGTACTGGCGGAGCGCAACGACATAGATATACGATTGATCATGCCGGGCTTTGCCAATATTATTGGTAAAGGCATGGAGAATCGTTTTGATGATGCCAATAAAGTCCTGTCCGATCTGTTAGTGCCCTTTGGCGATGAAGAAATAAAAGTCTCAATATATCAGGTTAACCTGGTTCACAAACCCGGAGATAAAAACATTATCTGCTACCTGATCCGCTGTCCGGAAGTATTTGATAAAGACAATGATAAAAACTCACCGGACAAGGCAATTTTCTTTAGCAGAAGCGTTGTCGAGTTTCTCAATGCTTATACCGGTTTTCGCGTCGATCTGATTCATTGTAATGACTGGCATACCGGGCTGGCGCCGGTTTATTTAAAAACCTTATACCGGGATGATCCGTACCTCGGATGTATTGCCACACTCTATACAACTCATAATTCCGGCGGTGACGCGTTTCAGGGCGCGTTTCCCAGAAGCAACGAACTTTTATCGCTGGCCGGGCTCGATAAACTCAACGTATTTATGCCGTTAAGCACCCGTTCCCTGCATCATTTCGACAAATTCAATTTTACCAAAGGTGGTCTGGGTTTTGCGGATATGATCAATACCGTAAGCCATCAGTATTATAAAGAATTATTTCAACCCGCCTTTGCCGGAGGACTGGAAGGATTATTCCGTGAGCGGGCGGCAGATTTTACCGGGATCATTAATGGTATAGATACCGATGAATGGGACCCCGAAACCGATACGATCATCAAACCCTACCAGTATGCAAAGGGCGATGACGTCGAGCATATTATCAAACAAAAACAACAAATCCGCTTCCTGCTGCGACAGTGGGGAACTCCGCCGCTAAAAGGGCAAAAGATCAAAAGACCATTTGCTCATGTCAGTGATGATTCCATTCTGATCGGACTTGTAAATCGTATCGATTACCAGAAAGCGCCGATCTTTTTAAGCGCATTAGATCGCATTTGTGAAATGCATAAAGTACAGATCATATTATTAGGTAATACGAATGATGAATTCAGTCGGATTGAATATGAGCAGCCGTTGCTGGAAAAATACGCTAAATACCCAGAAACATTATTTTTTTATAAAGGTTTCGATCCCGATCTCTCCCACCTTATTTATGCCGCATCAGAACTCTTTCTGGTACCCAGTACTTTCGAACCCTGCGGCTTGACTCAGCTTATTGCCATGCGCTATGGAACAATACCTGTAGTGCGTTCTGTCGGCGGCCTGGTGGACACTGTAATCGATCTTGACGACCCGGCCCGGAAAAACCACGCCACCGGTTTTCATTTCCGTGAAGATGTGGATGAATTCAATCTCATGAACCGTGAAGAAGCTGCCCGGCAATTATGTTATGCGCTGGAACGGGCAGTTGCCAATTATCATAATGATCGTTGGAAACAACTAGTCAAAAACTGTATGAACCGTGACAGTTCGTGGCACATACCGGCCAGACAGTATGTTCAGTTATACCAGGAAACAATACATCGCTGCATGACCAGGACCTTCTTTTAATTGTTTGTTTATTGCGTATTTTGGGGAGTATTCTGTGTTTAATGCAATGATAATGGTGAACGGCTGGTGTGATATCAGCAATTATTAAAATTCCCGACAAGAACAAATATTAACCGGTTCAAACTGGTAAATTTTAATAAATTTCTTGACAATGATAATATTTTTTTGTAAAATTCTTAAACGTTATCGCAAACGATTAAGAATGTTACACTTTACACACATTAGTATAAATTAATTATTAACTTGGGAGTAACTGTGATGAGACGTTTGGCTTTAACTTTACTTACCGGAATTTTGTTTATTACCGCCGCTCTGACTATGGCTCAGGGCACTGGCCTGGTAGTTGATTTTAACGACAACTCGCTGGCCGGCTGGGGAGGTACTGCCGATTATGATATGGCTGCGGTTAACAATGAACTGCGTATCGATGCTAATAAACGCAGCACCTGGAATTCATTTACTTTCAGCTTTGCACCCCTCGATATTTCAGCAAATCCCTATGTCAGTCTGAAAGTAAAAACCGATACCAATTTTAATCTTGGTTTTTCAGTTTGGGACGTTAATGATAATTATGCCTATCCGGATCAGGAATACCAGGAAATTGTGGTTACGAATCATTATATCGAATATACTTTTGATTTCTCGACAATCGAAGGTGTAGATTTAACCCAAATAAAAATGCTTAATTTTGTTTGTAATCCCGGCGGCGCGATGGTCTACCAGGGCGTCGTCTGGTTCGATGATCTTAAAATCGGTTCCGAAGCTCAAGTCGCGCCTTATTTTACAACCATTCCAAAACAATTTCATTACATCAACGCTCCGCAAATTACAGTTCCGTTCCGGGGTGTTGCCGATATTAAAACCGGCGCCAATCCACTGACTATTACCGCCAGCAGTTCCGACCCCACCCTGGTGCCAAACCCGGTGGTAAATTATACTTCCGGCGCGGAATCCGGTTCTTTAACCTATACCCCGGTAGCAAACCAATCAGGTCTGGCGACCATATCGGTCACAATTACCGGTAATAGCCCTGACGCCAATATCTCATTATTTGATGTAGAAATCGAGAACAATAAAGCGCCATTGATCGATCAGGCAGATAATTTTAATGCCAAACAAGGCGTCGCTGCAGAAATTCTGTTGACCGGGATAGATGATGGCAACCCCAATGCCGAACAAAACCTGGAAATTGTGGCATCGAGTTCAAATACAACGCTGATACCGACTCCTCAAATTTCCTATACAGCAGGTGCAACCTCTGCCCTGCTAAAGTTTACTCCCGCTGCCACGGCATCCGGTCCAGTTGAAATAACTCTATCTCTGCGTGATGATGGCGGTCTGGTTAACGGCGGTGTAGATTCTTCACAGATGACATTTACTGTTAATGTTTATGATAACGTAAATAATCCTCCCACTCTGGACGATATTGCTAATGTCTCAATTCTGGAAGGTGCGGTTGAACATATAATCGCTCTGGGCGGAATTGGCGATGGCGATGCCGATGCGGTACAAAATCTGGTTATAACAGCTACCAGTTCCAACCAGACTCTTGTCCCCAATCCGGTGGCTGAATACACTCAGGGGGACTCGGTGGCGGAATTGAAATACACCCCGGTTGCCGGTATAACAGGCAATGTAACCATAACAGTAACAGTAACCGATGATGGCGGTACCGCCACCAATAACGGCGATGAATCGGTAACAAAGACTTTTAATATTCAGGTACGTGTTAAACCTACCATGGGCTTTGCCGATGAATTTGAAGATGGCGTTGTGGCGCCGGAATGGCCTGCCAACTGGGGTGATCCCGGCGAGGATACTCATCGCTGCTCGGAAGCTAATGGTGAAATGAAAATTGAAATTGATAAAACCAGAACCGGCAACAAGTGGGCCGGATTATGGTACAATATTCCCCAGGAACTGGATTTGACCTTGTATCCATATATCAGCATAACGATGAAAACATCAATTCCCGGCACAGAAATGTTGATTTTCCTGTGGGATGCCTTTGACCATTACAATACCGGCGCAACTGTTCACCAAACTGTAACCGGTGAATATGTAGAATACTTTTTCGATTTTACCGGCTTGAATCTGCAGGGCGACGGCACAATTGTTGATTTTTCCCGTATCAAAGCGCTGTTGATTAACTTTGATCCGGGGGGTTCCGATCCCCTTTTCGTTGGTGATTTCTATTTTGCCGATTTCAGAGTTGGTGAATTAGCGCATACTATTGCTAAAACCCCCACTGTTACCCTTGACGCGGTACCGGACCAGGTAGTAATGAAAAACGCCGGAGAGCAAAGCATTCATCTCACCGGGATCAGCGCCGGTGGCAGCAGTGTTCAACCAGTTACAATTGAAGTGCAAAGTAGTCGCAAAACTGTTATTCCGGTTCCGGCACTTGGCCCAATAGTCGATGGTAAAGCGATATTAACCTATACCCCGGCGGCAGGTAAAACCGGCAACTCGGTCATCACCCTCACCGCAACGGCGTCCGGCTCGAATAATTTGAGCATGCGTTTTAAAATTAATGTTGTAGACGCCGAGGCAGCCACAGCTGCGGATGTGGTTATCGATCTGAATCGGGAATTCCAAGTCATCGACGGTTTTGGTACTTTTATGGGTTCGAATAATACTCCGATCAATAAAACCCATCTTGCCCTTGCCAAAGACCTGGGAATGACCCTGGCCAGGTATGGAGTTATAGATCGTGAATTTGAACCGGCTAATGAAAACAGTGATCCATATATCACAGATTTAAACAGTTATGATAAAGAAGCTCTGGCGTTGGAGAATATTAAATTACTGGCCACCAATACCAGCGTGGTAAAAAATATCTATACAATGTGGAGTCCTCCATCCTGGATGAAACGCAATAAATCCCAGTCTGCGGAAGGCTGGTCGACTGATAATAAACTGGAACCGTTTTATTATGAAGAATATGCAGAACACATGGTTGCCCTGATCAAAACGGTTAAAAACGAGACCGGAATTGAACTGGACGCGATAAGTCTGCAAAATGAACCGCAGTTTAATGAGCCCTATTCTTCCTGCCAGATTGATCCTAATGAAATGCGCGACCTGATTAAAATTGTAGGTCCACGCCTTGAAGCGGAAGGATTGAATACGAAAATTTTCTGGGCAGAGGCATTACCTGCACAGGGAATGATTGGTACTTATATCCATGCGGTAAAGAATGATCCGCTTGCCGTCAAGTATGGTCATATTGTCGCTATTCACAATTATGATGCCGATGGTATCAACGTGGGCGGCGCCGGCGCCGATGAATGGGCGCGTATATACGAGTGGGCGCAGGAAGGCGAAACGGCGTGCCCCACCTGGATGACAGAAACTTCGGGTCATGCCAACACCTGGGATGGCGCCCTGGAACTGGCCGGTAATATTTATAATGCACTTGCATTTGGTAACGCCAGCGCCTGGGCATACTGGAGTTTTGCTGTTAATAAAGATTCCGAAGTGTTTGGCCTGGTAGTCGATAACAAACCGACCAGCAAATTCTATGTGTCCAAACAATATTATAAATATATTCGGCCTGGAGCAATTCGTGTCGATGCACTGTCTACCGATGCTGATGTGCCGTGTATTGCCTTTAAGCATAATCAGGAAAAATCCCTGACGTTGGTATTGCTGAATAAAAGCGATGACCCGAAAGCGGTGCAAATTGGCGGCGCCGGGTTACCCGATCTATTCGATTCGTATACAACTGCCGAAAATCGTAATTTTACTCCCGGCGACCGGGTAGCAAGAGGCGGAGTTGTTTTGTTGCCGGCCAGTAGTATAACTACCCTGGTAGGATATTATGAAGGTGAAGTGGCGGTGGAAGAAAAAGATACCGTACCGATGACATTTGCATTATATCAAAATTACCCGAACCCGTTCAACCCGACAACCACGATCAATTTTCAATTACCTATAACCACCAACCTATCTGTCAAAATATACGATATCCTTGGTCGCGAGGTGCGCTCCCTGGTTGATCAAACCTATGCTCCGGGCAGTTATAAATTATCCTGGGATGGGCTGGATAATTCAGGTAATAAAGTGGCTACCGGCATGTATTTTTATAGATTGAATTCACAGGAATTTACAGCAGTTAAAAAATGCATCCTGCTGAAATAGAGTTTCCCCGTTACGCGTCGTAACAAATTACTCTTCACTCCCAAAAAAAAGCCGTACATTTTCATCATGTGCGGCTTTTTATTTTATTAACAAATCAACATAATTTGAAATCATTCAATAGAAAAAACAGTAAAAGTTACCTGGCTGGAAGCGTCTTTTTTAATTTATTCAAAAGTATCAACAGGTTACCGGTCACAATAAGAATTAATCCAATTACAGACCAGGGTGTCCAGGTATATTTTTCAAAACAAGAGGATAGTAGCAAAGCAAAGACAGGTATAACCAGGGTAACATAACCGGCTTTACCGGCGCCAATCCGACCAATAAGCGACAGGAATAATCCAAAAGCGATTACGGAACCGAAAATTGCCAGATATAGCAGGGAAATTATATATCCGGCAGAACATTCAAAAGTAAAAGAATATCCGGCCATTATTGAGATTAATAACATGAGCAGGGCGCTAAAAGTCATACTCAGGGCATTGGTTTGTATGACAGGTAAACCGGCTTTTTGATTACGGGCGGAAAGTATATTACCAAATGAAGCAAATAAAGCTCCAAGTAAACACCATAAAATAGCAATAAAATCTTTATTGGCGGGTGAAAAATCGATAATTTCCGGTTTAAATACCAGAGCAATACCGGTTAAGCCAAGTAGTGCGCCAATTATCATTAAAAGGCGAAGCCTGATTTTGAAAAAAATCGCTTCATTGATGATATTAAAAAATACAACAAGAGAAAATATTACCGCAACCAAACCGCTCGATAATTGTTGTTCGGCAAGGTAAACCAGCAGGTAATTCAAATTAAAAAGGAATATGCCTTGTAAAGCGACAAAAAAATAGTCTCGGATTGTATAACGTAACTTCCTGCCGGTCATTAAACAGAATAAAAGTAAAATCAAACCCGCCAGGGCAAAACGATATGCAACTGATAATGCAGGGGCAACATTTCCCAACTGGAATTTTATTGCCAGCCAGGTAGAGCCCCAGATTATTGCGGTACCAAGATAATAAAGTAGATTTTTCATGCTTATTTTGCTAATGTTTCTGAAATGTTCATGTAATAATAATTATAAATAAAGCTGTTTGAGGCAGGAAAAAGCCGGGCGGCGTTTTAACCGCCCGGTGCATTTAATCGGACAAGATCAATTTTCTGGTAGTTTATTCCACCAGTTGAATTTCAGGAATAAAGAAGTGATAATAATTGTGGCAAAACCGGCTATTATCAGTTTTGGATCTTTGATGATCAGGAAAAACGGCGTAGCCATTAGCGATACCTGCCAAATGATACCAACAACAATATTAACACAATCGCGTTTGAAATCGGTATTCTTTTTAAAGTCCGGTTGTTCGGCAATAACTTTTTTATAAATGGGACCCCAGAAACCCCATGGCCGAACTTTTTTATAAAATTTAATCAATAATTCATCATCTTCCGGTTTGGTCACCAGGGTGCCGATGATACAGGCAATGGTAGATACAGCAAGTATAATCGGGAAGCCATTAATAGCCGATAAATCCGGGAAAATTTTGGGGATAGCCATAGATGCAGCCAGACCGAAGACCATACCCCAAAAGTAACCATGACCATTGAACCGCCACCAGTACCATTTGAGTAAATTAGCTGCTGTATAACCGCCCCACAACGCATTAACAATCCACAATGTAATGGAATTGATTGATTCAACCAGGAACCCAAAAACAAAGCCGATTATGACGATAAGCAGCGAGGAAAGGTAACTCATATATACCAGGCGTTTATTACTGGCCTGGGGATTGATGTATTTTTTATAAATATCATTTACAATATATGCCGGCGCAGCATTGACAGTAGCCGCAAAAGTGGACATGAACGCAGCAAGTAATCCGGCAAGCAGCAAACCTTTTATGCCCAGGGGAAGAAAGTTTTTGATGGCATAAGGCAATACCAGTTCAAAATCAATATTCGGCCCCATTGCTCGTAATTCAGGGCTGAAAAAGGTCAAGGCCAAAACTGTCAAGCCAGCTACCATCAAATAACGTGGAAACATTAAAGCGACAGAAACTAATCCGCTCATTTTAGCAGCTTCTTTGGGGTTTTTTGTTGCCAGAATGCGTTGCATATCATAATTCGGCGCCGGGCCGGCCATACTAACCAGGATCCCTTTAAACAACATCATCATAAAGAATATGGTAAACAGTGAATAACCATCGTCCAAAATTTTTGAATTAACAGAATCAATGTATCCTGACCAGTCCATATTCAGCTTCCAGCCAAAGAATATGTTTTTCCAACCTTCGGGAACTACTTTTTCCAGCATTCCTGGCGATACTTTCATCATGGCTATAATACCTACAGCTATGGAAGCAATAGTCATAATAATAAACTGCAATACTTCGGTAAATACCACACTAAACATACCGCCGGTAATGACATAAATAGCGGTAATACTCATAAGAATGACTGCATAGGTATTGGGAGATAGATCCCAGGGCAAAAACAATGATGCAAATTTACCAATTCCCTGAAAATCATAAGCTAAAAAACCAACAACGCTAATCAATGCAAATACAACAACAATTATATGCGCTAATTTGGCGCCCTGCCCCTTGCCAAAACGGGTTGTAATCCACTCGGCGCCGGTTAACACATTCGAGCGGCGCAGCCAAATCGACAAAAAGACCATTAAAAAGATCTGGTTAAAGGTTGGCCACAACCAGGGTAACCACACGCTTTTCAGTCCATATACAAAACCCAGATAAACCAGCCACATAGTACCGGTAATATCGAACATCCCGGAGGCGTTTGATATGCCAAGCACGTACCAGGGCATGCTGTTTTCCCCTAAAAAATAGGAATCCAGACCTTTTGATGCTCGTTTGGAAATATATATTCCAATGAAAATTGTTAATAAAAGATATCCGATAATAATCGAAATATCAAGGGGGTGTAGTTGCATTGGCGACTCCTCTGTTATTACCAAACCCAAAATTGAAGAAATACTAAAGCTGAAATATAGTATTTTTTTTATTAATAAAAAAAGATTTTATCACCAATACATGATTTCTGGAAATTAATATTTAATCACCCTTTATCATATTATGTCAATGAAAATTTACTTAACGGGAGATTAACTAAAAAGGAGGAAATTTCTATCCAATGTAAAAAAAAACCGGAAAATTTCAAACAAGAATTCTCCGGTTTAATGCTTGTTAATAAAGCTATTGAAAAAATTATATTTAGAGTTTACACAATCAAAAACTTGATGTAATACTCAGCGTTGATTTTTTAATTTAGCCTCAATTGAAATTTCAGTATGGGGAATCGCTTCCAAACGTTCACGGTTAATCGGTTTTCCGGTAACCCGGCAAATGCCATAAGTTTTATTGTCAATGCGCTCCAATGCCCGGTTGAGGTAGCCGATCAATTTCTGCTGCCGCTCAACCATCATATAGGCGTGTTCACGATCCGTTCCAACTGAAGCAGAATCGGCAAGGTGGTAACTATATCCGGAATCTGTATCCAGCTCTTCCCTGGTATCGTTGGACAAATAACTACGCCACCGTTCAATTTCATCCATAGCTTCCTGGCGCTTTTTTATTATAAGAGCCCGGAAAAATTCAAGTTCTTTATCAGTAAAGGGGGTCATTCTCTTATTAGTATTATTCTTTTCTGATGTTTTCTTTTTTTCCGTTGTCATATCCCCGCTCCTTATCATATTAATAATTATTGGTCATTTATATGATTTTAATCATTTTTGAAGCAAATAATTTATGAATTTTTTTTATGAATTTAAAGTCTTTTTTTAACACTGCTTCAAAAGGTATTGCATTTTGCCAGGTTGTTTTATTGCATCTCATTCAAAGAACAATATTAAACCAAACATGAATCATGGAATAATAATATAAGCATTTTTCAGGAAATAAAGTACTATTTTGTTTAAAATAAAGTGTTATTCTTAAAAATTCATTATTCATTACAAACACCAATTTTTTAATATTTTTTCCCGGTTATCTAACAGTAGAAACATATACGTCAATTCAAGTTTTATCATTTCTGTATCTGTTTTTCGCAGCCATTCGGCAAGCCAGGCAAAACGTAAAGCGAGAATAAATTCCGGCAGACACTCTAGATGATTTATATTTAAAAATTTGCTTTTGAAAAGATGGTGAAGAAACTGGCGAGTAACCGCATTCACCAGGCTGCGCGGATGTTCCATTCCCAGGCAGCCAAGCATATTGGCAATATCATATAAAACAGGCTTGAATCCGGCAAATTCCCAGTCGATGACACGGCGTATACCGGTTTCACTCCAGATTATATTCAAGGGATGATAATCGCCATGGCAAAACCCAATCTCTAGTTCATCATGCCGATCGAAAAAGGTTTTTTCCAGGTGCAGAAAAATTTCATCCACATTTCCAGTTAATTCGGGGTTATGAATCTGTAATTTTTTTATAAAATCAATAACATATTCTTTTATCGAAAATGGTGGCTTTGTTATTAGAGATTCAATACCTGCCGAACTATCTTTCAGTGCTGTGAGAAAGTGTGCCATTTCCCTGCCCCGCCAGGTATCGTCGATATAAGCCGGACGGACAAGTGGAATACCATCAATGAAGGGGATAATTTGCCAAAAACGACTCTCAACCTCACAAATTGCATTCCCGGAATTACTCCTGATATAAGGTTCAGCAAACTGTAATCTGTTGGAATGCAAAAAAAACAAAATATTTTGGATCAGGCGCTTATGGTCTAACTGTGCTGCCAGTATCTCTTCAACTATATAAAAATGGGATTGTTGCGTTTCAACTACAGTCCGGTATGCAGTGCGTTCAGAGCTGCCCGCAACTGATATTTCAGGGTGCAGGCATTTTAAATGCAAATTCCAGTGTGACAAAACCAGGTGTAATATTTCAATTGTATCCATAAACAGACTCAAATATTACTATTGATAAAATTCATTAAAAATCTCAGTGATTATTTAAAAAAATTACAACTGCATTTTAAATTATTCATTGCAATAAAACAGCAATATGATAAATTTTATTGCACGATTTAATAAATAAAAATATAAAACAAGAGAATAGAGGAATTACCTGATACTAATGAAAAGATAACTATCTTCCCCAAATTATAACAATAAGATGTGATAATCAGAATTGCACAAAAATGGAATATCAATCTGGCAAAAATTACTTTAAATTAGTACTACATACTTTATTGATTTCTTCCAATAACCGTTTTTTTTCAATCGGTTTGACCAGGTAACCATCGGCCATGTTATCAAATGCGGTCTGTACATGCTTAAACCCGGATAAAGCAGTTGCCATAATGATTTTTACACGGTTTTCAAATGGAATATTGAATTCTTTTTCTATCCGCCGAATTTCCAATAGAGCGGTATGACCATCGGTTTCAGGCATCATAATATCCAGAAGGATCAACTGAAAAGGAATGTTTACATTTAAAGCGTGTTTAAACTTTTCAATGGCTTCAGAGCCATTAAGCGCCGGTACGCATTGTCCATAACTGCTTAAATATTTAATAAATATTTTAAGGTTGATCGGATCATCATCTGCGATCAGTGTCTTCATTTGGAGATCCTCATGCTATTTTTTATTGGTTTTACCAGTCTTTTAATTAATTTAACACACAATGATATACAAAATTCAGTTGCAGAAAATTCTAAACTAAAATTTACAAAAAAAAGAATCATAAGCAAATCAATTAAGTCAACAATTCCATTATAATTTAGTGATGTGCTGTAATATTTCTTATCTGCCTGTTTTATATCCAGGGTCATTTTTTGAAAAGAATCTAGATTTGTTCATAAGACAGGTAGAAATGTAAACAAAATGATAACAACAGTAGAACATAAACAAACAACTTTATATTCTGTTTTTATTATTTTTTATCCGGCAGGTAAAAAAAAGGTGTCATTGCTGACACCTTTAAAGTGTTTAAACGCTGCTTACGCTTCAACTTCAGCCCCGGTTTTGGACTTTATTTCCTGTTTTATTTTTTCCATATCCAGATCTTTTACCTGCTTGATTAAATCGATTAAAGCGTTTTCGGGTAAAGCTCCGGGTTGTTTGTAGAGTAAAATTTTTTCTCTGAAAATTGCCAGGGTGGGAATCGACTGAATGCCAAAGGCGGCAGCAAGATCCTGTTCTTTTTCAGTGTCAACTTTGGTAAAAGCTATATCAGGATATTTTTCAGATACTTTTTCAAAAATAGGACCAAACATCCGGCAAGGTCCACACCATTGCGCCCAGAAATCTATCAACACAATGTCATTATTATTTAATGTAGATTCCAGTTCCGGCATAGATAAATTTTTTATTGACATTTTTTACTCCTTTTAATCAATTTTATTAATTAGATGAATACCTGGATAAAAAGATTCACAGGTCATTGCTTAGATCATAAAGGATAAAATATCACTTTTTAATAGAAACTAGATAAATATAAAAAAGAATAAAAGTAAACGTTAACTCATTTAAGCGCCTTTTGTATAACATCTTGTAAAGTGTTTAATTTATAAGGTTTAGCTATGACACCGGAAAAGCCAAAATTTCTAAAATGCGACATGATCGGATCATTAGAATAGCCGCTGGAGACTATGGCTCTGACGTTCGGATCAATATTCTTGAGTCGGGTAATAGTCTCTTTACCGCCCAGTCCGCCGGGGATTGTCAAATCCATAATAATCAGTTTAACAGGTTCGGCAGAATAAAGATGCTTTTGGTAAATTTCGATAGCTTCAAGGCCATCCTTAGCTTTTAATGTAGTAAAACCAAGACGTTCAAGCAGGTCGCAAACCATATCCAAAACAAATTCTTCATCATCCATAACCAGAATCTTCCCGGAGCCTTTAATAACGCCTGCTGTTTTTGAAACTGTATATACAACTGGTAAATGAGTAGCTGGTAAAAAAAGATCAAACTGGGTGCCTTTGCCGGGTGTTGAGTGAACTTTGATATGGCCATTATGTTTTTCAATTATTGAATAAACTACTGCTAATCCCAGCCCGCTGCCTTTTTGTTTGGTGGTAAAGAACGGATCAAAAATCTTTTCCAGTATTTCCGGAGGTATGCCGACGCCATAATCCTTGATGATAATATGAATATAATTCCCATCTTTAAAGCCCTCTTTAATATCTTGCCCCAGGGCATGATAGTTATTAACAATAATATCGATTGCGCCACCGCCGGGAGTTGCCTGTTCGGCATTAATTAATAGATTATTTATAACCTGGGTTAGTTGTCCTTTGTCTACCTCAATATTTAAAAGATTATCTGCAAACAGGGTATTGCAGGTTATTGCCGTACCGCTCAGGGACAGGTTTATGGCCTCTTCAAGGATTTGCTTAACAGAACAGACAGTTTTTATCGGTTTTCCCCCTTTGGAAAAAGTAAGCAGTTGTTGTGTTAATGAGGTTGCCTGAGAAGCGCTGGATTCAATGTTTTGCAGGTATCGCTCCAACTTTTGTGGATCATTTACATTCATACGTGCAAGCTGCGCATTACCGAGGATAACCGATAAACGATTGTTGAAATCATGAGCAATACCCCCTGCCAATAAACCTGTAGATTCCAGTTTCTGGGCTTTTTGCAATTCCTCCTGGATCTTTTTGCGCTCGGTTATATCGGCTAGAGTCATTAATATAGCCGGCAGACCATTGTAACGTATTACACGGGAATAAATATCTATCCATTTAACTTCATCATACTTGGTTATGCCGCGAAATGAGAATTTTTGCAAAGCATTGCGATTACCCTGCATTTTATTCTTGCCCTGATCAAGAACAAATTTAACATCTTCATGGTGAATTGTTTTGGTAAATTCATAAGCTTTCCAGGCTTTAATTTCGTCCTGAGAATAGCCACTCATTTCACAAAATGCTTTATTAAAGTATTTAAAATATCCCTTTTGGATTATCACCAGCGCCGTTATTGACTGCTCGGATATGAGACGAAATTTCTCTTCACTTTCCCGAAGCGCTTCCTCCGCCTGTTTTTTTTCACTGATATCACGAATAATCCCATCATAATATAACGGTTCCTTTCTGGAGTTATAAACAGTATTCGAGCTTATTGACGCCCAAAACAAAGAGCCGTCCTTTCTCTTCAACTGCACTTCCACGCCATCCTGGGTTCCGAAAGTGTTGAGATTATATAACAATGTCAACCGGTCATTTTTATTGGCATAGAAAGTTATAATATTTTGCCTTTCCAACTCTTCCCAGGAGTCACAACCTAATAATCTAACAGTTGCCGGATTAGCAAATAAAATATTGCCATCGGGAGTAGTGCGGTACAAGCCCAGGGGAATATTTCTTTGCAACTGTTTATATTTGTTTTCACTCTCACGCAATGCCTGATCAAGTTTTTTCTCTTCAGTTATATCCCGAACAATAACCAAATCGGCATTCTCCCCTTCCAGTTGAATAATATCGGCATTGATCTCAATGTATTTTTCTTCCCCTATTTTATTAATTATAGTAGATTGGTAAACCTTCTCAACCTGGTGACCCGACATGCGTTTTAGATATTTATCCTGAACAGAGTCACGTTCAGTCAAAGTGAGCAATTGTATGAAAGATGTGCCGACAAGTTCGTTCACTTCATAACCGCATATCCGGGCTAATGTATTATTAACATATTTAAAAATCCCATTCTGAATAATACCAACCCCATCATTTGAGCGGTCGGCAAGGTTTTGGTATTTCACTTCACCTTCATTGATAATCGTCAAACTGGGCTTTTGCCCGGTAATCTCCGTAATGACAATTGCATAACTAGAATAATGACTTTTGATATCAGGAAACAAGAGGATAGAAACCAGTGAAGTCAATGCTTCAGCCCATGCGGTTTTCCAGACTATCCGCATACTAGTTAAATTTGTTTTTTTTCTGATATTTATTTGTAATTGCTGGTAGCTGGTTTCGTCAAGGAAATCTGAGAAAGGGCGGCCAAGGATGCTTTCTTTTTTAAAGCCAAGCATACGACAAAATGGTGTATTGACATAATCGATATGACCCTTTTGATCTATAATGCAAAAACCATCCGGTAATTTTTCTATAAATGATTGCAAAAATTCAACCCGTTCTGACAATCGTTTAGCAGTTGGTTTTATAGCACCGGAAGATGAGGGAATAACTTTATTAACATTATTGATTATTATACCATCATCATTCTTGTCGGATCGTAACATATTAATCTCCACATGATTTTTCTGCTGAAACAAAGCAGAATAAAGTATGCAATTATTATACCTATAATCGCAAACATGTTCTAATCATGCAAAAGAAATGGAGAGAAAAAGTAGAATTTATGATTAATAAGGATTTATAATTGAAAATGTTTTTTGGGGGTTGACGGTTTTATCCGGTTAATAATGAAATTAAAGGTTAGTGGGTAATGAATGATCTTTTTATAGGTATATTTTGCCGATGAAATAAAATCTCCGACCCTGGTTTTAAAATTTGTTAAGCTATTTTTAACTGACTGGGCAGACCGCATAAAAGAGTATGATGACATGTGCTGAGTACCCGCGTGGTTGCTTTTAACCGGCACGAGTGAACAATTGAGCAGGATCAATAACAGAATAAAACCGGCTAGAATGAAAAATAGAATTGTCAGGTTTCTTTCCATTTTTACTCCATTCTTTTAAATTTCACTGCCGATATTGTTTATATAAAGGTAAAGAATTTCCACGCCCTCTGGTTCAATAATTTTCCAGAGGAATTGGCAATGAATATGGTATATGCAATTATGTAGTGAAAAAATGATAATTATGCTACTTTAAATACACCGGAAATGGGGTTTTATTCAAGAGACCGGTCACAAAATTATAATTTTTATTTAACGACATTAATCGTTACTATAACTTGGAAAGGAATGAATAAAGGGATTTATGCAACAGTCTTGAAACATAAATATTGGGCCCACTCTGTAAGTAATGAAAATGAGTTTAATAATTGAAACCTGGTTGAGGTTTTATCCCGCCAAAAGTTCATTAAAATTATTGTTACTAATATAGTCCTCAAACAGATTACGCAGTTGATCGAGAGAATTACCTATTGCCATAGGCATTATTTTATTATAAACATCAAGAAGAATTAACGCGTTGATCGTTGAATCGGACTTGCTGGCGACATTCAATCGTTCCGCAATAGACAGATTCACATCCTCAAGGTTACGATATAACCGAACCAGACCCTGCAATTCAAAATCAACCGGTTTGTTATCTTTATGCAAAAAATATTGAGCAAGCATATACATAGAAGCCGCGCGGAATACCGTTTCATCACGACTGGCCAGCGGCAAATGAAAACGCGCCATAGATTTTAAAAAAGCTGTATGTGGACAACCACTGGCAGCGATAACCAGTCCCATCAATGAACTGATCCCCTTTTGCGCTGTAGTGTGTTGTGATATAAAGCGTTCCCGGGTCTCTACATCCATGTGTATTTTATCATAGGAAATGATCCGGTTGAACCTCTTAACAATATGAACCAGGCTAATGGCAAGCGGACAATACGTTTCATTTTGTAGTGGACAAATAGTGCATTTGTGGAAATTCAGAGTAGTCCATTCCGGCAATTCCTTGGGCTTATCAGCGACCAAGAGTAAAGTTTGGGGATCAAGTTTAATATTAAAAACCTCATGCGTCCCGTCATTCATTGTAAAGGTGTAACGAATTGAAATCAGTTCTTCCATATTATCCTCAAAAACCCGTTCCGCTCAATTCTCTGTATTATTGCAGCATTCAACTAAATTAATGATCTTGTCGTACTAATTACTATATATTTATTTATCCTGGACCAATGGTACAATTTCCAGCTTTTTCCGGCCAGGCCAATTTTTGATGATCTGCATAATTTCCCTTATATAAGAATTTTCACAGCGCCGGGAACAGGTCTGTAAATTGCCATGATCAAGACAATAACCCAGGCAAAAATCCGAACCAAACAAAGAATTGCTGTAAACCGCACCGGTATATAAATCCTTAAATTCTTTTGCTTGTATGGCAAATGTACCTTTACATACCAGATGATTAAAAAGGAATAACCCCGATTCCAGGTGTTTAAAATTAGCCTGGTAACCTATCAGTTCAACCTCAGGATCATCTAATAATTCGGCTCTGGTTGTCCAAATGTATTCACACATTGGGCACTTTTTTAAATAATGTAGATTCATAAACTTTTTCACTTTTCTATCTTAACAACTTGACAGCAAAATGATTGCTGAACATATTTAAAATTAAGATGCAATTCTAATACCAATTTTATTGATGTGGGGCAAAGTTAAGTTAAATACACAGCAGGAACTGAATAATTACTTATTTTCCCATGCTTTATTAAAAATACTCTGTCGGATGATAAAAAAGGTGGGTTGGAAAAGTATTTATCCAGACAATTAAAATTTTTATAAATAAAAAAATGCCCAACGGAAAAAAGAAATTACACTTTTATGATCAGGGTATTACAAAGCTGTAAACCAAATTGTAAGAATGATCAGCTAAAAGGTTCAGTTATGTTTACAATTTTTTACACAAATAACCGCCTGAAACCTTGAAAATACAAGCATGTAAGAAAATGCTCTGAAACATTTATAACGTCAAAGCGTAACAATTTTAAACAAACTGATGTCTTTAAATTAATGCCAACCTTTTTTAATCTAGAGTGTCCAATTGTTAGAGAGGAATTTTTTTTTCCATACATACAGATAAAATTATATCCATCCATCATGATCAGGCAATTAGAGCACTTTTATTCAACGTTTTTAAAGCGAATCATGGTACTGCATATAAACAGATCACATTTACACAAACTCTATTCATTCAGAACCTGTTAACATATTGAAAATATTTAACCAAAGAGGATTTTATGAAACAGTTGCTATTCTCTCTTATAGTATTGATGATAACGATTATTTCAAGCGCTGCTCCGGAAAGTCCAATTGAAAACAAACCGCCGATGCATGCAGTTCGACTTGCAGAACCTGTTAATATTGACGGTAAACTGGATGAACAAGTATGGCAGAATGAATTCGGTTATGATAATTTTACCCAACTGGAACCGAAAGAAGGTGAACCGGCAACGGAAAGAACTGTTGCACGGATAGCTTATGATGATGAAGCCTTATATATCGGTTTAAGAATGTACGACTCCGCCCCGGATTCAATAGTTGCCAGGTTATGTCGGCGTGATGATGGCAATAAATCCGATGAGATATTTTTAGCCATCGATCCATATTATGATCGCCGCAGCGGCTTCTTTTTTGGATTGAATGCCGCCGGAACGCGCTATGACGGCACAATATATAACGATGAATGGACCGATGATTCCTGGGACGGGGTTTGGACCGGTGATGTGCACATTGATGACGAGGGTTGGACTGCCGAAATGCGTATCCCCTTTTCACAATTGCGCTTTAAAGAAAAGGATCAGTATGTATGGGGTGTCGATTTTCTACGCCGAATTGCCAGGAAAAATGAAGAGGATTTCATTGTTTATACTCCTAAAAACGGCAGCGGCTTTGCCTCCCGTTTTGTTGATTTGACAGGTATAGCCAATATTCATTCCGGCCGTAACCTGGAAATCCTCCCCTACTCGCGCGCCAGGGCGGCATATACTCATCCCGATGCAGATAATCCATTTAACGATGGTTCAGAATATGTACCGGGAATCGGCCTGGATATGAAATATGGTATTGGCAGCAATCTCACCCTGGATATGACGGTAAATCCCGATTTCGGCCAGGTAGAGGTAGACCCGGCGGTTGTTAATTTAACGGATTATGAAACATTTTTCCAGGAAAAAAGACCATTTTTTATTGAAGGCTCTTCAATTTTTGCTTTTGGACAGGGCGGTTCAAGAAGTAACTGGGGTTTTGATTGGGGAAATCCCAACTTTTTCTATAGTCGCCGTATCGGTCGTCCGCCGCAACGTGAATTGCCGGATAATGATTACGCCGATTCCCCTGAAAATGCCAATATTATCGGCGCCGCCAAGATTACCGGTAAGGTGGGCAACAACTTGAATGTTGGTATGGTTCATGCCGTCACGGCCCGTGAATACAGCGAGATATCCTTTAACGGCAAAAAAAGCAGACTGGAAACGGAACCGGCCGCTTATTACGGGGTATTTCGGGCGCAAAAAGAGATGAATGAAGGCCGCTACGGCATTGGCATGTTATCAACTATCATGCAACGAGATTTTAAAGATAAAGATATACAAAATGAATTAAACAATTCCGCTTACAGTTTGGGGCTGGACGGATGGGCATTTTTAGACTCGTCAAAAACCTGGGTGGTTACCAGTTGGTTTGGCGCTACTCAACTTCAAGCCAATGAACAACAAATGCTTAACGTACAAACGAGTTCTCGCCACTATTTCCAGCGGCCTGACGCTAAAGATTATCGTCTGGATAGTACAGCCACCAGTATGTCCGGCACTGCCGGACGATTATTAATTAATAAACAAAAAGGCAGGGTGATTTTCAACTCAGCGCTGGGATACATCAGTCCCGGTTTTGATGTGAATGATATGGGATTTTTATCAAGCACAGATAAAATCAACATGCACATCGGCGGTGGTTACAAATGGACTGAACCGGGCAAGGTCACTCGTGAAGTATACATGCTTGCCGCCCTGTTTCAAAGCTGGGATTTCGATAACAATACCATTTGGAAAGGAGTTTGGCAAAGAGGTGAATTCGAATTTTTAAATTATACCTCTTTTGAATACAGCCTTGCCTATAATCCGCAAACAGTGAACAGACGTTTGACCCGCGGCGGCCCATTGCTGATAAACCCACCAGGTTACGAACTAGATTTTGATTGGGAAAGCGACGACAGAAAGTCGTTGATTTTTGATATGTATTTTAACAGCTATTATCAGGATAAAGATGATACATATTATAACATAGGCGCCGGCGTGGAATGGAAACCGCGACCGAATATCTCCGTGAGTTTTAATCCGAGACTGGCTTTGGAAAATGAATATGTGCAATGGGTAGATGTATTTGACGATGTCATGGCAACGCAAACATTTGGTAAACGTTATGTTTTTGCTTCTATGAATCAAAAGGAATTGAGCGCCGGGATAAGATTAAACTGGACATTTACTCCCAACCTCAGTTTACAGTTATATGCCCAGCCTTTGTTATCCACCGGCGACTATACGGATTTTAAAGAGTTTTCAAAACCAAAAAGTTATGATTTTAAAGTATATCAAGAAAACAAAACCATCAGCAACAGTGATGATGTAATAACTGTCGATCCGGATGGCGCAGGACCGGCCGCGGCAATCAGTTTTGACAACCCCGATTTTGATTACAAATCGCTGCGCGGTAATGCTGTATTGCGCTGGGAATATACCCCCGGCTCGACATTTTACCTGGTTTGGACCCAGCGCCGCTCCGATTCGGAATACCTCGGCGATATGGAATTTAACCGCTCATTTAACCGGTTATGGAAAACCAAAGCGGATAATATTTTTATGATTAAATTTAGTTATTGGTGGAATATGTAATGTTAAGCTGACAGCTATCAGTTGTCAGCTTGCAGTAAAAGAAAGAATAAAAAAGCGGGTTATATAGCCCGCTTTTTTGTTTAAACTCCCCTCTTCTATTCCTCTACAGCAATTTTCAGTACCACTTTGTGTATTGTACTGTCGCTGACCATCGGCGCGTGGGCGTCGGTGGGAAAAAAGATGGCGAACGACCCGGCCGGGACGGGAGTCCAGGTTTGTGGTTCATCTGCAAAAAATTCAATATCTTTGGATGAATCATAAGGGGAATCGACCAGGGAGCAACCTGTCAGGGGTTTCCAGCCCATCGTGTCTGTGCCGGCTATGACATATTGAATATCGATATATTTGCGGTGCGCTTCCAGCCTGGCTTCATTACGCTTTTTACCCGGTCCGTTGCTGACCAAATAATACAGACGGTCGCCGTCAACATTATACTTTCCCGATTCCCGCTGCGCCAGGGAATCGCTACGCAGCAGAGCAAACGCTACCGGAAAAGCCGGGTGCAGGGTAAAATATTTTTCCGCCTGATCAAGTTTATCGGTAATCATGTTATTTTGTGTTGCCGGCACGTTAGCCTCCTGGTTTTTGGTACATGCAATTATGGTTAATGAAATGATTAACAGAACCAAAAATATTGTCATGGGTTGAATAATTAAAAATCGTCTCATCACTGCGCGCCCTCATATTGTCATGATTTAAAGTGTATTAAAGATATTCATAATTCTGGTAAATATCAATTACATAAACGTGGATAAACGGAAATAGATGATAATAAAAATTATTGCGGTAAGAAGATGTTCGGAATAATTACTAATGGAAATACAGCTACTCCCCGCCTGAATTATGGTCAGGCGGGGAATAGTTTTATTAATTTATGATAATCTGTTACCAATATTGAGTTATATTAGCCTTAACAGTCTCACCAGATTTAGCCCGGACATGCCCTTCATAGGAATGCATTAATACACCATTTTCAAACATTTGCACAAGTACATAATTCAAACCCTCAACACCGGAAACAACGCCACGCGCGTGATCGCCTTCAATGTTGAGACTCTGATTAGCGACAATACGGAAATAATCGCCCAGCAGCTTTACCCACTCATCCCATTTTGTTAATTTGCCTTGATTGATAAGAGTATCACGTACAACGCTGAATTGTTCATAATCCTCGGAATTAAAATAATCAGCGATGGAATCATACATCGTCCAATCCAGTATCATTACCATAACCTGATCAACGGATGATTCACTTTGGCTCACTTTCTCCAGAGCGCTATTCGGTAAAATTACTGAAATTAATCTGTTATCCATATTAACACTGCCATCGGAAACAAGATTGATAGTAATCATTGGCGCTTTATCAACATTAGCAGGTTGCTCCTCACATTGGAAAAGAAATGGGAGACAATAAAGCACAAGTAAAAAAAGTATATTTTTAAAATTCATATTTAAATCCTCCAAAATGCCAGATGAATTTAATGAAAATAATAGCGTATTCCGCCATTTAATTTAATACCGGTTAAACTTTTACTTTCAACGCCGGTTTTCATGCTGCCCATATAAAACCACAATTGGCCGTCAAAAAACAATGTTGAATTTATTTTGTAACGGTATCCCCCACCCAGGCCAAACAGGGTGGCGCCACCGGTTTTATATTGATTATTGCCAAACAACATCATATCAAACAAACCAATGATCTGGCTGGTGTTTTTAGGCGGCAGGATAACCTGGCCGGTAATTTGAAACTCGTTGCCATTGCGATTTTTGCGTTCCTGTTCAAACTGATCGCCTACACCAGCTTTATTTTTGCCCTTGATTTTTTCACGTAAAAATATTTGCAGATCATAATTGTTAAAAGGAATAAATATTCCGCTTTGTAGCATGAACCGGTTGCCGCTTTTAAATATTTCTTCGTCATTGCCTTTGTCGCTGGAATAGATGGTATAGACCAGGTCAGCAGTAACCCGCGCTTCTTTACCCATAGTAGTAATATTACGTTCTATGCCGGTAGTAAAAGTAAATTCATCACCCGGCTGGTAATTATAATCGTAATCTTTAAAAGGTTTGTAATTGTTCTTTTTCAATATACTGAAACCGGCACCAATGACATTATCATTGTATTGAAATGCAGTGGCAATGCCGAGATTAATATCCATGCCCTGCCCCAGACTCGGTACCCGGAAATTAAAGGCATGCAAAGCTACAGCATTGGCAACATTAAATTCTTCCGTTGTTAACGAACTTTTACCGGTGGGCAGCACCAGACCATAAGTAAACAAATATTTTTCATTAGCCGTTAAATAATGACCGCGAACACGTGTGTCCGAAAGTCCATTTAAAGAATAACTATCCCCGGAACTAAGCGTGGAAAGCGCCGGTGAGGTAATCACATCAAGACGCGACCGTTCGTTAAACGGGTAGATAAAAGTTATCGGTAAAGCAAACTGGGTGATCCTGTCTTGCTCTGCTTTCCAGGTTTCAAAACTGATACCGGCCAGGGTTGACATTTGCTGCTGCAAACGCTGAACAGGTGGTTGGGCAAACAGAGCCGCGGGGATATATAAAAACAGGAGCGCATAGAAAATTTTTCGTATTATCATTTTATTACCTCCTGAATCATTCAATTAATGGATTGGCACTGAAATTTCAATGTTGGCGGTATTGCCGAATGTCGGTTGACTCTGTTCCTGCACCGGTTCGCGGGATTCAACTCCGGGAATGAAACCAAAGTCGATAATCTGGCCGGTGGTCTGCAAGCGGTCAATGAAAGTTGGTTCCGACAACCCGGTAGCTGGGGTCGTAGCTGTAAAAGAACCGGCGGCTTCAGCAGAGATAGATTTTTCAGCGACTGCGGTGGTTTTTGGTTGTTGTGCAGGAACGGCTTTGGTTGCTACCTCAGGGGTCTGCGGTTCAAATTCGGCTTTGGCTATATTTACAAGTTGATTCATAGGTTGCAGTTTATCACTCATTCCGGAAAGCTGCTGATTCTTTTGTTTAGCTAGTTCAAATTTGGGATCAAGTTGTATAGCTTTGAGATATTCCTGGCTGGCTTCATCATACTTGCCTCGGTCAGTATAATCAAGAGCGTTACAATAAGCCATAAAAGCCAGCAGGTTTTCTGTCGGTACTATCCTGATGTTATCTATTTCCTGTTGGGAAAGTTTATAACCCATTGTTTTAATCAGATTAAATACCAGTTCTTTTTCCAGTTTAAAGAAATCTTTCATTTTCCCGGTTACATCGCTGGCTTTGAACTTGCCGCTGGTGGTTTCGGTAATTCCGGCGTCGATGCGGAATTGATCTTTCTCCAGGTTAATATAAGCGCCGTTGATTAAGCTGGCAGAACCAAGCAATTTCCCAACCCGGGGGGCGGTGCGGGCATCGACCAGTCCGGTCATACCCAGTCCCATCTCTTCCAGTAGCGCCTGCATCTTCAGGCGTTCAATAACCGTAAGTTTCTCTACTTTGGAAAGATCTGTGATCAGTAAATCAGCTAAACCTTTTTGCAGTGGTTGTAAATTATCGTCTTTGCCCATATACTTGAAATAAACAACCGCAATAGAATTATTGGGAATTTGCGTCGCATCAAGTTTTTCTTCATCTTTTATTGTCTGTTTGATCTCTTCCTGCATTTGGAGTTGCACCAGTTTTTTCAACCTATTCTCAAGAGCAGACCGTAAACCGGATGATTTGTTGACGCGATTATATTTCTTGTACAATTCCATAGCATTATTCAGGTCACCGTTAATCTCATAAGCAGTGCCCGCATAAAATAATGCTTTGCCATTGTTTGGTTCTATTGCCAGTACTTTATTTAAAGTTTCAATGGCAGTTTGAAATTCACGTTTTTCATACCAGGCAAGACCGAGTTCAAGTAATGCTTTCGTATTTTTAGGATTTTTGTCTACCGCTTTTTGCAATTTTGAAATTTCAGATTCTTTATTTCCTGCGGTGGCCCCTGTTCCCCCTTTTTGGCGGGGAGCAGTTGCGCAGGCGAAAAAGAGTAGTAAAGTTACATACAGGATCAATTTTACTATTTTTGCATAGTGCATATTTCTCTCCTCATAAATTAATTCCTGCATTAAAAAAATGAATTAACTTTTTGTAAAGCGGAATTGGTGCAGGATAAATTTTTCGGTGGGCTATCCGGAAACCTGGGCGAAAGAGAAATTTTAAGTAAGCGAACGGAGTAGTGATATTTGATAATATTTTTATCCTACATCAAGCATTACTAATTTACATTAATTTTTTGTATAGGCAAGCACAATTTGAAAAATATTTAAAATTAATGACTCAGCGGTTCATTTAACTATACTTTCTACTTATCTTATTACCATGATTTAATGTACTGACCTAAAGTATCAGATCGGATAATCAAACTAAATTTTTCAGGTACAGCAATTGTACTCACAGGTACATCCGGGTAAATAATTTTATAAATTTCGTCAAGGCGAACATTATCTAAAATATTGTAATAAAAGTAATTGTATTAATATGCAATTATTCTGGCATACAGCTTGATAAAAATCCCATTATAAATAACAGTTAACAATGTACTGGAGAAAACAATGAAAAACAAAATGCAAAACACAATTCATGGAACATTGGTTTTACCAATTTTAATTACCAGCTTTATCCTGCTTTTTAATTGCAGTAAAGATTCAACTGTACAGCCTGAAACAGCGCCGGCCGGTTATAATGAAAATAATGATATAGCCGAATCAATCGCCAGCGATATTGGCGAAGATAATGGAGGGTTGACGGATCAAATTGCCGATTTGTTTGCAATGACCGGATCGGCATCTTTAGGCAAAAACAGTACAAGTTTGGTCGACAGTAAAGAATCGGTCTATGATTCAACAAGCGGCAGCTGGACAATTACCGTAACCCGCGAACGGGGCAATCCAAACGGGACCAATTATGCCCATATTATGCGAGTTTATAATGTTCAGTTTCTAAACGATGCGGGTCTTGCGCAGCAATTTTGGCTGACCGATGGCGATACGGCGTCAACGATAAAATTTAAAATTGTCGAGGGTGAAGGCCGCCATAAAACTTTACGTCTTTCCCAGGAACTCAAATACCTGGAAGGCGATTTCACTGCCACCGGTACCAACACAGATATTGTAACCGTTAACGGCACATATAAACGCGCAGCTGTAGATACTATTACAACCATGCGCCTTACACGGATTCATGACCACAGTATCGACCTGACTATTACTGATTTAAAAGGACCGCGCGGCAGCAGGAATGATTTGTCACAGAAAATCAGCGGTTCTATAACCGGTACGCATAATGCGCATGTTACGTTTATCAGTGACAACAGTTACAGGGAACGAACAATAACCCGCGATATAAATATAGTTATTGAAAATGGTAATGCCAATATCAATATAAACAAACAAGTATACTCCGGCGATCTGGGTTCGGGAGAGTTGAACTGATTTTCCCGGGGGATGAATTTCGACAGGAAACAGGTTGTTTAAATAACAACCTGTTTCTTTTATTGTGATTTATCAATAATTTTTTCAAAAAATTTCCTAAAAAATATGAATAAACACTAGATCATTTTATTGACATTGATAATTTTGTTTAATATTTTACAATACCGGTAAAGGGGGATTGTAATCCGGGTTTTAATGTACCTGAAATCACAAAACGTCAGTTATCCTGCCATTAAAGGAAGAAATCATGCAGGAATCCAAAAAGACTGAAAAGTCAAGCATACTTTTGATCGAAGATAACCAGGATCAGGCCTTTGTTGTATCTTATAATTTAAAAAGCAAGGGATATGATGTTGAGTGGTGTAACAACGCCAAATCGGCAGTTCGTAAAGCTTTCCAGCAAAATTTCCAGCTTATTCTTTTGGATGTAATGTTAAATTCCGAACAGGATGGCTTTGAGTTATGTTCATTCTTTAAATCCACTCCCGCATTGCAGGATATTCCAATCATCATGCTCACCGCCAGGACTGCAATTAAAGACCGGGTCAACGGTTTGCGGCTAGGCGCGGATGATTATATGACCAAGCCTTTCAATAAAGATGAACTGTTGGCGCGTATAGAAACAATTCTGCAGCGGAAAAACAAGATCAAATATGTTGAACAATTCCGAGATATTCTGGAAAACACCGATGATATTGTACTCATTCTCGATTTACATGGAAATATTGAACATGCTAACCGGCAGGCCAGGCTTATAATTCCTGAGCTTCATAATAAAAAAGGAATTAACAAATTCATCAGTATTTTTGATGAAATGTTTTCAACCGCGATTTCAACCTTTTTTGACCGGGTTCTGCAGGGACTCGAAGTAAAAGGCACCGGTTGGAAGCTGAAAACTCCGGCGAATGAGATCGAATCGGTAGACGCCAAGTTGATGCCGATCCACCAGGGAGAACGAATTATCGGCGTTGGTTGCATTCTCAAGGACTCCTCGCAGCGGCTAAAAGCCATAAAAGAGTTTGAAAAAAAGAACCAGGAATTGCAAAAACGTTTTGAATTTACCAATGACCGCCTGAATGAAGTGCAGCAAAAACTGATCTTGTCGGAAAAACTGGCGGTTATGGGTGAACTGGCGGCAGCCATTGCTCACGAAATCCGTAACCCGCTTAACACCATCAGTTCTTCCCTGTATTACATTCAGAGAGTGGTCAACAATCCCGATACCAAGCTGACGGAACACTTGGCCATTATAAAACAGGAAATTCAACGCACCCAAAAGATCATCACTAATTTGCTGGAATTTTCCCGCAAATCGGGCAAGAACCAGACCGAATGCGATATTAACGATATTTTACTGCAAACCCTTACCCTGGTTGAGAATGAACTATTGATCCATGAGATCGAGCTTGAAAAAGAATTAACCCCGGTGCACACCTGCCTGATCAACCAGGACGATATTAAACAGGTTTTTCTAAACCTGATATTGAATGCCAAGGATGCCATGCCGGAAGGTGGAAAATTAGTTATAAAATCCGGGATGGAAGATGCAAAAAATATTGTTGTTGAAATAACAGACAATGGCAGAGGCATACCCGAGAGTGTGATGGATAAAATCTTTGATCCATTTTTTACGACCAAGGATGACGGCGAGGGTGTGGGAATTGGCCTTTCCATCGTTATGTCGGCTCTGAAAAGGAACAATGGCGATATTACGGTAAAATCAAAAGAAGCCAGGGGTACGACATTTACGATACATTTGCCGATACATAAAACAGACAATTAAGAAAAGGCTTTTAAAAAGCGGCAGGAATGGATATATGCAAGATTATAATCCAACAATTTTATTGGTAGACGATGAAGAAAATTGTCTCAAAGTGATCAAAGATGTATTTGACCTGGAAGGGATTGCCTGTATAACCGCCAATAACGGCGCCAGGGCGTTGGAGTTAATGGAACGTAATGAAGTAGATATAGTCATTTCCGATATCAAGATGCCCGGGATGTCCGGCCTGGAACTATTAAAAAAGGTCAAAGCCGTCCGTCCCGAAACATTTGTTATTATGATTACCGGTTATGGTTCTATCAAAGACGCCATTCAATCAATAAAACACGGCGCTTTTCATTATATTATCAAACCCATTGTTATGGATGATTTTATAGCCCAGATACGGGAGATAACGGAACAGATTAAAAACGGTAAAACGGCCAGTCATGCTCATATTGATTTCCTGATAAAAAATAAAAATATAATCGGCAATTCACCCCGCATTAAATCGATCAGGGAATTAATTAAACTGGTTTCGGCTACGGATTTGCCGGTGTTGATAAGCGGCGAGAGCGGCGCCGGCAAAGAAATGGCGGCATTCAGCATCCACCAATCCGGTTCACGGCAGGCCGGGGAGTTTTATACCGTCAATTGCGCTGCTTTTGCCGATGCGTTGCTGGAAACGGAACTGTTCGGCAGCGACAAAAATCCGCGCAAAGGGATTATTACCCGTGCAGAAGGCGGCACATTATACCTGGATGAAATCGCCAATTCCAGCGCTGTTGTGCAAGCCAGGTTGGTTGAACTGCTGGAAACAGGTAAAATGAAAACCAGTGGCTCAACGGTTCCGGTCAATGTCCGGCTCATCGCGTCTACCAGCGTCGATTTGCACCAGTTGGTATCGAATGGGCAATTTAATAAATATCTGTATTATTTACTGGGGATCATTCATATCCAAATGCCGGCGCTGCGTGAAATAAAAAAAGATATTCCGGTTTTGGCTAGTTTTTTTACCGGGGAATTTGCAGCCAGGTTTGGTTTGGGTGAAATAGGCATCAGCAATGAAGCATTAGCTAAATTGCAGAATTATTACTGGCCTGGTAATGTCAGGGAATTGTTAAATGTGATCAGAACGGCTGTGTCCGTTTGTGAAGAAAAAGAGCTCCAGATTTTCGACCTCCCTTCCCGCCTGTCCGAACCGGCAGAGAAGGAAAGCGTCAAACAGGCAGTACCACCGAAAAGTTTGCTCATGGATGATGTTGAAAAAGAGCACATATTAATGGTGTTGAACATGGCAAACGGCAATAAAAGCCTGGCGGCCGACATGATGGGAATTCACCGCGATACGCTGTTGAGGAAATTAAAAAAATACAATGTTGATGAATAATCAACCGTTTGTTATTTATGCCAGTTTCGGAAAATAACCGCTTCGGCAGGGGCATTATCGCCAAAGATAATTGCCGGCGCTGACGAGTCGATAGCGGCGCCATCAATATAAATAGCTTTGCTTTTTGCGCCATTTACTTTTACCCATACTTTGACCGGCTGCTTGATGCGTGACGGAATTAGCACCGTTTCCCGGCACTGCGATAAATGAAATACCGGTTCCTGTTTGGCAATGAAAGTTACCCTGGAGAAAATTACCTGCTCGATATTGTTGCACACTACCCCCCTGGAACTGGATATAAAAACGCTGTCAAAGTCAATGTGCTGCAAGGGTAATTCCGGTAAACCATTTAAAAAAATTGCCGTACCGGCATTGCGGCAAAAAATGTTGCTAAAATGAATATCACGGAAAATCGGGGTTAATTCACTTACTGCCGGAATCGGTTTCTCCGCAGCCGGTTTGCTGGAATCATTTTCATAAAACAGGTCAAAAAGCACCGCTTCATTAGGAATATCCACCATTCGCACATTGTGAATAAAAATTTTTTCGACCACACCACCTCTGCCCCGTAAACTTTTAAAACGCAGACCGACATCGGTGCCGATAAATGTGCAGTTATTCACAAAAATATTTCTAATTCCACCCGACATTTCACTGCCGACGGTAACGCCGCCATGACCATGAAAGACTGTACAGTCCCGAATGATAATATTTTCACTGGCGCGGCCACGCTCCCGGCCTTCCCGATCCTTGCCGGATTTCAGGCAGATCGCATCATCACCGACATCAAACCAATTATTTGAGACCAACACATTATTACATGATTCCAGATCCAGTCCGTCACCGTTTTGCGAATACCAGGGGTTGCGAACGGTCAAATTGCGAATAATAACGTTTTCACATAACAGGGGATGAATGTTCCATGATGGTGAATTCTGGAATGTCGGGCCGTCCAGCAACACATTGCGGCAATTAACCAGGCGCACCATAACCGGACGCAGGTAATCACGGGCCGGAGTGACATTTTCAAGCGTTAACTCTTTTTGATTCTTGACCAGGCCGGCCAGTAAAGACTCGCCATTCAGCGCCGTCGCCGTAGGCCACCACACGGAACCGTCGCGGTTTACAACCCCACCTGATACCAATAAATTTTTCCATTGGTTGGATGTCATTTTAAATTTCTTCACCGGCCGCCAGGCGTCGCCGGAACCGTCAATTATTCCCTGTCCGGTAATCGCAATGTTTTCCAGGTTCTCACCGGAGATTGGAGACTGGCAGCGAAACTGAGCAACACCCTCAAAAATAACCGGCGCCAGGGGATAATCATTAAAATTACGGCTGAAAATGATCACCGCGCCCGGTTCAAGATGCAAGTTGATATTTCCGGCAAGTATTACTGGGCCGGTAAGCCATAATCCGTCCGGTACCACCACCTTACCGCCGCCGGCGGCGGCGCAAGCCTGTATTGCCTGGGCAAAGGCATCAGTGTTCATAGTTTGTCCGTCGCCAACAGCGCCGAACTTCCGGATATTATAACTCTGGGCGGGGAAAACCGGTTCGGCGATTTCAGCCATAACAAACGGGGCGCTGGTTATTGGTTGTACAGCCATATCGCTTGCCGGACTCGTAGCCGGGGTGTGCGTATCACTAGAAGAACTGATAAATGATAAAAATAAAATCATTATAACCAGGCCGGAACGCTTTGCCGGGAATGTATGCCTCATTATATCCTCAGATTTCAATTCCAAAACCACATTTATTTCTCTCTCCCTACGCCTGTCGCTAACCGCCATATTCAGTGAGCCAGCACATTCCAGTCCGGCGCCCATTTCTTTTGCCACTTTGGGTAATACCGATTCAGCACATCCTCCGGCCAGTAGCCTAACCAGCCATAGTTATTGCGCCGTTCGGAAGAGATTTGCGCCAGATCGTAATAAATTTTACCGTCCCGGTCGCTAAAGAACGGCTTGTTTGAACCAATTAAATAAAAACGGGCCCACAACGGCGGTGCGTCCGGATCGGCGATTACTTGTTTATCAAAACCGGTTGGACTTTTAGGATCTGGTTGCCGGATAACGCGCATACCGGTCAGTTTTACATCATCGAGCCATTTTACTGCGCTTTGTATAGCAGCAACTATCTGCGGGGATGGATTGTCAATTTCCATTAAAAAACGGATGATATTTACGGTTTCATCGCCGCTCAGAGAAACCAGTTCATAATTTCGCGCTTTGGCCGGCAGCAGGGTTTTTTCGTCATACTGGGCGCACCAGGCGGTTAACTGGTTATTAACTTTGATCTGTGTCTTTAATATACAATCAATTCCATTATGCCAAGCCAACCGGGCGCGTTCCCGGCGGTCGCTATCTACAAATTCATAGCCGGGCCGGGAACCGGCAATATCGCGGAGCAGCCGCAACACGCCGACCATGGCGTCATCATTAAAGGTGATATGAGAGTAATAACCCTTGCGTAAGGGATAAAATTGCGGCCAGCCGCCATTAGCATATTGCGCTTCCAGCAGGTAATCCAATCCTTTTAAAAAGGCCAGAATATAATCCTGTTTTTTTGAAACGGCATGAAATTGAGCCAGAAAACGCATTTCTGTAAAAGTAGCGCCATTATCAATAGTTGCAAAAGGTTCATTGTTATACTCGGCGAGTTTCTTTTTATCAGCAGCGGTGAGTGGTCGGTTGAGAGTGATATTTTTCGGCCAACCGCCGGAAGCGCGTTGAAATAGTAATATATTTTCCGCGATCATTTGCGCTTGCGGTGATTTGAACCATTCGGGCTCATGATCCAGCAAAAAATCTCTAAATTCATCCTGGGCTGGTTCTTCTTCAAAAGAAGAGCTGTTTTGGTTGTCGTTATCTTCTTCCTGGGCACAGGCAGCCATTACTAGCAGGAATAACAACCCGCCGGACACTAAAATAGTGAACAGGGAACTGATAAAACTTTTTTGGGTGAAATGAAAAATCATATTAATTTTACTTAATGACTAGTGATCCGTACGTATCAAGTTTGCAACACAACAATTTTACTGTTTACGATGAAACATGCTTGTTACCTATTCTGCGTAAAAGTTTGCCCGGAAAAGTAATTAATGGCTATCCTGTCCCCGCAAACCGGGGACAGGATATCATCCAAAAACCGGGCTGTCTGTCAATTACTTGATAAGAAGCATTTTCTTGACCTGCACAAAACTGCCGGCCTCTATTTTATAAAAATACACACCGGTAGCGTAATTAACAGCATTTACTTTTATTTCATGGATACCGGCAGGCTGTACGGAATCGACCAGCATATCCACAAGTTCGCCGCGTACATTAAATATACTGATCCTGACCTTGCCGCTTTTCGGCAAAGCGTATTGAATACTGGTAACCGGGTTGAACGGATTGGGATAATTCTGCTGCAAGGCATAGGAGGTCGGAATGACATCGGTCAACCTGCTGTCGGATACGGCAGTGATCACCGGTTCGGTCGGCAGCCAGTCATAAGCGAATCCGGGAAAGCTGGTTTTTGCAAACATGTTTTCCAGCGTATAATCGGCGGCTTCTTCATCGGTCAACTGCCGACCAATAGCGATTCGATTGGAGAAATCGGCGCCGGGGCCGGCACACATATATTCGGCATACAACGCCGGTGCGACATTCCAGGTTGCCCAACCGGCGGGATCGACGGATGCCGGTTCATCGCAATACATAAATACGGTGCGCGGCGATTTCTGCCAGGGACGTCCTAAAATAAAGCTGGTTATGGGACGGCCATCGAAACCGATCGAATCGGCGGTAATGGCACAATACCGGAAAACCAGACCGAATAGAGTTTCCGGTTCGGTGCTGGCGGCAGTGAGTGCGCCACCCTCACGATTGACATGGACCTGGCAGCTATCAAAAACAACGATATCCCGGCCAAAAATAAAATCGACCGATCCTTCGATGTAACAATTCTTCATATATACCCGTCCGGTGCCGCGTCCGCCCCAGGCGTAAAAGGTATCCTGGTAGCCGAGTAACCGGCAATTGAAATAACCCTGCCGGTCGCCATTCACCCGCAAAGCCACGGCTTGCTGGTCGTTCACCGATCCGTCATTAACCACCGTATTCTGGAAGGTAATATCCATGGCGATAAAATCATCGGCGTCAATGCCCACACTATACGAGTTTGAAGTGCCACCCGCTTTGCCGGCGTAATCATCAAAAGTCAGAATGGTAGTCTGTGGATCTTCACCTCGCAAAATGACATTGGTTTTATTGCGATCCAGCAACAGCTTTTCATAATAGACGCCCGCTTTGACGTAAATAGTATAAGGCCCGGTGTAAAAATCCGGCACTTCATTAAAGGCAGCCTGCACTGAGGTATAATCGCCGCTGCCGTCGGCAGTAACTATTTTTGTAACCGGTGGAGCAGGAATCTGGGTTGTAAAGGAATCGACCTGTCCGTAACCGATGCCAATACTGTTGCCGGCATAAGCGCGTACATAATAGGTGGTGTTCTCCACCAGTGGATAGAGAATACTGGTAAATTCACCCAGGCCGCTGCCGTTCATCGTAAAATCATACGCAATGGTCGGGTTACCGGTCGTATTCCAGCAAACACCCCGCACAATGACCGAATCGCCGCCCCACATAGTTACTTCACCGCTGCATTGCGCGGTGGTAACCATAACATTGCTCACTGCGCCGGTAATTACAGTAGGCACAGTTGTCGAATCCAGCGTAGCAAAAGTTACTTCTTCACCATAAGCAGTTCCGGCGACGTTGGTTGCATAAGCGCGCAGAAAATAGGTTGTTCCCGCATTGAGACCGGTAACCTGGCTGGTAAAGGAACCTGCTCCTTCGCCATCTTCAGTTTTTGCATCGGCGATGGTCGGCGCGCCGGTGGTATTCCAGCAAACGCCGCGGGCTGTGACGGGTGAACCGCCATCGCTGGTTACATTACCGCCGCTGCCGGCAAATGTTGTAGCAATGCCGGTTACTTCAGTGGTGGTTACCGTAGGGGGGTCAAAAACAACCGTCCCTTCGATTTCACCGCCAATAACCACATTCTTAATACAAACATATTTTCCTGTGCGCACATCCGGATCATTATCCACCCATGGAAAGACCCGCAGATAAAAAGTTTGCCCATCCTCTACGACCAAGCCGGGATTAGCCAGCACCGGAACCAGGGCATCGGTTGGCAGATAGTTATTGCCGCTGGTATCGGGAGTTGTATAAGCGATCTGGGTTGGCGCAGTAAAATTCGAGTCGGTATCGCAATAAATATCGGCTTTCATAGTGGTAATACTGGCCGCGGCAATGCCAAGAGCAACCGAGGTTACGGTCAGTTTGCAGCCGGCATTGGGAGCAACGGCGAACTGCATAAAAACCGAATCGATAAGGGTTAGCTGGTTGGCAGGCCAGGCATTGCCGGCAATACGCACCCGCTGGCTGTTATCCGGGCCGGAGTATTTATTGATCTCGGTATTATTCAACAACTCTTCCTGTCCGGTTACCAGGCCGGAAACTGCAACGGTTAACCCTGTACCGCCGGAACCCGGATCAGTCAGTTCCCAGGTAGCGGAAGCCGGAAATCCTAAAGACTGGGTAGCGCCATAAATAGTGCAATCCCGTACATATAGGTATTTTGAGGTTGATTGACCACCGGTGTACCAGGGATAAATGCGAACATAGAGTGTATCGCCATTCAGCACATCCTGATTTAGAATAAAAGTGTATAAGGAATCAGTATCTTTGACCAGTTCCAGGGTCGTATCGTTCAAAACTGTGGTGAGTGTAAAAGAGGTGTCAAATGAAGTAACAACATTGGCGCGAATCATATTTGTACCTTTGGCGCCGAGATAAATAACCATGCTGTCGGCATGAAAGTCAAAATTTGGATCGGGATAGACGGCGAACTGTACCCAGCGGGTATTGACCTGTTCGGTCTCTTCTCCCCAACTGACCGCTGCGCCGTCGCTATAAGGCCACCAACGTTGGTCAGGGCCGGGACCGTTATTATAATCGCGTACAACAAAACCGGGACTGCCAATTTCCGGGAAACCGGAAAGATTGCCACCCACCGCCGAAACTTGCTGACTATCCGGCGGCATACATGACCAATTCACCATTGCCGGTGTTTGGGCAAACAAAGTTGCGGAACCAAGGATTCCTGCAACTACTACCAGGAGAAACAAAACTTTTTTCATTTTCTTCCTTTCTGTTGTTTATTGTACTTTTTAAATTATTACGGTTATATTCAGTTTACTATTAATTATTATTTAATAGTTTGGAATTGTATTCTAAAAAGCGATGCCGATTGCAAAACGATTCACTTCATCAAAAATATCAAAAGCGGAATAGGAATAATCAAATTCGATATTATTTTTGCCTATTGTGGTATTTAAACCGAGACCGGCGGACCAGGAAGCAAGATCGCGGTTGGTTTGATAACCGCCACGTAAAGCAATGCAACCCAATATTTTATATTCCAGTCCGATATTCATCCTTTCCGAATAGTTATTCGGATGTAAGAAATCTACAGCCAACAACAGTGAATTATCGGCGGCGTGAGCAGGGTCAATAACATCCATTATATTCATGGCAACACCCATAGTAAATAAAAGCGGCAGTTGTTCTTCAATTTCCTCACGTTTGATGTTGGAAGAAAAATTACGTATTGCCATACCAAAGCGGAAACTCTTCAAACCGGTATAATATTTTACACCGGCGTCAAAAACCAGTTTGGTGGCGTTATTATCTTTCATACCGGTTGCAACCATACTCCGGCCGAGGTTCTGGCCGGCAAGACGCATATTACCGGCAATAAAAAACTGGCTGCTTATGGCCCGGCCATAAGTCAAGCCGAATGAATATGCCCCGACATTGCTCACTTCACCGGTATCCTTGAAACCGATCGGGTACAAACCCGATTCTCCCGGCGCCAGCAAGCTGGTACCGTTAATCGTTCCGTAATCAACCGACATGATGCTGAATCCGAAAGAACCCCAATTGCCGGTATTCCATACCATAGCGCCGGCCATGTAATTAATATCGGCAATCCATTGGGTAATGGACATCTTTAATTCAAACTTTGTTGTGGTTTCTACCATCCCTGCCGGGTTGAAAAAGATACCCTCGGCGCCGGCGCCTACCGCACAAAACGCTTCGCCCATGGCGCTGGCTTGGGGAGATAAACTGACAAGCTGGAAATTCATCGTGCTTTGCGCCACCTTGTCCAGGCCAACCTGGGCCTTCACAACATGTGCCATAAAGAATACCAGGCCAAGAAAAAATAAAAAGCAATTTTTATATTTCATTACGACGATCTCCTTAATAGAATTAACGGATCACCAATAACTTTTGATAAGCGACATCGCCTCCGGGGGCCTGGAAAACGGCAATATAAACACCGCTGTTGATGATCTGCTGACTGCGGGTGCTCATATCCCAGAATTGATAACCGGAACTAACCGGACTGTCATGTTCAATGGTCTGCACCAGATCGCCATTTTCGGTAAATATTTTAATGGTTACTTTGCCCGGCAGATTAAAGAACTGAATACCCCGTTGATCCGTCCAACCATGTTGTTCCAGCAAGGGATCATTGATATTATATGGGTTGGGGACAATACGTATTTTCGTCAAATCCGTTTGAGAAGACCGCGGTGGATTGACCCAGTAAATATTGGGCTGCAATATCCTGCTGCTGTAAATGAGCTTGCCGAGCGTAGTGGGGTCAGCAAAAGGATCATTCTCTGCAATTTGGGCTTTGGCTTGGACATAATAGTAATACTGTGCTCCGGCAAGCACATCTTTATCGACATACAGATGTTCTTCCGCTTTATCGTCGGCGCCGGAATTATAAACTTGTTCATAAAAAACTGTATCCATATTGGAAATGCGGCGCATGATTCGATACCCGGCAAAGCTATCCATATTTTCCGCTTCGGGATCGGTCCATTTTATTTCCACTCCGGTACCTAAACCGGTAATAACCTGGTTTTCCGGCGGCGGCGGCGCCTGAGGGATTTTATAATCATGATCAAAATTCCACCTGGCGCGCCAGGCGCTTTTCATGACGGAATCTACCCCGGTGCTCACCCAGCGGTCTTTGCGTTTATCTATTTCCGTAGCCTCAGTGGGAAATACAAAATTGGCCGGGAAAAATCCGGTTTGCACGTTCGGTATGCCCGGAGGGTCTTCCAGAGTTCCTTTAAGCCATTTTCGGCCAACTTCTTTGGACATTTTCAAATCGAGCCCGGAAAAGCCGCCGGCATAAACAATTCGTATCTTTTTACCGGGAGCAAAATTATCATACGGGCCAAAACTGCTATACATTTTGGAATTGTTATCCTGATGGGTGCCGGCCGGGTGGCTGCCATAATCGGCGCTGCCCTGTTCATCAGTGTTGCCGGCGTGATGTGTGTTCGGCCAGGTAGAGCCGCTCATCGGGAAATAATCGGCATACTCGCCGCGAATCGCCCAGAAATTTTTATCCCCGTATTCATCGCCCTGACTCTGGTAAGGAAAAAGATTGCTTTTACCAACATAGGTTACTTTAGGCTGTAAAAAATCATCCACATCTTCAACAGCATTATTATAAGGTTGAGCAGAGACATGCAGAATGGAATACCAGATAAATTTGGCATTAATAAGCCGACCTCCCTGTGTAGAGACCGGCGCGCCCATATTATCGCCCGGCGCCTGGGGATCATCGGCGCTATATTCATAGAAAACCCGCAGGGAATCGCCAACCCGGCCGCCGTAATAATGCTGCCAGGTTGTAGCCGGGTCAAATTGTTCATTGGCGGCAGGCGAAGGATTTGAACCGTTGGAACGGAAGGTATTATCGCCGTTAGACTCGATATTGATGTAAAAATCTTTCAAGGTGTCATTGCCGACGTTGGTCAATTCTACATCGACGATAACATAGTCGTTATTATAATTTTGCGACCAGGCCAAAATTTTGCGATGCACCTGCACTTCTAGAATATTTTCAGTAGTGACTTCAACAATCTGATCAAAAGTCCCGGCGCTGAATTTTTCAGGAGCCCAGGTCCCGAAATTTTCCAGCTCTACTTTTTGAAACTCAATTTCCTGTTCGGTATATTTATAACGAATGTAATTGGTCATTGGGGTTACAACTTTACCGATGGGCATAAAATCATTGGTTGGCCCATAAATGGCAACGGTATGCAAGGTGTCGAGCGGATCTACCCAATTGGTAGTAACCAAACGGAAACCGGCGCCGGCCCAGGCATCCTGTTCCTGGCCGCGGATACCGATAATGTTATAATCATTAGGGAAAAACCCGGCGCGGTAATCAAAACTCCCTTTGTCGCCATTGGCGGTTACGCCCATCCACACATGACCGGTTTTAACCAGGGCTTTGGCCAGTTCCGGTTGGGTTTGCGCCTTAACGTTAGTTCCGAATCCCAAAAGTAGAACAAATATCAGTATAGAATATAAAGTCCGGGACAACCGGTTTTTATTTAGAATCTTGAAATTTGTATTCATTCACAACTCCATTTTACACAATGCAATACATTCTAGTCTAAAAACTAAAGCGTAATCCAAACCAGATATCACGCGGTTCGCCATACAACCAAAAGGGATAATTGGGATCGTTGATATAGGGTTTGTCTTTGGAGCGTAAGTCGCCGACCTGGTCGTTTCCGGCAATATAATAGCCTGGATTTTTGGCGCGCAGATCATCGTACCTGGAAGATGCATACATTGGCAGACGTAATGAAGAAAAATATTTTATATCATCGCCGGCGTCTTCGTTAAAACACCAGCCTTTTTCCATTAAACTGACTTTAAAGTTGAACAGGTTGCTGATATCAACAAAAAATGTGGTCGCTAAACCGCCAACCTGAAATGTCTTGGTCAGTTTAAGATCGATCATAAAGTAATCCGGCCAACGCAGGTTGTTATTCAAATGCAGTTCATTCAAAGGATTCCAGGTAAAATAATCACCTCTCTCCCATTCGGCAAACAAGGTCATATTCCAGTTACCCAGCACACTGCCGCCAAAGACATCCGGCCCCCAATGGCGGGGGGTTCGAAATGTAACATTGGCATTTAATTTGGGTACGGGTAAAGAACGGCTTTCCTGACCTGAATATAATCCTTCCTGATCATTGTTTATTGTTACTTCTGTGATTATGTCGCGCCCGGTAAGTCCCGATTTTTTTAAAATATAATTGAAATTGATCCAGCCGGTCAGCCAGCTATTATCATTTTTTGCCAGGTTTATTTCCACACCCTGAATATCTTCATACTCATTGTTAGCCCAGGCATCATAATCGATACTGCCGTCGGCGTTCTGGTAGGTTACCTGACCATGTTGCCCGGTCACATCCTTCGAATAACCGGCAATTCGTAATACATAATTTTCATAAAAATTATAAGCGGTACCCAGTTCATAAGATATTGTACGCGGCGGCGCCAGATTGGGATTGGACATATCGTACAAACCATTTTTGGTATAACGATAACGATACAGATACATTGTATAATAGGGCGGATTGGAGCGGAAATGTCCATAGTTAAAGTAGAACTTGGACTGAGCGGTAATGGGGAACGATATACCTATCCTGGGACTGACGGTAAAATGATTTTTTACCGGTTGCAGAAAACCGGGATGCTCTTTATCATAAGCCACCCAGGTATCCCAAATATAGGAACGGCCCTGTTCCAGGTAATGGAACAATACGGAATCGCTTTCCACTGTTTGTGGTGTAAAAGCATCAACAGCAAAGGCATCGCCGGTCGGCCATTTCCCGCCGCCGCCATAATAATAATCCAGCCGCAGGCCCAGGTTGGCAACAATTGCCTCCAGGCTGATCTGATCCTGCAGGTAAAAGCCGGTTTGGCTGGGGGTGCGATGGTAATTAAACTCATAAACATTATAATAATTCTCGTTCCATTTTTCCCAGAACTTGTGGTTCAGATCAATATAGTTATACTCAAAACCTCCCTTTAGATAATGATGCAAATTGACCTGGGAAGCTATATCAAACTTGGCGCGGTATTGGCCGACTTTTATATTATCATACAGATCGCCCTCTTTTCTACGAAAACGGCGCGAAATACCCGGTAGGGCATCGTAACTGGGATAGGTATAGCCGTCCACAGTATTAGTACCATATTGCATTTTGCCATAGGGCATTTCGGTAACGGCAAAAGGACCGAATCGGGTAATAACGGTCTGGTTGCGGTTATCGCCAACCGGGGAATGATCTTTGATGTTCATGGCGCTCAGCGTCAATTCCCAAAATGTCGATGAATTCAGCACATGGTTAATTGTTACGCCGGTCATTACCGTTGTTTGATCGAGCAGCGGGAAAAACGGCGGATCGTACCAGTATTCGGGATTGGCGTAAACGTACTTTATATTGTTGATCGGCATAAATCCACCCTCACGGCCGGCATCCGGGAAATCGCCAAAGGCGGGACGGATGGGACTCACCCCAAACTGCCGTTTGTGCAGCCCGTTCAATGTGACCGAAAGATTTTTCATGGGCTGACTTTTTACGGTGAGCAAGGTTGTATAGTTTTCATCGCTGGAACGCACTACCGGCATAATATAATTCCGTTCCCGCGCATTATGGGAAAGATAAAAAGTAGCCCCGCCCAGCATATCGCCGACTAATGGCACCGGGCCGCCAAAACCGCCATCAAAATTCCAGTCGGCATTCTCTTCTTCCATGTGGTGTTCTGCAAACAACTTTTTTTGTTCCTCGGAAACAGTATAACCCAATTTTTCTAATCCTTTATAATCCGGTTCGGTCATGTGCATCCAGCAGGCTAACAGGTAATAATCCAGCGGTGTGCACTGATCTTCGGGCGCTTTGCCTTTATTAAAGGTTTCGGCGGCGGCATTCCAACCGGTAAAGCGGGGATATTGCTCCAGTTTATAAGGATCGTCTTTCCAGGCAACATCGGTACCGGTAAAAGCAACTGCAGGATCGAGAAAGGGTTTGAGTACCGGATTATTAGTATCATAAAAGGAATCGCCAAAACGGCGAATATGCATTTGATCGCGGGAATAACTAAAAGTGCCATGATAGCCGCTTTTATCGCCGGATTTTGTGGTTACATTAATGAGTCCGGAACGGAAATTTCCATATTCCGCATTATAACCGCCAGACATGAGTGAAACCTGCTCGATAGCGCTAAGCGGGATACTGGTTTCGGCATTTCCGGCTGCGGCATTAAAATACGACATGCCGTTTACCATCATTCCCGTCTGGTCGGCAGACCCGCCACGAATAGTAAGAAAACCATTCTCTTCCGAAACACCCGGCAGTTTGGTTAAAAAGGCATTGATTTCTCGAATGCCGGAAGCATCCTGTAATTGAACATCATTGACAACCAGTTGGGTGTTGGATACTTCTTTATGCAATTCATCCTTTTTAGCAATGACCACAACCTCGCTGCCCTGAATGACGGTAGGTACAAGCCGGAAATCGATCCTGGTCAACCGGTCAAGCGAAACCATGACATCGGTAATTACCTGCCCTTCATAGCCCATCATTGTAGCCCGCAGACGATAGGTCCCCACGGGCACATTGACGATTACATACTGGCCGTTAATGCCTGATGCTGCTCCCAGGCTGGTCCCTTCAATGATTATATTCACACCGGGTAGTGGTTCGCCGGATTCGGCGTCAATGACGGTTCCGGCAATCCGGCTGCGGGTTTGCGCCGGTAAAAGTGTTGCATAAATCAATATCAGCGCCACAAAAACCGGGATAATCCGCCGTAAATTAAAGTGTTGTAATTGCATAACCACTCCTTAATTACTCTTGCCAGGGTTCATATAATCGAATTTCAATCCGTTATTTTCAAATCATTTATCAACGAAGTAAATGCATTTTCATACTAGATTTACCTGACTTAATCGACAATTCACAGAAATAGATACCCGTGGCAACAGCGTTCCCCCAATCGTTCACGCCGTTCCATTCTACATGGTATGTTCCAGGTGTACAGATTTGGCGGTAAAGGTTCTTTACAAGCCGTCCGGTAATATCAAATATTTTTATTGTGACGAGATCGCTCTTGTCGATTGTAAAAGTAATTTTTGTATTCATGTTAAAGGGGTTGGGATAATTTTGCAGCAAACTAAAATACCCCGGCTCAGCCTGGCGGTGTTGTACCAGGGTCTGGCCGGAATCGACCAGGCTGTTGAGATAATTTTCCAGCATGGTATAGCCATTTTCGGCGACCAGGTTTCTGTCGGAATCGTCATTCAGGTTCAAGCCATTAGCGGATTCCCATTCATCCGGCATCCCGTCATGATCGGTATCTGCCGGAGCGGAAAGACTCGCTAACTCCGGCCACCCTCCCACATCATTCTGGGAATCGATGATCCCGCGCACAACCGCAGTATCGCTGAAACCCTGGTTTATTTCATAATAATACCCATCGCAGGTTGCCGCGCCGGTTTTAACATCGTTGATGATGCGGTTATCTACAGCATCGCGAACCGGCAAGTTGGCGCCGACATTTTCCAGAACCAACAAGTAAGCTTCCTCGGCGGTTTGTTCTGTAACAGGGGTATATGGATTCGGTGTTGTAACCCTGGAAATTGCTTCATTTGCATAACTGCCCTGTACCCCGCCGGCCCAATTGTTTTCGGTAATTGCCGGATAACCGGCAACGAAATTATCTTCAATATACCACTCGCCGTTGCCGTCCGTAAGCTGCACAATGCGGTTTTTAACGCTGCTTTTGGTAGCGGGACCCGCTTTATAATAATTCGCTACCATATTGATTTTACCGCTTTCGCCGCCATAAGCGCTGTTAAATCCCCAATTATAGATCACGTTATTGCGAAAATCGACATTCTCACAAGGAGTCGTTTCCCCACCGGAGAAGCGCGGTGTACGGCTGGAATGGTGAGCGATAAGATTGTGATGAAAGGAAGCATTTTTGCCGCCCCAAATTCCGCCATAACCATGCGCGCCTTTGGGATGGTTGGACATATACAGGCTTTCGGCAACCAGGCACCATTGCATGGTAAAATTCTCGTTGCCGTAAAACGACATTACTTCATCCACGCTCCAGCTGGCCGAACAATGATCGAGGATAATATTTTTATAGTATCGTCCCCAGAAACAATCCGTATCCACACCGGTTTCATCGCCGAGGCGAAAGCGCATATAGCGAATAATTACATCATTCGCTTTAACAACACACTGGTATCCGCGCAGGCATATACCGTCGCCGGGAGCAGTTTGTCCGGCAATAGTAAGATTTGGTTTATCTATATTAAGAGCTGATTTCAAAATGATCGTTCCCGATACCCGGAAAACAATAGTGCGTGGCCCGTTGGCTTTGACGGCATCACGCAAACTGCCGGCGCCGCTGTCGTTTAGATTGGTTACTTCATAAACCACCCCACCCCGTCCACCCACGGTATATTTACCGGCGCCTTCCGCGCCCGGAAAAGCCGGCTGCTGGGCAACCAGGTTTGTTGTAAAGGTGATTAAAATTGTACAAACGATAATGCTCAGGCAATTTAATGACAAACGACCATAAATTGCATTGCATTGAATTTTCAATAGAGTTTTCATCATATTCCGGATTGCCAAAAATAAACCGTTAGACTGAAGCATATAAAACCCGACCCGTTCTGTGTAAAGGGAAATTACCCTGCCATTTTGAAGAAAACCTTAAAATGGCAGGGTAAAAAGTTGTATTTACTTGATAAACATCATTTTATTGCTTAAAGAGCGACCTGCGAAGTAAAGCCGGTACACGTAAACGCCAGAGGATAAATTTTGAGCATCGAATACAATATGGTGTTCTCCGGCGGACATTACCTGTTGAACAGGTACAGCTACTTTGTGACCCAACAGGTCATACACAACCAGTTCCGTCATTCCGGCTTTGTCGAGGGTGAAGGAAATTTTAGTGGCCGGGTTGAAGGGATTGGGATAATTTTGCGCCAGTGAAAACTGCGCCGGCGCTGCCTGGTTGCGAGCATTATTTTCAACAGCGCTGACATTAGTCGCCCAGCGCGGATCGCCAATAGCTTTGCCGTTCGAGCCAAACGTCAGTAACTGCGAACCGGCCGGCAAGGTAAAATCACTGTTATCGGGATCGAGAAAGCCCGGATCGACATTCAACGTATCGCTGACCGGGTGATCGCGCCACACGCGCGCACCGACATCCCACAAGCAAATATTATTAATTACAGCGATTTCTGGAGAGACCGTCTCTTTAATATTAATTACAGTTTTACTCTTTAACACCTGTTTGACAAAAATGGAATTGCTCACCGTCCAGTTATTCAGGAATGTTCCTTTTTCGCCCAGAATTATCTCCCTGCCATCTGTTGTGCCAATGTTATACCAGGTGGTATGATCAATGATAACAACCGGAGTATTATCGGGCAGGTTGGAATAACCCGGCCCGGCTATACGCATACCATAACTGTTGATTGTATCAAACGTGGAATTGGTAACAGAAATATAATTAGCGCCGGCATATTTATAATACACCGCAGTACCGGTATTTTTCATAATCACATTATTAACAATCGTGGAATCAACCAATACATAGGAAGCCATTTCGGTATTCCCGGCATGGATGACATGCTCTTTCAGATCATGAATAATGCAATTATCAACCACGATCTTTTTTATAGTAGCAGGAGACGGGAAATCACCCATTGTAAAATTAATAAAATTGACCACCGTAGCAATGTCACCCTGCGCGCCATTAAATTCAAGTCCTCGTAAAGTAAGGGTGGATTGATCAGCCAGTTGAAAGAACATCAGGGTATTATCATCAGCTGGAGTTAATAGTTGTATAACCGGTTTTGTTGAACCGTCCCCATCCGCTTCGATGGTAATGGTTTTACCGGTAATTGTACCGAAATTGGAATTTGCAGATTCAGTATAAAGCGCTTCCGGGATCAGTCGTAAAACATCGCCGTTCTGGGCATCGGTGATGGCTTGCGACAAAGTACCGTCTCCCGGCGGGACATCGATAGTTGCGCTTAAAGCCGAACCACAAAAAATGGCGAGCGCCAATAACAATAAACTTTTTTTCACAATAGACCTCCTGTTTCTTTATTTAAAGTTCTGCATGGTTTTCCAATCTATAACACTTTGTTGATATACAATAGCAAGTTAAGGTAACGAAGCCAATTTGTCAATCCTCAAAAGTTCAAAAATGGTTCAATTACGTCCGGTTTTTATTGTAACGATTGCAAATCACACTATAAATAATAAAATACAAGAGTCAGGTTCTGCAGGATAGATAAAAAAGAATTGGAAAAATTAAAATTGATAATTCAGCTAATAACTTGTTCCCGGGCTTGTTCACGAAATGCGGAAGGTGTTTTACCATATTGCTGTAAAAAACAGGTGCTAAAGTATTTAGGATAGATAAAACCGACCTGGTAGGCAATTTCACCAATAGTTAAATCAGTTTTTTGCAGGTACTGAGCCGCCTTTTTCAGCCGGATGGATTTAATAAAATCTTTGGGAGAATAACCGGTCAATTCTTTCAACTTGACAAATAACAGGGTGCGGCTTATGCCTACCTCAATTGCCAGATGCTTCACTTCCAGGTCCGGATCAGCCAGCCGCTTTTCAATGAGTTCGCTGATTTTTACCAGAAATTTTTCATCCATGGAAACAGCCTCAATAACCGTCGGCTGTGTAAGCAGTTCCTGGCGATAGCGCTGCTGAAGTTTTTGTCGCGATTTTAATATATTTTTAATTCTGGCATCAAGAAAACGAAAATGAAACGGTTTCTCTATATAATCATCAGCGCCGGTTTCGAGTCCCTCGATTTTTTGTTCAATGCCGCTCCTGGCGGTGAGCAGAATGACCGGTATGTGGCTGGTAGTCAAATCACTTTTCAGACAGCGGCACATTTCAATACCGTCCATTTGTGGCATTATTATATCGCTGATAATAATATTGGGTATATGTTTTTGTGCCTTTTCCAGGCCGTCTTTGCCGTTACCGGCATCAATGATCCGATATTTACGGGCAAGAGTTTTTATCATATAGGTTCGTAATTCATTATCATCTTCAACAACAAGTATCAACGGCTTTTCTTCGGTATTCTTTTCCGTTGCACCGCTATCCGGCGCTTCATCGGTTATCAGTTCATCGACCGGCATTTTTACAGCGGCAAGTGAAAAAGCCGAACCGTTACTCGCAGTAACCTTTTCATCGGCTTGCAAATGCCTATCGCCAAGCGGCAGGCGAACTGTGAAACAGCTCCCCTTTCCCGGTTCGCTGGTAACGGTTATTTCGCCATGATGCAGTTCAGTCAGCCTTTTGGACAATGCCAGGCCCAAACCGGAGCTTACCTGGTTGGGATGGTTTTCATCGCGGGCATGAAAAAAGCGTTCAAAGATATGCGCCAGGTTCTCGGCAGGAATTCCGATTCCTGAATCTTTTACCCCAATCACTACATTAGGGCATGTATCTTCCGGAGAAGAGACTGTATCGACAGTAACACAAATTTTACCATGATTCGGGGAATATTTAAAGGCATTATCGATGAGATTAACTAAAATCTCTTCCAGTTTCTCCCAGTCAAACCAGCCATCAATATTTTCAGAACCAGCAATAAACTGATAATCGATACCATGTTTGAGCGCCGAATCGCTGAATAATTCATACACCTCGCGGATAAACTGTACAATATTGCCGTGTGAGGTCTTTAACTCCATCTTTCCCTGCTCGGCTTTACGGAAATCCAACAATTGATGAACCAACCGCAGTAAATAACGAACATTCCTGTGCATTAATCTGAACTCATGCTCGTATTGAAAACCTCTTTTTCTGGAGGTAATAATTTCTTCCAGCGGCGCTTGTATTAATGTCAGCGGAGTTTTGAATTCATGAGCAACATCGGTAAAGAACTGTAGTTTGAACTGGTTAATTTCCCGCGCTTTTTCCTTCTCCATTCTCTCAATTTTCAGATCGTGACGAATGCGAACCAGGCTGATAAAATAAGCATTGACAGCATAAATAAATCCCGCGGCAATAATTCCATACAAGACCAATGCCCACCAGGTTTTCCAAAACGGTGTGCTAATAAAGAGACTCAGCACTGTACCGGTTTCGTTCCAGACACCGTCATTGTTTGTACCTTTGACTTTAAAAGTATAATATCCCGGATCAAGGTTTGTATAATTTGCATATCGCCTGGTACCGGCGTATATCCAGTCGGTATCAAAGCCCTGCAGCATATAGGCAAATTGATTTTTATCAGGCCGGGTGTAATCGAGCGCGGCAAATTCGAATGAGATCTGGTTCTCCCGCCAGGAGAGCCGCAAGGTATCGGCGCCGGAAGAATTGGCCGGAAAATTATGAATGATTGGCCGGTTGGAGATTTTTACACTGGATATGACTATCGGGGGAATATGCGGATTAAGAAACCTGGTCATATCATCAGGGAAAAAAGTATTAAAGCCATTATTACCGCCAAAGAACAATTCGCCGGATTGACTTTTAAAACAGGAATTGATCCAGAACTGGTTGCCTTGTAATCCATCACTAATATCATAATTATTAAAATTTTCCTGACCGATATTAAATTTTGTCAGCCCGTTGGTGGTACTCAGCCATAAATTACCGGAATTATCTTCAAGAATGCCGACAATTACATTGCTTGGTAAACCATCCGTTTTGGTATAGCTAAAAAATTCTCCGGTAGTTTTATTGAAACGATTCAATCCTTTACGGGTAGCAATCCATAATTGCCCGGACTTGTCCTGGTATAGTGATTGAACAAAGTTATTATTAAGGCTGTTGACGGCGCCGGGGTCGGAACGGTAATGTACATAATCTCCGGTTGCCGGATTATAACGCACAAGTCCGGAACGCAAATAACCAATCCACCACAGCCTTTCCCTGTCGATCAAGATCGTTACAACGGCTTCATTATTTAAAATGTTATCGACATCATAATCAAGATGAGAAAATTCCCGTATGGCTTTATCGAAAATAATCAAACCATTGTTGCTGCCCAATAGCAAACGTCCGTCGTTGTCCCCGGTGATAACATTTATAAAGTTATTACCGGTTATAGGTGAGGTTTTTACATAATAACGATGAAACAGATCATTTTCCCGGTCGTAGCGGTTCAAACCTTCCTTGGTTCCTATCCAAAAAATGCCGTCCTGGTCTTTATATATACAGGTAACCTGGTTACTGGAAATACTGTTGGGCTGCTGCTTTTCATTTTTATAGTGCCTGATCACTCGTTTTTGCCGGTCAAATCGATCTAAACCGCCGCCCTCGGTGCCAATCCACAAGTTTGCGTCTTCTTCCTCAAAAATTGATAAAATTGTATTATTACTTAATCCATCAGGATTGCCGACACCATTACCATAAAGCTGAAATATGGGGTAATTTTTTACAAAACTATCAATGCCGCTGCCGTCCATTCCCAGCCACACCACACCGGTCCGATCCTGGTACATAGTGCGAACACTATTACTGCTCAGGCTGGAAGGGTCTCGCGGATCATTTTTATAACTGGTAACATTACCGGTTTTCCTGTCATATAATTGCAGCCCGCCGTGCATCGTCGCAATCCACAGATTTCTATCTTTATCCTCAAAGATCTCTTTAATTTCACTGCTACCCAAACTCTGTGTATCATGGTTGAAATAATGCGGACGGACCAATTTATGTAATTCTCTGTCATATCTCCACAAGCCATTATAACGACCGCCAATCCAGATTGTATTAAAACTATCCTGATAAATGACTGCGACTCTGCCGACTTCGCCGTCGAAAGGGACCTGGACCAGTGAATGGTCGCGGGGATTATAATAAAAGGCTCTTTCGGTCAACCCGATCCACAGGTTCTGTTCATTATCTTCATAAACATCGGTAATATTATCATTTAAAATCGGATTATCCGGATCGGTGGAGTCGACCGGCAAAGAACTGAAAACACCCTGTTCAGGATCAAACCGCACCAGGCCATTAAGAGTACCGATCCAGAGATTACCAAAACTATCTTCTAATATAGACCGGACAAAGTTATCGCATATACTTGCCGGATCATCGGCATTATGAATCCAGCGGGTAAAGGTCTCGTCCTTACGGTTAAAGCGATTTAAACCACCGCCTTCGGTGCCGATCCACAGGTTGCCTTGTCGGTCTTCCAAAATACAGCGAATCCAGTTGGAAGAAATGGATGTGGAGTCGAAAATATCATAGTCAAATACAATAAAGTTATAGCCGTCGTAACGGTTCAGGCCGTCCTGGGTGCCGAACCATAAAAATCCCTGGCTGTCTTGAATAATACAATCAATCCGCCCATCGGACAAGCCATTCTTTATAGTAATATGTTCAAAGGCAATTTTGCCCTGTTGAGCCCCAAGCGCTGCCGGTAATAACAGGCACCATATAATAAGAGTAATAATTTTTTTTTTGCTCATAAAGTAAGGCAAAAGTATTATTTGATTATATATAAAGCTCCCGGCTCTTTGAAATCGGGATATTGATGCAAATTAGCTAATAAAAATTTGAAATACAACCGGAATCTGAAATTTTAAATTTATTCACCTGCTTGTACAATTTTTTCAACACACAATCTCTTATTATATCAGACGAAAACCGGAGACTTTTTACCCGACCGGGTAGAAACTAAAAAAATCTTGTTGATTTTACCAATTTTTTCTTGCATATTCCTTTTTAAAAAAATGTTACCGGTTACATTTAAATGACAATAATTTATATTCCTATTTCACGGCTAATCAGCTTCGGCCGAGTTTGAGTAGCGTTAGGAAAGAATTGTGCCGGCAGGTTATGTTCACGGGAAGGGTGGGAATATTTTAGTCAAAAAATATATGGCATAAAGATTGCAAAAGTTTATTGTTTGTTTTAACTTGCGGCTATAAAATGCAATTTAGGATCGACAATAAAGTGAAAGTGAATAATTAGCAAACGCAATTTTATTATGTATCCATCTTTTACAAGCTTGTACCCGGAATTAAAAAATAATTTTCAGTTTAATTCAGGTAAAAAACCTCCGGCTTATTAAGGAAAAAACATGGCGAAACCTCAAATCATTATCGTTGAAGATGAGTTAATAATTGCCCAGGAAATAAAACAATTTCTGCTTAAAATGGATTATGAAGTTCCTGCTACGGCTTCATACGGTGATGATGCCTTGCAAAAAATTGCCGCAATTAAACCCGATTTAGTATTGATGGATATAAAACTCAAAGGCGCTATGAACGGTATTGAAGCAGCCGGTAAAGCACACGCTCTTTATGATGTTCCTGTTGTCTACATGACCGCCAACGCCGATCATGATACCGTTGAACGTGCCAAAAAAACCGAGGCATACGGTTTTGTATACAAACCCGTACAACCCGATGTTTTAAGGGCTGTTATTGAAATGGCCTTGTATAAACACAACATGGAAAAACAGATCAAGGAACGCGAAGCCTGGCTTGGAGCTACATTACAAAGTATCGGCGATGCAGTTATTGCCACCGATACTTTAGGTAAAATTACATTTATAAATGGCGTTGCAGAAACACTTACCGGCTGGAAACAAGCGGAATGTAAATCGATGCCGTTGGAAAATATTTTTAATATCATCAATAAAAAAACCCGTAAACCTGTGATCAACCCGGTAACCAGGGCGTTGCAGCTTGGCTCGCAGGTTGGCCTTGCCAATCATACCATTTTAATTGCCAGGGATGGTACCGAATATCAAATCTCCGATAGCGCTTCACCTATCCAAAATTCCCGTAATGAGATCATTGGCGTAGTTTTAGTATTCAGGGATGTTACCAAAGAATACCAGATGCAGGAAAAAATCCGGGATAATGAACATAAATACCGCAATTTATTTGATACCAGCAATAGTGTAATTGGCGTATATGAAGCAGTAGATAACGGTGATGATTTTATCATTAAAGATTTTAACCGCGCCGGGGAAAAAATTGAAAAGATCAAAAGGGAAGAAATAATTGGCGTTCGGTTAAAACAACGATACCCAGATATTGTTGAAAGCGGTCTTTTTGAAGTTTTTCAAAAAGTATGGAAGACCGGAAAATCGCAGCAATACCTGGTGACAATAAATAGAAATAATAAAATATTCAATTGGCGCGATACTCTGGTTTATAAACTCCAAACCGGAGAAATTGTCGCTGTTTACAACGATGTAACTGATCGGATATGGGCGGAAAAAAAGCTGCAAGCCAATGAAGAAAATCTCCGCATCACCCTCGATTCTATCGGCGACGCCGTAATCGCAACTGATACACAGGGGAAGATTACCCGGATGAATCCGGTTGCCGAGGGATTGACTGGGTGGCAATTCAATGCAGCAAAAGGGAAATCACTGGACAGTGTTTTTAAAATTGTTAACAGTAAAACCGGGAAAAAAGTGGGCAATCCGGTAAATAAAGTCCTTGAAACCGGGAAAATAATCGGTTTGGCCAATCATACTACCCTGATCGCCAAAAATGGCCGCGAATACCAGATAGCGGATTCGGCAGCGCCAATCATTGATGCCCACGGTATTACTAACGGTGTTGTGCTGGTTTTTCGCGACGTTACCGAAGAATACCGGATGCGCGAAAAAATTGTGGACAGTGAAAAGAAATATGCCGATCTTTTCAACAGTTCTTTAAGCGGAATTGCTCTCCACGAGATTGTGCTGGATAAATCCGGTAAACCGATCGATTATATTTTTCTCGAAGCCAATACCGCATTTGAACAATTGACCGGGTTACCGGTTAAAAAAATTATTGGTAAAAAAGTAACGGAAGTAATCCCGGGAATAGAAAAATCACCGTTCATACAAAAATATGGCCAGGTAGCGTTAACCGGGAAACCAATATCTTTTGAGCAATTTGCTCCCGGTATAAATAAGTATTACAAGATCAACGCCTTTTCACCCGGTAAAGGTTTATTTGCTACAATATTTGTTGATGTTACCGACAACAAACGCGCAGAGCAGGAACTGAAGACTGAAAGGCGCAGGCTGGCCGATATTATTAAAGGAACCAATGTCGGCACCTGGGAATGGAATGTGCAAACCGGGGAAACAATTTTCGATGATCAATGGGCTCAAATAATTGGCTATACCCTCGAAGAGCTATCCCCTGTTTCAATTGACACATGGAGCAAATATGTCCACCCTGACGACCTCAAGCTGTCCAATGAAATGCTGGCAAGACACTTTAATGGCGAAACGGATTTTTATGAATGCGAAGTGCGTATGCGTCATAAAAACGGACACTGGGTTTGGATTCTTGACCGCGGCAGAGTATCTGTTTGGACTGAGGACAAAAAACCCCTTTTAGTGTCCGGCACTCACCAGGATATTACCGAACGTAAACGCAATGAAGAAGCATTGCAAATGAATGAAGCAATTTTTTCCTCCTTTCTGGAACATAGTCCGATATATGTCTTTTTTAAAGACAAAGATATTCGTTCCCTACGGCTCAGCCGAAATTATGAGCAATTACTGGGTATGCCGATCCAACAGGCGCTTGGAAAAAACATGAATGAACTATTTCCCTCCGACCTGGCAAAAAGCATGGTTGCCGACGATTTACGGGTTTTGAACGACGGTAAATGCGTGGAAGTGGTGGAAGAATTAAACGGACGGCATTATGAAACGACCAAATTTCCAATCTTTAAAGACGGACAACCCGTTATGCTGGCCGGGTTCACCATTGATATAACCGAACGTAAAAAAACTGAAGAACAGATCAGAAAAAATCTGTTGGAAAAAGAGGTTATGCTCAAAGAGATCCATCACCGGGTTAAAAATAATATGAATGTTATTACCAGCCTGTTACATCTGCAATCCAAACGGATTCAAACCAAAGAACAGGCGCAGGCTGCTTTTGAGGAAAGCCGCAATCGTATCTTTTCCATGGCCCTGGTGCACGAACAACTATACAAGTCCGATGATTTTTCAAAAATTGATATGAAAACCTATATCGAATCTATATCACAAAAGTTAAAACAAAACAGTTCGATAGATAAACATATCACCTCCGAATTACAGGTGAATAATATTTTTCTGGAAGTTACCCAGGCAATTCCCTGTGGATTAATTCTTAATGAATTGTTAACCAATATATATAAACATGCCTTTACAGAAAAGAAAGAAGGCCGGATCATTATTTCTTTCAAGCAACCGGTGGATTCGGAATATGAATTGATCGTGCGGGACAATGGCCGGGGATTGCCGGAAAACATTGATTTTAATAACATCAGCACGTTGGGGCTGCAATTGGTAAAATTATTAACAGATCAGATTGGCGGTACATTGCAGGTAGACCGTAATAAAGGCGCCTCTTTTACGATCCGCTTTCAAGTGACCAACGGACGTGCATAAAAAAGCCCCTGCTGCAAGGGGCTTTTGGGGAGATTTGTTACATGATGCAATTTTTAGGGAGGAAAGAGGGTTTTCATTATTTGTTAGTTACAGGGACAGAATTGTTTTTTATATAATCAATCAAATCATCAATATATGAAAAAGCAAGACAAGTTACCGTATCGGCGCCTCCATAATATATAGCTAAACGGCCGGTCCCGGCATCAACCAGAGACGCACAGGGAAAAACTACATTGGGAACATCACCGACACATTCATAATACTCTTGCGGCGAAAGAATATAGGGACCGGTTCTGTACAGCGTTTTCCAGGGCTCATCAAGATCGAGCAATGCGGCGCCCATGCTGTATACAAAGCCATTACATGAAGTTAAAACTCCATGATAAATAAGTAACCATCCTTCAGAAGTTTCAATTGGCACTGGTCCGGCGCCAATTTTGGTACTCTGCCACCCTTCCTTTAACTTACCCATTACAAATCTATGTTTGCCCCAATGGGTCATATCCGGACTGGAACTGAAATAAATATCTCCAAATGGTGTGTGCCCGGTATCACTTGGACGGCTAAGCATGGCAAAACTATTATTAATTTTTCGGGGAAACAATACTCCATTACGATTATAAGGTAAAAACGCATTTTCCAATTGAAAAAACTTTTCAAAATCAAATGTATAGGCAACACCAATAGTGGGTTGACCATTTAAACCATTACACCAGGTAATATAATAACGATCCTCAATAAAACATACCCGCGGATCATACGCATATTCAAGAGTAATAGGTTTATTATTCTCATGCCAGAGGAATTGAATCGGATTTGTGTCGATATGCCAATGAATTCCATCTTTACTCAAACCCCGGTGAATTCGCATATACCTGTTCTTATCATCACACCGGAAAACACCGGCATAACCCTCTTTGTATGGAACGACAGCGCTGTTGAAAATACTGTTTGAACCAGGAATTAAATCACGCGGAATTACAGGATTATTTTTACATCTCCATAAAACATCACGTTGCTTTTCCGGTCGTTCTTCCCATGGTATATGTGGAAGGTTTTTACCGACAATTTCATACTTTTTAAAGCTCATCATCAGATTCCCTCATACTGCATTGAATAAAACGTATTATCAATAATAAACTTTAGGATTTTCAGAATTCATTACCGAGGCATTTAACATATGATCCAGCACCAATGCGGCGCAACCAATGGTCACACTATCTTCACCCAGGATACTGGTTCTGATCTCTATAGCATCAATCGGAGTACGCAATACACCGGTATTGATTTGTTTACGGATTTCATCAACCAGCAATGGGGCCCGGTAGAACAAAGGGCCGCTTAATATCAATACCTGGGGATTAAATGAATAAATCAAAAAAAGGCACATTTTACCAACTATTTGACCTAGTAAACGGTTTATATATAATGCCAGGGGATCGCCGGTTTCCATTGCTTGAATATAATCATCAATAGAGGCATCTTTTTTTAATACAGTAGTCCAGCCCTCATCAACCCCCTTTTTTATTGTTTTTTTAAGGTTGGTAAAAGAGACCAAATCACCCCAAAATTTGGGTTGCTCGGATGTCAATATTGATTTTTGCGAAGGTAAATTTAAAATAAATTCACAAAAGCCAATTTCACCGGCGCTGGAGGTACCTCCTCTTATTATTCGCCCATTATTAATAATACCACTGCCAATACCATCTTCAAGCCATAAACATACTAAATTGCGAACATGATTGCCGGTTCCGAACTGATATTCACCTAAGGTGATGGTTTTAACATCATTTTCAATAAATACCGGATATCCCAATCGTTCTTCAATATAATCTACAAGTTTAAAATTCTCCCAACCGGCAAGGGTACGTTCGTGAGCAATACCTTCAGAATATTTAATAATACCAGGAATGGCAATACCCACGCCTAATATGGGTCTGCTGGCATCGAGTTTACTTTTTAATAACTCTTCCAGGCCATTACACATTGGCTCTAATACAGATGCCGGCAAGGCGCCGAACTGATAAGTTATTATTTGTTTTGCAATTATATCACCATTTAAATTGACAAGCCCGTAAGAAACATATTGCAGGGCGATATGGATTGAAATAATATATGAAGCATTGGGTTGAACATGCAATAAAACTTCCCGCCTGCCGCGATTGGGTGATGATAAACCTTTACCAACTTCAGTAATAAAACCACGGGTCAACAATTCTTTAGTAATCAAAGTAATCATACCCCGTGTAAGATTTAACATCCTCGATAAATGTACCCTGGATATGGGGCCCGATTCATAAACAGCACGTAACACTCTGATTTCATTGGCATTAAGAATATTTGTTAAAGCTTCGCGCACCGTTGATTCTCTCGTTTGTGTATACTTGATTTTAATATACAATAATTAATATAATTATTAAACAAAAAAAGCGTGCACTGCAATATATATTTATGAAAATCAAATATCAAGGAAAATTTTCACTTGAACAAAAAAAAATTTTATAATCTAAAATATTGTTTATTAATAAAATAAAATAAAACTTAAAAAAATATTAAAAAGTACTTGACAAAAACAAAAAAATAATGTATAATTAATTTGTTCAATAACTAAACAAATTGAAATTGAATCATAATTACATAAAGTTTGCATTCAAATGGGAAAAGGAAAAAACGGAAAATTAACCCTTTTTAATTTAGAAAGGAGGTAACGGCATTAATTACCATAATTCTTCAATTAATCAACTTACCAATTACTAACCTTTCACAAGGAGGGAATGCAAATGAAATTTAGATGTACTATCCTATGTTTACTCTTATTGGTCGGCTCTGTTTTTGCAGATGACCCCGCTAATGTTGTTGTTCCTTATATTTTAAAAGCTCCTGCGCCTATAGTTGTTGATGGCGATCTGAAAGACTTTAGTTTTGCCTTTCCGATTAATTTCAATCACAACACAATGCGCGACTATATGCGTCCGGTCCAGGAAGGCTGGGTAGTTACAGATGATGCAGAATGCAGCGGTACATTATACATGATGTATGATGAAGAATATTTGTACGTTGCTGCCGAAGTTATCGATGATGCCCCAGGCCATTTTTCCGATGCGGAATGGGCTGCCGATGCCATTGAATTTTACATGGCAAACTGGGATATTGGCGATGCATTGCGCGGCGCCGAATCGACACTGGGTTGGGTTGATGACCCGGAGACCGGCAATTATAGCTTCCAGTTAAATATTTCATTTGATGAATCGCAGGATCAAATAATCGTGCGCACGTATTATGGCCCACCGGCTATTATCGAATCGGAAAATACGGTTGCAGATTATTTTATTACCGATGACGGCTATATTATTGAAGCTAAAATATCCCTGGATGATTTGACCTCCATTACCACTGGTAACTTTTTCCAGTTCGAAGGTGGAACCCGCCTTCCGATCAGTTGGAGCATCTATGATATTGACGAAAGCGAAGCTTCCGGTGAATTCAAAGGTTATAACTTTAACGTAGCCGGTTTTGCCGGTTGGCAGGGTGTCAGCGAAGGCTGGCAGATAATTGACGTGCTTGAAACTCCCCGTGGTGAAGTGTGGAATAAAGGTGATGGCTTTGATTTTGTTTCTCCATATATCAAAAAAGCCTACGAAGCTCCCACGATCGACGGCGATTTGAGCGACTGGAATTTCTGTTTCCCAATTGCTATGAACACCACTGTTATGGGCGATAGCTTCCGCTGCGTTAATGACGGTTGGGTTGTAACCGACGATTTCAGCTGCAGCGGTAACCTTTACATGATGTACGACCAGGATTACTTTTATTTTGCCGCAAATGTAATGGATGATGCAGCAGGTCATTTTTCTGATGCGGAATGGGCCGCCGATGCTATTGAATACTATATGGCAAACTGGGATATTGGCAATAAAATCGTCCCGTCAGACACTATAGCTAACTGGATTGATGATGTGGAAACCGGCGATTACAGTTTCCAGTTAAACGTTTCGTTTGATGCCTCCCAGGATGAAATAATCACCCGTGGTTATTACGGACCGCCGAGCATAATCGAATCTGAGAATTCATCTGCTGCTTACGAATTAACTTATGCCGGTTATACCATTGAAGGTAAAATATTCATCGATGATTTAACCTCAACAACTACCGGTAACTTTTTTGAATTTATTGAAGGCGATCGTTTGCCGTTCACCTGGAGCTTGTACGACATTGACGAAAGTGAAGCTTCCGGTGATTTCAAAGGTTTTGCTTATCAGAAAAAAGGTTTTGCCGGTTGGCAGGGAGTTAGTCCCGGTTGGCAGTTCGCGGATGTTAAAGGCGTTGATTTTATCTCCTACACTGAAACCCAGGTGGGTGTAAAAGAAAATGACGCCAAACAACCGATGTCATTCGAACTGGGTAGCTATCCGAATCCATTCAATCCTTCTACCTCTATTCAATATACGTTGAATAATTCCGGTAATGTTACCTTGAAAGTTTATGATATTAACGGACGCCTGGTACAAACAGTTATCAACAACCAGGTTCGCCAGGCCGGTCAACATGTTGAAAGTATTAACTTTGCAAATCAGGCCAGCGGCGTTTACATTGCAGTATTGCAACAGGGAGATGTAAAATTAACCCATAAAATGCTGCTCGTAAAGTAATTGTTCATACCCCAAAATCCGGTTCCCCGGGTTTTGGGGTTTTTTGTATTTAAACGGTTTTTTTTGCTGTAAATTTGTACAAATCATATCCATTTTTCTAATAATTATGCCTTTTCGAAAAGCAAGAGGATAAATAATGCAACACATATTTTACAAAGTAATTGCACTTGTAGTAATTACTCTATTCTTAATATCAAGTCGGGAACTGACCGCCCAAACAACAGGAAAAATAACCGGTAAAATCATAGATGCCGAAACCGGCGAATCGCTGCCCGGAGTTAATATTCTTTTATTAAATACCAGGTATGGGGCAGCCTCCGATGGTAATGGTGATTTCTATATCATTAATATACCTCCAGGCAATTATACCGTTCAGGCCCGAATGATAGGATATAATCCGGTAAACCTGGAAAATGTTGCGGTTTCCGTAAACCGTTCGTCAAACATTAATATTAAATTGCAGCAAACGGTTTTGGAAGGTGAAGAAATTTTTGTCTATGCAAGCCAGGTTGCAATTAAAAAAGATCAAACCAGTTCAATAAAAAATATTTCCACCGAGGAAATTGCCATTTTACCGGTGCAATCGGTTACTGAAGTGATCCACATGCAGGCCGGGGTAGTAGATGGTCACTTTCGCGGCGGGCGTACGAATGAGGTATCGTATTTAATTGATGGGATTCCCGTCGATGAACTCTTTCAGGGCGAAAAAAGCAATGTAACGCTTGAAAAAGAGGTCGTGCAGGATCTGGAAGTCATTACAGGTACATTCAATGCGGAATACGGAAAAGCGATGAGCGGTATTGTGAACATGGTTACCAAAGATGGTGGCGATCAATTTCATGGTTCCGCTTATGTTCATTTGGGTAATTATATAACAAACAATAAAGATATTTTTATCGGTATGAAAAATGGCAGTATTGACCGGATCAGGGAATATAAAGCCCAGCTGGAAGGCCCAATAATCAAAAAATATTTATCATTCATTACCAATATACGATATGTAGCAGATGACAGCTATATAAACGGTATACATTATTTTAATCCGGCCGACTATAGTAATTTTTCTACCCCCGATATATTAGGAGATAAAACCAGTCCCTGGGATGCTGATGTCAGGGGAGTAAAATATTACTCGGAACACACCGGCGACGGCTCATACATTCCAACCAATAATTCAAAAAGTACTTCCTTTTTCGGTAAACTGTCTTTCAAGCCGGTTAATAATCTGAAACTGGGATTGGTTTATACTAAAAATGATCAGGAAGGCCCAGTCCCCGGTTCTAGTTACGTCCATAGCTATAAATATAATCCCTATGGTATGGCAAGAGATTATGAAGAAGCGGAAATGATCTCGATGCAAATGAACCACATGTTAGGTAAAAGCGCTTTTTACGATCTGAAATTTTCATATTCAGAAAACTGGTTCGGCAGGTATCATTTTAAGGATCCGCTAAACCCAAATTATTTGAATCCCAATTACTCGTCAAGCGCCGGCGGCTTTTCCAGCGGTGGAATCGATACCCAACACAGCGAAAGATTCACCGAGCAGTACATCGGCAAATGGGATTTTAACTGGCAGGTCGATAAAAATCATAGTATCAAAACCGGTATTCAGTATACGAGCTATCGTGTTGAAAACAAACCTTTCTATGTCAGGGATGTAGCCTGGAACACCGCCGATATATCCTCCTGGTATTATGATGCGGAATCTAGTGAAATTATATTTAAACAATGGGAACCGGAGCTGTACCCCGCTGAAGCTATTGAAATGGATCATTATGTAAAAAAACCATACGATTTTACCGCTTTTATTCAGGATAAAATGGAGTTTTCGGAACTGGTGGTCAATTATGGTCTTCGTTACGATTACTTTAACTCCAACACAGTTTACCCGACCAACCGGCGTAATCCGGCCAACCAGGGTGAATATGACGATTCCTCCTACATGTCGCAATACCAACAGGCCGATCCGCAAACCCAGATCAGCCCCAGACTGGGGTTATCGTATACTTTGGGTTCATCGGCAGTGCTGCATTTCAGTTATGGTCATTTCTTCCAAATGCCCCCTTTTTACGCCTTGTATGAAAATTACCGTTTTATGATTCCCAATAACGATTATAGCACCACGCACGGTAATCCGCAAATCGATGCGCAAAAGACCGTCAAGTATGAAATGGGTTTGTGGCAGGAAATTATACCGGGATTAGGTTTGGAAGTATCCGTCTATTACAGCGATATTTATGACTTGCTGACCGCCGTGGTGTGGACAACTTATAACCAAATCCAGTATGCAGTGTATGATAATAAAGATTATGCAAATTCAAAAGGTCTTGAAGTAAAACTGGACTATAAAACCGGGCCCATCTCCCTGGCGGCAAATTATACCCTGCAATATACCCGCGGGAATGCGGATAATCCATATTCCACATTTAATCGGCTGGCGGAAAACCAGGACCCGATACCGACCCTGATACCGTTAAGCTGGGATCAGCGGCATACGATGAATATTAACCTGGGTTATACGCGCAGTAACTATAACTTCAGTCTTACCGGTTTCCTGAACTCCGGTCTCCCCTACACTATCGAACCGATTCTGGAAAGCCGGTTGGCCAAACAAAATTTATTGCCAAATAACGCTACCCGTCCTATGAATTACCGGTTTGATTTACAGGGATATTATGATATAAATATGACAACCAGAATAAAATTACGCTGGTACCTGTATATTAAAAATTTATTCGATCAATTAAATGAAATGCAGGTTTATGGCAGTACCGGCAGGGCTTATACGTCAATTTTGGGTGAACAAACAATCAATAACTTTAGAAGCAATTACAACACTGTTTATGATCAGTTTGCCAATCCGCTAATGTATCAGGCGCCGCGGGAAATAAGAATCGGTTTAGGCGTCTTGTTTTAATTGTTTCCGGTAATTTCTATAAACGATAGTCAACAGTGCTAGCGTTAAATGTTGCGGAGGTTTTTTTATGCGGTTCACTTGTAAAATATTAATAATAATTGCATTACTGATAAATTGTATGATCGGGGTGTCGTTATCGCAAACCCAAACCCGGGCTGGTACAACCACTGCCGATTTTCTGCAAATCGGGTTCAACAGCTCCGGCAATGCCATGGGCGAAGCGCAAACGGCGCTGGCGGAGGATGTCTCATCTATCTATTTTAACCCGGCTTCTCTTGCCAAATTAAACAAGAACCAGGTTCAATTCACTTATTTGCCCTGGATACTGGATATAAATTCGGCTCATGTTGGCGCAGCTTATGTTAACCCCAGGTTGGGCAATTTTGCCGTAACATTTTTTCAAACCAGCTATGGAGCGGAAGAAGTGAATACCGTAGATCGCCAGGATGGTACCGGCGAAGTGTTTGACGGGCAGGACGCTTTTATATCATTGACGTATGCCCGGCAACTGGCAAAATGGTTTTCTTTTGGTTCTTCGGCAAAATATATCAATTCCCGCATTTGGCACGAAAGCGCCAGCGCGGTTGCCTTTGACCTGGGCGCACTTGTCAATACCTGGTTTTTTTCCAGTACCGGCGAACCGGGCGATGGTTTGGATATTGGCATGAACATATCAAACTATGGTACGAGAATGGGTTTTAACGGTATAGATTTAAAAGAGACTGTAGATATTGCCCCGGATGAAGAAGGAAATTATGGCTATACGGCAACCAGACTTGAAACCTCGCAATGGGAATTACCGCTGGTAGCGCGAATCGGTTTTGCCGTGCACCCGGTAATTACCACCAATCACCGACTTACCGTGTGCCTTGATTTCATCCATGCTAACAATAATAATGAATATATCAATACGGGCGCTCAATATGCCATAAACATTCCCGCAGCGGGGAAATTTACACTCCGCGCCGGCTATAAAGGGATAAATATGCAAGACTCTCAGTATGGGTTGACCTTTGGCTTTGGCATTATGCTTTATAATTTGGGAAACAAGTCATTAAAACTGGATTATTCGTACCGTGATATTGGTCTGCTCGGTAATATGCATACATACACCGTTGGATTTTTGTTTTAACCATGAATTGAGTTTATTCTGTTTGGAGGTATGATTATAATGAGTACTGGAAGATATAGTGTAATGGTATTACTTTTTCTTTGGTTACTGACTGACGCAGTTTTTTCTCAATATGGAAAAATCTACGATGGTCCATCCGACCCCGCCGGTGATATACTGGCGGAACGTGAAGGATTTATGAACGGCAATAATGTATTGCTGTTCTTTAAAAATACTACCGAATTATCTGATTGTTGTAATAAAGGGTATTGGGTATCGCGCTGGCCGAATGATTATACCGGTTCGAAAATGCACGATGGCATTCATGTCCTGTTTGGCGCGCGTGTCTATGTGGAACAAGACTCTATCCCGGTCGATGATCCGGCGGTTATTCACACCCGCAATGATTTGGACACGCTTTATTACTGTCAAGCCAGTTACCGGGAATTTATGGATATGAACGACGACCGGACAATTGAATGGGGCTTGTACCCGGTTTTCGGTTACTTTAATATTGCCAGTTCCACCCCGGCGATGAGCAACAAATCCGAATCCTGGCCGGTTAATGGCTGGCCGGCCAACGGCAGCGAACTGAAATGGCCGGGAGTATGGAATGGCCGGTTTGGACTGGGCATTACCAAAGCCGACCTGGAAACATTTTTTGTCGCCAATGACGCCCAGGATCAGGAATACCTGGGTCCCGAAGATAAAATTAAATACTATCCCCGTCCCGGAGTAAAGATAGGTGATATTGATCCGACAGTATCAATCCAGCGCGGGTTTCCCTGGGGTGGTCTTGGATTGCGTGTGGAAGTGCGCGGCTTTCAATGGAAACATCCCGAAGCGGCGGATTGCATTTTTTGGGAATACACCATAGCCAACATATCGGATTATAATATCCCGGAAATGTACTTTGGTTACCAGATCGATAACGCTGTTGGCGGTGAAGAATATGATTATGGCAACACCAGCGCCGATGATGTTGCCTATTATGATACCGAACTGGAAATGTGTTTTTCCTGGGACCTTGATGGCGAGATGATCGGCGGCGGCGGAGTTCCGGGTTGTATGGGCATAGCCTTTTTGGAAAGCCCCGGCGTCAATACCGATCATGTAGATAACGACCAGGATGGGGTTATCGATGAAAGCCGCGATAACCTTGCCGGCGCTTTTGTCTCTCCGCTTACCGGCGTTGATAACCTTGCTTACTGGAATCACTTTCGGGGTATAGAAAATCCAGCCGATACAACCACGCTTAACTGGCATTATGAAGGCGATGAAGACCAGGACTGGTCGGACGGGAATGACGCCAATGAAAACGGCAAATATGATGAAGATGAAAACGCCGGCGACGATGTCGGCACGGACGGCAGCGGCCCCTGGGATCTGGATTATCCCGGGCCGGATGCGAACGGCACTGAATGTAACCACAAACCCGACCTCGATCCCGGCATTGGCAGTGAACCCAATTTTGGCTATACCGATATTGGCGAATCCGACATGCTGGGTTTAACTACCTTTAAATATGTTCTGGAATGGGGCTCCGGCAAACCTCACCAGGCTGATGCCGACGAATCCCTGTGGTATTGGCTTACCGAAGAAGAACCCAAATTCCATGAATTTCAGGGCAATCCGCAAAACTTTATCGAACAGTTTGCCTCCGGAGTATTTACATTGTATCGGGGCCGCACTGAACGCATCTCCATGTCGGAACTGCACGCCATGGAACGTTTACATGAACAATCCGCTCCGCCTTTCACAGCGCCGGCCTTGTTCAGTTTAAAGGAAACCGTGCAGGCTATATACGAATCCGATTATCAATTTGCCCAACCGCCAATTATGCCTACCCTTAAAGCCATTCCCGGCGACGGTAAAGTAGTGCTGACGTGGGATAATATTGCGGAACGTTATTCCCGCGAACCGTTGCTTGGCAATATTAATGATTTTGAAGGTTACAAGTTGTACAAATCAACCGATCCGTTCATGTCGGATTATAATATTATAACTGATGGCTTTGGCACGCCCACATCGATCAAACCGGTTTATCAGTGTGACTTGATTGATGGTAAAAAAGGTTTTACGGATTTTGGTTACCGTAACGGCATGGGGTTCTATCTGGGTGATGATACCGGGATTAGAAATTATTATATTGATAATAATGTAGAAAACGGCCGCACCTATTACTATGTTTTAGTGGCTTATGACTATGGAGTTAATAATAATGATGTACAAGTGGGTCCCTCGGAGAACACTTTTACTATAGATGTGGCGGCAGATGAAAGCATAGTCGATGTAACCCGCAATGTCGCTATTGTTACTCCCCATCAATACGCGGCCGGTTATGTGCCGCCGGAAATTACCGGGCTGGATTATCATAACAGCTTTGGTAAAAACACCATAAAACCGGAAATAGTGGTTGAATCATATCTTCAAGACGGCCATGAATATATGGTTAAATTTGGCGTCGATACATTGGGCTTTACCCGGTTTCTCGATCACGGCCTGGCGTATCGCAATAATACTATTGATATTTGGGATACCACTGCCGATACCCTTGTCTATCACGAAGACGGAGATAATTTTGTCGGTTCCAATTTCAGTTTTTACCGCAATGAAGCCGAATTTTGGGAAGTAGCTGAAGGCTACTTGTTCGATACCAAAAAAGAATTGACGTCTTCCCAGTTTGAAGGGATGACCATTAAATATCGCGTTCCCACCCTCTCTCCCACTATCGACACGCTGAATTCGGGCTGGATCACCGGGAATGCGCGGATACAGGTTTTGATCCCCCAAAATGAACTGGTGCGGTATTTCCCGTATGATTTTGATATTATCTTTACCAATACCAAGGTCATGATGGAAAACGATACCCTGGAAACCGCATCAGGCATTGTGGATGATTCCCTGCACCAGATATTTAGCAGCAATATCTTGTATGAACAGCCTTTTTCGTTTTATGTGCAATGCACTACTCAACTTGCCGATTCTGTTAACATATTATATCCGGAAATTATTGTTAATGATATTAATAATAATATGCAGTTAGACTGGCAGACCGACCGGGTGCTTGTGGGCTATGTCAACAACTTTGGCCGGCTAAAAGGAAGATGGGCCGGCCTGAGTTTTGTCTTTGATTTCAGAAATGCAACTGATGAATCCGAATTACCCAAACCGGGCGATACCTATCATGTAGCGTTTAACCGTGGTTTCACTGCCGACGATAAAATCACCTTCAAGGTGCAAGTAGCGGATAAAGTTGATAAAAAACAACTTGACGAAACGATGGAGAATATCCGGGTCGTTCCCAATCCTTATATAGTAACCAATACTATGGAAAAAGCGGTCGGCAACTGGGAAAAGAACCAGGGCAGACGGATCATGTTCACGCATATTCCCGCGCAATGCACAATTCGGATTTTTTCCATCTCCGGCGTATTGATCGATGAGTTTGAAGTGAATAACTCGGTTGATTCCAGGCAAAATGAATGGGACACCACGTCCAATGCGAAGGGTATTGCCTACTGGGATTTACTGACCAAAGACGGGTTGGATGTTGCCGCCGGTTACTATATATATCACATTGAATCGCAGGCAACCGGAAAACAAAAAATGGGGAAATTCGCTATTATTAAATAATTTATATATTAAATTTATTACAGGGGTGGTTTGTTTCAAAAACAAATCACCCTGTCGATTAATATCACAAAGTTTGTATGTTATGAAAAGTGCACGGTTTTTTTCCATTATATTCATTTTGGTTCTATCCTGTAACAAATCTTCAAAAATCACCGATAATGATATTGTGCTGGTAAAAATTGGTGACAAAACTATTACGGTGAATGAATTCATCCGCCGTTCGGAATACACTGTCAGACCTTTTTATTGCGCCGGTAATAGTTACGCGCATAAAAAGATTGTCCTCAATTCGTTAATTGCAGAAAAATTAATGGCGCTTGAAGCCGGCAATGATAATGATCTTTTTCAGAGTAAGAATTATCAATTACAGATGCGGGGGCGTAAAGAACAGGCCATGCGGCTGGTGCAGTTTTACCGTGAAGTATATGACCAGGTGAAAATAGATACTACATCAATAAAAAAATATCTACCGTATGTAAAAAACAGCTATGAAATTGCCTATTTTAATATTAACGATCCTGCTAAAGCCGGCCAGATAGAGTATCAACTCTATGAGCAGCGACAGGATTTTCGCCAGGTATATAGCCAGTATACTGAACTCGATACAATACCACATCGTACTGTAGAATGGTCGATTGCCGAAGATGAATCCATGATCGATCGCTTTTTTACAAAAGAACTGCACGCTGGAGATATACTGGGCCCAATTTCCACCGACCCGGAAGAACATATCTTTATCAAGATATTAAAAGTCACCAAACAACCCATGATGACGCAGTCTGATATGGCAGAACGATTAACGACTGTGAAAACTTATTTTACCGAAAAAAAAGCTGCTGCCCTTTACGATCAAAAAATATATGCTATTATGAAGGGCAAAAGCATAGAGTTCGTACCGGAGACCTTAAAAAATGTAGCACAACTCTTGGGTGAAATGTATTTTATAACGGATACTCAACGGGAAAAACTATCCAACCGGGAAATGTTTCAACAAGAAATACAGGAAAAGAATTACGAACAAAATCGTAATGACTTACGTTCAATGGCTAAGGAACAGTTATTCACAGAAAATGGTAATATATGGACAGTCGGAGATTTCCTTGATGAAATAATTGCCCATCCCCTGGTATTTCGTGAAAAAAAATTCCCCCCGAAACAATTTGGTAAACAATTACAATATGCAATTATTGATATGGTCAGAGACATTTATCTAAACAAAGAAGCGTATAAAAGCGGTTATGATAAACATCCAGGCGTAATTCATGATGTTGCAATGTGGCAGGATCATTATGGGTATTTATTCAATAAGGCGCATTATTTGAAAGCTGTAATTTCCGATTCCTCGATAAAATCTAGTCCATTACAACTTGTTGAACAGTTTTTAAATCCATATATTGACAGTCTGCAAATTAAATATAACGATCAGATAGAAATAAATTTGCAAGCATTTGAAAAAATTAATTTAACTCAAATACACATGGCAGTCTTTCAGGAAAAAATGCCATATACACAGGTAGTACCGGAATTCCCTGTTATTACAAGTAATTTCAGGCTTGATTACGGAATAAAAATGAATGAAAAGCAATGAAATGAGGAAGCTATGATAAACCGGCGAGAATTTATCAAATTTGGCGGAGTCGCAGCCAGTACACTTGTTTTAAAACCATTGCATGGTTTGGCAAACACCAGTCACACACAAAATGAATATTTAGCTGTTCATCCCTTTATCGAAAACAATCCCGATGCCGTATTCATCATGAAAACCAGTGTGGATAACAAGAAAAATGCCGCAGCTATCAAACAAGCAGCCCTGGATTTTGGAAGCAATGTCTTTACTACGACTTCCGATTCATCCAAAGGGGTTCCGTTTGATTACAATGTAGTCATTAAACCTAATTTAACCTCGCGGGGCGAGTGGCAGGAAGGGTATACGGTTGAAGGCACAATGGGCGTCATCACGGATGCCAATTTTGTTGAAGGTATCATTGAACGTATAAAGAACCTGGGAGTTAGCGCCGGTAATTTTTACATTCGCGAAGTAAACGGCACCGAAAACCTGACCGACGGCGGCTATGCGGCTATGGGCAGTCGTACCGGTGCAGATGTGAAAGTAATTTCAACCCGCGTGGACAAGCAGAACGCCGATAAAATCGTTTGGAAAGATGTGCCGGACGGTATTTGGTTCAACAAAATTCCCTATCTATGGCCGGTCAATTCCCCCAATAGCTGGCTGCTTAATATTTCCAAATTGAAAACCCATGGCATGGGCGTAACCCTGTGCGCAAAAAATCTTCAGGGAACAATTGCGGCCAACTATCAACAACATTGCACCTCTTTTTATAGCAGCATGAGTATCGATTCAGCGCATATACAGGACAAAGCCAAAATTAATATCCAGAATAATTATGATCGTCATGTTTATGACGGTATACCCAGGTGGGATCGTCCAGGAGCCGATGGCGGGATATGGATGGAAACCTGGGCCAGCCGTAATATTGATAATAATTTGACATTGAAACCCGCTCTGAATATCGTTGAAGGCGTGTATGGGCGGGATGGAAACTTTGTTCTGGGCCCCCATGACGGCCTGGCCCAGGACTATATGACCAATGTGATCATTTTTGGTAAAAACTCGTATTATGTGGACGTCATCGGTCACTGGATCGCCGGACACGAACCGGGGAATTTCGGCCTGTTCCACCTGGCTAAGGAAAGAGGATTGATCACTACCTTCAATCCGTCAAATATTCCAATTTACGAATGGAGCAGCGACGGTACAGTTAAAATGATCAGCTTAAGCGATCTGGAACGGACGCCGCTGGTCACTTATTATCTGCAGCGCGATTACGACGGTCAGAGCGAAGAGTATTGGCATATGTGTAACGAACCGTTTGAATATTCCGATACGGGCATCAGTCGGAACAAACCCGGTCAACCGGATACCTTTATATTAAAGAATAATTATCCTAATCCTTTTAACGCCACGACCTCGATTGAATTTGAACTGCATAAAAACGGCCGGGCGCGACTCGAAGTATACAACATTCACGGTGAACGGGTGCAGGTACTGGTTGACGGCTATTTACAAAAAGGCTCTCACCTGGTGCGTTGGGAAATGAATAATTTATCGTCAGGAACTTATTTTTATACATTGATGTTCGATTCTCAGAAAATAACCAAACAGATGACCCTGATCAAATAGAGCAGCGCAAACAAAATTAACGTGCAGATAGTGAATCAATAAACAAGGGGGGAAACAGCTCAGAGGGTATGATGAAAAAATGTTTTTTCTTTTTGGCTCTGGTCATCGTCTGTTCATGTCTTTACGCAAATGATATTATACAAAATGATGATCTGACCCGGTTTGTAAATCCATTGATCGGCAGCGATTCAGAATTTGCCTTGTCGAACGGCAATACCTACCCGGCTATTGCCCTGCCCTGGGGCATGAATTTCTGGACTCCCTACACCGCCAATATGGGAGACGGCTGGCAATACTCGTACGATGCTTATAAAATTAAAGGTTTTAAACAAACACATCAACCTTCTCCCTGGATAGGCGATTATGGCGCGTTTGCGGTTATGCCGTTAACCGGTGAATTGAAAATTGATCAGGAAAAACGGGCGTCATGGTTCAGCCACAAGCGGGAAACGGTACTGCCATATTATTACCAGGTCTATTTGGGCGATTATGATGTTTGGACGGAAATGACCGTTGCCGACCGATCCGCTTGTTTTTGCTTTACTTTCCCTGAATCCGACAATGCCTATATTCTGGTAGATGCTTTTAACCAGGGTTCATCTGTTACAATTATTCCCGAAGAAAAAAAGATCATTGGTTATTGCAGCAATAACCGCGGCGGTGTACCGGAAAATTTTAAAAACTATTTCATAGTGAAATTCGATAAACCGTTTACTTCGGTATCGACCTGGCGGGATTCAACAATAACACCAAACATGTTGCATAACACAGGCGAACATGTTGGGGCGATCTTGCAGTTTCAAACCTCCCGCCATGAAAAGCTCCATGTTCAGGTAGCATCATCGTTTATCAGTCCCGAACAGGCCGAATTGAACCTGGAACGCGAAATTGGTGATAAAACATTCGACCAGGTGAAAAATACGGCTCATGATCTATGGAACAAAGAACTGAACCGAATTCGTGTTCAAGGCGGTTCTTTGGGAGATAAAATCAATTTCTATACCGCTCTGTACCGTGTAATGTTGTTTCCCCGTAAATTCTGGGAAGTGGATAAAAATGGGCAGATCGTTCATTACAGTCCCTACAACGGCCAGGTATTGCCGGGTTATTTATACACAGACAATGGATTTTGGGATACTTTTCGCGCGGTTTTTCCGTTCTTTACACTGATGTATCCACAATTAAATGGCCAGATCATGCAGGGACTGGTTAACACATACCTGGAAAGCGGCTGGTTGCCGGAATGGGCCAGTCCAGGCCACCGGGATTGTATGATCGGCTCCAATTCGGCTTCGTTAATTGCCGATTCTTACCTGAAAGGGATTCGCGGCTATGATATTGAAACGTTGTACCAGGCGATCCTGAAAAACAGTGAAAACGCCGGGCCGCTGCGCTCGGTAGGCCGTTATGGAGTGGACTATTATAACAAACTCGGCTATATCCCTTACGATGTGAACATTAATGAAAATGTCGCCCGCACCCTGGAATACAGTTATGCCGATTTCACGATCTGGAAACTGGCGCAAGCCCTGCACAAACCCCAAAATGAGATCGACCGGTTTGCACAGCGGGCCAATAATTATAAAAATGTTTTTGATCAATCCACCAATTTTATGCGGGGAAAGAACCGGGATGGTTCCTGGCAAACTCCTTTCGTGCCGGAAAAATGGGGCGATGCTTTTACGGAGGGCTCTTCATGGCATTATACCTGGTCGGTTTTCCATGATCCGCAGGGCCTGATCGATTTGATGGGCGGTAAAGAGCGGTTCATCGCTAAACTCGATTCCGTGTTCACGGCTCCCCCCACTTTTGATTATTCCTATTACGGCATACAGATCCACGAAATCACCGAGATGGTGATAGCCGGTATGGGGCAGTATGCCCACGGTAACCAGCCCATTCAGCATGGCGTCTATTTATACAATTACGCAGGAACGCCCTGGAAAACCCAACAGCGCGTCCGGGAAATTATGAACCTGCTTTATACTCCCACCCCGGATGGCTTGTGCGGCGATGAAGATAACGGCCAGACTTCGGCCTGGTTGGTATTTTCCGCTATGGGCTTTTATCCGGTTTGTCCCGGAACCGACCAGTACATTTTGGGCTCTCCCCTGTTCAACAAAATCGAACTGAGCCTGGAAAACGGCAAAACTTTTAGTATTGATGCAGTAAATAACAGCGCTGATAATGTCTATATTCAGAACGCCAAATTGAACGACGTGGTATACAGTAAAAACTATATTACTCATGGAGAAATTCACAAAGGCGGTGTATTTCAATTAGAAATGGGATCATCTCCAAATATGACAAGAGGAACTAGAAAAGTGGATCTGCCCTATTCAATGACAAACGAAATGAACAAGTAAATGGAGTTTTAATGAAATCGATTTCAAAAGTTATATTTTTGTACCTGTTTATAGTAACAACAGGATGTCCCTGGCTAACGCAGTCCGGCCATGCCGACCCGGTACCGGTTCCCCAAATAGCTTTTGCGCCCCGTCATTATATCTGTTATCACACCGGCGGCGAATTAACGATCGACGGTAAACTGGCAGAAACAGACTGGCAAAATGCCGCGTGGAGCGAGGATTTTGTAGATATTGAGGGCAGCCTTAAACCAGCGCCCTGGTTCAGAACCCGCATGAAAATGCTGTGGGATGACAAAAATCTCTACATTGCCGCCGATCTGCAGGAAACCGACGTCTGGGCAACCTTGAAGAAGAGGGATTCCATTATCTTTATAGATAATGATTTTGAAGTCTTTATCGACCCGGATGGCGATACCCATCACTATTACGAACTGGAGGTTAATGCCTTTGGTACAGAATGGGATCTGTTCCTTAACAAGCCCTACCGTGACGGCGCCAAAGCGATGTTTTATTGGGACATTGACAGTTTACAAACCCGCATTAATGTGCAAGGCACTATAAACCAACCTGGCGATAAAGATTACGGCTGGACAGTTGAACTGGCCATTCCCTGGAAGGTGTTGCAGGAATTTGCCGCCAAACCCGGTTCACCCGAACACGGCGAGCAATGGCGGATGAATTTCTCCCGTGTGGAATGGAGGACGGACGCGGTGAACGGGAAATATATAAAAATAGTCAATCCCGCAACCGGTAAACCCTACCCGGAAGAAAACTGGGTGTGGTCGCCGCAAGGCATCATTAACATGCATTATCCCGAATTGTGGGGATTTGTGCAGTTTTCCACTATACCTGTCGGCAGTGGCAGAAATGAATTTATTGCCCAGCCACAGGAGCAGGTGAAATGGGCGTTACGGCAGGTTTATTATGCGCAAAAAGCTTTTTACCAGAAAAATGGTAAATATTCCAACAATTATCAAGACTTTCACCTCGACATAGAATCCGTAGCAGGATATCATTGGCCGCCGGTCATGCAAACAACCGATCATTATTTTGAAGCGCAAAGTCAAGCGATAGACGGTAATGATTGCTGGATAATACAAAACGACAGCAAGATTTATCAAATAATGCGGAGCAGTGATAAATGACAAGAAGAGAATTCATCAATACCATGAATACCGGAATTACCGGCTTGGCATTGGGAATGAGCGGCCGCAGCCGGGCCGGAGAACAACCGCAATCCCTGAAAAACTGGGCGTGGATGATACCCAACCGCCGGATGAGCGAGGATGATTATAAAGCCTTGTTTGCACTGATGAACGATTGTGGAATCCATGCGGTATTACCTGAAATTTATAACGGCCATCACGCATTTTATAACAGCGCTTCTCATCCCGTTGAATTCGACTGGCTGGGGCAAATTTTACCGCTGGCCAAAGCAGCGGGACTGGAAGTGCATGGCTGGATGTGGAGCATGCCCTGCAACGATCCCGCTATACGCGAACAACATCCGGACTGGTTTATGGTGAATGGGCTTGGCGAATCGGCCGGTGAGAAACCGGCGTATGTTAATTACTACCGGTTTTTATGTCCCAACCGCACGGGAGCGCAAAACTTTATACAAACCACAGTACGGGAAATTGCCACTATTAGCGAGATCGATGGCGTTCACCTGGACTATATCCGCTTCCCGGATGTGATTTTGGCTGAAGCCTTACAGCCGAAATATAATATAGTACAGGATCGCGAATACCCGCAATATGATTATTGTTATTGCCAGGTTTGCCGGGAAAAATTTAAAACGCAAACCGGAATCGATCCGGTTGAATTGCAGGATCCCAGTCAGCACAAGGAATGGATACAATTCCGCTACGATAGTATCAGCAACCTGGTAAAGAACATATTGGCGCCGGAAGCGCGAAAAATGAATAAAATGGTAACAGCGGCAGTTTTTCCCAACTGGCACATGGTGCGACAGCAGTGGTCTGTCTGGCATTTGGACGCGGTACTGCCCATGTTGTACAATACATTTTACAATGCCGGTCCCGATTGGATACAGCAGCACACACAAAAAGGCAAAACCTCTCTCACCTCGAAAACCCGTTTATATAGCGGTCTGTTTGTTCCGGGCATGTCCCCGGATGATTTGACTAATGCCATCAAGGCAGCCTGGGCCGGCAATGCCGACGGGTTTGCCTTGTTTAATGCCGGTTCTTTAAAAGACGAGCACTGGAAGGCGATTAAAAAGCTGAATATAGAAAGGGAAAGGGAAAAGTAAAAATACTGCCCTCCCCCTGTACTTTTACTGGCTGCAAAAAGATAGCAAGCATTCCCCCATAAATAAATAAATAAAGCCGTTTGATTTCACCAAATCAAGCGGCTTTTTTATTGCACGCCCAGAGCGATTCGAACGCTCGACCTACGGATTAGAAGTCCGTTGCTCTATCCAGCTGAGCTATGGGCGCGGATATGATTCATCTTTTCAGCATTTAATATACACTTTTCAGGATATTTTTGCAAATGAAAAGTTGTGATATAAAGCGCAACATGATATTTGATTAAAAATTTAATTATGATACTTGATAATTCCAAAAGATGCCAAACATAAGGCCACAAAAATTGAATTTTGAGTCAAATCGTATTTACTAAATCCAATACTATGAATTTTTTTTCTTGCATTTAATAAAAAATAGTAATAATTTTAAATTGTCACTTAAACGTTTGCGTTAGTTAAAACGTTTGAACTTAAATTTGGTTAATTGTTATGCTGAAAGCGGGTCACAAGTAAAAAAAATATTTTTTTAATACTATACTTAAACGTTTGCGGAAGTAAGGAAATTACTTACCGATGAATAAAAAAATTTTCGAAAACTAATATTTTCCAACTTAAACGTTTTCGAAAAACCATTACACTTTGTTAAAATTTACTATTTTTCTGAAATTATATAAAAAAATTTGCAATACTACTTGTACGATTGCGAAATATTATTAACCTTCACAATACTGCTTTATTACGATTTAATTCGGGCGATCAACTAGTATAAAACTAAAATATCTTAACATAATTTCTTAAGGAGGTGACGAGAAACAATTATAGTAATTTACGACAATAATTAACTCAATTTAAAACGGAGGTTGTATCATGAAAGGTTTAAAAAGCTGCATTAGTATCATTTTTATCCTGGGTCTGGTTTCCCTGGCTATGGCACAGGGATTTGTTGACTCAATTGGCGATAATGTATTCACTATTTACAAAACCCCGCAAGCGCCTGTCATCGACGGCGTTCTCGATTCGTTCTGGGTAGAGGTTGAACCCTGGGGAGTTGTATTCATCGATAACGACAACCCTCTCGACGACGCTACCGATCATATTGCCTGGGTGCGCATGGCATGGGATAACGACAACCTGTACATGTTCATCGATGTAACCGACGATCTGCTCACCAAAGATGAAGCAAATAATCACGATTCCAGCCTGAATGATATGGTGGAATTATTCTTTGATGGCGACAACAGCGACGGCTGGACCCGCGAAGATCTTGAAGCCGAAGGCGTTGTTGTGCAGGATTGGTGGCTGACCCAGTATGAAGGTCAAACCACAACTTATGATGGTTACAACGATGTACAATTCCAGTCCTGTTATGATGAAAACGGCGCCGGTTTGGGTAATCGTGGTCCGGGCGGCGACTGGTCGCGCGCATGGGATATGACCGGTATGGAAGTCATGTCGGTAGTTAAAGACGGCGATCTTGGTTTTACCAAAGAATGGAAAATCCCGTTTGCTGTGCTGCATATTGATCCTGCCGACCTGGTCAATGGCTATCAGATCGGTCTGGGCATTCAGATACCGGATGTAGATGTTTCCGGTGATCCCAAAACCCAGATCACCTGGCAAAAAAATACAGATAAGAACTGGATCGACCCCAGCCTCTTCCCCACCCTGGTTATTTCAACTGAATCGTTATCCCGGTTCTGGAATGTTCCGGTTTATCGTACAGAGACAGCCCCGGTAGTTGATGGTTTAATGGATGATATCTGGCAGCAGGCGTCAGCTCGTTCAGTAGTTGTTCAGGATAATGATACCCCGCTTGATGACGCCCAGGATCACTCCGCCTGGTTCAAGATGATGTGGGATACGGATAACCTGTACCTGTATTTTTATGTAATGGATGAATTACTCACCAAAAATGAAAGCGATATGCATAATTCCGGTCAGAATGATATGGTGGAATTATTCTTTGACGGCGATAACAGCGACGGCTGGACCCGTGAAGACCTTGAAGCTGAAGGCGTAACAGTACAGGATTGGTGGCTGACCCAGTATGAAGGGCAAACCACAACTTATGACGGTTACAACGATGTACAATTCCAGACTTGTTATGATGAAAACGCTGCCGGTATTGGAAATCGTGGGCCGGGCGGCGACTGGTCACGTGATTGGGATATAACCGGCCTGGAAGTAGTTTCCACAGTTATGGATGCAGATCTTGGTTTTACCAAAGAGTGGAAAATTCCGTTCAGCGCGCTGCATATTGAGCCAGCTGATTTAATCAATGGTTATCAGATCGGTCTGGGTATACAGATACCGGATGTAGATGTTACCGATGATCCGAAAACTCAAATTGCCTGGCATAAAAATAACGATAAAAACTGGATCGATCCCAGCCTGTTCAATACAATAGTCATTAAAGGCAGTGAGAACACTGCAGTAGAAAAACAGGAAAACAAGGGAACAGCGGAAACATTTATTTTAGCACAAAATTATCCCAATCCCTTCAACCCGGTAACCACAATAGAATATTCGATACCCAAAGATTCACGGGTAAAATTGACGGTCTATAATGTGTTGGGAAAAGAAGTAGCTACCCTGGTCGATCAAAAACAATCCGCAGGGCTCTACAATATTGGCTTTGACGGTTCAAATTTAACCAGCGGCGTGTATTTCTACAAACTGGCAATTGACAACCAGGTACAGATGAAAAAAATGACTTTGCTTAAATAGCAAGTTGCTAAAATCAAATCTAGTCCTCGATCCCGGGAGTTAACAGTCCCGGGATTTTTTATTTTATGGGATATAAGATCGAGAGCAGCTTGAAATTGGCGGGTATAAATAAAAAAACCCCGGTCAATTACACATTAACCGGGGTTGAAAAGACAAGTAAAAACTTATATTTTCGAGACGTTGACAGCCTGTAAGCCCTTTGCGCCACTTTCGACATTAAAACGTACCTGGTCGCCTTCATTCAGCGATTTATAGCCTTCACCTTCAATAGCTTTGAAATGAACAAATACGTCATCGCCAGATTCACGGGTAATAAAGCCAAAACCTTTTGCGCTGTTAAACCATTTTACGCTTCCTGTTTCCATTTTTTTACATCCTTTACTTTTGTTTGTTCCTTGTACTGTCTGTCGTCGGGCATTCCAGGCAAAAAAAAATCGCTTTGACTAGTTTACTATTCGCAGCGAATTTCATTTAACGAGTTGTTATTCTATAACAAAACTACCTGTACTGAAAAGCTTGAAACAGTGTACTAATTTTTAACATATTAATATACAATACAAAATTTTAAAATGCAATAAAAAACAACATATTTTACCTCCCAAATAAATTTTATTTTCATTAAAAACAGAAAATTATCTTGAATTTGTATTTATAAAGCAATATGCTTACAGTTACCAGTGTAAACCGGTTAAATATCTAGTCCATATAATAAAAAGCCGTAAACGGTATCGGTTGCCTGGTAATAGCCGCAGATTGCCAACCTGCATTCAGTGCAAATCCGCCGCTCTTTTGGAAAAAGAGGATAGCTACGCGATGTTTACCTTGTTTCAGATAAATCTTGCCGTTCACTTCAACTTCGCCATGCAGCCCATCATTGTTGACAACTACTTTATCGCCAATTTGCAGGCGGCTGCCGTCATCGGAGACCAGGAAAAAAGTGTAAACATTATCGGCAGGAATATCGATATAGCCGGTATAACGTATTGCATACAGATCATCCCGCTTGCGTTCCTGCATATCGAAACTGCCTGTAAACCCGGATTTGACGGGAGTCAGGGTTTTAAAATCCGGCAGCAGGTCCCAGTCGCCTTCAAAATAATCATATTTTAGGCCGCTTTTCAAAACCGGCAACCCGGTTTCGGCAGTCAGGATCGGGATATTTTTGATAACCAGGGAATCGACCCGGCCCGGTAAACCCGTGCCGTAAAACGGCATGGCGCGAACAATAACTGGTTTAGTAAAAACAAAAGGCTTTTCATACAGCGGGGAATTCATGGTTGGTTGGGAACCATCCAGGGTATAACGTACCTGGTTGCTAAAACTGTTGATTTTAACCTTGACTGTATCTTTAGAGGTAACCAGGTCGCCGCTGGTTTCGAAATTGATCGGTTCCGACAACCAGTCCTCAAAAACAAATTTAAGGCCGTTAAAGGTGCTTTTATAAGTGATAGTGCCATGCACTTCCTGCGGGTATTCTTCAAACTTCCAGGCTAAACCGGCCGGTGCTTTTTTTTCCAGAAGAGAAGCAAGCGCATTTACACCCATGCTCAATCCTTCATTGGCAACAGAAAGATACAAAGTGTTTTGCAAGCCGGGATTTTTTACCAGAAAATCTTCGGTGCGTTTTAGCATTATCCGGTAATTCCACCACATGCTGGGACTCAAAGTAAGAAAACCGTTAAATAATTTTGGTTCCGTAACAAAAGCATGCATAACAAACACCCCGCCGTAAGAAGAGCCTGAGAGCAGCCGGTATGGAAAAGTACGATAATTTTTATCGATAAAGGGAATCAATTCTTGTTTGATAAAATTCAATAACTTGTCGCCACCGCCGCCGGTGTGCGTTTGTTCATCGCGGACAGGGAGCAGATCCCAATCGCGGTGATCGTTGGTGTAAATTGCGACCACGATCATTTTCGGTATTATATCATTGCCCGACAACGAACCTATGGCCTGGGTGGAATGGACAAAAGCCCATTGTCCATCAACAGCATAATAAACAGGATAGTTTTTTTTGCTGGTAGCGTAATCGTCCGGCAGGGAGACATAAATCAGCCGGTCTTCATTCAATATATTTGAATGTATTCGGAAAGAATAGCCGACATTGACCGGCTCGGTCTTGATTTGTGACAGGTCGGGAATGTTATCCGCGGCAAACGTATAATACTCATGACCGGATAAAATTATTACCAGTAAAAAAAGCAGTTTGAATTTTTTCATTAGCTTAAATGCCTCCGGGTTACGGTTAAGGATTGACAAATAAATATAGAACTGTGAATTATAAATTGGAAATGGATTGCGTGTAAAAGTTTTATATAATTACCGGTATGCAGAAAAGAAAACTCGCTTCTCTGCATACCTCAAATAGAATTATCTGTAATCCTTAATAACTGCATATCGTTTTATAGAAAAAAATCAATTGCAGTTATAAAACAACGCACTAAATAATAGCGGCTATGATATAATGCGCCCTTATAATATACTTGCTCAGTGTTACCGCACCAGCGTCATTTTTATCTGCCGGGTGGTTGTACCGTTGTTCAGCACACATATATAAATACCGGAAGCAACCGGATTACGGTTATCATCCGTTGCATCCCAAACTACGGAATAGTGCCCGATTTGTTTCACAGTATTTTCCAGTGTGCGGATTTTCCGGCCCTGCAGATTATAAACGACTAACGACACATTACCTATATTCGACAAGGAATAATGAATACTGGTCGACGGATTGAACGGATTGGGGTAATTTTGATTCAAGTTGAACCCGGTCGGTAAATTGATGGTTTTATCATTAACATTCACGGTTTCGGTCAGGTATTGCCGCAGCCATTCCAAAGCCGGACGTTCCGAGCCGTCGGTTCGCACCAGGTACGCGTTGGTGCGCCAGAGAGACCCTTGTTTGTATCCCCAGAAAGTGATGCCTTCCACAGCAGGATGTTGCCATAAAGTTGGAAAGATAGCCTGGTATTTGGCGAGTTGCTGGGCGTCATCCTCAAACTGCAGGTCAAATTCGGTAATCTGAATCGGTAAACCGGTCTCGGCCAGTTTATCCAGTTTGGTTTGAATGGTCTTGGCGCTTGTACTCTCAAGAAAATGACCCTGCTCGCATATACCGTCGATCAAATTCCGCTCTTTTAACAGGTTGATGATCTTTAAATATGTGGTAATGGATTTATTGCCGCCGAATATCTGGTACTCATTAAGATAGAGTTTGGCATTGGGAAAGTAAATTCTGGCTTTTTCAAAAGCCCAAATCACCCAATCCCAGCCGGTCTCCCCTTCCCCGCCCAGCGCTTTGTAATAGGAAGGATAGTAATCATAAGTAGACCATTCGATGGCTTCGTTAACCACTTCAACATATTCAATATCCGGGTACCTGTCACCGACCATCATGATCCATTCTTCCACTTCTTCAGCTTGTTCCAGGGAATCGAGATCGGTTATCCAGGCGGGCTGTTGCTTGCCCCATACCAGCACATGCAGCCGGAAGGGGTAACCCATATCGCGGGAATGCTTATAGGCTTTATCCAGGGTATCCCAGTTATATACATTACGGGTAGCTTCCACAGAACCCCATTTGCCGGCATTTTCCGGCGTAACCTGGTTCCAGTAATCATCAAAATCGGCAGGCACATTATAGCTTATTATGCAGCCTAAAAATTTGTTATGACCTTCGGCTAATGGTTGGGCAAACAGATTCGACGTTATTAATGATAAAACCAATGTTAGCAAGACAAAAAAAAGTTTATGGCAAATAACCCGGTAATAACTCATTTTATTTCCTTTCGCTATTGATAATTAACATGTTAATTTACATATTTAATAAGGTTCCTGTAAAATTAATTATACGAAATTTTTAGTTATTACACCAAGTTTTTTTAATGCCCTGATTAATAAAATAAAAAGTCTTGAAAAATTTCTTTATTTTTTTCCTAGCGAATTAAAATCATTTTCCCTTGCAGGTTGATTTCATTTGAGACCAGTGAATAAAGATAAACTCCCGAGCAAACCGGTTTACTGGTATGATCCGTTCCATTCCATTCTACTACATGTTCACCCGCGTTTTGATACGAATCAACAAGGGTTTTTATTTCTTTTCCAATGGTATTATAAATTTGTAATTTGACAATGCAATTAACTCCAAGCTGATAACTGATAGCTGTTATTGGATTAAACGGATTGGGGTAGTTTTGTCTCAACTTGAAATCAACAGGGCCAACTGTACGTTGCCCCTCCCGGAGTAAGGTTCGGGTTGTATCAAGCGCCACCCGGAAAGCTTCCTGTTGGCCGGAGGGATTTACACCCCAACCGACAATGACATTGCCATCGGGAGTAATATCACTGGCGCTTTGTAACGTCCAACCGGTTAAATCCAGGCCATATTCCGTTTGCAAAACAGTTTTCAGGTTGCGCATTTTGTTAACTGAATCCCATATAAACGCCTGGCCGTTGGACATATTCACATAACTGCCGCCAACGATAATCTCGCCATTTTGTGATACTCCTCCGGGATGGGTAGTATAGGCTCCGGGCAAGTTGCCAATGTTGACCATACCGGTGCTTGCCGTCCAGCGATAGGCATACGCGCGGGATGAGGAAGCGCTGGTGCCGGCTATGACAGACCCATCCGGGGAAATGGCATTAGGAAAACTGTTACTTGTTCCGGACAAAAATCCCAATCCCTGTATGCCGCCATCCTGTGTCCAGCGAAAGGTTTCTTCAGATGTCCATGTAGAATTATAACTCGAACCGGTTGCTACCATACCATCGGCGGAAACGGCAACAGCCCGGCTGTTCGGTTTACCCGGTAATGTGCCAAGCCCGGTAATTCCTTCGCTTTGTTGCCAACGGAATGCTTGCTGACCGCCATCGCCGACCACCACCGAGCCATCTGCAGAAACATCAAATGCCATAGAGCGCCCGGCGCCGTCAAGACTGCCGGTCAAGCTCATGCCATTAGTAGCCGTCCAGATAAAGCCTTTATAGGAATTCCACCCGTCGCCAACCGGGTCTCCATAACCGACAATCACTTTACCATCTGCTGAAATACTGTTCGCCCAACTGGCTTTAAAACTGTTGTCAGGCAGATTTCCCAGGCTAACCATACCGGTGTTCTCCGTCCACATGAAAGCCTGTGAACCGGATTCTGCATTACTATAACCAGTCACAACTGCGCCATCGGCGCTGACGCTTTGCGCGCTGCTCTCAAATGACCCGCCCGGGAAATCACCCAAGCCCTGGAATGTGGCATGTTGGGAAAAACATAATGACGACAAAAGAAGAAAAAAAACACTATAGCATAATAAACTGATTCTAGTCATAGTTAACAATCTCCCGGGTGTTTTATTAAAATGATATAATTCGTTCGCAATTGTAATCAATCTGAAAATATATTACTTGTTATCTTGTTCAGGGTGTAAAACCTCTTTTACCTTTGTCTTAATTTGTTCAATCACTGTGGTGCTAACCCAGTAAACATCCTCATCAAAGCCTTCCGTATCCCGTGTAAAGAACAAGTATTTACCGTCCGGTGATACGGTTGGAAATCGTTCCAGTTGCCCGGTATTGATCGGGGCGCCCATATTAACAGGTTCGGTCCAACTCCTATCAGCTAACCTGAAGCAGATAAAAAGATCGCCCTGGTCGGATTCGGGGAGGCCACGGGTTGAACAAAAGATCAGGTAACTCTCGTCCGGGGCGATGAATGGCGTCCATTCCCGGTAAGGAGGCAGGTTGATGCTTTGCGGCAGCGGTTCGGGTTTCGTATATTCGCTATTAACAAATTCGGAACGGTAAATACCTATATTAGCCCACAATCCATCCGAATGAGCCACAAAATAAAGTGTACCATTATTGGTAAATGAAAGAAAAGTGGCAAGCTGCAATTCCGGAAAGCGGGCAACAAGATTGAGATTAACCGGTTTGCTCCAACTATCACCCTGTCGTTCTTTATAAAAGGGACCTTGACCGTCATTGCCGGGATAATAATGTCGTTTACCGTCGGGGGAAAACACTGTCTGATCGTACAGCGCCTTCTCCGGTTGAGTCCAAACGCCGCCGACGCGCCGCATGGTCATGGGAATAGTAAGCCACTCGCCGTTTTCATCTTTTGGCCGGCGGTTGGTTTGCCAGAACACCTGGTTGCCGTCAGGAGTAAACGACGGCGCGCCGTGCTGCTGGTATATATCCGAAATAATACCCCGGGCAAAAACTACCGGAGTATCGCCCGGTGGGGTTTGTCCCAAATAATCGCCGCTTATAACAGGAAAATCCTGGGCGAATAAAATACTGTTAAATATAAATATAAATAAAAGTACTAGTTTTTTCATGATACGCTGCCTTGTCTTTATTATAAGGTGTTTGTGAATCGAAAATCAGTTCACAAGCTGTAATATACTTATTCATTATGTGCGATATAGCTCCTTCTCACTTTGAATGATAACGTTAATTTGTATCAGCGTTATTTTGTTGTTACAATTTCTCCATTCAGATAATAATAACCTCGAACGCCATCCGGTAACTTGGCAATATACTGTTTTATCGTCCCTTCCTGACCGCTGTGATGAACCGGGACAACGATTGGCGCACGAGTCAATTCCGCCAATTTTACCGCCTGGTCGAGATTGCCGCCGCAGCCAAACAACAGAGGCATCAGCACATCCACCTTGAGATTCGCCATTTCAGGGAGCGGCTGGGTGTCGCCTGTTACATAATAGCTTACTCCGTCCAACTGCAGGATATAGCCAACCCATCCGTTTGATTTGGGGTGGTGATCTTCAAAGTATGCGGGAACAGCTTTAAACTTGACGCCTGCCATAGAGTAATCTTGATCCGGCTTAATCTCTTGAGCGTTAATTCCCTTTGCTCCGATCATTCTTACTACATCTGCCGGACCTGCTAAAAAAGCCTTGGGATTGAGTTTCATATATTCTAAAAGCATTGTCGGCTGAAAATGATCGCTATGAGAATGGGTAATAAGAATCAAGTCCGGCTTTACCATGCCGGTCCTGGCCGCAAATTCATCGGTAGGAAAGGTTACCGGATCGACAAGTATGATAGTTCCAGCAGCGGTTTTAAAACGAACATCGTTATCACTGAGATGGATAACATTTGCCAGTTCTTTTATGGGAGTGTCATTTTTAGTGACTGATTCGGATCGGTTGCCGGATTCTTTATTGACGGCAGGATACGTCCCGTAGAGGAATGCGACTTCCCTGACCGAAAGCGCCCGGCTCCAGACCATCGGTTCATCAATCACGCCGCGAAAGGAGACGTTTTTATCCAGATTGCAGCCTATGAACAGGTTAAAGTCAGTCTTGCCGACTTGCCCGGTAGAATCCCATTGTAACGGCATACCTTCAGGAAGTCCATCCACAAAAAACAACTGTTCCCTGCCGTCAAACGTGGCGACCACCTGATGCCATTGTCCATCGGCAACCATACTTCTTGTCAGGCTAAAGTGTGAACCAGGGGCAATTTCCAGACAAGCCTGGCCGCTCCAATGGTTACCTTCCCAATCGGAAGCGATACTCATAGCAAAACCATCGGTATAGGACTTGTCGAAAATACGCCGCCACTTGTCATCCTGCACAGATGTTTTGATCCATGCCGCCAGTGTAAATTGTCCGGGGTTCAGCGATGCGTTATTGGGGATTTCTATCCGGTTGCCATCAGCAGTGAATTCATAAGCGCCGCCCTTTATGCCGGCGGCAGTCCACTTGACGCCGTAAGGTATGCCGTGGTTAGCCCGTCCACTGGCGTCGGTAACCGTTTGCGCGGCTGTTTCATCACGATCAAATGACATTTGCAAAACCAGACCTTCGCGCACACTTTCTGCGGTAACAGGCGCAGTTGAATAACTATGCAAAGCTTTGTTTGTCTGTGTCCGGGTGCAGTTCCCGATGAACAGTACTGTAAGGATAATTATAAAATATAATTGTTTTTGCATGTCAAATTCCTTTCAAGGTTAATAGGTATAGAGTATTTTAATAGAAACTTTCAAGTTATTAATGTGACAGCTTTAAATACTCTTATTAATTTTGATTTTTCAAGATGTAGATAGAATCATACTCCAGGAAAGTCTCGATTCTATCCAGTTCAAAACCAGCCTTGCCTGCCGTTTCCAAAACCTGGCTTTTCGTCATGAATGGTGGGATATGATTCCTGTCGCCAGGGGTATTTCTTTCGATGATAACGAGTAAACCTCCCGGTTTCAGGTATGAGCGCAGGTTCTTTAAAAAGGGTATCCGTCGTTCGACTTCGTGCAGCACATACACCATAACAACCATATCGAGGTTCTTTTCGGGAAAGAGCGGGTCTTCCCCCCCGCCCAAAACAGTCTTGATATTTTCCAGTCCATCTTTACCGGCACGCTCTCGGATCGACTCGAACCCGGCAGAAAAAATGTCGTTTGCATATACAATGCCCCCTGAACCAACCCGCCGGGCAAGGGGAAAAGTAAAATAACCATATCCCGCACCGGCTTCGCCAATTCGCATTCCAGGTTTTACCCCAATCGAATCCATGATCACTTCCGGTGGTTGCCAGGTCTCCCGGTCGGACTGACAACTGCAAGGGACATGAGTCATTCCGAGCAGACAGGCAATAATAAGAATTAAGGGTAAACCAGATTTAAAAGCCGTAATTTTTTTCATGGCGATTTCTCTTATAAAATTCAAAGTTAACGAACTAGAACCATTTTCTTTTGGAGGCTCATTTCTCCAGCCATAACCCGGCAAAAATAAATTCCCGAACTCACCGGATTGTTTGCATCATCTGTTCCATTCCAAACAATGGAATGCTCACCTGCGCCTTGATGGGAATTAACAAGTGTTTTAATGCACCGTCCCAGAGTATCATAGATTTGTAATTTAACATTGCTGTTTTCTGCAAGTTGATAACTGATAGCGGTAGTTGGATTAAAGGGATTGGGATAGTTTTGGTTAAGTTTTATCTCAGCGGGAATCTGTGTTCCATTTTTTGAATCATCAACGCTTGTAATACCATCTTTAATACAACGAACTGAATATCCGACTTTTTTATTGTAACTCCCTCTATCTATCAGTGTTACCTGGTGACCTAATGCACGAGCGTAGGCATAAATATTATCTATATCTGTGGCAGTCCAAAAGAATCCATAATCGCCTTTTAAATAGAATGAACCATTAAAAATACGATTACCACCCGGTAATGCTGTAAAACCACTAGAATTATCAGCTCCAATATTTGGCGATGTCCAATGAGTAACGCCGGTTTCTTTGAGTTTTCCACAAGCTATACTGTCACCCCCTAAAAAACTTGTGAGTTCTGTCCACTCTGCATCTGTAGGCACATGCCAACCGGTTGGGGCAATATTACGGTTGTCTGTTACAGTAAACCATGTATATAACCTGCCGAAAATGGCGACGTTGCTCTCTGCGCCAGCATACGCCCACTGGTAGTTTGGGGCGCTTTGTCCTGATATATCCAACGTGGCGGGGCTGGTAGTGCCTATTATATCACCATTACGGTAACGAGTAGTTTTTAAATTCTCTTTCATCCATACCTGTGCGCCAATAGTTACGGTTTGATAGACATTGCCGTCGATATCGGTTACTGTTTCCTGTGCTCGCAAGTCATTACTAAAAAGCATTAAAGTAAAGATTACAGAAAACAATTTTAATCCAGTCATAATGTAATTCATGGCAAATCCCTCTTATTAATGATTTTTCATTTACCGAACCAATACCAGCTTCTTGTGGATTTTAAACTTTTCTGTTTCAAGGCTGTAAAAATAAATTCCCGAACTCACCGGGTTGTCTGCATCATCTGTTCCGTTCCAAACAATCGCATGTTCACCCGTACCTTGGTATGAATCAACGAGCGTTTTTATTTCCTGGCCAAGTACATCATAAATTTGTAATTTTACAATACTGTTATCCGCAAGCTGATAACTGATAGCTGTTGTTGGATTAAACGGATTGGGATAATTTTGCTGCAAATGAATACCATCAGGCAATCGGGTTTCATTTATCTCAATCCGGGTAAAGTTTTTTTTTAAGGAATCGATAACGGCGCTGCTGACCCAATAAATATTCGATTTCTCTCCAGGTTCATTATAGCGGCTAAAGAAAATATATTTCCCGTCCGGCGAAAGCGAGGCGCAGGTCTCGCCATAACCAGTATTTATTTTGTCGCCCAAGTTAATGGGACTGCTCCAACTGCCATCTTCCTGCTTAAAAACAACCAGAATATCATTTTTACCCTGGCCGCCATATTGACTGGAATTAAACAAAAAGAAACTTTCATCCGGGGAAACTGAAGGATGAGTGCCATTAAAACCGAGATTTTCAATATCCGAGTAATTTCCATCAACAAGTCCGGCCCGATGGATTTTAAAATCGCTGTTATTACCATAATACATGGTTTCATCCACAGTAAAAGTGCACCACATGACGGAAGTATTATTGACCGGCGAATCCAGGTATTCCGACTTACCCCAACCGTTTATATTCTTTTCCGCACACCAGAACTTGGATAAATTGCTGGTATCGGAAGTGAAATATAATTTATTGCCATTCGCAGTAAAAAAAGCCTCAAATTCCCAGCTATTATTGCCGCGTAAATTAGCAGTTACAGGAACACCCCATTGGCCATCAGTTCGTTTAATAACGGTCAAACCATCGCCGGGCGAGTCCGCGGTAAAAAATATTTCATTCCCATCAGGCGCTACGGATAAACCATATTCATAGCGGCCATTAACGGATACAATACCGGGAGCAAAAATGACCGGCGCGTCGTCCGGCGGGGTTTGCCCCAAATAATCGATGGCAGGTTGAGCGCTGCTGAACTGGAATTTAGCCACATAACAATTGCAGCCGCCGCTGAGAGAGCGGTCAAAAGCGCCCGGGGTGGCAGGGAAATTGGCTGAACTGGTCACCCCGCATAAATACACACCGCCCTGTTGATCCATAGCAATGCCGTAAGCTTCCTCATCTGCCGAACCGCCGATATAGGTGCAATACTCTATATTACTTCCCTCAGCATTCATAACCAGCAGAAACGGGTCGCCCCAGGCCCATTGCTCGGTTCCTGCGCCGTTAAAAGATTTGTCATAGGCATCGGCTGTGACCGGGAAATTAGTCGATTTGGTGCAGCCTGTAATATAGGCTTTACCGGATTTATCCACTACAACACCCCTGCCGCCATCTTTTTCCGCGCCTCCCAGGTAGGTTGAATAGACCAGGGCTTTACCATCAGCGTCGAGTTTGAATAAAAAAGCGTCCTGGTTGCCGCTAGCAGACTTGGCTACCGCCGAAGCTGAAACGGGAAAATCATTGGAAAGGGTAACTCCGGTAACATAAGCATTATTATACATATCGACAGCGACATCGAACGGCCATTCATCTTCGCTGCCGCCGATCATTGTTGAATAAACAAGCTGCGAACCGTCCGCTTTTAATTTGGTAACAAACACATTCTTTTTGTTTGCTGATGAACCGGAAAGAGGCGCGGTGGTAACAGGATAGTCAACCGATGCTGTCTGCCCGGCAATAATAATATTATTGTGACTATCGAGTTGCATACCCGGCGCCCATTCATCGCCACTGCCGCCTATTAATGTTGAAAATACTATCGAGTTATTAGTTAAATCAATTTTAGCGACAAACAAGTCATCGCCGCCGGTCAGGGTGCGGCAATAAGCGTTTTCCGTGGTTGGAAAAGCCGCTGAATTGGTACTGCCAAGAATGATCACATAACCCTCGGAATCGACCAGGATTTTATCGCCGCCAGCCCAGCGGCTGGAATAATCCAGGTTTTTACCATTGGGATCAAGTTTAAGGAAATAGCCCTGACTGCTGCCAGCGAGGGAATTTGTTGTTGTGGGAAATGATGCGGACTGGGTTGATCCGGTTAAATAGACGCACCCGGATTTATCTATAAATACTTTGCGAGTGTCGTCAAAAACGGAGCCACCGATCAGGGTCGAATAAACCAGGGCGCTGCCGCCGCGATTAATTTTGGTAACCAATACATCCGCACCGCCGTTATGAGTTCTGTCAAAAACACCCGCCGTTGTGGGGTAATTGGTTGAATTTGCCTGTCCCGCAATATATACATAACCACTGTCATCTACAGTGATGGCATGACCGTAATCCCAGCCGCTGCCGCCGATTAATGTAGAATATACTAACTGTGGGGATTCGGCATAAAGGGTAGAATTTAATACTAGAAAAAGGCATATTAATTTATACTTTAGAGAAATATTCATTATGTCCTCCAGGAGAATAATATTAAAAACTCACATCCACACAAGCCAGGTCGCCATCGGTGCTGCGAATATAAATTTTACTGTTGGCCAGTGTTGGTGCAGTTAAACAATAGCATTTCGATTTTTCCAGGTTTGTAAAAATATGCGCGCTGGAAATTTCCGTATAGTGCGTTGGATTACATTCGGCTATCACCAGTTTACCCTGACCATCGATGATGATAAGTTTGTTATTTGCAGAGATCAACGATCCCAATTCGCCCATTGGTTGATGCCAGGTCGCCTGACCGGTTTTTATGTCAATACAATGCAGCGCCATAGGCTGATCACCTTTCCAGCCGTACTGGTATGCATAATTATCGACAACTACCCCGGTTTGAAAAGGTGAATTATAAAGATCATTCTCCCATAACGACACTGCCTTATTGTCAGTAATATTGAGCATTCGTTCAGAAAGGTAAATTTGCGAACCGATAATTACCGGATCACCCATAAGGCTATAGTCCTGGTAACCGTAAACCAGCTTGCCGGTAAGCGCCTCAACCAGGCACAACCCATTTTGCGTGATCATAGCGGCGGTTCTTTTTCCCAGGTAATTAAAGACTACAGGGGTGGGTACCATACATTCTTCGAACAAGCCGCTGTTCCATACCAGTTCACCGGTTTTTTTATTCAGGGCCATACCGGAATTCCCGGCCGGCAATAACAGCAATTCACCTTCAATGGCCGGTGAGTTGCAAAAACCGTTATCTTTATTACCTTCAGCCAGAGAATCGGCCAGCAGGTTGCGATGCCAAACTACTTTGCCGGTTGCGGCATTTAAACAATACAGATCACCCTGCCAACTCAGACTGTACAATCTGTCGCCATCCAGAACCGGCGTGGAGCGGGGGCCGGCCCAATCGATTTTCTTTTGCGGATAGGTAAACCGCCACACCTCTTTACCGGTAAGGGTATTTAAACAAAAAATATTATCCTGCTCTACATCCTTGTCGCCGTTTTTGATGCTTTCCCAACCGGTTACATAGCAATGATTAGCTTTGATAATGGCAGCACCATGGCCCTTGCCGATATTTTTCCGCCACAAGATTTCAGGATTTAGCAGGGCTTTGGGGTTCCAGTTGCTTTCATCGGTAATACCGTTGCCATGCGGACCACGCCAGCAGGGCCAGTCCGCAGCATTTAATACGATAAAAGATAAAAACAAAATTACCGGCGTTAATAAAAGTGTACGTTTTTGCATTTTTCTTCCTTCCGTAATATTGTAGAGTCTGTTCCCGGACATTATTTTTCACTAGTAATGCCGGTGTAATAATCCGTTAAAGGTACACATCAGGATTAGATTATTACTTTCCGATACTAATATACGGAACGTACATTAACGCAAGCTGGACTAAACATTAACGTTTGTTAATGTTGACAATTGTTTACAAGTTTGTAAATCAGGAACTGGCAGGTAAAATAATGTGAAAACGGCTTCCCCTTTTGGGTGTACTGGAAACCTGAATATCGCCGCCGTGCGCCTGTACAATACCCAGGGCAAGACACAGTCCTAAACCATTACCTTTGGTTGAGCGGCTGGCGTCACCGCGATAAAAACGCTCAAAAATATGCGGCAAATCTTCCGGAGATATACCAACACCGGAATCAGTAACAGTAACAGTAACCTGATGATCGGGATTTTCTACCGCGATATCGATATTTCCCCCGACGGTAAATTTAAAGGCATTATCAACAATATTGGTAAAAACCCGTTTTAACAAGATCGAATCTCCCGTCACCATGGCGCCCTGCGCACTCGACCGGCATGTAAAATGAATTCCCCGGTCCTCGGCAACATAATTATACAGTTCACACAACTCTTTGAGAATAATGTTCAGATCGACCGGATTGGTGTTCAATTTCATTACCCCGGATTCCAGTTCGGCAATATCCAGCATAGTATTGACCATTGCGATCAACTGATCACATTCCTCAACGATCATTCCCAGGGTCAGCTTGTAATCATCGGCCGTAGAATTACGAGTAGCTGTAGTTTCCGCCATACCGCGAATACCGGTTATGGGACTACGCAGGTCATGGGCGATATTATTAGTTACCTGTTTTAACTCTAAAAAAAGCGAATTGATCTTATCAAGCATGGTGTTAAAGGCGATAGCAAGGTTTTCAACCTCCACCCCCTCCCTGCCCAGCGGCACACGGTACTGTAAATTCCCCTGGCCAATACTGGTTGCGGTATTGGTCACTCGCGTTACACCGTTCATAGCTTTTTTAGTTATCGTATAACTTAATAATCCTCCTGTGAGCAGCAAAACAGCAAAAGCAACCAGAAATATCCGCTGCACCATGGTTAAAAGCCAGGCATCCTGCTTGTAAGAGACGCCAATGATCAGATAATTACCATCGTTGAATTTTCTATATCCAACGCGGGTCTGGATACCTGTAGTTATTGTTTTAAAAGCAATTAGACTATTATCGGCGAGGTGAGTATAGTATAAATTCTGCAACCTGGTTTCAGGAATACGTCGCCCGGCAAGCGTTGTATCCTGGTTTTTAACCGGGTAAGGAACCTCCAAAATAGTGGTTTTAATTTTTTCCCACCTGTAGAGATTTGATGCACATTTCAGTTCTTCATTGGTTGAAAGCAGGACAAAAAAGATATGGTAATTTTTCTCATTGCCGGCGGTATTATAAAAAGTGGTGGATATTTTATAATTAACTTTATCCCCCGGAGCATCATTATAAATATCGTCAATCCAGTTAAAGGAAAGAAAATGCTGAACAATAACATTATCGATGCGGCGTTTTAGTGAAACCGACAAGCTGTATTCAACAGCGCTAAAAAGGATAATCAATAATAACGTGAAAATAACCAGGTACCATAACGTCAGGCGAACGGTAACCCGGCGAAATATGTTATTCTTTGCTTTCCAGAACATAACCGATGCCTTTTAAGGTATGGATTAATTTATCTGTATAAGACCGATCCACTTTTTCGCGGATACGGCTGATACAGGATTCGACAATATTAGTCTGCGGAACAAAGTTATAATCCCAAACATTATCCATGATCATGGTTTTGGAAACGACCTTGCCCTTGTTGCGCATCAGGTACTCTAGCAGCATTAGTTCCTTGGGTTGAAAATCAATAGGTTTATTAGCACGGGTCACTTTTTTCCGTACAGTATCCATCATTAAATCGCCAACAGATAACAGAGTCGGTTCCGCAATATTGCGGGAACGGCGGATCAATGCCTGTATTCTGGCCAGTAATTCCGAGAATGCGAATGGCTTGACCAGGTAATCATCGGCGCCGCTTTGCAATCCTTCTACCCGTTCGCCTACCGAACGTTTGGCGCTAAGGATGAGCACCGGGGTGATGACTTTTTTATTTCTGATCCTGTCAATCAGCGATATGCCGTCCAGCTTGGGCAGCATAATATCAACAATTGCAGCGTCATATTTTTCTTCCAGCAGCAATTCCATACCCGATAATCCATCACCAACATGGTCGATAACGAACCCGGCTTCGCGAAATCCTTTACAAATAAAGGATGCAATTTGCGCATCATCTTCTACTAACAGCAGACGCATTAAAATTCAATCCACACTATTTAAATTATCGGACTAATTCCTGAAATATATAATAAAGATAATGTATAAATAAATAAAAAAAACACAATAATGAAAGAACAAAATTTCAATATTTCATTTAAGCAAAAAGTCTTTGAATAAATTAACAAAAAAGTAATGAATAATCAAGACTAGATAATTGCCTGCTGGGAAAAATTGTTTTTATTATTCAGGAATGTATGAACCAGGTGCGATAATCTTACCACAGACGCGGTAATTAAATTCCCAGGTTAAACATCGGCTCCAGGTATCATCGAACAGAGTTTTATAACGTGTGCCGTCATTTGGACCGACAGTTTTGCTATAAGTATAAAACCAGTTTATAATTGGACTGCCTGTAAAGCCCAGCGCCAGCCAATAACGGCCGGGTGATAAGGTCACAGCCGTTTTATTGAATTTAAAATCAACCCAGTTATAACCCAGTGAGAAAGGAATATTGACAATATTCAGATATTCGCTGGTTGCCAGATATTCTCCCGGCTTTCCTTCACTATTATCTTTGAACAATTCGACCCACACTTGTCCATCTCCGCCAAAGTTATGCAACGCCAGGCTGATAAATTCTACGTTGACAGCTTGGTCAAGTATGAATGCTTGCGCATACTGATTACCGCTGGTCGTAACATATTCAGCGGTTTCAACCAGGAAATTCTTTCTCATTTCCATTTCACCTTCATCATTAAGTTGAGCTGAATCACGTGCGGTTAGAAAAGAGATGTTTTGCGGAAAATCCAAATTCCCAAATTTTAATTCTCCTGGTGATTCCGGTTCCTGCTCTAAAACATTAACAGCTTCCTCTACCAATGTGGAAGCAAAAGCCGGTGGTGCAAAAGATTTAAAATCTGCCTCAACCTGTGGGTAAAACATTAATTTATGAGGACCGCCCGCTTGCCGGTCAGCCGTTAGTGTCACCTGGTCACGGGGGAATTCGGCATTGATCACTTCTTCGAATCCCGGTTTATCATGATAATTGTGATTCTGTTTCCAGCTTATCAAGCCATCATTACAGGTTTCATCATTATCCAGGCCGGATTCAATGCGGATAAAGCGATTACTGACATACAACGCTGTTTGCTGTGGATCAAATGGAATCCAGCCCAAATCCGGGAAATACACCTCTATCCATGAATGTCGCCCCTGAGCCATATTCACAGTAATTATCCCCTGTCCGGTTTGAATATCATAGGGTTGTTTCAGGGTAACACCATTGACTACGCGCGCCGGGATCCCGGCAGCGCGCAATAATGCTGTCGATACATGTGAATAATTCTGGCAATTCCCGGCGCCGGTTTTTATTGAATACAAAGCATCATAACTGCGGGGCATCAGTACATAATGCATATGATCAACCATCCAGGATAAGATATTTTGCACGACCGCAAATTCGGTATTTTCATTACCGGCCAGAGTTTGTGCGAGTTTTTTAATCAGAGGATGGTCGGCCTGGGCTTTTTTGGTTGGCGCTAAAAATTGTAACAAATCCTTAGACAGAGATTCCAGGGGATATGGCGCATCAGTTTGAATCGGTAACAACATGGTATGATTTTTTGCAGTAATGGCAATTATTGCTTGTATTGCTTTACCAGGCGACTGCCATACAAGCCTTACAACACGATTGCCCCGCAGATCTGTGAACTCTTTTTGCATATCCGGCTTGACGGAAAATTTTACATCGAATGCCTCTATCGTTTGATTATAGGTGGGAGAGCTAAAAGAAACCGGTACAACATAGCATAAGTATAAATTTTCCGTCCCTTTGGCCGGCTCAATTTTTTGCACCATCCGGTAATTAATAAGTGATTGCTGTCCGCCGTTAATCAGGTAGTTATCGGAATATAAAAAACAGGGGCAGGCGATTATAATTAAAAATATCACCAATCTTTTCATACCGGAGACTCCAGGATGATCAGTATTTTCAATAAAATACTACCAGATATAAATAATATTAATGTATAATAAACCACAATAATATTATTTACTTTTACAAAACCAAATGTCAGCTTATGACAGAAGAAATGTGTACGTTATTCTCATTGCATGAATATATACTCTGTCAATAGACAGGCATGGTAGCAAAAAATCTTGTCTGACGCAAGTCATTAAATCCACTAAAAAAACATTTAATATACAAGCACAATTCACAGTATTAACGCATCAACACCGCTTTTCCGGTGATAATCCGGTTATTTTGTACCAGGCGATATAAATACAATCCGGATGGCATATTATGACCTTGATTATCCCTGCCATTCCATTGAATAGTATAATGGCCAGCCTGCTGTACCGTATTAACCAGAGTTTTTATTTCCTGTCCGATAGTATTATAAATAACCACCCTGACATGACCACTTTTATCAAGGGAATAATCTATTGATGTTTCGGGATTGAACGGATTGGGATAATTTTGTCCCAGAGCAAAGCCATTTACCAGAGTCTGCGGGGTATCGGTAATGTTTGTAGCTTCAAGTTCATAAACATACGCCGCGCCGGCATTGTTGCCCATGGTATCGCTATAGCGTGCGCCGACTAGTACATAATTCTTGTAAATAGCCACCGGGAAACCAAAATTATCCAGAGTATCAGGGTCGGTTGGGGTAATTTTCATTTCCTCGAACCATTTGACGCCATCCCACCGGTAAATGTAACAAGCGCCGGAATTATTATTATTATTATAGTCTACCCCGGAAGCGCCCACCACAATACGGTCGCCATAAATATCAAGTGAGGCGCCGAACTGGTCGTTTTCCTGTGTATCGTTGGGGAAAAAATGATTAACCGGCAGCCAGCTTTCGCCATAACGGAAATAAATATACATTGACCCGCCGTTCTTTGCCCTCTCATCATCGTTCTTACCGCCCACTACCAGGGTATTGCCATCAATGCAGCCAATATCCAGCAGGGTATCGCCAAGCCCCAGGCTGTCGGCAGGGGTAATTTTGCTCTGCTCAGTCCAGCTATCACCATTTCGTTTGAAAATGTAGACAGCCCCGGCATCATTCCCTTTTTCATTATCATCGTAACGAGAACAGATGACGGCATAATCACCGGTGAGAGAAACATTAACGCCAAACCAGTCATTGGTATCGCTATCGGCCGGAACCAGTTTGGTTTGCTGAGACCATACTTCCCCGTCGCGTTTAAAAATATAGGCGGAACCGGAACGATTGCCAAAATCGTCATCAAAAAACGCGCCAACCAGGGCATAATCGCCGCTTATGGCAGCAGAAATACCAAACCGGTCATCCGGTGCGCCGTCAAATGCAGTCAGCTTGGCTTGTTGCAACCAGGTCGTACCGTCCAGTTTAAAAATATAGGCGGAACCGGATTTTTCGCCGTCATCATCGGACCAGGGTGAACCGATTATAGCGTAATCACCATCTATATTAACAGTATAACCAAAATAATCGGTCGAGTCGGGATTACCCGAAGCTAGCAGTTTTTGCGTTTCCGGCCAAACATTGCCGAACGGTTCGCGCTTGAAAACATACACCGCTCCGGCATCGATACCGTTTTCATTGTCGTCATAACAACTGCCGACCATTAAATACTTGCCCCAAATATCCAATCCAATACCGAACTGATCGCCTTCCGCGCCGTCGCTCGGCAACAGTTTTGTTTCCACCTGCGCATGGGCCGTTGTATAAATCACCAGGGTAACAAATAACAAAACACAGAACACCGGTACAATTCTTATTCTTTTCATTGCAATCCTCCTTTTATGAATGAATAACAATTTCTCCTCAATTGTGGTTATATATAACGCTTGAATATTTTGGATTCTGTCAATGACGAATTTCACTGCCGGTTAGAGATTCCGGTCGGACTATAAGCTTGACATTGTAAACATTCCGGGAGTAACAGGGCGCGGTAATGGGGCTATTTATATGCGCAGAGAAATGGAGTGATGCCCCTAATAAAATATAGTGAAAAACTGTTATGGCGTCAAGAGGAATTTAAAGGGAATTGGGGATTTTTATCGTGACGGTTTCTGCAGTGATGTTAATAATAAAATGGATGGGTTTACAGGAGCGGTTCATGAACCGCCCCTACGGTATCTGTAATAATAACAATAGCATGAAAATGATTTGGCATGATGACAAATTGGTCTAATATAATACTAGGAAAATGATTGGGTATATTTAACCATTCGGTACGAACGATATTGCCGAAATCATTCAATAATACAGCACAGTCTTTTATATTTCCGAACAAGCACTCCTTATTGTATGCACATAAAGAAATAAAATAGGCCCCTGTTAGGGAATAATTATAATGTTGCAATCGAATTAACCGGCGATGGTGTGATCCCGGGTTATTGACCATTTTACCTTCCCCTTTTATAATTATTTTAAATTTTTGGGCAGGAGCGGTTCATGAACCACCCTAACATTACAATAAAAATTAAGATATCAAAAGATAAAACAAATATAATAATTTTTAAGTATTTTTTACTGTACTTTTCAATAATTCCCTGCTATTTACCCTAAAAAATTGTATATTACCCAATTCGTGATAATGCAACGGGTTCGGAAATCGTGACGAATCCCTGCCGGTCGGGAATCGGAATCATAAACAGGAGAAGGTCATGTTATTTGGTTTTAACATCTGGGATATGCTGGTCATTATTGCCTATTTTTTGTTTATAACTATCTGGGGTTTGTGGATAGCGCGATCGATCAAAACCAGCGACAGCTATTTCCGCGGTGAGCGTAAATTTAAATGGTGGATCATGATGGGCCAGGCTTTCGGCACCGGCACCCACGCCGAAAATTTTGTCGCGCAAACCGGCGCCACTTACCAATTAGGCTTTTCCACCATCTGGTACCAGTGGAAAAACATGCTCATCACCCCGTTTTACTGGCTAATAGCCCCGTGGTACCGCCGCAGCGAACGCACCACCATCGGCGAAATGGTCGAGGATCGCTACAGTCCGCAATTGGGCGTTATCTATACTGTATTCGCCATTGCCTATTTTATATTCAACCAGGGAGTAATGCTGCAAGGCGCTGCCAAAGTCATATCCATTGTCTGCGGCCACCAGGTCTCTTCCACCGGCATCATTATTGCCATGAGTGCGGCTTTTATAATCTACAGCTTTTTCGGCGGACTGGTTACATCGGCGTATCTTAATTTCCTGCAGGCTCTTATGATCATTGTGCTTTCCATGATGCTGATCCCGTCGGGGCTCATTCAGGTTGGCGGTTTTCACGGTATGCGCGAATCATTGTCCCCGGACTTTTTCAGGCTGTTCAGCGAACAAAGCGGTATGGGCCTGTTTATGATTTTAATGCTGGCGGTGAACGGTATTGTCGGTATTACCGCTCAGCCGCATATTCTCTCCATGTGCGCTACCGGCAACACCGAGCGGGCCGGCCGGGTGGGACAAACCTACGGCGCATTTGTGAAACGGCTGTGCACCATCGGCTGGGCGCTGACCGGCATAATCGTAGCTGCCATGCTCATCCAGCGCGGCGAAACCCTGCCGGATCCGGAAATGGCGTTCGGGTACGCCACCCGCGAATTGCTGGCGCCGGGACTGGTGGGTTTAATGATCGCTTCGATCCTGGCGGCCAATATGTCGTCCTGCTCGACCTTTATGGTCAATGCCGGGGCGTTGTTCACCCGCAATTTGTACGAGTTGTATATTAAAAAAAATGCTTCGGAAAAAGACATATTACGTATGGGGCGGTTGTCCGGTTTTGTGCTGGCCATTCTTGGGGTATTATTCGCTTTAACGGTAAAAAATGTATTACATGCTTTTCTGTTTACCGAAACCATCGCCGCGTTTATGGGCATTATGATTTTCGGCGGCATCTTGTGGAAACGCGCCAACCGCTACGGCGCGCTGGCGGCGGTGATCTCGTCATTCGGTTTATATTACCTGCTCAATTATTTACAATCGGGACAATTAATGCTGGTGTACAAATGGACACCGGCGCCATTCGGCTGGGCTATGCTGGCCGGCTTTACCACTTTGATCATTGTGAGTCTGTTGACCAAAGCCGAGGATCCGCAGCGCATAGACCGCTTTTTCGACAACATGAATCGCCTCTCCGATACCGGTGTTGCGATCAAAGAAAAACCTCTGGCTAAAGATCATGGTAAAGACTTGATATTGCTGGATGTTACCGGTTGGTTCAGCAAAAAACGCTGGCAGGGATTCCGGAAGCGCTACCGTGAAGACATTGTCGGATTCTTCTTAGCGTGGGGCATGGTGGGTCTTTTGGTGTTGCTGGCGTGGGGAATTATGCAGTTTTAAGAGGAATTTTCGAGGACAATTTGGCATCGAGTTTCCGGCTTGATGCCAGTTTCCACGACATCAACAGATGATTACAATATTATCATATAATTCTGTATCAATGATTCATTTGTGATATTTCAACATTTTATCTTTTCTCTGCGTCCACTGCGTTCTCTGTGGTTTCTCTTTTTTAAATGCTGAATGCAGAGAACATTGAGCAAAGAGAAAATTGTATAAAGAAATTTTATCCGCAGATTACACAGATTAACGCAGATGAAAATATCAAGAGGGGAATTAATTCTATCGGTTGGAAAAGTATATAAAGTTTTAATTAAAACTAAAATGAGGTCGCCCCGTACATTCATCAACAAGGAATCTCAATCAGGCAACCTCAACGGATAATGGTATGAATGAAGCATTTGCCAAACTTTTTGTTGCAAATAAAATACAAGCTTGAATATCATGCATAGTGAGTTCTTTATATTCTGTAATGATTTCTGTGTTTGTTGCGCCATGGGCTAACAAATTAAGAATAAACTCGACTGTCAATCGGGTCCCTTTAATTACCGGTTTTCCCACCATCACTTTTGGATTAAATGTAATCCGTTCTAAAAGTTGTTCATCATTCATATACATACTCCAGCATTGGTTTATTTGATATATATTTTAAAATGACTTAATACAGATTGGGTAAGGTCGGTCTTTTATCGCTGCTAACGTGGGGTATTATGAAGTTTTAAAAAAGGGAGAGTAGAACATCCGGGAGTTTTATGCTCCCGGATGTTAATTGTATTCTTTAAAATTGCGGTAAACCGCCCAACATTTTAAAACCAATCGTATATTGTAGAATGATCATGATAGCGAAAAGTATGGACCAGATGATCATCAGGTTGGTGATATTTTGTTTTTTGTGGTTGATCCAACCCCAGATAAAGGTATACAGGCCGCAAATGATCCCCAAAATCCCCAGCAACACCCCTTCCTTTTTGAATAATTTGATCAACACCATAATAAACACCACCAGACTGGCGATGCTTAACAGATAATAAATACCCATTGTTAATCCCATGGACTTGCTCCTTCTGTTGGTTCTTGTTTTTTAATGAATCTGATATTAATTAAATAGTTCACAACCTAAACGTACAAACCAGTATAAAACCAGTAATACCATTAAAAAAAAGAAAAAACCACTACGCTGCTCTATGTTCATGATGCAGGCAACACATTTCCGGTTCAGGTTTTCGGGAAGCAGGGAAATGATCGTAACAATAACAAAGCCGGCCACAAACACTGGCGAAAAAGCGTGCTGTTGAATGCCGGCATACCAGTGACCATGCAATATTTCACGTATTGCCTGAGTCAAGCCACAGCCGGGACAATGAATACCGGTTGCGCTATATATCGGGCACAACCATATCCTATAGCCCATTAAAGAAAGTATCAAATATATTGCGACACTACCACAAACCAACAAAACCACGCGGCGATTCCGTAACCAGTCTGCAAAAACCGTCCGGAATGGAGGCTTGATCTTTTCCCGGAATCGTTTGCTCCGGCTCATATCATTGAATCCCACAGCCGAATTTTTGATAATAATATCTTATTGTTCAAACAATCATTCCGGTTTCTGAATTCCAGTAATCAGTAAATTATTTATCCCGGTCAAAAGTCACGGATACTCGACTAATTATTGTTGTCGACGTAGTCCATTTACTCAATATCCGGCTTCTTTTTACGGTTATGCTTGCCTTCCTTTTCCAGTTTACCGACCATGATTGAGGCGGCAACACCTACAAACAGAATGACTGCTATAATGCTTAAAGAAACCAGCGTCGGAATAGGATAAGAATGAGAAAAGATCATTTTAACCCCGACATAAGCCAGAATAAAAACCAGGCTTATTTTAAGATAACGGAATTGCTCCATCATCGCGGCCAGGGCAAAATACAGGGAACGTAAACCCAATATTGCAAACACATTGGAAGTAAACACAATAAAAGGATCGGTAGTTACTGCAAATATTGCCGGTATCGAATCGACTGCAAACAATACATCAGTGCTCTCAATAATTAACAACACCAGGAACAATGGGGTCATTGAGTGTTTATGACCGTCACGGATAAAAAATTTTGCGCCATGCAATTCCGAGGTCACCGGATAAATCTTTTTTGCTGCCCGAATTAAAATATTTTTTTCCGGCTCAATGGTGTCATGCCGGGTAATGAGCATTTTAATGGCGGTTACAATCAGAAATGCGCCAAACACAAAGATCATCCAGGAAAATTTGTGAATCAAAGCTGTACCGGCAATAATCATAATGCCGCGCAGGATCAGGGCTCCTAAAATACCCCAAAACAATACCCGGTGTTGGTACATAGCGGGTATTTTAAAGTAAGAAAAGATCATAGCGATAACAAAAATGTTATCCATACTTAATGATTTTTCAATAATATACCCGGTAAAATATTTCAACGCCGCATCGGCGCCGGATTTTATATGATCTTCACCAAGACCGATCCCAAACCAGTTACCCTTGTAAGCATAATAAATAAATATATCAAATAACAACGCCAGGACGATCCAGAACAAAGTCCATAACAGCGCTTCTTTTGCCTTGATAACATGCACACGACGGTTAAAAACCCCTAAATCCAGAAACAATAACAACAGAATAATAATAATAAATCCAATCCATAACAACCACATAATCAATCCTTTGTAAAATAATAATTCGCTCAGGCAACAAGTATCTGCCTTGCATTATCATCATTGGCTTTCAATATAGTCTTTATAATAGTACAATAATGCAGTATGAATATTAAATCTAAAAAAATTAAAAAACAACACATTTCAATCAAACTATAAATTGTTTGCTTGTTTATGCAGATTTTTATATTATATACCCCGTAGGCAGTTAAATATTGGAAAAGACTCTATATTGATTTGATTTTTTATAATGCGGGGATCTGTAAATCCCGGTTATGCTAGTTAAATGTCATTCAGTAACAGGAGATTAAACATGAAACAGTTTTTCTTTTCCCAGGCCTCCTCCTCCCTGCCGCGCCGTGATTTTATTAAAACCGGGCTAATAACGGGTGCTCTGGCAATGACAGGTACGGTTTCTTCATGCAGTAACAATTCAAACCCTCCCCAAAACCCTGCCGCCACAATACCGGGATTCCGTCTCGATGAACTATCCCTTGCCGAGTTACAACAAAAAATAGTGCAGGGTGAATATACTGCTCAGAACCTGGTGGAATTATACAAGCAACGGATTGCAGAAATCGACAAATCGGGTGCGAATCTTAATGCAGTCATAGAACTCAATCCCAATGCCCTGTCGATTGCCGCGAAACTGGATGCAGAGCGACAGCAGGGCAAAAGCCGCAGCCCGTTGCATGGCATTCCGGTTTTGCTCAAGGATAATATCGATACGGCCGATGCTATGCTCACTACGGCAGGTTCTCTGGCCCTGGCGCAGAATCGCGCTCAAAAAGATGCCTTCCTGGTGCGAAAGCTGCGCGACGCGGGTGTTATTATATTAGGGAAAACCAATCTCAGTGAATGGGCTAATTTTCGTTCCACCCGTTCAACCAGCGGCTGGAGCGGTCGTGGTGGTCAAACCCGCAATCCTTACATCCTGGATCGTAATCCGTGCGGTTCCAGCTCTGGTTCTGCGGTAGCTGTTTCCGCCAATTTATGCGCCGCGGCGGTTGGTACTGAAACCGATGGCTCAATAGTCTGTCCTTCTCACATCAATGGAATTGTGGGTATCAAACCCACTCTTGGCCTGATCAGCCGCAGCGGAATAATACCTATTGCTCATAGTCAGGATACAGCCGGACCAATGGCCAGAACAGTTTATGACGCTGCCCTCTTATTAAGCGTTCTGGCCGGGCAAGACCCGGCTGATAACGCAACCCTGAATAAACAGCATCCCGGCAAGTTAGATTATACACATTTCCTGGACGAAAAAGGCTTGCACGGTGCGCGTATCGGCATAGCACGCAATATGTTCGGTTTTCATGACCGCGTAGATAAAGTAATTGAAGAAGCAATATATGTATTGAAACATAACGGGGCGGTGATCATCGATCCGGCGAATATTGAAACCGCCGGCCAGTTCAATGAAACGGAATTTACAGTATTATTATATGAATTCAAAGTAGATCTGAACCGGTACCTGGCACAAGCCGGTGCAGGAGTATCCAGGCGCACTTTGCAGGATTTGATAGCCTTTAATGAAGAAAACCAGGCTACCGAAATGCCTTTTTTCAACCAGGATATATTTATAATGGCTCAGGAAAAAGGGGATTTAAAAAAACCGGAATACCTGCAGGCGCTGCAAAACAATCATACCCTGGCGCGGAAAAAAGGGATTGACGCAGTAATGAACCAATACCATCTTGACGCACTCATCGCTCCAAGCGGCGCGCCGGCCTGGCTTACCGATCATGTCAATGGTGATCATTATATGGGCGGTAGTTCAACTACCCCGGCTGTGGCAGGTTATCCGAATATCACTGTGCCGGCGGGATTTGTATTTGGTTTACCGGTAGGGTTATCGTTTATGGGTCGGGCATGGAGCGAACCGGTTTTGCTGCGCATTGCTTTTGCTTTTGAACAGGCGACAAAAAGCCGCAAGCCTCCACTATTCCTTAAATATGCGGAAATTTAAGAAAAGGATATTGAAGAGTTGACGACCGGGCGGGTAGTAGCAAATAGTTTATGAAAAAAGTCAGGAAACATATACGAAACAATGTAAAAGAATTGGATTTAAACGCACATTTTTGAGGCATTGGTAAAGATTGTGCAACAGCACATAAAAACAATGTCATAGCTGCATTCCTGTGTATTGTATGTTATAAATGAAAAACTGATATAATAAATACAAGATTTTAGGCAATGATTGCTTTAATAACCCAGTAAATTGGAAAAGAAAAATTCTAATGCATTACACTATTTTAAAAAAATGAACATATAACTTGTAACAATCAATAAACCTTACAATACTTGCTATAATCAAAGGATTCAATTATGAAAAGAACAAGCCTCTATATAGCGCTGATTTTATGTCCGTTTGCCGTTTCTCTCCTGTTCGCTCAATATAATGGAGATTTCAATGTTACGCGTGCAAAAGTCGATTTTTCAAAAACCCTGCGGGAATGGGACGGTTTCGGCTTTAACTATGTGGAAGTAGCCCAAACAACAGATTATAATGCCGATCCACAGGAATATGGCGGTCTAAGTCTGCTTGCCGAAGAACAGCGGCAAACGATTTGCGACCTGGTGTTTGGCGCCGATGGTTTAAAACCCGGAATTATAAAAATGTTTTTTGATCCCTTTCATCAACAAGGGCCGGATGGCGTTTTTGACCATGAGACAACAACCAAATGGATGCGTTATTTTGTACGCGAGGGGTTGCAAAGAACCCACGCGCGGGGTCAGGATTTACAAATTATTACAACGCTCTATGGGCCCCCGGCATGGGCAACCAAACAAAAATTTTTACGCGGCCGCGATCTCGATCCGGCTATGAAAGATGATCTGGCGGAATATATGATTGACTGGGTTAAATACCTCAAAGAAAAAGAGGGCTTACCGGTTAAATATCTTTCTCTGCACAATGAAGGTGAAGACTGGATGCGTTGGCCCGCCGACGGGTTGTCCGGAAATATTGGCAGTGGCCATGATTATAACATGTTTTGGCCGCCGGAGCAGGTCGTTGATTTCCTCAACTTTATGCGTCCCATGATGGATAAAGAAGGCTTGCAGGATGTCGGGCTTACTCCCGGAGAATGTACAAACTGGTACCGTTTTAGTTACTGGGGATACGCCGATGCTATAGCTGAAAATGCCGTGGCATTGAACAACCTGGGGTTGGTAACCTCGCATGGTTTTTATGTGGGAAGCTATGGTCGCTGGTTTGGTGAACACCGCAGTATCGGCATCGATGTAATCAGGGAAAAAAGACCAACTTTACATAGCTGGGTCACATCAACTAGCTGGAGTAAAATGGACGCTGATAATTTAAAGGAAATGCATGGAAATATTTATAGCGCCAAAGTCAATGCAATTATACCCTGGGCAGGGATCCAGCGCCCGGCCAAATGGGTTGGCGGTGATCCAAATCCGGGTTCGGCTATAAGCGTGGATGAAAACGGCAATTATGTTGTACGCCGGGGTTATTATTATTACAAGCTGCTCTCACGCGCCGGCCAGCCGGGTATGGCCGTAGCCAGCACTATGGCTATGGACTCGGAACTGGCAATAATTGCATTTTCAAACAACGGCACGCAATATCAGGATGCATTTATTGTTGTTAATACCTCGAAAGAGGCTAAAAATATGGCCATTCTTGTCAAAGGCAACAGCAGCAAAACATATACTGCATTCCGGACCACCGATTCGCCGGAACGCTATAAAGAATTACAAGTAAATTCAGAATGCAATGATGAATTTGCATGTTTAGGTAAATTTAAACTACAGGACAATGTAATACTGTATACTGCCCCGCCCAGGTCCGGAACTACATTTTTTGCCCAATAAAATCGTTCAGCCGCAACAAAAATTACAAAACTTGTTGCGGCACTAGTTTTTATTATATCAATTTTTAGCAGCTTACATAACCAATTAATAATATCATGCAGTACATTCGTTCATAATTGAAAAACTTATAAAAAATGCTTGACAAAAAATGTATTTTTATTTATGTTATCTTAATCGTTTTCGGACACAATTTGCCGGGAATGGGTTGTTTGACTCCAAAGCAACAGAACACTTATATAGTAATTGACATTATCAAATGATGCAGATCAGTAATATGGAATAAACAAAGTGAAAAAAAACTGCCTCCTGCTCTATTTATTGCTACTCATCCCTGTATTATTAAATACCGGCTGTGAAAATTCAACAGAGCCGGAAACCAAAAGCAAAACGACCATCTCCCTTGACAAACAACAAATCGTATTTTCACAGTCTCTTGCTGCAGAGAGAGTTATTATATTGAATCGGGGTAATGGAGAGCTAACCTGGTCGGTACAATCCAGTCCGGCCTGGTTGGTTGTATCGAAAACCGGGGGCGTAATAGCCACCGCCGATACTCTTCTGCTTACAGTAAACACGACCGGCCTGGAATACGGCGACTACGAAGGAACGCTTACTTTATCATCCTCCGGCGGCGCCGCCACGATTTCATTAAGTTTTGCTTATTATGCCCCGGTTATCCAATTAAGCAGTGATGTTATCTATTTTTCAAGGGATTATTACACTGCTTCCATTATTCTTGAAAATACCGGGGGCAGCGTATTGACCTGGTCGTTATCAACTCTTCCCGCATGGTTAAATGTTAATAAAACCGGCAACTCATTATTTTATTCCAATGTTGATTATATCACATTTACAGTGAACTTTTTTAATATTATTTACGGAGATTATGAACAGGAAATAGAAATTCAGTCCAACGGGGGCAACGCCCTGGTAACAATACATCTCTATTATGAACAAGTAGTTGAGGTCTATCCTGGTTCAGGAGCAGCGCGAATTGCTCTTGGCGCTCCCTTGCGGGATATTAAGCAAATTTACGGCTCTCCGCCGCAATGGAGTTATACGGAAACCCCTGATCATCTCTATTATCATAAAATTGAATACCCGGAAAGAGGTTTAACTTTTTATTTTATTCCACAAAGTTCATCAATTCTCATTCCGTCCTTTCCGGTGGAATCTATCTATATGGTGGAACCGTATGATGGTTTGCTGGAAACAAACCTGGGTATAAAAAGTTCTCGTGCCGAGCTTATCAATGCTCATGGCGCTCCCGATGAAGATAACCAGACTGGTAATTATATTACATACAATGAAGGCATAACTTTTTATTTTAATGAAAATTCCAGGGTTCAGGCAATTCTGGTTTTTAATCCACACTAATTATATACAGGATAATATAGCAATGAAAATTACGGTAGCAAATATATAATCGCAATGTGAACGGTAACTTTTTTTCAAATCTTGAACATGTTTATAAAAAAAGAAAACCCTTTTTTCAAGTAATGTTGATTAAAATGTAAATTAATTATAAAATACTACTATTCCGGGAATATCAAGTTATAATTGGAGGTCGGGCAAATATGAAAGTCACAAGGAAACTATTTTCAAACACAGTTATGTTACTGCTAGTGATCGCCGGAGTAACCTTTGCACAAACCACCGGTAAAATTACGGGTAAAGTGTTTGATGCTGAAACCGGTGAACCGTTAATTGGCGCAAATGTACTGCTGGAAAGCACCAGAATGGGAGCTGCCGCTTCAGCTGATGGTGAATTTTTTATCATCAATGTCCCCCCTGGCGAGTACACAGTACGTTGTAACTATATCGGTTATGAAAGCATTCGCATGCAAAGTGTCCGGGTATCTGTAAACCGGACGACCAATCTCGACTTTCGGCTAAATCCAACGGTAGTCGAAGGTGAGGTTGTTACCGTAGAAGCCCAGCGAATAGCCGTTAAAAAAGATCAAACCAGTTCGGTACGCAATGTCTCATCTGAACAAATTGATATATTACCAGTAGAAAATATCAATGATGTTGTCAATATGCAGGCAGGTGTGGTGCAGGGACATTTCCGCGGCGGACGCAGCGGCGAGGTTTCGCATCTGATTGATGGGCAACAGGTTACCAATGCGCTTTCCGGGGAAGGCCGCAGTGTTAATCTGGAAACCGAGGCAATCGAGGAAGTTGAAGTTATTAAAGGTACCTTTAATGCCGAATATGGACGCGCCATGAGTGGCGTTGTTAACGCTATTACCAAAGAAGGCAGTAACTCTTTCCACGGTTCCGTATCGGGAAGCTTTGCAAATTACCTGACCTCAAACACGGATATTTTCGTTGGTCTCAAGGATTCGGAACTGGATCGCAATGAGGATTATAAAATGCAGATCAGTGGTCCGGTTATCAAAGACTATCTCAGCTTTATTGTCAATTATCGTTATCAGGATAATAAAGGCCATCTGAATGGTTATAAACTGTTTGATAAAAACAATTACAGTTTCTTTAACGATCCCGATCCTATGAACTGGTATTCTGAAAAAACCGGCGACAGCAGTTATGTGCCGATGAACAGGGATATATACAGAACTCTGACAACCACTCTGGCCTCGCGGTTAACTAAAAATATCAAGCTGAAATTATTGTACAATTTGAATGATAATCAATCCAAAAATTATAGTCATTATTATAAATATAATCCGGATGGACGGCCAACCAATTATTCAAAATCGCAATACTATGCCCTGAGCATTAACCATATGCTTGCCTCCTCCCTGTTCTATGAACTAAAAATGTCCTATCTGGATAACTATTATGGTAATTATATGTACGAGGATCCGCTCGATAGCCGCTATGTACATCCGCGATTCAGCAGTTCTACAGGGCCGGGCTTTTCCACCGGCGGTGATTCCAAAGATCACTATGAAAGTTTTACCAAAGATTTAAACGTTAAATTTGATATTAACTGGCAAATCAACAAAAATCACAGCATTAAAACCGGTGTAGATTATTTGCAACATGATCTCGAAAGCATTTATCACAGCATTCAGAACAAATGGCATAATACCGAATGGGAAGCATTCTATTTTGATCCGGTTGTTTACCCGGATTCTTCCCTCTACTCCGATATTTACCATAAAAAACCCCTGGATTTTTCCGCATATATTCAGGACAAAATGGAATTCGACGAGATGGTTATTAACATCGGCGTACGCTACGATTATGTAGATCCCAATACTCAGTATCCATCCAACCTGCGAAACCCGGTGAACCTGATACGGTATGATGATCCCTCAAGAATGTCAACCAAACTCGATGCTGAACCCAAAGCGCAAATCAGCCCCAGACTGGGTATGTCGTACCAGTTGGGTGAAGCCGCATTGCTGCATTTTAGTTATGGTCATTTTTTCCAGTCACCGCCCTTTTCCAATTTCTATCAGAATAATTCCTGGATAATCAATCCCACTAATTTTGCCACCCAGCAGGGCAATCCGCAATTGCGCCCGCAGCGTACAGTTCAATACGAAATCGGCTTGTGGCAGCAATTGATGAAAGGTATGGGACTTGAAGTATCGTTGTTCTATCGTGATATTTATGATCTGCTCAGCATGGCGGTTATCACCACCTATAATGCGGAAATTTATGGTCGTTACACTAACAAAGATTACGGCAATGCCAAAGGTTTGGAAATAACCTATGACTTTGCTACCGGTGATTATTACGCCAATGTTAATTATACCCTGCAGTATACCCGCGGTAATGCCGATAATGCCCTGACAACCTTTGACCGCGCCGGTCAAAACCAGGATCCAATCCCAAGATTAATTCCAATGAGTTGGGATCAGCGCCATACCCTGAATGTGACGCTGGGTTATCATAAAAACAATATGGGCGCTACCCTTACAGGGTATTATAATTCCAATTCCCCATATACATGGGCGCCCTTGCCATCCAGTCAGCTTTATTATGTTAACTTGTACCAAAACAATGACTGGAAACCCAACCGTTATAATCTGGATTTATATGGATACTATGATTTAACTGTTATGAAAAACATTAAAATGCGTTTCAGCCTGAACGTATACAACCTGCTAGATAATTTGAATGAGAATTGGGTGTATAGCCGCACCGGGCGCGCTTATACCAATGTTGTGCTGGAAAGCGAGCGCAATAATCATCATAGCGATTTTAATACCTATGAAGATACTTATCAGGACCCGTCAGCTTATTCCGCACCCCGGTTAATTAAATTCGGTGTTGGTTTTATGTTTTAAATCATCGGTTTAACGACACGTGAAACTGATAATTTGTGGAGGTTTTAATTTATGAAAGTGTTAAGAATATTATTTACAGGCCTGCTCATTCATTTTATCGCCGTATCTATAATATTTGCCCAGGGCAAGCCCTATGAAGGCCCGGAAGATGGCGCCGGTGATAAAGCAGCGGAACGGGTTGGCTTTATGGAAGGCAACAATGTTCGCTTGCAATTTCGCAATACCACAGAACTTTCCGATCATGGCGACGGCGCCGATCCGTTTCCCAGCAAATGGCCGAATAATTTAAATGGCGTGCATTCGAATGACGGTATCGGTCTGTTAATTGGCGCACAGGTTTTTGTAAAAAAAGATCCGGCTGCAGCGGTTGATTCGGTTATCGTTGACGATATGAACCTGGCCGCTTCCTTAAAAACCCAGGGGTTACTCGATACCCTGCATTTCCTGCAAACCAGTTACCGCGAAGAAATGGATCGCGATCCTACCGGTCAGATTGAATGGAAATTATACCCGGTGCGCGGTTACTTTAACTGGACCAGTGAAACCCCGGCGCTCAGCGACCGTGAAGAATCCTGGCCGCCGGCCGGCTGGCCGGAACGCGGCGTTGGTTTGAAATGGGCCGGCGAATGGAACGGACGTTTTGGCCGCGGCCCCTCCAAAGCTGATTTGGAAAGTTTTTTTGTCGCCAACGATGCGCAGGATCAGGAATACCTGCAAGATACTTTTATCACCAACGAAGGCGATACTCTTAAACCGATCAAGTATTATCCCCGTCCCGGAATAAAAATTGGTGATTTTCATCCGGAAGTTACCCTGCAATGGGGTAAACCCTGGGGCGGGTTGGGTTTACGCATCGAGCAGCGCGGATTTCAATGGAATAATCCCCAGGCTAAAGACGCTATCTTTTGGGAATATACCATTGCTAATGTCTCCGATTACGATTTGAATGAAATGGCTTTTGGTTATTGGGTTGATAACGCCATTGGCGGCCAGGCTGAAGGCAGCGATGAACTGGGCGCTTTCCGTAAAGATATTGACCTTGCATACTCGTGGGATATCGATGGCCATGGCGTTCGCGATCTGCCGACCGGCGCTATGGGGTTTGCCTTCCTCGAAAGCCCCGGCATTCCCTGGGATGGAATCGATAATGACGATGACGGTATTATTGATGAAAAACGCGATAATTTTGCCCAGGCCTTAATTGGCCCGACCGATGGTTACTCGAACCTGGAAGCCTTTAAAACTTTTTATCATTTAAAAGATGAAGAACTCAAATCGCATTGGGACGCCGATGAAGACCAGGACTGGGATGACGGTAACGATGCCAATGGCGACAACAAGTACCAGGAAGACGAAGATTATGGTGATGATGTTGGTACCGACGGTGTTGGCCCATTGGATTTAAATTACGATCAACCGGATGCGAACGGCACGGAATGTAATCATCGTCCTGATTTTATTGAAGGACTGGGCGGTGAACCGGATTTTGGTATTCTGGATGTCTCCGAATCGGACATGCTGGGTTTGACCTCATTTTACATGTTCCCAATACCCGATCACGTTGTTCCGTATACACACTGGTTCCGCAATGATAAATCAATGTGGGAACTGATTGGCGCCGATTCTCTGAATCCTTATATGGGTGAAATTTCAAACCTGGCTGAAGTATTTGCATCGGCAGTTTTCCCCTTGTACAAAGGTCGTACGGAACGCATTTCCATGTCCGAATTACATGCCTGGGATGATCTGGCCGGATTGAATGCAATTCCTCCCACATCTCCTAATCTTTTTAAAGCTAAAGAAATTGTTCAGGTTATTTATGAAACAGACTATCGTTTTGCCAAACCGCCGATCATGCCGGCATTAACGGCTACAGCAGGCGATGGCTGTGTCTATCTTACCTGGGATAATATATCCGAATTGCGTACCCGTGACCCATTCCTGAAAAATGTTAATGATTTTGAAGGATATAAATTATACCGCAGCACCGAGCCGGGATTTCTCGATGCGACAATTGTTACCGATGGCTTTGGCAGTAAAGTTTCAAAAAAGCCGATATTTATGTGCGATGTTAAAGATGAACGTACCGGATATGCCAATTATGGTCAGGTCGAAGATTTGGGGGTAGCCGTTTACCTGGGCAATGATACCGGTCTGCTGCATTCTTATACCGATTATGAAGTACAAAATGGCCGCACCTATTATTATGCCCTGGTTGCTTACGACTATGGTGAACCGACTATCGGTAGTACCGGTCTGGCCCCTGCGGAAAATAATATCATCATTCAACTGGATAAAAACGAACAGATCATCACTTTCCAGAGTAAAAACGTCGCGGTTGTAACTCCTGGTCAAAAAGCAGCCGGTTATCATTTCGAATCCACAGTTACTATGGAAGGACAGGACAAAGTAATCGGTTGTGGTATTTTAGAACCGGAAGTAGTTGTTGCCGATGCTCTGAAAAAAGACCATCGTTATAAAATCAAATTCGGGGTGCATGAAATAAGGCGGGTAAACAAATCTGCTTATGGTATCAAATGGGTTAATAATAGTATAACAGTTTATGATATGACCAACGATAATGCAGTTGCGTTTCTCGATACCTGCCAGTTACAACAAACTGTTATCGCGGACTCGACAGAAACACTGGGTTATAAATTCATTAAAACCGGTACCAATACCACAGATGTTTTTGACGGAATCAGACTAAAAGTTACCATGCCGGTAAAAGAAGGTGAGTATGATCCACTCAGATCAGGCTGGCTGAAAGGCAACTCGCCGATCAGTGTCACCATGACGGCGGAAGAATCAAAATATTATCCGTATACTTATAATATTGTTTTTACCGATAATGACTCCGATTATACAAGCAAAACAAGAATTACTGCTACTTCTCTCATTAAAGATGAGAATGGAGTAAAGATTAAAGAAGGCTTGATCCAATTTCAAAATTTCAGTTTTCATGTAGAAAACACATCAATTATGGATTCAACAACCGGACAACCATTTATTATGGAAATGGTAGCCCAGGATATAGATGGTAACGGAACATTTGAGCTGTTAAAAGACCGTGTGGTGGTTGGAATCCAAAATGATCTTGGCCGGTGGGCATCTACAGTATTCCTGATTGATTTTAAAAATGCCAATAACGAGTCCGATTTACCCAAAGCGGATGATGTTTATCAAGTCAGGTTCAATAGCCCATTCTGGCACACAGATTCTTTGATGTTCACCATTGATTCTAATGAATTTACAGAAAAAGCCGAAATAACCAATTCACTGGATAAAATTGAAGTAGTACCCAATCCCTATGTTGCGACAAACCTTATGGAACCGGCAGTTGGCAATCCTTATTTGAACCAGCGCCGTCGTATCATATTTACAAATATCCCGGCCAGATGCTCTATCAATATCTTTACCGTCAGCGGCGTACTGGTTGATCAGATAGATGTAAATAATGACATTTCAGAGGGTATTGTTCACTGGGATCTGTTAACCAGAGAAGGTCTCGAAGTCGCTGCTGGTGTGTACATTTATCACATCAAGGTGCTGGAAACAGGAGATGAAAAAATGGGCAAATTTGCAATAATCAAGTGAGTTTGTCATGAACAGTCATTTAATTAATAGTCTGGATTTTATCAAGGTCTCATATATACAATCTGTGAGAGGTTAAAAATGAAAGTGTTCAAAATATCGGGCTTGATTGTTTTAACTATGATGATATTATTATCTGGTTTTAATAATTCAAGTTTTGCACAAAAACCCTATCGTGTGGGTACCACTTCGGCGAATTTTCTGGAGATGGGATTCGGCAGCGCCGGGGGCGCTATGGGCGAAGCCTATGTCAGTATGGCAACAGATCTTTCTGCAATTTACTGGAATCCGGCCGGTTTGGGATATATGGATCAAAGCGAAGTACAGTTCACTTATCAACCCTGGTTTGTTGATATCAATACTTCATTTACAGCTGCCGGTCTCGTAATTCCCAGGGTGGGTGTATTGGCGCTGGGAATTTACCAGGTTGATTATGGCGATATGAAAGTAACCACCCTGGATCAACAAACCGGAACCGGAGAATTTTTCTCCGCCAATGATTTTGCCTTCAGTTTTTCATATTCACGCAAACTGGCAGAATGGTTTTCCTTTGGCGCATCGGCCAAATATATCTCATCCAAAATATGGCATACCAGTTCCTCAGCAGCAGCTGTAGATCTCGGTGTAATGCTGAATACGCACTTTTTCTCCCCAACCGGTAAAAAAGATGACGGTATGGCTATTGGTATGAGTATAGCCAACTATGGAACAAAAATGAAATATGACGGTATGGACCTTATCTTCCCAATCGATCTTAGCGCAGACGAGTATGGTAATTACCGTGATGTTCCCGGTCAATACCGTTTGCAGGGGTGGGAATTACCGCTTATCTTCCGGGTTGGTATGTCTGTCAATCCAATTGTTATCGGCAAACATCGCCTGACAGTATCAATTGACGCCCTGCACCCCAACAATAACAGCGAATCGATCAACCTCGGTGCGCAATACATGATGAAAATGCCTGCTATAGGCAGTTTTTATCTGCGCAGCGGCTATAAAGCCCTGTTCATGGATGAATCGGAATATGGCGCTACTTTTGGCGGTGGCTTTGTCCTGCGTTTTATGAACAATATCGGTTTAAAACTGGATTATTGTTATAAAGACATTGGGATGCTGGGTTATGTACACAGCTATACAATGGGATTTTTATTCTGATCCAATATAAATATACAAACACTTTAATGCCCCTGTAATCAGGGGCATTAAAGTAACAAGCCAACCCTAATTAGTTTTCCAACCAGTATTCTCAAAATTATAGAGTTGAAATTTTTAAAAAAAATATCACCCCGAAACGACAGGAACAAAACTAATAAACCGGGAATATAAATACAACAATTCTTTAATAGTAACCTGATTGAAAATTATATGACAATGAAACGAATTAAAAAAAATTTATTACTGTTAATATTGACAAATTTATTAATAATAAGCTGTTCCAGCCGTAAAACCCCGGAACCGGAGCAAACTGTGCTTGCTCGCATCGGCGATAAAGAAATCATGGTTGATGAGTTTATTCATCGCGCCGAATATACAATTCGCCCGCCTTATTGCAAGGGGAATTACATGGTGGATAAAAAGATCATTCTCAATTCCTTAATTGCCGAAAAACTGCTGGCTCTGGAGGCCGGTACCAATAATCCCCTGTTGCAAAATTCCGAATTCCAGTCATATATTACCGGCAGGCGGGAACAGGCAATGCGGCAATGGCAGTTTCACGCCGAAGTATATACCAAAGCTGAACCGGATACCGGTGAGATTAAAACCCTGTTTAAATATGCCGGCCGTACTTATAAAATTGCTTATTTTTCAGTGGGCGACAAACAAAGAGCAGACTATATAGCCGGAGAACTGACTTGTAAAGATTTTAACCGGGTATTTCACGACCTGGGAGGTCTGCAAGAGTTACCCCAGCGTGAAGTAGCCTGGAAAGATGAAGCCAATGACGCTATTCACCAGGCCCTGTTCTCGGATTCCTTACAAGCGGGCCAGGTCGTCGGGCCAATTGCCGCAGAAGAAGATCTTTACCTCTTTATTCAGGTTCTGGACTGGACTAATAGTATGGTCATTGGCGAACAGCAAATACAAACAAGATGGAATGAGGTGCGCGAAAAACTAAAAAATCGCTATGCCCTGAAGCTTTACCAGGAATATGTGGCCAATACCATGAAAGGTAAAACCGCAGAGTTTTATGGAGACGCCCTGTTCAAACTTGCCGAATTAATGCAACCGTTTTATCTCAAGACCGACAAGGATAAGAAAAACGAGTTCAAAAAAAGATTCTGGGATAAAGATGATACCGATCCGCTGGCGGCGCAGGATGATTATTTGCAGGAAATGGAAAAATTGCTGGATCTGCCGATAGTGAAAATCGACGGTCAGGACTGGGATGTGAAAAAACTATTGAATGAAATTGATAAACACCCGCTGGTGTTTCGGAAACGTAATATGAGTAGTGCGGAATTCCCGGAACAGTTTAAACTGGCCTTGGTCGACCTGATTCGGGACAGGTATCTGACGGAAAAAGCATATAGCAGCGGTTACGATAAAGTCAATATTGTCGAACATAATGCAATGATGTGGCAGGATTATATGGTTTCCGTTTACCAGCGCCGGGCCTGGCTGACGTCACAGGGAATAACGCAAAATTTTGAAAGCAATTATTATCCCATCATCCAGGAACACCTGAATGAGTATGTAAATGATTTGCAAAAGAAATATTCCGGGCAGATAGAGATCAATACACAAATGTTTAATGAGATCAAACTCACCCGCATCGATATGTTTGCTATGCAAAAATACAATCCCTTTCCGGTCATGGTCCCCAGCTTTCCCTTGCTGACGACAGATACTGCGCTCGATTATGGTAAAAAGATGAAATAGGACACATAAAAAAAGCCCGTTTTTTATTACGGGCTTTTTTACACTTGTATTTTTATGTACGATGTAAGTTATGACCTGCAACTTATAACAGCGGGCATTGTTTAACCAATGCCCGCTGATTAATTTTCACATCGGGGTAACCTAGTACTCAACTTCCAAGATAAAGTAAAACGCGCCGCGGACATCATTCCAGGAGCCGGAAGTGTTCATGGAGCCGTATTGTTCATTGTATAAAGCGTTATCCGGTTGACTCGAAGCCCAGTTGGAATATGTAACCGGTTCGCCGGTAGCGCTCCAAACGGTCCAGTTGCCTTCTTCTAATTTATCATGAAAACCGATCAGGGCGTCATCGCTTACTTTTCTTACACAACTCAGACAAACAGCGTTTTCTTCAGCGCTGGAAATTGTTGCCAGATGACCGCCGTTCAGTTCACAAATTGCTTCGGCTACTTCCCATTCTTCCTTACGATTGGAAATATAATATAAATTCTTATCTAATGAATCTACAAAAGTAAAAGTTGCTTCATCTACATTTAATAACGCGGTAATTGTTTTGCTGATGTTATTGGCAACATCTTTGATCGTAATTTTCGTAGACTGATCCCAATTGCCTTCGGATTTTATAAAGCCCATAAACGGATTGCTGAGATCCGGCGTAACCGATGCGATTGCAGAGTTTGATGTCGTCCAGGTATATTGCGGAATTTCTGTAACGAAAACCGAGGTGGCGGTTACATGATTGGTTTTACCGGGAAGGACAAACACGGTATCGACGCCTTTAGGATATTTATCAGATTGATTGATATATAAACCAAAGCTGGCATTATAAAAAATAGTACTGCGGAATTGGGAAATATAATGCGCCCCTTCACCGGAGTATTGGTTGGCTTTAACGGTAACATCTACACTATTATTTACCATACCGCGCCGGCCGGTTACGTAATTAAGCCAGTAAAAGCTATCGGCATAATATTGCAGATTGGTAAATGTTGTGGATAATTTGGCAAGATCGGTAACCAGAAAATATCCGGTTTTGGCAAGGTTTTTTAAATCATTCACATCGCCGCCGATACAAACCGCATACATGGCTTTATTTTCCAGGGCAGTTAAAGCCTGGGCCGGATTGGTCGTGCCTTTACTATCGGCGCCGGTAGTAATAACAACGAGTAAATTTTGCTCTACGTTAAAACCCGTAGCGGAATAAACATCCGCTCCCAGTTTGTCGGCGCCGGCTAGTACAGCCCCATATAAATCACGGGTTGCGGAACCGGCAGTAAGAGCGTTAATAGCGTCGATCAGGGTAGTCTTGTTACTGGTGAAATCCTGAACCATCGTTACATTTTCGGCAAAAGTATAAATTGCAATAGATTGTTTATCGGACATTTTATTAATATATGCCAATGCTGCATTTTTAATTTCCGGCATAAAATTTCCCGCCGAACTGGTTACATCAATCGCCAGAACAGTTTTCAGTGAATAATTAAAATCATCTTTTTTGCGAACTTGCAGGGCAACGTTTTGCAAATTCAATATCATTGTATCGTTTTCGACAATGACCAGGTCATCCCGTTCGAGGAAATCGACGCCAACCCCCTCAAGATCGGTTATCTGCATCATCAGGTTAACAAACGCCGGTTCCTGAATTTCAATACCATGACCGGTAATTTTAAAACTGGTTACATCACGATGGATTGTGGATGGTTTTTTCTCAGGCTCGGCGCCGTTCTTACCACAAGAAACAAGGCCGGAAAAAACGAAAAGTGATACCAGAAGTAATAAACCTTTTCTCATAAATACCCTCCGGGGAGTTATAACAGAAATTAGTTATTATGAATTCATGTCTTGATGTTTTTGTATCCGGTAGCAAATTTTAAATAATTTTAATTGGTCAGTAACAAAATAACAGAAAAACCGGAAACAAAAAAAATACGAAAACGTTAAAGTAATTATTAAAAATTATACCCGGATAAAATTACAATTTCCGGGTGGTATAGATTATTATTTTTTTTCTAAAAAGTCAAGTATTAATTGTAATTCTTAAAAAATCATAGCCCTGCAAAACACAATTTTTTTCACATAAATAATCTCTGGTCCTGTTTACAGAAGATTTTTAATTACAAAGATAATGTAACTTGATAATAATTACCGGGTGATAATAATTTAAAATTTGCATTTGTGGTGAATAACAAGTAAATTTAAAAAATTTATAATAATAAAGGGTAGAAAAATGAAAAAGATACTGGTTTTTTTGTTATGCTTATCAGCCACCCTGGTATTTGCCCAGGACTATTCAAAAATGAGTTATTACGCCGGAGTCGGCATAACCAAAAATTATGCACCGGAGGATTTTAATAAATATTGGCGTGAAGGGTTCAATATCGATGCCGGTATCGGCAGAGATATTGCTTCAAGAATTGAATTGCAGGGTAAACTCACCTTTAACAGTTTCGATTTGAATACTACAAATTATGTTGACTATGGCAACCTGTCCGTACCGACAATATATGATACCTTGGGTTATAAAACAGCCAACGGCGGCCAGGCAACGATACTCTCTTTGATGATCAATGCCAAAGTTCTTTTTCCCCCGAAAAGATCGAGTAAAGCAGTGCCTTATTTTACCGCTGGTATCGGGTATTCACGTCTCAGTTTTGAACAAATTGATGTCCAGTCATCTATGGATACTAAAATTGTGCCGGAAAGCACGAAAAATGTGTTAACCACCGGCATCGGGATTGGTTTTGATATCGACGTAACCAAAAGAACCGATCTGTATCTTGAAGGACGGTTTGATGTTTTATTTACGGAAAATGAAAGCACGGTAATATTTCCAATCAAGTTTGGTGTAGCTATACATTAATTATTAATATACGGTTATTCTGGATCACACATTTATGTGAAGTGATCATTGAATCCGACAACCGGTTGTCTCTTTCAGTACTGCACCATTTTAAAGAAGAACAACCGGTCTCTTTCAATTCCAATTATCCGCTTGTGTTCTATCCATTACCGGGTTGAAAAATTTTAATTAATAAAAAGTGAGTATCATTCATGGGTAAAATCAAATCTGTTATATTCGTATCAGTGCTTTTATTATTCCTGTTCGTGCAAATTGCAGCAGCCGCCCAGGTCGGGGATACAAAATTCAATGTCGATCGTGGCTATTTTTCAGCCCCGTTTCAACTGGTTATAACTACAGCTACTGCCGGAGCCTCTATATATTATACCCTTGACGGCAGCGCGCCGTCTGCCGGACATGGTACTCTCTACACAAAACCTGTGTCTATTAATAAAACCACGATTGTTCGGGTAATTGCGGTTATGAATGGCATGGAGCCCAGCGATGTAGATACGCAAACCTTTATCTTTCCCGATGATATTGTCAATCAGCCCGGCAATCCGGCCGGTTTCCCGGCCGTATGGTATACAGATCTAGGTTCCGCAATAGCCGCCGATTATGAAATGGACCCGGAATACCCGGATAATAATACAATGATCAAAGATGCGCTGTTAGCGTTACCAACAGTTTCCCTGGTGGTGGAACCGGATGAACTGTTTACTGCTGACGGTGTTTATCCGAATGGCGGTTATGATGATAATAACGACTGGGAAAAAGCCTGTTCAATAGAAATGATCTTTGCCGATACTACCCGTAATTTCCAGGTGAATTGCGGTATTCAGCCCCGCAGCCAACCGGTTACCACCACACGTAAACGCAGCTTTAAACTGGATTTTAAATCTGAATATGGCACAAGCAAACTCGATGAACCCGTTTTCCAAACTGCTCTGCAATCGCCAACAAATTCAGCTCCGGAATTTAATTCCCTGATCCTGCGTGCAGGGTATATGGAAAATTATACCGGCAAGATCTATAATCCTGCTTTTAACATCTATTTCCGCGATATAATGGTGCGCGATGCGCAAATGCTGGCATCCGGTTTTGGGACTCATAATTTATTCGTCCACTTGTACATTAACGGTTTGTACTGGGGATTGTACAATCTCACGGAATCGCCCGATGAGCATCACCTGGTCAATTATCATGGCGGCAGCCAGGATGACTGGCTGATCGTTAAATCCAATCCGGATAGCGATGACGACGGCGAAGTGCTGACCGGCGATGACACCCGTTACCAGGTTTTACTCGATTTAATCATTGGCGAAAACCTTGCCGGTCTGGTCGATTATCAGAATGTAATAAAATACCTGGACGCACAAAAATTCGCTGAATACATGATTTTGCAAAATTATTATGCGGTTGGTGACTGGCCGGATAATAACTGGGTGTTTGTTATGAAAAACGGCCTCTCTCCTGCCCCGGGTTTCTTTTATGCCTGGGATGCGGAAAAAGCCTGGCTGGAAAATGACGACCCGCAATCGTATTTACACAGCCGCTACAGCCCCTATCTCACCGACCCGACACTGGCAAACGGACGCTCTTACCGCGCCATTCCATCCCGGTTGTGGAGAGCCATGATCACCAGTCCGGAATTTAAAATCTTGTTTGCTGATTGTGCCTATAAACTAATGTATCAATATGGTATTCTAAGCGATGATGCCTCGCAAAATCGTTTTTTACAATATTCCGGTCATATTTCCACTGCGGTACGCGCCGATCAAAAAAGATGGGCGGATGATAATAACCGGACAATTTTACCGGGGCAACTATTTACGCACACGGACTGGCAAAACCAGGTAAATAAAGTGTTGAGTAATATTCAAAATAATGTTACTTATTTTATCAATGATTTCAGGGCCGCCGGTTTGTATCCCAACCTTGATCCGCCGCTGTTTAATCAATACGGCGGTAATGTAGCGAAGGGATTTGTAGTCACTATAACCAATCCCAACGGTAGCGGTGAAATAATGTATACCCTGGATGGCGCCGATCCGCGCCAGGCCGGCGGCGCAGTACATCCCAATGCTGTTAGTGGTGGTACTACTGCTTATATAACGATCAATAATTCCACCCACATAAAGTCCCGCATTAAAAACGGTTCTGAATGGAGTCCTCTGCAGGATATCACTTTTTATACCCCCATGTCAAGCGGCGATCTGAAAATAACCGAGATCATGTATCACCCGCCCGCTGTCGGCAATAATGATGGCGATGATTACGAATTCATTGAACTTAAAAACACCGGCGACGACCGCATTAATCTCGCCGGAATTACCTTTGCAGATGGAATTACTTACACCTTCCCAAACGGCGCATTTCTTGACGCCGGCAGTTTTGTGGTTCTAAGCAAAAACAGCAGTAAATTTTACAGCAAATACGGTATAACCTCTTTTGCAAATTATGACGGTAACCTGAACAATGGCGGAGAAAAGATCACCCTGCGAGACCCGGCCGGTAATTCTTTGTTTTCGGTAACCTACGATGACAAATCTCCCTGGCCGACCAGTCCGGATGGCGACGGCTATTCGCTGGTTCCTGTTAATTTCAATACCAACCCCAATCCGAACAATGCCGCCAACTGGCGCGCCAGCAAATATGAAATGGGTTCGCCCGGTATGGACGATTCGGTGCGGTATACTCCCCCGCAACCGCCGGCAGGACCTGTAACTATTTTATTTGTTACTTCCTCCGCAAACCTGGACGCTGATGATAATGCTGTCCGCACACGGCTGCTGAGCAGGGATTATATCGTTTTGGTGAAAGAGCAAAATACAGTTACCGCAGCAGATGCCGCCGGTAAAAACCTGGTGCTGATCTCCGGGTCCGTCAATTCCGGCGCGGTGAATACCAAATTCCGTAATGTTGCCGTTCCGGTTCTGCTGTGCGATCCATACCTGTTTGACGATATGGGCATGACCAACGCAACAGAAAATGTTGATTATGGTGTAACCAGTAACACGACGTTGAATATAATCCAACCCGATCACCCGGCATCGGCAGGTTTCTCCGGGACAGTACAGGTAACCACTACACCACTGGAGATGGCCTTTGCGGTTCCCAATAACAATGCCCGGATCATTGCCGCCTGGCAGGGCGATGCCGGTAAAGCCGCTATATTCGTTTATGAACAGGCGGCAACAATGATCGGCCTGACAGCCCCGGCGCGGCGGGCTGGCTTTTTTATCAACAGTGGTATAACCGGACAAATGACGGCTAATGGCTGGAAACTGTTCGATGCGGTAGTAGATTGGGCCATGAACAGGACAACAGCGATCCATGATACATATAGCGAAAGACCGCAAAATTTTACCCTGGCGCAGAATTATCCGAATCCCTTTAATCCGGTTACGACAATTGCATATAGCCTGCCGGTGACGGCATGGGTAGAAATGCAAATCATCAATATACAGGGACAATTAGTGAAAACACTATGCAGCAACGAACAGGCTGCCGGAGATTATACAGTCGCCTGGAACGGAGTGCGCGAAAATGGCTTGTTGGCTGCCAGCGGAGTGTATTTTTACAAACTGACGGTGACTGAAAAAAGTGGTGCACGGCATATTTATAACCGTAAAATGCTGCTGGTAAAATAAAAAATCAACATGTCAAATATTTTTGGCGTACAATCCAATGGTTGTACGCTTTTTATACTAGTTATTTGGATTTTTTAAAATTCAAAAACATACATAAAAATTTCTCATTTATCGATTCTCCTCAAGTTTCTCTCAGCCAAAACAACATACAGGAACAAAGGATGAAATTCCGGTACCTAATTGTTGAATACATATATATCGTATTATGTCAAGGGTGAGAAAATGCTAAACAAAATCATCATTATCACCGGCGCAAGCGGCGGATTGGGAGAAATTGTTACCGGTCATCTGGCGCAGCAAGGCGCAACAATTGCCGCGATTGCCCGCAACAAGGATAAACTGAAAAACCTGCAAACAGAAAATAAATCCCTGCCTGGGATAATTGAAATTTTTTCGGCGGATATAACCGATCCTGTACAGGTTAATGCCGTTTTCAAATCCATATATATAAAGTTCAAACGAATCGATGCCCTGGTGCATCTGACCGGAGGTTATGTCGGCGGCAAACCCGTAGCGGAAACCAATGATGTTATGTGGCGGGAGATGCTGAATGTGAATCTTGACGCCGCTTTTTACTGCTGCCGTGAGGCTATGAGTAGTATGAGCGGGCAAAAGTTTGGGAAAATTGTTACAATTTCAGCAATGTCGGCACTACAGCCCAAAGCTAAACGGGCGGCATATACGGTTGCCAAATCCGGGGTTATTGCCCTCACCCGCACCCTGGCGGAAGAAGGTAAAGCAGTTAATGTACAGGCGAATTGTATTGCTCCGGGGATTATTTTAACGGCGGCCAATCAAGCCGCAATGCCGGAAGCCGATACAAATCAATGGATTCGCCCCGAACAGATTGCAGAGACAATTGCATTTCTGTGCTCTGCTCAGGCGGATGCCATTACCGGTACGGTTATCGAAATGCCCTGAAATTCAGGCAGATTTTTCCGGCAATTCTTTTTCTTCAACAGTCTCATTATATAATACAAAACCCCGCGCCAGGTAGTTTTGCAGCGCCGCAGGGTGATCGTGGGAGCAGGTATGTACCCACACCCTTTTGGGTTTCATGCTCCATGCCCTGATAATAGCATGGGTCAACAAAATCCCGCCCAGACCCTGACCATAGTATGGCGGTAAAATACCAAAATAAACGAGTTCAATCTGGGTACCCGGTTGTTTTTCCAGTTCATAATAACCAGCCGGGGCGCCATGCAGATATCCGACCCAGGTTTCCAGTTCCGGTCGATCGACATATTTATGCCACTGGTCGTGGGACCAGGATAATTTATCAATCCAAAACCAGTCCTTGCCTACCTCTGAATACAAAAACTTGTTAAAAGCCGGATAAGGCTGTTCGACACGTATGATATGAAAATCAGAGTTGACTTGGCGCGATGGCCGTAGTTCATCAAACGTATGCATTTCAAGAGACCAGGTGGTAATTGTCATCTTCATAAGGTAATCCTGTAATTTACTTTAACCAATCAAAAAACACCTGTGTGCCCCGTGATGACGGCTTGAAACTCAGGGAAAAACGGTTGCCGCAACGGGGCGTCCAGATATAGGACCAGTTTGAGCACTCCCCTGCCCGGCAAATAACCTGTTCATTATGCAAAATATGCAACCCCATGTAAAGCAGGTCGCCCTCCTGCGACGAGATATCACAAATTGTATCGTAATGGCATTTATCAAACTGCCAGGGGACTATTGGAAAGGTCAGTTCCATCTCCTCGTCGTCAAACAATCCGGAGACCAGCGCGCCGTTTAGTTTTTGAATAATTTCAGGAGTTACAGTTTCATCAACCAATTCCCCAGAATTGATGCACCCGCCCATTAGTACAGCTTTATCCGGCAAAACCAGCTGTGGGTTAAATTGTAAACGATCCAGCGTGTAAATATCTTCATCGTATAACATTTGACCAAACAATTCATGCACAAGTACATCCACTTTTTCATTGGGCTTGAAATCCAGTATATCGGCATAGATCAGTTCGACATTGCTGTATTGACACAGGCGCTGCCGGGCAATTTGAAATAACTGGGGATTCATTTCCACGGCATATACTTTTTTAGCGCCCAGTTGTGCCATATATTCGGAAATCAAGCCAAATCCACAGCCGGCTTCAACACATACTTTGTTCTTGATCTTGCGCCGATTTTGATTCAACATCTCCATATAGGCGCGGGTACGGTTGTCATCGTCATAAATACTGATAAACGCTAAAAGGTCATCCAGTTCGTTAAACCGCTTTTCGGGTAATTCATTGATTATATCCACATATCCGCCGGAACAGGTTAATATTATAAACTATTTATGCAATAATTTATTAAAGATATTTGTACTTGCAAACTGATTTATTCAGATTTTACTTTTATGATTTTACTTTTCTATTTGCCGGAAATTTTTAAAATATTACAGGATGGTAATTTTTTATAGCGGTTATTTCACACCGCTTAGAGCATCGTTGATAATACCAACCAATTTATCGGGTTGATAAGGTTTGGTGAGCCAGTTTATTACACCACAGTTATTATAGAGCGCTTTATTAAAAAATCGCATTTCCGCAGTTAAAACAATTATCGGAGTATTAATATATTGGGGCATACTATGAACATCACATATGAAACTCAATCCTCCGGAATTCAGGGTATTCAGGTCGGCCAAGATCAGATCAAAATGTTGGGCATTTAATTTCTTTAAAGCATCTTCCCTGGTAGCAACATCGATGACTACATATCCTGCACCAGTTAAAACAAACTGGATCATCTGATTTTCGCTTATAAGACTATTGACGGTTAAAATTACTTTACTCATGTTATACTCCCGGAAAATTTCCGAAAATACATAAAATCAGGTTATATAATAATTAATATAATTTAACCTGGATTTTCACAATGTGTAAACTAGAGAATAATTATAACCTGTTCAGCGAATTGCCGTAAATCAAGAAAAATATTTTATTCTATTGTTAAAGGTAATACTTGATATTGGGAAATACAAATATTACTTAATAACATCAAAATACCCGCTCCGGATGAAGTTTGTCAAATTACAATATTTGATGAAAATATCTGCTACAACATGCAAAAACAAAGTTTTATTCAAAATTATCATAAAAAAGTAGATTTTTATGTTGGTAACATATTCAAAGCACTGCCGAAGGTGATGAACTTGGAAATTTCTATAACCAATCAGATCACCTGATTTGAGAGTTTTTCCAACTTTTCATTTTTTCTTCATGTTTTCATATTGCTCAATATCAAATAAAAAAATACCTCTCCCATCTCCAGCACCACCCATGAAACCAAATTGCAGGGCAACATATTTACCGTATCGGTCAACAACCGGATTGTCGGAACGCAACACTCCCGGATATCGGGTTGAAAAATCGGCAAATCGTTCAGCCCTGCCACTTCCATCAAGAGCCAGTTTATAAACATCAAGCTTGTACTGGTTTCTAAATTCCCGGGGCTGATGCCGGTCACTTTCAATCATTGTAAAATTACCATCCGGGAAAATACCCTCTACCTCATTATAACTATCTGGAAAAAATGTATAAAAAGTTATCTTACCGGTTTCAAGATTTAAACCGCAAGTTTGTGAATGATGATAGGCATCCTTTTCATCACCCCAGTAATGTGTATAAATCAATTCATTGTTGAATGGCGGTCTGAAATCCTGGGTTTCCAGACGAACATAAGCGCTTGAATCCTGATATGAAAGTATCAACTTTTTATTGACCAACTTGGGGATCCCGTTATAATATTCAATATCAGCCATACAAATTTCGCGCTGACCGACCAGCGTCCAGGCAATCTTCATATTATTTTTAGATACTGCCGGTCCTTCCTCACAAACTTCACCAAGGGGATATGGCTCCTTAAGGTTATCCTTTTTTAATATGTACAAATTTAAACCCGTATGTCGATCTCTTTCAGGATTTTTGGCTTCAAAGGTGTCTCCACCCATTGCCAGTAACAAATCCCCATTTGGTAAACATTGAGCCCGAAAAATTCCACCGTGATAAAAATTACATGAAATGCAGGTTACTTCACGGGTTTTAATATTAATTTTAAAAACATCTCCGACTATTTTATTAAGAAAATAAATATTTTCCGAGGTTTCGTCCCAATCTGGGCGTACTCCCCAGGTGGTTAAAATTGAAAAATAGGGTGGTAATTCTTTAATCAGGGTTTGTATGCTTTGCGATGAACTTGAATTCGAAATACATATTATCAAAAAAAACAAAGAAAAGATGACTTTATTCATAATTAATTCCACATTATGGTTTTGGAGTAAATGATTATTGTAAAACGAATTATCAAATTATAAATAAAATGATTTTTCTTATTAATACCTTGGCTATGAAAATTCAAGATAACCGGAAGACAGTAAGTTATTTCTATGTATTTAAATTAGCTACAGTTTTCATGTAACAATATTTTAGCTAAAAGCACTTGATCAACTTTAAAATAATGATATTCATACACTACAAGTTAATAATTAAAAAGCCCTCGCCGCCAGCCAACTTCCGGATATAAATGCGCCGGTGGAACTGCCGAGGTTACAAAAAACCACGATTAAAAGTACCCTGCTTACCGGGTTTTTCCAAAAGCCTTTAACGGAAGTGATGGCATTGGGAATATCTTCAAAATCTTCCACGGTTGGTTTTTTTATCCATACCTGTACCAGCCCGGCTACCCATCCGGCAGCTATTAACGGATGCAAAGTTGTAATTGGCGCAGCAAGAAATGCAGAGAGTATTGTAAGCGGATGCGCAAATGCCGCAGCAGCGCCCAGCGCCGATAATATTCCCGTAACCAACACCCAGATATAAACGGACTCGATGGATTGTTCCATGCCGCCTTTAAAGAACCCGATAACAAATAAAGCAACAATTATAGCCGGAATCGACCATTTGATGATTTCCGGAACAATTGATTTGGGCGGTAATTGCGTAATGGCGTCAAGTGAATTTTCATTACGAATATGAGTTTGTATTCCCGGTACATGCCCGGCGCCCACTACAGCAACAACGATATTACCGGGGGCATTTTTGATCTTTTCACTCAGATATACATCGCGTTCGTCAATTAACCGCTTTTTGACCTCCGGGAATTCTTTGGTAAAAGTTTCCAGTACAGTTTCAAGTTGATCCTGCTTTTTGAGTTGTTCGATAAGATCATCGTCGATCTTTTCACTAAACAGCAACCCGGCCAGAATTTGGGTCATCATTTTCATTTTATTCCAGAAATTCAAATAACCCCACACCCGTTTCAGGGTAATTTCAATATTCCGGTCTGCCAGCACCAGGTTGGCGCCGGTCTTTTCACTTTGCTTGATACCCTCGATCATTTCCGCGCCCGGTTCAATGCCCAACTGCTGCCCAAGTTTGCGGTAAAAAGAAGTCATAATAAGCTGGGTTAACAAAAACAGGGCTTTTTTCTCTTTAATCACTTTAAAAATATCCAGCTTTTTCCATGACTCGCGTTGAATTATTGATTTGTAACGTGATTCACACAATTCGATACAGATAGAATCGGGGTGCACCATTGCCACAGTGGTTTGTACATCGACAACACTTTGTTTGGAGACATGAGCGGTGCCTACCAGGTATATATCTTTATTATCGAGTTTAATATTGGTAACACTTTCGGGTAGTTGTTCATTACTGGTCGTCATCAATCGTTTCCTTGAATAAAAAAAGTATTTCCTCAAGTCCTGACTTTTCAGGATTTTTTAATATACAGTTAACAGCTAATTATCTGGTATAGTTTTATATCATTGTAAAAACCGGGATAATTAATTAATAAATTATCAAGAATTATTCAACTTTACAAGTTAAATTCTTGAGAGTTACCCCCGGATGAATTACTACCCGGAATATTTAGAGCTGAAATATTTCCACCCTTAAAAAACCGGTTTGAATATGACGGTAGCCAGGGGCGGGACAATTAAATTAAGTGAATATGGCCGGCCATGCCAGGGCACATTATCGCTGTGAAAACCGCCCATATTGCCTTTGTTGCTCCCCCAGTAATCGGCCGCATCGGTGTTAAGTACTTCCCGGTAATGGGCATGGTATGGCACGCCAATACGGTAATTCTCGCGGTAGACTGGAGTAAAATTACACATAAACACCAGGGTATCTTCATTGCGGTGGGTTTTGCGGATAAAAGTAATTATACTGTTTTCCGAATCCATAAAATCAATCCATTCAAAACCATCATTATTAAAATCAATTTCATACAAAGCCGGTTCGGAACGCATTAAATGGTTCAGGTCTTTGACCAGGTTTTGTAATTTTTGATGCGGTTCAAATTGTAACAAGTGCCAGTCCAGGCTTTGGGTTTCCCGCCATTCCTGCCACTGACCGAATTCGGAACCCATAAACAACAATTTTTTACCGGGATGACCATACATAAAGCCCAGCAGCGTTCGCAGGTTGGCAAATTTTTGCCAGAAATCACCCGGCATTTTATCGAGCAGGGCGCGTTTACCGTGCACAACCTCATCATGGCTAAGGACAAGCATAAAGTTTTCGGTAAAAGCATAAAGCAGGGCAAAGGTAATCATATTATGATGATACTTGCGATGCACCGGGTCTTTACTGAAATAGGTAAGGAAATCGTTCATCCAACCCATATTCCATTTTAAATTAAAGCCCAGTCCGCCCAGGTAGGTGGGTTTGGATACACCGGGCCAGGCGGTTGATTCTTCGGCAATAGATAGTGCGCCGGGATAATAGGCAAAGATCAACTCGTTCAGTTTTTTCATAAAATCAATAGCTTCCAGGTTTTCGCGGCCGCCAAACTGGTTGGGTATCCATTCCCCCGCTTTACGCGAATAATCGAGGTATAACATGGACGCAACAGCGTCGACGCGGATGCCGTCGATATGATATTTGTCAAACCAGAACAGGGCATTGGCAATGAGAAAATTACGAACTTCATTGCGGCCATAATTGAAAATCAGGGTGCCCCAATCGCTATGCCGGCCTTTTTTGGGATCGGCGTGTTCATAGAGATGCGAACCGTCAAAACGCGCCAGACTGTGTTCATCGGAGGGGAAATGCGCCGGCACCCAGTCCAGTATTACACCGATATTATGGGTATGGCAGTAATCGACAAAATATTGAAAATCTTCCGGTTCCCCAAAACGCGAAGTAGGCGCATAATAGCCGGTTACCTGGTATCCCCAGGATGCATCCAGGGGGTGTTCCATTACCGGCATCAGTTCAATGTGGGTATAGCCCATTGTTTGCACATATTCTACCAGTTGCTCGGCCAGTTCCCGGTAGGACAAAAAGCGGTTGCTATTGTTCGGATCACGTTTCCAGGAGCCGGGATGCACCTCGTAAACCGAAACCGGCTGGGCCAGTTGATCGGTAGTGCGGCGTTTTTCCATCCAGTCGCTGTCCTGCCACTGATAGCTATTGATATTGCAGACCCGCGAGGCGGTTTTGGGTCTCAGTTCGTGCCCAAATCCATACGGGTCCATTTTTAGTAAAATATTGCCCTGTTTATCTTTGATCTCATATTTATAAACTTCACCGGCGCCAATATCGGGAATAAAGAGCTGCCAAACCCCGGAAGAACCAAGCGAACGCATTTGGTGTTTGCCGCCATGCCACTGGTTAAAGTTACCGACCACACTCACATTACGCGCATTGGGCGCCCATACCGCAAAATTAACTCCGGCAACATCATCCACTACGAGCGGGTGTGCTCCCAGTTTTTCATAGATTTTGTGATGATCTCCCATGCCGAACAGGTACAGATCATCATCACTGATCTGCGGTAAAAAGAAATAAGGATCGTGGATATATCGCTCATGACCATTTTGGGCAATAACATGGAACTGGTAGACTTCCAGTTTTTTCCAGCCCGGCATAATAACCTGAAAAAAATGGCTATTCCAGGCCGGTTCCATTTGCACCTCCCGCCCGGTTTGGGGAATGCGTACAAATACCTGTTTTGCATCCGGCAGCCAGGCGCGGATAACCCACTTGTTGCTATTTTCTACTTTAACGTAATGCGGACCCAGGATTTGAAAAGGATCGTGATGCAGGTTGCGGGTTATTTTTTCAACATCCTGTTCACCGACCAACGCTTTAAAGGTTTCTTGATCTGTCATACCTGCTCTTAATATTTTTCTTTTAAAAAGAAAACCACGCCAAAGCTTATACTGAAATCAGTAGCGTCTTTATAAACCGATTGATTATTAGCAACAGTTTTGATGACCTTGGAAATAGATTGATAATTAAATTGCAGATCCAGATGCGGCCCCAGCCCCAGGTCAAACATCAGGCCGGCATTGGCGCCCCAACCGGGACGGGTGCGGCTGCTCTTGGTCTCCGAATAGGGCGTTCCGTAAATATATTCATAATAATAATCATCGACGGTAACAATGGTGCGAAAGTTATAATAACCGGCCATCGGTTGGGTATAAAAAGTAAACCTGCCGATTTTTTGGCTAAACTGGGCGCCAACAGTCAACTGAAATGACTCGTTGCGGGTTTGGATAACATCATATATACTGTAAGAACCGGGAATGCTAGTGCGCTTTTCGCCAAAGGATAAATAAGTTATATCACAACGGGGCGTAAAGAAACGCACCGCCTCCCAGCGATATAATATTTTTGCGCCCAAACCTTCACCGGTTCGCGAATAATCCGCCAACCGGGATTGTGGGAAGGAAATCGTCATGTGTGGTCCGATTGCCCAATTGGTAAGCCTCTCCCTGGCTTGTAAGGTACTGTTTATAAGGAAAAATAACAGAATGGACAATACGAATCGTTGCATGAGCTACTCCTGCTTTATCTGTTAATAACTGCATTCATTGCAAAAAAATAATATACAATCCTTCATTGTTTATTAAAGGCATATAATATTTTAACTTAATAAAATTTTTGATGTTCCACAAGCAAAAACATACCCGTTTAGAATATAAAATAGGAAAGAAAGCTCATGTAAAGTATAAAATACGTTAGCAGCAAGGCTGTTACTAAAAAAGAACTCCCCCGGTATGTTGTAACATAGTAATTTTACTTATTAGTGGTAATCTCATTACTAGCCGGCAAACAGCTATTGGGCCAGTAAATGTTGGATTAAAATTTTTAAACCAATGCCAATCAATATTAATCCACCAACCAACTCTACCCGTTTGCCGAACCGGCAACTGCAGAATTTTCCGACATAGACGGCTGTTAAAGACAATACAAAAGTAATAATACCGATTATGGAAACAGCAGTAAGTATATTCACATTTAAAAAAGCAAAACCCAGCCCAACTGCCAGGGCATCGATACTGGTAGCTACAGCTAATAATAATAAGACTTTAAAATCAAGAGGATTGAGGGTATTGTTTTGACCATCCGCCCGGAATGATTCCCAGATCATTTTAAAACCGACAAAAGCCAGCAGTCCAAACGCAATCCAATGGTCATAATAGGATATATAACGAACAATATGGCTGCCGGCGTACCAGCCGATGACCGGCATAACCGCCTGAAACACTCCAAAAAACAAGGCTATTTTTGCTGCGTCACGAAAACGGATGACGGCCAGACGCATTCCACTGCTGATGGAAACGGCAACTGCATCCATCGAAAGTCCCACTGCTATAATGATCACAATATAAAAATTCAACATTATCCTTTCATTATAAAAGCGTACAAAAATCAATGCCAAGCCATATCGGATTCAGGTCAGGCTTGTCTGCAAAAACCAGTTATTAAAATAATAACAAATAAGCAATCAAACAAGAAAAAGGTATTTCTTAAAAGCGCAGAATATCTCAGATATTTATATTCAAACTGACAAGCCATGTATACTATTGGAAAATAGTATTACACAACTTTGCCGGTCGGATTAGCTCATAAATATTGTAACAGCCTGTTATTGCAAGCGTCAGGTTGGAGAAACCCCGTATTACTTTTGTTTGGTAACCGCTTTTGGGCTTAGAGTTTTTCCGGCGCCGCCGCGACCGGTTTTTGATGAACGTAGTTCTTCCAGTTGCTGCTCAAGACTGAGAACGTTTATTTTCCAGATATTTTCAATCTTGTGCAGTTTTACTTTATAATTCACTTTAAAGATCAGCCAGCCAATAAAAAAACCCCACAACGCCGCTAATAATAAATACACCAATATTTGTCTTGCCAGGTAATCCATTTTATTTTACCTCCGCAATTATTACATCTACTTTTCGGTTTTTTGCCTGTTCTTTTTTGGAGGCGCTGCCGGTTTCGCTATCTGCTTCCCCAAAATATTGTAGTGAAATTCGATCGTCGGGTATACCTTGAGCTACAAGATAATCAGAAACTTTTTGTGCCCGTTTTTCACTAAGCAGTAAATTATACTTTTCATCCCCCTCTTTATCGGTATAACCCTTGATCTGAATCGTCAAGTGCTTACCGGTCGACAAAAGTTTTAACAGCTGTTTTAGAATTATTTCATGCGTGAATGTTATAGCATAGGTATTGGGTTTATAGAATAAACGCAGATGTGGTAATTTTTTAATAACAATCGGATCGGGGACGACGAGTACCTGGTTAATTATTTTCCTCACCCCGGTAAAATCTTGAAATAAACTATCCAGCAAGGCGATTTGGGGTTGAGTTTTAACTTTACCGGTCAGAATGAGATCCAGCCTTTTTGCATGTGCGTAAACATCCGCAAAACCCCTGGAAGCCAACACAGCGCATGCTTGGGTTGTGATATTTTTTTCAATCCGGGGAACCGCTTTTTTTACTGTAATATAAAATAATAACAGAAATCCGGCCAGGGCTAAAAAAATTATATGTCGTGTTTTCATTATTAATGTGACGCCTGATAAATCATCAATAATTGAATTTTACATTACAATTTATACTCAATAAACATGCCACACAAAAAATCTTAAATAACATGATACTTTTCCAAACGATAACGAAACGCATCCCGGCTAAGATGCAATAACCGTGCGGCTTTGGATTGATTACCATTGGCCATTTCCAGGGCGCTATCCAGCAGTTTCCGTTCAATTTCCTCAAATGCTATTCCTTCCGGGGGAATATTGAGTATTTTCTCAATTGTAGCATTTTCTTCATTAGGGGATAAATGATATAAATGAATATCCTGGCTGGTAATTTCAGAACCTGATGCAAAGATCATAGCGCGTTCTATAACATTACGCAATTCACGAACATTGCCGGGCCAGTGATAGTTCAATAACTTTTGTTCGGCATTAGCTGACAGTTTCTGCACATTCTTTTTAAAATCGATATTGAACATACCGATAAAATTCCTGGCTATAGTAATAATATCCTGTCCGGTATCACGTAATGGGGGTAAATTAATATTCACTACATTCAGTCGATAAAATAAATCCTCGCGAAACTCATTCTTTTTTATCATTTCAATAATGTTACGGTTGCTGGCGGAAATGAGTTTAATATTAACCTGTAATTCTTTGGTACTGCCTAAACGCCGGAAAGACCTTGACTCAATAAAGGATAATAATTTAACCTGCAATTTAAGGGGTAAATCGCCTATTTCATCAAGGAACAGGGTGCCGCCATCGGCTTCTTCAAGTAATCCGGGTTTGCTGGTAAAAGCGTTAGTAAATGCGCCTTTTTCATACCCGAACAACTCTGCTTCCAGCAAAGTTTCCGGTATAGCCGCACAGTTAATTTCTACGAACGGCCTGGTTGAGATGGCATTGCCGTTATGAATTAAACGCGCTACCAGGCTTTTGCCGGTGCCGCTTTCTCCATTAAGAAAGATTGTCGCTTTGGGAATTTGGGCAACATGCTGTACCATATCACGGATTTTGCGAATAGGTTCCGAATTGCCTAATAACGAGTTAGGAAGAGTTCTGCCCTGCAGAAACGATTGCCCTTCCAGCAATTCGATCTCATACTTTTGCTGAGTCAATTGCTGTTTTAAACGGGTTTCTTCTGTAATATCATAAATGATAACAAAAACAGGGGTGTCAGTTAAAGAGGTAGTATAAAAAGTAATATTATAATAGGCAATTTGTTGATCCTTCAGGAAGCGGTTAACTTGCGGTAGAGTAAAAATACTGCGCTCATTATCTAGCATCTCCTGCAAGATCTGTTCAAGCCCTATTGCTTCCGGCATGATCTCCACTAACTGCTTTTCCCGTACATTGTCGTGAAGATTCAGAAATTTTATAAAATTTCGATTGTGCTCGGTTATGCGGAATACATTATCCAGTAATGCATAACCAATTAAATGGTCGGAAAAAGCGGTATTTACAAATTTCGGGATTATCACAGCTTATCTTTAATTTTATGAGCCAGTAACAAAAACAACTCGTCAACATTTTCTCCGGTTTTGGCGCTGGTTAAAAGGTAATCCGCTTTTTTTTGTGCGGCAAGCTCTTTTAACCTTTGTGGGTGATCGGTATTCTCTATGAGCAGATCTTTTTTATTTCCGGCCAACACAATCAGAGCTTCCGGGCAAATAGTTGAAAAATCACTTAACAATCCATTAATAACCTCAAAAGATTCCTTACGGGTTAAATCTCCTACAACAATCGCGCCACTAGACCCGGCATAATAGTTTTTTTGCAATTTGTTATTCCGGTCAATTCCTTCAATATCCCAAATAAGAAAATTAAACTGGACAATTTTATTATTTGAGGTTTCTAACGGCGGTAATAGTTTTTGGGAAACGTTAACGCCAATTGTCGAAAGATACTTTTCATCAAAAATGTTGTGTACATAGCGGCGGATCAAGCTCGTTTTACCCGTTGCATACATGCCGAGCAGGCATATTTTCCGGTTGATCTGGATGGTCATTCCCTTTCTTTATCATATTTGCCAGAAAATTCGGCGAATAGGGTATCAATTTTTGTTAACCGGGAATTTTCACCCTGGTAATCACGTAAAAAACGAGAATACCGGGTATGGATCCGTTCCTGAATTTGCGTCAGTTGCTCATTAAGACCGAATGGCGCAACCCCTTTATAAACAACAGCTAAATAAGCATATAAACCCGGTTCGATTCGTATTGTCTGATCGCTATATTCAATTTCATACAGTTCACCGGTTTGCTCTTTGGCAAAAGCATCCTGAACAAAACTTTTAATAGCGGTCAACATGGCCGCTATGATATGTGCATCATTGGTCCCACTAATATTCTTGGAGTAATGAGAGATTAGTAAACCCGAATCTTTTGCGATCAGAAACACCTCCCGGATAGCAAAAGGAGCTTGTTCGGCAATGATCAACTCGCCAACATTAACGCCAAAAATTTTAGCTTTCAGCCTTTGCAGCCATATCTTTAAATTATATTTATTATTGATGTTATCGTTGATAGAATTTACCAGTCCTTTTAAAGCTTCAGCAATTGCTTTGGAAATCATGCGCCCGATGATAGGATAAAGAGCATCAATTACTTCTTCTTTGGAATCATGGATCTGCTTTTTGATAGCTTTGCTCATCACCGGGGACAAGGCGTTAGCGATTTCATCCCGTGAATCACGAATTTTTATTTGCAATAAATCAGTTAAAACCGGACTGAGGGTAGAAATTATCTCATCCTTGTTGTTAAGCTGTTGACCCAGTTTTTTATGGGCAATTTCCAGCTGACCGATACGATTTTCAATATCGGAAAGAATGATTTGCTGTAAATTCTTTAACGGATCAGCAATTTGATTTGCTTGCTCGGCCGGCAAATTATTTCTTGCCTCCAGGAATATGATTCAACAAGTCTTCCCCCTTAATAGCCAGACCAAGCTCAATTAACTTGTTGGCAATTATAGCCTTATCTAACTTATCCTCTTTTAATTCTTCCAGACATTTTTCCAGCTTTTGCACACTTGAATGCAGATTCTTTTCCATATCAGTTTTTAACTGCTTTAAATTGTCAGTCTGGGTTTTATCTAGGGACTGCATACGCGAATCAAGATCGGCAATTGTGTTGTCGATTTTATCCATCCTGTTCTTGCAGTAATTTTCCAGATCGCTGATTTTATTTTCTACTTCTTTAAACTTTTTTTCAAAAGTTTTGATGTTATCCCCAAATATTATATCCCGTATTTGTTCAATATTATTCAAAGGCTGCGATTTATCATCGTTCATTTTAGCTCTCCTGTTCTAATGCTCTGTCAATTCTCAGCCGGAGAACTCGGACATTTACTAGACATCTAGTAAATATTCCTACTGTTCCGGTTAATTAAAACAACGAGTTTGCAACAATCACATAAAAATACTTGATTGAATAATAAAAAAAACGTATAATGAATATAAAAATTTTTTCTGGTTAAAACAACAACTAATTGTAAAAAAAACAAAAGTGGGGATGTTAACACATAATACACATTCCGGGCGTGTCATATTCCCCAATTACTAGTGTATAAATTCAACTTGACTGTATAACTGTAAAATTTATTCAACTTTTTTTCTGCATAGATAAGCAACTTTCGCTATGATGAATATTATAGTACTGCCATTAATTTTAACCTGGAGTAATAAATGCAAAAGAAAACGGTCTTTTTCTTGATCATCGCTTTGTTTTGTACTTTAAGTGTATCAGCCGCTTCATGGGATAAAAGTACAGGAATTGGTTTAACCTATTCAACGATGAAATTTATTGGCGACCAGGTCGATAGAAGCGCTTTAGGGAATGTAACAAGCCTGTCTCTGCGCTATGGGGTTTCTTCTTATGTTATGCTGAACGTCAATGCCGGTTATGGCAGCTTTAAACCGGTCAAACCAGGTTCGCATTTTTTTAAGGACCCGGACTCGCCTTTTCGGACGTTTCTTTTCCCTGTTCACCTGCTGATGAAAATAACCCCGCTCAAGGAAAGTTCCTTTAAACCTTATCTTGTTGTCGGCGCCGGCGCCCTGCTTTGGGATTTGCGGAATGTCGGCACATCAAAAGTAACATTCTATGATGACCACCAATTCAGATGGGGTCAGCGGGTCAGTGGTCTGCGCAAAAACGCCATGTTGTGTGAAGGTTTAGGGATAGAATTTTTCCTCACCGATCAGTGCGCTCTCGATATTCAAGCTTTATTCAGCACAATCCTGTACCTGAAAAATGATAATGTCGGCGTCAATGATATTAATGATCAGATCGTGCAACTGGACGCCTCGCTGCATTACTTTTTCGGCGGTTATAAAGACACAGATAAAGATGGAATTCCTGACAATAAAGACCTTGCCCCCAAACTGGCTGAAGATTTCGATGGTTTTCAGGATGAGGACGGCGCTCCGGACATGGATAATGATAACGATGGTATTGAAGACATACTTGATAATGAACCATTAATACCGGAAGATAAAGACGGCTATATGGATCTCGATGGCGAGCCGGATACGGATAACGATAATGATAAAATTTTAGATGTGAATGATTCCTGTCCGGACGATGCTGAAGATTATGACGGTTTTCAAGATATCGATGGCTGCCCCGATCCGGATAACGATAATGACGGCATTCCCGATTTGGAAGATAAATGCCCCAATGAACCGGAAACCCTTAATGGGTATCAGGATAGCGATGGTTGCCCGGATACAAAACCGGCGCCGGTGGTGGAAAAACAGGGCGCATCTCTGGTACTCGAAGGGATTACGTTTAATTCAGGCAGTTCTGTTTTAAGCGATGAATCCTATCTGGCTCTCAATAAAGTAGCCGAAAGTTTGTTAGCAAACCAGGAAGTGGAAATTGAAATCCGTGGTTATACCGACAGCCTGGGCAATGATAACGCTAACCTTATGCTTTCACAGGAACGGGCCAACACCGTTATGCAATATCTGTTTGCCAAAGGCGTTGCGGCTAGCCGCATGCTGGCCAGAGGCTATGGCGAAAAAGATCCTCTAGCGCCCAACAACACCAAAGAGGGCCGTGCATTGAATCGAAGAATCGAGTTCTATCGCACCAAATAAACAGTCATCTTGATGTATACATTTAAAAACCCCGGTAAAATCCCAATGATCTTGCCGGGTTTTTTTATTTTGATATGTGTGAATACACCCATTCCGGTCTTTATACTACGAAAAATCTGCGTACCCCTGCAAAATTTGCAGAATAAAATCAAATTTACAGTTTCAAAACAATTAATTTAATTATTTGATTTTTATGGAAATATAACATTATTAAAATTTTGGTACAACTGTTGCAATACCATATACAGGTTTGCATGATTCACTACAGTCTTGCTTTTCTGTCATCAGGGTAACAGATCGCACCCAAAATCTCCCGGTTTTGTGATGCAAATCATATCCTGATGAACGCCATGTGGGTATAATAAAACAAGACATCTGTAAGCCTCAAAGGTATACAGAGCGAGTGTTTCATCAAAATGACCCATACTTATCCCTCCTCCACACCCGCCAGAATCGTTTATTACATTGTTTCAACGATTCTGGCGGGCGCCTGCTAAAAAAAACAAATGATTGGTTGCAAACATGTTGTAAATTTATTACATTACCAATACAAGTTTCTTATTATTCTTCATTCCCTGACTGGCTTACGAATACATTACATTAATCATAGTTTAAAATTGTTCTTTGTTTTACAGCGTAATAAAGAAAGTTAATTTTAGAATTACAATCAACCTGTAAAAACCGGTATAAATAATCCATCACGAAAAAGGGAGAAATAAATGTACAAAAAACACATTCATTTTTCAACTCCGGGCGTTGTAATCTTTTTACTGAGTTTAACGATGTTCGTAGCAGCTTGTCAAAAAACCAGCCGGATCGAACCTAAATTACAGATACAGCAACTCTTTAACGGGCAAAACCTGGAAGGCTGGTATACCTTTTTAGTCTCAAAAGGACTAGATAACGATCCGGACAGTATATTTTCAGTTATTGATGGACAAATCCGTATACTCGGTACGGAAAACGGTTATATCTGTACAAAAAACGAATTTGAAAACTTTAAACTCACCGTTGAATTCCGTTATGGAGATGTATCAACATTGCCGGAAAATAAAAAACCCAACAGTGGCATTCTTTATCATTTTCCCGCCGACAGTTCGGACAGAACCTGGCCCCATGCCGTTGAATGTCAGCTAATGTCTACATGTGTTGGCGATTATATATTGATGGGCCCAGCGATGATGATCAACGGCGTGCAAGGCAATGCGCAAAACCGGGTTTTTGCCAAGAGCCAGGATGCCGAAAAACCAATAGGCGAATGGAACACCGTACAGGTTGTTGCAATTGGCGATTCATCAGCGCATATTGTAAATGGAGTAACTGTAAATAGCGGTACGGATTGCAGCGTTACCAAAGGTAAAATCCTCATTCAATCCGAAGGCGCCGAGTTGTTTATTCGCAAGATCGAGATTGAACCGCTAACAGTAAATGAATAAAAAATTGCAAAGGCCGGACAAATACAAATCTCCGGTATTAAAACACTACTTATGGCCATACAGATCAGAAAAGCATCACGAAACGACAGTTCGCTGCTTTGTTCTTTGATACAACAAGCGTTTCAGGACGTTGCCAGGCAATTTAACCTCACCAGGGAAAACTGTCCTACACACCCGTCTTTTTACAGCCAGGAACGCATACAAACCGATCTCGCAAAAGGGTTGGAATTTTTTATTATTGAAATTAGTTCTAAACCTGTCGGTTGTGTAGGTCTTGAATTTAAAAATAAAGAATTAGGCTATTTAATCCGCCTTGCTGTTTTAAATGAATACAGAAAAAAAGGGCTAGGTAAAATGCTGGTAATACATTGTTTTGATTATGCCCGATCAAGAGGGTTAGCGCGAATTGAAATTGGTATTATTTCAGCACAAAAAGAATTACGCACCTGGTATGAAAAACTGGGTTTTGAATTTCTGCAGGAGACTCATTTTAAACATTTACCGTTTGCAGTTACTTTCATGGTAAACCACCTGGTTCAAAGCCCCAAAATAGCAACACCAGGTTTATAGATTGATGGTCAATTTTAAAGTAATGTATAATAGTAATATTTTATTAAGGTAAATAATAATTTTTGTGAATGGATTAGATCAGGAGTAGAGAAGACAAGATCATTTTATACTATAAGATAAAACCTTCTAAAAGCTGTCTCTGGTTTGATAACAATTTAATTCACTTTTATTGCAAGTGTATCAAGTGTCTGTATTTTCATTTTCCGGGAGGTGTTTATGTTTATACGATACAAATATGAGTTACTCATCATGGCAATACTGGTTTTCACAAGTCAAATCCCACTTGTGCAGGGCCAGGCAATTGCAAAATCGCGCATAGCGGTACTGCCGTTTACCGATACCAACAACCAGGCTAAAAATGAGGGTTATGGCGAAGCTATCGCCGGTATGATTATGACCGAATTGATCAACGGCCAGGTCTTTCAGGTTGTTGAACGCAGTGAAATTGATAAAATGATGAAGGAACTGGCTTTTCAATATTCCGGAGCTGTAGATGCGGGTACAGCCAAACAGATCGGGGAAATTTTAGGGGTAGATATTCTGGTTTTTGGTACAGTGGCGAAATTTGACCAGGTTGTGGAAACTGATATTCGTCTGGTCGACACTAAAAATGGCGAAGCCCTGCTAGCCGAGCATGAGAGCAGTAAATCCAGCGCGTCAATTCGTGATATGGTGGTAAACCTGGCCCGAAAAATCGAAAACCGGTATATAGGCAGGGAAAAAGGAATTTTAAAAATCACCTCCAAACCAGCCGGGGCTTCGGTTTACCTCGATGATACCAATGCCGGTGAAACGCCCCTGAATATGGTAGTCGCACCAGGTCCGCATACTATTAAAATCTTCAAGGTCAATTACAAAGATTGGGAAAAAACTGTAACGATTAAAACTGGTGAAAATAAATTCTCGGCAGAATTGGTTTCACTATCCGATACCGGCGACAGCAATGTGGCAACAGAAACGGATAATCAACAAGATGGCGGTAAAAGAGGCGGCAGTAAAAAAGTATTATACATACTGGGCGGCGCCGCTGTTGTCGGCGGCGGTGCAGCATTGTTAATGAGCGGTAGTGGTAAAGATGATGAAGAAAAGCCGAAAAACAGCTCGGTAACTATTAATGTAACGCTACCATAAGGACGGGGAGGAAAGACAATGACTATCATAAAGACCTTAAAATCTGTTGGCGCTATTTTGCTGCTTTTTGCATTTTGTGCTTTACTTTTACAATGCAGCAGCGATATGCCAAATAACAATAAAACCGATTCCAGTTCTATCGTTTTAAATATCTCCGTAACACAACCCTGCCTGGAGATCATTCCTTCTCTGGATAAAAGTAGTACAATACAAAAAGTCATCGTTACCGTAACGGCGTCGGGTATGTCCACAATAACCAGGGAATTAACCGGCTCAGGTGATACCTGGAGCGGAGATATATCCGTGCCGCAGGGCAAAGCCAGGACATTTCTTGTTGAAGCCAAAGATGCCAATAATATCGCACAATACTCCGGTTCAACTACCAGGGATTTAACGCAAACTGCTGAAACTATTGATATTGAACTCGTTGCCCAATATCCAACCGCTGTCACTTTATCGCTGGGCGCAGTAACCGCAAGTTCCATAACAATTAACTGGACACAAAGTACAGATGCCGATTTTGATCATTATACCATTACCCGCAAATCCACCAGCGGCAATCATGATCTAAACCAGGACCGGTTGACCCAAATACGTACCGGCGTTTCCTCAACCACTTATACGGATACGGATGTAACAGAAGGTACGCCTTATTATTACCAGGTATGGGTTGTAGATACGGAATCACTAGGGCGAACAAGTAACCAGGTCAATGCAACCCCCTCTGCGCAACAGGTTTTTGAATTTACGGTTAACAACACCGCCCTGACGGACATTATATTTACAGTCAACGGTAAAGGTACTATTACTATCGAAACCGGTACTTTTGAAACTATTTCATTTTCCAGCAATCCCGGTTCTATAACCTATAGCGCATATACTTCCGGTAAAACTACAGGAGGAACCGTAATTGGCGAAGTATTGAACTGGACAGAAAAAACGATTGATGTTTCTACTGTTTCCGCTTATACCTTAACGCTATATGTTACCAGCAGTTACTTTATGTTATATTTTACCAATAGCGGTTATGATGATGTAAATATTATCTATGTAAATTATGGTCTAACAACGCAGCAAATAGAGGATAGTTTCGTATTACCCGCCGACAATGTAAAGTACCGGCTGGGTTATTACGCCGCAGAGACCAATTCCAATGTATGGGCGCATTACGAAACAGCCGATGTGTGGAATTATTTCTACCAGGGTACAGATTTCACCATACCATTCACCGATAATCAGAGCGTTCATATCACGCTGGTTTGGGAAGCTCAACAAAACTATACCGGTAAAAAAGTATTGGATAAAAAAACGCCACCTAGTTGTCAATTGATCGAGGCCGGCGCACTACAGGGGAATTATAAAAACATTAATAGTTCAGTATTTGTTGGCTGTAAGTAATCGTCAAACGGAGCTTGTAAATAAATTACGAGCTCCGTTAATTTACAGGGAATTATGACAAGGTTATAAAAAATTCTGCTTGACTTTATTAGCTGCTTGGTCTACATTGGCAAACAACACAGGAACTGAAAATGAAAAGAAATACCAAAGAACTGATTCTGGAAAAAGGCGCGGAAATCATTCAATTAAAAGGGTTCCATCATACCGGTATTCAGGAAATACTACACGCGGCCGAGGTGCCCAAGGGCTCATTTTATTTTTATTTTAAAAGCAAAGAAGATTTTGGCTTACAACTGGTAGACTTTTACTCCCGTTTCTTTCTAAATTCCGCCGATACCTTTTTCAAAGATAACAGTTGCAGCTATTTACAACGTCTGGTCAAGTTTTTTAATAACTATCAAAAACATATTGAAAAGTCGAATTATATTGTCGGCTGCCCTATCGGCAACCTGGCGCAGGAACTGGGAGATATCAATATTCTGTTCCGGGGTAAACTGAATGATGTAATGAGTAAAATGAAGGATAGAATCAGGGCTTTTCTAAGCCATGCCCAGCAGCACGGGGAACTGGCGCAGGAAATAAACATTAATAACATTGCAGATTTTATTTTTAACAGTTGGGAAGGCGCCCTGCTGCGCACCAAAGTCACAAAAAATTCCGAACCGTTACTTGTCTTTAACAAGATGATCTTTGAAACACTATTATCAAATCATTCCGCAAAATGAATATTACGAAACGGTACCGTCAATAAAATCCGACGGCGATGATTGTCATTGTCTTATATAAAACAAAAAGTTAGTGCAAATTTTTAATTTCTAAAAACAGGAAAAAAAATTAAATAAATGTTTGCATTTTTATATTGAGTAATATATATTAATAATGACCTCAGCTATCGGATAATTTAAGAAATATTTGCAACCCCTGCCTTAAAATCCGGTGTTAATAAAAAAAGCCTGAATAAAACTAGTTTTTATTTGTATCATATACATTAAGTTTTTATGCCGCTTTTAAACATAATAAATTGATAGCATTAATTAACAGGTGGTCTTTGGACCATTAAAAAAAAAAGCAACTCTATATTTGGTAAAAAAAATGAAGAAAGAAAAACACAAACCCCATAATCATAACCCCAAAAAGAAAAATATAATTGAGGTTTTGGGACCGGTCGAAGATCTGGAAAGTTATGTTAAAGCCGACTGGTGGAGACATTTATTTAATGCCAATTATTTACGAACCGATGGCGATGTTGTCAGCGACGAATCGATAACCAGTAATGAAATTGACATGTTCCTGGAAATACTATCTCCGGGAAAAAGCGATTGCATTCTCGATCTATGCTGCGGGCAGGGCCGTCATACCATAGAGTTGGCAAAACGTGGTTATACAAATATTGTCGGTATGGATCGTTCTCACTATCTTATCAATAAAGCCAGAACTATAAAAACGAGCGAAGGACTGAACATCACCTTTAAAGAAGGCGATGCCCGGAAACTGCCCTTCCCCAGGGACAAGTTTGACTATGTTCTTATCCTGGGTAACAGCTTTGGATATTTTGAGACCATGAATGATGATTACCGGGTTTTGAATGAAGTAATGCGTGTACTAAAACCGGATGGTAAAGTCCTGATCGACATAACCGACGGTTCATATATGAAAAGTAATTTTGAACCGCGTAGCTGGGAATGGATCGATAAAAATTACTTTGTCTGCCGGGAGCGATCGCTTTCAAAAGATGACCAACGCCTGATCTCCCGCGAAGTGATCACCCATACCAAAAAAGGAGTTATTGCCGATCAATTTTATGCGGAACGTTTATATACAGCCGAAAGTATCCGCGAGTTGCTGGACAGATGCGGTTTTATCGACATTGAAATGGAAAAAGAATTATTTACCAATTCACAGCGGAACCAGGATTTAGGTATGATGGGCCGGCGGTTGATCCTGGTTGGATCGGCGGATAAAGTGTGGACCTCTGTCAAGGAAATGACAAGTGTGCAAAATATTGCGGTTATGATGGGTGATCCGCGCAAGACCGATATTATAAAACCCAATAACACGTTTGATGAAGACGACATGTATACCATCAATGAATTAAAGAAAGCTCTGGGTAAATTAAAAGATTACAAATTTACCTATTTCGATAATCATAATATGTTTATACCGGAATTGAGTAAAATAAAAAAATTCGACCTGGTCTTTAACCTGTGTGATGAAGGTTTTAATAACGAAGCCACCAAGGAACTGCATGTGCCGGCTTTACTGGAAATGGCGCAAATTCCCTACACCGGCGGCACACCGCAATGCCTGTCCTATTGTTATGATAAATCACTGGTGCGTGGTATTGCCGAGGAAATGGATATCCCGGTTCCCAAAGCTATCTTTATCAAACCTGAAGATACCAACTTTATCGAACTGACGATCTCCTTTCCGGTTATAGTCAAGCCCAACTTTGGCGATTCGAGTTTCGGCATTACCCAGGATTGTGTGTGTTACAACATTCAGGCTTTGGAGAATGCCATTAATATCATCCGTGAGAAATTCGGTTATCAACACCCGATCCTGGTTGAGGAATTCCTGGTCGGTAAAGATATCAGCGTAGGTATAATCGGCAATCCGCCCAACTCGTACACAGTTTTGCCGATCATCGAGGAAGATTACTCTTCTCTGCCCCCGGAACTACCGCAAATTTGCGGTTACGAAGCCAAATGGCAGCCAGATTCACCCTACTGGAAGATCAAATCCATCCCGGCGGATATTCCGACCGATACGGAACGATTCTTGATCGCCAGTTGCATTAAACTGTTCGAAAGATTGAGCTGCCGCGATTATGCGCGATTTGACTGGCGGCTGGACTATCATAAAACACCGCGGTTGCTGGAAGTGAACCCGAATCCCGGCTGGTGCTGGGACGGACATCTGGCAAAAATGTCGAAATTCGCCGGTTTGTCGTACTCGGAAATGCTAAACAAGATCATCGAAGCGGCGCGGGAAAGATTATCGACGGTTTAATATAAGATACACCTATTTTCCCTACTTTTAAATCCGGTATTCGCAAAAGATACCGGATTTTTTTATTTTTTACAAAATCATAGTTGCAAATAATAAAAAAATCACTTATTATATCTCTGAACTCAGGGTTTTTAAATATTTACTAATTTTTGGAGGGGTTTGTGAACAAATTATGTATTAACATGGTTTTTGTCATAATTTTCATGTTTATTCTTGATAGTAATGCGCAGAATGAACTCAAATTTATGACCGCCGGTCAGCAATATGGCGTTGCCGATCTGGATCACTTTTGGCTTGCCACATCACCGAATGACGCCGACATCTTTTTTAATGCAGCATGTGAAAATCCGACAGGAAGCAGCGTAGGAAGTAAAATTAACCGGACTCATGCCAATGACGGCTATGTCTGGGGCCAATTCGGTTGTGAAGCAATACCAGATTACTTGATAAAAGCAGGTGAAGTTTGGTATACAGACAATGGAATTCCAGCTTATGGGCCATTATATATTAAAATTCAGTATTCAAAGAATACACCTGCCACTGTTCCTATTGAAATTTTTATTCAGGAAGATAAAAAAACTGAATTCACGCCAGCTAATACCGGTAACTGGGATACCTTTACCAGCACTGATTGGCTGGAGTTAATTCCCCAGGAAGAATGTCCACAGGACATGTTGGAACCGTTATTACAAAACAGCATTAAAGTATTTAGCATGTTACGCAATACTCCAGGAGCATTTTCGGATAAAATTGAATTTAGTAATGGACCAATAAATGTATGTTCAATTGCCTCCATCGGTATGGGTTTGATTTCCCTGTGCATTGCCGACCAGTTGGGCTATATCAATAATGCTGAAGCCATGGTTTTGGAGACACTAGAGGCGATGAGCGGGTTGAAAACAGAACAGGGATTTGATCCGGCAAGAAATGTTAACAATGGAATATTCAGACATTTTATTAATATGAATAACGGCAGCAGGGCCTGGGATAGTGAATATTCGAGTATCGATACCGGCATATTGGTCACCGGTGCGCTGTTTTGCGCCAAATATTTTGCCGGCAATGAAACAATTAACCATCTTGCCAATTGTTTATACACAAATGTAGACTGGAATTCCTGCATTGCCAATCCTGCCAATGGTGATATTTATATGACATTTACTGAAGATGGGCAAGGCCAGGAAATAACAAAACCATTTAATGAATACATGATCGTTGCCTGGCTGGCAAAAAATGCTATAAGAAATAATGAACGCGCTGTCACCTCCTGGAATAATTCGTATGGCGTCATATCAAGGCTGCCCAAAAGTACTTTTGGCCCTTATTCATTATTAACAGACAATCCAGGTTCATTTTTATCCGACTTTACCATCCAGTTTGCATATTATTTGTGTCATTATTTTAGAACAAATCAAAGTTATCTCAATTATTTAAATAATGCCATGCAAGCCGATAAATTATGGTGGCGGAATAATACGGATGCACCGGACTATGTATGGGGACTTGGGGCGGGCGAGGATCCGGGGGGTGGTTACAGTCCAAATAGTATAAATAATAATCCTAACAATATTTGTTCTCCCCATATCATAGCGGGTTTTATTCCACTGGATAAAAATTGTTATTGTGATCTGGTGCAATTATGGGATGCACCATTGGGACGCTATGAATTACCTGACCAGGTGAAAACCAATGTGTTATGGCGTTTTAGTTACGCTTCCCCAACTCTTAAAGCGCCTTATATCCAGGGACTTGATTATTCGACTATGGTATTCGGGCTGGCTTCGCACCCGGATTTGTTAGGTATAGATTTTTTTGACAATTATACAAATTTTGATTTTATTGATAATATTCAGAAAACAAATTCTCAAATACCTGATAAAACGGAGTTAATGCAAAATTACCCAAACCCCTTTAATCCCAACACGACAATCCCTTTCTGTATTGACAAAAATGAAACGGTACAGTTGTCAATATACAATATTAAAGGTCAACTGGTAAAAACACTGTTCAACTCGTTTTTAACCGTCGGTTACTATGAAATACCGTGGGACGGCAGGGATGAATCGGGGAACAAGCTGCCCAGCGGGGTCTACTTTTACAAGTTAAAAATCAACAACACCATCATGCAGAAAAAACTGATATTGGTCAATTAACATTTTAATTACTGCACCGGGCCGGTTCACAATTACCGGTCCGATGAATTTAATTCTTCCCAATAATACAATTCCTGCAAATAATTCATTTAATGACTGTATTTCAATTTATTTCTATTGAATATTGTTACTTAAACGTTTACATTAATGTATTAACTCATAGTACAACTCCCTCACAAAGTATTGGATAGTCCGCATGAAAAAAATTATCTGGTTTTCGATTTTTGTTATCGGCGCTGCAGCTTTGGATATTATCAGCAAATTTCTGGTTCTGGCCAACCTGGAACCGGGGGTACCGGTGAATGTGTTGGGCAATTATCTTAAACTGCATTTGGTGTTTAACGATGGCATTGTTTTTGGCATATCGGTCGGCGCTACACCCGCCTGGCTCATTATTATCGGCAAACTGGTCATTATCTCGTTTGTCGTTTGGGTTTTTACAAAAATACCGCTCTATTTTCAGGATAAAGGTCAAAACCTGGCCAGAATTGCATTCCTATTCATTTTTAGTGGTTTTATCGGCAATACATTCGACCGGTTTTACCACGGCGCGGTGGTTGATTTTATCGATATGGGTATCGGTAACCTGCGCTGGTATATTTACAACATTGCCGATGTTTATATCGTCATCGGCGCCGGGCTGCTGATCATTACTTTATTAAAATATGAAAATAAAAAAACACCCCATAATTCCTGACACCTGTAAATAATTAAGGACAGAAAATGAATAAAAGAATACTAGTATCAATTCTGGTTTTTGGATTTGCTGTCGTTTTTCATGGCTGTCAAAAACAAGTTGTATCCGGCCAAACCGGCCGTTTTACCTCACTGGCGGAGGTAAAAGCTCTGTTTACCAATCCTCCCATGGAATATCGCACCGCTCCGTTCTGGGTATGGCACGACAAAGTATCGAAAAAAGAAATTGATTTGCAGCTTGAAGATTTTAAAAGTAAAGGCATTGGCGGGGTTTTTATTCACCCGCGTTATGGATTGATCACCGAATACCTGTCCGATGAATGGTTTGACCTGATCCAATATGCAGTAGCCAAAGCCCAAGAGTTGGGCATGCATGTCTGGATTTATGACGAGAATTCATTCCCCAGCGGTTTTGCCGGCGGCCATGTACCGGCGCAAATGCCGGAATCGTGGAATAAAGGCCAGGGATTGTTATTAGAAAAAGCTAATCATATCCCGGCCGATTCAGCTGCACAATATGCCGTTATATTAAAGAAAGCAGGCGATAGCTATGTTACCATAACCGACCCGGCTTCTGAAACGGGCCAGGGCGATTATTACTTGTTTAAACTGACCTTTTATGAAAAAACCAAATGGTATGCCGGGTATTCTTATGTAGATTTGATCTATCCCGGCGTGACCGAAAAGTTCATAGATATCACCATGAGCGGCTATGAAAAAAGCGTCGGCGCGGAATTCGGCAAAACAGTGCGCGGCGTGTTCACCGACGAGCCCAATATCAGTACCCCCGGAGGTGAGAATTGCATGCGCTGGACGCCCGACCTGTTCGAACGCTTCCGGGAACGCTGGGGGTACGATTTAAAAACCAACCTCCCTTCCCTGTTCGAGGAAACCGGCGACTGGCGCCATGTCCGGCATAATTATTATGCCACCCTGCTGGAATTGTTCATCAACCGCTGGAGCAAACCCTGGTACAAATATACACAAGCGCATGACCTGGACTGGACCGGGCATTACTGGGAACACGGTTGGCCCAGTCCTCAAGAGGGCAGCGATAATATGGCCATGTATGCCTGGCACCAGCAGCCAGCTATCGATGCATTGTTTAATACATATAGCGACCAGGGTGACCAGTTTGGCAATACCAGAATAGTTAAAGAACTGAGCAGCGTCGTCAATCAACTTGACCGTCACCGCGCGCTCAGCGAAACCTATGGCGCGGCCGGCTGGGAACTGAGCTTTGAAGATATGAAACGCCTGGGGGACTGGGAATATGTGCTCGGCGTTAATTTTATGAACCAGCACCTCTCTTATATGACTTTAATGGGCGACCGTAAACACGATTTTCCACAATCTTTCTCTTATCATGCACCCTGGTGGGACTCTTATAAATCCCTGGCAGATTATTACGCAAGATTGTCGCTGGCGCTTTCATCCGGGCAACAGGTTAACCGGATACTGGTGCTGGAACCGACAACCTCGGCCTGGATGTATTATTCACCATCGACATCACATAAACGGTTCCGGGAAATTGGTAATTCTTTCCGTGATTTTATCAACACCCTGGAAAAATACCAGATCGAATACGATCTGGGTTGTGAAAACATCATACAAACGCGTGGCAAAGTGAAGGACGGAAAATGGCTCGTTGGTCAAAGAGCTTATGATATTGTTGTATTTCCTCCGGGAATGGATAATATCGACACCAAAACTTTTAGCTTGTGCCAAAAATTTCTTGATCAGGGCGGCAAGATCCTGAGTTTTGAACGCCCGGCCGGGTATATTGATGGGCAAAAATCAAACGATTATATTGAGCTAGGAAAATCATATTATGCCTCACGCTGGCAGGAATTTGACACTTTAAACAAGGATGCCCGCGCCCTGCTTGCAGAGCCGGATATTGCCTTCGACCAACCGGAAAAATGCAACGGATACTTATTTCATCAACGCCGGGTATTTGCCGACGGGCAATTATTATTCCTCGTCAATTCCAGCCTGGAAAAGGCATGCATCGGTAAATTCCAGATCAAAGGCGCCAATGTCCAGGAACTGGATGCCTTGACCGGCGTAATTAAACCCTATCCGGCGCAACAAAACGGTGATCTTTTGACTATCAGTTACAGCCTCCCTCCTGCCAACAGTCTGCTGCTGGCGGTTAGTAATACCGGTACACTTGAAGCAATTCCGGCGCCGGTTACCACAGCATCCCAGGTAGCCAACGTCGGAGGGATAACAATAAAACGCCTTAAACCCAATGCCCTGACCCTGGATTATTGTACGCTCAAAACTGGCGGACAGGTATATGAAAATATTTATTTCTATACCGCCTCGTTTAAAATCTTTCAGCAGCATGGATTACCTGATAATCCCTGGGTCTCCTCCTCACAATACAAAACCGAATTGCTGGATAAAGACACCTTTGCCGCCGATACCGGTTTTGAGGCAGTGTTCCCGTTTGTGGTAGATGGATCATTCCACCCCGAAGGCCTGCGTGCGGTAGTGGAACGGCCCGGATTATTTAAAGTTGCTATAAATGATCAACCTTTACAGCCGCTGCCAAATGAATGGGCGCTGGATCGCTCCTTTGGCGTTTACGATCTGTCCGGCTTGGTAAAACCGGGAGTAAATACAATTACTGTCTCCTGTAAACCCATGTCCATTCATGCGGAACTGGAACCGGTCTATTTGCTGGGCGAGTTCGGTCTGCAATCCACTCAACACGGCTGGAAGCTGGTCAAACCGGAAACGCTCAACTTTGGAAGCTGGAAAGAGCAAGGTCTGCCGTTCTACGCGGATGGCGTCGCTTATAGTAAAACCTTCTCCCTCAGTTCCGGCTTCAAGTACACAGTTAACCTGAACAAATGGGTAGGCAGCGTGGCCAGTGTGCAGGTTAACGGCGCCGATGCAGGAATTATCGGCTGGCAGCCTTATACTGTCGATATTAGCAGCCTGGTAAAGGATGGCGAGAATCAAGTAACGGTGGTTGTTTATGGCACGTTGAAAAACCTGCTTGGTCCGCATCACAATGTCCGCAACCGTGGTATAGTAACGCCCTGGAGCTTTAAATATGCTCCGGATATACAGCCGCAGGGTGCAGATTATGATCTATTGGCGTATGGATTGCTGAATGATTTCCAATTGTTGGCAATAAAATAATTTTTATCAGAGCTCACCAGAGTATATAAAAAAATTAATATGATTTATTTTGCTTATATTAATGTTTTTTATAAACTTGATGTCTGCAAGGTGAGCTCTGTTTTTTTATTATTAAAAGTGTTTTCGGGAAAACTTTTTCTCCAACCTTACGTATAACTTTTGATGTATTTACGATTATTAGAATATAATCTTATGCTCCACACCATAAAACCAGGCTAATTGTGTCAATCTACTGGTATAATCCATCCGGTAGATTTGCTCTTTACATAAACGGAGGATAGTATGACCAAGTTAAAATCCTTACTCTTGCTGCTTCTGTGCGCCTCTTCCCTCATGGCTATGACCAAAGCGGAGGATATTCAAACCTTTACGCTGGATAATGGAATGAAATTCCTCATCCTGGAAGACCATTCCATCCCGAATGCAAATATGTATTTTTTCTATCGGGTAGGTTCGCGTAACGAGGTGCCGGGTATAACCGGACTTTCGCATTTTTTTGAGCACATGATGTTTAACGGCGCAAAAAAATATGGCCCGAAACAATTTGACCGGGTAATGGAAGCCAATGGCGGTTCCAATAATGCCTATACATCGGAAGATATGACAGTATACACCGATTTCTTCCCAACCAGCGCCATGCCGGTAATTTTCGACCTGGAAGCCGATCGAATCGGCAACCTGGCCCTGGCCGATTCGATGGTAGAAAGCGAACGCGGCGTAATACTTTCCGAAAGAACGACTTATTTAAATAACAGCAACTGGGTTAACCTGAATGAACAGGTCATATCTGTAGCGTTTATGGCGCACCCGTATCGCTGGTCGGTCATTGGCTATGAATCGGATATTAAAAACTGGCAAAAACAGGATCTGCAAAATTATTTCAACACCTATTATGCACCTAATAACGTTGTAGTAGTTATGTCGGGTGATTTGAATACCCAGCAGATCAAAAAAATGGCGCAAGACTACTTTGCCGCTATACCGGCCCGTCCTGCTCCCAGACCGATACACACAGTGGAACCCGAACAACTGGGCGAAAAAAGATTGTGGGTGAAAAAGGATGTGACATCGCCCAATATCATGATAGCCTGGCATACCCCGGAAACCAGTCACCCGGATTACTATGCAATGGACTTGTTAAACTCAATACTGGGTGAAGGCAACAGTTCCCGGCTGTACAGCGCGCTAGTGGACAGCCTGCAACTGGCGGTTGCCGTGGAAACATCTTATTCCATGTCAATTGATCCCGGACTTTTATTTATATACGCAATATGCAACCAGGACGTTCACGAGGACTCGCTTGAACACACTGTTTATACGGTTATTGATAAGATAATCAAAAACGGAATTGCGGAAAAGGAATTACAAAAAGTAAAAAACCGCAAACTGGTGGACTTTTATCATCAAATGGAAACTATCGACGGCATGTCCAATACCATAGGTACGTATGAATTATATTTTAAAGACTATAAATTTTTGTTCAATGCCCCGGAAGAATATAATAAAATAACTGTGGCGGATATTCAAAGAGTAGCCGGGAAATACCTGCGCAAGGATAATCGCACGGTGGGATTTTTAAAACCAGGCGAGGAGGAATAAATGAAAAAGAATGTATTTGTAATTGCGTTTATGCTTCCTGTCATGTTACTATTTTTGACAGGATTCGCCCAACCTGCGGAATCACAATCCTCATTTAAACTGCCGGAATACACCAAATTCGTTATGAAAAACGGCCTGACCGTGTACCTGATGGAGCAGCATGAAGTACCATTAATATACGCAACTTGTGTATTTCCAGCCGGCGCCGTTAAAGACGGTAACAGGTATGGCCTGGCCTCGCTTACAGCCGATGGTTTGTTATTTGGCACTAAAAATTACTCTAAAAAACAAATTGAAGAAACCCTGGATTACATAGGCGCTTCCTTTTCTACGTTTGCGGCCAAAGAATACTCACAACTGGACCTCTCATTTGTTGCAAAAGACCAGGATACGGTGTTTCCGATCATGCAGGAAATCATCACCGCGCCGGTCTTTGACCGCGATGAATTTGATAAAAGAAAAACCCGAATGCTGATGGAACTACAGCAAGCCAAGGAACGCCCGCAAAGCGTAATTCGCAGTTATTTTGATAAATTTATTTATGCGGATAATGCTTATGGCAATCCGGCTGAAGGAACCAACAGCAGCGTTACGGCAATTCAGGTGCAGGATTTACAGAATTTCTATAATCAGCACTATACCCCTGCCGGCTCTGCGCTTGTGCTGGTTGGCGACCTGGACAGCAAAGCTATGAAAGAAAAAATCGAAAAAATGTTCCATAACTGGACGGCGAAAAGCCAACCGATCCCGGCGCAGCAGGTGCGTATGCCGGTTTTAACCCGCAGCCGGGTATTGCTGGTAAATAAAGATGATGCTACCGAAACCCGATTTTTAATTGGCGGTTATGGTATCAAACGCAGCAATCCGGATTATGTGGCAATTCAGGTCATAAACACAATTCTGGGCGACCGTTTTACCTCCTGGCTTAACGACGAATTGCGGGTCAAAAGAGGACTAACTTATGGCGCAAGAAGCTTTTTCCGGCCGTATAAGACCACCGGTTTGTTTGCCATCAGCAGTTATACGGGAAATGAAACAACTTTTGAGGCTCTCGATGTCGCGCTGGAAGTACTGAATCGCCTGCATACCCAGGGTGTGGATGAAGCGACCCTGAGTTCCGCCCGGAATTATATTAAAGGCCAATTCCCGCCACAATATGAAACCTCCGGCAGCCTGGCCGAATTATTGGCTTCCATGTTCATATACGATTTTGATGAAGCGTTCATCAATGATTTTCAGGCGAATGTCGATAAACTGACTGTAGAAAAATCGCAAGAGATCATTACCAAATATTTCCCCAAAGAAAATTTACAGTTTGTGCTCATCGGCAAAGCTTCCGAACTGCGTGATAAAGTGAGTAAATATGGTTCAGTAACGGAAAAAGAGATCAAAGCAGACGGTTATTAGGAAAAACCGATTCATAGAGTTGGAAAAAATCCCGGCCACAAACCGGGATTTTTGTTTTTACTATCAACATGGGGTTATAATATACTTGCCAGAATAAGTAAAACAGCGCAAAAAGTTTTTACGATCGGGCAAAGTTTTATGGGTAAAACCGGGGTTTTAGCGCCAGTTAATAACGTAACAATACTGAGCACTAGTAACAATACCGCAGAAGCGCGATAAAACAAAATGGCGACCGGGTTAAAGATATCGGCAAACAACATGATCAATATCAACATAACTCCGATATAAATGAGCAGCAATCCCTCGCAAAGCCATGCCATGGTGATAATGTACTTGTTGTCGCGGGAAATATTTTTAAATCCTTTTACTATTGCCCTGGTCGGCAGCAGGTGGCCTGTTCCCCAGAAAATCAAAAAAATCGCAGCGGTTATTAATAAAGTATGATGCAACATCGGTTTCTTTCACAATAAGAAATTAATAATACAATCTCCCCGGCAGGTTAATGCATCCCAGTTTTTATACCTTCCCTTTCCTGCTCATCCCGGAAAACTTTTCCAGGATGAGCAGAATTTATGGATTTTTGAATTATAATGCAAATTTATTTGATGAGTAATAGTTTTTTGGCTTGTCGGAAGGAACCGGCTTGAATATAATAAATATAGACACCGCTGGCAACCCGATAACCACGGTCATCCAAGCCATCCCAGCGTAGTTTGTACGAGCCGGGGATTTGCTTGTCATCGACCAGTGAGCGCACCTGCCTGCCAAGAATATCAAAAATGATCAATTTAACATTTTCAGCGCGCGGCAGGTCATATTCGATCATGGTAGATGGGTTGAACGGGTTGGGATAGTTCTGCCGCAAGGCAAAGGTTTTCGGCAGGCCGTTTTCTCCGTCTGCAGGGATAGCGGTTTCAATTACGGTCATACGGTAATCTTCCACTTCCCCGTCAATTGCCAGTCCCGTGTATGAGCGCGGACTGAGAGTGCTGTAACGGAAGCGGGCGTAATTGGAATCGGACACCACTACCGCCGGTACATGGAAATCGAGCACATTCACACCGGGACTGAGTGGAACATCTGTAAAGATCTGTTCCTCTGGTCCGTCCCAGTCGCCATTCGAATCAAAATCAATCCATGCATTCAACAAACCGGCAATAGAAGCGCGCACCTGTACTTTGGCGGTTTGGTTAGCGATTATGGCGGTTACCAGGGAGACGCCGTCCTCGTCGTAGACGCCGTCCATGTCATCGCCTTTGGCATTTTCTTCCGGTTGGCCGTCGGCATCCGCGTCGATCCGGTAACCCAGGAAAACGCCGGGTTTAATAATATGATACGCGCCATTGTCGGTAAGAACAGTGGAAAAGTCCGGTTCGGGAGCATCGCCAAAATCGTATTCATAGCCCGGTTCGTTGGTAAATAGTTCAAACGCCATATCCCACAGGTATCTAACCGGTTTGCCGCCTCTGTACCTGTCGTCAACATCCGGAGTCAGGGGTTCATAAATACTAACCGCATCATCATTAAAATAATGCTGGCGGGTTTTCCAGCCCCACTCGCAGGAATCGGGCGGGGTATCATAAATTGCCGATATACTGATCCAGAAAATGGTCGAATCCGGTTCCTGCAGGAACCAATCTAACGGATCGGAGATCATAAAGGTATAAGTGAATGTGGAATCCGGTACATCAATGGAATCGGGCTGAAAATCACAGCAATCCACATGTTCGTGCAACGAACTGCGGTTGACCACCCACTCTTTCAGTAATTTTCCGGGATGGCTGAACAGGGTATCTACACCGGCAGCCACATCGGTCCATATTCCGATATGGAAGCGTCGCGGGGCATTCGGCGGCGCGATAGTGGTATCCCAGTCGGCATACGAACCCCACCACTGCACACCGGTCAGCGGTCGCTCATCCTTGCAGAACCAGTCATCGGCAACCAGTTTAAACTGAAAATCGGAAAGTTCGCCCCAACCCCACCAACATTCCGGATGGAGCGAATCGAATTTTTTAAGCGGTTTTTGCGACCATTTAAATGGCCCGGGATCGCCATCAGATCTGCGGGTAATTCTGATTTGATAATCTTCCACCTCGCCATTAGATTCTATACCAGTATATGTTACTCCGTTAAGATGGCCGAAACGGAAGCGGGCATAGGTCGGTTCAGGCAATGCGGAAGCCGGAATAGTTATATCCAGATCATTAACGCCGGGAATAAGCGGCTTTTCGTTAAAGATTTGTTCACCGGCATCAGCCCAGTCGCCATCGCAATTATAATCGATCCAGGCAAACAAATTACCATGATTCGGTACTGTCACCTGAAGATGTGCTACTTCTCCGGCGACCAGCGGTGTGGAGAAGGTTACGCCATCTTCATCATCCAAACCCCAAATATCATCGCCGTTAGCGGCCAGGTTTGGTACTGCATCAAATTCAGGATCGATTTGGGAACCAAGATAAATACCGGGAACAATTTGGTGCATTGCCCCGGCATTGGTATACAAAGTCGGGTAATGAGGATCGCGAGCGTCGCCAAAATCATATTCTGCTTCATGAATTAACGGTACAAAATAATAATCTTCAGTTTCGCCATACATGTAACCATTACGCGGTCCGGCGCCGCCTGTCGTTTCTACCCCGTCAAGGAAAGGCGACCAGGAACGTTCCGCCAGGGTGATCCGCATCCAGATGGGCGGCGCAATAGCGCTTTCAGGATGCCAGGAATAGAAAAATGGCGTTGTAAATAAATGCGCACCGATCCCGCTAAATGTAATAAAATTGTTTTGCACAGCCCATTCGGGAACGGCAATACCCATTGGACATTCTATGATATCATTCCAATCGCCATCGCGATTCCAGTCGAACCAGACATTCACAAACATACCATGCAGAATATTATGGGTTACCATTACGGTATAATCGAATCTATAGGGTGTACATTGCGGCAGATATAGCGGGATAGCGATAGCATCATCCGCGCCATCCTGATTGGGCGTGTCATTCAGGGGATCAATGTTATTAAACGGATCCTCATCAAAGCCGATATCGGCTTCATTTTCCATAGTCACAGCGGCTCCCAGGTAAGCAACCGCCAGAGGGTCTTTATGTAACGGACCAAAGGGCGGCGAATTATGCAGATAGACGGTAGGATAGGACGCAACTGTCCCCGCCGGTCCACCGGCGGGATATGCTGTCATATCCACGCTAAAATCATTACTTTTATCTGGAGCATCTCCCAGGTCGTACTCCGGTTCTCTTACTTCCCCAATGACCACTGCATAGTCCTCAACTTCGCCATCCGGCGCATAACCGTCACATGTTAAATTCCGAATGCTGCTGAAACGCAGCCGGGCAAATGTTCCTCCAGGGATGGCATCAGCGGGAACCGTATAAGTAAGTATATTAATCCCGGCGGTCATCTCCTGGCCAATAAATACCTGCTCGCCGGGATCCGTCCAGGAACCATTAATATTATAATCAATCCAGGCATTCAGGTATCCGATAGCAGAAGCCCGGATATAGACTACCGCATCCTGACCTGGTTGTAGCTCTGTGGCAAAAGTGACAGCGTCATCATCATTCATTCCATCATTATCGTCACCATCAGCATGTGGCAGAGGTTGTCCATCCGGATCGGTGTCATTCAGCCAGCCAAGATGAAAGCCGGGAATAACCAGGTGATGTGCGCCGCTATTAACATCTAATGTCGGGTAGGATGGATCGGGAGCATCGCCATAATCATATTGAGTTTCAGTGATTTCGGTGGTAAGCGCAAAAGCCATATCCCAGTTCGGCATTACAGGTTGGCCGTTATTCCATGTGCTGCCAACTTCGGGAGAAGCCGGATCGTTGGAATGAACCGCAAAATCATTAAAATAATAAGATCTTGTCTTCCAACCCCATCGTGTGCTTGTCGGGATGTCATCGTAATCGGCCGCTATACTCAACCAGTAAATCGTAGTGTCCCCTTCCTGATAAAACCAGGCAGCTTCCGGTAAAACCAGATCATATTGGAAGCATGTTTCCGACATGTCCATTTTGGGTGGATAATAATCGCAGCCGGCGTACCGTTCATTCAATTCCGAGCGCGCCGCCACCCATTGCCAGATCAATGTTCCGGGATGACTGAATTCCCGATCCACGCCGGCTTTAACATCTGTCCATATACCAAGTCTAAAGCGTTGTGGGCCGTTTGCCGGTGGAGTAGATTCATTCCATCCCCAATAAGAACCCCACCAGTGCACATCAGTAACAGGTTGATTGTCAGTACAACGCCAATCGTCAGCTACAATGACCTGAGAAAAAATTGAGGGTTCATCCCAACCCCAATAACATTCGCTGCCGGGAAAATCGGAATTCATCATCGGCGGCTGCATCCATTTCAAGCGCAGCGGCGGCGTTGGTACAATGACTGCCAGGTAATCTTCAACCTCCCCATCCGGGGCCGGGCCGTCGGGAGTCAAACCGGACTGGGTGCTGTAACGGAAGCGCATATAAGTATGGCCGATTGTTGCATCCAGGGGTACGGTTAATGAGGTGACAAATTCTTCACGTATTGCAGAAGAAGAACTGATTCCATTAAAAAAGAGTTCGTCGACAATAAAGTGTTCATTGGCATCCAGCCAGTCGCGGTCGCGGTTTAAATCTATCCAGGCATTCAGGTAAGATGTACTGGCGCCATTAACAACAGTTGTGATCATAACTGTAACACCGGGTTGCAGCCCAATGGGCATAATCACTCCATCTTCATCATCTAAAGAACTAAAATCGTCGCCAAAAGCATTATCACTCGGCTGGCCGTCAATTTCACTATCAATCGTATCACCCAGGAAGAACAGGGGATTTATGAAATGATTGGCGCCGCCATGCATCGTCAGTGTAGGATAACCTGAAATATCGACAGCATCCGGCGCATCGCCATAATCGTGACTATCCGTTCTTGTTACAAGCACCCGGTAATCTTCCACTTCGCCATCACCAGCGGCTCCGGAATACCCGACCCCAGGAGTTCTACTCAGACGGATACGGGCAAAAGTATGCCCCGGATGGGCGTCAGGTGGAATATTAAAAGAGACAAATTCAGTTCCCGATACAACTTGATTCATCAGAAAATGTTCTTCGGCATCAGCCCAGTCGCCATCAGTATTATAATCAATCCAGCCGTTCACATAACCTTCCTGGCTGGTGGTGATCTGAATCGATGACGACCCGCCGATATACAAGGATACCGGCCAGACAACACCATCCTCATCGTCATTAAAATTAATATCATCACCGGTCGCAAAATCGTTTGGCTGGCCATTGCTTTCGGAATCGATTATACTGCCAAGATAGAAACCGGTGCTGATGATATGCGAAGCGCCGCCGCTAACGGACAAGGTGGGATAACCGGGGTCGGGCGCATCGCCAAAGTCAAATCCGCCGCAGTCGTCCACACTGATGTACCTGTTTTTAACTTTGACCTGGGGAGCGGCGCCCTGGGGACACATAATAGTCAGGGTTACATCATAAATGCCTGGAGAATTATAAGTTACTTCATGCGGTCCTGCGCCGGTAGCGGAAGATGGATCGCCGCCGGGAAAACTCCAACTCCAGGCAGTTGCGCTTGAGGAAAAATCACGAAATATTACGGTTAACGGCGCGCAGCCGGAACGGGGATCGGCAAGCAGATCGGCAAAACAACCGCAGTCTTCTACAAGAATATATCCTTGTTTGAATTCTTCATCCTTCAACCCGCCAGCACAGGTTATTCCCAGACTGACACTAAATGCACCGGCATTATAATAATAAACCGTATGCGGACCACGGCCCGTTGCTGTTGCCGGTGAGCCGCCCGGGAAACTCCAACTCCACGATATGGCATCTTCTGAATCATCGGTAAATACAACTGCCATCGGTTTACATCCCGAGGTAGGGTTGGCATGGAAATCGGCGATACAAGCCGGGAAAACAATACCCGGGGATAGAATTAATAAACTGAATAATAAAAAAATAACTGGTACTTTTTCCCCGTTTGTGTGTATGACCATTGTAACCCCTTTCCTGAAATTTAAAAAAGTGATTTTATTATGTAATGCACTTGAATAAATTACCGGCTTAAAAATACAGGACAACACTACAATTACATTGATTTACAACCAAATTTTTTATAATTTAATCATGGTGCTGAATAGTGATTTTTTGGTATTTTGAATGCGCCGGTGCAGGAATGGAGTACTACCAGACAATCCCTGGTTTCATCTGTATGGAATAGGCGTTTGAATTGCAATCATTATAACAAAATCATAACAACAGGAAATTTCATTCAAGAGAAAAAATTTGCATTATGAAAAAAGAGATTAAAGAAACCCTTGCCCCTTGTGGTTTGAACTGTAAAAAATGCCAGGCATATTATAAAGGAGATATTAAATTTCACAGTTTACAGTTAAAAGAGGCATTAGGTTCTTTTGAACGTTATGCGGAAAAGTTTTCCGCATTTATGCCGATTTTTAAAAATTACCCGCAGTTTAAAGAAATGCTGGAATTATTTACCCAGGGTGAATGCCAGGGCTGCCGCAGTGGCGCTTGTGTAAATACTCTTTGCCGGGTTCCCGGTTGTACAGCCGAACATAAGGTTGATTTTTGTTGTCAATGCGCCGAGTTCCCCTGTGAAAAATCAGGGCTCGATTCCGATTTACTGAAACGATGGACGGTTATGAATCAGCGAATGCGGGAAATCGGCATTGAACAGTATTATGAGGAAAGCATAAACCTGCCCAGGTACAGGTAAACGCCGGATTTATATTAATACACCCGGGGGTATCACTGCCGTTCTTGTGGAAATAATTGCGGCGCCGACCTTGTTATATTTGGATTAAAAAATCTGGAGTATAACATGAAATTTAAACTTATCCTTGCCATATTTATTATAGCCATTACCGGTACTAGTTTACCGGCTGATAAAGGACAAACAGTACAGGATTTTATCCTTCGAGATACAGATAATAAAGAGTATTCCCTGACGCATTTTTCACATGCCAAAGCCATCGTTCTGGTATTTGTTTCCACAAGGTGCCCATGGTCAAATGCCTATAATGAGCGGCTCATTAAACTGGTGAATAACTATAAAGATAAAAATGTCCAATTTCTGGCTATCAATTCCAATCAACTGGAAAGCGTTGAAGAAATCAAAACCCACTCTATCGAGAACAACTTGAACTTGCCAGTTTTAAAAGATACGGATAACCGGGTTGCCGATCAACTGCAAGCCTCGGTCACCCCGGAGGTGTATGTTATTGGGAAAAATTACAAGATATTATATCATGGCCGCATAGACGATTCCCGCGACGAAACCCAGGTTAAATCAAAGGATTTGGAAAATGCGCTGCAGGCAATACTTGCAGGTAAGGAGGTTACTATTAATACAACAAAAGCATTCGGTTGTTCGATAAAACGCAGTAATTGAGCTGCAAATAGTAATAAATCTAAATCTTTATTTTAAAACTTTTTTTCTGATGATCATTAACTTTTGATTTTTAGGATTGGTAGCATTCCTCCCCATCGGTAACTTGTTGATTGATATTGCATTATTGATTGCTCAATACCGGAAAATAATGTTGGCGTTGCCTGTTACCAGGTCAAAATATCACCTTGTACTTAATTGAGATACACAAGTTGATGATAAAAGTCATTTTAACATCAATACCAGTAAAAAAAACATTGTCAGCATTTTTGTAAAAAATAAACATACCGGGCAGGTCTAATGAATAGTTCAATCGTTGACAGGGGTTTAAGAACCGCGACAAAAAGCGGTTCAATCCGGACCACTTATCCGGGAATGCAAGCAGTGCAACAAGTTCTGGATGCCTTGCAATGTATGGCGCTGATAATAGATCAAGATAACCAGGTTATATTTTACAATCGGTCAGGTTCTCACATGTTTGGTGTAGAAAATCTGCAATTGGAACATAATTTACTACCCGGTGATGCACTACATTGCAATTATGCAGGTAAAGCAGTAACCGGATGCGGAACTACCTTTAATTGTCGCTGGTGTGATTTGATCAAGATCATCACCGAATGTCGTAAACGCAATCATATAGTAATGGGTGAATGCCGGATCATGGCCCATGCTGATAATCCGGTTTTATCTTATGATTTGCAGGTACAGGCAGCGCCGTTATACATCCAGGAAGCCAAGTATACTCTATTAAGCATAACGGATATCAGCCATGAAAAACGCCGTAAAAACCTGGAACGTATTTTTTTCCATGATATAATCAATATTGCCGGTGGCCTGCAGGGACTGGTTGAGTTATATGCGGATGAACCTGACCCGGAAATATTGCACAATATTAACCTGGTCGGTCATACTATTCTTGAAGAAATAGTTGCACAACGGGATCTAACCGCCGCTGAAAACGGAGATTTAACAATTGTAAACGGTTTAGTAAATAGTATAAAGATATTACACAAAGTGATCAACACCATGCAACATCATACAACGGCAATGGGAAAAACAATAACTTTAGATACCGGAACGGCAGGGGTTGACTTTATAAGTGATGCCCGGTTGATAAAAAGGGTGTTAACCAATATGCTGAAAAACGCCCTGGAAGCCTCCGAAACCGGGGAAACTGTTACCCTGGGCTGTAACGATCAGGCTGATGCAGTCATGTTTTGGGTTCATAATCCTGCCGTAATGCCGCCCGATGTTCAGGCGCAAATATTTCACCGTTCATTTTCAACCAAAGGCAATGACCGGGGACTGGGAACCTATAGCATGAGGCTGTTGGCCGAACGTTATTTACATGGCTCAGTCAATTTTCACTCCACAGCAGAACAGGGTACATACTTTAATATTCACGTGCCGAAAGGAAAGCTGGAAGATATTTTATAACCGGCCGACGCTATTTGAACATATAGTGTTTTTTCACAGCAACATGAATTTTCCATTTACAGGCCATGCCCTGCGGAAATGTAACCAGATCTCCGGCCCGGATAGATACCGGTTCACCGCCCTGAGGGGTAACGGTTACCAGGCCTTCCAAAAGGTAACACACTTCTTCGCTATCGTATTTCCAGGGGAATTCGGATTTTTCCTTTTCCCAGATCGGCCAACTTCGCACTCCCATTTCGGTAAGAAGCTGCTCTTCGGGGTTATGGTTAATTGAAATGCCGTTCATACCTGTGTTCTCCAATATTATTAATGATTTTTCAAGTTTAAAGCAAGGCGTTTACCAGTCTTGTACGAGTTAGCAAAAGTACAGACGCAGAGGGAGCATGGCAGGCAAATACATGAAAAAGACTAGTCCTCTTCATGGCTTGTTACTTTATCATATTCCATTATCATTACGGCAGACGGCGGTCGATCCAGCAGACTGGTAATCACTAAAGTTGCGCTTGATAAAATAAATCCCGGCACAATTTCATAAACATCAAACCAGCCGCCATGCAGGTGTTTCCAAATCAATACAGTAATACCTCCGGCCGCCAGGCCGGCAAGCGCTCCCCTGCCGGTCATTCGCTTCCAAAACAGGGAAAATAAAACGACCGGGCCAAACGAAGCGCCGAATCCTGCCCAGGCATACGAAACCAGGTCTAAAACACTGGATTCCGGGTCAAGCGCGATAAGAAAAGCCAGGGCAGCAATAGCCAACACGGCAATACGGCTGATCCAGACAAGTTCACGTTCGTCGGCATTTTTATGGAATAACAGCCGATAAATATCCTCAGTCACTGCCGATGATGCGACCAAAAGCTGCGAGTCCGCCGTGCTCATAATCGCTGCTAAAACCGCCGACAACAGAAAGCCGGCCAAATAGGTATGGGTGAGCGCATTTACCAGGTGCATAAAAATTGTTTCCGATGTCGTAGAATTTAATAGCAAAGGCAGATAAGCCCGTCCACTTATACCAATTAATACCGCACCGGTCAGCGATAAACTGACCCAAACCATCGCAATACGTCGGGCAATTGGAATTTGTCTATGATGACGTATAGCCATAAACCGCGCCAGGATATGCGGTTGCCCGAAATATCCCAAACCCCAGGCCAGGAGTGAGATGATTGTTATAATCGACAGGCTTTCACCTGCCGGAGTTGTAAAGGGATTAAAATAGCCCGGCAATTCACTGCTGAGCGCGCTGATGCTCCCCCCCTGCTGCTGAATGGCATGCATGGCGAGGATTGGCAGTACCAGTACCGATATGAACATGATGGAACCCTGGATAAAATCCGTCCAGCATACTGCCATAAAACCGCCCAGGAATGTATAACTGATAATGACAAATATACTGATTAGTAATGCAAAAAGGTAAGACAATCCAAATACTGTTTGGAATAATTTGGCGCCGGCGACAAAACCGGAAGCAGTATAGATCAGAAAAAATACCAGGATAAAAAAAGCTGGGATAAGCCTGATCCACGGTGTACGCATACGAAATCGGTTTTCGAGAAATGTAGGCAACGTTATAGAATTAGCGGCAGTTTCCGTATATTTGCGCAGGCGTTTGGCAATGAATTTCCAGTTCAGGTACGTGCCCAACGCCAGTCCCCCGGCCATCCAGCACGCCTGTGAACCATATAAATAAGCAAAACCGGGCAAACCGAGCAATAACCAGCCGCTCATATCCGATGCCTGGGCGCTGAGCGAAGTGACCCAGGTATTAAGTCTTCGCCCGCCTAAAACATAATCGGCTATATTTTTGGTGCGGCTGTAATAAAACCAGCCGATAAACAACATACCGGCAAGGTAGATAAAAAAGGTAACAAGAATTCCCTGGTTTTCTGCTGTCACAAGAGCTATCCTTATGCTTTGCATATTTACAGGTTAAAATCTCACAACATTATGTTATATTACAGTAAATAATAGAAAATATCAAGCTAAATAATGCCTGAAAGTTCAATTTGCAATTATGCATATAATTACATATTGACGGACCTTTGTCAATACGTGATACGAAAAAGATATATCTTTATTTACAATAAATAATCTATTATATTCTTGTCAAAAATCTGCCGGTAATAATCATCTTTCAAAACAGACTAACTTGACTCCGGCGATATAAATGGAAGTTAAAAATGACCTATCAAAAAACTCCGACAAAACAGTTCATGGTTTTTAATTTCTTGGCGCTCTGCAAAAAGGCTGATAACTATTATTATCAAACCGTAGCCTTTTTTTCCATAATATTTTTCTTACTTAATTTTTCGTCTGCTTTTGCTGTCATCCTCCCGGATGATCCGTTTTATATATACCCGATAGCGGCAAAATATGATTCACTGTTGCAGACAAGAATAAAGGAATATAACATTCCCGGTGCGGCCTGTGTCCTGGTCAGCCAGGATGCCCTGGTGTACAAAAAGTGTTTCGGGGTGCGTGATTTACATTACAATGAACCGGTTACCGAACACACCTTGTTCCGGCTTGCCTCCCTGTCAAAAGGGTTTACAGCTATATTGACCGGTTTGCTGGTCGAAAAACAATTACTGGACTGGGATGAGCCGATCAGCGATTTTCTGCCGGGATTTAAATTAGTGACGAATAGTCAATACAGTGAACCGACGCTGCGCCATATCCTCAGCCATACATCAGGGTTACCTTCGTATGCCGGCACGGAATTACTGGAAGAAAATATGTCATATACAGAGTTGCTCGGTAGTTTATGTAAAGTCCCTCCTGTTGCCCCGCCCGGACAGCAATATAATTATCAAAATGTAGTATTTAGCATTATGGGGGACATACTTGCTGCCGTTACCGATACCAGTTATAAAGCCCTGGTCAATTCGCTGTTATTTGCACCACTTGGCTTGAAAGACGCTACCATCGGTTATCGGGATTTTATTAATAGACCTGATCATGCCTCTCCACATATCGAGATCAATTCAGTTCAGATTCCGGTTGAAGTAAAAACCAGCTATTATCATATTGCTCCGGCTGCAGGTATTAACGCCAGTATTAACGATATGGCGGTATGGATTAAGGTAATTTTGGGCTACCGGCCAGAAATTATTTCCCGGTCGGTACTGCAACAGGTAACCCAAATACAGATACCAACTGAAAAAGCTACCCGTTATTTCGGCAAATGGCCGCTTTTGGGAGATACAAGTTATGCTCTCGGCTGGCGGATTTTTGATTATAATGGCGTTCGTCTTGTTTACCATGGCGGCAGCGTGCAAGGTTTCAGAACGGAAATTGCCGTCGACCCGGTTAATCACCTGGGGATAGCCTTTTTATTCAACTGCGAAACGCCATTTGCGGATATCTGCGTACCGGAATTTTTTGATTTATACATGAGTTTAATCTCAGTAAATCAATAACTTACACCAGAACAAACCATAGTAGTTTGTTTTAAAGCAAGTTATTACGAAGAACGGCTAACTATTCAATAAAGTAAATTACGACACTCTGCATTTTTCCCACATTTATCGCCTTCCTAAAAGACAAAATGCCGAATTATACAGCAAAATTCAAATTAGGCTGATATAATACTTTAAAAAAATCGCAAAAAAAACCAAGTAAAATGAAAAAAATGAAAAATATGCTGTTAATGGTATGTTTTTTGTAGTGTAAAAATCAACCGCATTTTATGTAGTGAATGTCATGCCGAGAAATTACAATTATTTTCATTAACTAAAAGTCGATCCATGCAAAAAATCAAACGATATTTCCATTCACTCATATTCAAAGAAAAAAATTTTACATCACCTCATTTTATATCAAAACGTATTATTTTGATAGTGATAATTGCAATATCACTGGTATGTCTGATTACATATTTAATGGCGATATTTAACCATTTCCCCCATTTTGCCAGTTACTTTTTACTTATAACCTTGCCAGTTTATCTTGGCGCATACCAGTTTCATTTACATGGTCATTATAAAATAGCTAATTATATTACAATCATGGCAGTATTTCTGTCATTGGCAATCGGTGGTTTATTTTTTACGAATCAGTTTATCTCTACTATCATTTACGGTATCATTACATTGGCAGCAGGTTTATTGTGCGGTACCAATTGTGCAATAATAATAGGCATTGCGAGTATTTTTTCCTATGCTCTGAGGGTTTATGTTGATGTAAAGGGAATATTTGAACATACTGTTCCTGCCGGTCTCTATTATTTTAATATTATCATTCTTTCGCTCTGTATCAGCCTGATCATTATAATAAACTGGTTCTCGAACCAGGCAATGCGCTATTTACTGGAGCATGAACGGGAGTTAGGTAAAGAATTACAGGAAAACCAAGAAGAACTGGAAAAACGCCTGAAAAAGCTGGAAATCACCGAAAATAACAGCCGTCAGCAGGCGGAACAACTCAGTAAATTGAGTTTACTGATGCGCGGGATTACCGAACTCAAAAGTCTTGGGGAAGTATTAACCCAGGTGACGCAAAGCTCTATAGACCTGTTAAAAGGTGACGCCGGGGGAATATATTTATACCGTAGTAATGAAAATATTCTGGAATGGGTAGTATCTGTGGGTAGTAACATTGAACCGATTGGCACAAAATTAAAACCCGGATTGGGAGTAGCCGGGCGAGTTATGCTGACTGGTGAGCCGATAGTAATAGATAATAATCATAAAAACACACTTTTGTCAAAAAGTGTAATCATACCGGCATCACAAATTTTATGTGTTCCCATCAAATGGCGCAAAGAAATACTCGGTGTACTTAATATTCGGGTGGATAACCGCACCAGGAAAAAATTCAGTACCAAAGATATATTACTGGCATTACAATTTGCCAGCCAGGCAGCTATTGCCATTAAAAATTCACAATTATTTGAACAAGCCAAAGCAGAAATTCATGAAAGGAAACAGGCCGAAGAAACCCTTAAACAGAGTGAACAAAAATACCGAACCCTGATGGAAAATCTTGGCAAAGGAGTATGCCTGTTATCGTATGATTATTCAATGAAATTTGCCAATCCGGAAGCCGCAATTATTTTTGGTGAGAAAGAACAAAACCTGATTGGGAAAAAGATTCATAGTTTTATCGAGTCGGACCAGGTGACAATATTACACAACAACCTGGTTACCCTGCGTGAAGGCGAGCGGATTAATTTTGAATTAAAGACAAAATATAATGAAACAGAAAGTCGATTTTTAGAGGTTACAGCTACCTTGCAGGAAAATCCTCATGCTGAAAATGCAGATGTTTTGATTATATTCCATGATATTACCGAACGCAAACACCTTGAAGAACGGTTACGACAAGCGCAAAAACTGGAAGCAGTGGGAAATCTTGCCGGAGGTATTGCTCACGATTTTAACAATATCCTGACTGCGATAATGGGGTATGCGGAAATATCAATTATGAACATGGATGAAAATGATCCATACCATAAAATTATGAATGGGATACTCAATGCCGGGAAAAAGGGCAGTAATCTGACCAAACAATTGTTAGCTTTCAGCCGGAAACAGATCATCAAGCCGCAGATCATTGATATTAATCAGCTTATCCGCGATCTGCATAAAATGCTTTGCCATCTTATCAGCGAAGATATCACTATTTCACTGGATTTATCCGAGAATATACGCCCTATCAAGGCAGATCCCAGTCAAATCGAACAAATCCTAATTAATCTGGTCGTTAATGCCCGTGATGCTATAAACATCAAGCCCGGCGGTGCTGCGTTAGAAAAGATTATAACTATTGAAACTGTAAATGTCTTTTTCAGTGAATACTATAACACAAAAGATTATTCCAGCGATGAAATTTCCCACATTGTTATTATTGTCAGCGATACAGGAATTGGTATGGATGAAGTCACCAGGGAAAAAATCTTTGACCCGTTTTTCACTACCAAACCGGTTGGCGAAGGCACAGGCCTGGGGCTGGCGACGATTTATGGCATAGTCAAACAAAACAAGGCGAGTATTAATGTTTACAGCGAAACAGGTAAAGGTTCCACTTTTAAAATCTACTGGCCCGTGACTAGCGAAACCATAGCTGTAAATGATAAAATGGAAAAGAATATACTCATTCAGGGTAACGAGAGAATACTTGTGGTTGAAGATGATTTTCAGGTAAGACAATTTGTGCTTTCAGCGCTTGAAACCCTGGGTTATGATACAATGTCGGCAAACAATGGACTCGAAGCATTGCAAATATTGCAGACAACCAACCAGCAAATTGACCTGGTATTAACCGATTTAATTATGCCGCAAATGGGTGGCATTGAACTCGCTGAGCAAGCGAAAAAAAACGGGGTTAATGTTAAATTTCTCTTTGCATCCGGTTATACTCACAATCATATACTTCATAATGGATTGATCCCGCCGAATTTTAAGTATATTGAAAAGCCATATTCGCTGCAGGAACTGGCTAATAAAGTTCATCTGTCCCTTGTATCAGAGTAATAATTAGGGTCCGGCCCGATAACTTTCATAACCTTTTTCACAAATCAAATACTCAACAATCTGTTCTACACCGACATTTTGATCCAGCCAGTTAATTTTGATTAATTTATTTTTATTGATATTCATATTTAATTATTTTAATTTAACCGGTGTTCGGAAAATAATTTATCTGCAAAACCTGTCACTATCCTGCGGAGTACAACATGTCTGCCAAAAAAAGCGCTTATCTGTCGACCCTGCAATCCTTTGTCCTGGTTGTTTTACGGATTGTTATCGGTTGGCACTTCCTTTATGAAGGAATAGTAAAATTAACATCACCGGGATGGACTTCAGCCGCATTTCTGAGTGAAGCGAAATGGCTGTTTGCCGATAAATTCCACTGGATTGCAGCCAATCCTGATGTGTTGAAAATTGTCGATTTGATGAATATTTGGGGACTGATTTTAATAGGTTTGGGTTTGGTATTTGGAATGTTCACACGTCTTGCCAGCATAGCCGGTATTCTTTTATTAGTTTTATATTATATTGCCAATCCTCCACTGGCAGGATTGGGTAATGGTTTAGCAACAGAGGGCAATTACCTGGTTATTGATAAAAACTTTGTTGAAATGATCGCTCTATTAGTGTTGGCGGTATTTCCTGCACCTGTAATAAGCCTTGATCGTTACCTGGCAGCGCTTCGCTATAAGAGAAAAACGGTTGCTGCCGATGTCAAACAACCTCAAGATGAATTGGCCTCTACCGGTGCTAGCCTGGTGGCGCGCCGTGAACTGTTAAAAAACCTGGTTATGCTGCCGGTTTTAGGCGGTTTTATTTTCGCCTGGTTTAAAAAACGCGGTTGGGAAAGCTATGAAGAAAAAAATTTGCTCTCCATGCAGGGGGATGCGTCTATAGACGCTCAAACAAGCGCTACCCTTAAAACCTTACAATTCTCTTCACTAAAAGACTTGAAAGGACAATTACCATACGGGCAAATTGGCAACCTGAAAATCAGCCGCCTTTTTTTAGGTGGGAATCTCATTGGCGGCTGGGCCCATGCCAGGGATTTGATCTATGTTTCCAAACTGGTTCAATCTTACCATACCGATCAGAAAGTATTTGATACATTTCATATTGCAGAGCAATGCGGTATTAATACAATTCTTACCAATCCCCAGCTTTGCCGGGTAATAAATAAATATTGGCGGCAGGAAAAAGGTAAAATCCAGTTTATTTCCGACTGTGGTTACAAAGGTGATGCGATTGAAGGAGTTAAAATATCTGTTGATGGCGGCGCCCATGCCTGTTATGTTCAGGGTGGTATTGCCGACCAACTGGTTCTGGAAGGCAAGCTGGATATCATAGCTAAAGCCCTGGAACTTACCAGACAAAATGGACTGCCGGCAGGTATCGGTGCACATCAATTGGAAACTGTCAAAGCGTGTGTTGATAATGGCCTTAAACCGGATTTTTGGGTAAAAACCCTTCATCATACGAATTACTGGTCCGCTAACAAGGAAAATCAGTTTGATAATATCTGGTGTGTTAATCCCGAAGAAACCATTGCCTACATGAACAATCTGCCGGAACCTTGGATAGCCTTTAAAACCCTGGCAGCCGGGGCGATTCTGCCGGCTGAAGGATTTCAATATGCCTTTAATAATGGCGCTGATTTTGTATGCGTGGGTATGTATGACTTTCAGATTGTTGATGATGTCAATATAGCCCTTGACGCACTGGCAAATATTCAGAACCGGCAGCGGCCATGGTATTCTTGATCCAGGGAAATTTCTGATTGCATAAAGCCCGGAATAAATATTCCGGGCTTTTTTGTGGAATTAACAAAACTTTAATATCCTTTCGATTTTTTAACATGTAACGGTATTTATGCAATCAATAAACTTAATAGTCCAGACATGAAAAACATTGAAATTTATTGAATAATTTTGTAGTTTAACATGTAAAATCAGTTCAGACCGGCAATACAACAGCAGTAAATATTATTTTCAGATAGATAAAGAAAGGATTTGTTAATGCAAAAGGATAATGATTTTAAAAGTGACCCAATATTTAAATCATTAATTTCCAATAAATTATTGGAATCAAGAACGATCATGATCTTTGGGGAGATCAATCAAAAGATAGCACAGGAAGTTACCGAAAAGCTGCTCATATTAGCAAATGAATCGGATGAGAAGATCAAAATTTATATCAATTCTCAGGGTGGTCATGTTGAATCTGGCGATACTATTTATGACATGATACGTTTCCTTGAACCGATGGTATATATAATCGGCACCGGCTGGGTTGCAAGCGCCGGAGCGCTGATCTATTCGGCTCCACCGGTAAAACAACGTTTGTGCCTGCCAAATACACGGTTTCTGCTTCACCAACCCAGCGGCGGCGTCGGCGGACAGGCTACGGATATACGCATTGAAGCCCATGAAATCATTAAAATGCGCGATCGGTTAAATAAAATCCTGGCGGAACGAATCGGCCAACCTTTGGAAAAGATTGAAGAAGATACCGACAGAAATTTTTGGATGACTGCTAAAGAAGCAATTGATTACGGATTAGCCGGTAAAATTATTACCCGCATAGGGGATATAAAGTAAATCAGAATTGAAATAACCAAGCCGTTTTGTAAATAAAACGGCTTTTTAATTTCTGTCTGCACCTTTTAAAATCTCGGGAATTCCTCTATATCATTGAATCCATCTTGTACCGCATATTGAAATATATATAGGAAATTTTCAAACCCAGCTGCTAATGAAAGAAAGTGTGTATCTGTAATGACTGAAAGTATACCGGCAACATAATGTCGGTGGTAATTTTAATAGTATATGGGTTAGTTTAAGGGGAAAACCTGTAATGAGCAGATCGAATAAATAGTGACTGATTTTCATTTATAAGATAAAAAAAAAATTATTAATATTTTCTGGAATTTAAACATATAATCTGCTGTTATTGAACAGGAAGTTAAAAAACGTTAGATTTAACGATCACTTGTAATCTATAATTCAAGAATAATCAAGCCCAAATATATACATAAATAATATTATTTAAAAACCAGACCGAGTTAATTTTCAATTTTTTAATTATAGACTTGATAGCGGGAAAAAAAATGGCAAAAGGCAGTTACAGTGATGCCTGGAATAAAACTACCTGAACAAGTTATTGCTTTTAAAAGAATAAGAAAATTATAATAAATTTTTGTAATTAATTTAATCATCCCTTAAAAGGAAGGAAGGCAGGTAGTAAAAATGAAAAATCCATGGGAAACATTAAGTCAACTAGAGTTGATTGGGCATTCCCCTGAAATTAATCATTTGCGTAGTTATTTGCCCTCAATAGCAAAAAGTGAAGAAAATGTTACAGTTTATGGGGAAGCCGGTACTGAAAAATTATTGGCGACAAAAATTTTGTTTGAAAACAGTTTACGCAAGGATCGTCCGATTTTGTTCAGCAATGCCAATAATTTGAATAATCATTATGATGAAGAAGTAACGGAACCATTATTAGCCGGGCAAAAAAAAATGGATACCCCGTTGTCATGTACCCTGGTCATCGAAAACCTGGAGTATCTTGATGAAAAAGCGCAACAAAAACTTTTGATCCTGGCGCAAAAAAGAAATCTGGAAATAAAAAGTCAAACGATCCCGACTAGTGTAAGAATAATTGCTACAGCGCATCCTAATTTAATTACCGATCTTAAAAACAACAAATTCAATGCCGACCTGTTTTTAGCGCTCACCTCCGTTTCCCTGAAACTACCACCCCTGCGGGAAAGACGGCAGGATATACCATTGCTATTTGAACATTACCTCAAAAAACAGTGCATGGAATTTAAAAAGCCAATTCCGATTGTTGATTTTGAAGTATTCAATCATTTAATGAAACATGATTGGTATGGTAATATTAAAGAATTGGAAAATACCATCAGAACAATGGTCTTTACCTCCCCGGATGGCGAACTCTTGATCGATTCACTTCCCTTTGAGGTTGAAAATTTAATTTTCAGCAAAGTGCAAATACAAGATTTGAATATTGCCGTTTCTCAACTGGAAAAAGAATTATTACAAAAATCATTACGCAAATATGCCGGTAACCAAAGCAAAGCAGCAAAAGCGTTGTGCCTGTCTGAACCGAATTTGCGTTATAAAATGAAAAAGTTAAAGATCAATAAAAAGGATTATGCGTTTGGTCATTAAAACCACTCGGATTACATATTAATGAAAAAAGGCGGAAGAATTGATCTTCCGCCTTTTTTATTCCGGGAATCGAGTTATCGGAATTTCGTTATAAAATCAACAGCTATAAATCAAGGGCTGTATCTGTTTACCATCAACGGCCATAATATGGGGCGCCGGTAACCTCCAGTTCTATTCTCGATACATTTGCAAATTCCTGGTTTATTCCACGATGCATATATAAATATTTCGAATTACCCCAGACAATTCCATTTGCCGGGCCATTTATTAAACCGGCGAACAAGGGAGTCATTGTGCCATTGGCTTGAAGAATCAAAATTGGATTGACATTATCAGTTGCAATGTACATATCACCATTTTGAGCAAAGGTTATATCATAAAATTGACTAGTGGCATAATCGCCGGTTGCAGACAAGTCTAAAACCAATTCTGCGGCGCCCAAATTTCCGGTTTCATCCAGAATAGCATTTTTCCAAATAGCATTTCTTGGTTCAGTCGAATTATCGGTTACTATAACATATACATAATCATTAAACACTCGCACCGACTGGATAGAACCCATATGATATAAACCCACCAGTCTGTAAACATTAGGCTCTGTCATTACAAAAAGCCCGGTTTTTATTCCACCGATATAAATATTAAAATATTTATCAAAATCAAAAAAAGCCACTTTTTTACGAGTCGGATGCCGGGAATATTCAACCGGGTCGCCGCCGCCGGGTTGGATAGTATAAGTTGCCGGGTCGTTTTCTTTTTGTATAAATAGGTTTTCGCCAGGCCCCATACGCAAACAGGTAACATCAAACGTAACGGTTCCATAATTAATTTTAGCGCCGTCGGGTTGAATCTTCATAATCGAGCGATTCGCCAAAGCCACATAAACATTTTCATTAGCATCGGCAGACATTGCTAAAACATTCAGAGTGCCAAAATCGCTATATTCAATATTGGTACCTTTTAGTCGATAAGGAAAATATTTTGCAGTAGTGTGGGCATCGCGCGTAACAACATTGATCGACAGAGAATCTTCAATAATATTAGGCGGCCGTACCAGTATTTCAGTAGCCGACGCGGAAATCAATTCACCTTTGCTTGAGCTGGAAGATCCAAAATATACTTTAATCTGAGATGTATCGGCTGAAAAATTTTCACCGGTTATTTTAATAAGCGTATAACCGGCCAATGCTTCCAGTGGAGGTTCAACTTTAGAAATAACCGGCGCTACACCACCGTTATCATCCTTATTCCATACTTTGGTCGGGCCATCATATTCACAGGCTACAATGAATATGAACAAGAATAGAAAAGGGATGAGATATTTTACAGGTTTCATAATTTCTTCTCCAAAGTTAGATTGAGAAACGTGCGGTAATGCGTTTTACACTATCAAAAACCCCAAATGGGGTATAAGAGTAATCAAAATCAAAACCGAATTGAGAGACGCCAATACCAAAAGTAATATCGTTTTCATCATTATTAGTCACATAACCGCCACGCAAGGACAAAAGATTCATAATCTTGTAATCCAGGCCAAACAATAATTGTTCGGGATGCGAACGATAATGAGTAGCGTCTATGGAAAAATACAGGCTTTGTTCCGGACCGCCTACTTTAACCAGGTCAAATAAATTCATAGAAATACCCATAGCAAAAACCAACGGCAATTGGAAGCCTTCTTCTTCAAATTTTAATTCCTGAGAAAAATTCCGCACCGACATACCAAAGACCAGGCTTTTAAAACCGGTTTTATATAGGGTACCAAAATCAAAAGCTATTGGGGTTAATTCATTTTCTACCTTGGTTTTGGTACTGTCGGTCACTGGTATGAAACTTTCACCTAAATTTTGCCGTACCCACTTGACCTGGCCGCCAACCGAAAACCGGTCGGTAAGGGAGCGCGCATAACCTAAACCGGCAGCAAAAGCCGAGGGATTGAGTATTTCGGTATCGGTATAACCAATCTGCTCATTAGAAACAATTGTCCCCTGAACATCGCCATAGTCGACTGATTGGATACTCAACCCAAAGACGCCAAACCGGCCGCCGGCCGGATTAACAGCCATACTGAATGTATTATAATTAATATCGGCAATCCATTGATTCTGGCTGAAGGAAAGATCAACAAATTGTGTAATGTTGGCCATACCCGCTGGGTTAAAAAACAGTGAACTGGAGCCCATATTGGCGCTCGTTACAGCGCCGGCCAGCGCAGCGGCCCTGGCATCGGATTCAACGCTGAGGAACTGCATCCCGGTCTGCGCCAGTTTTTCATTTTCCTGGGCAATACTTTTCTCAATACCCGGCAGGATGCATGTGCAGATAACAAGTATTATATTGATGATTTTTTTCATATTTAAATCCTTTAATGAGTAAAATCAATGTATCCTGTTTACCGAATAATTATGAATTTTCGGTATGTTGATTCACCTTCCGGAGTTTCAAAATAGGCAATATACAATCCGCTAACAACGATCTGGCGGGACGAAGTCAGAGAATCCCACAATTCATCCCCGCTGCCGTCGTTATGTTCCAGGGTTTGTATAAGGTCGCCGCGTTCGGTGTAAATTTTTATAGTACATACCGGGGGTAAACCGAAAAATGCGATTCGATCCTGAGCGTCTCTGAATTGTAAACTAGTTGCCCGTATATGATAGGGATTCGGCACAACCCGGATGCTCGACAGATTGTCAGAAGCAGGGCGCCGTAAATATGCAGGTTTATTGGTCATTGTATAAAACTTGCTGCTAACCAAAGGAACTCCCGGTTTCTGATCGTTTGTGGTGCCGTCATCTTTGCTTACGATATAGTAATAATAATCGAATCCACGTCGTGCAGTTGTGTCATTAAATGTATTGACAACATTCGCAGCGGTACAGGAAAATATCTTTTCATACAGAGTATCGGGTTTTCCTACTGCGCGGAAAATTTCATAACCATCAAAATGTTCGGCAGTGGCCGCTTCGGCGCTCCATTCAAGGGAAATTTTATCGCCACCGGATTTTACAGTAAACTGTGAGGGAGGCGGTGGTGGTTGTGGAATATTATAATTTACACTGAAATTATGTAAAGCATTTCTGAATGATTTCATTAAAGAATCACGTCCGGTTTTGACCCAGAGTTCTTTATAAAGATCGCGGTCGGTTGTCTCAGAGCCGTCGGGCAATATAAACGGCCCGGCATTTTTAAACCATTTTGAGCCAACTTCGAGGTTCTTGGCCCGGCCCAGGCCGCTAACGCACTCGGCAATAACAATATGAATACTATCGCCGGGCGCCAATGTATATGGTCCGTATCCTTGACCCTGGGTGTATCCACCGGCATCTGTGCCCCATTTGTCGGCAAAACTGTCCCCGACCTCTTCAGCATGGGTCTTTTCCGGATGCCCGGCAGTCATGATATCATATTTACGGGTCATATAACTTACATCATACTGGTTCAGTGCTTGCGGACTGGAATCGGTTTCCAAGTACATGGTTGTCCTGGGTTGACTTTTATCATCGGTTTTATTAGACGGAGATGTGTCGGCGTGCAACGTAACCGCGCCGATATATTGACAACCACCTAACGTGCCGCTATACAAATGATCAGGGGCTCCCCAATCGGATACGGTACTACCCGAATGCGGTCCATACCAGGAAAGCATGGCGCGCATCTCGGCATTATCAGGATTCTGTCCGATGACATCGTTTACACAATTCCGTCCCCAGCTGATATTTGCGCCTGCAAACCAACCTCTTTTAAAAGCTTCATTACCAACTGCATAACGATATTGAAAATGAAAAACAACATCTTTCAGAGTTACAGGATCGGGAACGCCGCCGACAGTTCGGATGCCGGTATTCTTGAAAACATAATCATAGATATAGTAATTATCATGATTCTGCTGGGTAAAAGCCATAATTTTGCGAGTTACGGTAATACCAATTGTAGTATGGAGTACATTTAAAATAATACGATCTGGAATTATCGTTGGATCTTCCAGATCCAGAGCATCATTTAAAATATTATCGGTTGCAGGATCCAGGTCGACAATAACGGTTGGCGAAGTAAATTTACCAATCAATTTAAATTCAACCGGCATCACTTCGGTCAAAGGATTGGCTCTTTTAGGGCCAACACATACAACTTTGTAAGGGATGGTACTGCTCAAAGTGTTTTCATAATACTCAGTTGTACCTATCCACATAGACTTGGCGGCTACATTATCCTGGTAAGTGAATTGCCCCGGCCAGCGCATTCCGTCACTTTGTTCCGACTCATTACCGGTGCGGTGCATTTCAAACTCGCTGCCTTCTATTGCAAAAGTACTGTGCAGCGAGTTGACGCTCATCCAGCGTACTTCCAAACTTGCCTGCCTTTGGGCATAGACCTGAACAACCATTTGCGGCCCCAGCAGGAAAACCAGCAAAAGCATTATTAATAATGATCCAGAGTTTGATTTTATAAATTTCATAAGAATCCTCTTGTTATGAATTATTAATTCAAATCAAAAGACATACGCAAGCCAAAGAAAATCTGGCGGGGATTTAAAAAGTTGAACGAATCCTGATTCGGCATATTGATATAGGCTTTATCTTCAAGTACTTTTTTGATTGTATTTTCAGGCACATCTTTCCAATTGCCGTCTGCATAATACATATATTTTTGGGTGGTTTTTTCATAATAGAACACACCCTCAACCGGGTTGGTTTTGCCATCAATTGTTCCGACAGCTTCAATCGGTTGAAATTTCACATCATCCTCACGATAATCGCCAACCTTGTCATTACCAGGGATATTATTATATGCTTTATTCTTTGGCAGATGCAGGGAATTGAAATAATCTTTTTCATCATTTGAATCATAAAAACTGGCGCCAGAAAGACGTTTGGTATTTAACAGGTTATCAACTTCAACAAACAATACATAACGGGTTTTCTTCCAGGTAAAGGTTTTATTAAGACGCAAAACCAGGTTGTAATAATCCCGTAATTTTACATTTTGTTCAACGGCATAAATAATATTGTCGTACCAGGTGGCATAGCCGCCGGATTTCCAGTCGGCAATGACATTTGCAGACCACATTTGCAGGGGTTTTAAACCACCCAGGGACGGACCAAATTCCGCCGGGGTATGTAAAGTAATACTGGCGCGGGCATAGGGTCTCGGCAGGGGTCTATCCTGGTAAAGATTTTCCGTCAACATATCATATTTCCGCTGCTCCGATTGCTGGTCATAGATTTGTAATTTGCCGAAATGTCCCGAAGTTGTAACCTGGTAAGTATAATTGGCAAAGCCGGTCCACCACAAGCCGGCAGTCTTTTTCAGGGTCAATTCAAAACCACGAATATCCTCATAACTGTTATTGGTGGCCAGATCATAATTAACGGAAGCATCGGCGCTTATGTAGGCTGTATAATCCTGCTGATCGACAATATCATGATAATAAGCAGCCAGTTGCAACAGGTAATTATCGGCAAGCGCATGATCGTAACCCAACTCGTAGGATACGGTTTTAGCCAGGGCTAACTCCGGGTTGCCGATATTACTTATCTTGCCCGACATGGTACGGCTAAGCCGGAACATTTCTTCATAGGATGGTAATTGTTTAAAATGGCCATAGTTAAAAAACAACTTGCTCTTTTCAGTGATTGGATGTGAAATACCCAGACGTGGACTCCAACTGATCTGTGAACTCGACTTTTCGGTTTTGTATACTGCGGTCGAGTCATATTTGGTGGAGAAAAAACTCTTGTCAAAAGCAGACAGGCTCACCCATTCGGTATTGGCATTATGATAATCCATACGCATACCGATGTTCATGATGAAACCTTTTGCTTCAAACTTGTCTTGCAAATATAAAGCGCCGCGAATGGGGAATTTGCGGGTATCGACAAAATTTCTATTACCGGCAAAATTATTCACTTCACCATATTTTAACTGTAAATCGTTATAAACCAGTTCAGCGCCGGCTTTAACAAGATTGGTTGAATTCATTTGACTGGTTATATCAAATTTGCCGGTGGTGGCAAATGTTTTGGTATAATCGCGCACTGTCGCGGTATGACCGCCAAAAAACATGCCGTCAACACCAAAAGTTGCCGCGGGGCTCCAGCCAAAAGGCGCTTCATCGGTATAGTAGCCGGGGACAATTTCATATTTTTTAGTTAAATCACGGGGGCGTCCCGGTTCTGTATGATAATCACTTTCGACAAATTCCAACGATGCTTCATAAAAAGTAGACGGTGATAACATGTGGGTGAGTTTGGCTGCACCGGAATAATGGGTTACATCCGCTTCGCAATACCATGACGGTGTAAAGATTCGACCGGTGCGCTGTTCGTTGGTTACACTGGCGATCTGGAAAGGAGTGCGCATATAATAGGTCGGACTCCAGTAATTGACCCCGCCGATACCGAATTCCGAATCAAAATAGGTGTTATCAATGACATTGATAGCGACATTATAGCTTTTCGCGGTATAACCCGATAGCTTTAATTTCATAGACTCGTTGATATCAGATGTTAATTGCAATGACCAGTTATAATCGACATAATCGTCGCGAACTAGTGGAATAAGCAGCATTTCCCGCTCTTTGCGATAGCTGGTATAAAAACGCAGGTTACCCAGTTTTTTACCGATGATCGGCACCGGGCCGCCTAATCCGGCATCGATATTATAATCGGGCTGATCGGTTACTGCTGTTTGCCGGCGTTGCCATTTCCATAACTTTTGTACAGCAGAGGGAGAGAGATCATTATCCGGATTTCCATCAGTCATTAAATTTTGCGAAATTTTGTTCCATCCTTCAAAAGTCGGGTACTGACGTTGGGTATAGTAATCCCATGTGCCGTTTTGCGTACCGGTCCAACATACCGCCGGATCGAGATACGGACGCATCCACATGGAATTGGCGTCAAACGGTGAGACTCCGAAATGCTTAGCATGTGGGGGACTGTACTTGTAGGTAACGGTACCATGATACGATTTCTTGCTGCCTTCTTTGGTTACCACATTTACGATACCGGAACGAACCTGACCATATTCAGCATTAAATCCACCGCGCTCGACCGATAATTCCTGAATAGAACTGAGAGATATTGCAGTGATGGGTTGATTGTTACGCGGATCACGCAGGGTAATGCCGTCAATTTCAAATAGAGCCTGGGAAGCATCGCCGCCACGAATTTCAAGACCATTTTCAATACCGGCCTGAAGCGCGACAACATCGCCAAGATTTGACATCGGCAATTCTTCGATTTCAACATCGGACATGGCTGTAACACTTGTGGCTACATCTTCCTTGACAACCTTTTTTTCAGCCACAATGGTAACTGTTTCACCTTCAATGACCTCAAGAGTTAAAGCAATATCGACGCGGGAGGTCTGGTCAATTCGCACGCGAATATCTTCCACCTGCATTTTTGCATATCCCATCATAGAAAACTGGCATGTATAAACGCCGGGCGGTACCTGGAGAATGGTATAGTTACCATTAATATCCGAAGCTGCGCCAATGGTTGTTTCCTTTAGAATCACATTCACACCCGGTAATGACTCACCGCTTTCCTTGTCGGTAATGATACCGGTAATTTTACCGGTAGTGCCGGAATAAAGAATTGGTGTTATGGATATTAAAAACAGAAACAAGCCAACCAAAAATAACTTTAAGCGATGCATCAATAGCCCTCCTTTGCTAAGCTATCAACCTTGTTGATTTTCGAATTATGAGTTCTGTTTCAAGTGTAATTGTTTTTGATGAAAATTTTTTACTTTTTAAATGAATCTGTTCCAGTAAAAGAGCAGCGGCGGTTTTTCCAATATCATAAGCCGGCTGCCGGACAGTTGTTAATGGTGGATCAATAAGAGAAACTGTAGGATTGTCGCTAAATCCGACAAGGGCAATATCATCGGGTATTTTAAAACCATCTTCGCGAATGCGGCTGAATGCGCCGATTGCCACAGGATCGGTAACGCAGAATATGGCTTCGGGCGCATCGGCTTGTTCCAATAAACTATTATAACCGGTAACACCGTCTTCCTCGTTCAGGCCGCCGAAAACAACCAGTCTTTTATCAAACGTGATATGACCAGCTTTCAGGGCATCACAATAACCATCAAAACGATGTTTACTGATCGCTAAATGTTCCGGACCGGCCAGATGGGCAATACGTTTATACCCGCATTTTATGAGATACTGTACAGCGCTAAAAGCGCCGCCATAATCGTTAACCACAACCCGGCTGGCTTTCATTTCTTCACAGGTGCGGTCAAAAAATACAATGGGTATACCGCGCTGCTGCACCTGGATAAAATGCTCATAATTTGTGGTATATTGTGAAACGGATATCAGCAGTCCGGCAACACGGTGTGAAATAAGGGCATTGGTATTAATGATCTCCCGCTGCATATTTTCATTGGATTGGCAGATCATAACGGTATAACCGGCATCATAAGCAATATCGGTAATACCTCCCATTATTGCGGCAAAGAAAAAATGCTTAACCTGCGGTACAATGACCCCGATAATATTTGAAGATTTCTTTTTCAGGTTTTGCGCCATGGAATTAGGTTGGTAACTTAACTTCTCCGCCCATTCCCGCACCTTTTTCTTGGTATTAATGCTAATATCAGGATGGTCGCTGAGTGCACGTGATACCGTAGAAGGCGAAATGCCCAATTCTCTGGCAATATCTTTAATGGTCGATTGAGTCACTAGCCGCTCGATTAAAGTGCAAAGTTGCAATCGTTACCGCAAACGATTGCAATTAAGTGTATGAATTTTTTTACTCTTTGTCAAGCGAAAAATGCAGATTTTGTAACTATTTTTTTATTTTCACTTTACCGGTTTAAATGAATGGCAGTATAAAGATGATTCCGGTTTTCTTGATTTAACTGATTTCTTTAAAAACGTTTTTGCAGTAATTTAAAAAATGTCTATTTGTTTTAACATGTTAAATTACGCAATTTATAATAGATTGGCTATTATAATAATTATCAATTTTTCTATTGACATGATTCTATTTGTGTATTACTTTAGCTTGTCATAAAAGCGTATTCCATGGATTCCTGCGCCGCGCAATGATATGGACTTACCGATAACAATATCCTCCCTTCTTTCTCCAGAATGGGTACGCTTTGCTACAAAACGGTAAAACAATCTAGAGATTGGTCTATGCACGAAACCGGGATCGCAACAGAGATTATAAACATCATCAATGATACCATGCGGAATCGTCCCGCAGTTGAGGTCAGGCAGGTGAGGGTTATGATCGGCGAATTGACAGCGGTTTTGCCGGAATCGCTAAACTTTGCCTACCGCGCTCTCACCGAAAACACAGCTTTACAGAACTCCAGACTGGTTATTACCATTATTCCGGTGCAGGCGCAATGCCGTACCTGTTATAAACCGTTTGCAGTTCAGGAGTTTACCTTTGTCTGTCCCTTTTGCGGTCAATCAGATATTGATTTAATTTCAGGAAATGAATTATATATAAAAGAAATTGAGGTGGATTAATGCCGGTCATTACCGTGGAACGTAAAATACTGGAAAAGAACGATCAACTAGCGACGCAAAACCGCCAGTTGTTTGCTGAAAAACATATAACGGTTTTTAACCTGCTCAGCTCGCCGGGTTCGGGTAAAACGACTTTGTTAGAAAAGCTGCTGCCAATGCTGGCGGAAAGCCGCTGTGGCGTTGTGGAAGGCGACCTGCAAACCGACCGTGATGCGCAACGTATTGCTGCGCTCAATGTTCCGGTAGTGCAGATTGTCACCAATGGCGGCTGTCACCTCGATGCCGGCCTGGTACGCGATGCGCTGACCAACCTGGATTTGGACACTATCCGCCTGTTATTTATCGAAAACGTCGGCAACCTGGTCTGTCCCGCCGGTTATGATCTGGGTGAACAGAAAAAAATCGTCATCATCAGTACGACTGAGGGAGACGATAAACCTCTTAAATACACCACCATGTTTCGCGCTGCGCGGGTATGTATCATTAATAAAATGGATTTACTGCCGTGGACTGATTTCAATATTGAAACAGTAAAAAGGAATGCTCTGCAAATCAACCCGGATTTGCAATTTTTTACTGTTTCAGCTAAAACCGGGACAGGAATGCAGGAATTAAGCGCCTGGTTTAAAAGCCAACTCTATAAATAAGTGCGGATAAATGTGACGGAAAAAGAATCGCTAAAAATATCTTTAACAAATGGATTAACCAGACAACAAATTCGTATACATGGGGCGGTACAAGGCGTCGGCTTTCGACCATTTGTCTACCGGCTGGCCCGGGAATTGAACCTGACCGGTTGGGTTCGCAATAATTCGCAGGGCGTAGTTATAGAAGCAGAAGGCGATTCACAAACTATAAACACATTTTTGCTGCGCTTACGCGATGAACCGCCGCCCGGAGCGATCATTCACTCAATAAGCAGAAAAGCCCGGCGGCCTACCTTGGAATCGGGTTTCACGATCATTGCCAGCGATGAAAGCGAAGAAAAATCCGCCTGGATCATGCCGGATACTGCCACCTGTGCCGATTGCCGGCGGGAAATATTTGATCCTGGAGACCGCAGGTATCTTTACCCGTTTACCAACTGTACGCATTGCGGTCCGCGTTATACGATCATTCGGAATCTTCCCTATGACCGGCCCAATACCACCATGCGGGAATTCACCTTATGCCCGGAGTGTCAACAAGAGTATGACGATCCCGGCAACCGCCGCTTTCATGCCCAACCCAATGCTTGTCCCAAATGCGGGCCGTATATAAAGTTATTAGATGCACAAGGGAAAGTAATTGCCGAACGAACCGGCGCTATCGAAAAGACTCTAGTTTTCCTGCAAGAGGGAGCTATTATTGCCCTGAAAGGCCTGGGAGGATTTCAGTTACTGGCCGACGCCGCCAATGACTCGGCTATTCAGCGATTGCGTCGCGCCAAACAGCGCGATGAAAAGCCCTTTGCCATGATGTTCCCGGATTTACAATCCATAACAGAATATTGCCATGTTAGTACACCGGAAAGAAAATGGTTGTTATCCCGTGAAGCGCCTATTGTTCTCCTGCAACGAAAACGACGGCAACCGGTTTCTATATCGCCCCTCTCCGCTTTTGTTGCTCCGGGTAATTCCTTTTGGGGCATCATGCTGCCCTATACTCCCCTGCATCACATACTGCTGCGCGGGTTCGCCAAACCGGTGGTTGCTACCAGCGGGAATATCAGCGATGAACCGATCTGTATCGACAACCATGATGCTCAGAGTCGGCTGGCAGGAATTGCGGATTATTTCCTGGTGCATAACCGGCCTATTGTCCGCTATGTAGATGATTCTATCGTTCGTACAATAGCCGGCAGTATGACCATACTACGCCGGGCGCGTGGTTATGCGCCGCTGCCGGTCACCGTAAATTTCGACTCCCCTCCCGCCCTGGCGGTTGGCGGGCATCTGAAAAATACCATCGCTCTAAGTAAAGGCAGAAATGTCTTTATCAGTCAGCATATCGGCGATCTGGAAACACCCGCTGCCAATAATGCCTTTACAAGAACCATACAGGATTTGTCCGACATGTACCATATTGAACCTCAGATGGTTTTACATGATAAACACCCGGACTATGTTTCCACCCGGCAGGCGCAGCATTTCGGAAAGGACATGCAGCCGGTGCAGCATCATGTAGCGCATATTCTTGCCGCCATGGCGGAAAACAAACTAAAGCCGCCGCTGCTGGGCATTGCCTGGGACGGCGCCGGCCTGGGCGATGACGGGTCGATTTGGGGCAGCGAGTTCATTACAATAACAAAGGATGGATATGAACGGGTAGCACACTTGCGCCCCTTTCCCCTGCCCGGCGGCGATATGGCGGCAAAAGAGCCGCGCCGGACCGCGCTTGGTTTGCTGCATACTCTCAATCTCGAACCAATTGAAAAAGTCGACTTGTTGCCGACATTTCAGGCATTCACCGGGCCGGAGCGCAAAGTGCTGTTACAGATGCTGGATAAAAATCTTCATTCCCCTATAACAAGCAGTATGGGGCGCCTGTTCGATGCGGCTGCATCCCTGCTCGGTATTCAGCAAATCAATCATTACGAAGGCCAGGCGGCCATGCAACTGGAACAGCAGGCCTGGAAGGCTCGCCGGGAAAATAGTATTTATCCATATCAATTAATGAATACAAACAATAAACCATTGCTCATCGACTGGGCGCCGCTTGTTAATAAAATTATTACAGGATATATTAACCAAATACCCATTCCGATAATTGCGGCGCGGTTTCACAATACCCTGGCCGATATGATCCTTAAAGTAGCCCAACATAACGGTTTGTCAGCCATTGTTTTAAGCGGCGGTACATTTCAAAACCGCTTGTTAACTGAAAAGAGTGTACAATTATTAAAAAAAGCGGGATTTAAAGTGTTTTTACAAAGGCAAATTCCACCTAATGACGGCGGTATCTGCCTGGGCCAGATCATGGCGCTGCATATATTAAATAACAAGGATACGAAAATTTAAAGATAATGGAGTGCAATGCCTTTATGCATTGCATTTAATACAAGCTCGCCCCGGGGATGTTCCCCAGGGCGCACAATAATGGGACTGTATTAAAAGGTATAGAACAGGAATGTGTAGTACACCTGCGAAAATTATTCGCTATAAATTTTCAATCTATACATTGGAATATCACTTTGTTTTTATGGAATTTGCGAAAAGGTGTGCTACACATTCCCGTATATTAATTTTCTGGAAAACAACAACACTATAGGCTTTTGATACAGCCCCCAAAATACAATAGATAGAATAGTAAAAAATCTATAGGTATAAAACTCAGAGATGCAAAAAATAAGAACGGAGATAACCTATGTGTTTAGCCATTCCCGGCAAAATCATCTCGATTCAGGAAGGCGAACCAATGGATCGCACCGGCAAAGTGGATTTCGGCGGTATTGTTAAAGAAGTGCACCTGGGCTACGTGCCTGAAGCGCGGATTGGCGATTATGTCAATATCCACGCCGGTTTTGCCATTGCCGTATTGCAGGAAGCTGAGGCGGTGGAGATATTACAAATCTATGCGGACATGAACAAATATTCCGGGATGCGGGATGGATTACAGTGCTAAATACCGGGATGCCGCGGCAATAAAACAAGTCATTCACGCTATTCGCTCCCTGTCAACCCGTAAGTGGCCAATCATGGAGATCTGCGGCGGCCAAACCCACGCATTGTTGAAATATGGCATCGATGAACTCCTGGCCGATGCGGTCGAGTTGATCCACGGGCCCGGTTGCCCGGTCTGCGTTACCCCGCTGGAAATGATCGACAAGGCTATCCTCATTGCTGCGCAGCCGGATGTCATTTTCTGTTCGTTTGGCGATATGCTGCGCGTGCCGGGCAGCGCGCAGGATTTGCTGGCCGTCAAAGCGGCGGGACAAGATATCCGCATTGTCTATTCGCCTATGGATGCGCTAAACATTGCGCAAAAAAATCCGGACAAGCGTGTGGTCTTTTTTGCGGTGGGCTTTGAAACGACTGTGCCCGCAATAGCTATGACGGTTTACCGGGCGGTGCGGGAAAACATCCGTAACTTTTCCGTGCTGGTCTCGCATGTGTTGGTGCCGCCGGCCATGCAGGCGCTGCTCTCTGCGCCGGATTGCCGTATTCGCGGTTTTCTGGCTGCCGGACATGTATGCGCGGTAATGGGCTTCCATGAATACATTCCCATTGCACAGAAATTCAACATTCCTATTGTGGTTACCGGTTTCGAGCCGCTCGACCTGGTACAGGGTATATACCTGTGTATCAAACAATTAGAGGAAGGCCGTTTTGGAGTGGAGAATCAGTACGCCCGCTCGGTGACAGAACAGGGCAACATTCCGGCGCAATCCCTGATGAGCCAGCTATTTGCGCCGGTGGACAGGAAATGGCGCGGCATCGGCGTTATTCCAGCAAGCGGCCTGCAACTCAAACCGCAATACAGTTCCTGGGATGCGGAAAAGCTGTTCACCCTGGAAAATATGCAGGTCAATGAACCGGAGATATGTATCAGCGGCCTGGTTTTGCAGGGATTAAAGAAACCGCCGCAATGTCCGGCATTTGCTCAACAATGCACACCGGAACACCCGCTCGGCGCTACTATGGTCTCGGCGGAAGGCGCATGTGCGGCCTATTACCATTATCGTACTAATCAATCCGTTCCCCTATCCGATAAAGCTCATGTCTAATGGAGTGACTATGCAATCTGAGAATCCCGCCGCAGCATGTGGCGCATGTCCCATTCCCATAGAAGATTACCCGCACATTGTCATGGCGCACGGCGGCGGCGGCGAACTGTCGCGACAGTTGCTGGACAAGATGTTCAAACCGACGTTCGCTAATCCGTTGCTGGCCAACGAGCATGACGGCGCAGTCATTCCCCGTCCCGGCGGCAAGCTGGCGTTCACCACGGATTCGTATGTCATTCAGCCGTTGTTCTTCCCCGGCGGCGACATCGGCAAGCTGGCGGTGTACGGCACGGTCAACGATCTGGCAATGTGCGGAGCAAAGCCGCAGTATATCAGTCTCGCTTTTATTTTGCAGGAAGGCCTGCCCATGCAGACCCTGTGGAACGTGGTCAACAGTATCCGCGTGGCGGCGCAGGAAACCGGCGTGCAGATCGTTACCGGCGATACCAAAGTGGTGGAAAAATGCGGCGAGAGCGGCTTGTTTATCAACACCAGCGGCATCGGAATTATTGAGCACAATCTCACTATCGGCCCGGCGGCGGTGCAAACGGGTGATGTTATTATATTAAGCGGCGATATTGGCCGGCACGGCATGGCGGTGATGGCGCTGCGAGAGGGACTCGAATTCGAATCGCAAATCAGCAGCGATTGCGCGCCGCTGCATGATATTGTAAAGCATATCCTCGCCGCCGGAATTAACGTGCATTGTATGCGCGACCTCACCCGCGGCGGCCTGGCCAGCGCGCTGGTGGAAATATCGTCAAGCGCGCGCAAGCAGATCGACATTGCTGAAGATGCCATCCCGGTGCGGGAAGATGTCCGCGCTGCCTGCGAGTTGCTGGGACTCGATCCCCTTTATGTTGCCAATGAAGGGCGGTTCATTCTGTTTGTTCCGCAAAGCGAAACGGTAAAATGCCTGGAGATATGTCATGCCCATCCACAGGGGCATGATGCGCTGGTCATCGGCCGGGTGAGTGATACAACACAGGCTGTGGTCATTGCCGGCAACGCCATTGGCGGCCAACGGGTCATCCGCATGTTCAGCGGCGAGCAATTGCCGCGGATTTGCTGAATATAAACATGATCACGCCGGGATGCATATCCCGGTTGGCAACCACCGTAGGGGCATCCCTCGCGGATGCCCTCCCTCACGGATGCCCTTGACCGGATGCGGGCGGGGACGAGCCCTGCCTCACAGATCGCGCCGGGATGCATAACCCGGTGCGAAAAATGAGTAGGGTGGGATTCTATCCCACCATTCATTAATTCGATATTTATCAATAATTTATATTATGAGATGGCACGTTCTGCTCATGATCGCGCCGGGATTCATATCCCGGTGCGGATAATGTTTCAGGGTTTCCAACCCTGGTTATAATTTTTTCATCACTCAATCAATTCACATCCGTTTATGGGTTAGAAACCCATTTTTCAATTTACGCACCGGGTAAGGAGACCCGGTGCGATCTTGGGAGGGCGCCGCAACGCCAGACCAAATAATCAAATAGGCAAATGCGCCTCTGGCGTATCCACCTCCGGCGGATAGTCAATCTAACACTAGGCGAATAGAGAACCCATTTTGCTTATTATCAGAGAAGTAGGACATATGTGAATCATTATAGGCCAGTTCGAGGCTCAAGGCGTAATAGGTACCGTCATCCGTAGCCGACCAATAGATGGCAACGTAGCCCATAAGGCAGAAATCTCTACCGTTACTGCGACAGCCTCCGCCCGGCCGCGATGTAAAACCGCTGGCATTAGTAGCGCCTTCGTTGGGACTCTCCCAGTGCTCCGTGCCTGTCTCTTTTAATTTGCCGCCTGCCACATCATCACCTCCCAAATAATCAACCAGGGTTTGCCATTCCCTATCCGTAGGCACATGCCAGCCGGTTGGGGCAAGGTTGCGGGTGTCGTTCACTGCGTACCAGTTATACAGCGCACCGTAGGTTGTTGCATAGCTGCTGTCATCAGCATAATAGCAGTATGCGCCGGAGGTTAAATAGTCCCATTGTGAATTGTCTGTTACATTGGGTATAGGTTCACCGTTGCGGTAATGGGTTACCCGTAAATCCTCTGCCATCCATAATTGGTTACCAATCTTAATGATTTGATAAATATTACCATCAATATCAGTTACAAATGTAATGATCTCATATAATCCGATTCCAACATCGCTTGCCGTCCAATCTGTTATGTAGGCCCGCGCCTTGAGCGTCGTTGTGCTGCTGATGGTGATTGCGCCGCTGTATTTGGTCGAGGATGTCGTCGGGTCAGCGCCGGTGGTGGTATAATAGATATCCGCACCGGTAGTCGCACAGGTAATCGTTACGCTCTGCGCGCTGGTATAGGTTCCGGGGACAGGACTAAACGTTGGTGCGGCTACAGTTTCTTTGGGTTTAACCGGATTTTTATCGTCTTTGGAGCAACTTGAAAAAAGTATTATCAATACTAAAAACAAAAAATTGAATGGTTTCATACAATAACCTCCGGTAATTATATGGATAAAGCAAACTGCTAAAATTAATGGTAAATCGATAGCATGGGGCCCCTGCTCTATCCCTAAAATTTTACTGTGGCTAAACCCCATCCTGAAACTGTGTACATGAACAGAAAAAAAACATTATGTCCAGCTATAAAAACCCGTGTAATTACGAATACCCGCATCATTTAAAACCCCATAGACCTTGGTTAATCAAGCAATAGAATGATAATAAAAATGTACACCTTTTATAGATGAATGTCAATAAATAATCGGATTTTACAATATTTAATTACTGTGCATGGGCTTCCCTGGCGGCTGCCCTGTGGCAAGCCTGACCATTTATTGGGCAGGAGTAAATCCTGCCACATAGTTAATTTCATACAAACTCAAAAACCGGCGTTTTGATCGTTTTTACAGGCTTGTGGCTGCTGTGAATAATATTCTGAATTTTTTCTACAGTCCCCGGTGTAAAATATTGTTCCCCGGTCTCCGGGTTTACCCGTGCAGGTACATTTTCAATGATGTAAAATTTTTCATTCATAAAAATTGAATATGTTACCTTTTGCTCAACTAATCTCTCTTCGCTTACCATACTATATATTCCTTCGTTTTTTATCATCACTCCATTCCTGGGAAGATGGCTCATAAACAGTAATTATTTTTAACAGGATGCGGCCCGGATAGCTGCAATGAATATGGAGTGGTCTGTTGTTGATTGTATATCCAAGAATCAGGCAGCTTGGGCCGTATTTATCATCAGGATAATCTTCAATTATTTCACCATTCAATATTGCCTGGCTAATTTCATCTACTTTAATATGACGTAAAACAGATTGATCCGTTGCGTGTTTGGAAAATACAAATTCATCGTTGCTGATCTTGTTTCTAATTTCAACAATCATATTTTATCCTGAATTCCCAAGTCAAATTAAATGTAATTTTACAAACTTGCAAGTAAAACATATATCCAATTGTACATAGGTTTTGATCAATCATTTTAGGTTGGTGCATACGGATGTGATTAAATTACGATTTTTACAAATTATCGGGCAGAGGCCCTCCCTGCCGCTACGTATCTCAAAATATTCCTGAAATTATTTGACTTGTACCTTTAAATTCATTACATTATCTGTTGCGCCGTGTTTATGGCGAACAATAATGATACGGATGAACAAAAATACAATCTTATGCGTTTGTTTTTCCACCACATTATCCCCTGTTTCCACCCGCCACTTGTGGTATCATCACTCTATTTTATTAATAGAACAGCGAACTGAAAGGATAACGCTTGTCCGAACTGAAAAAAAACGGTCCCGAATATTCTGCTGCTGCGGATTGGGTCTCCTTTAAACCGGAAATAAAAATTCTGGACTGCACCATCCGCGATGGCGGCCTCATGAACGACCATAATTTTGACGATAAAGTGATCCGTTCAATATATAACGCCGGCGTGGAAGCGGGCATCGATTATTTGGAACTGGGCTACAAAGGCGATGGCAAACTGTATGCGCCCACCCAATATGGCCCGTGGAAGTTTTGCCGCGAAGAAGACATGCGCCGTATTGTGGGTGATAACGACACCCCACTCAAGTTATCCGTTATGGCCGATGCCACCCGCACGGATTATAAAACCGACATTCTGCCAAAAAGCCAGAGCGTGGTGGATATGGTGCGCGTTTCCTGCTATATCCACGAAATACCCACCGCGCTGGATATGATCAAAGACGCCCACGACAAAGGCTATGAAACCACGGTCAACTTGATGGCCATCTCCACCGTGCCGGAGCCGGAACTGGACAGCGCGCTGCGCCTGCTCGCGGATTCCGAAGTAGGCACGCTGTACGTGGTGGATAGCTTTGGCTCTCTTTACAGCGAACATGTGCATTACCTGGTCAAGAAATTTTTGCAGTACGGTAAAAAGGTCGGCATGCATGCCCACAACAACCAGGAACTGGCTTTTGCCAACACCATCGAAGCGATCATTCATGGCGCTACTATTGTGGACGGCAGTATGGCGGGTCTCGGCCGCGGCGCCGGTAACTGTCGCACCGAATCGCTGCTCGGCTTTTTGCACAACCCCAAATATAAACTGCGCCCGGTACTTGGATGCATCCAGGAGCACATCGAACCGCTGCGCGACAAGCTGCTGTGGGGCTTTGACATTCCCTATATGCTCACCGGTGTTCTCAACCAGCACCCGCGCTCGGCCATCAAGTTCAATTTCTCCAAGGACAAGGGCAATTATTTACTGTTTTTTGAAAAGCTGTAAATAGTGAATAACTGGTAGGATGGGGCCTCTGTCCCATCGCTTTTTTTAATTTGATGGGGTAAGACCCCATCCTACAATCTTACCCGGTCGTCGAGTAGGACGGTCGAGCCCCGCGAGACCGGACGTATCGAGACGCCTTTTTCAGCAACTTATTAAATAGAATAACCCCCTTTAATCGCGCCGGGATTCATATCCCGGTGCGGGTAAGGGCAGGATGTGGCTTCTGCCCTACTATCTTTTCATTCCTGTTAGCGCACTTGACTGGGGTTAAGGTTGAATATTTATTTTTTCAACAATCAGAATGATCAAAATATAACCGTTTTGTTCGTAACCATTTCTTCTGTTGTACGTATTAGAAACCGTCAACCTATCACAAAAAAACCATCACCATAAGAATACCGGAGGAAAATCATGTCTACAGCCACTACCACCGACAAAGACCGTGCCTTGGCGCAACAATGTCTGAACTGTACCCTGTGCAAAACCGCGCGCGCCAAACAAAAAGGCTTTGCCTTCTGGTTTGTGAGCAAAATCGAGGGCGGAGTTTGTCCCGCCTGCAAAGCGTACGAAAAAGTGTATGGCCGCAAAGCGCATGAGCCGGTGCTGTGATTTTTTATGGGACCGGTTTCTCGATACAGGCCGTAATAGCGCCTGGCAAGATTTCTCAGGAAGATGATCAGTTTTATACTTTTTCTTAAAGCATTTTCGGCCCTACTCAAAGACCGGACGCTTTTTTGCCGGGCCACAGGCCCGACCTACCCGTCTTCTCACATCTGACGTTTGACGTCTGACTTGTTTCGGCCCTACTCGACGACCATACGCTGTCATCTGAGTTAATCTGTGTAATCTGCGGATAATATATTTTTATTACAATTGAATTGTTCGTCCCCTTGTCCATGCCTTCCACTTGACAATTTGCAGATATATGTTGGGGGCTTTACCTCAGCAATCTTGAAAATTTTAGTATGCAGTTGACTGGTAAAGCCCCCAACCTACAAAATGTCCACTTTTATAAAGCGTTAATGTATTTCACAAAATTATCCACCACGCGGCGGTTTAACAACTGCGCCACTTTAACATCTACATTGCGGGGATTCCACCTGGCCTCGATGACCGGCTTGTTATGCAGTATGCCATACTTGCGTACGGCCAGTTCGCCCTCCGGCAGCGTCGATACATCAACCAGTTCGGGACGAAAAGCCAGCAGCCATAGCGTTTCGCTGTAATCGGCATGGCCGCCGACGCCGTAAAAACCCTCGGCTTCGGTCAGGTCATTGAACTGATACGTACGCACAGCATGAACGCGCAGGGTTGCGGTGGTGGCTTGTGCGGCGATCTCTTGCAGCGTCTCAACTTGTCCCGCTCCGCCGTGATGGTTGATGATAAAGGCGTGTTTCACCTTCATCCGCGCCAGAATAGCCAGCCGGTTACGCACTGCGGCGATCATTTCCGGGCGCAGACAGTATTCACTGGCCAGTGGCACATCCGGGAAATTCATGCCGTATACCTGTTCATCCTGGTTAAAGCCCCACATCGCCAGTTGTTCCCCATTGCGGGTAGAATCGAGGCCGAACGACAGCGGCCGGAACCAGACCCCGCCGGTTATATGGCATATTTGGCGGGCCACGCCTTCCGAGACCAACGCATCCACGCCCAGGGGCAAATGATACGAATGCCACTCCAGCATGGGCGATACCGGGATAAACGCAAACGGCCCTTGTGCAATAGCTTGTATAATTTCGCCGGGCCGCATTTCTTCGGCGGGCCTGGCGGCAATGGTTCTCTCCGGCTCTTCCCCGGCAAGGGACTTTTTCGGTATGGTCATTATAACGGCTCCTGCTCCAAACAGTTTTATAAAAAAACGACGTGATGTTAATGGCGACATAAGGCTCCTTGTTTATTGTAATTGATTATGGCGCTTATCAGAAAATTTACAATAATCATCCGGATGGGGCTAGGCTCCATCCAATTCACAGTAAATAACAAACAGCGATTTTTCATCCTGTTCCTGTAATAAAAAATCAACCGGCTACCCTGACCGTTACTCCCGCAGGAGCTTCTACGTGATCAAAGATAATGTGGCCATTATCCTTGTGCCATTTCACATAAATATCACCCAGGGGATGCGGGTATTTACCTTCGGCACTGGTAACATAATGAGTTTTTACGTTTAATTCCACATAATTCAAATCCGGCGCCTTGGGGAACTGTACGCCCAGCACATATTTCGATAAATACCAGGTGGGACTGGCCGACCAGGCGTGGCACTGGCTGCCGCCCAGACCAAAATGCTCCATACAGGTTTTTAATCCTTGCGCCAGTCCCCATCCCCAGCCCTGCTTGAGTAAATTCTCGGCAGTCTCGATCAATCCGGCCTTGTACAAGCCATCCAGAGTATAAAAAGCATAACTGGGCGAGGTATAAACACCGCGGCCCGGATCGTAACCATTCACAAACAGGGAACGTAACTCCCAGGCGACGTGCTTTTTAACATGCGCAAGCCGATCGGCGCTCACAATTCCAGCGTGGATGGGAAACAAATTGGCTTGAATGGAATGGGTGGATTTTTGCAGGTTGTCGGTAAAACATTTTTTATCATCATCCCAAAACTTGTCCGCTATGGTTCTACTAAGAATACCCACCCGCTTTTGCATTCGCATCAGGTCATCAGTTTTACCGATTACTTGAGCCAGTAAAACGGCGCTCTGCAATGCCAGCAGGTAATTACAACTGAATACACAATGGATGCCGGTATTACTCATATATCCCCGCACTATGCCGCCGTCGCCATGAAAGCCGCCATAAATGGATTTGACGTTGCGTTTCTTGTCCCATTCAGCATCCAACAGCAGGTCGGCGCGTTCATCGGCAAGTTCATCGAACCAGGCCAGGTTCTTCATCATGGCGTCCCAGTACTCTGCGATCAGAGCGGAATCGCCGCTGTATTCATAATAAGCCCGATAACCTTCCAGCATATTCAGGGCGAAATCGGCGATGGTGTAATCGCCGTTATTGGGATACACAGCGCGGAACTTGCCGGAGGCGTCCGGGGACTGGCCGAACAATTCCAAACAGCGGCGCATCAGTGCCTGATCGCCAAAGGTCGCCAGGTTGACATGATACTGAATGATCGTATCCCGGCCATACATACCGCGCTCCCGGCCTACACAATCGACAAACACGTCTTCCATATTAGTGGCCTGGGTGCGCTGCCCCATGAGCCAAATTTCATTAAGCAACGGCTCGGAACAGGTAAAGCTGCCCCTGGCCTCGACCGGATAATTGGCACTGCGCAGGGATAAGGATTTTAGAGTAACATCGCCGGGGGCATTGCGGACTGTGATATTAAGATAGCGGAAACCGCGCGGGTGCGTCGGAAACCAGTCCAGCGTATCCTGCGTGCAGGTAATGCGGTCGCCGATGTGGTAATGGTGACTCTGGGTAATGTGCATATTGTCCCGGTTAATATGTTCTTCACCGGTAATATCCACCACTGCACCGCGTACACCCTGCAATTGCAGGCGCGGCAAGACCAGGTGTATATAGCCCATATCGACAAGCACGGCAAAGCCATCCGGGTACTCGGCTTTACGGAAGACATGACCGTTGAGTTGTTCGGCTTTCAATGTTTCAAAAGGCTCGCCGTAATCGTCCCAACTGGTCTCCCGGCAGGGATCGTACGCCGGGTCGGATTTATTGATAGCGATCCAACCGCCAACCTCGGTCATGGGGTCGTTGGCAGAATATGGCAACGATTTATTTTTAAGGAAAGTATCGTACTGTTCCGCTTTTAACACCGGCAGCCGGTAAAAGGAATATTGTGAGTTCATTTTCTTATCCGCAGCCACTACCAGTCCCCGATCTTTGGGCAGCGCCAGGTAATGATGCAACGCATCGAAATAAGCGCCCACTTTGCCCAAAAAGTAATTCCAGCCTTTTTTCAATTTCCAGCGCTGCTGAATACGCATACTCTTGTTCACAGATTCCGTACCGCGCGCCAATTCCTCGCCGTTCAGCCAGCTTTCACCCCAAAACACGCCGGGTGAAATTTCCTGGTCGACCGGGGAATATATCCAGGTTTTAAAGGCTAAAAAGTTGCTGTATTCTGCGGCGTTATCTTCAAAGTAATGCGGCAGCGGCAAAGTAAAGGAATACCAGTCCTCGGTTTTGCGCAATGGATAGACACCCATAACACGGCCAACCGGCACATTTTTGCCGCTCATAAAAGGAATAGAGCGGGGAGCGAGTTCGCCCCAATGATCCTGGCGCGCCAGTTCTATTGCCGCCGGCCAATTACGGTCGTCAAAATCCACCGCTTTCCAGCCCTGACCGGAATAGACCTGGCTGAACTGATCCGCTGCGTTCAGGGCAAAGCTGGTCTTTGAGGCGTAACGGATATGTTCATCGCTTGGGCGGCATTTCCAAACCGTTTTGCCGGTAGCCAGGGAGATCATTGTGCCGGCGTCATCGGCGATTTCACCCCAGGCAATAAACCCGGCATTGGAGAGCATAGATTTGTAAGTTTTATGGCCGAAATAATTGACCTCGACGGCAATAACATTCCTCCCTTTTTTCAGGTGCGGCGTCAAATCATGGGTATCGTACAACGGAAAGCGGGGATCAAAGCGCACCGGCCCGAATTCTATAAACTCGCCGTTAATAAATAGCTGGTACGAAGTATCGGCAAAGACATGCAGTGCGGCGCGTTTTACTGAACCGGCCAGTACTAAAGTCTTGCGGAATTGCGCATAAAGATTGCGTCCCTGGCCGTTGTCATCGTACCACACAAACCGGGCATTTGCAGCGCTTTCGGTTTCTCCTGCCAGCAAGTTACCGACAGGTCCTGTTATAATCGCTGTTCCGGCAATGCCAAGAGAAGTTGTTTTCAAAAAAGTACGTCTTTTCATAGAGTACTCTCCCAGTAAATATAAAGTAAAATTTTTTCGACCAAATGGTTATAAACTCGCTTTTTTCCACTAATCAATACCAAAAGGGATTGACCAGGGATCGGCCATCGCCCATATTGACAATATTCTCCAGTTTTAAAACCCGGAAATGTTTAAGCGGTATGGTACAAATACCGCCATCCCATTCCCGTAAAATGCCATTCCAGCTTTTACCGGGATGCCCCCACAATCCTTCACCGTACAGGGTGCTGCCGCCCGCCGTATCAACAATGACCATACCATATATTTGCAGCGCCCGCGCTACTACAATTTCTCCGGGCAGCAAATTAAATTGACTTAGATCAACAGCAGGGTCCAGTTGAATAATAGCGCCTTCAGGTATTCCATTAGGAATATAACCATCGGTCCATGACGCCGGATAGACAAACTGCTGCAAGGCAGTAAAACGAACGGCCCCGGCCAGTTTGTGGTTGATCTCCCCGGCCTGCACTTCATCATACATGATCAGACCGGCAATGGCAGGTACACCGGCGGCGCGACTGGGGCCGTGAAAATGGATGCTTTCGCCGTTTTTAACATCAAAATCACTGGTTCTAAATATTCCATCTCCATCAATTCGGTAAACCATACCGGTATTCGATTCCCAGGAGCTGTCCGGGCGGATACGAAAGCCCCACATATCCCACACCAGTTTGCGCTTCCAGTCGATTACAGCAAAATGGGCGTCTTCTTCCGGGTCCGGTAAGGCTGCATCCGGAATAGGCACCCGGTCAAAACCCGGCCCATGCCCGAACGCTTCCCGGTCGGTATTCCAGTGTTTCTTTTCTTCCGGCGACAAATAATGGCGTTCAATTGTATGTACCGGTGTGGAACTATCGACATCGTAAACGGGAATCGTCCATTTGGTTAAATTGATGCCAAAGCCCTTGACATTGGGTTCGGTTTCCAGCAAGGCAATAAATTCATCATTGCGCGGATCAATTTCAACATTGGCAGCAAGCGGTGTATTCCAGAAACTGTCTTTGGAAAAGAACCGGCGGATTTCCTGATGCTTTTCACCAGCACAGTCCATGAAAATTACCAGGCCGATAATAATCAGTAGATAGAAAGAACGAATCACAGTCCCTCCTTGAATGAGTAAATTGAGTCAAGTGTCGGCAACAGAACAAGCTATTACAACAGGGTTGAGAATAAACAATTGTTGTTAGCGGGCTTGTTGCAAAAAAAAGACATAGCAACTTAAACGTTTTCGTAAAATATTAAAAATGTTTTGCAATGTCAATAGAAAATTTTACTTGACTATTACACTGTTAATTATAAAATTGGATATTTCAAAATTTAATTATTTTCCAGAGGTTGTAATGAAGAAAATCACGTTGATTATTCTCCTGCTTTGTATCTGCTTTGGGCCTCAGTTGCTGGCGCAAAGCCTGATTTTTCATGGCCAACTGAAAAATTCCGTCTATTGCTATAAAGATGAAGAAGCGACTACCCGTATTTATCAGTACCTGCGTTTAAACACCGCAACGGCTTATAAAAAAATCGTATTTAATTCTATGGTCAGAGTGTTATCGGATGCCAATGTCGATCTTGCGGACAAACAGAGATTCCAAACCTGGCAATTAAATCTGCAATTCCAAAAACTGTTTAATAACCATTTAAAGATGACGATCGGTAGGCAGTTTTTCCACCCCGGTGTGATGATGGGCGCGTTGGATGGAATTAATGCAGAATACTCTATCGGCAAAAATCTGTTCCAGGTTTATGGCGGCGCGGAATCAACTATCTCTCGCAGCCTGGATTTAAATCAAGCTGAAAACCGGCAAGTAGTTGGCGGTTTTTACCAGATAAGTAATCTCTTGTCCACAAAAACAACTGCACAGTTGCTGTTTCTACACAAAGCCGATACCAGTGCAACCCTTTGGCAAATTGCCGGATTAAACATCAACAATCGTTATTTTAACAATACCACTTTGAACATCCAGGCACATTATAATACCGCTAATGACAATATACAGCGCTTGCTCATAGCCGGACAGCGCTTGTGGACGGAACGATTGTCTACCTCAGTGGAACTGAAAATGCAGCGTCCGCAGATCTATGCAAACTCTTTTTATACAATTTTTTCCGCCAAGCCCTACCAACGGGTGGAACTGAATGGCAGTTACCGGTTATGGGACAATGTCCATGTCAATGCCGGTATGTACCATATACAAACGGATGACGCGGCGGCCAATTGTGTGCAGGTTGCCTTGCAGAATCAAAACGGCAGCCTGGGTGTGGTTTACGAAGCGGGCGACGCCGGCGACCAGGTTTCCCTGGCTTTTGACTATGGTCTGGAAGTTATTCATAACCTGGTTTTCTCGATTTATACCGACTATAGCAAGTACAGAACCGAAACCATTTACGAATTTGACGATCAAATCGCCAATGCGGCGCGGCTCTCCTGGCGGCTTTCCCGGCATTTCTCCGCCGATGTCGAATACCAATGGCTGACCAATAAATATAAAACAAGCGATTCCAGGCTGTTAAACCATATATCCTGCCGCTGGTAAATGAGGACAATGACTATGAAAAAATACACTACACTCTTTCTTTTGTTTTTATTAGCGCTGGTCAGCCTGGGTATGGTTAATGGCGCCGGTGATACCGGTTCCAAATTCTCACACCAACTGCACATCCAGGATGTTGGTTCAGGTTGTGCGGATTGCCACGCTGTTGCCGATTCCAGTGCAAGTCCCCTGGATATTTTATTGCCCAACCAGGAGACCTGCAATCAGTGTCATGGCGATACGTTGACCTATAAATTTGCGTATGAAAAACAAGATGTTGCCGTAACTCTGCCGTGGTTCACTCATTATATTGACCGTTTCCCGCATCAAATCCATCTAGCCAATGACCTGCAATGCGTCGATTGCCATACCGGTGTTGATAACAGCGAAAACATAAGCGACAGCCATTTACCCGCTATGCAAAGCTGTGTACAATGCCATTCCGACCTGGAAAAACCGGACTATTGTAACATCTGCCACAAAACAGGCGAAGACCGGCGCCCCGCCGATCATAAGAGCAACTGGACTGCCGGTCATGGAATGAACAGTTATACAAATAAAGATAATTGTCAAATATGCCATACCGATAACTATTGCCTCGAATGCCATCGCGGCGATAACCTGGACCACCAGGTGCACCCCCTGAACTTTGTTAATAACCATGCCATCACCGCCAAAAGCGGAAACGATAAATGTTATATCTGTCACGAAGAACAGTCATTTTGCCAGGAATGTCACCGGGCGGAACTGGTGTTGCCGAAAAGCCATTCCTTTGCCGGGTGGTCGAACAAAAGCAACGGCGGTACACATAAAACCGCGGCGCGATTCGATCTGGACGGCTGTATCAGTTGTCATAACGATATGAATGGCGACCCGATTTGCGCCGAATGCCATACCGAAAAAGTTGATGATTAGATTATAAAGGTGTCGATAAATGAATAAAAATAAATTATGTTTATATTTACTGATTGTCACTGTTCCGGTTTTATTTTATAGCTGCTCGGAAAATGCCAATCCCATTCCTTCCAAAGCCCACCCGGATAGCTGGTCACAGCAGGATTCGGAAAACTTTCATAGTGTAAAAGTAGAGGCCGTTGGTTATTCCTCCTGTATCAGTTGTCACGGACAGGATTTTTCCGGCGGTGAAAGTAGAGTTTCCTGTTATGAATGTCATTCCTATCCACATCTCACCGTCTGGCATGATTCACTGAACGCCGATTTTCATGGCCAGTTTTTGCGGGAAAAGCGCTGGGATCTGAATTTATGCGCCGAATGCCATACCTGGCATAATGATAACACCCATACATCGGATTGCTATGCGTGCCACATCCTCTATCCCCATTTCACCGGCTGGGATGACGCCGCCGGCGAACAATTCCATGATCAATATTATTATGCATCAAACGGCGATTCTTGTCAAATTTGTCACGGGGCCGATTACCTCGGTGGCCGCACGCAGGTCGCGTGTAATTTCTGCCATACCTTCCCCCATGCGGCGGACTGGTATACGGCAAAAGACAGCGAGGGCTTTCACGGCGTCAGTATTCGCGAGCATAGCTGGAAAATGGACGGTTGCAAAAAATGTCATGGCGATGATTACAAGGGCGGCAGTTCCGGCAAAAGCTGTTATACCTGTCATACCGGCTCCGAAGGCCCGGAGACCTGTAACACCTGTCACGGCGGCACACGCAATCCCGCTCCCCCGGTCGATTTGCATGGCTTGTCCGAAAAAACCAGTCTCGGCGTGGGCGAGCATCAATCGCATCTTTTGAAATACAGAGTATGCGAGACCTGCCATGTGGAATTCCACACCTTTGCCGATCCTCTGCATATCGATAATACTCCGAATGCGGAGATCATTCCTTCGCTGGCATGGGATCGCACTACAGCGACCTGTAATTCGCCATGTCACAATCCATCGTATGTGCATATCTGGAATAATATGTAACCGTATAAAACAAGAATCGCTTTACCGGGACACAACCCAGTAAAGCGATTCTTTTGATAAAATTTTAAAAATAATTATTTGGTCTTATCCGGCAAGGGGTGGGCAATTTTTGCGTAATCCACATCGTACTTGAATTCTTTATAAGTTGGACTCTCGGTATTATGGCATTTTAAACAGGTGGCTTCATCGCCCGCTATAAATCCCACCGCTTTGGGGTCCTGAACACCGGCGGCCAGGTCTTTCATAATTTTCAACGTTTTATAAATCGAACCGGGGCCGTGACAAACTTCGCAGCCGACTCCCTCACTCTGTTTAAAAGAGGCGTCTATTGCCGTTGCCGGCGCCTCATAGGCGGTAACATGGCATTTCAAACACTGCGCCGCTTTTTGCGGGTCGCTGGTTACACCGGCTTTTTTAGCCACTTCTTTGGACTGCTCTGTTGCCAGGGTTGCATAGGCTTTAGCGTGCAGGCTTTTTTCCCATATTGAATACTGGTCGCCACGGCTGGCCGCTTTATGGCAAACTTTGCACTTTTCCGAACCGACATATTTGGCTGTCTTGTCCTGAGCCGTAACCATAACGGTAAAAATAACCAACGTCAGGACTGTAATTAAAATACTTTTCTTCATTCATTTCCTCTTTATTTGATTAAAATAGTTTAGCAATTATGGTATTTGATAGTAGAACAAAACCAGTCATTTGCAGACAAAAACCTTCTTACTTTATAACAAACACCGGCGGTCAATTATTTACCTGGTTTCCGAACCTCGCGCAATTGCTGTAGTTGTCGTTGTAATTTCGTCAACCGCGCGGCAATACTCAGTAGGAAGACAAATAATGCGCACCAGATAAAGGTATAAGCGAGTACAAGATATTCGAGATTATTCATTCAGACTCCTTGATTAATTGCTCTTTTAATTGCAGGATCTCGCGCTGTAAAGCGGACTCGTCATAGCGAATTTTTAATAAAGTGATATATAAAACAGTGAACGCCAACAAACTGACCAGCAGGGCCGTCAGCATCTGCGGCGCCAGGCCGCTGCCTTCTCCCCCGGCGATGACCGGCTGGGGATGCAGCGTACGCCACCAGCGAATAGACATATAAACGATCGGTACATCCGCAAAACCGACAATACCGAAAACCGCCGCCAGGCGCGCACCGCGTTCGCTGTTCACGGCATAACTACGCAGCATCAGGTATGCGGCATAGATCAAAAACAATACGAACGAGGTAGTCAAACGGGCATCCCACGTCCAGAATGTGCCCCACACCGGCTTGGCCCATAACGGCCCGGTTATCAGTACAATGACAATAAACAGCACGCCGATTTCAGCAGATGCGGCAGCCAGCCTATCCCATTTGTCCTTGCCGGTTTTTAAATACAAAATACTGGTCAGGCATACCACAAAGAATGCCAGGAACGACACCCATGCCGAAGGCACGTGAAAATAAAAAATGCGCTGCACATCGCCCATACTCGTTTCAGTTGGCGCATAAATAAAAGCACAATACAGCGCGATAAGCAGCAGTAAAAAAGTCGGGATCAGCAAAGCCAGGTATAGCGGTTTGATTTTATTCATAGTAGTTCCGTTCAGTCCTCAACAACATATTCGTATAACAACCAGGATAATACAAAAAAGATCATATCAAATGCTATGAGAATTTTAATCCAGGAAAATACCTGGCTAAAAGCGGCGCCCTTGAACAAAAGCGCAGTGCTTTTGGTTGTACATAAAATAACCGGCGTTGAAACCGGTAATAACAGAATGGGCAGCATCACCTCGCGAGTCCTGGTCTGCGCGGCAATAGTTGAAAACAGAGTGCCGGTTGTGGCAAAACCAAGTGTGCCCAGGAACAAAATGAGGAGCAATGGTAAATATGCCACGCCCACAGATAAATCATAAAAAACGATCATAACCGGCAACACAATGATCTGCGTTATGCCCATAAAGATCATATTGCCAAGTACTTTGGCAAGATAAATGTTGCTGCGTTCCACCGGGCATAACAACAAACCCTGCATCATACCGTTTTCCTGCTCACGGGCAAAAGCGCGGCTCAGGCCGATATTGCCGGCAAAGATCAGCGCCACCCACAATATACCCGGAGCGGCATTTTGTAATTGCGTGGTCCCCGGATCGAACGCAAAATTAAACACCACGATCACCACCAGGGCAAAGACCGCCATCGAGACAACCAGGTCTTTGCTGCGCCGTTCAACCAGTATATCTTTACGCAAAATTGTCCATATTTGCAGCAGGGCCGTCATTGGGGGGCCTCATCCAGCAAGTCCGCGATCTGTTTGGCTGAAAATGTTGCCCGGGACTCATTTGCCGCCAGCATACCGTTCTTCAGGATCATGATCCGGTCGGCATATTGCAGGCTAAAATCAATATCATGGGTGGTGAGCAGCACGGTGATACCGGTTTCAATATGTTGATGCAACAAGTCGGTCAATAATTGAGCCGCATGAATATCCAGGCCGGTAAAGGGTTCGTCGAGCAATAATATTGAAGGTTGGTGGAGCAAGGCTCTGGCCAGGGAGAGACGCTGCTGCATACCGCGTGAAAAGGTGCGCACCAGGTCATAACGGCGTCCGTGCAGGTTAACCCGGTGCAGCAGTTCATCGATATGGGAATCGCAGTTGCGGAGTGCATACATCCCGGCGTAAAAACGCAGATTCTCCAGCGCGGAAAGATCGCCATACAGAAACGGCGTATGGCTCATCACCCCGATGCGGCTGCGGACAGCGTTGGCGTTTTTATGCAATGAAACACCGTCAATGACCGCATCGCCCGAAGCGGGTCTGGTCATGGCGGACAAAATACGAATAAGGGTGGTTTTACCTGCCCCGTTAACGCCCAATAAAGCGGCGTATTCGCCCCGCTGCACACAAAAACTGACATCATGCAGCGCGCACCGGCCCGCAAAGGACTTGCGTATATTAATAGCCTCGATCAAGCTTGCTCATCCCGGCTGCTGTTGCTTTCCTGCAATGATAATTCTATATCCTGTAACTCGTCAAATAATTGCCGGCGACGGGTTTGGCTCTTTTTATCGGGTCGGCCCTCGCGGCTATCCAAAGTGGCAATGGCGTCGATCAGTTCACGACGGCGTTCCTGCAGCCGGGTGATCGGGTCGGCTGCCGCCTGGCGGTTGCGGCGTTTGCCGCGCCGGAACAGGTAATTGATTACAGAAAACAAAGCAATAGCCACAACCAGCAAACCTACAATAATAAAACGCGGACGATGATCTACTGAATGAGAGACGGTCATAGTCATCATGGAACCCGCCGCCAGGTCGCGCGCATTAAAACGCTGATACTGGTTGCCGCGAATCGTAAAGGGTCCTTCATCGTGTAATTGGGCTGATTCAATCTTGAGCGCCGGATCGCTGGAAAACACATCCAGGGATTGCGTCGACAGATTGATTGGTAAATTGATGGTTGCGCTATGGGCATCGAAAGGCATTTCATAAGTGTAAGAAACAGGATTATTACCGGGGTGGATAACGCCAATAAAAAACAAATTGTTGCCCCCGGTAACCAGCGTATTGCCAAAAGACATCGAGACCTGGCGGATATTCCTGTAACCTTCAGGCAGAGCGAAAAAAATCACCGGGTCGTTTTCTGCCTCATCCAGGCTGGAGCAAGGTATGGCAAGCGAATCCGGGTTGTGAATGATGCGGGTTTCCTTGATCTTTAACATCTCGCCTACCTGGCTGATGATCACATGATGCATTATGGCGCTGATATTTTGCAGGTTATGAGTTGAATCATATACCACTATTTTTTGCATCTCCGGATCGTTACTGCGGCTGTAATACCGCGCACCCTGGTAATCGACCGCCGCAAAATAAGATGCGGTGGAATCGCTAAATTCTGTAACAAACTCAAATTGGCCGACGCGATTGGAGGTGGTTTTTGTTACATCAACATGCACCGTATCATTAGAGCCTATCTTTTGCAACAACACGGGAATATTGGCTAGAGGTTTTTCCTGGCGACTGCCGTTTACAACCACGCCCTTGATTATACCTGCACAGACGTTTTGACTATAAAGTGATAAAACGAATAAAACCGTTAAAAGATATTTAAAATAGCGGCACGTTCTAATGCTCATAAAACTTTTATCCTTAAAACTTAAAATTTTATTATCCGGTAATATACTATTTTTTGCCGGAATTGATTTGCTTTTTTCTGGCGGCGATCTCTTTTTCCAGCTTTTCTTTCACCGCCGCGGTTTGAGCATTGCCGAGCTGCGCCAGCCGTTTTTCAATATTGCCGAGTTCGCTGTGCAGTTCCTGCATGGCCTGCTCGCGATCCTGTTCCGTCAGCTTGCCCATGCGGTAATCAAAATCCAGTTCCGCCAGGGAAATACTGATGAGCTGCCGCCGGTATTGCAAAGCGGACAGCTTTTGCTGTTTTGTTCCGGCCACCGCAACACTCTTGTGCCTGTTCAAGTAAGGGGCAATAATGTATACACCTATAATTACAAGTAAAACCAAAAACAGATAGCTCATATTCTCTTCCATATATTTTATAGGAACTTACAACCAATCCGGCGTCGCTCAGGCCGAACGCTTTGCCGCGGACGGGATTAAAACTAAAAGGGTGCCGATCACCATCAAAATACCGCCGATCCACATCCACACTATCAGTGTATTGACTAAAACGCTGACGGTCGCCCGGCCGGTTTCCGTATCATAATCGGCCAGAATAACATACAGGTCTTCTTTTAACGTGGTTCGAATACCGACTTCTGTGGCCGGCTGAAAATTCGGTTGCAAATGTTTTTCCGATTGTATAACGCCAATCTTTTTGCCGGCGCTATATATATCAAATTGCGCTGCGTCGATATGGTAATGCTTGTCATGCGAACCGGCAATACCGAGATAATGCAGTTCATAATCGCCTACAGTAATTTTATCGCCGCGCTCAACAGTTACAGTAGTATCATAACTGAATACCGATGAACCGGCAATGCCAAGGATCAACAACAACACGCCGAGATGCACAATAAATGCTCCGTAACGGCGTTTATTGTTACGCAGCAGGTTAAAAAGGGCTGCGAATAATGAACCATTCTCCATGCGCCGGCGAACCCGTACGCCGCGAACATATTCCATAATTGTTGATGTTATGGAAAAAACAATGATAGATATCGCTACCAGCGCTAAAAAATGATGAGAGCCTCGGATAAGAAGAATTATCAAAACAACTAGTGTTACACATACTGGTATGGTAAAATTCTTTATGATATTTCTAAGACTGGTCCCATTCCAGGATAACAATGTGCAGATACCGATTAATAATGCAATTGCCAAACCGATAGGCACAGCCAGCCTGTCAAAAAATTCCACACCGACGGTTATTTTATTATTCGTAAACGCTTCCGAGAGCGAGGGCATGACCGTGCCCAGAAAAACGCCGATCGTAATAGCGACAAACAGCAGATTATTCAGCAAAAAGCTGGATTCCCTCGATGTCCAACCGGTTATTGTGCTTGCGCTGTTTAACAAGGGTGCGCGGCGATATAATAAAGTAAAGGATACGATTAAAATCAGCGCCAGGAATCCCAGGAACAACGGGCCGAGATCGGAAACCCCGAACGCATGTACCGAGGAGATTAAACCGCTGCGGGTAACAAAAGTGCCGAATATTGTTAAAGCAAATGTTAAAATGATCAGTGAGAGATTCCACTTTTTTAATACTCCTTTGCGCTCCTGGGCGATTACGGTGTGTATAAAAGCGGTACTGGTGAGCCAGGGCAATAGCGAAGAATTTTCTACCGGGTCCCACGCCCAGTATCCACCCCATCCCAGTTCTACATACGCCCATTGCATTCCCAGGATATTGCCGATGGTAAGGAACAGCCACGAAAACAGCGACCAGCGGCGGATGCTTTTCACCCACAGGTTATCCAGTTGTTTGGACATCATGGCGGCCAGGGCAAACGCAAAAGGAACAGTAAAACCGACAAAGCCGATATACAGGGATGGCGGGTGAAAGATCATTTCCGGGTTCTGCAATAAAGGATTCAATCCCCGGCCATCTTCTGGTGTGAACGACAGGGAAATGAACGGATTGGTTTTAAAAACCAGCAAGTACAAAAAGAAAAACAACACAACACTCATTACCGCCATCACAAAGGGTAGTAATAGCGGCTGGTTTTTTCGGTTTTGCACAATAACCAGCACGGCAAAAAACGCCAGCAGCCAGGCCCACAACAGCAATGACCCGGCTTGTCCTGCCCAGAATGCCGCTGCCGTATAAAACCAGGACAGGGAACGGTTGGAGTACTGCGCCACATATTCAACATTGAAATTACGTGAAAACAAGGCATATAATAACACCAGGCACGAGATCGTGACCAGAATAAAAATACTATATACCGCCCGCTGCGCGCTGTCGGTAACGGTTTGCGATTGATTGCGCGCCGCAACAACAAAAGTTACCAGCGCATATACCGATAAAACCAGAGCCGCGCCAAGAGATAATGAACCGATAGTAATCAAATACAATTCTCCATTATATTCAAATTTAAAAACTTACAATTTCATAGCATTAAAAGCAACAGATTAATTTATCCTCACCGGGTTAATGGATGATTTGCAGTATAATTCGGTTTAACTTTGCTGACTTGATAATGATCGTTAATGTTATGGATATTTAATATATTGCTAATAATTTGTTTTACATAACCGGTAAATTTTGTATTTTTAAGTCATCACTTTTAAATGACAATGCTCTATACTAAGATAGCGCGATAATGAGTTACGGCGTATTTACCGATAAAGCCCAAATCCCCACCGATGCTGCGATCGCCACGGCAGTCGGCGAGGCTTTACGCCACTGGCAAACGCTAATCGATTATGTTAACAGCCATTACAAAACCAGCCAGGAATTAAAATTCTATGGTGTAAATTATGGCTGGGCGCTGCGTATCAAAAAATCGGGCAAAGCGTTGCTTGCATTGTACCCGGGAAATGATTACTTTACAGTGCTTGTGATATTGAACAGCAACCAACTCAACCAGGTCATGCAGCTCGATCTTGATCCCTATATTATGACAACAATTCAACAAGCATCTTTGATCATCGAAGGTAAATGGCTATTTTTTAAAATTACTCCCGCAAGTCAGATTAACATCATGCACAATATTGAAGAATTGATAAAAATCCGCGCGTCAAAAAAATGAGTTTAGCTTGATAATTATGATCTCCGATTAATCATGAAAGGATAAAACATGATGCTTAAAATAATTCCGGCGGCAGTTCTAGTTGTAATAATATTATCCATCTATTGCGGGAATCTAACCCAATCCGGTCATTCCGGCGATTATCCCATTCAGGCGGTTCCGTTCACCCAAATCCAGTTAACCGATCATTTTTGGGCGAAACGAATCGAGATCAATAGAACCGTAACGATCCCGTTCGGCCTGCAAAAATGCGAGGAAGAAGGTCGAATCCGCAATTTTGCCAAAGCCGGTGGTTTAATGGAAGGCGAATACGAAGGTAAAATGCCGTTTGACGACTCGGACATTTACAAGATCATCGAAGGCATATCCTATTCTTTGCAAACCAACCCCGATTCCAAACTGGATGCCTACGTCGATGATATCATTGCCCTGATCGACGCTGCCCAGGAAGATGACGGCTACCTGTGCACCTGGAAGACGCTGAATCCCGATACCACCCCGGCCCCCTGGGTTAAACCCGGACCCCGCTGGTACGATCTGCGTTCCAGTCATGAGTTGTACAACGCCGGACACATGTACGAAGCCGCTTATGCCCATTTCCGGGCTACCGGCAAGCGCAATTTTTTGGATATCGCGTTGAAAAATGCCGATCTGATCATAAAGACCTTTGGCCCCGATAAATTAATGACGCCTCCGGGACACCAGATCATCGAGACCGGGCTGGTCAAATTGTACCGCGCCACCGGCAAGCAAAAATACCTCGATCAGGCCAAATTCTTTCTCGACCAGCGCGGCAATGCTCAGGGACACGAATTATACGGCGACTATAATCAGGATCATCAACCGGTCACGGAACAAAGCGAAGCCGTGGGGCATGCAGTCAGAGCGCTATATATGTACGCCGGCATGACCGATATTGCCGCACTGCTGCATGATACCGCTTATTTACAAGCAACTGATCATATTTGGGAAAATGCGGTTACGAAAAAGCTGTATATTACGGGTGGACTGGGCGCCCGGCACCAGGGCGAAGCTTTCGGCGATAATTATGAATTGCCCAACCTTACCTCGTATAACGAAACCTGCGCCGCAATTGCCAATGTCTATTGGAATCACCGCATGTTCCTGCTGCACGGCGAGTCGAAATATATTGATATTTTGGAACGTACCCTGTATAATGGACTCATCTCCGGGGTTGCCATGGAGGGGAATACCTTCTTTTATCCCAATTGCCTGGCTTCGGACGGCAAATATCCTTTTAACCAGGGAGCGCTCACCCGCAAGCCCTGGTTTGATTGCTCGTGCTGTCCTTCGAATATCATCCGCTTTATGCCGTCGGTGCCCGATTATATCTATGCTGTGCGCGAAGACACCCTGTATGTTAACCTGTTTATAGCCAACCGGGCAGAGGTAAAAATGAACCAGAACACAATTACCCTGACCCAGCAAACAGACTATCCCTGGGACGGCAAGATAACTATTACTGTTAATCCAGCTAAGACACAGCACAGCGTCATTAACATCCGCATTCCCGGTTGGGCGCAGGGACAACCGGTTCCAGGCGATTTGTACCAATACCTGCCTAACGGTAACGACCAGGTAACCCTGGCTGTTAATGGCGAAAAGATTCAACCGGAAATGCAAAAAGGCTATGCCGTTATACAACGGGATTGGCAAGCGGGCGATGTTATTGAACTGAATTTGCTCATGCCGGTGAACCGTGTGATCGCTAATGAGAATGTTCAGGATGATCTCGGTAAGGTCGCTTTGGAAAGAGGCCCAATCGTCTACTGTGCCGAATGGGTGGATAATGGTGGCAAAGCGCTGGACCTGGCTCTGGCTGATAATGCAGTATTATCTACAGAATATAACCCGGATTTACTGGGCGGCGTTACTATCCTCAAGGGTGAAGCATTGAACAACGTTGGTAAGAAAAGTACTTTAACGGCTATCCCCTATTACGCCTGGTCGCATCGCGGCCCAGGCGAAATGTCGGTTTGGTTGAATAGAAAATTATAATAAGCGGTTGTTGTAAAATTCTAATTTATGGTGATGACAATGAAAATACAGGATGTTCTTTTCTGCACAACGGACTGGAGTTCACTGCCTCGCACAGAACATGCCGGTATTACCGGCAAAGCGTTTTGGCGTACCCTGGAAATTGGCAATATTCGCGTTCGCATGGTTGATTATACACCGGGATATATCGCCGATCACTGGTGCAAGCGCGGTCACGTGCTGCTGGTGCTGGAAGGTGAACTGGTAACGGAACTGGAAGACGGTCGTAAATTCTTGCTCACCCCCGGTATGAGTTACCAGGTAGCCGATGATGTTAACCCGCACCGCTCATCAACAGCAACCGGCGCTAAACTATTTATAGTCGATTGACACTTTAGTAATAAAAAACCCATGTACTTCCAGCCGCCTGATACGGCTGCCTGTGCATGGGTTACACTTTTTTTCAGTGCGTTTATTTTCCCCAAATTGGACGCAAAGTCAACCAGCGCTTGATGAGCGCCCGGTCTTCATCCAAAAGTAAATTGAATTTCATCAGGAGCAGTAAAAAACTGATGCCGCCGATCACTCCGGTTAAACCCAGGTTTATGAATGGATTGGCGATAAAAAAAGTGATGCCTTTGGCAAACAGGAATGCAGCCAAAGCCGCCAGACCGATTTTCCACACATATTGTAAACCAAAAGCCTGGCTGTAGGTTATTGGCAGGTCCTTCCTTATGAACAACATGGAAACATATATTTGCATCAGACGTCCCAGCACCATGCCGATAGCCGGGCCCAGCATTCCTAACGGATAGATCAAACCCCATCCGGCTAAAACACCCGTAATCAGCGCCGCCAGGGAAGAATAAACAACATACTTGGTGCGCCCGGTAATTTTAAATAATGACTGAATATCACAAATACGCAAGGGGATCAATAGACTGATGATCATAAAGATCAGCCACACAGAACTGTAATCGCTGCCCCATAACACTGTTAATATCTGTTTGGGAGATAACATAAATAGCATAAACACCGGCATGGAAATAAGGGCTATCTTTACAGATAATTTTTGCCACAACGCAATGATACGATCATTTTTACCCTCCAGGCGTAGCTGCACACATACCGGGATCAATACCAGGGCGACCTGTGAGGATAACCGGTTGAGAATCGGGATTTCCTGACTGGCAACAGAAAACTGCGCAAAATCTTCCGGCGTAAAGAACGTGGAAACTATGACTTTGTGTATTTGTGTGTATAAGATGAGTGTGGAATAACTGATCCAGTAAGGAATGGAAAAACTGAATTGTTCCGAGAGCAGCTTTTTATCAAAAGCAGGTTTTATGCCAATAAATTTAACAACAATAATGGCGGACACAAAGGCTGTCAGTGACTGAAAAATGATATAACACCGGAAAGCATTTATAAAAGGGGCGCCAAAGATCACCGGTAAACTGATGGATAAAATCACGGTCAACGCCATCACAAAAGAGATAACGCTGCTTAGTTTGGCTCTGCCGATTGTGATCAACGCCACAGCACCAAAAACATTGAACATCTGTGTCATAGGCATTATAGAGCCGATCAGGATCAGGTTGGTTAATTCACCATTGTTAAAAGAACCGGCTATGTTGTTGCGAAACAGAATCATTACTATCATGGCCAGACTGCCCATGATAAGGAACATGGAAAAAGTTTGAAAGACAAACTTTTTCTTGTCCTCTTTATTTAAACTGGCCAGAAAATAGGAACCGCTCTCGGTAAGACATAGATAGGAAAACACATAAACCAGGTACGTTAACATGGTAATTTGCCGAAAGCTACCAAATTCAGCCTGGGTCAGCAAACGCGCCAGGATCATCGCCTGGATCATAGTAGTGCCCTGTTTTAGAAAATTACCGATCAATAAAAAGATGGTTTGATCGCTAAGACTATCCTTTTTGGTTGGTTCGTTGGCCACATCTACTCCGTTTTAGTATCTTTTGTTTTGCAGGTAATTCCAGCGTAAAAAACGCGCATCGATTATAGATAATTTATTTTCATGATTAAAGGTATGAACTCCTTTGATCTTTTTATCCCAGTTTGGTTCTATGGAGGTAACCTCAATTTCTTGATAGTCGTTTTCATCGAGTGTGAGGATTTTATTCATTTTAATTCCATAGCCATAGCCGCGAATGCTGTTTTGTGATGGACGATATATATCGTTTTTCCAGGTAAATATCTTGCCGGCCGGTCTGGCGCTGGTCACATCTGAAACAATCGGATTACGTGGATGCGGTGTCCAGGACTCGCTGAACGGGGTATCTGCATAAAATAAAAACAATTCGTCCAATACCGATGCGCCGGGATTTTCAACAATATTCACAAACATCCACCATTTATTGTTATGATAGAACAGGGTCGCATCAGCGGCAGCAATATCTTTCATTAAAACTTTAAAAGGCTCCCACATATCAGGAAAGCGCTGGCATTTATATACCTCTATTGTGCGGTTGGCTTTGGATTCCGGGATCATATAATAATCATTTTCATATTCCATAACGAACGGATAGGACAGGTGATATGGCCTGTCCAGAACCTTAACAGGCTGTTCATAATTACCTTTATCATCCATTTTGATGACTGAAATATGACCCTTGCGGGATTTGTACATATATTCTTCTATAAAAATATAATAATAATTTCCCCGGAAAATGACGTGCGGATCGGCCCAAAAACGGTCTACAGGCGGCAGCATTTTTTTATATCGCCATAATGATGTTGAAATCTGGTCGCGCAGGTCATACATCAGGAACCACTGCGTGTAAAATAGTATATAATTGATACGAATTCTGGCATAACGTAAAATATATTTAATTAACCTGCCAAATAACTGCCAATTGCCGGGGGCGGTATACAATGGCTGTGAATAAAAAACCAGGTCTTTATTCTGTTCGGTCACAGACTTGAAAAATTCTTCATCACCCTTGTTATATAACTCTTCCAGTTTGCGGGGTAAAAAGGACTGGCTTTTGCGGTAAAATTTATTGCGGTTGCGGTTGACTGAGGAAATATCAGTGCCTGACAGAGAACGAAACAGGATTTGACCGTTATCCAGTTCATCGGTCAAAATTTGTAATACCGAACCGGTAATTGGAACATTATTTAATACCTCCCAAAAGCCGGAGGGCAATCCACGGTTAACTTTGTAATCGCCATGATGATAGGACCAAATACCATAACGGGAAATTCTCAAAATATCGCCTTTGAGAATTCTAAAACCCAACCGGATGAAAATATCAATATCATAGGACTTAATTTCCTTGATACTTTCCCCTTCAATATAATCGCAAAATTTGGTCATTCGCGGCGTGACCGGAATAACCGGCGCATCTTTTAACAACGTGGTTATATCTTTATTTTTAAAAGCGTCATGCGGAACCCGGAACAGAAACCGGTCGATTTTGGTGTACAAAACAAAAAACAGGTATTTTAAACGGATCCGTAATTTATTAAAAAAGCCGGGAGGTTTCTTTTGGCCGTTATTCAAAATGAGCAAAGAAATTTGCGCATAATCCGAAGCGTCAATTCTTGCCAGCATGTCATATACCCAGGCAGGCGTCATCAGGGAATCCATCAATAAACCGATGCGTAATTTCCTGTCCGGTGGTCGTTTCATAACTTGTCCTTTCTTTTATTTACTGCCGGGGAAAAAATGACCTGTTAAAGTACAATTATTCTGAAACAAAAAAAAGGGTAATCTGCTACTGATAAAAAAGGAGAAAAAACTCTGCATTACATTGTAAATTAATTAGGTTTAAAACAGTATGCTGGTGGAGATACAAAACGAAACAATCAAGTCAAAATACAATAACAAAAATAATACCAAAATTTAATTGTTTGTATCCCCGACATTCATGCCCCATTAATGCAACCAGAGATTGAGCAAAATAGTAAAGCACTGAAATTAAAAAACCCGGATTTGCGCCGGCGGTTTTTGCCAGCCAGGTTACCTGTAATCCGGGTTTAATTTCAGAAATATATACTTTGCAAAAAATTAATGATACTGCCAAGCCGAAAGCGGCCGGTAGAAAAATCCTGTTGCTATTTATTTATAACAATAACCTTTTCCTTTTTATAACGGGTATTAATGATCAACGCAGCAATTACGCCTGGCACCCATCCGGCCAGGGTCAGTAATACGGTGATCAAAATACTGCCACAGCCTTTGTCGAGAACGGCAAGGGGCGGAAAAATGATGCAGATCAACGCGCGAAAGAATCCCATATCATCCCTCTCAATTTACTGGTTACCTGATATTACGTATATGATACACAATATACGTAAAGATATTCATAATGTTTAACCAATGAGATCAATTAAATAACTATTTCATCATTTTTTTTGGCATGTCTTGTGCAATACTATGGTATGAACAACAAACTCATTCAGGACATAGAGTCGTAAACATAATAAAAACAATTTACCTGTAAAACCCCAAATTATTACTGTACCAAATTGTTTACCAAAATGTCCACTGTTACAAAATGAGTTAAGAAACACTAACATGAATGGCCGGGCACAACCCCCCGGTACCGGCGACCCCCCTAAGCCGATACCAATGTGTCCGGCCTTTTTTTGACCGGCGCGGGGTATTGCAAATTTAGCCTGTTATTACGAACACTTATTCCCGTTTATAAGCGCTGAATCGCACCTTTTTAATAAAGCCCTCATCATCCTGGACTGTTAAGACATGAGCGCCGGGCGCCAGGTCGATAGTGAATTGATGATTTAGGGTGGTTTCACCTAAAAAATTGCTGTCGAGAAACCAGAACAATCGCGCATCACTGCGTTGATGCCGGGCAGACAACACAACCTGTTCATAAGCGCCATCCAGATCGCGGGGAACAAATATCTTGATGCCATTTACGGGATACACAATTTCAATGCGGTTTTCATCCCTGGTCTGGGGACAATTTTCAGCATGCTGCGGAATAGCGGCAACGACCTGACCGGATTTTTCCAGCAATTCTTTAACCTGCGGGGAAACAATAAACAGATTTACATGAGTTGTATCAACGCCATGCCAGCACAGGGAACAAACCGCCTTGCCGGTTTTTTTGTTCACCAAAAAACGGCGATGAAACGGACATAGTCCGGGTATGTAAGAACAGGCCGGTCGTTCCAACATCATAGTAGATGGACAATTCGGGCCGGTCGGGTAGCCGCTTTGCTCACAACATTGCACCTGGACGAGGTCATCAACCGGTTTTTCAAACCAAACCGGTTCATCCCGGCGGGTAAGACTGTTAAACAAGGTAAACATCAAAGGCGCAGCCGATTTGGCGCCGCTGATGGCGGCATTGCCGGAACCTTTAAAATTCCCAATCCACACGCCAATAGTCCATTGCCGGTTAACCCCGATAGCCCAGCCGTCCTTTTGACCATAACTGGTGCCGGTTTTCCAGGCGACCGGCGTCTGGTTATCGAAATAGGTCCAGTAAAACTCAGAGCCGGGCCGGGCCAGTTTCCGCAAAGAATTGAGGACCAGCCAGGCGCTACCGCGACTGAATAATTGCAGAGTATCGGCAGGCGTTATGGCTCCCTCATTTTCATACAGGGTTAGGTGTGTTACCCTGCCCAGGTTACCCAGGCTGGCGTATAATTGCGTCAGTTCCCAGAGGCTGGCTTCAGCGCCGCCCAGGATCAGGGATAATCCATAACCCTCGGCGCCTCGAAATAAATTGGAGAATCCTGCCTCCAGCAAAAAAAGATAGAAATCCCTCACTCCATAACTATATAATAACCGTACTGCCGGCACATTAAGGGATTTGACCAGCATATCCTCCATGGTCACCAAACCGGCAAATGTCTTGCTGGCATTCTGCGGCGCAAATGTACCGTACCAGGTAGGGGCATCGGTTAATAACGAATTGATTGTATAAGGCCCTTTATCCATAGCTTTAGCGGCAAGAAAAGGTTTTAGCAGGCTGCCGGTGCTGCGCGGCGCCAGAATACCATCGACCTGGCCGCCGTTACGGTCATCAAAAAAATCCTGCGAGCCGATATATGCCCGGACTCGACCGGTTGCGGTTTCCACAACCAGGGCGGAGATATTGGCTATTCCCAGGCGCCGCAGGTAACGGTGTTCCTGGGCCAACATACTCTCCACCTGCTGCTGCAATTGGGCATCGAGAGTGGTGTGCACCGCCCTGCCGGGCGCAACATTCCGGGTAACATTATAACAAAAATGAGGCGCCAGAAATGGAATTTGATTATCTGTTGGCGGCAATGGTTCCTGACTGGAGATATCAAGGGTTAATCGATCAATTATTTTGTTATCATAGAGTTTTTGCAACAGTATATTGCGTTTTTGCAATAATTTTTCACGCTGTTTGCCCAGGTTCATTGCCGAAGGAGAATTCGGCAGCACCACAAATAAAGCGGCCTCCGCCCAGGTCAGTTCCGCAACCGGTTTGCCGAAATAACGCCATGACGCCGCCTGAATGCCGACAATATTCCCCCCCATCGGCACATGCGCGGCATAAATTTGTAATATCTGCTGTTTGGAGAAATGAACCGAATATTTAAAAGCTGCAGCGCATTCTAAAAGTTTATTGAATAGTGTTCGTGACTTGGGCGCTGCCAGCCGGGCTACCTGCATGGTAATGGTACTACCGCCGCGCTTGCGTTCACCGGACAAGATGTTGGTTATTGTAGCGTTAAGCAAAGCCCATAGATCAACGCCGTCGTGCCGGTAAAAGCGCTTGTCCTCAAACGTAACCAGCGAAACGACATATTTTTCCGGCAGGGTAACATTCTTCCAGGGGAACCGTACCTGTTCATCGCGGGATAAAAAAACCCGCAACAGGCTGCCGTTACAATCATACACCGGGGTGGCATAGTCATCGGGAAACAAACTGCCGGGTGGAGAATAAACCCAATAAAACCAGATACCGGTTAATAGTATAACCGGTATCATAATTTTATGCTGCAACAAAAACCTGGTAATCTTCATCTATTTTACAACAACCTTGCCGCCTTCAATTCGCGCAAAATACTCCGGCGAGTACATAGCTTCCACCGCTACGGGCGGCAGGCTGTACGAACCTTTGAAAGTAGGATTGAGTTTGACGGCAAATCTCATTTGCCGGCCGGAAGGCAGGTCAAAGAACCAGTTAACGCGGTCATCGCGGATATCCATATATTCACCGGATGTCACCTGTTGTTTCTGCAGCCATTCCGGTAAATCTTCATCATTCAGCCGGGTATTCATAATTTCCCAGCCGGCCGGGAAAACGCTGGTCAGCGCCAGTTCTTCCAGATGACTGCCGAATATGTTTTTAACGGTATAAACAACCCAGAAAGGCTGTCCCTGCGCCCGTGCATCGACAGTAATTGGATAACCTTCATCATTATAAAAAGTACGCGCAAGTTCAATGCCCTGGTGTTCCGATTTGATGCGGCTGTCCAGCGGCACGCCTTCCCGGCACAGGGATACAAACAAGGGCTCGTTGTTTTCCGAGGTAATGGTTATTTTTTTACCCCAGAACTGTGATATATCGGCAACGTGTTGAATTGTGCTTAATTCGACCTTTTGGGTTTTTCCATCCGGCGTTTCAATGCGGAATTTAGCCATTCCCCCTGCGCCGGGCATACTTTTGTAATAAGAACTGATGCCTAACAAGGCCATGGCGGTTTCCTGGGTGGAATACCAGCGCCCGACGGAAAAAGCATCGATGACATTTTTCAGAATCAAAGTGGCGGTTTTCTGGTCATTCATTTTTGTACATAAATACAGCATCAGGGCGCGGTCGCGCAGCGCCGAACCGTAGGTACCGCTCATCTCATGGTAATCAAGTATTTCGGAACTGCCTGTATCGACCGCTTTGGCGGCATCTTTTTGCCCGGCCAGGTAATATGCTGCCGCCAGCAGCTTGCGTGACAACGGATCCAGCTTGTCTTTATAATTCTCGCGCACCAGGTTCATGGCGCCAATATCGGCATTGCCCGATAACGCCAGTAGATACAGCCGGTAAGCCTGGAAACGATGATTTTTAGTATTTACTTCTTTAGCCTGGGCTTTGGCGCTGTTCAGCCAGTTATTAAATAATTCATCCGGAATATAATAGCCGATCGCTTTGGCTTCCAGAATAAAGTGCCCGGCATAACTTGTCCCCCAATCATTATACTCGGTTGACGACGGCCAGTATGAAAATCCCCTGCTTATCTGAAAAGTAGCCAGGCGTTTGATCGCCTCATTGATATTATTGGTGATTTCCGTTTTTTGATAATCCTTAACATCGATCAAATAATTTAAAAACAACTGTGGAAACGCCGCAGACACGGTTTGCTCGATACAGCCGTAAGGATACCTGATCAGATAGCGCAACCTTTCATCCAGTTGCACATCCGGCAGCTTGGCGCAGATCAGCCGCGCCTGGTTTGTTCCCGCCAGACCAAATTTTTCCGGTACAAACGTAACCGACTGCCCGTTAATGATCATAGTATCCTGAATTTCCGTATAGAACGGATTGGCGCTTAAGATTGGCAACGTAACACTATAGTCCGTTTTAAAGGAACCGGCAACCGCCTTGATTTGAATGGAATCCGCGCCGACCTTATCGCCAACCCGCACCTGGAACAAGGTATCCTGCTCGCCGGGGCGCGCCACTGCCATGGTCAGCGCCCGTTCGCCCATGATCTGCAGATTATCGGTAGATGTAATTGTTAGTGCAACTTGGTTAATCGAGTTGTCCATTGCAAAAACGGATACGGGCAGGTTGAAAATATCGCCGGGGCGCGCAACACGGGGAACGGTCGGCAATACCATCAGCGGCAATTTTACGGGTATAGTTTGTTCCAGCGAAGTATAACTATTGCCGGCGGCACCGATGACCATCACCCGCACAGAGCCGATATAATTGGGCATAGTGAATTTGGTTGTCACCGTCTCTCCCGGTTTTATGGATACAGGCTCTTTGTACAACACAACCGGGATGAACCGCTTGCCCTGTCCCTCATCCATCCTCTTCATCCGTTCTTCATCAAAACCATCGCCGCCAATATTAAAGTATTTATCAATATCGGGAAAGAGAATGCCGATGATCTCGTCATAATTATCCAGGGTTTGAATGCCCAGGCGGATCTTGTGGAAAAAATAATCCCAGGGTTTTGGCGTTTTGAAATCTGTTAAATCCAGCAAGCCCTCATCGACAATAGCAATAGTGTAGGTGGCTTTAACTTTGGCGTTAGAAGTTACCTTGACGGCAAATTCTTCGCGGGGCTTAATTTCAGCCGGAGCGGTCATAGTAAGCGGTAAATGGGTAGCTTTATCTTCAACATACAATGTCTTTATCCCGTATAATCGCATGGGCAGATCATTGCTGTTCTGGTTATGCGGCTGCACTAAAAAGACCGAAGCGTAACAGTTCGGGATCATTTCCCCGGTAACGGGAACATTAAAGGTGACCCGTTTACCGTTAGCGTCTTTCCAATCCTGGCGGATGATTTTATCACCCTGCTCGATATTTAATACCAAAATTCCTTTGCCGGGAGTTTCCATAGTCAACTTGGCCACATCGCCGGGAGAATAGACATTTTTATCGGAAAAGACCTGCAAATAGTTACGTTCGCCGCCTTCATCAGTTACGCCGCTTCCACCCCACTGGTAAACATAAAAAAAGAATCCGCATTGATGCATCGATTCCAGGTCCGTCACCTCAATTAAAAACCGGCCGTAATCTTCTACAGTCAGATTATGGTTCACTGGAGTGGTGGCGGAGGTGATATTGGTACTGCTGATCAAAAAAGTTGAACTGGAGCGTTTGTAATCCATCTCATCGCGTTCATCATAATGCCACCACCAGTTATCGCGCTGCACATACAAATCTACTTTCAGGTTTTTACCGGCAAGCGGTGCGCCATTTTTATCAACCACAATCACAGGAATATTGTATTTATCACCAAAACGAGCGGCGCGGTTCATAAAAATATTTTTAATACCGACGTAACTTTTAAATGGAGAAATGGAAATAGTTTTGGCATTTTCTGTCAGATTGCCGCCTTTTTCCATAACAGAAGTTCGCAGCACAGCCGTCAGCAGGCCATTGGCATTTACCAGGTCATCAAACTCGAAATTCAAATCATAGCGGCCCTGCGAATCCAGGGGGCCCTGGTACACCTCTTGGGTTAAAGTAGAAAAATATTTTACTGGGGTCTGAAAAATATATTCACTGAATTTGGGTGCGGTAAATTCTTTATGTACCAGTTCCACATAGATCGAAGTATTGAGGTTCGCCGCAGGAGCGCCAAACAGATAACGCGAGGTAACAGCGCCGGTCAGGGTCAGATCAGGCGCCTCGATGAGTTCAGGAACATCCACAAGGATTTTTAAACGGTTCGGTTTAACGGTTTCAACCTTGAGTTGTTCATCAAATTGCTGGTCGGCAACGTTAAGTACAGCCAGCCAGTTGCCGGTGGGGTCTGTTGCTGCAGTAGGTATAGAAAAATAAACATGCCCAAAACTGCCGCAGTTCTGTTTGGTTTGCAACACATTTTGTGACATGGCATTATACACAGTCAGGGTAACCGGTTGCTCTGCCGGGGGGTTCTTTTTATTCATACGTATAATTGCAGCCAGATGAATGGTATCCCCCGGTCGATAAACGCCACGGTCGGTATAGATAAAGGTATTTACTCCCCTCACTTCACCGGCAAAGCCCTCAACATCAAAGTTATTCAACTCCCAGTCATGATGGTTTAACTTGATCAGCGCAATCCCGGATTTATCCTGCCCAAAGATATAAGAGCCTTCATCCCGGGTAAATTTTGCATAGCCATTGGTATTAGTGGTTTGCTCCTCAAGTAATTGATTTTGGAAATTATACAATTTTAATTTCAAGCCGCCGGCCGCATGCGCATCGAGTACATTTACAGCAAATACATGCAGGCCATCTCCGGCTTTTTTCAGGGTCAGACCGATATCCGAAGAGATGAGCAGCTTGTTCATATTACCGCGCTCATAGTAATATCCAGGCCGGGCTGGACTTGAATAGTAATCATCATCTTCAAAATACAATGTCGTTTCATTTAAATTATTGCGGTTCGAAACGCATTTCCCGGTGAGATCATTTTCATCAAAAGTTAAATAAACAACAAAAGCGGAATTCTTTTTATTACGAAATACCGGCGCCAGGTCGATTTCACTCTTGAGCCATTTGTTCTTTTGCATAGTGATATCGATGACTTTTTTGTGTATTTGTACCGCTACCCGGTCTATATCCTGGTAATCGCGATCATAGTAATAATATTCATCATTCTGATAATTTTTGCTCTTGTCATACAGAACATTGTGCTGCAGGAAAAAGCCGAGGTTTTGCGGCAATACTTCGTAAACGGTAAGATTCGCTTTGGCAACATTGACGGATTTGAATTGCAGTTTAAATTTATTATCTGTCGGCAGGTATATACCGGATGAAAGCCATTGAATTTCCGGTTTGATATTACTAAGGTAAAATTTTTGTTCAAAATCGCTGGTCAGCTTTGTACCATAAACGGAAGGAAAGCCTGCGGCAATTTTGATTTTATATTCCTGGCCGGGAATAAAATTACCGCTGACCAACAGGTATTTGCCGTTAACCTGGGCGGAAAATTCAAGCGCCGGGGCCAGGGTTATAAAGCCGGAGAGGTCGATATTTTTCCGGATCGGATCGTTGAACCGAAAACCATAAGAATATTGATCCGCTTCGGGATCTGTCATATCGGCATGGGTAATAACCCGGAATACATTAATACCCGGTAAAATAATGGTCTGTTCCCAGGATTTGTTATCCGCAGTATATTTTCCCGGCAGGGTGAGGTTAAAATTTTTGCCGCTTTTTTCCCGCTTTACCGCTGAGGAGCGCAGGCTGACAGCATTGCCGGCCTCGCCAGGAGTGACGGTGAATTTTAATTTGCCGCCGGAGCCCTTGCAGTCGATATCATCCTCTACTTTTTTTGCATCTACCGGCTGTGAAAACAGGATTTTTCCCTCAAAGATCACTTTATTGTCTTCATCGGGCACTGCGACAAAATCGCCATCAAAACTTATCACTTCCTGCTCAGCGACTTTGAAAGAAAATTTAAAATCATTCACTTTTTTATCGGCGCCAAAAGCGGTTTTACCTTTGAATACGCCGTTAATAGTTTTTCCGGCCGGTAAAAAATCGGCAGGTTTAAAAACCAGGTTAGTTTCGGATAACCACTGCGCCTTGCCTTTTATCCTGGGTTCAAAAGAGACCGGACTTTCATCCAGTTCAGTACCAATAAAATGACGGGGGATCACCGGCTCCTTGAATTCAAAATCCAGAGGGGCTGCAGAAGATACCAACCCGTTTGGATAATGAAGCAGCGCATCATTTAAATCCAGCTTTTCACCCTGAAAAGCAGCGATTTCCGGAGATATTTGCTTATCCCCTTTTTGCTGGCAGGCACAAACCAGTAAAATCAGACCAATACATAGAACTTTTTTCATGGCTACTCCATTATCCAAATTGTGAATGATTAATTACCATCAGATCAATAAAGATTTCGATCATTCTCAGTTGTTTATACTGTTGTTTGACTCATTAACCGGTTCTGCAGAGTGGTCATAGCTGATGTACTCCGGCGCTACTGCTCCTCCAGAAACAATAAAGGCCATAGCTTCATCTACCGTCCAGTTTGTTGAAATAATTCTTTCCACCGGCACAATTTCCAGGTAACCGGATGTGGGGTTTGGCGTGGTCGGCACATAAACAGCAGCCAGTTTACGACCACTCTTTTCATCGGTCAAAACCCGCGTTACAAAGCCAACGGTTTTCATGTCCTGGTGTGGAAAGTCAATCAACACTACCCGCTGTGTCTCATCCGGTTTGCTTTCCAGGGCCAGTATCAACTTTTTTGTACCGCCATAAATAGTCTTGATCAGGGGTATCCGGTTCATCATGGCATCAAACCAGTTGATCATGGTTTTACCAATAACCTGGGTAGCAATTAATCCGACAAAATATAACAAAAAGACAATAAACACCAGCCCGACAATATTACCAAACCAGGGTTGTACCAGCCATTTGGCCAGAATCGGTATATGCGGTGATATGATTAAAGCAAAGGCTTTTACAATCGGTTCCCCGAAATCAATAAATATCCCCAGTAAAAACCTGACAATAATAATTGTAATGGCGGCGGGAATAAAGGTGAGTAAGCCGGTAATCAGGTTCCGTTTGATATGTTTGGAAAAAGGCTTGCGTGTTTTTGCAGACATAGTCTATTTTACCCATAAATATAAAATTTTAGTACATGAATGTACTAAAAATTTTATATTTAAAAAAAGGAAAAAAGGTGGATACATATCCTGCACGGCAGGTTTTATAATAAAGCCTGCCGCATAACAGGATATTAAAAACAAGAACGTTTATTTTTCAACTTTGACATCTTTAATATCTGGCAACAAAATAATTTCAATACGTCGGTTCTGGCTGCGCCCTTCGACTGTTTCATTGCTGGCAATCGGGTGAAACTCGGCAAGACCAACAGCTTCGAGCCGGGCAGACTCAATGCCGACTTTTTCCTGCAGGAAACGAACAACATTTGTAGCACGGGCATTGGAAAGTTCCCAATTGGTGGGGTATTTTTTAATAAGTTTGGAACTGATCGGCACATTGTCCGTATGACCTTCCACACGGATCACTTTGTTGGTGGTATTCTTTAAGACTTTACCGACCCGTTCCAGCACTTTAACACCTTCGGGGGTTACTTCGGCTTCACCGGAAGGGAACAAAATTTTATCAACCATACTAACCGACAACCGGTCCGCCAGTCGGGTGATTTTTATTTTACCGTCTTCTATTTCCTGTTTCATTCCCTCAACCAGTTCATCATAGGTGCCTTTAACTTTGGCAACCTCTTCTTCTTTGGAGCGGGAAATATCACTGATCTTTTGTTCCAGTTCTTGAACTATTGAAGCCTTTTCCTCCTCCAGTTTAGAAATTTGAAATGCCAGTTCTTTGTTGGCGCCGTTCAACCGGTCAAACTCGGCGGTTGCTTTACTTGCCTGGCTGTAAAAATAATAAGCGCCGGCGCCAAATAATAACGCAAGAACACAAAGGATAATTACTGCAACTTTCATTTTGCTCTCCTCTACTAAAGTTAAAAATTTAATTAATTAAACTGCCCTTCTACAAGCCGGACTAATTACTAAACTGTCGAACTTTACCTGCCAGAATACTCTAGTCAGGATAACCGTTATATTCAAATTATCAACGGGTTGGGATGCAAAATAACAGCTAATAAATTATCGTACTTTATGTATAGATATAGCTGAAAAATTAAAGAACATGTTTTGAGACAAGATTAACAATTCGTGCGGACAAAATAAAATTTAAAACAGAGAATAAAACTGATATGTATGTATTAAACAAAGTAAGGGATGATAAAATTCTCTGTCGAATGATAAAAATTAAATTTTTTTAATCCATTCAAAAGGTAAAAAGTTTACCATTCTTATTTCCGGTGATTATCAGGAAAGTTAGTTCTTCTCGATACGATAAAGATGTGTTTCTGTTCGTAACAGCAAAGATTTGCCGATCACCGCCGGTGATGCCCAGATTGGGGCATCCAGCTTGTTTTCTGCCGCCAGGTTGAACTCTTTGCCCGGTTTTATGACAAATGAATGTCCTTGTTTATTGCTAAAGTATAGCAAGCCACCGGCATATACCGGCGCAGCTCCAAATTTTCCGGACAGGCGTTCTTTCCACACCAATTTACCAGTGGCAGCTTCCAGGCAAGTGATAAAACCCATATCGGCGACCATATACAACAAGCCATCGACAATAACCGGCGATGATTCACCGCACACCCGCTCATTGTATTTCCACACTACATGGCTTTTTGTTACATCTCCCTTGCTGTCCGGTTTTACTGCCCACAAACCAATATCATGGTTATCCCACCCGGTATTTACAAAAACCAGCCCACCATCGCTTACCGGGCATGCAATGGTTGAATCAAAGCCATATACCACCCGCCAGATTTCCTTACCGGTATCCGGATCCAGGGCAAAGGTCGCCTGGGCGCCTTCGCTGATAAGCTGAGGTTTACCGTTCACAACTATGATAATTGGCGTCGAATAGGCTTTTTTATACAAAGGTAAAACATCATCGTTATAAACATCGCCGGGACGATTACTTTTCCACACTGTTGCGCCGGTCATTTTATCCAGAGCGCATACATACTGCACATCTGTGCCTTCCAGATGCAGAATCAATAAATTCTTGTAAATGATCGGAGAGGATGCCGGTCCCTGCAGGTGATTGCAATGCAGGTCGCGCCGCTCCCACAGTTTTTTGCCGGTATTGGTATCGATACAGACCGTACCAAATGTCCCGAAATGGACATATACCCTGCCCTTTTCAATAACCGGCGATGGTGTAGCATAGGAATTCATTTCATTGATACTCTGCGGTTTTTCTTCCGTAAACAACAGGATATCATATATTATCTTGCCGGTATTCAAATCAACACACAAAGCATAGAACTTGTGCCCGTCAACAGTGGCGGTCGTCAACCAGACTTGCCCATCCAGCACAACCGGAGTTGACCAGCCACGGTCATGAATTGCAGTTTTCCAGCGAATATTTTCTGTTTCGCTCCAATGCAGCGGCGTATCCGGACAATCGGAATGTCCATTGCCAAAAGGACCGCGAAATTGCGGCCAGCTATCTCCTGCAAAGCAACTGGTAACTAGCATTAAAATTAACAACCCATACTTCCGGTAGCGCATCTGTTTCTCCTTTGTAATGTTTTATATAAACTTGTATTGTCATTTTAATTCCGCTTGTAATACTGCTAAATATTTGTAAATTATTACCGTATCTTTTTTTCCAGAGCAGAATCCCTGCATATCAGCTCTATTATAATTTATCATTTTCAACAGAGAATTCAAGAATTATCTGGAGAATATCATGAAAATAAAAACAATCATCCTCACAGTTATTGCCACCCTGGTAGTGGTTATTTTTTTACAAAACCTCAAGGCGGTTTATTTTCAGTTGCTGTTTTGGAATTTATCTGTTTCTCTAGCCATTTTACTATTAATGATGTTACTCATCGGCATAATTGTTGGCACAATTATCGTCGGGCTTATACGCCGTAAAAGGGTGAACAAGCATTAATTGGTTATAACCAAAGTGTATTTGCAGCACAAGTCTGATAAACCTTAATTTTCATTATTGTCGGGTTATTTAACACAGGTCATTCTGGCAATACTGTACTGCCCGCCACCGGTTACCCGCACAAAATAAATTCCTCCGGCCAAATCTGTCGCTGTAAAATTTACCTGATAATCTCCTGCGGCTTTTTCTTCATCAAGCAATGTGCTCACCAGCCGGCCCAGCACATCATAAACAGATATTTGTACCCGGCTAGATTTTAATAGATGATAATCAATAATGGCAGATTCATTAAAGGGATTAGGATAAATAGTCACCAGGTGATAATGGTTTGGCGGCGTTTGTGCAATTTCAGTATAAATCTCGGTTTCCTGATCTAGCCAGTCACAGCGTTGCCGGATCCAGTTCTTTAAATAATTTATTTCCTCCGCATAGGAGTGACCAACATAATTATTCGGCCAAACATATTGCCCCAAGATTGGCCAGCGGTTAAAATTGCGCGCCTGTGCTTCATCTAAAACAGTGGTCAAGGAATCTATCAGCGAGTTGATGCGCGCCGGGGCCAGAACCGAACCACGCAAGTCATGCCAACGTTCTGCAAACATTTTACGGATTTCCGGGTCTTGATCCAGATTTTTACACCAGGCCGGTATTTTATCCACTAATTGCACTTTACGATCCAAAATAAATCCGCTGGTCAATTCCCCCTCATAATAATTTACATTGCCGAACCCGAGATTGAAATCCCACACCGGGCCCATGACCAGGCGCTTGTCTTTGCTATTTTTATCTTTGTATAAAAATGTGCTTAGTGAAAAGGAATCCACATTTTTGGTAAATTCACTGATTATCCAGAAATCTATAAATGAATCTATATCTAAATACTCCCGGTAATAGAGTTGCCAGTCGTTTTGGTTCATGAGGGTTTCAAAGGCAGTGATATAATTAATAATATATTCTTGCTGAGCGGGCGAGATATCTCCGGGTTTGGGATAATGAAACAAGTACTTCATATTTAACCGGTCGGGTTTGAGGGAATAGGGCGAAACCCAGCCGTCATTTTCTTCACCGGCCTCACGGTCAACTTTGATGATATATCCGCCGGTTAACTGATCGCCGTTGTTATCATCGGGTTGTAACTCGGCAATATCCACCCGACGTTTATCGCGTTTGATCTTTTCCAGCAAAACATATACGCCGCGATAATCGCCGTTCACCACCAGTTCACAAAGGCGGGTTCGGGAAGCATAACGGCCCATATCACGGGCAAAACGATAGGCCAGAATATTGCGGATCATACTTTTATCGCTATAAGGAGGATACAATATCCAGTCGTTCTCGGCTGGCAGACCCAGCAAAGCCACATTAAGGTTATTGCCCGATGAATCGCAGGTTTCAAAGCCATATTGCTTTTTAGGCCAGTTCTGCCACTGCCCGCTGGAACCGCGGATTTCTATATTAATCAATCCATCATAATTATTGAACGGATCAGTCAGGGCATTCCTTCCGACACTATTATCTATCACCCCCAGGTGCACAGTAACTCTGGTATTATTTTGAATGTTTTTGCCAAATGTATCGATTACCAAAACCGGCAAATTTGAGGAAATAAATTCCTGCGCAGAATTTATTTCAGAATAAATTTGTTGTGAAATGGCGCGTGGTAAATTGCTAACAAGCGGTGCAAATAACAGCACAACCGCCAGGATATGGCGCTGAAAATTCCTTGTACTATGTCTTATTCCTGCAATCATTTTCATTCGCCATAATCATTTCCAGCTTTAGACTAAATTATAACTCTTACTATAAAATGCAAATATTAATTTTTATAATAATCGTGTTTTGAATCACATTCAAGAATTACACCAAGTAGTATAATATTAAAAATTAAATTGGAGTTCATTATGAAAAGACAATTATTAAATCATTTGTTCACGACCGGCCTCGCTCTGGTTGTATTATTAGCCGCATGTGAAAAAAATGTTGCCGACAGCAATACCCCGGGAACTACCGACAGACCGTCTTTGCCGCCGGCCGGTTCAATGACAGTGGACATGTCTGCATTTGAAGGCGGCGCTACTTCCCTGGCTAAATCAGCGCAACCGGCATCAAAGAACAACTTTGCCAATGCCTCAATCAGGGTTGCCATTATCAATACAGCAGTAATCGTGCGTCTGGCTCCCCCTACTGCAGTATTTGCTGCCGCCCTGACCGATACACCTTCAGTCGACACAAAAGGAAAATACCACTGGAATTATGAATTAATACAAAATCAGATCAACTTTCAGGCAGAGCTGACAGGCTGGATTGAAATTAAAACCGCCAAAGCGAAATGGGAAATGGTTGTCAGCGCAGTAAATACAAATCCCGTATTGAATGATTTTAAATGGTATGAAGGCTGGGCTAATTTGCTCAATACCAGCGGGCAATGGACCTTTTATGACTCACAAAAACCGACTGCTCCACAAGAAATGATTACACTTGACTGGCAGTATACAAACGAAACCAATAAAAGCCTGGTTTTTACCAACGTGGATCCAACCAATCCCAATTATCAGGATGTTTTAACCTACTCCGCGCTTGGCGACGACCGCAAGATCGAATACTATGATATGTCAACCGGCTTTAATTCCATTGTTTTCTGGAGCGATTCCACTACTGCCGGTTATTTACAGGTGCCTGATTACAACAATGGTGAAAAAGCCTGGTGGGATGAAAACCATAATGATATTGTTCCATAAAACTAAAACATTCTGAAAAAAGCGGATTCCCCTTTATGGGCATAAATAATGTTAAATCTACAGTATTTATGCCCTTTTTCATTTAATAATTTACAATTATTTGTTCTTTAAAATCCCGGATAAAACAAAAGCCGCTCCCGCCAAACTGGTATCCTTTAAAAAGCTGGGCAGCGATCCCATCATCGTTTCCGGATTGAGCACACCGGGGAAATGGATGGTAAAGGCAAAAGTCAGCAATAACACACCCAGTAATAATGAGGCCAGTTTGGCGTACTTGTTAATAATGATACTCACTGCTGCAGCCAGCAGCGCCAGACCGGTAAAATATACCCAAAACACTTTGAGCGGTAAAAAGGCCGGGACTATACCCTGCATCATGTTGGCATACATCAAATGGTTAAAGCCAAATACCGCCATAGGTAAAGCGTACATAGTTCGTGCTGCAACACCAGTTATCTTTTTCATGGTTCTCTCCTGTTCTTTCAGTTTTATTCTCTAATTCTATCTAAAAAAGTATTGATTTCAGTTACCTTGTCAACCGGCAGGGTATGCAGTTGCTCCTCCAAACCGGCAATTTTGTCATCGAGCCGGGTCAACAATTCAAGTCCCGTTTTGGTGATAACAACATCTACCGAGCGGCGGTTATCATGACATATTTCGCGCTGCACATAACCTTTCAGACGTAACCGCTCGATCAGGCGCGAGGCATCGGACATTTTGTCGATCATTCGTTCCCGTACCAGTTTTATCGTTACCGGTTTGGGATATTGGCCGCGTAAAATCCGCAGGACGTTGTATTGTTGTGTCGTTATATCAAATGGACGCAACATTTCCATGGTCATTTCATTGAGCCAGTGACCGGTATAGACAATATTGATGAGCAATTTATGGTATTCATTTCTGAACTTAACTTGTTTGATTTCATCTTCAATTGCCATATTTTTTTCCAGCAAATTTCTTCATCAATACCTTAACAATTAATTAGATGTCATAACAACAATTGTTTAAACATTATTCCAATTCCATAAAAAATTTTTATCATTTCACAGGGTCAAGTGAATTTAAATAGCAATCCTGAAGCGGAATGCTTATATTCAGGAAATATCTACTCTTCCAATCATGATCGAACCAAAATGCAAGGTGGCGCTATGAAAATCAGGAAATTTTATTTGCTGTTTTGCATATTAGCCTGGCTGATATTTGTAAACAGCGCAGTTGCGGATGAACCAATCAAAAAGCAGGTAACGTTGCATGCCGGCCAGGTTTTTCAAACCATGGATGGCTTTGGTGTTAATATTACCCCGGCGCAATGGGCTAACGGTCATTTACGACCGGTTATTGATATGCTGGTCGACGACCTCGGCTGCACCCTGTTCCGCTTTGACTGCTGGGGCAAAGCGGACTGGCTTGATCCGAAAATGCGCAACGCAAACGGGCAGTATCCGGCAGCCTATCTGAAAAAAATCTATACCGGGCCAATATTCCGGGACGCCTGGGAAACCTTTCGCTACCTGAACAGCAAAAACATTGAGCCTTTTTTCAACATTAGCGGCAGAATTCCGGCTGAACTGGCCGGGGCGGACGGTCAAACCCTGGTCGATTTTGACGGCTATGCCGAGATGGCCGTCACCATGCTGCAATGGGCCCGTAATGAGGAAAAACTGCAATTCTCCCTGTTTGCACCATTCAATGAAACCGATTTGGGATTCCCGGAAGGACCTAAACTTTCCCCGGAATACAGTCTGGCTGCGGTTAAAGTGATGGTCGATAAAATGGATCAAGCCGGTTTAACGGACGTAAAACTGATCTTGTTCTGCGACGCCGGACCGCGGGTAAAAATGCTCGACGGGGTATTGACAGATCCCTCTCTCATCAATCGCACCACAGCTTTTTCAACGCATACTTATGGGGACGGCGGCGATCAGGAAGTGGGCGACTGGTTTTTAGGCAAAACTCCTTATGCGGTGTTTGCCGAACACATCAACAACAGTCCTTATAAAAACAGCTCGGTGTGGATGACCGAATACGGCGACCTGGATCAGACCGGTGAAGTGGAATTCGGTTTTGCCTGGAGGTCGACGAGACGACTGTTTAAATTCCTGCAAGACGGGTTTAATGCCGGGCTGGCCTGGGATGCCTTTGATAACCTGCACGAACATGATTCGGCCTGGGCAACCTACGGTTTGTTTGCAACTGACCGTGAAACCTGGACTTATTCGCCCAAACCACGCTATTATGCGGCAAAACAGGTTTACCGGTTTGTAAAGCCCGGTTTTCAAAGGGTAGAAATAAAAGCAATTAGTGATAATGAGAACGATGTCTATAAAACATGGCGCTCTCCCCTGAAGCACCTGCAACTGCTGGCGTTTGTTTCAACGGACAAAAAAGATTTTACCATTAACGGCATGAGTACTATAGAAAGTAATGTGGAATTATCAGTTAACCTGGAAGGATTACCGGGCTTGACCGATGCGACTCCAGTTTTTTATTACAGGACGTCAAGAAATGAAACATGTAAAGCAATTAAAGATGTGCAAATCGTTGGCAGGCAACTAAAAGTGCTGGTAACTGAGAATTCTATTTTCACGTTAACCACACTGGCGGATGAATAATAATGCGCCGGTCTCCGCAACTCGTTTGACAATGACCGGTTTTCTGCACTCATGAGTTGCGATGGTAGTAATATAATAAAAATTGAAATATATCTTACTTTACTGTAAAATTATTTATAATTATATTTACCAACTCGGATAATGCCGGTTAAATGAAGGAGAAGCTTATGCGACGGTTAACAGGCAAGGTGTTGACCATTGTTTTAATATTATTCATAACCACTGCTGTTTATAGCCAGCAGAGACCAATCACCGACCAATTTAGCGGGACGGGTTACCTGGGAATCGGTTTATCAATTCTGAATTTATCTGCTTTACAGGAACAGCTCAGAGCCAGTTCCATCATCTATCCGGCTTTGTCCGAAAATATGTTCCAGTTCGGCGCCGGCGGCTTGTTTACAATTCGCAACTGGATCATCAGCGGCGAGGGCGCCGGCTTGTCCACTACCGGGCAAAGTAATGACGGGTACAAATCAAAGCTCAGCGGCGGATATGTGAAACTGGAAACCGGATATGTTATGTATCGTAACAAGCATTGGACGGTTTTTCCGCTTATCGGCATTGGCGGCGGAGTACTGGAATTTCGAATAAACAAGGAAATAAATGACCAGCCGTTCGGGGAAATATTGGATAAACCGGTGACAGGCACCATGCTGACCAGCAACAACCTGTTTGCCAGCGCTGTGCTGGGCGCCGATTACCAGATCAGCGTCAGTTCAGAAGACAGCGATGAAGGCAACATTGTCATCGGGTTGCGCGCCGGGTATAATGTGCCGATTAAAGTGTTTGATTGGAAAATAGCGGGGACAGAGACGACATTGACCGATGGCCCCGAGACGGGACTGGAAGGGATGTTCATCAGCATTGTTGTCGGTATTAGCGGGGCAAATTTTGAGGATGAAGATTAACGATTGGTATTAAATTAAATTGTTTGTATATTCACTTTTCGGGAATGCAAGGCGACCTGGTGGCGTCCGCGGGCTTCAAACCCGTTGTAAGGCGGTTTCCGTCTTTGGTGAGTTCGATTCTCACACATTCCCGCCACGCTGTAAAATCAAACACTTACAGCCAAAAGGCCCCTCAAATACAGGGGCCTTTTTTATTTATATATCAATTATTTAACTCAAAATATCCTGTTCTTCCCGGTTATATCCCCTATAAATCCCCTACAAGTTTTATTAAAATTCTTATTTTTCACTCATCATGCTCGTCCTGGGAATATATCCCAGGTCGTTATATTAGGTAGGGCATTATATCTTGCAAAATTTAATAAAAAAAATAAATTATTTTATAGGAAAGAGTTCGATTCTAACAAACTCAAACTATTTTTATGAATTCTGGAAATAAGGGTTTTGTTTTAATATTCAATTGTTTTGTAGGGGCAGGGCTTGCCCCTGCCCATGTGTTCAGGGGAACCACATTTATTCATATAAAATTTTTCATGGGCAACCGCAAGGGTTGCCCCTACAGTTGGAATTCGTGAATCATGATCGCACGGGTTTACTGACCCGGTTCGTAGATAGGTAAGGATTTCTACCCCTATTCCCCGCACCGGGGTATGAATCCCGGTGCGATCAAATTGTTGTAGAGCCAAGGCATGCCTTGTCTCTACACCCAATTTAAAAATTTATTGAACTCGTGTCTCTACTGTACATACCCAATCTTCCCATACAACGTCGAATCGGCGTGCTGGAAGGATTTGATATGGTCGAGCCAGTAGGTAATGACCGTCGGCGTTGAACTCTGGATTTGCGTATCTCCCCAACTGCTGGAGGGATTATCCGCCATCCAGTCCACATTAATATAGGTAAAAGCTTTGACGGCGGGATTGTCCCTGCACAAGCCGAACACCTGTTCCAGCCACTTGGTATTGGGAATAACCCAGGCCGGGTCGGCGCCGTCGGCGGTGCGAATGGCGGCGGTCTCGGCCAGCATCACCGGTTTATTGTGGGTTTCAGCAAAGGTAATCAGCCACTGCACCACACTGTTGGTCGCCAGGTTACCCCAGCCGATGCCGAAAATGGACATGCCCACCCAATCCACATAATCGTCGCCGGGATACCATAATTCCTGCGTCACCGCGGTGCCGGCCGGCAATTCGGGATAATAGTCCGGGAAATCATCATGGCCGTAATAGGCGCCCACTCCCCATGAATGCCAGACATACGCCACGTTGGTCACGCCCTGGCCGCGCATTTTATCGACAAAATAACGCCAGGCGGCAATGTACTTGTCCGGCGGATAGGCATTATGCGAGCCGTCAAATTCATAACCCAGGCGGATAAATATGGGCCGATCGAAGGTTTTACATGCCGACGCCAGGGCAATTATGTTCTGGTCATATTTGCCATCGACAATATCATCCAGGTAATAGCCGGGGTCACCCCACTGCCTTTCGCCGGTCCAGATCGCCAGTTGCAGCACGGTGTTGGGATACTTGTCCAGGTAGGTTTTATACCTGGGCATATCCTGCTGTACGGCGTTATTGGAAAGGCTGGTGTAAAACGCAAATCCCGCCGGGGTGGGAGTTTTGCGTACTTTGTTCATATAAGCATCCATAAAAATCGTATTACTCTGTCCCAAAATAAACAAACAATCGCCATCGGGAGGCTCGTATTTTGGAGTTTCCGTAACCGGCGCGGGTTTTTTATTGTCTGGTTCGGTCACATCATTCTTGCAGGAAACGCCAAACACACTGGTAATTACCAAGAAAGCCACAATGATATATTTCTGATTCATTTTTTAACTCCACAAATGTCAGTACGGTAAACTCGAAACAATTTAAAACAATTTTTAGACATTAAATACAACTATTCCATCCGGCTATATTAACTTTATTACACCATGCCGCGAGGGTAGATTAAAAAAAACAAATCAAAAATATTATTTACTGGAATTGAATAAAAGAAAATATTATATTCAAAAATAAATTTCCGGTAACGTTTGCGGAAAAATTTTCGGCTCGTTTCCTGATCGAATCCCCTGGATAAGCAGGAGGAGCGTTCCTGTTCTTAACATCTGATAAAGTATAAATTTTCTTGAAACCCGGTCTCTTGGTTTCAGGGCAATCGCATACAAATAATTAAGGAGCAAATGTATGAGTACAGAAACACAAAAACTGTCATTGCGGGAAAAACTCTGCTTTGGTTTTGGCGATCTTGCATCTGTGCTTTATTGGCAAACTTTTATGTTGTACTTTACCTATTTTTACACCGATGTCTTTATCATCCCAGCGGCTGTAGCCGGTACCATGTTCCTCATCAGCCGGGTTTGGGATGGCGTCAATGACCCGTTAATGGGCATGCTCGCCGACCGCACCAAAACCCGCTGGGGCAAGTTCCGTCCCTATTTGCTTTGGCTTTGTGTGCCGTTTGCCGTTGTCGGTGTACTCACCTTTACCGTCCCCGATTTTGGGCAAACAGGAAAAATTATTTATGCATTTATCACTTTTAATGCCATTATGATGCTTTATACAGCTATCAATATTCCCTATACCGCTCTGCTCGGAGTTATTTCGGCAGATTCCAGTGAACGTACGACCGTTTCTTCGGTAAAATTCATGTTCGCCTTTGGCGCCGGTATCATAGTTTCCGCAACGCTGCTGCCCATGGCCAAAGCATTCGGCGGCGGTAATGACGCAAAAGGCTGGCAACTTTCATTTATCATTTATGGTATTGCCGCTATCATTTTCTTCTTGATTGCCTTTTTAGGTACCAGGGAACGGGTGCAGCCCCCCAAGAATCAAAAATCCTCCGTAAAACAGGATTTATATGAACTGGTAACCAATAAACCATGGGTTATCCTGTTAGCGGTAACGATAACTTTTATCCTTTTTGTAGCGGTAAAGAGCAGTGTGACGGTGCATTACTTTAAATATGTGATCGGTTCCCAGGAAGTAAAACTGCCCTTTATGGAAAACAAAATGTATGATTTCAACACTTTGGTTTCCGTTTTCAACACCATTGGACAAATATCCTCATTGCTTGGCGTATTATTCGTCATTTGGTTTGCCAAAGTTATCGGCAAGAAAAATGCTTTTCTGATCCTGTTTACTGTGGCAATCATCAGCACCGGCTCTTATTTCTTCCTCACCGCCAAACAAATGGGCCTGATCTTTTTGTTCCAGGTAACCGGTTCCTTCACCGGCGGCCCGCTCAGTGTGCTGGTGTGGGCCATGTATGCCGATACCGCCGATTATAATGAATGGAAACGCGGCCGCCGCACCACCGGTTTGATCTTTTCCGCTTCGACCATGGCGCAGAAATTTGGCTGGGCTTTCGGCGCATTTGTGGCGCTCAATTTAATGTCCTCAGTCGGTTTTGCCGCCAACCAGGAGCAAACCCCGGAAAGTATCAAAGGCTTGATTATGTTGTTCAGTATCATTCCGGCTAGTATTGGCGTGCTTTCCATGCTGCTTTCACTGTTATACCCGATCAGCGATAAACGCATCAAAGTTATTGGCGACGAACTTGCGGAAAGACGGAAAGCGGAAGCTTGATGCAAGTTTTAAAATTACTAGAATAAATTACAAGTAATACAAAGGAAAGACAGTGAAAAAGACTATTATCGGCGACAATTTACCCAATATTCCCTGGGAAAACAAACCTGCGGATTGCAGCGATGTGTTATGGCGCTATAGCGGCAACCCGGTTCTCGGCTGGAACCCGATCCCGAAAGCCGCCCGTATATACAACAGCGCCGTTCTTCCATATAACGGCGAGTTTGCCGGCGTTTTCCGGGCGGATCAGAAAAACGGCCGCGCCACCTTGTTTTTCGGTAAAAGCCAGGACGCCCTCAAGTGGACGATTGGCCCGGACCCGATTCAGTGGGTCGATGAAAACGGCAAGCCGAATCCGACCAGTTATGCTTACGATCCGCGCTTTGTTAAAATTGACAACACATATTATATTGTCTGGTGCGACGACATGCACGGAGCCTCGATTGGACTGGGCAGAACCACGGATATGAAAACATTTATCCGTATGCCGAATCCCCTGATGCCCTTTAACCGCAACGGCGTGCTGTTTCCGCGCAAGGTGAACGGCAAGTATCTATTGCTCAGCCGTCCCAGCGACAGCGGGCACACTCCCTTTGGCGACATATTCCTCAGCGAAAGTCCGGATATGATACACTGGGGCAGGCATAAATTCGTTATGAGCAAAGGCGGACAAGGGTGGTGGCAGGGCGTCAAAGTCGGCGCCGGACCGGTGCCGATTGAAACTACGGAGGGCTGGTTGCTGTTTTATCATGGCGTATCCACCACCTGCAACGGTTTTGTCTACAGTTATGGCGCGGTTATTCTGGATATCGATGATCCGTCCAAAGTAAAATACCGTTCCCGCGATTACCTTTTGACCCCGGAAAAGCCTTATGAAACCACCGGCTTTGTGCCGAATGTTACTTTTCCGTGCGCCAACCTGTACGATGCGGAAACTGGCAGGATAGCGATCTATTACGGCGCCGCTGATACCTGTACGGCGCTCGCATTCGCCCAGGTCGATGAACTGATCGCTTATATCAAAAACAATTCTGAACAATTTTAAAAACCAGAACAAGTAAGGATTTCGGAGAATTAGAATATGCAATATGGTTATTTTGATGATGCTAACCGGGAATATGTCATAAACCGGCCGGATACTCCCCGCTCGTGGAGTAACTATCTCGGCACTACCGAATACGGCGCGATCATTACCAACAACGCCGGCGGATACAGCTTTTTCAAATCTGCGGCGCAGGGACGCTTTATGCGTCTGCGCTTTAACGCCATTCCCCTTGATCAGCCGGGCCGCTATGTGTACCTGCATGACCGGGACAGCAAGGATTACTGGTCCGCTTCGTGGCAGCCGGTGGGCAAACCGCTAGCGGAATACAAATCCGTTTGCCGGCACGGTACGGCGTACACGGTGATAACTTCCGAGTATTCAGCAATTAAAACAGAAAGCACCTATTTTGTGCCGCTGGGCCGGGCTTTTGAATGCTGGCTGGTCAAAATAACCAACCAGGATACAAAAAAGAGAAATCTGCGCCTGTTCACGTATGTGGAATATGGCTGTAACTGGAAAGCCGCTGACGACCTGAACAACCTGCAATACACCCAGTACATTGCCAAAATGGATGTGGTGGACGGGATTATCGATCATGGCTCGAATGTGAACATGCCCTACCTGCCGGATGATTTTGAGGAAAAAGACCAGGGCCGGCATACGTTCATGGCCATCACCGGCGCGCCGGTAACCGGTTATGATACGGATCGGGAAAAATTTCTTGGCCCCTATCGCGGCTATGGCAATCCTTTGGTTGTGGAAAAAGGCAAATGCAGCAACTCCCTGGCGGCCGGCGATAATCCCTGCGGCACGTTGCAGGTGGATATTGACCTCGAACCGGGCGAGTCGCGCGAAGTGCTGGTGCTGATGGGTATCGGCATGGCGGCGCTGGAAGGCAAAAAGACAGCGGCTGAATTCAAAAATCCCGCTAAAGCGTACGAAGAACTGGCGGCGCTGAAACAATACTGGCACAGTCGCCTGCAAAACATGTTTGTGCAAACGCCGGACAGCGAATTCAACAGCATGATGAACATGTGGAGTCCCTTTAACTGCCTGATGACCTATACCTGGTCGCGGGCGGCGAGCCTGGTATACGCCGGCGAGCGCGACGGCCTGGGTTACCGCGACAGCGTGCAGGATATGCTCGGTGTTATCCACACCATTCCCGATACGGTGCGCGAACGCCTCGAGCTGCTGATAACCGGGCAGGTTTCGACCGGTGGCGCTATGCCGGTGGTCAAACAATTTTCACATCATCCCGGTCAGGAAGAGCCAACCCCGGAGACCGAATACCGTTCGGATGATGTTTTATGGTTGTTCAACTCGATTCCGGCATATATAAAAGAGACCGGCGATGTGGCATTCTATAATAAAGAACTGACGTATGCGGACAAGGGTAAGGATACCGTTTTCTACCACCTGAAACGCGCTATCCAGTTCAGCCTGGATCGCTCCGGCACACATGGTTTCCCCTGTGGCCTGCGGGCGGACTGGAATGACTGCCTGGTGTTGGGGCATGACGGCGAATCGGTGATGGTGGCGTTCCAGCTTCGCTATGCCCTGGCGGTATTTATGGAAATTGCAAAACTGCTGAACAAACCGGCAGAAGGCGAATGGGCGGCCAAACACCTGGCTGTTCTGGATAAAAATATTGAAAAACATGGCTGGGACGGCGAATGGTATTTACGCGCCTACCGCCATGACGGCTTTAAATTCGGTTCCCGCGAAAGCGATGAAGGCTCGATCTTTTTAAATACGCAAACCTGGGCGGTGTATAGCGGTCATACCGACCGGCAAAAAGCGGAAATGGTGATGAAGGCGGTCAATGAGCGACTGGCTACCGAATACGGCCTTGCCCTGTGCGATCCGCCGTTTGTCAAAACCGATTTCAAAGTCATCAAGGCCACCTTGTTCAACAAAAGCATGAAAGAGAACGGCAGTATCTTTTGTCATACCCAGGGCTGGGCGGTGATTGCCGAAACCATGCTTGGACATGGCGACCGGGCATATCAGTATTTTCGCTCCTACATGCCGGCGGCCTATAATACCAAAGCCGAGATCCGCGAAATCGAACCGTATGTTTATTGTCAATCGACCCACGCCAAATACAGTCCCCGCTACGGCGCGTCGCGACTGCCCTGGCTGAGCGGCTCAGCGACGTGGTCGTATTATGCCGCTACCCAATACATTCTCGGTATCCAGCCGGAAATAAACGGTTTGCGCATCGATCCGTGCGTTCCGGCGGATTGGCAGGAATTTTCGGTGCAACGGGTATTCCGCGGTAAATTATTGCATATTAAATTCGATAATAAAGCGGCAGTGCAAAAAGGCGTGGTAAAAATTAACTTGAATAATAAAGAAATTCAGGGTAACTTTTTACCGTTAGACCTGTTGCAAAAGGAAAACCAGGTCGTCGTCACAATGGGTTAATAAAGAACTCTGGAGATAATATGGATAAAGTAACAGAACTGGCAAAAATGATTGACCATTCCATCCTCCATCCCACTTTTACGGATGAGGATTTAAAGCGCGAATGCGCAATAGCTGTAAAATACAATGTCGCCTCGGTGTGCGTCAAGCCCTATGCTGTAAAACAGGCGGCGAAATATTTAAAAGGCTCGGATGTGCTGAACGGCTGCGTCATCGGCTTTCCGCACGGCAATTCATCGGTCAAAGTCAAAGCCTTTGAAACCGAAACCGCTTGCAAGGACGGCGCGGTGGAAATCGACATGGTTGTGAATATCGGCAAAGTACTGAGTGAGGACTGGGATTACGTGGAACAGGAAATCGCCGTCATCCTGCAAGCCTGCCGCAAGCATGGCGCTATCCTCAAGGTGATCTTTGAAAACGATTACCTCACCGATGATAAATACAAGATCAAACTGTGCGAAATTTGCAGCAAGCTCAAGGTTGATTTTGTCAAGACTTCCTCCGGTTATGGCTTTGTTAAGGGAAAGGACGGCAGCTATTCGTACCAGGGCGCCACGGATTACGATCTCAAGCTGATGCGCAAACATTCGGATCCGGCAGTGCAGGTCAAAGCCGCCGGCGGTGTGCGCACGCTGGATGACCTGCTGCGCGTGCAGGCGCTGGGCGTCACCCGCGCCGGAGCCACCGCCACCAGCGCTATCTTGGAAGAAGCGAAAAAGAGGTTCAGCAAATAAATGTTATTTATACAGGGGGTTTTAGCAGTAACTGACGACTGAGAGCTATCAGTTGTCAGTTATCAGTTTTCAGCTTTCAGCTAAAGAATGAATTAGAGATAAATATTTAAAATAAAACCAAATACCAGATACGCAATGGGGAGGTTATGACTTGGGAAGAAATCTGGAAGATGAATAAAATTTTAATCAAACTTTAATACTCAACACTTGATATATTATGGATTATTTCAAGATATTGGAATTTATTATGACAATCATATCTCATTTGTAGATTTGGTAAAATATTATTATTTTGCAATTCTAATTATGGCGAATTCGCCATAATTAAAAGTCAAGCCGGTTTGAATAGTTTTAAAATAAGTATCAAGGGATGGGTAGAAAAGACTCATGCTATTGGATTAAAAGCGACTGCCGGGAGATATGGAGGCACGTATGCCCATAAAGATATAGCCTTTGAGTTCGGAATGTGGATTAGTGCAGAATTTAAATTTATCTTATCAAAGAATTTCAGCGCCTTAAAGATGAGGAATACAAACAACTGGGTTGGGATATTCGCCGTAATCTGACTAAAATTAACTATCGAATTCATACAGATGCAATTAAAAATGTGGGTTCGAGTCGGAGACAACTTGTCACCAACTAAAATTGAATAGGGCAGATTGGAAAAATTATTTGAATGCTGTTGCTAATCCGGCAATCTTGTTCCATTTAATTCAATTATCCCCGAGTCACAAGGCTAAACCAATAAAATGATGTTTGGCTAAGATAGGATATAAGTGAAACTGCACATCCATCCAAACGTGAGTAATTATATTGGCAATAACAATGCAGAAGTGGAAAATGGTTTCAGCAAAGAATGATAGGATAATAGTTTAAAAAAAACGAAAATAGAAATTTTTCTTGATTAAATCTGAAATTATTGTTATTATTCGAACACATAAATATTATTAAAGTCCAGTTACACCATGGGGAGTTAATGGCCGGTGAAGAACTGAAGAATATTATAAAAATAAATTGAGGATGTTATGAATCAATTAGGATATATCTTTCTTGCAATTTTATTTTTAATATCTCTTTTCATTTTATTAAGAGAAGTTTTTTGCTGGTATTATAAAATAAATAAAGTTATTGAACTTTTGGAAAAAATTTTATACAAAAATAGAGAATCAAACGAAAATATTCAAAAAAATATACTATATTCAAAATTATTATATACAGCTATTATGTATGGCAAGGATAAAGCTAAAGAATTGGAAAATGAAATTAACAAGAAGAATGAAAGTTAGCCAAAAAATTTTATTCATATAAACTTTCTATAGCAAGCAATAAGGTAAATAATTGATTTAATTCAATAATCAAAGCAAGCTGCTGGGGATTATTCCAAAAATATTTAAGGAAAAAATGAAAAATTACACTTGTAATATTTGTTTAAAAGAAAAAAAATTAACATGGGATCATGTGCCCCCCAAAGGCAGTATTACTAGAACTCTAATTCAAGTTCAAAATTATTTTTATTTTTTTACTAATCAACAAACAAGATGCTATAAATCAAAAAGTGGAATAAAATTTAAAACACTTTGTAGAGAATGCAATTCAATTATTGGAGCAAAATATGATGTACAAATAAAAAATTTCGCACATAATGTAGAAAATTATTTAAAACACTCACGCATTATTACCGACAAATTTTTTATTAATTGTCAACCAATTGCAATCGCTAAAGGTATACTTTCTCATATATTAGCCGCTAAAACTAAAGTTGATCAAAATAAATTCGATGAGAAAATAAGATCATTTATTTTTAATGACAGTATCCCAATTGATAATGATATATTTATTTATTTTTGGATTTATCCATATAAAAATATAATTATACAACGAGATTTTGTAATAACAAATTTAAATAATCCTCAAAATTCTGTATTTTCTCAAATAATAAAATATTTCCCAATTGCATATTGGGTAACAGATAAAAAATTAATTGGTCCACCAGAATTAACTCAATTTAGAGATTTATTAGTTAGTGATTATGCAGACGTGCCCATAGATTTTAATTATCGTTTACCTCAATTTGCACCAGAACAACCCGCACAAAATCAAATTATTGTATTAGGCCAAGAAGGTTGCAATTCAATAATAGCAACCCCTAAAAGTAAATGATAAAACTAATCTGAGACATTATTTGAGTATACATAGGGAAATGGTTAAGGTTGAGAGTGAATACAAAAAACTTTTTTGACTTTATAAAAGGAATTTTATAAATGGACATCAAAAATGAAAGAAAATTACTTCTTGAAAAGTGGAAGATGGCACAAAAATTTATTGAACATGAAGATAATATGACATGGCAAAAATTCAATTATTTTATAGCTATTAATGGTATTCTTATATCTGTAATGATAACTAAATGGAAAGACCTTACAATTCCTTTTATAAACATAATAAATGTTGGTGGTATAATTTCTCTATTTGGATTGATTATTTCATTAGTATGGCTCAATGTTCAATGGAGAGGTAAACATTTTCATGAACTTTATATAAAACAAGCTAAAATCACTAATTGTTTCAGACAAAAAGTTTTCATTTGAAAAAATTATAGTTTAGGGTTTC